>Ga0308164_10000127_pt1 | contig 219013 bp, 194 predicted proteins | sample PhyTR2_FD_201031 | JGI IMG/M metagenome (GOLD analysis project Ga0308164, IMG submission 201031) | Phyllosphere microbial communities from UC Gill Tract Community Farm, Albany, California, United States - DLSLT.R2 | ecosystem: Host-associated > Plants > Phyllosphere > Unclassified | place... | reverse complement strand
CGGCGGCACCTTTGGTGCCGCCGAAACTTTATAAATCAAGAAAAAAAATTAGTAAGCAGCTGTAAAACGCTCACGAATATGGTTGTTTTGTTCTAACTCATCTACCAAAACCACAGCAACATCTTCTACAGAAAGCACACTTCTTCCGTTTTCATCAAAAACAGGCGATTCCAGTGAAGTTCTGTATTTTCCTGTTCTTATTCCTGCTGTTCCCTGATGCATTTCTATTGCAGGGCTGAAAAACGTCCAGTCTAGTGTTTCGTTTTGTTTAATTTCATTCAGATAATCTCTTGCGGCCGTTGCTCCCGGTTTTATATCTTCAGGAAAATCCGGTCCGTCTACCAATTGTTTTCCGTCTATCAACAAACTTCCTGCTCCACCTACAGTAATAAATCTTTTTATACCAGATTTCTCTACTGCCTTCTCTATATTTTTACTTCCGTTTAAGAAATCATTGTACAAGTTTGGATTCGTCCATCCTGGATTAAATGCGCTGATTACCGCATCATTTCCTTTCAGAGCTTCAGCAAGATCATCAATATTATTTACATCAATGCTTTTTGCAGTTACGTTTGCAGTCTGCTCCACTTTTGAGGCGTCTCTTACAATTGCTTCTACAGCATATCCTCTATTTTCCAGTTCTTTTACGACCTGTGTTCCCACAAATCCTGTGGCTCCGATTACGGCTACTTTTTTGTTCATTTTTTTTATTTTTAAATTCATGAACCTTTCGGTTTCATCCTGTTATGTATTGATAATAAATTGTAACAACTATTGTTACAATTATAATTAAAAAAAATTTAATCAAACTGATCTGTAAATTCCTGCAGAGATTTGTTTCCCAGAAAATCTTTTACCAATTGCTCTGCTGCTTCAGAAAGTAAAGAAAGATTCGTGTTAATTTCTTTACCAACAGGACAAGCTGGATTTGGTTTTTGATTTTTCTTACCTAAAACTTCATTGTTTTTTACAGCTGCATAAATTTCAGAAATCTTAATATCTTCGGCGCTTTTTGAAAGCCTTGTTCCGCCCTCTTTTCCTAATCTGCTAGTTACTAATCCGGCGTTTCGCAATTCTTTCAGTTCTTTTCGTACCATAACGGGATTTACATTGATGCTTCCTGCAATCCATTCGGAAGTGAGCCATTCCTGAGGAACTTTTGCCAATAACGTCATGATATGTATCGCTGTTGCGAATCTTGTATTACCCATAATGATGATGCAAATGTACAAAAATTTTAATTGTAACAAAATTAATTACAATTAAAATTAATCTAACTGTCATTAAATTCTTTATGCTGATACTTTGTAAATATTAACCATAATGCTGTTGCAGCCCGACCTGAATGGAGCTCTTTTTGCAAAATGGAAGGGAAAAGCCAGGATATTTTGCAAAAAAGCGGGAATGGTGGGCGGAAAAGCTGCCCAAAATATTAAAAATATCATCGTATTCACTTTATTGTGTTTCTATCGCAACAATTTTCTTTCCAATAGTTTCAAAGTATTGGTTGATAATTGGTTCATAGATCTTGTATCCATCATCAACATTGGTAAAAATCACCAAACCCTGTTTTGTTTCCGGTACAATAAAAGCAATGGTATTGACGCCTTTATCGGCTCCTCCGTGAGAAAGCGCGATCTCATCATTTCCTAAATCATAAATTTCAAAACCAAGTCCGAAATATTTGTGCTGTTTTGTTTTTACCTGTTTGGATTTCATTTCTTCAAAAACGCTATCAGAAAGTAAATCGTTATTCATCACAGCAACCAGAAATTTACTGTAATCTTCCACAGAAGTTATCAAATCATCAGCTGCACTTGCCTTCTTGTTTCTGACTATATCATAAGATTTCCCTTCTTTATCATAACCAATGACCATTTTATTAAGAAATTTCTCGTTCCAGATAAAACGTGTATCCTTCATATTCAAAGGATTAAATACCAGTTCTTTTGCCAAATCTTCCAGACTTTTATGGAATTTACTTTCAATCGCTTTTCTCAGATATTCAAAACCTTCTCCTGAATACTGATATTTTGTTCCCGGATCAAAATCAAAGCTCAGTTTATGGTCATTCTTTTCCCTTCTCCAGTTTGGAAAACCACTTTGATGACTCAGAATCATTCTTGTCGTTAATTTTTTATACCTCAAATCTTTTGAAAGATCCGGATCTATCCAATATTTATCCAGAGGTTCGTCAAGATTCCATTTTCCTAAGCTTACCAGACGTAAAACCGTCATGGCTGTCACAGGCTTCGTTAAAGAAGCTACATTGAAAAGGCTATTGTAAGGTGCGGTTATTTTACCATCTAATGTGCCGTAAACTTTTATCTGCGTGATCTTACCCTCTTCAATAATTCCTAATCCTAAAGTTGGTATCTGATTATTTTCCAGTAACTGCTGAATAGCATCTGTCATTTTAGAATCTTTGGGTTCGCCGTGATTATAACTCAGAATATCACTCATTATCCAATTTCCCTCTTTCTTTGTCCAGACTGTTGTAAATTTTGCCTGACCTCCCAAAACATCTTTTTTATTTTTTTCTCGAATATAAAACTGATGCTCTCCAGATTGTATTGCCCCATACAAATTGCCGTCATTGTAGAGCGGAAAAACCTCCAGACTGCTTTCTATAACTTTACGAATAGGTTTTTGATTGGGGTTGGAACATATATTTTGCTTTGTTCTTTCCAGAAATAATTTTTTGTCCTGAAAACCTCCTTTGTCATGATAAAATTTGAGGTTATCATCGACATGCTTTTCAAGATAGGTCATATCGCAATTATTGAATCCCCGTTCAAAAAAAATACTGTCCTGCCTTTTCAGTTCTAAAAAAAGAGGTGAATTCTGAGCAATCTGAGTATGAAAATTTGTAATAAAAATGAAAAGTAAAAAGATGCCGATATTGATGTTCTTTGTCATAGATTAATTTTTGACAAAGATTTGAATTTTCGGGATTTCAGCACTAAAAATATACCCGACAAAAACCCGACAATCGTATTTTAGAATTATAAAACACTGAAATTCAACTTATAGAAAAGTTTATTCTTTTTATCAATTTCGTAAGCATTTCTCAAAATAATATACATATTTGTGAGCGTAAGCAAAACCATCGTAAGCAGTACCAATGTGGAGCCGACCTTTAAAAGCGCGACAATCATAAAAATAACGGGTGAAACAATGGCTAAAAAGATCTGAAGAGAAATAATCTGTTTGGTAATCTGGGATTTCTCTTTAGCAAACAGCATGATCAAAATCGGAGGTAAGAAATTGGCAATCGGAAGCCAAGCCAATGGTAACGAAGAAAGATTGATTATTTTAACGAGCGTATTATTGATAACTTCCTCTTTTTCTATTACAACCAATGAATCTTCAACGACAATTTCTTCCTGAATTTCCTTTTTTAATAATTTTTCTTCAGAAACATCTAAAGTCGAAGCCAAAGTTTTCAGAGTATACCCTTTTGGTGCTGTTCCTGCCTCTATTCTTTGTATCGTTCTGACGGAAATACCCGACTTTTCAGATAATTCTTCCTGAGTAAGATTCTTTTTTTCCCGTATTTTTTTTAGTTCCGACATTGTAAAATGATTACAAAAGCAAATGTACAGATTCAAACTGTTTGTAAATAGAAATTATAGAAAAGTTGTAAGAATTTGAGGTTATTGGTAATTGATTAGAAATCCATAATATTTTGGTCTGCATTATTTTTCAATGCTAATTCTTTGATCTTAGAAATTGTTTCATCTTTATTGATAAATCCATCTTTTATATCAATGAGCAGTTCTTCCAATGTTACCTTATAAAGGTCAGCTTTATTTTTAGACAAAAAGCTTATGATTTCATTTAAGGCAGTATCATATTCTTTCAATTCGAAATATGATAAATATTTTATTTGAGAAGCGAATTCATTTTTCTCATTTTCCTGCAGTACCTTATCCGCAAAATCGATTGCTGATTTATAATCTTTCAGATTATATAAACATATTGATGAAAATAATAGCCTTAAATTTTCGTATTTTGGAGGTAATTCCTTCAACCTATTCAGAATATTAAGAGCTGATTCATATTGCTCATTATCAATTAAATCTTTACTCTTTTGTATTTCGTCAATCATATTTTTTGTAGTTATTTTATAAAAATCCAACAATGGCTCTTGCTTTTTTTTCCTAACTTTCTGACTCGTTTTACAACTTAAAGTACTGGATTTAGCTTTGCTGTTAACAATTTCTATGACAAGTTTTCTATTAAAATCAACATTGTTCAAATAATTTCCCAAGGTAACTCTTCTGAATGAAATTTTGTTATCCTTTTTTTTAAGCATGAGAATTGGTAACAAATATTGTCAAATGATCACCATGAAGATAGTAGATAAAATGATTGATAGTTTTATAAATCAAAAAAAGTTTAAAGATTTTGTAAAAACCAAAATTTTAAAAGTTTGGTTTTTGTTTTACTGGTCACGGACTACAAATCCGCGATATCGGGTATTTTCTTTTCCAAATACCCTATTCTAATTTATACAATATAGATTCTTTATCAAAACCATTTTCAAAAATGTATAATCTCTTACACACATTACATCTTACTACTAACATCATTTCTCTATGCAATTCCTCTGCATCTATTTTTTCAAAAAACTTCATACTCTACATCTTCAATCATCATTAATTGATTTGGACTAGGTATATCATTAAGATTGATTGGATTTCCACACTTACATATGTGTTAGGCATATGAACTAAAATTTATTTAACCTGAGTTCGGTTTAAGCGAAGTTTAAAAATAATTGGCCGTCATTACTTTTTTTTAATTGAGTGACGGTTTTTTGGGAAAGAAGCACTAAGAAGTTAGTGCTCCCAAAATGTTGATCATAAAATTATTAACACTTCGATGTCTGGTATGTTCTACTTGACAATGGTTTTTTAATTCATCATCTTGTTAAATGAGTGTAATTTTTAAAAGGCTAATTTATTCTTTATAAAAAGAACTATTTGAAAAGATATTAAAAAGACTGGAAAAATATTAATTGATATATTTTACACTTAATTTTGTTTTTTTTATCTTATAAGTCCTCTATTGGTATAATAATCTCGTAAATTTGATAAAATCATTTTTTATATGAAAAAGTTCGTTTTTTTATCAATATTTGTTTTATTTATTGCCTGTTCATTTAGTTTTAAAACAGACAATCCTTTATCCATATCTAATTTAATTGCTATGAATAAAAAGCAGATTAAAGGAGTCAAATCCATCTCCATCGAAGATGAAAAAGGGTTTAAATATTTAAAAAACTCTATTAAAATAAAAGTTTTCAAAGAAGTAAGTTATGTGAAAAATTCTCATGAAATTAACCAAGAGGATATGGATAAGATTAATGCTGTAATAAAAAAATACAAATAATTCTACAGCCTGTCTATATTATCATTTTCAATTTTTTCAGTTTTATATTCCTTAAATTTTTTGGATACGATATTCCATCTTAAAGATAATCCAAAAATCCTGTTGTCTCTATACTCTTCTGAAGAAACAGAAAATTTATAAGATTCCACTTTATCTATTTCTATCATTCCCTTTAAAATGTCATAAATATAAAAGGTAATATCAAAATTTTTAAATCTTTTTAGTAAAAGAAAATCAAGTTTATTTGTTTGACCATGATTTATAAGCCCATCACTATATTTAGATGTGAAATTAAAATTTAAATTAAATATGGTAGATTTATTAATTTCAAATCTATTTTTCATATTTAAAGTAAATCTAGGCGTACTACTCCTTAAAATATCCTTAAATCTCTCATCTCTGAGTAAAAAATACGTTCCGTCAATACTAATACTAGGTTTCCAAAATTTATATTTATCATAGTTGTAGCCAAAAGTAACTGCGCTAATATAGGCTTTGTTAAAATTTGTATATGTATTCAATATCTTTCCTTTGTTAACATCAAAAAAAGTAGACAGGAAATCACTTACATAACTTGTTTGTGCGGAAAAAACAATTCTCTTACTAAAATATTCATAACCTAATACATAGTATTTACTAGGGTTAATGTTTTCATTTCCTACAAAGCCAATAACATTATTATTAATACTATATTTATTTAAATAATTATAGTTGGGTCTTTGTAATATTTTTTTGAAAGAAAAAGTAGAACCTTTTCCTTTTTTTTCATTAAAACGTTGGTAAGAAACATTATACAGTAGATTATCTAAATTTCTTGTATCTAAAATATTATCACTAGTATTTATCTCAATATTTGTAGACTCATATCTCAATCCAAATGAAACATTTTGTTGATCAGAAATATCAATAGTTTGATTTAAGTACGAAGAAATAACATTTTCATCATATTTAAATTTTAAATTTTGTAAACTATTCAGTGTGTTATTATTGGAAATAACATTTCCAATTTTAATTCCAACTAATGTTTCACCTACTTTGTTATTGTTTGTATAATCTAAAAAATAATTAGTTATTGGCACTTTAGTAACTACTTCTTGCTGTGTAGTATAGTTGTTAAATAAAGTATTAGAAATGACTTGTTGCGATCCCATTCTAATATTGCTGTTATGCAAATCATACTTTATTATTTGAGAAAATTTGAACAGATCTCTGCCAGACTCCATACTAAGAATATTCTCATCATTATTACTTAAGAATGAAATATCACTTGTGTTGTCTCGAAAAGAAAAATCTTGTGCAAGAACGATTTTAATTTTTTTATTTAGTGACCATTCAAAATTTGAAATTATATTATGATTATTGAATTTAGATCTTTCTTCAGAATCAATATCCGTATCACTACTTAATATTTTATAAGTAATTTTCGAATTATTTACAGGCTGATAATATGAATAATTGTAATTTAAATAACCCCGAAATTTTTTATGACTCAAAGTAGTATTTATACCATTCGATGAAAGGAAATGCGTTTTAATACCACTATTAGAGGTTAACCCTATTTTATAATTGTCTATTTTATAATTTAAAACTATATTTATTACTGCTTCTATATCGGCTGAATACGATGAATTCGGAGTAGTTGTAACTTCTATATTTTTGATGTTTTTAGGATCAATATTTTTGATATAACCTTCAATTTCATTTGAAGGCATCTGAACTAAAATACCGTTAATTTCAAGTCGTAGCTGCTTATTAAAAACTGAAATTTCACCCTGATCTTCAACTTTTAAAATAGGAATTGTTTTTAATGCCTCCCAAGCATCAGTCTGTTCTTGAAATGGAGTTCCAACAACATTAATATCATATTTTCCATTTGATAGTTTTAGAATAATTCTCTTTTCTTGATTGATTGTTACTTCATCAATATTTTTTGTTTTAAGAGTATCTATATTTTGGGAAAAACAACATACTGTAAAGAAAAATAAGAGACATGTAAATATTTTAATTAAGTTGGTGTGCATCATTTTTTTTAAGATTTATATCGAAATAATATGCTGTTATATTCCATATAACCATTAATGTGGAGAAAAAATATAAATTTAAAAAAGCAGCGATACTGATATGTAATGATATTGTAGCAACTAACCATATTTTTTTGGTTTTATTAATATTTATAAAAACCGGATAAAGTAATTCTATTATAATTGTTCCCCATCCAATAGCAACAAAAACAATTGGAAAATTCCCAAAATGATTTACATTTATACCAAAATCGTTACTGAAATTGGGTAGGTGAATTGATTTCCAAATAGATTCACCATTCCTCCAATTATACCCAGAAATTTTTTCAATACCAGAGACAAGGTAAATGATGTTTAAATGAATTTTTAGTAGTTTAAGAAAAGGAGAATCTGATTGATTGCTTTTATAGTTCCAAAATAAATTTCTTAAGGAAAAATATTTGTCTGAAGGAAATAAAATTATGTAGAGAAGTGACATGGAAGAAAAGTAATCAGCGCCATATGCGAAATAATAAGATGATTTTATTAATCCAACTTGCAAAAAAAGTAATATGAGAGCAAATATTCTGGAAAAAAAACCAAAAACAATTGTTATACAGCATGTGATATATGATATTTTAAAAATTAATAAGGAATTTTCAGTATTATTAGTTATTATATTGATTTTTTCGATTATCCTATTAAATAAAAAAACATTTTTGATATATACCGACTGTATGTCTGATGGAATTAAAGAATTTTCACCATACAATACATTAAAATCTTTTTGGACAGATAAAAAATGTAATAATAAAAATAAACCGACACCAACACGAAAAAAAATAATGGCTTCTTTTCTTAATTTACCATCAAAAAATAAAAAATGAATATTATTTATTTTTTCTAGAGTATGCTTTTTCAATTTCTATTATTTTAGGTTTTGTATCGGGAAATTTTTCTAATGCTGGAAAATTATATAAATACACTTTTGTAACTACTGAATCAGCATTTTCTATTTTCATTCGCTCATCACTCATTCTTTTTAGAACGGTTTGAAGATATTTCATATTTAAATCTTCTGTGGGCGAAAGCACTATATCACCTTTATCTTTTTTTTGCAATACATCTAGATAATCCATAAAAATGGCATTAATATTAGAAAATCTTAATGAACCTTCTTTACTTTTTAATTTACTGTCTGAAAGAATATTATTTTTATTCCCATTTTGATATACTTCATGTATAATTATAAAATCACTGGCAACATTTGGAGAAAAAAAACCATATCCCGTATCAAGTCCTGTATATTTGAATAATGTGTTTAATACCCTATTTTTAGAAACTTTACTAGTAACATTTTCAATACTTTCAATAGGTTTTTTTTCAAAAAAAGAAATATGGCTAGAATAAGCATTTCTAAAAGCATTGAATACCGCAGAAAGTAAAATGACTATTAATATAATGTAAGTGAGAACATTTTTGAACATTTTTGAACATTTATTTTCGAAAAACTCTTTTATTATAATTGAAGTAAAATCAGATAATAGTTCTATTGGTCGGTCCGATTTTGTACCTGTCCCATAGTAGATTGTTTCTTTTTCTTTTCTACAATTGCTCACAATCTTATCTTTATAATTTTGAGTTTCTAACATTTATATTACATATACATCACACATATTATCCAATCATGTAGGAAATTATCTTTGGAATGAAGTATAAATATTTAATTTTTTGTTTGTTGTATGAGAAATAATTCTAACGAAACAATTGAAGACATTAAAAAGAATTAATTTAATATGATTCCTGTTTCAGTTAGTTAAAAACAAAACTTTGTCAGTAGACAAAGTTTTGTTTTAATCAACTTAAGCGTGAATTACTGATTGTATTTTGCAATAATAGCAACTAATTCCAAGGAAGGGTCTGCAGGTTGATCAACATCTGTAGCTTTTTCACTTGCAGCTACAGTTTCTTTTACCTTATCATCTGTAGCAGATTCATGAAATACAATTGTTTTTTTAAATACTTTAGCTCCTTTATAGTCTTGAGTATTTTCTAAAAGAAATGCAATGTCCGCATCAGACATATTATCTGCATCTACTTTGTAATTACCATCAGATTGAAGAGTAAATACTTTTTCTTTTTTTGAAGTAAAAGAAAATAATGTCATTGAGACAACAGCACAACTTAGAATAACTAATTTTTTTTTTCATAAAATTTTATTTTTTTAATTTGTTTAAGTACCAAATATATAAATTTATTTCAATTAAATAAGATTTTTTTTTAATTAAAAATGCTTTAAACAAAGTACTTAACATAATATAAAAGTTCATTTAATAGTGACTTATAAAATTAGATTAGGAAAATTTCTTATTGAAAACTCCTTAGTTCTCATCAAATATTTTTACTGTATAAGATTTCTCTGTATGAAATTATTAGAGAAGCTTTCAAATCAAAATTTAGACGCTAAGAAGTCACAAGAAAAATAGAAAGTTGGAGCTGTCAACTTTTTTAGGGCACAATTCTTATACTTTTTATCTTTAAGAGTATGAAAAAGATAAGAAAAAATTACAGTTTAGAATTTAAGATCCAAGCAGTATCTTTAATTGAGCAGGGGCATGTATCCTCGGTAGCTGCAAGATATGCAAAGAGAGTCTAGCTAATTGGCAAAAACTTCACAAAAGAAGGTGAATTTACCAAGGAAAAACAAATTTCATACATATTTTTGAATTTAATAAACATTTTCAGATTTGAAATATTTGTCGTCAATGGCAGAATTAATTAAATTTCTCACGGTTGATTTTTTATCTAAAGCTATTTGCTTCAGCTGTTGTAATTTTGTTTCCGGGAGTGATTTTTTCTATTGGCATTATGATACCATTCTTATCTTCCTGTAAAGGTGTTGTTGCTTTTTGAGAAAAAAACCCTTACCTAATAAATCGCTTGTTGAATTATTTTTTTTTGACATATTTATATGTTTATATATTTAGACTATTTAAAATTAAATTAGAAAAATGTTTATGAATACATTTTAGTAGATAAAATATAATAAATTAATGGTCAGTCGATTATATTGTTCATTTTTCGTAAATTGTTGGTGTCTAATCAATTAAGCTACATGAGAGACTATTCCACAAACGTTACTGACAATCAATGGCAATTTATTAAAAATACTTTAGAATTAGAAAATCGTAAACGGAAATATGACCTTAGAATCATCTGGAATGCAATTTTGTATCTGGTGAAAACAGGTTGCTAATGGCCGATGCTTCCCAATGGTTTTTCAAAATGGCAATTGGTTTACTTTTACTATTCGAAATGGGCAAATGCAGAAGATTTTGATCTGATTCTTGCAAGACTACGAAAAAAAGTACGCCTGAATAGAAATCAAGACAGAGAACCAAGCTTAGGAATAATGGACAGCCAGAGCATAAGATGTGGGAACAACCGCTCGCTGAAAGGTTTTGACGGAAATAAAAAAGTGAAAAGTATTAAGAGACATATGCTTGTAGATAAAAACTGCTCTCTTTTAGCGATCTTAGTCACTGTGACGAATATTCATGATAGTAAGGCGGTTAATTTTTTAATGAGAACGATGTCATACCTTTCATCTCTCGTAAAATTAATACTCGCAGACGGAGGTTACAGGGGTGAAAAAATAGATTACGATAAGCATAGATTTGAATATTAATTCAGGTAATAATGAGAAAGGACCATAAGAAATCAGATTTTAAGCCAATTTCAAAAAGATGATTGTCGAACGTCCATTTTCCCGGTTTGATAACAACCGAAGGCTTTGCAGGAATTTTGAACTTCTAATGGAAAATTCTGAAAATATGGTCAAGTTGCCCGCTATAAAACTTTCAATGAATAAAATTTAAACAGGCTCACAAATAAAAAAATTACCCGAAAATACAGGTAATTTAATTTTATTCAACAGCAAATATTATTTAATCTCTAACAACTCTACCTGAAATACAAGCGTGCTGTTGGGTCCGATTTCTTTACTGATCTGCTGATCTCCGTAAGCCAAATGTGGTGGAATAATCAGTTTCCATTTGCTTCCTACAGACATAAGCTGCAAACCTTCTGTCCATCCTTTAATCACTTTATTTAAAGGAAATGAAGCGGGTGTTCCTCTTTTAACAGAGCTGTCGAAAACTTTACCTCCGATTGTCGTTCCGTGATAATGGCACTTTACCATAGATTTGGGACCAGGTTTAGGACCGTCACCTTCTGTAATGATTTCGTACTGCAAACCGCTTGGTAATTGCACCACGCTTTCTCTTTTTCCGTATTCCAGCATATATTCCTGTCCGTCTTTCAGGTTTTTTTCAGCCTGTTCTTTTTTTCTTTTAAATAACAAATCTGCTACTCCCATATTTTTTTTTACAAAGATAAGGTTTTTGGAGTGTTTAGAAATAGACAGAAATTCGGGAGCTTCAAAAAGCTTATTCCTGTTTTTTTGATCTGTATCTCAAAATTCAAACAAGTTTAATATTCTATTAACCTATATATAAAAACTTGGCGTTATAATTGAATTTTTAAAAACTATATGCCAAAACCACTGAATTACAATAAGAACTTTGAGAAGCTTTCCTACGAAGAAAAACAACTTCTGGAGGAAGCAAAAAAAAGCATTGCCGATTTCGTAGAACAATCTTCGTCCATCAGTGATGTCAACTATGCCACCAGAAATGCGCATGCAAAAACATATGCTGTTCTGAAAGGTGAATTTATCATCAATCCGGAAATCCGTCCAGATCTTTTATACCTGTTTGACAAAGAAAAATATCACATTGTAGCAAGACTTTCCAATGCTCACCTTACAATTAAAAAAAATAAAAAGGATATTCCTGCGTATGGATTTTCAATTAAAATAAAAGATGACACAGACCGTACAATTGCGAATTATCCGCTGGTGAATTTCCCGCTGTTTCCTATCAATTCGGTTTCAAAATTTTTAAAATTATTTATTGCAGTGAATCGTTTTTTCACTAAAAAATGGGGAAATATATTTCCACTGGTTTCGCAGATATATCAGGTTTTGCCGAATGTTTTCACTACATCTTTTCTAAAAAGAAGCTTTGAGCTGTTAAGAAAAAGAAATGATTTTTTCCTGTCTTTCGATTATCATTCTGTAGGAGCTTACCGTTTGGGAGATCATATGATTAAGATAAAAGTGTGCCCTCAAAACATTGATAAAAAATTCGGGAGAAAACTCAGTACAAAAGAAGCTGTTGAAAGTTTCTGTTATCAGGAAAACTACTCTGCTGATGTTTTGATTCAGTTTTGTTATGACTTAAAAGACCAGCCTGTTAATATTCTGAATCGGGAATGGAAAAATTCGCCATTTATAAAAATTGGTGAAGTGACAATTGAGAAAAACTCTTTGGCTGATCCTAAAGCCTGTGATAATGAGCTGCTGTCATTCAACCCATTTGAAAGTGCAGAGATTTTTCAGCCTGTCGGAAAGATTCAGAAACTGCGTGATGAAGCTTATAAAGCTTCTCTGCAAACGAGGAAGAAAATAAATAAGCTCTTGAAGTATAAGTAATGTTGATGGCTTTTAGTTGATTGCTGACATTAACTTTTAGAAATAAAAAAGGCTCTACCCATCGTAAAGCCTTTAATTTTTTTTTGAAACTTCTTTTTATGATATAATTTTTTATGAATATCCGCAATTAGTAATAAATTAGTTTTTAACGGTTTGCTTGTCATTCCGGAGGAATCTCAACACACTGAAAACAAAGAAGTTTAGATTCCTCCGGAATAACAAAATGACTGATGATTTCAGCGTTATGACTAAAAACGGCTATTCATTAATTTTAAAGTAATCAGATCATTTACAGCTTTAACAAAATAAAATATTCACCTTCTACAGTATCAAAACCATCAACAATGCGAAGATTTTTTTTCATTAATTCCTGAATCTGCTTTTCTTTAATGCCTATTTTTTCTATGGATGTAATTGAAGAAATATTTCCTTTATCATTAATTTTCACTTTATAAATTACCAGTTTACCATGTAATTGTTTCGTTTGAAGCTTTAGAAAATCATTTGTTATTTGCCTTGTTGTATAATTATAATCTTCAGACAGATCTTTATACTGGGCAAATTTTGGAAATTGTAATTTCGATTTATTTTTATCTAAAATTTTAAAAATATTCTCATATTCTTCCAAATATTTATCATCAGAAATTTGAGGCATGGTACTACAAGATGAAACATAATATTCCCCATCTTTGTTTTTTGAAAGCAAAACTAAATAGCTTTCTCCTTTCTCAAGAAGTCTTTCGCAAGCGCCAGAACTAGCAGAGGTTGTCGTTCCAAAAGCATGTAACATTTTAAATTCGTTTCCTTTATAAATCTTCTCAACCTTTACATCTGCACTATAAAGTCTTCCTCCCTGCATAATATGAGAATCCCGGTCTCCGTAGGTTTTTCCGATTGTAATTAATGCCACAACATCAGCATCCAAATACTCTTGTGCAATACTTTCGTTTACACATCTGCACGCAAATATTTTCGTAACTGCTGCTAAAATTAAAGTAAGAAGAATAAGTTTTTTCATTAAAAATATCTTTTTCTCAAATATAAAAAAAGGCTCTACCAATTGTAAAGCCTTTCTAAATTTATTATTCTATTGTTTCTTTTTCTTCTTCTTTTTTATCGGGAAACATGATGGACACTAAAACCGAGATTACCAAAACTCCACCTACAATTCCTAAGGAAACCGGAGATGTAATATGATACCACGGTGCGATCAACATTTTTACACCGATAAATGCCAAGATTATTGCTAAACCATAAGGCAGTTTGCTGAACATATGAATGAAATTTGCCAATAAGAAATACAGTGATCTTAATCCTAAAATTGCAAAAATATTCGATGTATACAGGATAAACGGATCATTTGAAATTGCAAAAATAGCCGGAATAGAATCTACTGCGAACAGTACGTCCGTAAATTCAATTACTGCAACCACAACCAAAAGTGGTGTTGCCATTCTGATGCCGTTTTGCACGGTAAAGAACTTGTCACCATCATAATTATCAGATACTTTCCAGAAACTTTTGATCAGCTTAGCTCCGGCTGTATCGCCATAATTTTCATTATCGTCATCCCCGTCATCTCCCCAGGATTTTATTCCTGCATAAATGAGGAACAACCCGAAAAGCGTCATCACCACGTTGATTCTTACTGCATGACCAAAAATATTCATTTCCGGCAAATACGTAAGATCAATTAGCTGTACTCCCGCAAAAATAAAGATCGCTCTGAAAATCAAGGCTCCGATGATTCCCCAAAACAATACTTTGTGATGAAGAAACTTCGGTACTTTAAAGAAACCAAAAACCAGGATAAACACAAACAGATTATCTACAGAAAGTGCTTTCTCTATCCAGTAAGCCGCCTGATACTGTGTAAATTTTTCTACAGCTATTGCATGACTTCCGGCTGTTCCGTCGGTATTGAAAACCCAATAGACAACTCCGGAAAATACCATGGAAAGAGAAATCCAGACTACAGACCAGATCGTGGCTTCCTTTGAGGAAACCTCGTGACTTTTTTTGTTGAAAACTCCTAAATCCAGAAGCAGCATGATAACGACCGTTACTGCAAACCCCCACACCAAACCAGGGTGTAATTCTAAAATATTGTGTTGTTCCACTGTTTTATATGTTATTATATGATAAAAAAGCAATAGCCGTAAAGATACAGATATTGCTGTTTAAAATTAATGATTGTTTTTCGATAAAACACGAATGTTAATTTCTGAAATTTAACCAAAGCTGAAACTTTCATTATCTGAAAAAACAGGCTTCGCTAATTTCTATTAAACTAAAATTCTATATTTATCTTACAAATATTTCTGTTGAACCGTTTTAATGGTCTGCTCCAGTTTTCTGTCTGCTGTAGGATCTCCGATGGCGTTGAATTTCCACTCGTTGTTTCTTTTGTAGAAAACACCCATTACCATCGCAACATGACCGCTGAAGGATTTATCATTCGCAATATCATATTTAGCAAAAACTTCTCTCACATTGGTAGGAGTTCCTTCATAAATACGGATCGATGCAAAAGGAATCGTTCCGAAATCCTGACCTTTGTAACTGTTCAAAACCAAAGCAACGTGCTCTACAGCAGGATCTAAATTGGCAAAATCTACAGTAATAACCTCGTTATCCAAACCATCATCTCCGCCAACATCACCCGTCAAATCGTCTCCGCTATGTTTTACAGATCCGTTTTTAGATTTCAGATTTCCAAAATAGATTACTTCTGTTGCATTTTTCTGAGCATCGTATAAAATACAGCTTCCGTCTAAGTCAACAGCTTCTTTTGAAACTCCGCCAAAGAAACTTTTCTTCTCGATTGCTCCCCAGTTGATTCCCACACAAGCCTGAGTAAGCGTTGTTCCGTTTTCCTTCGTAAGGTTTATCCTTTGCCCTTTTTGTAAGTTAATAGCCATATTTATTTTTTTGTTTTAGTTATATTTTTAATTAATCTTTTCTAACGCAAAGTTCGCTAAGATTTATTTTAAAATCTTTCTGTATATTTTTCGTTCGCAAAGCCGTTTCACTTAGCAAAGAAAACAAGCTTTTTACAGCTTTAAAGTTAGATTTACTTTTTACCTTAAATCAATTATTTAAATTTAAATTCAACATGGCACGAAGAATATTGGTTTCTTCATTCACGTCAAATATTTTGCTCATAATATCTACACTTTCAATATTTCTGAGATAATCTTTCAAAACATTGTCTACACCCTCGGGCAGCATTCTCTTATTTTCGTGAATGGTCTCTTCCAGTTCTTCATTTTTCCGCCTGAGCTGATTGATAACCGAGGTCTGATTTGATTCATTTTCTGAAATATTCAAATCTTTCAAATCTTCATCAATCAGGTAAAGTCTTCTTTCCTCAACATTAAAGATAAAATGTTCATTTGATTGAAAAATCTTAAACAGCTCATATTCGTTTCGCCCGATTCTGTAACCACAAACGAAACGGACTTTAAAATTCTGAATATTCAGTTTTCCCAATAATTTCCGCTCTATCGCATAATCCTGATAGGAATATGAAGAAACATTTCCCGGCTTTAGTTTTGTTTCGTCAGCCTCTGTTCTGTAAAATTCTACCGCATATTTTTTGTGAAAATACAAAACATCATTCCAGTTCAGAGAAAATTTATCTTCCGTAAGATCTTTATACAGTTTTCTCAGATGTTCTGAAAAAATGCCACTGTACAATTTTCTGTCAGTTTCAAAATGATCAGCCTTTTTTTCCTCAAAAGCATCAATATACTGATTGTTGATATTGATCTCATTAATCACCGCCAACAGATCATTTTCCTTTTTCTTTTTGATCTTCGTTAAAAGTTCTATCAGACTGTCAGTGTACTGCAAATGAAAAAGCTCAAGCTTGTTGTAATCCAAAGTCTTATTTTCTTCGAATAATTTATGAATAATATCCGTTTTGATATAAACCGATATGATGTCAATATTTTCGAAGAAATTAGAGAGAAGTTTAAGCTTTGTTAATCTTCTTCTGCTTTGAGACATTATGATTGCAACTTCATCACTCACTCTTTTTCACTGTTTTATCCTCTGATGTTTGCTTTTAATTCGGATTCCAGAGTCTGAAGATCCTGATCCAGCTTTCTTCTGCTCTCGGTGCCCTGTTTTTGAATTTGTTTTACTTCATTCAGGGTATTGATCAGCATTGCAGTGGTTTCTTTCAGTGTTTCTGCAGAGACAATAGTCTGCTCGTTGGCTTTCGCTACATTAACTGAATTTTGACCAAGACGCTGTGCATTTTTTCTAAGAATTTCTTCTGTTGTAGAAGATACTCTTTGCTGTACCTCAATATTCTGCTGCTGTCTGTGCATCGCAACTGCCAGTGAGAGCTGATTCTTCCAGACCGGTAACGTTGTGGTTAAAATGGTCTGTGCTTTTTCAGCAATAGAAACGTTGTTATTCTGTACCAGCCTGATCTGCGGAAGTGACTGCATCATGATCAGACGCACCACTTTCAGATCTGCCAGTCTTCTGTCTAATCTGTTGATGAAGTCTCTTTTGTCAGCAATTTGATAATCTGCAAAATTCTGAACATTGGTTTCCATATCTGCCAGTTCCGCAGCTGCTTTTTCCATTCTCAGATTTCCAGCAATTACCAGATCTTCAATCGCTTTTATCGAATTGACATTGCTGTCGAAAATTGTCTGCAAAACCGCATTATCTTTGGTAGAAGTAATGATTCCTGCATTTACTTTATGAGAAATCTGATCGATATTGCTGGTAATCTTATCGTATTTTGCAAAAAGATTATCTACCTGAGTCATCATTTTTTTCATAAAAGGCAGCCTGCTCAGGAAACCTTTCACGCCACCATTGTTGATCTCATCAACGTCTACATAGTTAAGCTCAATCAATAAATTATTGATCAGTTCTCCTACTTCACCGGAATTTGATCGTCTTACATTTCCTAAGAAACTGTCACTCTGGTTGGCCAGGGTTTTCTGCAAATCTGAACCGAAATTTACGATAGAACCCGGATTGGTTTCATCGATCGAATTGGCCAACAGTTCATATTTCTGACGCTCAGAATCCTGAATCTGACTCAGATTTACGTTTCCGTCTCTATCCACCAAAACTGCGGGAGCCGAGCTTGGTGCTGGCTGACTCTGAGGCATCGGAGCCGGCTCAAAAGTTTTTAAAGGCTCTATCGACTGCAGCGGATCTATATTTTGATTTTCCTGATTATCCATAATTGATTTTATTGATACATTGATACAAATTTCTCAAGACCGTCTCTTTGTCCTGCTCCTACGGCTTCAAATTTCCACTCTCCGTTTCTGTTGTAGATTCTTCCGAATTCTACAGCAGTTTCTATGGAAAAATCTTCATCCAATTCATACTTTAAAATTTCTTCGTTCGTATCTGTATTGAAGATTCTGATAAAAGAATTTCTTACCTGCCCGAAGTTTTGTCTTCTCGCATCTGCATCATGAATGGTTACTACAACGGTAATCTCTTTCACGGCAGCATCTATTTTCGTTAAATCTATTTTAATCTGCTCATCGTCTCCGTCTCCGTCTCCTGTGAGATTATCTCCTGAGTGAATCACTGCTTTGTCCGGAGATTCCAGATTATTATAAAAAATAAAATGGCTGTCCGAAACCAGTTTTTTGTCATCACCAAGCAAGAATAGAGAAGCATCCAGATCAAATGCTCCACCTGTAGAGGTATTATTGGTATCCCAGCCTAAACCGATTGTAAATTTAGGGGCGTTTATATTTTCTCTTTGTCCTTTCTGTAAGTTAATAGCCATAATTAAGTTCTGTTTGTGTTAAAGTGTTTATATTGGTTTCGTATTCTTTTATTAAATGATAATTGTTGCTTATTGCCAGCTCAAGAAGATGATCCATCTGCTCTTTTTTTATTTTAGACGTAAGATAATCAAAATTACTTGATTCTAAGCCCAAAATGTATTTTACAATTCGGGTATTGAACTGGAAACTCGGCTTCATCATTACTTTTATCACATCTTCTACATTTTTTACCGAGTGATAATTGAAGTAGTTTTCAATGGTAGGATCTATTTCAAAATTCATCAGTTCAGCATAATACATGAACAAAAAATCTGCCTTTACATCAAACTCGTCCAGAATTTTATTCACTGTAAATTCATGACTTCCCGTGATTTTTATATCATCTATAAAAATACAGAGCTTTCCTCTGAGAAAATCTTTATCAAGATAATACGTATCATTGGCAATCAGATTCTTGCGGTCTTCAAAACTTAGATTACCATAATCGGTGGTATAGGTATGATTTCTGTTTATTTTTGATAAGATACTTGATTTTTTACCTTTCTGAAAAAGATAAAAATCCAGTTGCTTTTTAAAGTAAAAACATAAAAAATTGGAAGCGGTAGGAATTGCCATATACGGACTCGGCAAAACAAGAATATCTTTATCTGTGTTTACCATTTCTTCATGCTCTGCAATAAATCCATCGAATAATTCTTTTGCGAATTTCTCTGCGTACGATCTATCACCATACTTGAAATAGCTGTAATCGGCAGGTGAAAATGTAAACTCATCTGCAGAATGAATGTGATGCAAGCTGTACCTCCTGTTCATATTTTATATTTGGTGTTTGAGTAAATGTGCACTGAAACCAAAATCTTTTGCGCCCTGATAATCGGCCACCGGATTATCACCGATATGTAAAATCTGGCTCAATTCTAAATTCTGATTTTTAATTAAATTTTTTACCTCCTGAAAAACAAGCGGATTGGGTTTAGAAATCTTTAATTCATCCGAATAAATATGAAAATCAATATATGGATCCAAATTTTCTTCTATCAAAAATTTTCTCATTGTTTTTCCTTTGATAAACCCCGTATTGCTCAGAATACTGATCGTTTTTCCCTGATTTTTAATTTCATCGAAGAACGGGTGCAGATTTTCAAAAATCACAACAGGCTTATATTCAAGAAATAAATCTTCACTTTTCTGGTAAAACTCGTTTAAGGTTTCTTTGTTTAATGATTTCAAATCAACTTCCAAAGCATTGAGAATCAATAAATATATCTCAAAGGTATCTACATTTCCGCCAATTACTTCGTTGATGGAATTGCAGAGATCATCGTAGTATTTTACAACTTTCGTAACTTCAGCAATAGGTTTATTCACCTCAAAAAATGAGGAGAACAGCTCCACTCTTTTTGATTTAAATTCCGGATGAGATTTTATCAGGGTAAGCCACAGGTCAAAAGAAAAATGAGAGTGACTGTGGATGTCAATATCTGTTTTCAAAATGGTTTAAGTTAAATTATTTAGCTTTTAATGAAAAAGATGGTTTTAAATGATTTCTTGTTTCTCAATCAATTGTGTTTGAATTTTTCAACACCTTCCAAAGATAAAATTTTTATATTAATGTTTAAATGCAGATTCAGGTTTTAAGATATTTTTATGATTTTGTTTAAACTGAATTGTGTGGATTTTTAATTGTGTCAAAAAACAAAAGTAATTTTTGCAGTTTACATATTTTTATAATTTCGCAACCCGTTAACAGTCAACATTATCAACCAAAATGATCGCAGTCCCGCGCAACTTGTGCGAAACAAAATACAACAGCGGGAAGTTTCAAACACCCTTGTTTTAAACAAAATGCAACATCAGGAAGTTTCAAACACCCTTGTTTTAAACAAAATGTAACATCAGGAAGTTTCAAACATCCTTGTTTTAAACAAAATGTAACAGCAGGAAGTTTCAAACATCCTTGTTTTAAACAAAATGTAACAGCAGGAAGTTTCAAACACTCTTGTTTTAAACAAAATGTAACAGCAGGAAGTTTCAAACACTCTTGTTTTAAACAAAATGTAACAGCAGGAAGTTTCAAACACCCTTGAAAGGCAAATCTCTGAAGAGATGATGATGGATGCGATAGATTTTTTCAGGACTTGGTATAATGCAGGCTTTTGTCTCGCGGATTTTGCAGATTGCGCAGATTTTTTTCTTTTTTTTATCTGCCATGAATTATATAAATTTTTAGCAAAATTTATTTTCCTACAGATGACTCGGATTTTTCACAGATGTTTGCGTGATATTTTTAAACTTTCTTCATTTGACTTCCATCCTCCAGCCTAAAACCTTCTCAAACCCTCCAACTCTACCACACTACAACTCTACACCCCCCCAACTCTACAACTCTCCAACTCTACAACACTCCAACTCAAAAACCCTCCAACTCAAAAACCCTCTTACTTTTCCGGCATCACTTTATACGTAGGATCATCCTGAATATTCACTTCAATAACTGCTTCAGCATTTTTAAGCATCCTGATACAATCTTCGCTCAGATGTTTTAAATGCAATTTTTTATTGAGCTGACTGTATTTTTTTGACAGTTTATCTACTGCATCGATAGCGCTCATGTCAACAATGCGGCTTTCTTTAAAATCTACAATAACTTCGTCCGGATCATGTACGGGATCAAATTTATCTGTAAATGCCGTAACAGAACCAAAAAATAATGGCCCGAAAATTTGGTAATGCTTTATCCCTTTTTCGTCAATATGTTTTCTTGCACGAATTCTTTTTGCATTATCCCACGCAAAAACCAATGCTGAGATAATAACTCCCACCAAAACTGCCAAAGCAAGATTATGAAGAACAATCGTTATTAAGGCAACGGTAATACCGACAAAAATATCGGATTTTGGCATTTTGTTGACAATCCTGATAGAAACCCACTGAAATGTACTGACCGCAACCACCATCATGACTCCCACCAAAGCAGCCATCGGAATTTTTTCAATAAAAGGCGCACCCACCAGAATGATAAGCAATATGGTAAGAGAAGCAATAATTCCTGAAAGTCTTGCTCGGGAACCTGCATCAAGATTTACCAGAGTCTGCGCTACCATCGCACAGCCTCCCATTCCTCCGAAAAAGCCATTGGTTATATTGGCTAATCCCTGCGCAAGAGATTCTTTGTTGGTATCTCCTTTAGAATTTGTGATTTCATCTACCATGGATAAGGTTAAAAGAGACTCTATTAACCCCACTCCTGCCATGATCATAGCGTAAGGAAAAATAATCTGCAAAGTCTCCAGAGAAAAAGGCAGTTCCGGGATATGAAACACCGGCAGACTACCACTGATCTGAGCAATATTTGCAACCGTTTTTGTATGAATTCCGAAACCAAAAACAATCCCGAAAATGATTACAATCGCCACCAGAGAAGCAGGAATAACTTTGGTTATTTTTGGGAAAAAGTAAACAATCGCAATCGTCAAAGCCGTTAACCCCAACATGATGTATAAAGAGGTTCCCTGAAGCCAACCCACCGCTCCGTTTGCATCGGTGATTTTAAACTGTTCTACCTGTGCCATGAAAATGATGACTGCCAAACCGTTCAGAAAACCATACATGACAGGTTGTGGAATTAATCTTACAAACTTTCCGAGTTTAAAAACCCCGACCAGCATCTGAAAAATCCCAGCGAGAGCTACCGTTGCAAATAAATATTCTACTCCATGTGTTTTGATAAGAGCAATTAATACAACAATCGTTGCTCCCGCTCCACCAGACACCATCCCCGGACGACCGCCAAAAACAGCTGTTACCAATCCCATCATAAATGCTGCGTAAAGCCCCGTCAAAGGAGACAGCCCTGCAAGAATGGCAAAAGAAAGAGATTCCGGAATCATGGTCATTGCGACGGTAAGTCCCGCAAGGATTTCATTTTTATAGTTGATTTTTTTTGAAAAATCAAAAAGCGCGACGGTGTTTTTCATCCCAACAAACAATTACATAATTTCATAAAAAAAGACGAAAATCATTTAAATTTTTGTCTCATCAGAAGCGGAAAAAATCTCGCTGCCAGACCAGATGTTTTGAATAAAAAACTGCCTTTTTTCGCAGACAAAGATAGACAGTAGAATCTATTTATCCAATTTTGAAAGAGGAGAGTTACCCGCGAAAACCGAGAATTCACCTTATTGTAAATCATTAACAAAAGAATTGAATATTTTTATTTTCCATAAGAGTGTGTAAAATTATCCCACTTACTGTGTCCATAAATTAATTATCAGTAAAAATAATTAAATCTATTTTTTTAGGTTTTATTAGCAATTTTTATGTATTTTTGAAATGTAAAGCCGTCCGATTTATAGTGAGATTATTAAACCAAAACCTTTACTTTTAAATACCAAAAGCTTTAAAAGCTTTATAATAAGGAAAAATTTTAACACGATCCATGTATTTTACATTCAGAAGGTGAATTTAAAAAATTCAGAAAAGACCTTCATATTTGATTGACAAAAACAGATCGGTGATAAATGTATATTATTTGTTTAAAAAGCAATATTATTAAACAATCTTCACTGTACAGGCGATCGGATTTTACAGTCTACAGAGTTTTACTACTCAGCAAAAACACAAATACTTATCGTTAATGATGGAAAAGATATTTAAAATAAATTATTATTTATAAATGTTATACAAGGTAATACATATAGGAGAGGCCATAAAAGAACTCGTACAGCAGAAAGAAATCGCCATTGAAAGGATATGCAATTTTCTGAATAAAGACGAGGATTTTGTAAACAGCGTTTATGAAAGCAAATCGATTGATACCGATATTCTTTTAAGATGGTCAAAATTATTGGAGTATGATTTCTTCAGATTGTACAGTTCTCACCTGATTTTGTATGCACCTCCTTCCGCCGTTAACAAGACCAAAGAGAAATCTGACAAAGCACCACAATTCAGAAAAAATATTTACACCCAGGAAATCAAGAATTTTATCATTAAAAAAATTGATTCCGGAGAAATGACCCAGGCCGATGTGATCAAAGAATATTCTATCCCCAAGAGTACGCTTCACAGATGGCTGCAGAAAAAATAAAAATCACCAAAATATGAAAATGAAACCTAACTACAGCAAAATTTATCACGATCTTCTGCAGGAAGAACATCCTGAAAAACTGAAAGATGTAAAAGTAAAGGAACTTCTTAAAAACCTGAATACCAGTGATGAGGTGATCAAGTTTAATGAAAAGATCTTCAAACAGTCGAAAGAAAGCCAGGAAAGCAACCAAAAACTGAGAACGTACGACAAAGCAACCATGCTCAAAATTCTTGCTTACCAGAAACAGCACGGTTTCTCCAGCAATTACATATCAAAACAATACAAAATCAGCAGAACAACCATTGCCAAATGGAAAAAAATCTGTGAAAACGAACTTCAATAAAAAACAAAGCTGCAAAAATATTTGCAGCTTTTTCTCTTTTTTTACTCTTTACGAAGAACATCTTTTATCCCATCCAGACCTTCACTGAACTGTGCAAGTAAAGCAATCACCTGTGTCATGCGGTCATTTTCACCAAGACCTTTTATGGTTTTATTTTTTACAAATGTTTTCTTAATTTCATTCCAGCGTTCGGTTTCATTTTCAGAAATTATATTCATCACTTCTTTTAATTTCAGCATATTGGCTTCGGCTCCTGTGGTTAAGGTCTGCGATTCGTTCTGATAATGATTCAGAACCGCCTGCGTTACCTCTTCTTCTTTTAAGATGGGCTGAATCTGAGTGATCAGTTTATTCATATTCCGGTAAGAGCCCTGCAATTTGAAGGCAGGTTCATTTCTGTACTCATCCGACATTGCTGCAGAGGCGATGTACTGTTTATTCACTTTCAAAACAATATCTCTCACTTTCAGAGTATTCTCCAGCACTTTTCTGAAATCTGAAATTTCATTCGAACTGAAATTACCCTGCAAATCCACATTTGGAGAATCAGAAAGAATACTTTCATACAGACTGTACAGATTTCCCATTCCGTTTTGCGTTAATCTTGTGAGATAATCGTTTGACATTAACGCATTTTCGATTAAACTCAGATCAAACAAATCGGTTTTACTTCCCGAAATTTCACCTAAATTATAGGTATCAGAACGGTTCGCCAACATATCCGGAATTCTGAATTTTTCTCCACTTTCCGTGTAAGGATTTCCTGCCATTACCAGACAAAAACGTTTCGATCTCAAATCATACGTTTTGCTTTCGCCATTGTAAATCCCTTCAATTTTTCTTTGCCCGTCTGCCAAAGAAATAAATTTCTGTAGGAACTCAGGATTGCAATGCTGAATATCATCCAGATACAGCATCACATTATCCCCCATTTCCAAAGCCAGATTCAGTTTTTCCAATTCCTGTTTTGCTCCTGCATTTTTGGCTTCATTCGGATCTGTGGAAACAATATCGTGACCTATTGAGGGAGCATTTATTTTCATAAAAACCAATCCCATCCGGTCTGCCATATATTCCATCAGCGTCGTTTTACCATAACCGGGAGGAGAAACCAGAAGCAGCATTCCCATTCTGTCGGTACGCTTATCGTTCCCAACGGTTCCCAATTGCTTGGCAAAATTGGCTCCGATCAAAGGAAAATAAACTTCGCTGATCAACCTGTTTCTTACAAACGAACTCAAAACCTGAGATTTGAAAGTATCAATTTTTAAAGCTTTCTTTTTATCATGTACCCATTTTGCTTTCAGCTCCTGAAGTTGCTTATATTTGGGAACCACCACCTCATTGAAGTTGGATAGGCGCGAGGTAAACTCATAATAATTCAGAGCGTATTCCGCATCTTTTTCTAATGATTTTAAACCTTTAAGAACGGTTTCGTATGCAATGTGAACAATATTTTTAGCATCAAAATTCTGCGTTACAAAAAATACCGCTGCTTCCTTCTTAATCTCATCTTCGAAATGAAGCTCAGATTGAGACAGAAAAGCCGACAAAGCACTTTCTGCGATAGAGAAACAGGCTGCAGGATGATTTTTCAACGCCGTCAGATGATTAATAAAATCCAGATCTTTTCCTTTTTCTTTAATATTATTTAAAAATGAACCATACAGCAATCCTGCTTTTTCTGAAACCAGAAACGCTGCTTTATTTTCTTTTTTGAGATACATTGCTGCATTCAGCTCATCGACTTCAGCAAAAAGATGATGGTTTTCGGCAAATGATTTTATTTCCCGAGCCAACTCTTCATTGAGATACTGAAAACCTTTATCGGTTGTAAATGAGTTTGAAATCAAACTGGCTGCTTCAAACTGTTTTTGATAATATTCTTTTTTGTCTTCTTCCAGAAAATACCAAAACAACTGCGCCAAAGCCCGCTCCAGAGAAGAAAACTGCATCAGCCCCAGTTCATTATGCATCTGCTGGAGCTTCGTAATAATTGCAACAGCATCTTCATCATGAATTCCTTTTACCAGAGCTTCTCCAAAATGTTCGGTCATAAATTGTTGAACAGCATTTCGGTTTTGTTCTTCTGTATGGATGTTTTTCCTGCCTGAAAAAACATTCCATGCTAAATATTCAAAACGTTTTACATTAGCATTTTCTGAGATATATTCCTGATTCCAAACCTCTTTGTATTCTGCAACGGCTTCAAAATTTAACGGTTCGTAAAATGCAGTTCCTGTTAAATGATAATAATATTGTGCATTTCGCAACACCAAAGTAAGATCCACCTTCTGACGGTTGACAGCAAATTTGTAATCACCAAGAGCAATTACATTGTCTCCATCAGCATAAATTTCTTTTTTATCTTTCAGTTTTCTTACCGCTTCCTGCTGTGAAGTTTTCAGTAAAGTCTGAATTTCCTCCGCTTTCGCAGCATCTTCCATTTCCATCAATTGGCGGGAAATATCACGCACTTTCTCCACCATTAAATCGGTTGCAAAATATCCGTTGATCTCGTTTTCAGCATCAAATGACTCAGATTTTGTCTGAACAGATTTTAAAATTCGCTGTGCAGAATCATATAAACCCTGGGTACGTTTGTTCCGGGACTCGGTTAACTGAACTCTTTTATTTTGAAAGTGGCCGTAAACTTCTTCTCTTTTTTCTTCAATTTTGCGGATAAATTCGTCAAAATCAACAAATTTTGTTTCCATTTCTTCCAGCTGAACGGAAAGCTTTGTCAGATATTCATCGCATTTATCAGGATTTTGTGCAAGCTCCATAAAATTGATGACAGACTGATCAAACAAAGTCATCTGTGCCTGAAAATCAGCAGACAACTCTTTACCGGAAATTTCTCTTTTTCTTTTTGAAAGTTCCAGTCTTTCCTGATTCAGTCTTGCGAAAATCACCGAAATATTCTCAATAATCTGCGTAGATTGTGAGGTGTCTTCAATTTTTAGATTATTAACAATGTCTACCAAAAGTTCCAGTTGAGAAGACAAATTATTAATCTCTTCATCAATTGTTTTGGCATCAATTGCTTTTTCCAGATTGAGGATGTTCTCAGAAATCCGCTGCGCTCTATCCTGATAAGGAAGCAAAGCATCGTCCTGCAGAAGAAAATTGACACACGCATTCGAAAGTTCCGCTGATCTTTCGGCAAGTGACTTTTCTAAAGCATCAAGAACGCTTTCATCTACATATTTCAGATCTCCTGCACAGGTAATCTCACCACGCAACGCTCTGATTTTGGAGAGCATATCAATATATTCGGTTAAATGAGAATAATTGATTCTTTTGGTTTCGTCTAAAATTTTTTCGCAGGAAATTTTAATCTTCTCAACAGCTTCCCCTGTATTTTTTTTCTGCTCCACCACTTTTTCGTATTCATTGATGGCAGCATGGGCAATTTTTCTGATTTCCTTTAAAGGCTGATCCAAACGCTGAACTTCATCATCACCCAGAAAATAATAAGCGTCTAAAATTGTGGTGGAAAGTTTTACAATATCATCATACAGTCCGCTGTAAGAATCTTGCTTATTCAGCAAAGTAATCAGCTCCTGACTTTCCGCCATCACTCTTACAATATCTTTGTTCCCGATTTTGTAAAGAAGCGTATCAGACTTTTCTGTATTCGGCTGCAATTCTTTGGAATATGGAGTCTGCCATATCTGAGCTAAATGATGTTTGGTAGTTTCTACGCTTTCCCGCAGATAAATAAGTTTCCCTTCATTTAAAAATGAAAAACCACTGCAACGGATGGGCGTTTCTATGGTCTGGGTAATAATATTGTACGAAATCAGCTGATAATTATTGGTTTTATCATCATAAAAAACATACATGAAATTTTCACCATTCGGTTCCTGAATAGTTTTCAGATAATGAAGCCTGTTTACATCCTGAGAGATCACCTTCAGACCACCTGTCTGCAAAGCATATCCATTTGAAAAGAGGACACCTTGATTTTCAGGCAGTAAAACCGCAGAATGTTTCAGCGTATCTACTCTGGAAACTTTTTTTTCTTTATGATTATAAATGAAATAACGTTCTGTTTCCTGATACGGTTTAATTTTAAATAAAACCAAGTTATCCAGGTCACAAAAATGGATTTCTGCATCATCCAGATTTTGGTCTTTATGAATGACATCTTCAGAGTAAATTCCTTTTCCTGTATCGGTATTGTCTTCAATTTTGATGGTGACATCTCCTCCCAAAGTTTCTACGAAAACCTTGTCTGCCAAAGAAACATGCGGAAATTTCCCGGTACGCTGCATATCTCTGGTTGCTTTCGTCCACACAAAACCATGTTGCGGCGGGTATGTTACTTCCGAAGCACTTCTGGAATCTACGTATACCAGTTGATCTTCCTTTATCAGCCATTTGAATGCTTTAATGTCTGAAGTGCTTTCTGACAACTGAAAAACCATGTACAAATAGTTTTCGGTAAAATGAAACCGTACAAAAAATGTGTTTCTGTAATATTTGTACAGATTTTTGAATTCTTCTGCGAAAACTTCATCTTCAAGTAAAGAAATATCCTGTGGCTCGAATCGATTATTATTAATAGAATATACCGAAAAAACATCGGTGATATTGATCTCTGTCTGCAAACCCAGATGCGCATTTGAACCGAAGATCAATGTATTTTTTAAAGAAAAAATATCTTTTGCAATACAATTGTGCCCGGTAGAAATTCTCTCATTGGCAATCAACGAAAAATCTACTCCTCCGAAAATTTCTTTACGGTTTTCGTTCAGCTTCTGAAGCCTCAGAATGAGATCATTTTTCTGCTCGTTCAGACGATTCTGTATGATTTCGTATGTCCCTGAATTTAATTTTTCTGACATATATTTAGCTGTTTGATGATGGATGATGGTTTTTGATATTACCATCCTTGTGTTCTTTTTAAACATTAAGAAGTTTAGAAATTTTGAGAAAAATCTATTAAGAAATTTGACGGTATCAAATATTAAGGCATTACGCTTTAAAATATCGGAGATATTTTCTTAACCTATCTTAATGTTTTAATTTTCTTAATGTTTTAATTTTCTTAATTTTTTATTTTTCTTAATGTTTTATTTTTTTAAAAAAACTCCCAAAGTATCATTGAATAAATTATACAATGAGAGTTTCAGATATATAGTGAGTGTTTGTATGATCCTTACATCATTAATTTTATTTAATCGGCTTTTGATCTACACCCAGATGTTTCGCCATATCCATTGCTCTGTCCAGAAGTCCTCTTTCCTGCTGATTGGCAACGCCATTTAATTTAAAAATAAGACTTGCAATGCTCATGTTTTTAATATCTTCTGAAGAAATATTGTATTTATCAACCATTCCCATCACCTTCCCGATGATATTTTCTCCGTCACCCAAAAGATTTTCTTTGATTAAAGTTGCGTTTTCGCTGTGGCTGATAAATTTATCCAGACCTTTACCCGCAGAAACCTGACGGACTACATTATCAAAGAAAGTGTTATCACCGCCTACAATATCAATTTTTGCAGATTTGAACGCTTCCGCCAAAACTCCCGCCTGAGCTTGTGCAATATCTTTCTGAATTGAAATCTGAGCCAGTTCCACTTCTTTTTCTTTTGCCAAAGTCAACCTGAATTCTTCATGATCTTTTCCTGCATCGTTCAGTTTCTTCATGGCTTCGGCTTTTTCTGTAATTCCCGCAGCTTCTGCCAAAGCTTTTTCTTTGATGACTTCTGCCTGAGCAATTCCTTCTTTTCTCTCTGCTTCTGCTTTTTTCTCGATGACAATAGCTTCTACAATTCCCTGTCTTTCTGCAGCATCGGCTTTGGCGTGAAGAACCTGAGCTTCAGATAAGCCAACAGTAGCTTCTTCTTTCGCTTTTGCATCGGCAATAATTTTTCGGGCATCTGCTTCTTTTTCTGCCGCATCTCTTTTTGCCTGTGCTTCAATCACATATTTCTGAGCATCTTTTTCGGCAGCTAATTTTCTGGATTCTGCCGCTCTTGTTTCCTGAATTAATTTCTTCTCGGCTTCCTGAGTGGCCAGAGTAATTTCTACCTGCTTGTTTCTGTCTGCCGTTTTGAAAGCTTCAAGATCCTTAATTCCCTGCTGCTCTTCCACAACGGTTTTTTCCATCGTTAAACGCTCACGAATCGCGTCCTGAATATTTTTCTTTTCAAGTTCAATCGCCTTTTCTTTCTCGATCTGAGCCAGAGAGACAATTCTTTCTCTTTCTGTTGCTTCAAGCATTTTGTCTTTCTGTACTCTTTCGGTTTCTACCAAATCGGCACGCTCTTTATTTTTAGCAGCAATCACCACCTGTCTCTGCTTGTTCTCTTCGGCAATTTGTAATTTTTCTTCTGTTGCAATTCTTACCGTTTCATATTTTAACCGCTCTTCTTCATCTACCTTCAAAATTTCGGCATTTTCCCGGGCCTTAATATTGGCAACTTCTCTTTTTTGAGATTCTTCTTTTTCTGCCAGTTGTTTTTCCAGCTCCAGAATCGCTTCACGAGCTTCAACATTCTGTTTGGTGATGGTTTTTTCTTCGTCTCTGCGAACCTGATTGGCTTTAATATTTTGATTAGCCGTTAATTCGGTAATTTTTTTAATCCCTTCAGAATCAAGAATATTGTCTTTATCTAAATTTTCAATTTTTGTCTGCTCAAGAAAATCGATCGCGCAGTCATCCAGAACATAACCATTCAGATCTGTTCCGATAATGTCAAGAATTTCCTGACGAAACTCGCTTCTTGCTTCATAAAGCTCTATAAATTCAAACTTTTTACCAACAGTTTTTAAAGCTTCAGAAAATTTAGCTTCAAATAATTCTCTTAAGGTATTAATGTCTGAAGCTCTCTGACATCCGATGGTCTGACCAACATTTACAATATCATCAACCGATTTATTAACTCTGATAAAGAAAGCCACCTGAATATCGGCTCTCATATTGTCTTTACAGATCAATCCCGCTCTTCCCTCTCTGGCGATTTCAAGTTTTTTAACGGAAATATCCATAGACTCCATTCGGTGGATGACAGGAATTACGATTCCCGCATTGAAGAATACTTTCGTACCTCCATAGCCTGTTCTTAAAATAACAATTCCCTGAACGGTTTTTTTGTACATGGATAAAATCCAGAAAATCAACCCGATGGAAGCTACCACAATGATAACAATTCCTGCAATTAAAGTTGTGTTCATATTTTTTAGTTTATTTATTTAATTTTTTGTGTTTATTTTTTAACGCAAAATCCGCAAAGATTTTTTTTTGATTCCCCTGCACATTTTCGTTCGCAAAAGCCTTTCACTCAGCTAAGAACGCAGAAACATTTTCAGTTACGACTAGAAGGCCAATAAGTTTAATTAAAAAAATTCAAAGCAAAAGTTCTAAGATGTAGTTGAATATTATCATTATTAAGGCAACCATAACATTAATTTTAAAAACGAATTTCTGTGGCAACATAATAGAATTTCCTTTGAGGATCTTCATCCACGATAATTACTTTGGTTCCGTGTTCTATTTTTTCGCCGTCTTTACTTTTCACCATCAAAGTCATAGGATCGCTTCCGATAAAAACCTCCAGAATCCCAGTCTTATGACCGTGAATTGTTGATTTCATCCTTCCTTCCCTTCCCAAAAAATCGTGCGGCTTTTCTCCTTTATGATTAATTTCTCTGAAAAAAGGATTTAAGGGCTTTAAAAGCAGTTTTGTGAACAAAATGCCCATTAAAAACATTGGAAAAACCATTACAATTGCTATCCAAAGTTCTGGTGAAAAATAAACCTCAACATAAAATGAACCCAACCATGTGAAAAACAGCGCAATTGTTAAAAAATAGGAAATAGGAACAATATCCAGATTCAGAAATTTCAAAAAGTGGATAAAATCTGACGAACTGTCTGTAACATGAATATGACCATCCGGCGCATCTACATCCGTATCAAAATCTGCATCGATTCCTATATCAATATCCAAACCCGTGAGGATGGTAAACAGCCAATAGATGACTGCCAAAATCAGCAGCACACTCAAAACGGTATTTACCGGCGAAAATGAGATATGTAGAAATTCCTGAAAGGTCATGTTTTAGCCTTTTTTAAGTGATTCTTTTAGTTTTTGCAAAGCATTTTCCGCTTCACCATCTATATTTTTTACCAGCGCATCAATTTCCTCGTCCACAGATTTTCCTGCTTTGGAAATATCACTGTAAGCTTCTGCCATAGCTTCCTGCTGCACTACTTTTTCTTTCAGTTTTTCGAGCATGGAAACCGCACTGCTGCTGTCAATCTGAGTCATTTTCTGATTAATATCCTTCGTTGCCTCGCTTACCTGTACTCTTGCCTCCAAAGTTCTGAGCTCATTTTCCCACTTCGAGATACTCGATTTCAGGTTATTGATGTTTGCCTGCATTTTTTCACAATCGTCCTGCAGCTTTTCGTTTTCCTTTTTTAGATTTTCAGCTCTTTCCTGCGCGATGCTTTGCTTTTTAAGTGCTTCTTTTGCCAAACGATCTGCCTCTGAAACTTCAATTTCCTCTTTCTCCGATTTCTGAACCAGAAGAATTGCCTTGGTATAATAATCTTTTGCTGTCTGTTCTTCAGTTTCTATTTCGTTTTTCTTGCGTATCGAAAGTGCTTTTAGCTTCGCCAAGGCTTCCATGCTTTCCGACAGTTGATTTTTCATATCAGAAATTCCGCTTTCGGTAAGTTTTATAGGATCTTCAAAATTTTCCAAAACCGAATTGATCTCGGCTTTTCCTATTGTATATAATCTTTTAAAAATATTCATCCTTCTCAGTTTATGGTTTATTTACTCATCTCAATCATTTCATTATTAAATTCTCCAACTAAAATTCCTAAAGAATTTATAGAAGCCATCACTTCATTCTGCGCCATATTGTCTACAGGCAAAGTATCTCTGAAGATTACTTTTTTACCGGAATGATCCAGAACAAAAGCACCATGTACGATATCCCTGTTTTTCTGAAGTAAAGTTCTGTACAATATTTCTGTAGGGTTTTTGATCTCAAACAGAAACTGCTCCATTATCAGTATAGAATCTGAAACAATCAAAATCATATTTTTGATTCCATTGGATTCTTTTTCAATAATTAAAACTTTCTGATTCTCATCCTGAAAACTGATGGTAAACTCGTAATCTAAAAGCCAATGTTTTACTTTATTAAATATCTTATTTTTTTCACTCATCTCTCCTTTTATTTAGCTCAATGGTTATACAAATGTAATAATTTCCTGTTAAATTGCAAATATTATTAGCAAAATAAATGTAAGAATTCTGTACATTTGCAAAAAGGATTAGACTTATGAGTTTTTTCGGAACCAATATTAAAAAGATAAGACAGGTAAAAGGCCTGAGTCAGAAGGCTTTTGCAGATTTATTCGATTTAAACAGAGGAGTCATCAGTGCTTACGAAGAAGGAAGAGCAGAGCCAAAGATAGACACCCTACTAAAGGTAGCAGGCTATTTCAGTTTAGACATCAATGATTTCCTCACAAAACCTTTACAGGTAAACAACTTAGTAAGCGGATCTGTAATAGATACTTTGATGTTTTCGCCCTTAGAAAAACTTTCTGAACAGAAAAAAACAGTACAAAGCCCACAAGAAAATGATGAGAACAGCGGTATTTTGCAAAAAATATTAGCAAACACCGATGTCATATTTGAATTTACCGAAAAAACAACTCTTTTTTCCAATTACAGGATGGGAGACTGTCTGTTTTTAGTTAAAGAAAATCAGGAAAATAAACAGGAAACTTTGCTGACTATACAAAACGGAAACTTGATCTATTTATCTGAAATACCGGAAAAAAAACGTTCTGAAAAAACGGCATATTCCATTGCGGGATATGTTTCTTTCAAACAAAAAAATATCCTTTCCGAAATTTTGGAACGGATTGAGATTCTGGAAAAAAAATCAAACAATTAATCCATCTATTCTTTTTCAAAAAACTCTAAAATTGCTTTATTGAATTTTTCCGTCATATTTTTAGGGGCGTCATGATCTCCTCCTTTAAAAATCAACATTTTTCCGTTTGGAATTTTATCTGCGATAAGTTTGGTATGGTTTTCCGGCATGACGTCGTGTTCTCCGGCCATCACCAAAGTCGGAGCCTGTATTTTTTTCAGATCGTCCGGATTAATTTTGGGTTCTGTAAGAAGAAGCATTTTAAGACGGTAATCCATATTATTTTCTGCGACACCTCTCGCCTTCATTTCTTTGACCTGCTGATTGAGGATTTTATTGATTTTAGGGTCAACTGATGTTTCATTATTATACAAAACCGCTCCCATGATTGCCATTTTCTTTATTTTATCAGGATGTTCCATTCCTAAAATGATCGCAATATTTCCGCCGTCGCTCCAGCCCAGTATGTTTACACTTTTAAGATTCATCTGATCTAAAAAAGCATTCACATCATCCGCCATTAATTCATACGTCAACTTTATATCATTCGAAGAAGAATTTCCCTGTCCACGACTGTCCAAGCCAATTACTTGATATTTTTTGCTTAAAATCTTCAACTGATTATCAAAACTCGCCATCGAACTATTGTTTCCATGGATTAACAAAAGCGGCTCGCCTTGTCCGTATACTTCATAGTATAACTTCACTCCATTTACATTCATAAATTTTCCAACCTCCTTGTTATTCCCAAAACCAGGTTTAATGACAGCAGACGAATTATCAATCAACAAAGACTGCTTCCCCGATAAAGGTTTAGCATCTGAAATTGAAATTTTAGAACCCTCATCTTTAGCGTAAGCCTGCCACGGCGTCAAAGATGCATCTTCAAAACCGCCGTTTTTTAAAGGAACTTCTATCTTATTTTTACCTTTCAATACAAACAGTTTAAAATCATCAAGATAATAAGTTCCTCTACCTGCAACAGAAATTCCTACAGCGATTCCTTTTGCATTTTTAATAATTTTTCCCCTAAGCTCATACGGGCTCCATTCTCCTTTTTTATAATAAATTTGTGCATCCTCACTATGAATCATGTTTTTCATTCCCCTTCCGTTTTCGTCCAGAAACAGAGCACTCAGCACCATCCATGAGTTATTATTTATATCATTGTTATAAAATATTTTTCCTTCAAGAATAAAACTGTCACCCTGATATTTTTCAATATTGACTGCCTGAAAAACCTGATAGAGCTGTCCAGAAACTTTAGAATAAATTATAAAAAAGAGAAAGAGGAAAATCTTTAGAATTAATCTTATCATAATGATGAATTTAGCTGTTAAATGATAGATAATACATATTTCTATTTGATTACAAATTGGCCAAAAATTTATAGTATATTTTTGTAATCTACCTAAAAATAAATCAAGGGACAAACCTACAAATTATATTTCACTCAATAAAGAAAAAAAAACCAGAACTTTTCAGATTAAAAAATCCTTTCCGAAATTTTGGAAAGGATACCAATTTTAGAAAAAAAATAAAGGTAAAAATCAGGAAAAGAAATCGGGGCAGCGTCTTGCCGGAGTCGAACCGGATAATCTTGCAGGTATTATCTGCTTCATTATTCCTCCCCAAAAATGTGACGAAGTATCTTTTCTCTACGACACTTTATCTATTAAAACAAGGCAACAGCCAAAAAGCGTAATGTCGTGCTCTAACCATCTGAGCTACTTTATAAAATTCCTTTTAAAAAGGCAGGACTCGAACCTGCGACCCCATCGGTGACAGCGAAGTAACACTATTCTACGGCACTTGTTTATTTATAAATCAAGGTAAAAATATAGAATCTTTCAGTGCTTTTGCTCTACCGTCTGAGCTACTATTCCCTTTTTGGAACAGGCAGGATTCGAACCTGCGACCCAAAGATTAAATATCGAAGTACGATTCTAAAACGACACTTGATTTTTTATTCTTAAATAGTTTTCTTAAAAATTACAAGGCAAGCAATGATAAAAGCTGTCTTAAAAACCGTCTAGCCACTCGACCACACCTCTTAGGCGAAAGGATTCGAACCTCTGTAAAAATCGAAGTAACTTTTATCTACGGCACTTGTAAGTAATTTTAAATCGAGCAAAATTTTGAAAGAGACTTTTTTCAATTTGGATTCGAGGGAACTCTTTCTTACGGCATCGATTATTTTTAAGTTTTGGTTATTGTGTTTTGTTACTGCAAAATTATTGTGTTAGTACGCATTCTTTTTACGCAGTTAAAATTTATTTTAAAAATAACAAGTTAATTAGTTCTAAAAACTTTATAAATCCTAAAATTGGAAGTAAAATAATTCCTCCAATGAGCAAATAAAATCCAATATTACTAAAAAAGCTATTTTTAAATTCTGTATAATTTCCTTTTTCTCTGTTTTTAGGTTTAAAGTCAGGAATGCGTTTTGTTTTCTTTAAACTGTCAGCTTCCAACTCTTTTAAAATATTTTTTGCGAAGTCTGAAAGTTGAGTTTTATTTCCACGAAAGACGACATCTTTTAAAATGGCATTTCCTGAGTTACTGAAAGACTTTCTGTATATTTCAACCGCTTCTTTCATTTCGAAATTTTGAGGTTCAGATAAAATCCAATATTTTCCGGCCTCATCCTTAAATCCTGAATCATAATAGATCTGAGCCAATTTTTCTCTCAACGAAATATCATCAGGAAATTGATTAATCATATTTCTCAATCTGTCGCAGGCTTTTTTCTTTCTGCCTTCTTTAATATCCTGTTCAATTCTGTAGAACATATTTTCCATGATGTATTTTTTTTTAAACCAAGTAACAAGTTATAAGAGTTTTTGTATCTATTCAAAGTGTAAGTATGACGATGGATCTCTTATGGTAACGACATTGGTTATTTAAAACCGAGCAATTTACGAAAAGACTCATTTTCAATTGGAAGTCGAAGGATTTGTTTTCTTACGGCATCTATTTTTTTGTCATTGCGAGGAGCGAAGCGACGACGCAATCTCAAAATAAAAACTTTATTTCATTTTTTAGTTTTGCTTTGAAGTAAAAAGAACTAAAAATTCAAGACCTGAAAACTCCGTCTAAAAATAATCTATATGCTCTAAAAATTCTAAAACTTGCGCGAATTCAATATTTTTTCTTCGGTTCTGAATTTGTGTTTCGCTTCAAACAGTAGATTTTTTTTAACGTTCGCATAGCTTATTTTCTTAATATCTCCGTTTCCTAATCCGTTTTATGGCTGACCAAATATACTAAAGGAGTTTTCTTTCTAGCCCCGATTGCAGCGGCATCCTTTTTCTGAATTGGCTTTGAAAAAAAAGCGTTGGCGAAAAAGATATAGCGGAAAGCGGGATTAAGCTCCTGAAAAAAATAATGGTTATTCGTTTTTATTTTAAAAGCAGTGCCTTTTACAGCACTACTTTTTTTATCATTTCCAAGGCAGATTTTCGGTCTTCCAAAGCATTCAGTACATCGAAAATTTTGTCGGGCCAACCGGCGATAAGATAGACATCATTTTTTCTGACATCCAGAGGTTGTTTTCCGTAACCTGCCAAATCAAAAATATACAGTTTCGCATTTGGATTGATCTTTTTGTATTGGTTCCATGAGTTTTCAAAGGTATTTCCATCTCCGTTGCTGTTCCACAACTGGGTATCGGTAAACAACATTACTTTATATATGAAAACAAACTTTTTAAGCAAAATACTCTTTCCATAAGTTTGTTATTCCGCAGGAATCCGTACTATTTTTAATGGCGGAGATTCCACGCTCCATTTCGTTCTGCTCTGGATGATAAACACGACATTTAGTTAGACAAATACAATTTGTCTATCATTCATTTTATATAAAGAAATCAGCAGTTTGAGATTTTTGAAAGTTCGTTTTCTAGCTTTGTTTCATTAAAATTTTAAACTGATTATTAAAGGATTATATGAAACCCATATTCAGGTAAGTGATTTAGAAAACTCCATACAATTTTACACCGAAGTTTTGGGATTGGAATTGGCTCATAAAGAGGAAGGCCGGAGAATTGCGTTTTTATGGATCGGAAAAAATAAAGAGTCAATGTTGGGACTTTGGGAGCAAAAAGAAAATCTGCAGACCAGACATTTTGCTTTTACTACAGATAAAGAGGATATTTTAAATTATGCGGTTGATTTTCTGAAAAATAAAAATCTGAAACCTTACAACTTCCTGAAAGACGGCACTGAAGAGCCAATGGTTTTTGCATGGATGCCTGCTTTGGCAATTTACTTCCATGATCCCGATGGAAATCCGCTAGAATTTATTTCTATTCTGGAAGGTGAAGGAAAACCTGAATTGGGAGTGCTTTCTTATGAAGAATGGCTGGAGAGGAAATAAATAAACTTCCTTTTAAAAAAGAAGTCTTCATTATTACTATGCTGAGTTGTTGTATTTAAATTGGCTTCGTGAACTTTCTGCTGCACGATGAAAACCTCATCCCTAAAACCCTGAATCCTGATCTAGTAGATGACTCGGGTTTGGTAGACGTTTCCTATTGAATTATATGTTTTGAAAATCATTTTTTTAATTTTTAATTTGTTCTTACTTAAAACCTCACAGGTTTTGAAAACCTGTGAGGTTTCACTCCTGTCTGAAAAAGATAATCCAAGTATTCGAATCGCTTCTAATTCATTATTGAGTTATGTGTCTCTGAGAATGAAGCGAAAGGAAATAAATACATTCGTAAACGTTGATTTTCCCCAGTTCATTTACTGTCATTGTTGTTTTGCAGAGAAGACCTTCACCGTTTTTCATCAGATCTAAATTACTTAAACATTGGTGATATTGCTGAATAATTAAACTTCTTATTTTAGTTAAATTTAATTCTCCTTTCGACTCCATAGGTTCTGGTCTTATCCATTTGAATAAACCGTACTCGCCTACTTTTTCAAACTATAATTTACCGAAACTATAATTTTCATTTCAAGATTCAAATCAAGATTCAGATAATTCCGCATCGTTTTTTTGAGCCTTTTTCAATGAGAATCAGTAGATAAAAATCGTGAGATGAATGTGCTCCATAATCTGCTGAACCGTCCAACCATCACTTGAAGGCTCAAAATTCAGCGTTTCATTATCTTTATCAAACCATTTGTCAACCTCATCAAAACTAATCTTCAAATGCGTATTTATATCAAAATGAATCTGAGAATGTCCATTATAAATTTTTAAAGTTTTTTAAAAGGCTCTCAATATTTTCTTTTCCGACAGGATTCATGGAATGGCAATAGAACTGTGGCAAATCTAAATAATTATCCATACAATATTCCACCAGCCATTTTGCACAATCGTAACCTGTTTTTTCAACAAATTTCTGAGAATCCGGTTCCAAATAATGTTCATCGGCAAGGTCGTGGTCAAAAGAGATCATTTCCGGAAGTCCTTTTTCCAAAATCCTGTTGACAAACTGTTCGTAATTCCGAACGATATGCCAGTCTTTTCTGAGGAAAATATCCTGTTTCGTATAATGATACGCTCCAATCGGATATCTTATATCGTCCAGAAACAGTAATCTTTTTGTTATTTCCATTGCTTTTTTTTTATTTGTTATTACTTTAAACCTCACAGGTTTTGAAAACCTGTGAGGTTTCTGAAAGCTTTAAAATAAGTGTAGAAAATTAAAAAAAACCTTCATACATCCCACTTCCAACTTATTAAACCATCATATCAGCACAATTTGAACTTGCGAATGCGTAAGGTTTAGCTTTAAATACATATCCCATTCCCAGAATATATCCCATTGCATCTTTCAAAGCGACGTTGGATTTAAAATCCGGATCGGTATTGATATCTGCGTGCACCTCCATTTCCACATCATAAGTTTCCAGAACAGCGCAAATAGCGTAGGCAATTTCTACGGATTTGTTGACTTCGTTCAACATTCGCTCTTTGATACTGATCTTCTGTATTTCTCTTTCTTTTCTGATAAAGGTAAAAGCTCCTTTTCCCTCACGAATAAAGACTACTGCCGTAGCATAATTAATAGCATCAGCGTAAACGTGAGAGTCTGAACCCACACATACTTTCAGTCGGTGTCCATTTGCCTGTTCGCGGATGATGGCCTCTTCTACCAACTGTGTGATAGAGTTGCGGAAAATTTTTCCAGTCATGTTTTGCCATGTTTGTTGTTGCGTTTCCATTTTTTCTACATGTTTTAAATTTGTTTTTGTTTAAATTTTAATTTGTCAGTCATGAATCGTTGATTTTTTAATTTCTGATCACTGATTTTTTTTGCACTCCGAAACGGACTCGAACCAATACCATCAGTTTTGGAGACTGAGATGCTACCATTACACCATCGAAGTAATTATTGTTGATTTATCATGAATGTTCATCAATTTTATACGTTATGTAATGAATTCATGAATGCTGCGCATTTCGAACCTGAACAACAAGAGTCAAAGTCCTGTGTGCTGAACAATTAGACTATGAATCAGTTTTGCGGAACAGACAGGAATCGAACCTGTACCTTTAGTTTTTCTGACTAACGTGCAGACCTGCTACACCACTCTTCCAATTTTATGGTTGATATTCATAGGCGATAAATGATTTAAACTGTTTGATTTATCAATTATCATTCATATTTCATCAATCATATTTGTAGGGGAAGAGGGATTCGAACCCCCAAAGCCTTGAGCCTAAATCAAGTGTGTCTGCCAATTCCACCATTCCCGCAGATTTTTATAACAGATAATTGATCATAGATAAATATTTATTAATCATAACTGTTTATCTTTTATTAAAAATTAGGTCTGAGAAAAGCTTGTCTATATTAATAAACTATGCCTGTAGTATTATGTAAAGATCTTCTGCGCCCGACAAACTTTTCTCATTATACAACCTATATTTTCGAATAATTATTTATAAATGATCCTGATCCTTGACCAGTTCCTTTCTATCTTTTATAAAATTTTCATTTTATTTTGACCATCTGACCAGGAGTCGAACCTGAACAACAAGAGTATATTTCCTGCATGCTGCCATTACATTATCAGCGGTTTGGTGGAAGTAGCAGGATTCGAACCTACTCAGCAATGAAGCAACAGATTTTAACTCTGTCATTTTCATTTTTTTTAAGGAATCGCTCAATTCGTTCCTCATGTCAGTCTGCCCCGACTCTCCAACTCCGGCGTACTTCCGGTTTATAGATGATAAATAATAAAATATAAATGATCTTTATTTTAATTTCTTGCATCTAAATTCTTTCTTGTGAAGAAAAACAAAGCCTGTCTTTAATTTTTAGTTTGATATAAGAACTTCTGTGCTCGACAAACTTTTTCTTTCTTCGGAACTTATCTCATTTTAGTTATTTGAGATGGTTATGGGATTGTTCATAACCTTTTTATTTTTTTTATTTGAATTCACGAATGTTTCACATTTCAAACCCACTCAGCTTACGCAACGGTTTTGTAAACCGCCCCGACTCTTCCACTTCGGCGAACCATCAGATTTTATGAATAATCAATAATGGGTGATGAGTAATTTTCACCGTCTTGATTAATTTTTTATTTAAATTTTTCATTAAAAAAATAAAGCCTGTCTTAATTTTTATTTCACATAAGAACTTCTGCGCTTTGACAAATTTTATTTTCTCTAAAATTTATATTATGTTTAATTAAACTTTTATTTTTCTTCATCCATCTTTCATCCTTTAAATTTCATTTTTCGAGTTAAGAAAAAGCCTGTCTATATTGTGTTTTTGGCATAAAGATCTTCTGCTCTCGACAAGCCTTTTCTTTTTCTCTGTGAAACAATTAACATTTAGTTTTTGCGATTCCGGAAAGGCTCGAACTTTCAACTTCCGGTTTAACAGACCGGCGCTCTACCATTGAGCTACGAAATCGTTTGTACTCCATAAGAGAATCGAACTCTTATCTACTGCTCGAAAGGCAGCCGTCCTAAACCATTAGACGAATGGAGCAAACTGTCTGGAAAGCAGGGTTGTTCATTGTTCTTGTTTATTGTCTTTAAAGGTATTTACGAATGCTTTGCATTTCGAACCTACGACCTCCCGCGTCCAAGGCGGGTAAACAACCACCGTTATCTTTCCAGTTTTGCAGATTCATTTCCATTTTCTTTTCCAAGAGACAGTCGGATCAGAAATTTTCCGTGAATCTTTGCGGTCTATGCGAGAATCGAACTCGCAGCGCCCGAGAGACAGTCGGGAAGGTTAACCATTACCTCAATAGACCTTTTTATGACCTCGATAGAATTGTTCATGAATTTCATATTTCACTTATGGTATTCACGAATACTTCGTATTTCGAACCTGTAACCCTCGGTTTAGAAAACCGGTGCTCTATCCAATTGAACTACGAGATCTTTTGTAACCCCAGAAAGATTTGAACTTTCAACCCCCGGTTTAAAAGACGGTGCTCTAACCATTTGAGCTATGAGATTATTTGTAAAATAAATTGTAAAACTCACCTTTAACTTTACATCTATTTGTAATCTCAGAAGGACTCGAACCTTCAACCTTCGGCGTATCAGACCGATGCTCCAACCTATTGAGCTATGAGATTTTCATTTTGGGTTTCTCCGGGGATCGAACCCTGTTCTCCGGTTCCACAGACCGGCACTTTACCAAATAAGCTAAAGAAACCATAAAAAAAGCACCTCTTTTCGGGAGGCGCTTGATATATTTTGACGTGTCGCTACATTAGCTGACCCATTTATATAAGCACCTTTTATCCAAAAATTCACTATCAAGAAGATGAATACAAGCATATCCTTTCCCCATGGGTTTTGGTCCGTGTTGTATTGAATACTGATTAGATAGGTTATGAAATTGTCTCATTATATTCCTGTTGTTTTTAAATTGTTTTTTTGAATGATTAAAAACGTGTTGCTTTTAATTTTCGGTTGCAAAGTAAAGATGATTTTTTTTAACTCACAAATTTATTTTTCATTTAACTATTTGAAAATCAATTAATTAAACTTAAATTTCAGCATAGAGAATTTCTGTCCGCAATACCTTGCAGATGTCTTAAATACCTAAATGACTGTCTCTCATCGGGTTACTGATCACGCTTTATTTTCTTATTAATTGTTCATTGTTGATTAAATATTTTTCACTTTTATGGTTATTTTTTTTCATTCTAAATAATTTCTGCCTTAAAAACACAAAAAACGCCTCGATCATCGAGGCGTTTCTGCAGTATTTTGATTAAATTTTTACGGGTTTACAGTAAATAATTTTCAAAGCAAGCACATTTCGCCTCATCCAATATCATCCATTCATATCCAAACGATCCCTTTACTACAGGGCGATCGCATAGATTTAAACTGATATGTGCTCTTTGTATTGTCATTATTTTACTGGTGCAAAGATAAATGTTTTTCCCTTATTGTGGATTATTGAAAATTTCAAGCCTCATGTTTTGAGTGTAATAAGTTTCAAAACAAATTTTTATTTCTAAATTTACTTCAGTATTAATATTCTAATCTCTGTAAACTTCGTGTTAAATCATTATTCAATTGTTATCCATCCACAAGATCCTATTATAGAACTTTTTAATTCCTTGAAAAGTAAATTATTAACGAAAATAGGAACTTATGGAAGTTGTCATTCGACTGCTCATATCACCATTTTAGAATATGAAGCAACCGAAGAAGAATCAAAATTCATTATCGAAAAACTCGAAAAAATAACTTTTACGGAAATTCCCTTTGATGCTTTGTTTGATCAGGTTATCTATTCAGATTCATCAAAGGCGATCTTTGTCTTGCCCGATAAAAGCGGAAATGTTTTTTTTAAAAAGCTCTTGGCCAAGATTCGAAAACAAATCAAAGGAGACAGCAATAAATCTGGTGCTCATTTGACTATCGGAAGAAAACTAAATCATGAACAATTAAAAAAATCAAAAGACATTTTCAACGATATTAAATTTGATTTTCACTGTAATCAAATTGCGGTCAGAAGATTAAATAAAGATATTGGACAGTTTGAAGTCGTGAAAATATTTCCGTTTTCCGGAAAGCCGGATAACACTGAACAACTGTCTTTTGGATTTTAGATGTGAAACAGCTCAATTTCGAAACATCCTGTTTCTCCCTGTTTTATACCTTGAAATGTCTTTCAAAATCACCTCATCATCAGGATTGAAATGCTTCAGTTCATTCACGATTTCTGAGCGTGTTGCTACTTTTTCGGCGATGATTTCGTAGGCGATATTTCTTGTGGTCGACTGAAGTTTCAGATCTTTTTTGAATTCATGTTTCAGCGATTCTAAATACGCGATTTTTTTCTCCGAAGGCGTTCTTCTGTACAGTTCCTGAATCTGATGCTCAAGTTTTTTCACATCAAAAATATTGGCAAAATAATTATTCAGACAATTGAACGCATCACGGTCTTCTTCCCATCCTTTCAGCAGAATTTTCTGAGCTTCGTCGGGTAATTCCATCTTTTTGCGGTAGATCAAAGAACCTTTTACCATCTGATTATTGTTTACATAATCGTCTACAACCATTTGATAATAAACATTGGCATTTTGGGTATCATTCATTTTTCTGTATAAATCGCCTACTTTCTCTTTTTGTTCAAGCTCTTTATATAGATCGATTGCTTTTCTGTATTGCTTTGCTTTTTCATAGCAGTTTGCAGCTTCAGATGTATTTTTTAATTTTTTAAGGTAAATTACCGCTGCTTCGTTATAAAACTCGCCTTCTTCCAGTGTTTTTGCTCCGCGGTAGTAGTCTTTCAGCAGATTCATATATACTTTTGCGGCTCTTTTATAATCTTTTTCAAGAATGTATTTCTGAGCCAGCTCTTCATATTTATTCCTGATTTTATTAAAAAGAGAACCTTCAAGATAAAAATTACGGTCTCCTGCGCCACCTCTGCGACGTGCAGAATTCTTTTCTTTCTCTTTATCCTGCAAACGAAAAAGCACCACAAAAATAATAAAAGCGACCATTGCAAAAATGACTAAAGTTCCGATAACGCTCCAAAAACTCTGGTGAAAAAGCTGCGCCAGAATCCCTATAATTTTGATGATGGCAAGAATAAAAAACGCCGCCAAAAACTTGTCTGTAAACTTCTGTCTATTCATCTTTATCTGTTTTTAAAATGGCTTTATCTTCACTGAAGAGACGGTAAAGCAGTATTATAATGCCGATAATAAGGACCCACACAAACCAGTTGTAGCCAAACATTTTTATTAACGGATAAAAAATATACGCCAACATAGCAACCAGAACAATCATCAAAAAAATCTTGGTTCCGGCAGGAATATTTTCGCCTCCTACATGCAGCGATTTTCTTTTCACGAAAAAAGAATACAATCCTACAGCTCCCGTCATGGCAACAATCAGCCAGAAAATCTCGGCAAAAGAGGTATTTTTGTCTTCAGCATTACTATTTTCAGTATTTAATGTAGAAATGAGCGGCGGAGCCTGCGGATATTCTTTGGTTCCGTACAGCGTTCCGAGAGAATCTTCTATCAAAACGGCTTTCTTTTTCATTACAGATCTTACGATTCCCTCATCTGCAGGTTTTCCGGAACCTATTTTTTTGATGGAATCTTTAATTTTTTGTCTGATTTTCTCTTCGCTCTGAACCAGATATTTTACAATTTTTTGTTGGTACACTCTTTTTAATGAGTCTTTGGCAGTATGAACCTTATCATCCATTTCTGAATTTTCTTTCTGAATTTCCTGAATAGGTCTTCCCCCGTTTTTCAAATATTCATCATAGCTCATGCGATCTTCCGAAAGTGATTGTATTTTTGCCTGATACAGTTCTGCAGCAAGTTTCATCCTTTTTTTTCCATACATGGAATCGATCTTCAGATCAATATCCGTTACTCCGGACTGATAAGCAACCACCGGCGACATCATGGGTTTTTCAGGAGTCTGCACTTTGCCTGAAGAGACCGGTTGAGATTCTTTAGCATCATCTTTATTAAGATTCATAAAAACTCTTACCAATCCCATTGTTAAAAGAATGATCCAGAAAACCCATCCGTAATTCCGTCCCGTAGATTTTCCGCCGAAACTTTTTTGCTCAGTTTTTCCAAAAAGTTTTTCCAGCCAGGAATTGCTGAATTTAAAAATTCCGAAACCGTTGCCTCTTGATGTTCCCATAATATCCAAAGGCACTCCAAGTTCTACTGCTCGGTCGGGATATTTTTCAATATATTTTAAATATTTTTCAATTTCCTTTTTGTTTCCCGCCATTACCTTTTTCATATCAAAAGGAAGATTTTTCATCCATTCCTCTTCGGTTGGTGGCTTTTCTAAAGATTCCAGTATCTTTTCATCGTCCATTTCCACGGTAAAACTTTCAATTTTCTGAGGAATCTGAACGCCTTTCGAAGGTTTTCTTGCTTCATCTTCCGAGATTTTCGGATTTTGAATGATGGAAATCCAGTCGATTTCTTCATTTAATGTAGCCAAACCAAATTCTGGATGCATGATGAGATATTCAGCATCGATATTCTGCCATTCTTCGGGATTTACTTTAGGATAGAAAACAGTGTTTTCCTGAATGAAAAATTTATTGCCGACACATTGAAAGTAAGAATTTCTGCCAATTTCATTCGGAGCCAGATTTTTAAACACCAAAAAACATCCGTATAAAATATTCGGCTCGGTGGAAGGAATAGGAAAAGATTGAACTTCATTTAAATCAATCCCTAAAACTTCCATCTCATAAAGCCATACAAGAGGTGAAGAACCATTGATTAACAGTCCTTTTTTAGGGTAGTTATTTTTCGGAAAAGGTTGTATTCTAAGTTCCATATTCCCAAATTTGATCTATAAATCGTCTCATACATCCATCATACATTTCCTTCATCGTTTTTACTTTCAGCAATGTATTTTGTGGCAGATAATATTCTGAACCTCCGAATTCTGTAGCAGTTGCCAAAGCCAGATTTCCATATTCTGTGGAAGGGATGTAAAATTCCGGAATATTTTTATTGCTGCTTTTAAAAGTCAGCATTCCCCGATTGTCTGTAATAATTTCGCTTCCGTCTGAAAAGGTAAACGTATTTTTATTCTGCTCTGCACAGATTTCCAACGGAGAAGTATTTTTGTAAAACTTGATGGAATCTTCAATATAATGACTTAATTCATTATTTGAAATAACCAGTTTTTTCTCGGTATTGATTCCGAAGTTGTGGAAATTATTAAGAATTTTCATTCCGCTGTCATATAATTTTTTAATTTCCGACTGAACTTTTGCATGATTTCTATAAATTAATTTATCATTCAAAATATATTCTAAAGAAATATTTCCTTCCATCGTAATGAGAGGGATCCTGTCACTGTTTTCATCATACAAATAAAAATGTCTGGCAAAATATATTAACTGATGGTTATTGGAAATATTTTTCCCCGTCAAATTCAGTTCAGAAAATTCTTTGGTGTTTAAATTTAATTTTGAAATCAGTTTTTTATCAGGTTGATACTGACATAAAATAAAATCTCCCTTTTTATTTCTCGCTAATGCAAACTGTCCTTTTGATTTTACAGAAATACCATCGATCAAAACTTCACAGCCGTGATGGGTTTTATAGGTATCGTAATAGTTCCGGTTGTAATAATTGTCCGAGAGATAGGTTCTCAGCAACTGTCTTTTATTGCTTAAAATAAAAAATTCACCTTCATACAGAAACGTGGCAATTTTATTGATCGGTGTAGGAAACAAAACCGGATAATTAAACGGAACACTTGCTTTTTTCCCGATTCCGGAAAATTTATTTCCTCTTTGTCTTTGTGGCGGATTTGCCCATAATTCCTGCAGCGGAAGCATGATTTTCTGGACATGCTTTCTTGTTCCCTTATGATGTTTGTAAAAGTTCAGTTCGCCGTCTGCGGAAGTGGTTACCAAAAATTTCAGCCGGTCTCTGTTGTCATGAATGATTCTTTGAAGATTTTGATTGGCTAAATTTTCCTGATTCGTCATAAAAAAAACTTCCAGATCTTTTTCTGTATGTTCTTCATTAAAAAACTTTTCGAGTGCGCCTGAAACTTCCAGAACCGGACTTACGTGATTGAGATTTTCTACCACTTCATCCACTTTATTCAGAGAAATAGGGATGATATTCTGTCCCAATGCAAAAACTTTACATTCCGAATGAGCTTTTGGATGCCTGATCACCGCAATTGCCGATGCAAACGCCAAAACTTTGGGAGTTCCCCAGTTTTTCAGGGAAGTATCAATTAAAATAATTCTTTCAAAAATATTTTCTTCGGGCGGAATTTCCCTTTGGATATACAACGCTTCATTATTGGCGACGCGGTTCATAAAAACCTCATCTTCATTGGCAAATTCGGACAAAAGCATTTTGTTGAAATCACCCTTGTTGGTCATATCCGAAATTCCTCCGATTGGCTGTTCTCCGGGCGAAAGATGACGCATCGGAATTTTCAGACCGCTCCAGATTCTTTTAATTAAGCTTCCGACCTGAAATGTTTTCGGCTCCTCAATGAGTTCCTGAATAAAATCTGCATTGCTTTCTACTGTAGTTTCTTCTTCCACGACTTCATTTTCCAGTTCCGGAATATCTGTGAAGCCTTTCATGGCACTGATGATGGATTCTGTAGTCGGAAATCTAGTATTCAAAAGTTCTAAGGTCTGAAGCTCTTTTATAAGCGTCGGAACATATACAGTATCGTTACTTATACAATCCGCAATCTTATTGGGTTGTCTGTAATATTCTTTTAAGATCTGTTTCGAACTTGCAGTGGAAATTAAGTTATGAGAATCATGAAATATCGTTTGAAGCAATACTATCCTATTTTGTCCTTTCTTGTAAACTGAACTTAGATTATTGATGTTAGATAAAAATTGTAAAACAGCGTCAACTTTCTCTCTCACAAGCGGATGATAAATTGTCCCTCTTACTCTTTCTATGTTTATATAACCTTCATTAGTTACATATAACACCAATAGCAAAGCTCCAAAAGGTGGAAACCCTTGTGCCTGCAACTCTTTTAAAACTGCTATAATATAGGAACGATAAGCGATGGCACCTAAATCATTAAGTACGATAAGATTGTTTTCGTTATATCCAGTATCATCAGGAATGTCTTCATCCGTTGTCCACTCCCAAAAGTAGCCTTCATACGATTTGAAATAATCTTTTATATCCATTCCTGTGATTTTTCGGTCAGCCGGAAAGAGCTCACGGATAATTTCCGTAAATCTTCTTTACTTAGGTATAAAACATTTCCGTTTTCATTCCACAAAAGCCACTGATCGCGACCTGCATTATATTTTCTCTGTAATAAGGAACTCATGTTTTTAAATTCAAAATCGTACCCTGTCGGTAAAAGATGCCCGTCTTTTGACCAAAATGTTTTTCCCGGAAAACTTAACAACGGATTTCCGATAAACAAAGCATTGTCATTAATGACAATCCAATCTAATTTTTCTAATTTAAATTTCGGCAGCGCAATGATGACTTCCCTGATTTCTTTTATTGAGCATAACAATGCTGTTGCAGGATGTTCTTCTTCGCTGGGTTTCAGTTTCACTTCAATTTTTTCATCAATTCTGAAAAAATTATTATTGAATAATGGAAAAGTTAATCGTAAGGCTTTGTCGATGGGAGTCCAAAGCAAAGCTGTTCTCATTTTTTTGCTGGGAACCAGTGCATCTTTCCGGAATAGAAGCCCATCTCTTAATTCGTACAGCAAAAAATTCGGCAACTGTTGAATTTCGGACGAAATTGCTTGTTCATGGGTAAAGCCTTTCAGCCAGATTACGTCTTCTCCCAAAGCAATCTGAACATTTTTCCAATCGCGGATTGAGCTCAGAAAATCTTCATCTGCACGCGGAATTTCTGCCCAAAACTGTTTTAAACTGTTTGCAGGATCTTGTTCCATAGACTTTCAATTTCCTGTTGAATATACTGTTTCTGCTCAGGATTTCTGATCCAGTCGCAACGTGTCTGAAGGTATCTCAGTTTATCTTTAATCACGTTCTGCTCTTCAAAACTTAAATTTCCCTGATTCCATTTTTCCACCAGGATTTTTACGTCTTTCATTACTTCTTCCGGATTCGGTGTTTTGTTTTGCAGCGCTTGCGGATGAGAGTCTGGATGGTTGTCTTTCTCAATAGTCCTGTTGATGATGCCTTCGAGAATTTCGATCTGTTCTTCGGTGTCCCAAATATGTTTCAGCACCCATAAATCTGATAAAATCGCTTCTTTTCTGCCACAGATTAACGCACTTGCAGCGATCAGGTTCTGCAATTTTACGGCTCGACGGTCGGAAATGGCAATTCCTGTATTCCGCAGATTGATAATGGTGTTTAAATAGACTTCGTAAACAGGTCTCAAATCAATTGTTTTACAAAGATTCTGAAGTTCTTTTATTTCATGGGAGAGAATTTCCGGAGTTTCTGATTCGATATTATTTTCCAGCTTTCGTCCGGCTAAAAGCACCTGATGAAGAAGATCGGGATGTACATAATCTACATTAATTCTGATCAGAAAACGGTCGAACAAAGCGTTCAAGGCTTCATCTTCGGGAAGAACGTTGCTCGCTCCCACGAACATGAGCGCGGGAAGATGCTTGGTTTCTTTTCCTCTTTTGAAGATCTTTTCATTTAAAGCCATCAAAAGGGAATTCAGAATGGCTGAATTGGCATTGAAAATTTCGTCCAGAAAAACCAGCGATGCTTCCGGCATCATTCCTTCGGTATTGGTTAACAATTCTCCTTCTTTGAGTTTTCTGATGTCAAAAGGACCGAAAATTTCGTTTGGCTCGGTGAAACGGGTTAATAAATATTCAAAGTTTTTACCGTCTTTCAGTGTTTTCGCCAGCGTTCTTACAATGGCAGATTTTGCGGTTCCGGGAGGTCCGTACAAAAAGGCATTTTCTCTTGCCAGAAGACAGATTCCCAATAAATCGACGACGCCATTTTTTCCGACAAAGGTTTCTTTAACGTGGTTAAGAACGGTGTTTAATTTTTCTATATTCTGAGTCATTTGTTTTTATGTTATTTTCTTTTTTGATGAAAATTATTATTTTTTTGAATTACTTTTTTTAACGCAAAGTCCGCAAAGTTTCTTTTGACTACTAACTGTTTTTAAGTTCGCTAAGGCGTTCTATTTAGCAAAAAAACAAAGGTCTTTTATTATGATAACAAAACATTTGTATTGATACTTTTCAGATGTTTTTTCCGTAAAGTTCACAAAGTTTATTTTGACTACTCACTGTTTTTAAGTTCGCAAAGGCGTTCTACTTAACAAAGAAATATAAAAGTTAAGTTTCTATTCTTTTCAGTTCTTTCCAATAGATATCTTTATAAATGCCGAATTCTGCCATTAATAATTGATTGATGAACGGAATTTCAGCAAGTTTATAGGATTTCTTTTCTACAATTCTTTCCAGATATAATTTTCGGTAGGTTTTGTCTTGTAGTTCTTCTTCCCAGTTGATTTCTGCCAGATCAAGATCGTAGCCAATTCCTGAATAATGAAATTGCCGTAAAATATTTTCCAACAATTTAATTAAAGGATCTTCCGGATCAGCTTTTTGTAAAGCTTCCATCATTTCCGGTAAAAATCTTAATGATAAATCTGCAGACCATATAGCAGCAACATTTCTGTTGCCTTTAAAATGCGGAATTAGTTTCTCAAGATCTCTTGCTGTATCTTTTCGGATCAAGTACAATTGTGCGGAATGATACAGAACTTTTGCTGCCCAAACTGCCGCTTCGCGGTCACAATGTATCTGATGAGATAAAAATTCTAATCTTTCTTTCTCGAATTCGGATTCAAAATAATCTGCAGCATCCTGTTCTTCCTTTCGGGAAATTTCCTGAATGTCTGTAAAGATTGTCATACATCCCTCTTTCCTAAGTAAAAACAAGGTGTCTAAAAACGGAGATTTGGTTTCCATCATCTAACAAAAGTAAAAAATATTATTTGTGAACCGTCTATTTGCTTTGCCGTTAACTGTTAAATAAACGGTAAAAAGATCAAAATATGATGAATGGTCTTCCTGCTGTATTTTAACGTCACGTTTTTAGCCCCGATTGAACGGCATGTCTGAGCTCTTTTCTGGCTTTTCGGCGGCGGCTTTGCCGCCGCCGAAAAGCCAGAAAAAGCGAGTAGTGAAAGCGGGATGAAGCTTCTAAAAAAGAATTGCAATTTGATTCTTCGCTATTCGCAAATTATTATCTTTGCTCTTTCAAATAAAAATTATGAGTGTTCACATCAGTGCGAAAAAAGGAGAAATTGCTAAAGTTGTATTGCAACCCGGAGATCCGCTCCGCGCAAAATATATTGCAGAAAATTTTCTTGACAATGCAAAATTAGTAAGCCAGACAAGAGGAATTTTCTATTATACAGGTCTTTATAAAGGCAAAGAAATCACCGTTGGTGCAAGCGGAATGGGTTTTCCGAGCATCGGAATTTATTCTTTTGAGCTTTTTACAGAATACGAAGTGGATACCATCATCAGAATCGGAACCTGTGGTGCGTATACTACTGATTTGAAAGTTTTTGACATTCTGAATGTTGAGAATGCAGCCAGTGAAAGTACGTATGCCAAATTTGCATGGGAAATTGAGGATGAAATTATTTCTCATCAGGGAAATATTTTTAACATCATTCATGAAACGGCAGAAGAGTTATCATTAAAAGCAAAAGCAACCAATATCCACAGCAGTGATATTTTCTACAGAAAAGATCCTGCTGTTCCTGCAATTGCCACAAAATATAACTGTCCCGCAGTAGAAATGGAAGCGTTCGGATTATTTGCCAATGCAAAATATTTAGGTAAAAATGCAGCGACAATTCTTACGGTTTCGGATATTATCCCGACCCATGAAAATATTTCGGCAGACCAAAGAGAAACGGCTTTGAAACCGATGATTGAATTGGCTTTGGAATCTGCGTGGAAAAGTATCTAAGCAAAAAATATCTATACAAAGAAAGAGCTTTACATTCACTTGCAAAGCTCTTTTTATATTCTGAAAAAATTCCGGGCGGCAACTGTGGTTTATTTACCGGATCTATTTACGTGGTAAATCATTTATTAATAAACCCTTCCAGAAAACCAATCAGCCTTTTTCCCCCATTGCTCCAACGGATTCCGTGACCACCTTGTTCCCTAACTTCATATACCAATTCATGTTGGTAATGAAAGAAAACATTCCACCATGTTTTATGATCGAGAATGTACGTTATTTTTTCCATCACCATTTGTTGTTTCTGCAAATTGTTTCCTTTTACTTCACCCCAGAATTGATCTTCGATTCTCCCGACATGTTTTTCCCAGGCTCTTTGTGCAAAGCTGATTTCATCATTAAATGGTTTTTCGCAGGCTTCCATCAATGTATTTCTCAAGGGCGGAATGGCGGTTTCGTCACGAATACTTGCTGAGGTTAATCTCTGTCCTAAAATATTCAGCCAATCTTCAAATGGAATTTCTTCTAAATATTTCACTTTAGTTCCAGCTAAATTTTCAGATTCTACAATATGAATGAATTTATTAAAGCTTTCAGTACGGTCGATTTTGATTTCTTCATTAAAAAAAGGTAAATCCCAATCTAAATGTTGACCTTTAAATTTTAGAATATTTTCACTTAAAATTTCTAAATGCTCTGCAGCTAAAAGCTTCTCATATTTTTCTTTCCATTCCGCAGAAAACAACGGAATATATCTTTCAAATAAATTCGTCATTACAACATTTTAACAAGATTAACAGAAATTTTCTCTTCGCCAATTAAATATCCTACAAGATTGAACCAGTTTCTGCAGTGATCCAAAATCCACGCATCGGAAGAAATGGTCACTTCTGCATTTTCAGCTAAAAATTTGTCCGGATTGTATTGCAATTCAACTTCCCAATTAAGATTATTTTCTATCGCAAAATCTACAATAATCTGTCTGATTCTTCCACTGTTGGAAACCGGTTTATCAAAAACCCAGACTATTTTTTCAGCAATAGACTTCTTAAAAAATACGGCAACCCATTCAATGGAAGCAAAAGTCTGGCTGACTCTTTTATACGTTCCGAAAACTCCGGAAAGATCCCGAAAACATCCATCAGCTCCTTCAAAAATATAAGCTTCCGAAAGCAAACTTTCCATTAAAATTAAAACATTAAAACCATCAAGATACAGTGTTTTATTTTTCAGATCAGAAATGTTGAGCTGTTTTAAATTTCTGTTTTGAATCTGAATTTCTGATGCGGAAGCACCACGAACTGCCTGAATTTGCCGGGCTTTCAATCGGTAATGATTGCCTACCAGTTCCGAAGATGCTTTTTCCGCAAAACCTCTGCTCAGAAAATACTGCATATCCTGAACTGATGATTTTAGCCTGTATACCTGTTTTTCTGAACCAAATAGCGAATCGTCTCCTGTATTTTTTCCGCGGTTTCTGTTGTTTTCCAAATGATAAGGTTTTCCTGTAATCTTAAATTGTGATCTGATTGCCATTGCAAAAAATCTGACCAAAATTAGCAAACTGTTTTTATGATTCTCCGGATATTACAAACTAATTTAAAATTAACCCTCTTTTTCATGATATATTTCTTACAATGTTTAATGCATCAAAGTGAGAATTTAATTTTTTGTTCTTTTATACCTGATTTAAATCACAATTTGCATGAAAATTAAGTAAAAAATATAATATTAATCATCAGAATAGGTAGAATTTGATTAAATTTACAACAGTTCCATAAGGAATACCGCAGGAAAAATTAATGTTAGCCCAGAAAATCTATGACAAAGAAGAATGCTACGATTTATGACATCTCGAAGAAGCTGAATATAAGTGTGGCAACTGTTTCCCGAGCACTGAATGATAATCCCAGAATTAGTCAGGCAACCAAAGAACTTGTAGTAAAAACCGCAAAGGAAATGAACTATAAGCAGAATAATCTCGCTAAAGCTCTGAAAAGCGGTGAAACAAAAAACATAGGAATTATTGTTCCGTATATTAATACCAATTTTTTCTCCTCGGTTATTCGCGGAATAGAAGAAGAACTTTCTCCGCACGGGTATCATGTCATCATCTGCCAGAGCCATGAAGATGTAATCACTGAAAAAAAGCATCTCAACACGTTGCTGAATGCTCAGGTTGACGGAATTTTCATGTCGGTTTCCAGAACCACTGTCGATACGGAACATATACAGCACATTCTGAATACAACCAATACTCCCATCATTTTTTTCGACAGGAAAAAAGATATTCCTGGAATCAGTACGGTAACGATAGATGACTACAAAGGCGGTTATATGGCCACCGAACATTTGATAGAGGAAGGGTATAAAAACATCTGTCATTTCGCCGGAGACCAAAATCTTGAGATTTATCAAAACCGTTTAAGAGGCTACAAACAGGCTTTACTCGATCACCAGTTTCAGGTAAAAGATGAAAACATTATTTTCACAGGAAGCTCCATCGATGCCGGAATAGAGGCCGTAAAAAAACTTTGGGACAGCGCATCTGTTCCTGATGCTATTTTTTCAGCCAGTGATTCCACAGCATTGGGAGCTTGTCAGGAACTTAAAAAACGTAAAATAAAAATTCCGCAGGAAGTTGCCGTTATTGGTTTTTCCAATGAACCTTTCACTCAGTTTATGGAACTTCCGATGAGTTCAATGGATCAGACTCCCTTATTAATGGGAAATATGGCAGGACAGGTATTTCTGGATCATATAAAAGATAATTTTTCGGGCGTTTCTATTGAAAAGAAAGTGGTTTTGGCTCCGAAGATTATTGTTCGTAAGTCTTCGAAGAGGAAGTAGAATTTATTTCTATATGCACCTATGATGTATCGGGATCATCATCTCTTTATACTTTATCGGCTGCATGAGACAGATTATTTTCTACTAACGATTGCGATTGCTTTATTCGGTGACCTTAATAATGACTTTATCAATTTCATAAGCTGTAATCTTCAATTTATCATTTTCAGTGCAGGAAGAACTGCGGTATCACAGATAAGAACATCATAATTTTCATGTAACAGCACACAGATATTGCTCTTTATATCTAGCCCTAAATCTGGTAAAAATATTTTTGTAATTTTGACGCTAAACTAAGAAGTTGAAACTATTCAAAAACACAGGCAGTAATCCATTTAGCATCATTATAATTTTGATATTTTGTATTAGTCTATATTTTTTTGATTATTACATATTTTATTCAAAATACACCAATTTCGACAGATTTACAGATTTTGGTGATTTATTTTTGTTGTTAAAAGGTATTGATTTGTACAGAGCGGGAATAGATCCATTTTTGCAGAATTACAATCCTCCCTACAATTATCCCTCGAGTTGGTCAGTCTTTAAATATCTTCCCTTTATCAATAAGGAGAATACTTACATACTGGGGATATTTTTAATTTCATTAAGTTTACTATTATTTAATGAACTGATTAAGAAACAGTATAATTTCCTTTTAATTTACTTATCAGCTTTACTTTCCCCTGTTTCAATACTTCTTTTCGAACGAGGAAATTGCGATATTTTGATATTAATATTGGCTTTACTTGCCGGTCTGTTTTTTTATAAAAAAATAATTCCTCTGCTGGTCGTAATTTTTGTTGCTTTCGCCTTAAAATTATACCCTATAGTCTGGTTCACCGTGCTGATCTTTTTCATTTCAAAAAAGAATACTATGATTTATGGAATACTCGCTTTTGCTGCCTTCACAGCATTTATATTCTACAATCACCAAGAATTAATCTTGATTAATAAAAATACACCTTTTGATCTTAATAATTTTACTTACGGATTTAGAGTTATTTTGTTGAGATTTCGACACCTCTCTCCTCTAAAGAAAATAATAGAAATATTTATCTTAGGTCTTATGATTCCCTTTTCTTTCTTCTTGTATCTAAAGAGGTATACCATAACCAATCTGGAATACAATAAATATGTTTTTTTGTTCACTGTTGGAGTATCTACAATTTTTTTAACTTCACTTCTTACGATCAACTGGGATTACCGGCTTTTTTTTCTTATTCTCTGTTTCCCTCTTTTAATTTCTATGAAAAGATATCTTTTGATCGCTCTCATTTTACTTCTTTTCTGGTATCAGACTATCAGAATGTACTTTTTCAGCATCGACTTTTTAGTAGAATTAAAACAGATTTTACTTTTAGGTATCGTTTTGAATTTATTATATATAATGATTAATATTATATTTTTGGAACTAAAAAAATCTAAACTGTCGAATTACGTTCAAAAAAAGTTCGACATTCTGAAAACCAGGATTGCCAATTTTCTGTAAAATAATAAGAGGCATGAGAGGAACGCTTGTGGAAAAGTATCGTTGTTGTTTTTAAAACCACCCCGTCTTTTTCCTTCGGAAAAAACCACCCCTCCAGAGGAGGGGAATTGCGGGCGTTTAAGAATACCGGGTCTTTAATTCAAATTTAGAAAATGTAAGACAAATACCGTATAAAAAACTACACGTGTAAATTCCCCTCCTTCGGAGGGGTGGCGAAAATTTAAAAGAATTTTTGACGGGGTGGTTTTAGCAGCCATAATTTTCAACAATAAAATCCTCAAGATCTTTCATTACAACATCCAGATTATTCTTAACATCAAAATCAGTTACCCTGAAAATTTTCAATCCTAAAGATTCCAAATACTTCTGTCTTATCTCGTCATAAACTTCTTTTACATCATGAATCAAACCATCAATTTCTACAATTAACCCTAATTTTTTGACATAAAAATCAACGATGTAATTTCCGATAATTCTCTGTCTGTCAAAATCTATATGGTGAAAACTTTTTGCCCGAACCTGTTTCCAAAAAATCACTTCGCTTAAAATTCCGGCTTGGCGCTTTTTGTTTAGCAATGCTTTTAATTTGGGATTGTATGGAATGGTTTCCACGAAGTTTTTACGGATAGGGAAATCGTTGATATGAGTTAAAATTTCTTTCATTATGTTGTGTTTTTATTTGTACTGTTTTAACCACCCCGTCTTTTTCCTTCGGAAAAATCCACCCCTCCAGAGGAGGGGAATTACGGGAGTTTAAGAATACCATGTCTCTACTTCAAATTTAGAAATGTAAAACAAATACGGCATAAAAAACTGCACGTGTAAACAACCACCCCGTCTTCTTTCAAAGAAAGAAGACACCCCTCCAGAGGAGGGGAATTTTTGTGACGGATAAGCATGGTGGTTTTCAAATTTAGAACATGTAAGACAAATATGATATAAAAACTATACGTGTAAATTCCCCTCCTTCGGAGGGGTGGCGAAAATTCAAAAGAATTTTTGACGGGGTGGTTTGTTTCGCTGAATCGTTTTCTTCGCTGGATCCAGCATCTTGCAGTCAGGCTGCAAAATTTTGTATAAAATAGTAATGGGCATGAGAAGAACGCTTGTGGGAAAATATGGTTGTTGTTTTTGACCACCCCGTCTTCTTTCTTCGAAAGAATCCACCCCTCCGGAGGAGGGGAATTTTTGTGACGGATAAGCTCACGGGAATTTTTGTAACGGATAGGGATATGGCGGTCAGTCAGATTCAAAAAAATCTATTATTCGTGTTTTAAAAAATCAAACAGACTCAAAAGAAAATGCTCCCCACAAAAAGCGAGAAGCATTTTCAACCCTAATACTTAATATAATTAACCCATTACAGAGAGACTCCTCGTCTCCATGGAATGAAATCATTCTGATTGAGAAGGTCGGCTTTGGTTTTTTCTTCACCACTGGCGATCTTGATGATGTGTTCCAGCAATTCGTCTGCTGCTTCGGGAATGGTTTTATCTCCACTGATGACCGTTCCTGCATTAAAATCGATGATGTCTGACATTTTTTCTGCCAAAACCGTATTGGAGGAAATCTTTACCACCGGGGCAATAGGATTTCCCATCGGAGTACCCAGACCTGTTGTAAAAAGAACGACTGTTGCGCCTGAACCGACTAAAGCCGTTGTACATTCGGCATCATTTCCGGGAGTACAAAGCAAATTCAGTCCGGGTTTTGTGGCATATTCTGTAAAATCAAGAACTTCCACAATTGGTGCAGAACCTCCTTTTTTAGAAGCTCCTGCGGATTTCATGGCATCGGTAATTAAACCGTCTTTGATGTTTCCGGGAGATGGATTCATATCGAAACCTGATCCTGCTGCAACAACAGATGCTTCAAAATCTTTCATCAGCTTAAGGAATTTCACGCCGTCTTCATCATTGATACAACGGTTCACCAACTCCTGCTCTACTCCACACAATTCCGGAAATTCGGCAAGCATGGTCGTTCCGCCAACTGCCGCCATAATATCTGAAACCTCACCCAAAACAGGGTTTGCAGAAATCCCTGAGAAACCATCTGAACCGCCACATTCCAAACCAATATTCAGCTTGGTGATTGACGCAGGTTTTCTTTCTATTTCGTTGGCTTTTTTTATGCCTTCGTATGAATCTTTAATAACCCCCGTCAGCATCGCATCGATGGTTCCAGATTTTTGCTGTTCGTAAACAACAATCGGTTTTTTATTATTTGGAGCCAAAGAATGAAGGGCATCCATAAAGATCTGCACCTGAAGGTTCTGACAACCTAAGCTGAGAACCGTAGCTCCTGCAACATTCGGGTTGTTGACATATCCCGCGAACAGTCTTCCCAATGCTTCGGCATCCTGACGAATTCCGCCACAACCGCCCTGATGGGTGATGAATCTTACCTCAATATTTTTGAATATTCTTGTATCTTCATGATCCTCTTCTGCATGAACATCAGACTCCTGTCCGCCATTTAATAATGACCTTAACAGCAATTGATGTTTGCTGGCTTTATCGTGCAGTAATTCCTTCTCGAAAATATCTTTCAACGTTTCGATATTCTTATTTTCACAGAATACTAAAGGGAAAAACAGCCAGATGTTTTCCGTTCCCACCTGTCCGTCTTCACGGTGATAACCCATGAAAGTACGGTCTTTCCACTTGTCTACATTGGGTGGAGTCCAGCCTAAAGTAGCTGTTTTACCTACAACTTTTGCGCTTTGATGCTTTACGTTTTCGGTGGTAATCACTTCGCCTCTTTTGATGGATTGATTGGCTTTTCCAACGATTACGCCATACATTAAGATATGGTCGCCCTCCTCAAAATTTACGGCAGCGAATTTATGTTTTGCTTTAATATCTTTAAGAATCGTATAATCTGTACCGTCTAAATGCACCGATTCTCCGGCTGACAAATCCATCAACGCTACAATAACGTTGTCTTTGGGATTTACTTTCAGTACTTTCTTTTGCATGATTTTTTAAGAATAAAATTGAATAAAATTTTTGTAGGCAGTTTCCATATCATTGTGGTCGATTTCGTACAATGCTTTTGCTACTGCCGCTTTCAAGCCTTCAACCTGTGTAAGGTCGGTATCCCAAAACGTTTTTTCGCTCAACGCCTGTTCTGAAACTACTTCGAAATCGTCGTTTTTCCAGATTTCTTTGAATCTGCTGACAATAGCTTCTTCGTCATTCAAAGGAAGAGATTTTTCACCAAAACTTCCCTGATAGAATCTGATTAAACTTGCCAGAGAGAACGTTAAATTTAACGGCAATTTGTTATTTCTTTCAACATAAGTCAACAAACTCGGTAGCACTCTTACTTTAAATTTAGAAACAAAATATAAAGCGATGCTTGCCAGATGATGCTTGATGAAAGGATTTCTGAATCTGTCGAAAACTTCTTCCGCGAAATCTTTCAATTCGTTTTCATTTAAACCTAAAGTCTGATTAACTTCATTAAATATAGAATCGCTTAAAAATGTTCCGATAAACTGATCATCAATAGCTTCTTTTACCAGTTCTTTTCCTGATAAAATTGCGGGAGCCAACATCAAAGTATGACCTCCGTTCAGAATTCTTACTTTTCTCAAACGGTATGGCTGAATATCATCAACCACTAAAATCTGTTCATTGATTTTATTGAAAGGGATTCTTTCATTTAAATTTCCGACTTCCTGAATCACAAAAAGTAAGAAACATTCTGAAACCACCATCATCTGATCTTCATAGTCCAGCTGGTCTTCATAAGCGTCTGCATCATCTTTAGGATAGCCAGGAACAATTCTGTCCACCAAGGTATTGTGGAAGTAATTGTGTTGGATAATCCACTCCGCAAAAGAGTTTTCTAAATTCCAAAGCTGAGCATATTTCAGAATAATATCTCTTAAAACAAAAGCATTATCTTCAATTAATTCACAGGGAATTATCCTTAATCCTTTATCTGCTGCTCCATTGAAATGTCTGAATCTTTCGTACAGCAAAACCGCTACTTTAGCAGGGAAATTCTTGTGTGGACCTTCGTAAGAAGTTTCCGTTTCGTCATAAGCAATTCCGGTTTCAGTAGTATTTGAAAATACGAATTCTAGTTCTTCTTCTTTCGCCAAAGCCAAGAATTCATCATAATCTGTATAAGGATTAACTGACTTCTGAATGGCTGAGATCACCTGCTTCTCATCGATAATTTCGTCTTTTTTGATTCCTCTGGTGAAAAGCGTGTACAGATTGTCCTGCTCTTCCAGTTTATAAACAGAACCGTTCGGAGTCGGCTGAATATTGACAATTCCTGCATTAAATCCTGCTTCTTTATTTAATTTGTCGATGACATAATCTGTAAATCCGCGCATGAAATTTCCGCCCCCGAATTGTACAATTTTGATGGGTAATTTTGTATTGAGTCCGCTGTTCTGGCGGTTTATTTTTTGTTTTGTATGATTTTCCATTTTTCTGATTTGAATTAAATTGTGTTTTTAATTCTTCTAAATCTTGGTGTAGGACGTTTTTTAAACGCAAAGTCCACAAAGATTTTTTTTAATGCTTGATGTATATTTTTAAGTTCGCAAAGGCGTTTCACTTAGCTAAGAACTCAAAGTTTTTATTTGGACTTAGAGTTTGTTTGAATACTACTTTTGCCAAACCTATAAGGTTTTTGAAACCTTATAGGTTTTAGTTTTACTTACTGATTACTTTATATTTCGGAACCAATGTTTTCATCACTGCCCAGGCTATAAGATAAGCCACGGCACAGATTGAGAAAATAATCATATAACCTTTATCAATTCCATCTGAAACTACTGCTCCTGATTTTTTTAACTGCTCAAAAAATCCATCCGGCAAACGATCATTGATGTACTGAGGATATTTTTCCAGCAAAGGGATTCCATCTACTGTTGACCAGGCTTTGTGGGCGTGATCGAATAATAATCCGGAAGATTTATTAATTAAAAAAGAACCAATTCCTCCTGCCATTCCGCCAATTCCAGTAATGGTTGCAATGGCTTTTTTAGGAAACATATCGCCAACAGTCGAGAAAATATTGGCAGACCATGCCTGATGCGCTGCTCCCGCCACTCCGATGATTAAAACAGGAATCCAATAGGTCGCTTTTCCTAAAGGTTGTGCTAAAAGTGCCAGTAAAGGGAAAAATGCAAAAATCAACATTGCTTTCATTCTTCCGTTGTACGCATTCATTCCTTTTTTTTCCACAAAATATTTGGGAAGCCAGCCTCCGATAATTGAAAGTAAAGTAATCATATACAATACAAATAACGGCAATGCACTTTGGGTAGAATCCATTCCGTAAACCGAACTCAAATAGGCCGGGGTCCAGAATAAAAAGAACCACCAAACACCGTCAGTCATGAGTTTTCCGAAAGCAAATGCCCAGGTCTGTCTGTAACTGAAACATTCTCTGAACGTAAATACTTTCTCCGGAACCGAGGGGTCCTCATTCGGAAGATCGTCCTGATCCTGATTGATATACGTTAATTCGTGCTTGTTTACTCTCTTATGAAGATGAGGTTTTTTGTATACGAATACCCAAAGTCCCATCCATACAAATCCCAGTGCACCTATGATAATAAATGCCCATTCCCAACCCATAGATTTGGCAATAAAAGGAATGGTAATAGGTGCTGCCAAAGCTCCCACCGTTGCTCCTGCATTCCAGATACTGGTAGAAAAGGCTCTGTCTTTTTTCGGGAAATATTCTGCCGTGGTTTTAATTGCTGCCGGAAAATTCCCCGCTTCACCAATTGCCAAAACAAAACGTGCAAAAATGAACAGCGTAACACTTGTACTGATGATAGCAGAAGTATTGGAAACCGTAGAAATCAGTTCCTTTGATCCGTGAAAACCTGCCAGCCAGTTTCCGGTAAGAATTCCGGAAGTGGCAATTCCGCAAAACGCATGCAGAACAGCACCGATAGACCAAACTCCGATTGCCCAAAGGAAACCTTTTTTGGTATCCATCCAATCGACAAACTTTCCTGCGAAAAGCATTCCTATTGCATAGAAAATGGAGAACAGCGCAGTGATATTTCCATAATCATTATTATTCCAGTGAAATTCTGGTGCGATAAAGTCTTTCCATGTTAAAGATAAAACCTGCCGGTCTAAATAATTGATGGTTGTCGCCAAAAACAGTAGCAGACATATCGTCCATCTGTAGGTTGTTGGTTTAACAGTATTAACTGAACTCATAATTAGTTATTTTTTTTAAATCCTTTTTGTTGAGGATGGTATTTGAACGCAAAGTCCGCAAAGATTTTTTTAATAAACTTCTGCATATTTCTCGGTCACAAAGGCGTTTCACTCAGCAAAGGCGATGAAACCATCTAATACGTTATTTTTTCATTATCATTTTAAAGTCTGAATAATTTCCAGCACTTTTTTAGTTTCATTTTCTATTGTCGCATACTCTTTAGCAAGCATCAGTTCTTTGCTTACCAGTTTGCTTCCCATACCTACCGCAGAAACTCCGGCTTTGAACCAGCTTTCAATACTTTCTCTTGTAGTATCTACTCCTCCTGTCGGCATAAATCTCAGATTTGGAAACACCTCTTTTATGGCACTCATAAATCCAGCTCCCAGAGCATTACCCGGAAATAATTTAATGAAACTAACCCCTGCATTTTCAGCAGCAATAATTTCTGTAGGAGTCATACATCCCGGACTGTACAATACGTCTTTCGGAATCAGATATTCTGCAACTTCCGCCACGAAACCCGGACTGATAAAGAAATCGGCACCCACTCTGTAATATTCTTCAGCTTGTTGTAGATTTTTAATAGTTCCGATGCCCAAAAGCATTTCAGGCATTTCCGCATTACGGATTTCTACCATTTTTGTGAAATTGCTCAACGCAGCTTCTCCACGGCTTGTATATTCTACCGCACGAATTCCCGCTTTGTAAAGCGATCTTAATATTTCTATAGTTACTGTTTCATCAGCGTTGTAATACAGCGGTAAAATGCCCTGATGGATGATGGCGTTGGTAACTGTCTGAATTTTTGTCATTTTGTTTTAATTATTTTGTTAAAATAATCTTTGATTGGTTGAAGTCTATCCTTTGGTGTGCTGTAACTTTAATACTTTCTTTTTTTTTTAACGCAAAGAGCGCAAAGATTTTCTTTTAAAGCTTGATGTATATTTTGAGTTCGCAAAGGCGTTCCACTCAGCGAAGTCCTCAATGTTTTTGTTTAATCAATGAGCCAATTGCCAAAAGCTAAAAGCCAACTACCTTTTTATTCTTCCTCCGGAATTCCCTGCAATTACTTCCAGAATATCTTCTGCGCTGCAGTAGTTGATGTCGCCTAAAATGGTGTGTTTAATCGCACATGCTGCATTGGCAAAATTCAAAGCTTTTTTGTCATCGAAATTTTTTAACCCAAAAATTAAACCCGCTGCAAATGCATCTCCTGTTCCGATTCTGTCGACTACAGGATTTACTTCCAGAAGTCCGGTTTCGAAATAATTTCCATCTACTAAAGCTCTCCCCTGCGTTTGCTGTGAACTTGCCGTAACACCGATTCTTATTTTGTCGAAAATTTTATGAATGGAAGGACATTGTTTTTTTAGCTCTTCACAAGCCTTTAAAAATCCTTCTTTATCTGATGAAAACTGAGTTCTTAAGATTTCATTGATCTCATTTACGCCACCGATGAAAATTGTGGATAAGGAAACCAATTCTTTTAGAACGTCATTCCCATTTTTACCATATTTCCAAAGGTTGGAGCGGTAAGCAGGATCTGTTGTAACCTCGATTCCCATATCACGGGCAGTTTGCAAACCTTCTTTTAAACTTTCATAAGCTGATTTTGAAATTCCCGGGCTGATTCCTGTCCAGTGAAAATAATCACAGTCTTCCAAAGCTTTTTTCCAGTTGATTTTTTCTGCTACAATGTTGGCAAATGAACCATTCAAACGGTTATAGGCAATTCTGCTTGCCCGAACCGAAGAACCTACTTCTAAAAAGTATAAACCTAAAGGATGTTCATTTTTAGAAATGAAAGTCGTATCAATTCCGAAGCTTTTCACAAAAGAAAGTGCCGATTCTCCTACAAAATCATCCGAAACAGCACTTACATGTTTTACCTCACAACCCATGGTTGCCAGTGAAGAAGCAACATTTAGTTCGGTTCCTCCGAAGAAAAATTCCATTTCGTGGCTTTGCTTCATCGTTCTGTTCCCGGGAGGGGAAAGCCGCATGATGATTTCACCGAAAGTAAGTATTTTACCCATACGTTTTTTTACTAACCTTAATTTTTGAATATCTGTTCTTTTTTTAACACGAAGACCACAAAGACTTTTTATTAATAGAAATTACAGATAGTTTTATTTAATTTTATTAAGGAGTTTAGAAAAATAAGTTGAGCCTCGCTTTAAGCGTTTTGCTGAATAAAAATCTTTATTCAAACTTAACTTCTTAATTCTTCTTAATGGTTTTAAATTTTTTTTATGTCTCTCGCAGATTTAGCTGATGACGCAGATCATTTTAAATCTGCGAAATCTGCGAGAGTTTTTTCAATTAAAAATCAAAATAATTTTTAGCATTATGATAACAAATCTTTGATTTTATTTTAATCAAACTTAACTTCTTAATTCTCCTTAATGGTTTAAATTTTTTTTATGTCTCCCGCAGATTTAGCTGATGACGCAGATCATTTTAAGTCAGAAAATTTGCGAAATCTGCGAGAGTTTTTTCAATTAAAAATCAAAATAATTTTTAGCATTATGATAACAGATGTCGGAGATGGTTTTGCCGATCAGTTCCATATCATCCGGCAATTCGCCGTTTTTCATTTCTTCACCAAAAAGATTACACAATACTCTTCTGAAATACTCGTGTCTTGGGAAAGAGAGGAAACTTCTGGAATCTGTTAACATCCCGACAAAACAGCTGATCAATCCCATGTTTGAAAGGGCATTCATCTGCTTGATCATTCCGTCTTTCTGGTCCAGAAACCACCATCCTGATCCAAACTGTACTTTTCCTTTGATGCTTCCATCGTTGAAATTCCCGATCATGGTTGCGAAAATCTCGTTATCGGCAGGATTTAAATTATATAGAATGGTTTTCGTTAATTGATCTTTTCCGTCCAGTGTGTTCAACAATTTAGAGAGCGTTTCAGCCTGTACAAAGTCACCGATAGAATCCCAACCCGTGTCCGGACCTAGAATTCTGTGCATTCTTTCGTTATTGTTTCTTAAGGCTCCCAAATGAAACTGCTGAACCCAGCCCATTTTGTGGTAAGCTTCTCCCAAGAACAGTAAAATGGCAGTTTTAAACTGATTCACCTGCTTTTCAGCAATTACTTTTCCTGAAATTTTATCATTAAAAATGGCATTTACTTCTGCTTCGGTCGCTTCCTCGAAAGAAATATTGTTCAGTCCGTGGTCACATAATCTGCATCCGTTTTCATGGAAATATTCAATTCTTTTGATTAAAGCATCGCATAAAGTCTGGTAGGAATTTATTTCAATTCCTGCAGATTCACCTAATTTTGAGAGGTAATCGGCAAAATTGTGATTTTCGATTAAGATGGCTTTATCCGGACGGAAGGCAGTACTGACTTTTACTTTCCAGCCGCTTTTAGCCAGATCCTGATGATAATTCAGAACATCAGTAGGATCTTCCGTTGTACACAGGGATTCTACATTCATCATTTCCAGCAAACCTCTTGTCGATTTTTCCGGAGTCTGAAGCTGAGCGCTGATGTTATCGTAAATTTCTGAAGCGTTGTTTTCATTCAGCAATTCATCAATTCCGAAATATCTTTTTAATTCTAAATGTGTCCAGTGATAGAGAGGATTTCTCAAGGTATACGGAACGGTTTTGGCCCACGCTTCAAATTTTTCTTTATCCGAAGCATCACCGGTGATGAATTTTTCGTTCACACCCATTGTACGCATTGCACGCCATTTGTAATGATCACCCGCGATCCAGACTTTAGAAATATTATCGAAAACAGTATTCTCTGCAATATCTTTGGGAATCAAATGATTATGATAATCAATGATCGGCTGTTTTTCTGCGAAATTGAAATATAATTCTTCCGCGTATTTATTTTGTAATAAAAAATTGTCTGTAATAAAAGATTTCATTCCTGTAAAATTCTTGTGTTATTCATGAGCAGGTTTTCCGATGGTCGCCAAAATACCTCCGTCTACATAAATGATCTGTCCGTTGATAAATCTGCTTGCATCTGAAGCTAAAAAAATCGCTGTACCGGCAAGGTCCTCGGGATTCCCCCATCTTCCTTCCGGAGTTCTGCTGATGATAAAATCGTTGAAAGGATTTCCGTCTACGCGGATCGGTTCTGTCTGGGAAGTGGCAAAATAACCGGGACCGATGCCGTTCACCTGAATATTATGCTTTGCCCATTCTGTTGCTAGATTTTTGGTCAGCATTTTCAGTCCGCCTTTTGCTGAAGCGTAGGCTACAACATTATCGCGACCCAGCTCACTCATCATTGAACAGATATTGATGATTTTCCCGGATTTTCTTTTGATCATGTGTTTTCCAATTAATTTGGACATAATGAAAGGTCCGGTAAGATCTACATCGATAACTTTCCTGAAGTCTTCCACCTCCATTTCAACTGCCGGAATTCGTTTGATGATTCCTGCATTATTGACCAGAATGTCTATTTTTCCGTGTGTAGCTTCCATTAACGCTACTTTCTGAGCTGCTTCCAGTTCATCGGTCACATCAAAAATATATCCGGTTGCTTTGTATCCTTTAGAATGGTAATATTCTAGTGCGTCGTCTAATTTTGAAGGGGTTGTACTGGTGATTGCCAGCTCCGCACCTGCAGCGGCAAGACCTTCCGCCATTGCCATTCCTAATCCGTGAGTTCCGCCTGTAACAACGGCAACTTTACCGGATAAATCGAATAAATTCATGTAGAAAAATTACTTTAGTTCGTTAGTTTTAACAGCGTCCATATCACCATAATCCATATTTTCTCCTGCCATTCCCCAGATAAAAGTATAGTTGGAAGTTCCAACTCCTGAGTGAATAGACCATTCAGGAGACAACACCGCTTCATTGTTTTTCATAAAAATATGACGGGTTTCGTTCGGCTGGCCCAGAAAGTGGCTTACAGCCTGACCTTCTTCCAGATCAAAATAGAAATAAGCTTCCATTCTTCTGGCGTGTGTATGAGAGGGGATCGTATTCCAAACGCTTCCTTCGTGCAACTCGGTCATTCCCATTTGTAATTGACAGGTTTCTAAAACGCTGTTGACGATCAGTTTATTAATAGTCCGTTTGTTGGCATATCTTGTTTCGCCCAATTCTACAATTTCAGCTTCTTTTTTAGTGATTTTCTTGGTAGGATACGAATGATGAGCCGGTGCGGAATTGAGATAAAATAAAGTCTGACCTTCATTTCCGTTTTCAAAAACAACCTCTTTTGCTCCCTTTCCAATATATAAAGCTTCCTTATTTTCCAGTTCAAAAATCTCACCATCAACGGTTATTTTTCCGGCAGCACCTACATTAATGATTCCCAATTCTCTTCTGTCCAGGAAGTTTTCAGCTTTAAGATCATCAGTTGGTTCCAATTTCAATGCACTTTTTACAGGCATTGCTCCACCAACGATCATTCTGTCATACATGGTATATACCAGGTTGATCTGATCTTCGTTAAATAAATCATTCATTAAAAACTCCCTTCTCAAGTCTTCCGTTGTATATTTTTTTACATCTTCGGGATGATGGGCGTATCGAAATTCTGATTTTGTCATACTTTTTATTTTAAACTTAAATTATGGTTTTTGAAAACCTGTTCGCTATTGCGTAATCGATTGCATTAAATTACACTAAATTCTACAGAAATACTTGTGATAAATATATAGATAATATGTATTCAATCCATAAAAATCAGATAAAATTTTTTAATTCACTCAAATTCAACTTTATACAATTTGCTGTGAGTGAAATTTAATGAGAATTTAATTAAAAATTAATAGAAAATTTTAACGGAAAATGTAACAGTTATTCAGAATTTAAAGTATTTACTCATAAAATTATGCCGCGCGGTCCAGATATTACATTTGTATGAATGTACCAGTTTGTGTTATTAAAAAACGTTAAAAATTTTAAATTATTTATCATTACAAAAATTGCTTTATGATACGATCGAAAAAGCATGACAAAAATCACAAAAAATTATAAAAGTTGCTCTTTAGTGATAGAATTTGGGAATTTTTTAACAGGTAAAAGTGATGAAATCCGCTTATTTTAGGATTATTTTTTCCTGTAAATTTTCTATAAAACATTTTTTCTGCAATAGAAATGATTATAATGATTTTTTAATTAATAATTGATTATCAATCATTTAAATTGATTAAAAAAAGAATATTGTGTAAGTTTAAACAGAAGTTACTGCCAAATTAATAAAAAAATAACATTTTTTTCTTTGTGTATTAGAAAATAATATTAGTTTAGAAGCCACGATAAAACAGAAGTTGTAAAAATTTACGCAATCGATTGCACAAAAATGCGTAAAACGATCTGAAATCATCAACAGAGTACTTAAAATCCACGAAAAACTAAAAGAAAAGCATCAATGCTTTTCAGCCATTAAAAAAACTATATAAGGATATAATAATGAATAAAAAAGTACAATCAATTAAGTGGTTATATCTGTCTGTCTTTCTGCTTCCGGTTCTCAGTATGGCGCAGGAGAAAGGCAAAGAAAAGGAAACGAATATTGACGAAGTGGTTCTGGTAGGCTATACCAGAGTCTCTAAAAAAGATGTCACCAATTCCGTTGCTTCCGTGAAAGCAGATGCAATAAAAGATATGCCATCTACCAACGCAGCAGAAGCCATTCAGGGAAGAATGGCAGGAGTGCAGGTTTCTCTGAGTGAAGGATCACCCGGAGCAGATGTAGACATCGTGATCCGGGGAGGAAACTCCATTACCGGAAGTAATGCTCCGCTTTATATTGTAGACGGCGTTCAGATGGATAACGCTCTATCGATTTTATCCCCAAAGGAAATTGAATCTATTGAAGTTCTTAAAGATGCATCATCTACCAATATCTACGGGGCGAGAGGTGCAAACGGGGTGGTTTTAATCACAACAAAAGGAGGACGAAGAAGAGCAAAAACCTCAATTAACTATAACGGATTCCTGGGAGTAAGAAAGATCCAGAACACCATTGATGTTTTAGATCCTTATCAGTATGTTCTTTATCAGTACGAGGTATACAACAAAGGCGGTATACTCACTGATATTGATGCTTTTAAAGCAAGATACGGAACCTATGACCAATTGGGAAAGTACAAAGACATCAAAAAAAGAGATTGGCAGGATGAAGTTTTCGGAAGAGAAGCATTCAACTTCACGCACAATCTTGCTGTAACAGGAGGATCTGAGAATTCTTCTTTCTCCTTATCACTGAACAATGTACAGGAAGACGGAATCATGATCGGATCCGGATTTAAGAGAAATATGGCAAACTTCAAATATGATTATGATATTTCGAAGAAGCTGAGCATGACATTGAATGCGAGATACAGCCGACAAACCATTTTCGGAGCAGGAACCTCTTCTACAGGTTCGCAAAGCACCAACAGACTGAGAAACGCCGTAAGATATCAACCTTTTGAAGGTGGATCTACCGTAAATGTTGATGAGTTTGATCCTTTATTTGCTGACCAGACCAATCTCGTAAATCCTATACTACTGGCCAATAATGAGATTAAAGAAAATGGAAGAAATGATCTGTTGCTAAACGGAAGCTTAGATTATAAAATCAGCAAATATTTTACTTTCAGAAGTGTAATTGGCTATGTACAGAGAGACGAATTTGTGAATCAGTTTTCCGGTACCGTGACAACTTTAGCAAGACAGAATAATGATCAGCCTGTTGTATTTTTAAGCAAATCCCAAACAAGAAGAATTACCAATACCAATACTTTAAACTACAGAAGAACGTTTGGAAATCATAAGCTGGACTTATTGGCAGGACAGGAAATTGTGAAAACAGATGGAGAATCATTAACAATGAATATCAAATGGTTTCCGAAATCTATAAGTGCAGAAGAAGCCTTTGCCAACATTCAGTCGGCATCTCCCCCTTCAGGCCTGGTACAGGATGCTCCAAAGGCAGGAAGAGTTCCGGATCGTTTGGCATCATTTTTTGGCAGAGCCAACTATATTTTTAAAAACAAATATATCTTTACTGCTTCTATGAGAGCAGACGGATCAAGTGTTTTCGGACCCGGAAACAGATGGGGCTATTTCCCTGCAGCTTCTGCCGCATGGAAAATAAATGAAGAAAACTTCCTGAAGGAAAGTAACACAGTAAGCGAATTAAAACTCCGCTTAGGATATGGTTTATCTGGAAATAACAGAATAGGATCTTTCTTATACGATACATTTTTCATTACATCTTCTGACTATGGATATGCGTTCGGAACCAATGTAACTCCCGGTGCGACGACAGGAAATATCTTAGCCAATAAAAATGTAAAGTGGGAAACTGCAACATCAAAAAATATCGGATTAGATTTCGGATTGTTTAAAGGAAGAGTGTATGGTGCTCTTGATGTTTATCAAACTGATACTAAAGACCTATTGCTTTTAGCACAGATTCCTAAAGACAGAGGTTACGAATTTCAATACCAGAATTCCGGAAGCACCACCAATAAAGGTATAGAATTTTCTGTAGGAAGTACCATTATCAATAAAGATCACTTTACCTGGAAAATGGATGCCAATATTTCTTCAAACAGAAACACCATTAAAAGTTTAGGAAATAATGCTTCTGCAAGTGCCAATTCTTATTTATATCCTTCCGGATGGCAAAATAACCTCAACGACTTTTTGGTAGAGGTTGGCAAACCGGTAGGTACTTTTTGGGGATATGTAACGGCAGGGAGATACGAGATCAGTGATTTTGATTATAATACAGCAACTCAGGTTTATACTTTAAAAGCAGGAATTCCAAGTTCTGCAGCAGCAGCAAACGGAGCAAAAGCTGTACAGCCGGGAGATCTAAAACTTCAGGATCTGAATGGTGACGGAATTATTGATAATAAAGATATGACTGATCTTGGAAATGCCCAACCTAAATTCTATGGTGGTTTCAGCCAGACTTTCCGTTACAGAAACTGGGATATGAGCTTACTATTCAATTTCTCTGTCGGAAACAAAGTATACAACGCTAATAAAATAGAATATTCTACGCAATATCTATACAAAGACAACAATATGCTAGCAGAAGTTGCAGACAGATGGAGATGGTTTGATGATGCAGGCATAAAAGTAAATGACCCGACGGCATTGGCTGCACTAAACGCTAATACTACAGGATGGACTCCTCCTGCTGGTGCTTATTTCTTACATTCTTACGCTATTGAAGACGGATCTTTCCTGAGATTGAACAACATAACATTAGGATATTCTCTTGGAAAAGATTTTACCAAACAGCTTGGTCTTTCAAATTTCAGATTGTACTTCACGATGAACAATGCATTTACAATCACCGGATATTCCGGATACGATCCTGAAGCCAACACAAGAAGAAATCCTTTAACACCTGGTGTAGATTATGCTGCTTATCCACGCAGCAGATTTATCTTATCCGGAGTTGACATCACTTTTTAAACCTAATATTATGAAGAAAAATAAATTTTTAGCTATTCTGTTTTCCATTGTCGGATTACTATCTTTAAATTCCTGTGAAGAATATCTGGATGTAGAAAGCTTATCCAATACTGCTGAAGCACAGCAGTTCGACTCTCCATCTGATACTTTTTCAGCATTAGTAGGAGTTTACAACGCAACAATGGGCGACAACACTTATGGTCAAAGAATGAATCTGATTCTTAGCCAGTCTGGAGACGACCTCAGAACTTCGGGAGATTACAATGCGAATGACAGAAGAGGAATCAGCTGTTTTGGCGCGATACCTACCAATACGGAACTTTTGAGACCTTTCTTAGATACTTATGCAGGAATTGAAAGAGCCAATTTGGTCATCAAAAATATTCCGCTTTCTCCGGTTATGCAAACGGGTTCTGCAACAGATAAAGCATTAATGAACAGATATCTGGGCGAAGCTTTAACGTTGAGAGCGCAGTTTTATTCTGATCTTATTAAAAACTGGGGAGATGTTCCTTTTCAGGATGTTCCTTCAGCGGACCTTCCGGATCTGTACCTTCCAAAAACAGACAGAGACATTATTTATGATAAAATTCTGGATGATTTATTAAAAGCAGAAAGCCTTGTACCATGGAAATCAGAAGGCGGAACTACCGCACAGAGAATTTCAAAAGGAGCTGTAAAAGGATTACGGGCAAGAATCGCTTTAGCCAGAGCAGGATATTCTCTAAGAAGAAATCCGCAGCAGATGTTACAGGGATCTAATCCTCAAAAGTATTATCAGATTGCTTACGATGAATGTAGAGACATTATCAATTCCGGACAGCATCAGCTGAACCCGAGCTACGAAGGATTGTTCAGATCTCTACACACCAATTCTCAGGACGCAACCAATGAGGTGATTTACGCAATCGGTGCTTTCGGAGGAAACTCAAGAACAGACAGTAAAATTGGGTATTATAATGGTTTAAGACATGATGACACCGACTGGAAATCTTCGGGCGGAGTTAGCGCAATTCCTGTATATTTCTATGAATTTACCAAATATGATTTGAGAAGAGACGTGAATGTTGCAATCTTTAGAGTAAATACCACAAAACAGGCAGAACTGCAGACTTCTATCAACTGGAACGATGGTAAGTTCAGAAAATCCTGGACATCGATAACCGGAACTTCTCAGAACTTAGGAATCGACTGGCCATTATTGAGATATTCTGATGTTCTGCTCATGTTTGCAGAAGCAGATAACGAACTTCACAGCGGGCCATCGCAGGAGGCAATCAATGCAGTGATGGCAGTAAGACAGAGAGCGTATGCAGGTAATTTAGGACAGGTAGGAACGATACCTACAGATAAAATTGGATTTTTCAATTATATTGTAAAAGAAAGACAATTGGAATTTGGTGGAGAAGGCCTTAGAAAATACGACTTGATCCGTTGGAACTTATTAGAAACCAAAATCAATGAAACCAAAGCGAAACTTACCCAATTTATGAACGGTACAGGAGCTTATGCCAACGTTCCTGAATATATTTTCTACAAAAAAGTAGCGTATACTCCTACCAAAACAGCTCAGCAAAATGTATTGGATATTGATTTTTACACTGCTGCAGGAGTTACAAAAGCAGATGTTTTCTACAGCACCAATCAAAGCACAGCAACACCTTCAGGATATACAAAAGTAAACTGGAGACTTGCCATGACTCAGCCGTACATCAGTGGTGACCCTGTCAAGAGCTACGCATATTACTTCCAGCCCAACAGAAAAGAACTGCTTCCGCTGGCGTTAGATGTTGTAAATTCTAATTACAGCCTTACACAGGATTACGGATATTAGACAAAATACATTCATATTAATTTTGTACAGACTTTCTCCGTCACTGGAGTAAAGTCTGTATTTTACCTAATTTTTTTTAATGAAATTTTTCACTTTTCTTAAAAATTTAAAATCATTTTCAGTCCTTTCGATAGTATGGTTAAGTCTTCTTTCTTTTAAAACCAAAGATCAGTTAATCGTGGTTTCAAAAGACGGAAAAGGCAACTTTACCACAATCAGCCAGGCCATCGATGCCGTTGAAAACGGATCTTCCGTAAGAACAAAAATTTTAATAAAAGCAGGAACTTACAAAGAAAAAATCATTATTCCCGAAAACAAAGGAACGATTCTGCTGGAAGGAGAAAGTCCGGAAAATACCATCATCACTTACGATGATTTCGCTTCAAAAAAAAATTCGGACGGTAAAGATATAGGAACCACCAATTCTTCAACGGTTTTTATTTATTCTGATAATTTTTCAGCAAAAAATATTTCATTTGAAAACAGCTCCGGAAGAGTGGGACAAGCCGTTGCGGTTCTCACTTCTGGCGACAGAATTACTTTCGAAAACTGCCGATTTTTAGGAAATCAGGATACCTTATATTTAAAAGGAGTTCAGGATTCACCCGACAAATCAAGACCTTCAAGAAATTATTTTAAAAATTGCTACATCGAAGGAACAACAGACTATATTTTCGGAGCCGGAACAGCTGTTTTTGAAAATTGCACCATTTATTCTAAAGAAACAGCAAGCTACGTGACAGCAGCTTCTACTCCACAGCAAAGTGAGTTCGGTTTTGTTTTTATTAGTTCTAAAATTCTCGGAAATGCCAAAGAAAACTCAGTATATCTGGGAAGACCCTGGAGACCATTTGCCAAGACCGTTTTCGTCGATTGCGAAATCAACTCGACTATAAAACCTGAAGGATGGCATAACTGGAACAAACCAGATGCAGAAAAAACAACTTTCTACGGAGAGTTTAATACTACAGGGAACGGTGCAAATGCTTCTAAAAGAGTTTCCTGGTCACATCAGCTTACCAAAGAACAAAGCAAAAAATATACGGCAAAAAATATTTTATCGGGAAAAGACAACTGGAATTTCAGAAAAATAAAATAAATAAAAAACTTTCAGACCGATCAGTTATCTAAAATAAAAAGAATGGTACTACCAATACAATCAAATCTCTTCAGAATATTTTTAGCGGGCGCAGTTCTCGCTTCTGTTTCGTATTTCGGGCAGGAAAAAACAATTCAGAAAATCCGGAAAAACCCGAAAGCTCCTTTTTCCTATGCAGAACTTTCTGTAAAAGAAGGCGGAAAATGGCAAAACAACGAATACATTGGTGGAACCTTTAAAAACGTTACTCAGTTAACAATTCCCTCAGAACATACCGATCATTCTTCTTACATCCGTTATGAAGGAATAGGATTGGAAAATAATCAGATTGGTTACAGACTGTATCTCGACTGGCGAAATGCAACCGATATTTTTGGTAAAAAAGTCAACACTTTGGTATTGCCCGAAGTAGGACAAGACGGTTTTGAATCTTACCATAACGATGCTTCCTGGGGACAGGACATTTTAAAATCCGGTCGTACAATTGGTATCGGTTCTTACGGAAGATATGATGAGCAGAATGATTTCGTTGAAACCTTTAAAATCGTAAAAAGCACTACCGCAAAAGTGGAGAACGAAACCGACCAATCTTTTGCAACCATCGATTACAAAGGCTGGAAAACATGGGGAAAAGCGGTTGATCTTCAATCGAAACTGACGATTTTCAACAGAGACCGTTTTGTAAAAGTAGATCTTAATGTAAGTGAAGCAATTTCTGGTCTTTGTACAGGTATTGTTGCTTTCAAAGACATTCCGATGAAACAGAAAACCAGTAAAAACAAAAAATGGGGTTACATTGCTACTTACGGAACACAGACTTTAGCAAAAAAGGAAGATAATCTGGGAATAGCTGTCTTCTACCCTATTGAAAACTTCTCTCAATATGTTGAAGCAAAATCAACCCATATTGTGGTTTTCAAAAAAAATAAAAACGCTTCGTATTACTTTTTGGGAGCTTGGTCGCAAGAAACAAACGGAATAAAATCCGAAGAAGAGTTTTATAAAGATTTAGATAAAAAATTAGAAATTTTAGATAAAGACAATCAGCTTTAATTCAAGTAAAATCAGTAAAAAATTAAAAATGAATTTCATTACTCAAAAATTAAAAATATACGCTGTTGCCGTTTTGGGCTCAGGAATGTTTTTGGCTTGCGCACAGACGAAAACTGCTGCTGCTGCAAAAACCGCAGCCGAAACTCCATCATCCGGAAAGGTGATTCCTGCCAATCTGAAATGGTCTGAAAGAATGCTGCTTTCTGAAATGCACCGTTTCCCGGAATCCTGGATGTTGGATTTCAGTAAGAGTCCGAAATGGACTTATCCTTCTGCCATTGTATTGGACGGAGCTGAAAAAGTATATGCAAAAACAGGTAAAAAAGAATATTACAATTACATCAGTGATTTCGGTGAAAAACTGATTACAGAAGACGGTACTATTCTCACTTACGAGATGGAAAAGTACAATATCGACATGCTGAATAGCGGAAACGTACTCCTTTATCTTTACGAAAAAGAAAAAAAACAAAAATATCTGAAAGCCCTCCAGACGCTTCGTGCTCAGATCGACGGACAGCCAAGAACATCTGAAGGCGGTTTCTGGCACAAGAAAATCTACCCGAGCCAAATGTGGCTGGATGGTTTGTATATGGGACAGCCATTTTACGCTCATTACACCACAGATTTTGTGAAAGGTACAGAAGCAAAAAAAGCATACGATGATGTTGTTTTACAGTTTGATATTATACAAAAACATTTGGTAGATCCTAAAACAGGATTACTGTATCATGCATGGGATGAACGCCGTGAGCAAAAATGGGCAGATCAAAAAACCGGAGTTTCACCCAACTTTTGGGGAAGAGCAATGGGCTGGTACGGTATGGCCATGGTAGATGTTCTGGATTTCTTACCGAAAGACCATCCGGGAAGAGCAAGAATTTTATCTTATCTAAAATCATACACCGATGCCGTTCTGAAAGTTCAGGATAAAAACAACGGGCTTTGGTATCAGGTTTTAGATAAAGCAGGAGAAAAAGGAAATTATACCGAAGCTACAGCTTCTGCAATGTTTGTCTACACCATAATTAAATCTGTCAACAACGGTTACCTTCCAAAATCGTACAAAGCTGCGGCAAAAAAAGGATATGACGGAATCATCAAAAATTTGATTACTGTTGACGAAAACGGTGTGGTCAATTTAAATAAATGCTGTGCTGTTGCAGGTTTAGGTGGAAAACCTTACAGAGACGGTTCTTATGAATATTATGTAAACGAAGAGATCCGTTCAAACGACGGAAAAGGAACAGGACCGTTTATTCTGGCAAGTTTGGAATTTGAAAAATAAAATAAATATTTGGGCAGCTTAATCCGCCTTCCACTCCCGCTTTTTTCTGAAAATTGCCAGTGCTTTTATCAAACCTTTTTCAGAAAAAGAGCTCCGTTCAAGTCGGGCTGCAGGCAATTCAACGACAAAAAGTTCAAATTAAAAAAACTTTGATATTTCAAACATAAAACCATTGCTGAGCAGAGCGCCTTTGAGAACGAAAAATATGCAGTAAGCCATTAAGAAAATCTTTGCGCTCATTGCGTTAAAATTTAAACCAGACCAAAAATCTGATTTTATGACAAACAAAATTTTAAATATACTTTCTATCACAGCATTTTCCATCGCTTCTACATACATGAACGCACAGGAAAAACCTTACTTCTCCGAAGTATGGACGGCAGATTCAGGAAAAAACTATAGAAACCCGATTTTGTATGCAGATTATTCGGATCCGGATGTCACCCGTGTTGGTGATGATTATTACATGACGGCTTCAAGTTTCAATGAAGCTCCGGGACTGCCTATTCTTCATTCTAAAGATATGATTAACTGGACCTTGGTAAATTATGCCATTCAGGATATTTTACCTTCAGAACATTTTTCTGTTCCCAAAAGAGGCGACGGAGTCTGGGCTCCGAGCATCAGATTTCACAAAGGTGAATTTTATATTTATTGGGGAGATCCCGATTTCGGAATTTACATGGTGAAAACCAAAGATCCTTTAGCAAAATGGGAAGAACCTGTTTTGGTAATGGAAGGAAAAGGATTGATCGACTCCTGTCCTTTCTGGGACGAAGATGGAAATGCATATCTGGTTCATGGCTGGGCAGGAAGCCGGGCGGGAGTAAAAAGTTTGCTTACCATCAATAAAATGAATCCTGAAGGAACAAAAGTTCTCGATAAAGGAATTCATATTTTTGACGGTCATGATGCCCATCCCACCGTTGAAGGCCCGAAAATGTACAAGAGAAATGGGTATTACTACATTTTTGCTCCTGCAGGCGGAGTTGCTACCGGCTGGCAATTGGTTTTAAGATCAAAAAGCATTTACAGTCCTTATGAAGAAAAAATTGTACTGGAACAAGGTTCGACAAAGATCAACGGACCTCATCAGGGAGCATGGGTAGATACACCTTCTGGTGAAGATTGGTTTTATCACTTTCAGGATGTGGATGCAGGAGGAAGAATTGTACATCTTCAACCCATGAAATGGGAAAAAGACTGGCCTGTAATGGGAATCGACAATAATAAAAACGGGATTGGAGAGCCTGTTTTGAGCTATAAAAAACCAAACATAGGAAAAAATTATCCAGTTGTCACTCCCCCTGAAACTGACGAATTCGATGGTGAAAAAGTAGGTTTGCAATGGCAATGGAGTGCCAATGAAAATATCGTCTGGTCATCCAAACTTCCGGGACAGAAATTCCTGAGATTATTCTCAATGAAAGTTCCTGAAGGCGAAAAAAATCTTTGGAATGTTCCGAATCTTTTAACTCAAAAATTTCCGGCGCCGAACTTTGTGGCCTCTACTAAAGTTAAACTGACTCCCGAAGATGCCAGAGAAGGAAAAACTGCCGGGCTTTTGGTGATGGGAATGGATCACGAATCAATTGTTATCACCAATAAAACAGACGGATTTTATCTCCAGTTAAGAAAAGCCGAAAATGCTGATAAAGGCGGTGAAGAAAAGGTTTTGTTTGAAACTAAATTAAAATCTAATGAAGCTTATTTTAAAGTAGATGTAAGCGAACCCAACGGAATCTGCACATTCAGCTACAGCGAAAACGGAAAAAATTTCACAAAAGTAGGTGAACCGTTTCAGGCAAAACCCGGAAAATGGATTGGTGCAAAAGTAGGATTATATTCTGTAAGCACACCAAAAGCAAACCGCGGCGGATATGCAGATTTTGAATATTTCAGAATAACCAAAAATTAAAGGATTAACAACAATACATCAGTATGAACCAAAAAATCTTTTATATTATTTTATTTTTAACTGCAGCATTTTTTCTGTCTTCCTGTCAGTCGCAAAATCTCGCCGATAAAAAGGTTACTCATATTTACCTCATCGGCGATTCTACTATGGCAGACTATACAGGAAATTATGAACCTGGTAAAGATTATATGAAAGTTCGGTATCCCATTACAGGATGGGGACAGGTTTTTCAGCCGTTTTTTGTAAAAGACAGTTTGAGAGGTTTAAATTCATTAAAAGACTCTGTAAAAATCATCGACAGAGCACATGGCGGAAGAAGCACAAGAACATTTTTTCAGGAAGGTAGATGGAGGTATGTTTATGAAAATCTGAAACCCAACGATTATGTAATGATGCAGTTTGGGCACAACGACAGTTCAGAAAAACATACGGAAAGATATGTAAACATAGAAGGCTACAAAGAATTTTTGAGATTATTTGTTGCTCAAACCATTCAGAAAGGTGGGAAACCGATTATTGTTACTCCTGTTGCAAGAAATTATCCCTGGAAAGATGGTAGACTGGAAAATGTTCATGGAGACTATTGGCAGGCTTCTATTGATATTGCCAAAGAAATGAACATTCCTTATATCGATTTAAATAAATTATCTATGGCTTTTTTCACTAAAAAAGGTCAGGATTATGTCACCCGTCATTACTTTATGAATCTTCCGGAAGGAGTTTATGAAGCATATCCTAAAGGTCAGAAAGACAACACGCATTTTCAGCCGGACGGAGCAAAAGCAGTGGCACAGATGGTGTTCACAGAATTTAAAAATATAATTAAAACTAAATAGTAAAAGAATAATGAAGAAGTCATTCAAAATAATTGGTCTCATTGCTGTGATGCTGTTTTCGGGACAGACCTACGCGCAAAACATAGACCTCTACAAAAATATTGAATTCAAAATGCCGCAGGTGACGGAAACTTCTTTTCCTGCAAACACGGTCTCTGTAAAAGATTTCGGCGGTGTTTCCGGAGGAAAAATTAAAAATACAGAAGCTTTTAAAAAAGCAATTGATGCTTTAGTCAAAAAAGGTGGCGGAAAACTCGTTGTACCGAGAGGAATGTGGTTAACCGGACCAATTGTTTTACAAAGCAATATCAATCTTCATGTAGAAGAAGGTGCATTGGTAGTCTTCAGCAAAGATAAAAACGATTATCCTTTGGTAGACGTAAGTTTTGAAGGATTGGAAACCATCCGTTGTCAGTCTCCGATTTCTGCTAAAAATGCCAAGAACATTGCGATTACAGGAAAAGGAGTCATTGACGGAAGCGGTGAAGCATGGAGAGCCATTAAAAAAAGCAAAATGGCAGAATCTGAGTGGAAACAGATGGTATCCTCCGGCGGACTTTTATCTGAAGACAAAAAAACATGGTTTCCATCTGAAAGTTATAAAAAAGGATTTGAGGCAAGCTCCAATTTCAATGTTCCGGACAAGATCACCAAATCAGAACTGGAGTCGGTAAAAGATTTTCTCCGTCCGGTAATGGTAAGTCTGGTAGGTTGCGATCAGGTTCTTTTAGATGGTCCTACTTTCCAGAATTCTCCGGCATGGAATCTTCATCCTTTGATGTGTTCCAATGTTATTTTAAGAAATCTTACAGTAAGAAATCCCTGGTTTTCACAAAACGGCGACGGTGTCGATTTAGAATCCTGCAAAAATGTTTTGATCTATGATAATACTTTTGACGTAGGTGATGATGCGATCTGTATAAAATCCGGAAAAGATCAGGACGGACGAAAAAGAGGAATGCCAACAGAAAATGTGATCATTAGAAACAATATAGTTTATCACGGTCACGGAGGTTTTGTCATCGGAAGCGAAATGTCCGGCGGAGCAAGAAACATTCATGTTTCCGACTGTACGTTCATTGGAACAGATATTGGCCTGCGTTTCAAGACAACCCGCGGAAGAGGTGGAATTGTAGAAAATATTTATATCAAAAATATCGATATGATCAACATTCCTACGCAGACAATAGGTTTTAATATGTTCTACGAAGGGGCATCTCCGGTTTTGGAAGACGGACAAAATGCAGAAGGCAATAAAGTTCCCGAAAAAAAATTTCCCGTAACGGAAGAAACGCCGGTTTTCAGAAATATTTTCTTTAAAAACATAAGTGCGGTAAATTCTTATGAAGCAATCACCATCAATGGTTTAGCCGAAATGAATATAAAAAATATTGTGATTGAAGATTCTCAGTTTGATACCAAAAAAGCTTTAACCATAGTAGATGCAGACGGAATTTCTTTAAAAAATGTAAAACTGAACTATACAGAAGGTACAGGTGCGGTAATTTACAACAGTAAAAACATAGACTTATCCTCTTTACAGCTGACATCTTTGCAAAAGCCATCGATTAAAGTTTTGGGAAACAAAACCTCCGCTGTAAAACTTCCGGAAGACATCAAAGGTGAGCAGCTGAATATTTCAAAAGAAGTTGCGAAGAACGCGGTGAAGTAAAATACGAGATTCGAGCAAAAAAAATTATGAATATCAGTTTTTAATCATAGCGCTAAGATCAGCAGTCATTTTGTCATCTTGTAGGAATCTCAAAATACTGAAAATAAAGTAGTTTAGATTACTACGGATGACAAACAAACCATTAAACACTAAGTTATTACTAATTACTGACATGGATTAAAATTTTAATTTTCACTCTCGTGTTCAAAATTTCTCAGAGATGCTGAACTGAAGCTTTAATGTTTCGAAAACTTTGATGATTAAACATTTAAACAGAAACTTTTTTGAACTTATTATTTTCAAAGTATTCAACTTTAAAACCGTAAAAATCTTTTGTGACTTTTGTGGTTAAAATTAATTTAAAAATGAGTTTTTACAAACTATATTTTCTTTTTGTTTTTTTTGTAGGAGCAAATGCATTCGGACAGATAAGCCGTCCGAATGCTACTCCTTACACTAACGAAGCAACATATGATAAACTAAAGAAAAAACATCCTTTTATCACTCCTTTAAATAGAACAGTCCCCGAAAATATAAGAATTGATAAAGATGTAGAATATGCAAACATCCACGGAATTTCTCTGAAAGCTGATATCTATTATCCTATTGATCAATCTGAAAAATATCCGGGAATAGCTTTGGTTCACGGTGGCGGCTGGATTTCCGGAAACAAAGAAAATGAAAAATATATGGCTCAGGAATTGGCTTCAAAAGGGTATGTGGCCATTGCGGTAGGTTATCGCCTTGCAGATGTTGCAAAATATCCTGCTGCAATCGATGATGTGGAGGCAGCCATACAGTTTCTTAAAAAAAACAGGAAAAGATACTCTTTAGACGACAATAAAATTGCAATTTTGGGGGAATCGGCAGGGGCTCAAATTGCCACTTTAGCTGGTGTACGATCCAAAAATAAAATTAAAGCCATCATTAATATAGACGGTATTGTTTCCTTCATTCACCCTGAAGCTGAAGAAAGCACCTATGCTGCCTATTGGCTGGGTTATCAACAAAAAGACAATATAAAAATCTGGACGGAAGCTTCACCTTTAGAATATGTCAGTAAAAAAACTCCGCCTACTTTGTTCATCAACAGTTCTCAACCGCGGTTTCATGCAGGAAGGGACGACATGATGAAAAAACTGAAAAACTTCAATATCTCAACGGAATTTTATGAAATTAAAGATACACCGCATTCTTTTTGGTCTGCCGAACCTTGGTTCACAGAAACATTAGATCTGGCGGTGAAATTCTTGGATAAAACACTGAAGTAATGGTATGGCAAGAGTGAAAATTAAATACAAAATTTTAATAACCAGCATATATAAGGAGCAAAGAATTATCAATAAATTGATTTGATTAAGCTATTGCATTATATTTTCAAGCTTAAGCGACTCGTTCGCAATCTTTGCTCCTTAAAATGTAAAGATTTTAAATAAAACTTTGCGTTTAAAAAAAGTAAGAATCAATCATAAATTAATTATGAAAATAACGCAAGATAAAATTAAACGCAAAGTTTAATAACTAGAATCATATATTAAGGAGCAAAGAATTATCAATAAATTGATTTCATTAAGCTATTGCATTATATTTTCAAGCTTTAGCGACTTGTTCGCTTTCTTTGCTCCTTAAAATGTAAAGATTTTAAATAAAACTTTGCGTTTAAAAAAAGTAAGAATCAATCATAAATTAATTATGAAAATAACGCAAGATAAAATTAAACGCAAAGTTTAATAACTAGAATCATATATTAAGGAGCAAAGAATTATCAATAAATTGATTTCATTAAGCTCATGCAAATATATTTTCAAGCTTTAGCGACTTGTTCGCTTTCTTTGCTCCTTAAAATGCAAAGATTTTAAATAAAACTTTGCGTTGAAAATACGAAACAATTATAAAAATTAGTTATAAAAAAAAAATAATGCAAGATAAAATTAAACGCAAAGTTTATTAACAAGCATCATATATTAAGGAGCAAAGAATTATCAATAAATTGATTTGATTAAGCTTATGCAGTATATTTTCAAGCTTTAGCGACTTGGTCGCTTTCTTTGCTCCTTAAAATGTAAAAATTTTAAATAAAACTTTGCGTTTAAAAAAAATAAGAATCAATCATAAATTAAAATAACGCTAAGATAAAATTAAACGCAAAGTTTAATAACTAGAATCATATATTAAGGAGCAAAGAATTATCAATACATTGATTTGATTAAGCTATTGCAACATGTTCACAATCTTTGTCCTTAGAGCCAACAAAAAGAAAATAAAACTTTGCGTTAAAAAAATAATTCAATGAAAAAACTATTTTTAATATTGCTGATTTCGAGCATCAATTTTATATGGGCTCAAAGTCCCTATATCACCCTCACAGTTGCCCAAGACGGAAGCGGAGATTTCACCACCATTCAGAAAGCCATCAATTCCATCAGGGATTTTGGACCTGCGCAAGCTTTAATAAAAATTAAGACAGGAACATACCATGAGAAAATTGTGATTCCGTCTTCAAAACATAAAATTACTTTAGAGGGAGAAAATAAAGAAAACACCATCATTACAAATGATGATTATTCCGGTAAAACAGGTGTTTTGAATGAAAAAATGACGACCTTCAATTCATATACATTTTTGATTTTGTCAGATGAAATAAAAATTTCAGACATTACTATCCGGAACAGCTCATGTAATCTGGGGCAAGCGGTGGCTCTTCATGTGGAAGGCGATCGTTTCATAATGAAAAATTCCAGAATTCTGGGATGCCAAGATACTGTTTATACCGGTGGAAACCACAGCAGACAATATTATGAAAACTGTTTTATTGAGGGAACTACTGATTTTATTTTCGGTTCAGCAACCGTTGTTTTTACAAACTGTACCATTCAAAGTTTAGCCAATTCTTATATTACTGCAGCTTCAACAGATCATTCTAAGCTTTTCGGATATGTTTTTTTCAACTGTAAATTAATTGCAAAAGAAGGTATTACAAAAGTTTTTCTCGGAAGACCCTGGAGACCGTTTGCAAAAACAGTTTTCATCAACACGGAAATGGGGTCTCATATTGTTCCCGAAGGCTGGAACCCGTGGAGTGGCGACAAAATGTTTCCCGATAAGGATAAAACAGCATTCTACGCAGAATACGGCAGTAAAGGAGAAGGCGCAAAAACTGAAAAGCGGGTTCCGTGGTCTCATCAGTTAACAAAAAAAGAAGCAAAAAAATACACACTGAAAAATATTTTCGGAGACTGGAAACCGGCAAATAACAATTGGTAGTGTATTGCTACTTGTGATTCAGTTACTCATAACAGATCAAGATATAAACTGCAATTAATTTGTTCTGATTTTTTGTAGTTTACCATTTTTTCACATTTAAATAAATCTTACAATGAAAAAAATACTTTTAATTCTAAGCTGTGTCATTTCTGCATTATCAATTGCACAGAAAAAGCCGACTTTATTTCTGATTGGCGATTCTACAATGGCCAACAAAGACAATCCCGATAAAAATCCGGAACACGGGTGGGGACAGGTTTTACCTCAGTTTTTAACTTCAGGCATCGACCTTCAGAACCATGCGGTGAACGGAAGAAGCTCAAAAAGTTTCAGGACAGAAGGGAGATGGGACAAAGTGGAAAAACAGTTAAAAAAGGGTGATTTTGTAGTCATTCAGTTTGGACACAACGATCAGAAAGTGAAAGATTCTACAAAATTTACAAATCCACACACTCAGTACAGAGCCAATCTTGAAAGATATGTAAAAGAAACAAGAGCAAAAGGAGCTACACCTATTTTGATGACTTCTATTGTGAGAAGAAATTTTAATGAAAATGGCGTTCTTATCGACACTCATACAGATTATCCGCTGGTTGTAAGACTGGTTGCAGATGATTTAGAAGTTCCTTTTGTAGATATGCAGCTTTTAACCGAGCAGATGGAAATTTCTTACGGTCCGGAAAAATCCAAGCTGCTGCATCTTCACTTCAAAGCAGGAGAAAATCCTTATTACGATAAAGATAAAGATGACGATACCCATTTATCAAAACTGGGTGCAGAAACTGTGGCCAGACTGGCTTTGAGAGATTTAAAAAACTTAAAAATCGGTTTGGAGAAGTATATCAAATAATTTCTCACGGATTATACAAATTTTTCACAGATGAATTCTGTAAAATCTGTATAATTTGTTAAATATGAGAGAGAGAGAGATAAGTAATACTTAGCTTGTCATTCAGAGCGAAACGAAGTGTAGCGTGGAATCTATAAATCAACTAATTCAAAGAAATTAAAAATCTAGATTCCTACGAATGACAAAGTGCACTTTTTATTTAAGTAATTATTAAAATTCAAAAATAAAATAAAATAAAATGAATTTCAAAAAAGAACCTTTTTTCGACGGTGCTTCTGAGTGGGAAAATTTAGGAGACGGAGTTTCCAGACAATTCGTGGGCTACAACTCTCAGATCATGATGGTGATTGTAAAATTTGAAACAAATTCTGTCGGGGCTTTGCATCAGCATTTTCATTCTCAAATAACGTATGTGGCATCCGGAATATTTGAAGTTACTGTCGATGGTGAAACCAAGATTTTAAAACAGGGTGACGGATTTTTCGCCCAACCCAATATTTTTCATGGGGTAAAATGTCTGGAAGCAGGTCAACTGATCGACTCCTTTACTCCATTCAGAGAAGATTTTTTGAAAAATTAAATTCATACATATTAAACCTCACAAATTCTGAACCTTTGAGGTTTATAATTTTTACACCAATGAAAAAAATATTATTTTTAACAATCACTTTTCTTTTCACTCAATTCCCTGCTCAGGAAAAAATACTTTTCTGGCCAAAAGGAGAAATGCCGAATTCTAAAATTTTAAAATCTAAAACCCAAGGAAAACAGGAAGCTAAAGAAGCGGAACTTTTTGCTTTTTTACCGCCGAAAGCGGAGAGAAAAAAAATGTCTGTCATCATCATTCCCGGTGGCGGATATTCTAAACTCACGTATGATGAAGGTGCCTTTCAGATCGCAAAATGGCTCAATACCTTAGGAATATCTGCTTTTGTTCTCAATTACAGATTACCGACTTCTACCGATTTGATTCAGAAAGAAACGGCTCCGTTGCAGGATATTCAGGCTGCTCTGAAATATGTAAGAAAAAATGCTGATCAATGGGAAATCTCTCCCTCATCAGTGGGCGTTATCGGGACTTCCGCGGGCGGACATTTGGCAACAATGGTAAGTAATATTTCTAAAGATTATACAGAATTGAAAGGCGATTGGGAAACCATTTCCACCATTCCGGATTTTGCTGTTCTGCTGTGTCCGGTGATCGATTTTGGAGAATTTGCGCATATCGGAAGCAGAAACAGTCTGCTGGGTGAGAATGTTTCGTCAGAAAAGATCAATGAATATTCTATGCAAAACCGTGTGACGGAGAAGACCCCGCCAACTGCTTTATTTCATGCTCAGAACGACACGGCAGTTCCTGCAATGAACAGTATTCTGTATTTTGAAGCGATGACGAAACATCAAGTGAGAGGTGCACTATTTATTTTTCCTGAAGGAGGACACCGTTTTTCTGTTACCAATAAAAACGAACTGAATGAAAACTGGAAAAAACTGTGTGCAGACTGGCTCAAAAGCATAGATAATCAAAATAAGAAGTAGGCTGTTCTTCCTTAAATTTTTCAACCATGAAAAAAATTATTTTAATTGTAATGATTTCTATTTTAAATCTTTTGTCTGCTCAACAGAAAATTTCTGTTTGGGAAAAAGGACAGATGCCTAATTCTAAAGGTTTACAACTAAAAATTGAAGAAGAAAAAGAAGGCCGCATTACTCAGATTCAGGAAGCTGAACTGGCTGCTTTTCTACCTGCAAAAGAAGAGCGAAAAAAAATGGCAGTCATCATCATTCCCGGTGGCGGCTATCATCATTTGACCTACGATCTGGGAGGATATTCTTATGCAAAATGGCTGAATACATTGGGTATTTCAGCTTTTGTTCTGAATTATCGGTTGCCTACTTCTCCGGATTTAAAGCAAAAAGAAATAGGACCGCTGCAGGATATTCAGGCTGCGGTAAAATATATCAGAAAACATGCACAACAGTGGGGAATTTCTCCAGAACAAATAGGAGTGTTGGGAACTTCCGCAGGAGGACATCTTGCTGCAATGGTAAGCAATATTTCTACAGATTACACAGAACTGAAAGGTGACTGGACTCATTTCTCTACCATTCCTGACTTTGCCGTACTGGTTTCTCCAGTGATTGATTTGGGAACATTTGCGCATAAAGGAAGCCGATCCAATTTATTAGGAGAAAATGCCTCCGAAGAAAAAATAAAAGAGTTTTCTGTGCAAAATAAGGTAAGTGCAAAAACGCCGCCCACTATTTTATTTCATGCGCAGAATGACCCTGCAGTTCCTGTGATGAACAGTATTTTATATTATCAGGCGATGATTAAAAATAAAGTAAAAGGAGCCTTGTTTATTTTCCCTGAAGGCGAACATAACATCGGAATTTCTAATAAGGCAGCGCTTACAGACAACTAGAAAAAGCTGTGTGAAGACTGGCTCAAAAATCTAAATAATTAAAAAAATTATTTTTCTCGAATACATCTGTTTTTTAGAATATTTGATCTCTCAGCAATAATGTACTCTTACACGTTTGTTGACAATTTCACATTCCGACATGGTTACCAAAAATACAATTAAATCAAATTACAACCGATTACATTAATTTAATATTCAATGAATATAAATTTATTATAATTTATTCATAACGATAATGTTAATTAAATAAATATTTGTAATTTTGAATTAACAAATCAAAATTACAAATTATTAACTATGAAAACCACTTTCAAAGCATCTATTTGCATAGTTGCTCTTACCACTTCTTTGGCATTCACAGGATGCGTACACGAAGACAGCAAAAATAACTTCTCCGAAAGCATTAATGAGAATTTTTCTGAAGCAAAGACCACCGTTCCTTTAGCCAATTGTACCGCTCCCGGTTGGGCTTCTCAAAACGGCGGAACTACGGGTGGCGGAACTGCTGCAGAAACTACAGTAGCCTCCTATGCCCAACTGAAATCAGCTATCGAAAACACCGCTGTAAAAGTTATTAAGATTACAGGAACTATTACTGTTACCACACGTTTAACCCTTCAGGATCAGACTGGTAAAACAATCTATGGTACAAACGGAGCAAAACTTGTATCCACTAATCAGACCAAGGATGGCTCCGGAATTATCAACATCAAAAGATGCAACAATATTGTTGTAAGAAATTTAATCTTTGAAGGTCCGGGAGCTTATGACACAGACGGCTGGGACAATGCCATTCTTGACGACTGCCGGAATGTGTGGATTGATCATTGCGAATTCAGAGATGGCGTAGATGGTAATTTCGATATCAAAAACAAAACAGATTTCATTACCGTTTCTTATACAAAATTCCATTATTTAAAAACCCCGAAAGCCGGCGGATCTGGTGGAACGGATGATCACCGGTTTTCAAATCTAATCGGATCCAGCGATGGCGCAACCGCAGATGCAGGAAAACTCAGCGTAACATTTGTACGCTGCTGGTGGGCACCGGGATGCAAAGAACGCATGCCACGGGTACGATTTGGCAAGATACATATACTCAACAGTTATTTCAACAGTACAGTAAGCAATAAATGTATTGCAGCCGGAGTACAGGCCAATATTCTTGTTGAGAGAAATGTTTTTGAAAATGTAAAAGAACCCATCAATCTCATGAGTGGTTTTACAGCAGTAAGTCAAACAGGAAACAGCTTTGTAAACGTTACCGGCAATACGGCAGGAAGCGGGACTGCATTTACACCTCCCTACTCCATCGTGAAACTTGATGTAAGCAGTGTGAAAGCTGATGTAACAGCAAATGCGGGAGCAACTTTGTCAGGAAATATCTGTGAGAGTTTTTAAGTTATTCTTTTAATAGCAAAAATCCTGATACTTTAATATCAGGATTTTGTTTTATTGAGAAATGTTATTTTTTTTCAGCCATTTTGGAAAATCACTTTCGATCAGTTTTGTTCCGGACTCATTGTACCAACTGTAGCCCATTCTGCGTTCTTCGGAGATCTCTTCATAATTAAATTTCACACTTCCGTCGCGGTCCCCGAAAATCGGTTTATTGGTGGGAATATCATAAAATCTTGCCCATACTGAAGAACCTTCTTTTTTGCTGAGTGTGCGAATTGCACTGCCGCTATCTTTAGAAACGTTGTACGTATATCCTTCTATTTTACTTTTTTTAAACCATTGTATGGCAGATTTAATTGATTTTTCAATTTCAGGATTCACAGGCTGCATCATGAGAAACTTCACAATCGTTACGGATTCTCCGGTTGCTAATGAAACAGGCTCAAAAGCTCTGGCTTTTTCAGGTTGCAGGGTATTTTCATCGTATTGATCTGCCCATATAGAAAGTTGACCGTTTTGAAAAACCTGGGTTTTTAAAATACATGCGATTCCTTTTTTCAGAGCAATTTCAGATTTTCCTTTCAGCTTAGGATCTACAAGATCAAAACCTTCTTTCCCTTCTGCTACATTATATAAAACCGTCAATGCATTGATCATTGCATTGTCGTTGTAAGTGACCTGTTTTCTGTAAATGGAAGAATTCGGATAATACTGAGGAAATCCTCCGTTTTCATATTGCATAGAAAGAAGATAGTGAATCCCCTTTTCTGCAGCTTTCAGATAATCAGGATTTTTTGTACTGCCGTACGCTTTTATCAATCCTTTGATTTCCCTTGACGTAGCATTATTATCTATGGTTGCGAAATCGTTGTCTGTTGCTTTGATTATTTTTAAAAGTTTCGGATCGATTTTTTGGGTATAGTCCACATTCTTTTTGTCGCTGGTGTGTTTTCCCCAGCCGCCATTCGGAAGTTGGTACACCATTATTTTTTCTGCCAAAGTATCCTTTACCTGCGCCGAACAGGACGAAATAATAAGACCAGATATGATTATAGAAATTTTAAAGTAATTCATTTTGATTTTATTTAAACAACGATGCAATCGATTGCGCAAATCAATAGTGATCATGCAGCATTTTTGAAAACGTTTTAATGTTTTTTCAAAAGTAATAAATATTTGAATACCTGATATGGATTCTTCATTAAAATTTACTTAAAAGCTTTGATTCTCTGAAAGTATTCATTTTTGAATTAAATCAATAAAAAGAAACATTCTGCCATTCATCATTTTGTATAGACTCTGCTTTTTAATAATTGGATCTTCATTCAGATTTAATAAAAGAAAATTGTCGTGAGGAAATTCCTTACCATTCAATTAGTATCCTGAACACCATCCTGTTTTGATCAGCTCATCCTGTCAATCACTTTCCAAAATGAGTCATGTACCGAACAATAACAGCTATCAAAATCAAAACGGATTTCAATTTAAATTATTTTTCAAATTTATTAGACCGATCATTTACAGATTTAACAAAACATATTACACAAACCGCTATCTTACACTACCACACCAATTCATTAACGTTTGCAAATTTCGTTTATAGAATACATTATTATAGCGATAAATGTAAAAATTTACGAATATTTACATCATAATTAAAATATTATCAATAATTCATATTGTAATTTCCATTAAAAAATCTATCTTTGAGAATAATAAAGGGTGGAAATATGAATAACTCATCAGATTCGTATCAATTAAATCAAGTCAAATAAACTAACTATTTAAATTTTACAGATTAAAAAAATGAAAGTTTCTAATTGCCTTATCGCAAAAATAACAGCCTACATTCTATCACTCGCAATGATGGCCATTCTTATTTGCCTCGCAGTAATGGAAAATACTTTTGAAAATCCATTTTTAGATTGTACGCTGGCAACATGTATCATACTGCTGATTACAGCCTTAATAAAAATAAGAACCATTACGTATGAATTTTCAGAAGGCTGCGTTACCATCAGAAAAATTCATCCCTTTACGTTTAAAAAATTTGTATCTCCGGAGATCGAGTTTCCGCAAACCTATATTGAAGATTATGACGTATACAACAACCTTGTTTTAGGCTGTCTTGTGTTGAAAGTAAAATCCAGAAATAAATACTGCGCAATCACGATAAGACTCTTTGGCTTCAGCCATTCTCAAAGAGAAAAAATAAATTCTTCACTAGTCTCGATTGTATCTGATAACAATTTTCCTAAATCTAATAGCTAATAAGCATATAAAAATACATACCAAGAACCAAAACTCAAATCACATTCTATTAATTGAAAAATCCCCATAGTTTTATCTTAAACTGGGGATTTTGTTTTTTACTTATAAAAAAAGCACTTACATTTTCGTAAGTGCTTGATTTTATTGTGGTCCCACCTGGGCTCGAACCAGGGACCACCTGATTATGAGTCAGGTGCTCTAACCAACTGAGCTATAGGACCTCAAAACTTGGTTAAATTTTGTGATTGCAAAAATAGTAAAATTTCTTTTATTACAAAACTTTTTATGATTTTTCTTGACAAATTTCTACCAAGACTCCATTGGTGGATTTCGGATGCAGAAAGGCAACCAATTTATTATCAGCTCCGTCTTTCGGTTCTTCAGAAATAAACTGAAAGCCCTCTTTTTTTAATCTTTCAATCTCATCATAGATATTTTCCACCTTAAAAGCCAAATGATGAATTCCCTCTCCTCTTTTCTCAATAAATTTAGCAACAGGACTTTCAGCATTGCTGGCTTCCAGCAATTCTATTTTACTGTCACCGGTTGTATAGAAAGATGTAGTTACTCCTTCCCTTTCAACAGTTTCATTTTTATATGGACTTTTACCCAAAAGCTTTTCAAAAAGCTCATCAGAAACTCCCAGATTCTTTACTGCAATACCTATATGTTCTAATTTCATATCTTGTCTTATAATATTTTAAAGTTAAATCTCTACTTCTTTGACAAACAGGACCATTTAAAATGATCTCCTGTCACGATTCAAAATAAATTACCCTAAATTTGATGCTTGTTGAATTTTCAAATGAGCAATTCAAACAAAAATAGTAAATTTGCAGAACTTATGGAAAGCAACAGACAACGAAAAGTAGCACAGATTATACAGGAAGATTTCGCAGAACTTTTCCGCAAACAGTCCGCAGAAAGCAAACAGAGTTTTCTGGTATCAGTTTCTGATGTAAAAATCTCTCCCGATTTAGGCGTTGCAAAAATCTATCTTAGTATTTTTCCGCAGGAATTCAGAGCAACGATTATGAAAGAAATCGAGGAAAATAAAGCACAATACAGAAACTTTCTTGGTCAGAAGATGGCCAAACAGGTTCGGGTGATTCCTCATCTTAATTTTTATCTGGATACAGCGCTTGATGATGTGGAAAAACTTGAAAAAGAACTGAGAGGAGAAGGCGACAATCCTGTATTATAGAAAATTTGAAAAACATTGCATTTTATATCGCATCCAGATACCTTTTATCAAAAAAAGGGAGCACTGCTGTTACCTTTATTACGTGGTTAGCAGTTGGTGCAATGGCGGTTGCCGTTGCGGCAATGTTTGTTATTATTTCTGTGTTTTCCGGATTAGAGGTTTTTAATCAGAACCTTATTTCTAATCTTCATGCAGATCTAACCGTAAAAAGCACCACAGGGAAAACAATTAAAGATTTTCAGAAGATAAAGGCTATTCTCAAAAACACATCAGAAATACAGAATTTCTCCCGCGTCATTGAAGAAAAAGTATATCTTAACTACAACGGAAAGGGTGATATTGCCTATTTACGGGGCGTAGATTCTGCGTATACTAAGGTAAACCCGATTGACAAAGCTATTTTCTACGGGGAATATCCCAGTTTTGAATACTCCAATGAGGTAATCATGGAAAATTCTCTGGATATCAGACTTTCTATTCCTGTAGATACGACACATTTCGCTACCGTTTTTATGCCTAAACCCGGAACCGGAATCATCAACAAGGAAGAAGATATTTATAATAAGAAAAACATCATGGTCACCGGTGTTTTTCCGGGAAATGATCAGCTGAACAACTATATCATTTCACCCATTGAGCTTTCCGAAGAACTTCTTCAGCTTCCCAAAAACTCTGCATACCAAATCGTCATTCAGATTAAAAATCCTAAAAACGCAGATCAGGTGAAAAGTGATCTGCAAAAATCTCTGGGTAAAGACTTTGAAATAAAAACTAAACAGGAAGAGAATGCTGCATTCTGGAAGATGATAAACACCGAAAAACTGTTCATCTATCTTATTTTTGCGCTTGTCATCTTTATTACAACGTTCAATTTGGCAGGAGCTATTATTATTCTTCAGCTGGACAAAAAAGAACAGGCAAAATCGCTGATTTCATTAGGTTTCCCATTGAGTCATCTGAGAAAAACTTATTTCTACACAGGTATTTTAATTGTTGTATTGGGTGTGGTATCCGGATTGCTGTTAGGAAGTGCGCTTTGTCTTTTTCAGCAATATACTGAGTTTTTTAAAGCCGTTGCAGATGTACCCTTCCCAGTAAAAATTGTTATAGAAAATTATTTCATTGTTGCGGCAACTGCTTCAGTTTTCGGCATCTCAATCTCCTGGTTTTTCTCTAAAATAAGTAAAGATTATATTACTAACAGTTAATATATACAGCAGGTCATTTTTTTGTAATTTTGCCTTCCAATTTAGAAAAAAAATGAAGCAAATTTTATATTCTTTACTGCTAAGTATTGTGTTTATCAATACCTCTGCACAAATTCCTGCAGGATACTACAGTACTGCCACAGGAACAGGAGCCACCCTGAAATCTCAGCTAAAAGTAATCATTACAAACGGACACGTTGATCACGGATACAGCGGATTATGGACAGGCTATCAAACCACTGACCGTGATAATATTGCAATGTCCGGCTATGAAAATGACAATACTATTTTAGATATTTATTCTGAAAATCCGAACGGCGCAGATCCCTACTCTTATAACTATCCAAGTGGACAGTGTAGTGGTAACAGCGGACCGGAAGGCCTATGCTACAACCGGGAACATGTAGTTCCTCAAAGTTTATTCAACAGCAATCCTCCTATGGTTTCCGATATTCATTTCATCAGAGCAACCGATGCCAAAGTGAATGGAGCAAGATCAAATTTCCCTTTCGGAAAAGTAGGAACCGCTTCTTATACTTCTCAAAACGGATCAAAACTGGGAACTTCTGTTTCTCCTGGATATTCAGGAACAGTTTTTGAGCCTATAGATGCCTTCAAAGGAGATATTGCAAGAATGATTTTATATTTCGTTACGAGATACGAAACTCAGCTTTCTGGTTTTTCTACAGGAAATATGTTGGGAGGCTCCGCTTTTCCGGGATTACAGACTTGGGAACTTAATCAATTATTAGCTTGGCATACAGCAGACCCTGTTTCTGCTACAGAAATTGCCAGAAATAATGCTTCGTACGCTTATCAGGGAAACAGAAATCCATACATAGATCACCCTGAATATGTTGCTTTAATATGGGGAACTCCGGTTGTTGACACACAGGCTCCTAGCGTCCCTGCCACTTTAACAGCGAGCAATCCTACATCAAATACAATATCATTAAGCTGGACCGCTTCTACAGATAATATCGGAGTTGCCGGTTATGATATTTATAAAGATGGTGTTTTCTATTCTACTGTTACAGGAATCACTGCTACAATTTCAGGATTAAATCCTTCTACAACATACAATTTCTATGTTATTGCTAAAGATGCATCAGGAAACGCTTCTGCAGCAAGCAATACTGCTTCAGAAACCACTCTTGCAGGTGGACAACCAGGCGGAAGCTGTGGTACAGAAGATTTCACCGATATTCCTGCGAATGCTTCAAGCTATACCACAAGAACCTGGACCAGTAACAACATCACATGGACGGCAACTGATGCAAGAACAGATCAATCCATTAACGGAAGAGCAATTAATATCAAAAACGGAAACCTTACCAGTTCTACTGTTTCAGGAGGAATCGGCAGCCTAAAAGTTACTACCAAATTGCCATTTACAGATACAGCAGGAAACCTGATTTTACAGATTAACGGTAATAATGTAGGAACCATTCCTTTTAGCACTAATGCTATAACGACAACAATCAGCAATATTAATATTCCTAATAATGTTGTTATTACTATTATCAATTCAGAATCCGGAAAAAGAATTTCTATAGACGACCTAAGCTGGACTTGCTACAGCGCATTAGGAACTACAGAAGTTACAAAAAATAAATCTTTCAGCATTTATCCGAATCCTGTAAAAAACCACGAACTTTTTGTAAGAGGAGAAAATCTTAATAAAATTTCAAAAGCAGAAATCTACGATCTTTCAGGAAAACTGATTCAGACAGTGGCAAATCCTTTTAAGAATTCCAACAGGATTAACCTTAGCGGAATTGCAAAAGGAATTTACATTCTGAAAACAGATACTATTTCTTCAAAATTTATTGTTGAATAATTAAATAAAATATATCACTTTAAAGACCGGTTTTTTCGGTCTTTTTTTTATTTTTGAAGGATGGATGCCAATAAAAAACTAGGTCTTATCGGAAAAAACATTTCCTATTCGTTTTCGAAGATTTTTTTTGAAGAAAAGTTTCAGAAACTGAAGCTTAATCACTTTTCGTACTCTATTTTTGATCTTCAGGAAATAAATGAAGTGGAAAACGTATTAAAAGACACCGAACTTTTAGGGTTTAATGTAACCATTCCCTATAAAGAAAAAATAATTGATTTTTTGGATGAACTAAGTGACGAAGCAAGAGAAATAGGTGCCGTCAACTGTGTGTTAATCGAAAACGGTAGAAAAACAGGATACAATACAGATGCTTTCGGTTTTGAGAAAACTTTAAAAATCCACAGAAAGCCTCATCAGAAATCCGCTTTGATTTTAGGAAACGGAGGTGCCGCAAAAGCAGTCAGTTATGTTTTAAATAAAAACGGAATCACCACGCAGACGGTATTCAGAAATTCTGAACTCAACTTTAAAAATCTTGATAAAGAAACCGTTCAGAATCATCATATTATTGTACAGTGTACACCTATAGGCACATTTCCAAATACCGAAGACTGTTTAGACTTTCCTTTCGAAGGACTTTCAAAAGATCATCTGGTGATTGACCTTATTTATAACCCGAATTATACCAAATTCATCATCAATTCTGCAGAAAAAGGCGCTAAAACTGTGAACGGATATTATATGCTTGAGCAACAGGCAGAAAAAGCATGGGAAATTTGGAATTTTAAAAAAAAATAACATAAATTAGTACTTTATTTGGCTTTTTCCAATATTGAAAGAATAAACGCCACTCACATAAAAGATTTGCTATGACTACAGAAAACAATCTTTCTGAAAACGAAGACAACAAAATTTCTACCGAGGTAACTCAAGAAGAAACGACACCAGACACAACTTCTGACGAGCAGAACACTCACGAAGACGATTCGGAACATCCGGAAGAACATGTAGATGCCGAAATTTCTCTGAGTGATGCTCTCAAAGAAATGGAAACCATTATCAATTCTAATAATGCAGGAGAGAATTTTAAAAGATTCAATGCGCTGAAAGAAAAAGCAAGTCACGCCATCCACGATGAGATAGAAGACAAAAAGCAGGAATATACAGATGCAGGAAATGCTGCAGAAAATTTCAGCTATGAGCATCCCTTACAGTCGAAACTTTCTGCATTGGTTCATATTTTCAGAGAGAAACATGATGCTTTCCAGAAAAATCAGGAAGAAGAACAGAAAAAAAATCTGGATCACCGTCAGGAATTAATAGACAGGCTGAAAAACCTGTATACCAATTCTGAAGCGGGAACCAACCTTTTCAAATCAATCCGTGAAATTAAAGAGGAATGGTCTAAAGCCGGACAGGTTGCTAAGTCTGAATTTAAAATTCTTAACAATAATTATTTCCACCACCTGAATCAGTTTTATCAGATGCTGGATCTCAATAAAGAGTTTCTGGAACAGGAATACAGCCATAACCTGGAAAAGAGACAGCACATAATTGCACGTGCTAAAGAACTTGAAAATGAACCTGTAGTACAAAAAGCTTTAAATGAACTGCAATATCTTCACAAACTCTGGAAGGAGGAAGCGGAACCTGTAGCAGAAGAATTCCGTGAGAAAACATGGGACGAATTTAAAGAAATCTCTAATAAAATTCACGAAAGAAAGTCTGAACTTTCTGCAGCCATCGAGACAGAGCAAAATGCAAATCTTGAAAAGAAAAATGAGATTATTGCCGAGATTAAAAAATTATCTGAACCGAAAGACAGTCCTAACCATAACTACTGGCAAAACTCGATTAAAAGAGTTGAAGAACTCCGTTCTGAATTTTTGAAAATGGGAAGCGTTCCGCGAAAGTTATCCAACAATAACTGGAATGACTTCAAAGCAACACTCAGAAACTTCAATACAACAAAAAACAACTATTATAAATCGCTGAAAGGTTCTCAACAGGACAATCTGGATGAAAAACTAAAACTTATCCAGACGGCAAAAGACAATATGCTTTCTGAAGATTGGGATATTGCAGTTGCACTTTTCAAAAAACTGCAGGAAGACTGGAAAAAAATAGGTCATGTTCCGAAAAGTATGACGAATAAGATCTGGGATGAGTTCCGCGAAGCCTGCAATACTTTCTTTAATAACTACAGAGAAAAAAGCAATGCTTCCACTGATAACTGGAAAGAAAACTATAAGCTTAAAAAGGAAATTCTTGAGGAACTAAAAACTATTTCTGACGAAGAAGGAAGTATCGAAAAAATAGAAAACATAAAAACCTCATGGAACAATATCGGGAAAGTACCGAGGGATAAAATCGGGATCAATTCTGAATTTAATAAGACTTTAAGAGAGAAATTGAAACTCAACAAGATCAATGAGCTTGAGCTAAAAGAAGAGGGCTTAACTGAAACTCAGCTGACTGACAAAGCACGGAAAATGAAAAATCAGATTGCTGATCTTGAAGCTGAAATTGTGAAACTTGAAAACAATTTATCGTTCTTCAAAAATCCGTCAAGAGAAAATCTCATGTTAAGAGATACCTATAACACGATTGACAGTAAAAAAGCTCATCTGGATACTTTGAAACAGAATCTACACAATATCATCGCTGGAGAATAGATTCATAAATACAATTCATACAGGCGAAGCAAAGAAATTTGTCTTCGCCTTTTTCATATTATGCAAGACGAAATTTATATTAAAAGATGCATCGAGCTGGCTAAAAAGGCTTTGGGGAACACCTATCCGAATCCATTGGTAGGAAGTGTAATTGTACATGAAGGAAAAATAATAGGTGAAGGCTATCATCAGAAAGCCGGTGAATATCATGCGGAAATCAATGCCATCCACTCCGTTGAAGACAAAAGTCTGATCCCGGAATCTACCATTTATGTAACTCTGGAACCGTGTGCGCATTTCGGAAAAACACCACCATGCGCTTTAAAAATTGTGGAATTAGGCTTTAAAAGAGTGGTCATTGGCGCAATGGATTCTCATGATAAAGTAAACGGAAAGGGCAAAAAAATAATTCAGGATGCAGGAATTGAGGTGACTTCAGGAATTCTGGAAAAAGAGTGCATTGATTTAAATAAAAGATTTTTCACGTATCACGAAAAAAAACGTCCTTTTATCGTTTTAAAATGGGCTCAGTCTGCCAACGGATTTATGGATAAGGATTTTAAACCTTTCCAGATCAGCAATCCGCTTACGAAGCAATTTGTACATGAACTGAGAAATAATGAACATGCCATTCTTATTGGAACAATGACAGCACTTCGCGATAACCCCAGTTTAACGACGAGGGAAATCACTGGAAGAAACCCGGTGAGAATTTTAATTGATATGGACCTTAAAGTTCCTGCTCATTTTAACATTTATAATGATGAAGCGGAAACGCTCGTTTTTAATTCTGTGAAAAATACTGAAGAAGGGAACATCACATTCATTAAAACTGAAAGAGAAAACTTTATTGAAAAACTTCTTGCAAAACTGCATGAACTGCAGATTCAGTCGATGATCGTGGAAGGCGGAAGCTTTGTTTTACAGCAGTTTATAGATGCCAATTTATGGGATGAAACCCTGATCATTAAAAACGAAAACCTGATCATCGAAAACGGAACTCAGGCACCGAAATTCACCCATGCATATTCTGAGGTTCAGCAATTCAGAGATAATGTGATAGAATTTCATCAAAATTTTCAATAGAAACAGAAACAATGTTGCACGAATATAAAACGATTGAAAATCCCGTCGAAAACATCCTTCTCAAAGAAAAAGGAAGCAAGTTCATAGGTTTCGCTTTTCCCGTAAATAATGAAAACGAGCTTAAAAACGCTTTAGAAAAAATAAGAAACGAACATCCGAAAGCAACCCATCACTGTTATGCTTTCAGAATGGGCATTAATGGAGAAAATTACCGTGCGAATGACGATGGAGAACCATCCGGAAGTGCAGGATTGCCTATATACAATCAACTTTTAGCCCACGAAATCACCAATGTTCTGGTGATAAGCGTCCGTTATTATGGCGGAACAAAATTAGGTGTTTCGGGCCTGGTCAAAGCATATAAGGAATCGGCAAAAATAACTTTAGAGGAATCCCATATCATCACCAAAGAACTGGAAACAGAGATAGAAATTAGGTTTAATTTTAACCAGCAAAACATCATTTTCACCCTTCTTTCAAAATTTGACGCAAAAGTTCTGAATTTTGATGCTGATGAAAACTGCATTCTCACAGCTTCTCTTACAACAGCTCACAAAGAAAACATCTCAGAAAAACTTTCTGAGATGCAACATATTTCTTTTGAATTTAAAAACTAATTTATCTTCTGCTGCCCATTAAAATAGAAACCCAATATAAAAGCTGAGCCAGAGATCCTATTGCTGCGACAAGATAAGTTCTCGCCGCCCAGGTCAAACTGTCTTTTACTCCCACAAATTCTTCAGCGGTCACTGTTCCTGTATCTTTCAGCCATTTCATTGCTCTGTTACTTGCATCATATTCTACCGGAAGCGTGATAAAAGCAAAAAGTGTGGTCAATGCAAACATGATAACACCTACCATTAAAATCAATGTATTCCCGTTGGGATTATCATTCGATCTTGAAGCTACCATAATGGCGATACCTGCAATGATGACAAACTGCATCAGATTTGAACTAATGTTAACTATCGGAACCAGTTTTGATCTTAATTGCAACATAGAATATCCCACCGCATGCTGTACGGCATGGCCACATTCGTGCGCTGCAACTGCTGCCGCGGCTGCGTTTCTCTGCATATAAACACTTTCTGAAAGATTGACTGTTTTGTCTGCGGGATTATAATGATCTGTTAACTGACCCGGAACCGATATTACCTGTACATCATTGATCCCATTATCTCTCAACATTTTTTCTGCCACTTCTTTACCTGAAAGTCCATTTCTAAGATGTACGTTTGAGTAATACTCAAATTTAGATTTCAATCTTGAGGAAACCAGCCAGCTTACAAGCATAGAGATCCCTATTATAAGATAATAACCTGTCATTTTTACTAAATTTTTATACGTAATTATTCTAGTAACAGATGTAATAACTGTGCCAAAGTATTGGTTTTATTAATTATATTTGTACTTAAAAATACCTTAAATTACTATGTCTGCAGTTTCAGTTCTTGAAGTAAAAACACCAAACGAATTAAAGCAATTTGTAAAATTCCCGATGGATTTATACAAGAACAATCCCTACTATGTTCCGTCATTTATCAAGGATGAAATAAAAGTTTGGGATGCCAAAGAAAATCCTGCGTTGGATTATTCGGAAGCCAAGCAGTTTTTGGCATGGAAAGATAAAAAGGTTGTCGGAAGAATTGCAGTGATTATCAACCATAAAGAAGAAAAAGAAATGGGCATCAGGAAAGTCCGTTTCGGATGGATAGATTTCATAGATGACAGAGAAGTTTCAAAAGCTTTAATAGACACGGCAATTAACTACGCAAGAGAACATCAGATCGACAACATTGAGGGACCGATGGGCTTTACCAATCTGGACAAGGCAGGTATGCTGACTTTCGGTTTTGAAAAAATTGCTACCATGATTGGCATTTATAATCATGCTTATTATCCGCAGCACATCGAAGATCTTGGTCTTGTGAAAGAAAAAGAATGGGTGGAATTTGAGATGAATTTCCCAAAAGTTCTCCCTCCGAAAGTAGAAAAATTCAGTAAACTGATTGCCGAAAAATACAATCTTAGAGTTTTAAATTTCAAAAACAAAGAAGAAATTTTACCCTACGTAAAGCCGATGTTTAAGCTGCTGGATGAGACCTACAAGCATCTTTCCACATACACTCCTATTTCCGAAGAACAGATAAAAACATATAAAGAAAAATTCTTCCCCTTGATCGCCAAAAACTATGTTATCTGTGTGGTAGACGAACATGATGAGCTGGTTTCTTTTGCTGTCACAATGCCTTCCTATTCCAAAGCATTACAAAAAGCAAAAGGCAAACTTCTTCCTTTCGGATGGTGGCATTTTTTACAGGCAGAAAAGAAAAACGACCGGGCTAATTTCTATCTCATCGGCATTCACCCGGAATACCAGAGACGTGGTGTTACCGCAATTATTTTTAAAGAAATATTTGTAAGGTTCAACAGGATGGGGATCGACTTCGCAGAAACCAATCCCGAACTGGAAGAAAATAAAAGCGTACAGGTGCTTTGGCAGGATTACAACCCTGTGAATCATAAAAGGAGAAGAACTTATTCCCTAAAATTCTAACATGAAAATACATCTCATAATTTTTGCAGTGCTTATTGCAGGATTCATCTGTTACAACCTCTTCCTTACCACTGAAGACGACCGCTCAAATACCATTATCAATATATTGTACGGAAGTATCCTTTTCGCCTACATCTCTTTTATGGCCTTTACACTGCTCAAAAAAATAAAGAAGTAAATGCTATTTTTATTGATTCTAAATTATCGATTTCTCTGAATTTAAGAAGACTTTTAAGTTGATTAATTTCATGCTTTATTGTTTATTGCCTAAATTTGCAACTTGAGATAATAATGTAAAAATGAATTTACCCGAAAGTTATATTCCGATACTCATACAAGCCGGTGTAGCCATTGGTTTTGTAGCCATTTCTTTACTTGGTGCTCATTTTTTGGGTCCGAAGCAGAAAAAAGGGAATTCTGTGAAGAACTCAAGCTGGGAATGTGGTATCCCTGTTGAAGGGAACGCAAGAACTCCTTTTTCTATTAAATATTTTTTAACGGCAGTATTATTTGTACTGTTCGATATCGAAATCGTATTCTTTTATCCCTATGCAGTAAACTTCAGAGAATTCGGAATGGAAGGCTTTTTTGCTGTACTTACTTTTGTTGCTATCTTTTTCCTGGCTTTTTTCTATGTCTGGAAACGTGGCGCATTAGACTGGGATAAATAAGCTATTATAATTTTAAATAAGAGATTTAGATAAACACAATTAAATACAGGTTAACAATAGCAGTATTTAATCATCTAAATTAAAATCTTAAAATCACAATCAAAATGTCAGATCAAAAACCAATTATAAGAACAGATGCACCGGCTCCCGAAGGATTTGAAGGAGAAGGTTTTTTCGCTACCAAACTGAGCAGCGTGATCGGAATGGCCAGAAAATTTTCGCTTTGGCCGTTACCTTTTGCTACTTCTTGCTGTGGCATTGAGTTTATGGCTACTCTGAACCCTACGTACGATGCTTCTAGATTTGGAATGGAAAGAAACTCTTTCTCGCCAAGACAAGCAGATATGCTCATGGTTTGCGGAACAATATCTAAAAAATTAGGACCCGTTTTAAAAGAAGTATACACTCAGATGGCAGAACCGAAATGGGTGGTTGCTGTAGGAGCTTGTGCTTCCAGCGGAGGTATTTTCGACAGCTATTCTGTGTTACAGGGAATCGACAAGATCATTCCTGTAGACGTTTATGTTCCAGGTTGTCCGCCAAGACCAGAGCAGATCATAGAAGGTGTAATGCAGGTTCAGGCTTTGGCAGAAAGCGAAAGCATCAGAAGAAGAGATTCAGCAGAATACCAGCATTTACTTGACTCTTATAACATTAGCAACGAAGAGAAATGACCAACGAATTTGTACTAGAAGCAATTACCCGAGAATTTCCAGAATCTGTCATTTCATCTTCAGAACCTTACGGGATGCTGACCTTGGAAATAAAAAAAACAGAGATCAAAAAGATCATACACTATCTTAAAGATTCTTCTTTAGAAATCAATTTCCTTACCGATATTTGTGGTATCCATTATCCTGAGTTTCCGGAAAAAGAAATTGGGGTTATCTACCACTTGCAGAATATGGTGACCAATTTCAGGCTTCGTCTGAAAATTTTTATGTCAAGAGAAAATATTGAGGTAGATTCTCTTACAGAATTGTATGCAGGAGCCAATTGGATGGAAAGAGAAACCTTCGATTTTTATGGTATTAAATTCAAAGGACATCCGGATCTGAGACCTATTCTGAATATGGAAGATCTTGGCTACCATCCAATGCTTAAAGAATATCGTCTTGAAGATGGCACAAGAACCGATAAGGACGATGCAATGTTCGGAAGATAAAAGAAATATAAATGATTTATGATGATTGATAGAAGATCAATTATCGCTTATCGATTATCAATTATATATTATGAAAGATAACTCATTATCTAATATACTTAATCAGCACGAAAGTAACGAACAGATTGACGGGCAGTTATACACCCTCAATTTAGGACCTACTCACCCTGCAACACACGGTATTTTCCAAAATGTGTTAACGATGGATGGAGAAAGAATTCTTCATGCTGAACAAACTGTAGGCTACATTCACAGAGCTTTTGAGAAAATTTCTGAACGAAGAAACTATTCTCAGATCACTACTCTTACAGACCGTATGAACTACTGTTCTGCTCCTATCAATAACTTAGGATGGCATATGACCGTGGAAAAATTACTCGGTATAAAAGTTCCTAAGCGTGTAGATTATATGCGTGTTATTTTGATGGAATTGGCAAGGATCGGCGATCACCTGATCTGTAACGGGGTAACCGGAATGGACGCAGGTGCAATTACAGGTCTTACCTATATGTTTATCGAAAGAGAACGTATTTATGATATGTATGAGCAGATCTGTGGTGCAAGGATGACTACAAATATGGGAAGAATAGGAGGCTTTGAAAGAGATTTCACCCCAAAATTCCATGAGTTATTAAAAGATTTTCTGAAAACATTCCCGGCAAGATTCAAAGAATTTGGTCAGCTTCTGGAAAGAAACAGAATTTTTATGGACAGAACCATTGGTGCGGGTGCAATCTCAGCAGAACGTGCTTTAAGCTATGGTTTTACAGGTCCGAATCTGCGTGCAACAGGTGTAGATTACGATGTGAGAGTTGCAGAACCTTATTCTTCGTATGAAGACTTTGACTTTATTATTCCTGTAGGAACTTCCGGTGATACGTATGACCGTTTTATGGTTCGTCAGCAGGAAATCTGGGAATCATTAAAAATAATAGAACAAGCGTACAATAATCTTCCTGAAGGACCTTTCCACGCAGATGTTCCGGATTTTTATCTTCCGGAGAAAGCAGATGTTTACACAAAAATGGAAGCGCTCATTTATCACTTCAAAATTGTAATGGGTGAAACTGATGTTCCGAAAGGAGAAGTTTATCATGCCGTGGAAGGAGGTAACGGCGAATTAGGATTCTACTTGGTAAGTGATGGCGGAAGAACGCCATACAGACTGCACTTCAGAAGACCTTGTTTCATCTATTATCAGGCGTATCCTGAGATGATTACCGGCGCTGTCATTTCAGATGCCATTGTAACCATGTGTAGTATGAATATCATTGCGGGAGAACTAGACGCATAAAGAGACAAAAAGATATAAGAAGAAAGAACAGAGACTTTCTTTAAATAAATAAAATTGAATTTAGATCATGAATCAAATAGTCTTTTCTCTTGATTCACTGTTCTTTAATCTATATAAAAGAAATGAGCGAAACAATAGCTTTTAAACCGGAAAGTTTACAGCAGGTCCATAAAATCATGGCAAGATACCCTGAAGGAAGACAGAAATCTGCTCTTCTTCCTGTGTTGCATTTGGCACAGAAAGAATTCGGAGGTTGGTTAGACGTTCCTGTGATGGATTATGTTGCAGAATTATTGAGTATTAAGCCAATTGAGGTATATGAAGTAGCTACTTTCTATACGATGTTCAATATGAAACCTGTTGGTAAATATGTTCTGGAAGTATGCAGAACCGGACCTTGTATGGTGCGTGGAAGTGAAAAAATTCTTGATCACATAAGAACTAAACTGAACATTAAAGACGGAGAAACTACCGCAGACGGCATGTTTACCTTAAAACCTGCTGAATGTTTAGGAGCTTGCGGATATGCTCCCATGTTACAATTAGGAAAGTTCTACCACGAAAATTTAACCATAGAAAAAGTAGACGAAATCCTTGATCTTTGCCGAGAAGGACAGGTAGATTTGGGCTAAATAATTTTTAAACTAATAAAAAAAGCGAATAGTAAACAGTCAAAAACTGCGAACCTATACGCTAAAAGCATATTAAAATGAGTAAAAAACTTTTACTTAAGGACGCACATATTGAAGGTATTCGATTTCTGGAAACTTACCGTAAACAAGGTGGTTATACAGCAGCAGAAAAAGCCTTGAAAATGACACCCGATGAAATTCTTGAAGAAGTAAAAGCTTCCGGACTTCGTGGTCGTGGCGGTGCAGGTTTCCCTACGGGAATGAAGTGGAGCTTTCTGGCAAAACCGGAAGGCGTACCAAGACACTTGGTAGTGAATGCTGACGAATCTGAACCGGGAACTTTCAAAGACAGATATTTGATGGAATTTCTTCCGCATCTTTTAATCGAAGGAATGTTGATTTCATCTTATTGTTTAGGTTCCAATGTTTCTTACATTTACATTCGTGGCGAATATTCATGGATTCCTGATATTTTGGAAGAAGCGATTGAAGAGGCTAAAGCAGCAGGATTTTTAGGTAAAAATATCTTAGGAACAGGTTTCGATTGTGAAATTTATGTTCAGAGAGGTGGCGGCGCATACATCTGCGGTGAAGAAACGGCATTGCTGGAATCTCTTGAAGGAAAAAGAGGAAACCCAAGATTGAAACCACCATTTCCTGCAGTAAAAGGACTTTGGGAAAGACCTACTGTTGTCAACAATGTTGAATCTATCGCGGCTATTGTTCCGATTATTGATATTACAGGAGCAGAATATGCTAAAATAGGTGTTGGCAGATCTACAGGTACCAAATTAATTTCCGCTTGCGGAAACATTAATAAACCTGGAGTTTATGAAATCGACATGACCATTACGGTTGAGGAATTCATTTACTCTGATGAATATTGCGGTGGAATTCCTAATGGTAAAAAGCTCAAAGCTTGTATTCCTGGTGGAAGTTCGGTGCCAATTGTTCCAGCAAATTTATTACTGAAAACCGTAAACGGAGAACCAAGATATATGAACTATGAATCTCTTGCTGACGGTGGTTTTGCTACCGGAACAATGATGGGTTCAGGTGGTTTTATTGTTTTAGATGAAGATCAGTGCATCGTGGAGCATACCATGACTCTCGCAAGATTTTATCACCACGAAAGTTGTGGCCAATGTACTCCTTGCCGTGAAGGAACCGGATGGATGCACAAAATCTTAAAGAAAATAGAAAAAGGAGAAGGAAAAATGGAAGACATCGATTTGCTTTGGGATATCCAGAGAAAAATTGAAGGAAATACTATTTGTCCGCTGGGAGATGCTGCAGCATGGCCTGTAGCAGCTGCGATTCGTCATTTCAGAGATGAATTCGAGTGGCATGTGAAAAATCCTGAATTATGCTTAACACAAAACTACGGATTGGCAAACTATGCAGACCCAATTCCGGTAGCTGCAAGTAACTAATTTAAAGATACAAATTGAAAAATACATTCGTTCTTTTAGTATTAATAGCATTTAGTTCAATTAATTTAAAAGGACAACAACAGGAGGAAAACAGCAGAGTTTTCAAAAAGGGAAGCGTTTTAGCGTTTTGGGGATGGAATAATGCAAAATATTCCAAATCAGATATTCACTTTAAAGGGGACGGATATGATTTCCAACTCGATAATGTAATTGCCCACGACAGACAGACTCAATTTGATTGGGGAACGTATTTCAGCCCTGAAAACATTACGATTCCACAGGTGAATTACAGGATCACTTATTTTCCTAAAGATAATTTTGGAATTACTTTAGGAATGGATCATATGAAATATGTGATGGATCAGAACCAGACTGTCAATTTAAAAGGATACATTAATGATCCTAAATACGCAGGAATGGTGAATAATGGAGAAGTAGACCTGAATAGTGGGGAATTTTTAACATTCGAACACACAGACGGTCTTAATTATATCAATATAGGAGCACAGAAATACCATAACGTTTTAAATAAAAAACATATTGCTATTTTTGCCAGCTACGGAGGCGGATTAGGTGCTTTATTACCAAAATCCAATGTAATGCTTATGGGAAATGAAAGAAGTGACAGATTCCATTTGGCAGGTTTTGGATTGGATGCGAGGGCAGCACTAAGTGTGGTTATTATTCATCATATTGTACTTCAGGCAGAAGGAAAGCTGGGATACATCAATATGCCGGATATAAAAACCACCCTGAACAATAAGCCGGATAAAGCGTCTCAGGATTTTGTATATGCGCAATTCAATTTTGGAATCGGATATACTTTTAATACAACAAAAAGATCAAATTAATTTGATTTTAATTAATAAACAGAACTATTGCTTACCGCATTATAAAGCGAAAAGAATATGAGCGAAGAGGTTAAAAAATTCAAAGTAACTATAGACGGACAGACCACCGAGGTTTTGCCTGGAACTTCTATTCTGGAAGCAGCCAGACAGATCGGCGGAAAATCTGTACCACCAGCGATGTGCTACTACAGCAAGCTGGAAGCAAGTGGAGGAAGATGCAGAACATGTTTGGTAGAAGTTTCTAAAGGTTCGGAGGCAGATCCGCGTCCGATGCCGAAACTGGTAGCAAGCTGCAGAACGAATGTGATGGACGGAATGGAAGTGAAAAATCTTTCTTCTGATAAAGCTCAGGAAGGTCGTAAAGCGGTTACTGAATTTTTGTTGGTGAATCACCCATTAGATTGCCCGGTTTGTGATCAGGCAGGAGAATGTCACCTTCAGGATTTGGGATACGAATACGGAAACCCTGAAACCAGAACCGATTTTGAGAGAAACACCTACGATGCGGACGATTTGGGTCCTCACATCAAACTGAATATGAACCGTTGTATCTTGTGTGCAAGATGCGTTTTGGCTGCCAACCAACTGACAGGAGAGCGTGAACACGGAATTTTGTTCAGAGGAGACCATGCGGAGATTTCTACTTATCTGAATAAAGCTTTGGATAATGATTTCATCGGAAACGTCATCGATGTTTGCCCTGTGGGAGCATTGACAGACAGAACAGCACGTTTTGCAAGCAGAGTTTGGTTTACAAAGCCAATGAATGCATCATGTAAATGTGATAAATGTTCCGGTAAAGCGACTGTTTACATGAAAGGTGACGAAATTGTAAGAGTTACTGCAAGAAAAGATCAGTGGGGAGAAGTTGAGGAATTCATCTGTGATACCTGCCGTTTTGAAAGAAAAAATTTATCCGACTGGAATATTGAAGGTCCGAGACATATCGACAGACATTCAGTTATTTCATTAAACCATTACGAGAAACCTAAAGACGAATTGAGAGTTTTAGACAATCCGATGGCTAAAGAAATCAGCGAAAAAGACGAAAAATAAAAAAGTTGGAAGTCTGAAGCCGGATGATTGAAGTTTTTTATCACGATCCGCTTTCAATTTCAACCTTTGAAACTTTAAACAGATAAGAATTTGATAATGAGATGAAGAGTTAATGCAGCGAATTGCTAACTTCCGGCATTCAACTCCCATCTTCAAACATTTAAAATAAAAATGGATTTACTTACATTTAAACTGATACTTGTACTGGCGCTTTTCCTGTTATCATTAACGATAGCTGCCTACTCTACCTGGGCAGAAAGAAAAGTGGCGGCAATTATGCAGGACAGAATAGGACCCAACAGATCCGGACCATTCGGTTTACTGCAGCCTCTTGCAGATGGTGGAAAATTTTTCTTTAAAGAAGATTTTACTCCTCAAAATGCAGAGAAATTTTTATTTGTATTAGGACCTGCTCTGGTGATGTTTATTTCACTCATTACGGGAGCTGTTATTCCTTGGGGAAAAACCTTAAACATAGGAGGAGAATCTTTCGATCTGCAGGTTGCTAATATTGATGTGGGTGTATTATTCATCATCGGGATGGCTTCTATCGGGGTTTACGGAATTATGATCGGAGGATGGGCTTCTAACAATAAATATTCATTACTGGGTGCCATCCGTGCTTCATCACAGATGATTTCGTATGAATTGGCGATGGGTCTTGCTTTACTTTCTATCATCATGATGACAGGAAGTTTAGATTTAAAAGTAATTACTGAAACTCAGACTACCGGAAAAATCTGGGGTCTTTTTGAGATAGACGGATTAAACTGGAATATACTTTACCAACCTTTAGCATTTTTAATTTTCTTTGTATCGGCTTTGGCAGAAACCAACCGTCACCCTTTTGATTTACCTGAATGTGAATCTGAATTGGTTACAGGATATTCTACCGAATACTCTTCAATGAAATTAGGATTGTATATGTTTGGTGAATATGTGAATATGTTTATTTCAAACGCATTTATCGTGGTTCTTTTCTTCGGAGGATATAATTATCCGGGAATTGAATGGGTAACTCAGAACTGGGGAGAAAATGCAGCAGGAATATTAAGCATCGTAGCATTTTTAACGAAAACAGTTGTCGGAATTTTGATCTTCATGTGGATCAGATGGACGCTTCCAAGATTCAGATATGATCAATTAATGCATTTAGGGTGGAAAACATTAATTCCATTGGCATTAGTCAACCTAATGATTACAGGAGCTGTAATTTTAGCTTTTGGTAATTAATTTGAAAATGAGTTAATTTGAGAATTTGAAAATGGGAATTTTACTTCAAACATCCCGCTTCCAACTTCTAACAGAAATATAAATTTGAAAATGAGCTGATGTAATTGGCGATGATGAGAATACCTTCCATCTCCCAGCTTCCATCTTCTAACATTTAATAATAAAATAAATGAAACTTACAAACAGATCAAAAGTTGTTTCGAATAAAGAAATGACCTTTTCTGAGAAAATCTACCTCCCGGCGATTTTCAAAGGAATGGGGATTACTTTTAAGCACGCTGTGAGAACCGTGGTGAAAGGTGCACCTGCAGTATATTCTTATCCTGAGGTACAAAAACCAAGAACCGAGATATGGAGAGGTCAGCACGTTTTGAAAAGAGATGAAGAAGGCAGAGAAAGATGTACCGCTTGCGGATTGTGCGCAGTAGCTTGCCCTGCAGAAGCAATTACCATGACTGCTGCCGAAAGAACAAGAGAAGAGAAAGATCTTTACAGAGAAGAAAAATATGCATCGGTATACGAAATCAATATGCTGAGATGTATTTTCTGCGGTATGTGTGAAGAAGCCTGCCCGAAATCTGCCATCTATCTTACAGACCGTTTGGTAGATGTAGAAACCAACAGAGGTTCTTTCATTTATGGTAAAGATAAGTTAGTTGAAAAAATAAATGAAAGGATTGACATCACAGAAAGACAGTCCGAGAAACAAAAAAATGCGGTAAAATAATGGATCAGTTTTTATTTTTCTTGGTGGCGTTTTTAGCAGTGTCGAGTGCGGTTTACTTCGTATTTGCGAGAAATCCTCTCTACGCTATTCTGTCATTAATTGTTACAATGTTTTCAATCGCCGGAATGTACATTCTTCTGAATGCTCAGTTTCTGGCAATCATACAGATCATCGTTTACGCAGGTGCAATCATGGTTTTATTCCTTTATATTCTGATGATGCTTAACCTTAATAAAGAAGACGAAAGTAAGAAGAACAATACTTTAAAGTTTGTGGGAGTTTTTACAGCAGGTCTTTTATTAATTGGGGTTTTGGGTGTTTTCAGAGGAGTTCAGGAACAGCATGTCGTTGTAGAAAACGTAGATAAAGGCGTTGGTCTTACCAAAAACTTGGGAAGACTTTTATTCAACGAATATGTTTTGCCGTTTGAGCTTGCTTCCATCCTGATTTTAGCAGGTATTGTAGGTGCGGTATTAATCGGTAAAAAAGATTTATAAATTATGGGAGAAGTAAATACTTTTATGCAAAGCGTCCCTTTGGAATATTTCATCATCCTTTCGTCAGTACTATTCTGTCTTGGGGTTTTGGGAGTATTGCTGAGAAAAAACGCTATTGTAATTTTGGGTTGTGTGGAGCTTATGCTGAATTCTGTAAACCTTTTGCTGGCTGCATTTTCAGCGTACAACGGGAACAGTGACGGGCAACTTTTGGTTTTCTTCATTATGGTGGTAGCTGCTGCAGAAGTAGCGGTAGGTTTGGCAATTATTGCGATGCTCTACAGAAATACACGTTCTGTGGATGTAAGTATATTTAATAAATTAAGAGGATAAAGAATGGAGAATTTAGTCTATGCAATAATACTTTTACCACTTTTAGGTTTTCTCATCAACGGTTTATTCGGGAAAAATCTTCCAAAAATAGTTGTTGGAAGCTTGGCAACCATCGCTGTTTTCGGATCTTTCTGTATTGCGGTAAGCTTATTTCTGAATTTCGATTCTGAAAGCCAGCCCGTGATTGTAAAAGCTTTTGAATGGTTCAGAGTTAACGGAATTCAAATCAACTTCGGTTTCCAGATTGATCAGCTTTCATTAATGATGATCATGGTGATCACGGGGATAGGATCTTTGATTCACCTCTACTCTATCGGCTATATGAGTCATGATAAAGGTTTTTATAAGTTTTTCACTTATTTAAATCTATTTATCTTTTCCATGTTACTTTTGGTAATGGGAAGTAACTACCTCATCTTATTCATTGGATGGGAAGGTGTAGGTTTGTGTTCTTATTTACTGATTGGTTTCTGGTATACCAACGAAGAATATGGTAAAGCAGCAAGAAAAGCTTTCATCATGAACAGAATCGGTGACCTTGCTTTGTTGATCGGGATCTTTATGATTGCTTCTCAGACAAACGCAGTTGATTATTTAACAGTCGCTCAAAACGCTGGGAAATTTGAATTAGACGGAACGATCATCATTTTCATTACATCAAGTTTATTTATCGGTGCTACCGGAAAATCTGCTCAGGTTCCTTTGTACACCTGGTTGCCGGATGCGATGGCAGGTCCTACTCCTGTTTCTGCATTGATTCACGCAGCGACGATGGTAACGGCAGGTATTTATCTTGTAGTAAGATCAAACTTCTTATTTACTCTTGCACCAACTGTACAGGACGGAATTCTATTAATCGGATTCTTAACCGCAGCATTGGCAGGTTTCTATGCGCTTCGCCAAAACGACATTAAAAAAGTATTGGCATATTCTACAGTTTCACAGCTTGGTTTCATGTTTATCGCTTTAGGTTTAGGAGCTTACACAACAGCAATGTTCCACGTAATGACGCACGCTTTCTTCAAAGCTTTGTTATTCCTGGGTGCAGGTTCTGTAATTCACGCGATGAGCAACGAACAGGATATGCGTTTTATGGGAGGTTTAAAAAAATATATTCCCATTACGCACGCAACTTTCCTGATCGGAACTTTAGCCATTTCAGGATTCCCATTATTATCGGGAATGATTTCAAAAGATGAAATTTTAGTAGCGGCTTATGCTAAAAACCCGATTTATTGGGTCATGTTATTCATTTTAGCGGCTGTTACGGCAACATACATGTTCAGACTGTATTATCTGACTTTCCATGGAGAGTTCAGAGGTACGGAAGAGCAGAAACATCATTTACACGAGAGTCCGTTAAACATGACTTTACCATTAATCGTTTTGGCTGTACTGTCAGTAGTCGGAGGTTTCATCAACCTTCCACACTTTATTGGTCACGGTCATTATGCGAAACTGATGGATTGGCTGAAGCCTGTTTTGACAGAGGAAAGCTTTAAGCAAATGGAAACTACACTTACAGGAGTAGCAGAAAGCACGGAATTCATTCTTTTAGGAGCAACTGTTGCCATGTTTTTTGCAGTTTGGTTTATCGTGAAAAACACTTATGTAAATAAGAAAAAGAGAGCTATTGCTGAGGATGATTATACAGGATGGGAAAAACTTTCTGCCAAAAAGCTTTACGTAGACGAACTTTACAATGCATTGATTGTAAAAACTGTTGAAGGACTGGGACGTGGCGGCAAAATGTTTGACAAAGGCGTTCTGGATCGTTTTGTAGACTACGTGGGAGAAGGCGCTGAAGACAGCGGAAGATCAATGAAGCGTATACAGAACGGAAATGTAGAAAACTACATTCTGATCATGTCTTTAGCTGTGGGAATTATATTAATTGTTAACTTTATATTACAATAATGTCTGATTATATACTATTAACATTATTACTTTTACCTCTTGTAGGTTCGGGATTGGTATTTGCCTGGAAAAATACATCCAGTAAATATCTGGCATTAGGAATTGCTTTAATTCAGATGCTGCTTACCTTTTATGTAGTATCGGATTTTGATTTTAATCCGACCGTAGATAGTACGCTGCAATACGAAATCACGTATCCGTGGTCACAATTTATAAAAAGTACGCTTCACTTCGGAATTGACGGGATGAGTCTGCTTCTTTTATTATTGACCAATATTCTGATGCCGATCATTATTCTATCCTCTTTTAATGAAAATGTAAGCTATAAAAATTCTTTCTATGGTCTGATTTTGCTGATGCAGTTCGGATTGGTGGGTGTTTTCACTGCATTAGATGGATTGTTGTTTTACATTTTCTGGGAAGTGACTCTGATTCCGATCTGGTTTATCGCCGCACTTTGGGGTCAGGAAAACAAAAGACTGGAATTCACCACAAAATTCTTCGTGTATACTTTCGTAGGATCTCTGTTTATGCTGGCAGGATTAATTTACGTTTACAATCACTCGGCATCATTTGCCTTGACGGATCTGTATAACGCAAACCTTGGTGAAACGCAGCAGATTGTAGTATTCTGGTTTATTTTCTTTGCATTTGCAGTGAAAATTCCGGTTTTCCCGTTCCATACCTGGCAGCCGGATACGTATACTTACTCTCCTACTCAGGGATCGATGCTGTTATCCGGGATTATGCTGAAAATGGCAATCTACGGTGTGCTTCGTTATTTAATCCCAATTACACCAACGGCAATCTTCGGAATTTCCGGGCAGATTGTTATTATTCTGGCAATCGTAGGAATTGTTCACGGAGCGTTGATCGCAATCGTGCAGACAGATATGAAGAGAATCATTGCGTATTCTTCTTTCTCTCACGTTGGATTGATGGTTGCAGGTATTTTCTCATCAGCGGTTCTTACGCTAAGAGGAACATTTACCATTGAAGGAGCTGAAGGCGCTTTGGTACAGACATTTGCTCACGGTATCAACGTGGCAGGTTTATTTTTCTGTGCAGATATTTTGTATAAAAGATTTAAAACCAGAGATATCAGACAAATGGGAGGATTGGCAAAAGTGGCACCTAAGTTTGCAGTTTTGTTTCTGATTATTATATTGGGTTCTATGGGGGTTCCGTTAACGAATGGCTTTATCGGAGAATTTATCTTAATAAAATCTGTCTTTGATTTTAATGTGCTGGCATCAGTTATTGCTGGTCTTACCGTTATTCTTTGTGCAGTGTATTTATTGAGATTCTACGGAAAAGCGATGTTCGGGAAAGGTGACGATGCTGTTTTGAGTACGGCAAAAGATTTATCCGCAGTAGAATTTTCGGTATTGGCAAGTATCGCCGTTTTTGTCATTCTTCTTGGGATTTTCCCTCAGCCGGTTATCGATATGGTAAGTAGTTCGCTGAAGTTTATTTATACTTCAATGATTAACTAAAATTTAAATAGTAAAAGATTAAGAATCAGAGACCAGAAAGATTAAAGAAAAAAGATAATAGAATAAAGATTTTAAAGACTGTATTTTCAACTTTAAATCTTCAATACATTTGAACTTTAAACCTTTCTTTTCTCCAATCTCAAATATAAATTATGAGTGTTTTAATTATTGTTTTCCTAACTGCAGTTGCTGCGTTATTTTCGGGAGTTTTTGAGCAAGGAAAATTCGCAAGATACATTGGGATTTTTGGATTAATCATTGCATTGTATGTAAGCTTTTTACCGGAAGCTTCATTCTTCGAGCAGTACAGACACATGTATGATTACAGTGCCAATACCGCCTTATTTACAAAAATATCTATCGTAACGACGCTGTTGCTTTTCTTCCTGGGAGGTTTTGCATTCAGCAATCACAGAAGCCATCAGTCTGAACTGTACGCATTGATGCTCTTTGCTCTGTGTGGCGGAATTATCCTCTTCGGATTCCAAAATCTGGTGACCTTATTCTTAGGGATAGAAATTCTTTCGATTCCTCTGTATGTCATGGCGGGAGCCAATAAAACAGATCTGAGATCGAATGAAGCTTCTATCAAATATTTCCTGATGGGAGCATTCGCAACGGGCTTTCTTTTGTTTGGTATCGCGTTTATCTACGGAAGTACAGGAACGTTTGATCTTTATAAGATTCAGGATTTTACCATCACCCATCCTAAAAATGTAATGTTGATTCTGGGAGTTATTTTAATGCTTTGTGCGATGTCGTTCAAGGTGGCTTTAGCGCCCTTCCATATGTGGAGTCCGGATGTTTATGCGGGTTCACCTTCACTGATCACGGCTTTCATGGCAAGTGTTGTAAAAATATCAGGATTCTTTGCACTGTTCAGATTAATGACGATCGGATTCTCCGGCGTTACTGCTGAATGGATCAATATTCTTGGCGTTTTCCTGATCATCACTTTATTGCTTGCCAACGTCATGGGTCTTGCACAAACCAATGCCAAAAGAATGCTGGCCTATTCGTCCGTATCTCATGCAGGTTATATCGGTCTGGTTTTCTTTGGAATGAACGCTCTATCTACCTATACACTTGCTTTCTATCTGTTTGCGTATTCATTATCAACAGTTGGAGTTTTCATGTGTCTGATCTGGGTAGAAAAAATCAAAAGAGAAACCTCTTTCGGAGCTTTCAAAGGACTGGCAAAAACAGAACCTTTACTGGCTGTAGTGGCTACCCTTTCATTATTATCAATGGCGGGAATTCCGTTAACGGCAGGTTTTATGGCTAAGTTCTCACTGTTTGCTCAGGCTTTAACGAAGGATGACAATACTTTCTTAGTGATCGTAGCAGTTTTAGGTTCGGCAATATCTATTGCTTATTATTTAAGACTGATAATTGCGATGTTCTTCTTTAAAGAAACGACTTTCAAAACTTCAGAAAAAGTAACTGTTACTTATAATATCGTAGCAGTGGTCATTATAGCATCACTGGTTATTCTGGGAGTTTTCCCAGATCTGTTTGCGAAGCAGTTCGGATTGTAAAGTACATTAAAAAAAATAGTAAAACCTTCTAATTCGTTAGAAGGTTTTTTTATGACAGGTCTGTCTGTCTTTTTTTCTGTAACGGTGATGATGCTTATATCACCATTCACATTACAAGCTTTATCACTTTCATAAGCAACTTTATTAAAGATACCGGTTATTCAAATGTTTACCCCTCTTCCATTATGAGAGATTATTTCAATAGTATCGTTGACATTGCTGATTCTATCAAAGCAACCGGTAACTTTATGAATACCGTTAGTCGTTTTATGAAAGAGATCACGCAACTCTTATCCACCTTTGATTACTTTGAACTCAATCCCGTTGATTTGTCTGTATTGTGGACTTGATGCTCCGAAGATGCTTTTTACATACTGCTTTATTTCTTTGGAGGTCTGCACCAATCCTGAAAGCGGATCATACAGTATCTGATTTCTCTGTAACATCGCATTGCTGTACTGGGTGTAGGTCTCTATCAGTTCCCGATTTTTGGTCTGCATATCCGAAAGTTTATCCTGAAGAGCGGTAACTTTCAGATCCTTCTCATTAGGACTGTACGATGGGTTCTGAATCAGAATCTCAATGATGGAAGAAAAATGCTCCACCATTTTATCATAAGACTGCTGCGAGGTAGAGATGGTTTTTGCCGTATCCGGCTGAGAATCTTCAGCCGAAGCGGATGCTTTTTTTGAAGTGGTACCCTGCAGTTTTTTATTCATACTTTTCATGTTCACAATCTCTAGCTGTTCAGTTCCTGATACAGCAAAAGCATTGGTGATCTTTGTCGATAAGGGCTTCAGGTCTGAAAAAGCATTTCGTCTGCTGTTGGTAGCCTTATTAAATGCAGTTCTCTGAGTCATGGTGGTGTTCATGGTATCCTGAGCATTCTCTAAAAGCGATTGCAGCTGGGGGATCTTAAGGGACTCTTTGGAAGGATTGTAAACGGCGCCGAAGCCGGAACAAAAAGAAATGAGCGACTGAAAGTTGGCTACATTTTTAGCATGCCCTGTCTCGCTTAGAGATTTTTTTGTGGGTGTTTTCATATTTTGTTTTTTTGATGATTGCTAGGAACAAATTTAAAAAATATTTTCAATAAACCTTTTTAATGAATACTTATTGTGTAAATATTATTATTTAAGAATAATTTTCTTTATTACGTTTTGTGTGTGAACTGGTATTGACAGTGAAATTTTATAACTTCTCCCCCATTTCTCATTATTTTCACTTTCCATCAATAATTTTGACAATAGCTTTGTGATGGACTTGGACAAAGCTTAGATTTCTGTAGAATTCAATAATTAAAAAAAGTAAGGTTTAGATTCCTACCGGAATGACAAACTGAATGGTAAAGGTATAGGTATAGGTATAGGTATAGGTATAGGTATAGGCATAGATGAAGGTAAAAGGTAAAAGGTAAACTAAATTATTACTAATTACGGATCTTTGATATACTATTTATTTCATTGTGTTTTGTGTGTGAAACGGTATTAACACGGAGATTTTACAACTTATCCCCCCATTTCTCGGCATTATTCACTCTATCAATAATTTTGACAGGAGCAATCGCTTTGTGATTGACTTGGACAAAGCTTAGATTTCTGTAGAAATTTCAATAATTAAAAAAGAGTAAGGTTTAGATTCCTACGGAATGACAAACTGAATGGTAAAGGTGAAGGCAGAGGTAAAGGTAAAAGATAAAAGGTAAAAGGTAAAAGGTAAACTAAATTATTACTAAGTACAGACCTTAGAACATAAGACAATGATATACGAAATTTCTATGTGTTAACGGGTTATTGGACTGACCAACTGAACAGTAAAAAGTAGATTATTATTAATGAAAAAGATCCATTCAAAGCATAATAAATCCATACGAAGAAATTCGACCTGGTAGTAATTATCCATATTTATTGTAATAATTTTTTTCCTTACTTCGGGAATAAAATATATATTATATATTTACCAAGATTAAATATTGTAAAAATTATTAACAATAAAAAACCAAATCATGAAAAAACTTTACATGAGTGCATTGATGGTATGCACAACGAGTGTATTATACGCTCAGGAAGTGGTATGGCAGAAAGACATCAAATCCTCTACTCAGGATTTTCTTTCGCAGGTTACCACCACTATCGATCAGCAGTATCTTATTACGGGAAGCAGTATACAGGTGGGAAGCGGGAAGCAGGACGCCGGAAGTTCAACTGCAAAAACACAGCAAAATAACGGTTATGATTTTCATCTGGTGAAATTGAATCAGCAGGGTGAAGAGGTCTGGGAAAAATATTTCTCGGGACAGAACCATGATTTTCTTTCGGCTACCGTGGCTACTCAGGAAGGTGGTTTTGCGGTAGTAGGCACTTCATATTCTTCGAAAGGCTTGGATAAAAAAGACGATTCCAAAGGCGGAAGTGATATTTGGATGATAAGAATCAATGAATTTGGTGATGAGATGTGGCAGAAAACTCTGGGAACTGCTCAGGATGAAGAAGCCAGAGCCGTGATCCAGACGACAGATTTCGGTTTTTTTGTAGCAGGCAATGTTCAGAATGCTCCGAAAGGTTTCGGATCTAAAGATGTGATGGTTTCAAAACTCGATAAAAACGGAAAAGAACTGTCACAGATTATCGTAGGCGGAAAAGGTTTGGATGAAGTCGAAAAGATGATTCCAACGGTTGATGGCGGTGCATTGCTAGGAATTTATTCCAGAAGTTCCGAGGTACGGGATGCGGGGTCTGATACGAGTTCCGAGTTCCGAGGTGCGGGTGAGAGCTCAAATTCCGCAGCACGTTTATCCCGAAAACCGAAACTCACTGAGAACTTCGGAGAAGGAGACTACTGGATTATAAAACTGAATAAAGAAGGCAAAGTGGAATGGGAAAAGAATTTCGGAGGGAAAGGCGATGACCATTTGAGAACTTTGGCGATGACTTCTACCGGATATGTTGTGGGTGGAGAATCAAGATCCGAAAGATCAGGAAATAAGACAGTGGGAATAGAAGAAGGAACGGATCTATGGCTCATCTCCTTAAACGAAAGAGGTGAAGAACTCTGGCAAAAGTCTTACAACTTTAAGAACAGAGACGTTCTGATGGGCATGAATGTGATTCAGAGAAAAGATGAAAGAGAAAAGAATAAAGACTTAAATCAGGGGATTTTACTTGGAGGTTATACGCAGGCGGAAGGCAGAATAGAAGCAGATGATGAGACTTTCTGGATGTTGTATCTCGACCAAAACGGAAATGAGCAGTGGAGAAAGCACGTGAAAGGAGAAAGCAGAAAGAAAGAGGAAAGACTTTCGGACATCAGACTGAATCGTGACGGCTCTATCATTCTGGCAGGTACGAGCGCAGAGGAGTTAGGGAAAGAGAACTGGAAGATCTTAAAATTGGGCGACAGACAGATTGACCAATTAATCGAAAAACAGAATATTAAAATTTATCCGAATCCTGTGTATGATTACTGTTATGTGGAGCTTGGGTTTGAGGGTTTGAGAGAGGGAGCGTTTGAAGCTGAAATTTCTGTTTACGATATGGGGGGAAGACAGCTTCAAACATTAAAAACTAAAAATAAGGTGACCAAGATCAACACGCAGAACCTGATTCAGGGGGCGTATCTGGTGACGGTGAAAACCAATGAGAATACAACAGCGAATGCTAAAATTATTAAGAAATAAGACACGAATGAAAAAAATAATAACAGGTTTAAGTATTTTTGGTGTATGCAATATCATGGCCCAATCAGTAGGTATGAATGATGCGGGAAAGAATATTCAAAACAGATTTCTTTCTACACCAGAATCTTTTAAATTCGGAACTTATGGTAATATTCCTTTGGGCTTATTTATTGGAAGTCCCAATATTGATATTCCAATAACCAACTTCAGCTCTGGAGATATTAATTTGCCAATTTCTTTAAACTACTCTTCCAACGGGATAAAAATAGATGATACTAATGGATCTGTTGGTTTAGGGTGGAAGTTTATCAATGCAGGAATCATTACACGAATAATCAGAGATATGCCTGATGAGTTAAATACTCAGGGTACTACTGAAACTCCCGATATTGCAACTTTAGGATTGAATGATCCCACAGTAATCAATTACTTAACACTATGCCAAAATGATGATTTTGATTCAGAGTCCGATTTATATCTTGCAAATTTTGGGGGGAAGAACTTGAAATTTATTATTAAGAAGAACGGGGATATTATCCAATTGGAAAAATCGGGGTGCAAGATTATTAAAAATAACGGTGGATTCATGGTCACAACAGAAGATGGAACAGAATATACTTTTAATATAACCGAAAAAGTAAGAAATTTTATGACCAATACAGGTCAACATCATGGGGAAGCTCTCGTTAATATTAGTGCATGGTATCTTTCAAAGATTAAAAATCTGGCAAGTCAAGAAGTTAATATTATTTATAATGATGTCAACTTTACATCTACTATCGGGCAATCCCAATCAATTGTTTTTACAAAAAAAAATCAATTTAAATATTCTAATCCTACCAGTAATCCCAGTGGTGGGACAGCATGCAATGCATACTGCAATTTAATATCGTATTCCCAGCCTCCGAGTATAGGACTGATTTCAGAATCCCATCAGAGTGTTATTGGTAAACAGATTCAAAAGATCTATGATGATAGAGGAAATTATATTCTTTTCGAATATATGCCCCAGGATGAGGACTATTATTTATTGAAAACAATTAAAAAATACTCATCAGCAGAATTAGTGGAAAACTTCGATTTAGACTATCACATTACCGCTAATAAGAGAGTCTTTTTACATTATATTAATGAAATAAAATCCAACAGAAAATATTCTTTCGAATATAATAGTATTGACTCATTTCCCAATAGATTAAGCTTTTCCAGAGATATGTGGGGATATTATAACGGATTACCCAACGCCAGTATCATTCCACAGATTTATGACGATAATGACCCTAACGCTGTCATCTACAACGGAGCAGACCAAACTCCAAACGCCACACTCGGGCAGATTGGATTATTAAAAAAAATTATATATCCTACAGGTGGTTCTACTCTTATAACATACGAAAATCATAAATTAAAAAAAGCAATAACAATTCCTGCTCAAAAAACTTCTACAGGTACGGAAACATTTAATGATAGGACTACATATAGTAGTTCATCTCAGATAACTTTTACACCATTATTGAATGGCAGCATTCAAATAAGTGGAGGAAATGCTGTTTACGGCGAAGGGAATTGCATTAATTCTACTTTACTAGATACCCGTAAACAAGCTGCTGATATTAAAGTCTACGATTCAGCCGGAATATTAATCGCAAGTCAGTCCTATTCCACTGATTCAGGAGGAGTTTTTACAATAAATGGGCAAAAAGATAAGCCGATTACTATTAAAGCAACAGCGAGATTTGCATGTTCATATGCTTCTGTCCATGCTACTTATTATATTTCTGAACCTATACAAAGTTATGTAGATAAGCTATTTGGTGGTTATCGTGTTGCTTCCACAACAGATGAAGCAATAGGGAGTCCTTCAATTACAAAATCCTACGAATACATTACAAGTGACGGTGCCCCTTCAATGATTGAAGCATATGCGCCATATTTTACAGCAAACAGAAGTACGGTTTCAGTTTGCCAATCAGTCGGTAATAACTGCCAATCACCAATTCCATATTATGATAGTGTTTTAACATCCAGTAACCTAAATCAATACAATTCGCTAAACCCTAATATTTTCTATAGCAGAGTTGTTGAAAATTTAGCAACTAGAGGTAAAATAATTCATGAGTTTGATACCAGTAGAGATGAATGGGGAAGTGTTGGAGGTGACGGAATATCCGGAGCAGCAACATCCAACACAGCATGGAAGAGCGGAAGAGAACTTCTTACAACCTATCTTGATGGAAATGGCAGTACGATAAAAAAAATAGAAAATAATTATGCTGTCGAAAGTCAAAATATAAATTATTCTCTGGCCACCAATAAAAAGTTTGAAAATCCGGGAACCACCGGCGGTCTAGGACAGTTTAATAATCTGGATTTTGTATTGTATAAAAACATAAGTCGATTTTCATATTTAAACAACCAAAAAACAACCGATTATTTTGACGGAAGTCCGGTTTCCACTCAAACTGAATATTTTTATAATAACCCATCTCATTATCAGTTGACTCAACAAGTGACAACTCATTCTGATTCTACGATTACGGAAGTCAACTATCAGTACGCCCACGAGAAAAACAACCAGTTAATGATTTCCAAAAACATGGTTGGTATCCCATTAGAAACGACACAAACCCAAACCATCGGAGGTATTACAAAAACTCTTGGAAAAACAGAAGCAATTTATCCCGCTTCTCTTCCAACTCCACAAGCTGGAAACTTAGTATTACCATTATCCGTAAAATCTTATGATGCTCTAAACAATACACCATCAACAGATCTTACTTACGATAAATACGATGAAAAAGGAAATATTCTTCAATACAAGGAAAAAGACGGAACACCAGTAACAATTATTTGGGGCTATAACAAAACAGAACCTATTGCAAAAATTGCAGGTATTACTTATGACGGACTTACCGCATTAGTTTCTCCAGCAGGAATTGTTTCTGCATCTGATAATGACGCATCTAATCCAAATCAGGAAACTGTGCTCCTGACTGCTTTAAATGATTTCAGGAAACAATCAGCACTTTCGGATAAACAGATTACGACTTATACTTATGATCCTTTGATTGGCGTAACAAGCATTACTCCTCCAACAGGAATAAGAGAAATTTATCTGTATGATACCGCCAACCGCTTGAAAGAAGTAAAAATCCGGGAGAGGGACAATACCGGAGCTTATGTGCTGAAAACAGTGAAGCAGTTCTATTACAACTACAAACAATAGCCACACAAATAATGAAAAAACAACTAATAAAAAAAGCAATATCAATATTCAGCTTATTGGTCGCGGGATTATCGTATTCGCAATCTAATACAGAAAACTATGCACTGTCTAAAACCTGCTTAGATGAAGATTGTACCAAGAAATCAGAAATCATTACTTATTTTGATGGTTTGGGAAGAGCCAAACAGATTATCAGCGTAAAATCAACTCCATCAGGAAAAGATATGGTAACTCCAATTACTTATGATGGATTTGGAAGACAAATAAAGGATATTTTACCGACTCCTGTAGCATCGCAGAATTCTATGATTCACTCTGGAATTACCGATGAAAACTATGCAAATTCTTATTATGGAGTTGCTAATGCTTTTGCAGAAAAACAAATAGAGAACTCTCCGCTAAACAGAGTTCTGCAACAGGCAAATCCGGGAGATGCATGGAAAATGAGTTCAGGAAAAACTCAAAAATTTAAATATGAAGCGAATGCAGGAAATGAAGTTAAAAAATTTGTCACTACAACATCTATCAGTACTGTAAATGGTATTTCAAACACAGTTTCGGCTTTGTCGGTTTTTTCTGATAATTCAGGGAATTATCCCGCAGGAACATTGTACAAGAATACAGTAACCGATGAAGATGGAAATTCTGTTGTACAGTTTACCAACGGAAGAGGGCAAACCCTGTTAATCCGTAGAAATGATGGTACACAAAACATAGATACTTATTATGTTTACAACGAGTACAATCAACAGGCATTTGTAATTACTCCGAAAGCTGTAAAACAAATTGAGCAGAACAATAATGTCATAACAGATCTTATCCTAAATGAATTGTGCTATCAATACAAATATGACGGTCAAGACCGTGAAGTAGAGAAAAAACTTCCAGGTAAAGACTGGATATTCACTGTTTATGATACGCAGGACAGAGCGGTATTGGTTCAGGATGGTAACCTTAGAATCTCAACGAATAATTTCAATGGTAAAGGCTGGCTTTTTACAAAATATGATGAATTTGGAAGAGTAGTTTATACCGGATTTTTCTCCAATACGGCCACAAGACAGGTCATGCAGAATGTATTGAACAGCATGTCTGCAAATCCTTACAATAATGAAAAGCGTAGTTCTACACCCTTTAATTTGGCAGGGGTAGATGTATATTATGATAAGAAAGGATTTCCAACAGGAAGTATGACGATTCTTACCATCAATTATTATGATACGTATCCTCCTGAAATTTCTTTTGTGCCAACATCTATTTTAGATCAGTATGCATTGCAAAATACATTAGGCGTAAGTGATGATGCTTCTGTAAAGAATCTTCAGACGGCATCTTATGTAAGAAATATTGAAGATGATAAATGGACGAAAAACTATATTTATTACGATTCCAAAGGAAGAGTAATTGGTACAAGAACGACAAATCATTTAGGAGGATATACCAATAAAGATTTTAAGCTGAACTTTACAGGATTAGCAAAAGAGAGCAACACATATCACAGAAAAACTCGTGTTTCTCCCGAAGTTGTAGTAAAGGAGCGTTTTATTTATGATGATCAGGGAAGAGTTTTAAAACATTATCATCAGGTAGATAATAAACCGGAAGAATTATTGGCTGAAAACTCTTACAATGATCTGTCTCAATTGATCAATAAAAAAGTAGGAAACCATCTTCAGAGTATAGACTATGCCTACAATATTCGCGGATGGCTGACCGGGATCAACAAAGACCAGATGGCGGTTCCTAATCTTGATGGAAAGCTGTTGCATATAAAATAAGATATAACGAAAGACTGGGAATCATAAATCCTGATACTTCACTGTTTGCGGGAAAAGATGTAAAGGCAAGATATAACGGCAATATTGCAGAGGTAGACTGGAGAACTGTAGAAAACATTGGATATAATCCATCTTTAACTCCAAAAAGATACAGTTATGCCTATGATAAGCTCAACAGACTGACCGCAGGATATTACCAAAATCCCCAAAACCCTGGAAGTAAAGAAAATACAGAATCCATAGACTATGACCTAAACGGAAATATTACGAATCTTTACAGGACATCTGTAATAGAATCTGGAAACACCCCTACAGTGATCGATAAGCTTTTATACACGTATGAAAATTCAGACAAAAGCAACAGACTTTCACACATTATCGATGATGCACAAAATACAACAGGGTATGAAGGCGGAGGACAAACCATTGGTTATGATGCAAACGGAAATATGACATCTATTCCCGACAAAGCCACGAACATACAGTATAATTACCTGAACCTGTCTTCGGTAGTAAATATGCTTGTGGGCTTTCCATTTGATATGGAATACCTGTATAGAGCTGACGGAGCAAAACTAAAGAAAAAAACCACCCGTATAGTTACAGGAATTTATACAATCACCATAACAATAAACAATTCTGATTATCTGGATGGATTCCAGTACAACAACAAAACTTCTACAACTCTGGGCGGAGGCGGTCCCGTAGATCCTCCGATGGAAACCATGATGATAGCTCCCCAGACCAGGGCTATGGAGATGCAGGCATTTAGTACTGATGAAGTCATAAATTCAGGACCTGTTGGTAGACTTGATGTCGTGAAAACTCCTGACTTAGAGTTTTTTCCAACGGCAGAAGGATTTTATGATTACAAAAAAGATCAGTATATTTACCAGTATAAAGATCAATTAGGCAATGCCAGGGTGAGCTTTGGAAGAAACAGCGCTGGTGTTCTTGAGATTGTCGATAATAATGATTACTATCCTTTTGGAATGAATCATCTAAAAACCGGTACTGCATTCTTTGGAGCAGGAAGTTATAAAAACTATAAGTACAACGGAAAGGAGCTTCAGGAGACGGGAATGTATGATTATGGTGCAAGATTTTATATGCCGGATATTGGAAGATGGGGTGTCGTAGATCCATTAGCAGAAAAGATGACTCGTCACAGCCCTTATAATTATGCGTTCAATAATCCGCTTAGATTTATTGACCCAGATGGAAGAAAGCCTGATGATTGGGTAAGACTTCAATCTGGTCAAACAATCTATGACAGCAGAGTAACCAATCAAGCAGAAGCAGAAAAAGCTTACGGTTCAGGTGCAGAACACAGAGCAACTGGATTTACTTATACAGCAACAACCGATGGAAGCACTTATCAATTAGGAGAACACGGTTTTTATCTTAAAAATGGATCGGAAGTAGGATTGTCGGAGGATTATGCACAGTATGCTGTAGATAATTCTGGAGAAACAATGCAGGCTGGCTTAGCATTAGCGGCAGCCACCATTGCTGTATCTGGAGGCCCAGAAAATCCAGCAGGTGATTTAGCTGCTTTAGGAGAACTTGCTATTTATGGAATGCAGGCATTAGCCGTTAAAGGTCATTTTGAAATGACCAAAATAGACCAAAAGCCAGAGGGTCCTAATGGACATCAATATTCTTTACGAGCTACAGCTGATGGAGAATACCCTGTAATGAGTTCTGGTTCATCTACGCCAACAGGAACGACACATCTTAGTTCTGGACAAGTATGGAAATATGGAGAAACAACTTCAAGTACAAGATATACACCAGGAGAATTAAATCAAGTTGGTCCAGGCGTGAGACAAGTAAATGAATTTAGTGGAACGCAAAGACAAATAAAAATGATGGAGAAAGCCAAGATTTATAATTACTTTTTTCAAAATGGAACTCTTCCACCAGGTAACAAAATATTTAGATAATGAAATTTGCAATAACACAGGAATTAGATGCAGTTACTAATAAAAAAGCTAACCTTATACAAAGCATATCAAACGACTTAGAATCTTTCTTAAAAAATAAAAATTATGGTTCTGATATAGAAACTTTTTATATTGGATTTATAGGAATTAAAACAAAAGTCGGTTTTGATAATTATTACAAAGAGAGATCACCAAAGTATATAGATTATAAACAAACTAAAAATCGTTTAACAGGTATAGTAATAGAGATATCAAAAGAATATAGTTATGATATAAAATTTGATAATGAATTATATGATGAATTTGTAAACTCTTCAGATGAAGAAAGTAAGAAGCTTTTAGCGAGAAAAATATTAGAATCTTTTGAGCATTTGGATAAGTTACCAAAAAAAATAAAAGATTTTGATAAAGAAAAATTTAAAGCCGATGTAGAAGAATTTTTCAAAGAACAAGACTTGCTTTAAAATATAAACCACTGCCCTGCTGCGCAAAGTCTCCCGACTTTGAGCGGATAAATAAAGAAACCCACCGCAATTGCGGTGGGTTTTTTGTTTTATAATGCAGCTACATTTTTATTAAAGAAGTCTTTAAATTTTTTCTTTGTGAGCATAGTTTCTACAATTTTAAAGACGGTTGTTTTATCTTCTTCGTCCAATTGCTGAATCAGTTGCATTTGCTCAATGGTGTTTTTATCATCAAAAGTAACTTCATTCGGAATCTCACCTTCAAAGTTTACTAAATCATCAATAGTCATATTAAAAAACTTTGCAATTTTTCCTACAGCTTCAATAGATAAATCTCGGTCACCTGTCTCTACTCTGGAGTAATTAGAGCGATGCATTGCAATTAAATCTGCAATAGCTTGTTGGGTCAAACCCTTTTCCTCACGTATTTTCTTTATGTTTTTGCCGATGTGTTGCATGTGATAAACTTTACACGAAGTTATCTAAAAAGCACAAAATACACAATATGTGTAAAATTGATAAAATAATTGTTGTTAAAATGATACTTTTATTTTACTTTTGTAGTGTATCAAAATAACACAACATAAGTTTTTATGGAAATCTCCGCAATCAAAGAACGTTTAAGTTTATCCGAAGTTCTGCAACATTACAGTTTGCAACCCAAAAACAATATGCTCAAATGCTTTATGCACGATGATAAAACGGCAAGTCTACAGGTGAATTTAGAAAAGAACTTTTACAGATGTCATGGTTGCGGAAAGACAGGCGATGTGATACAGTTTATAGAAGATTACGAGAAAATATCAAAACATGAAGCGATAAAAAAAGCCGAAGGCTTTTTGTTGAATAAAGAAGAACCTGCGACCAGAAATGTTGTCAGTGGTACTGCGATTGGGCAGACATTTTTGTCTGCCCTTTTTTTAGAAAATACGTTTAGCTATTTTAGGAAAGCTTTGTATTGTTCCAATCCTGCAAAAGAATATATTGAGAAAAGAAATTTAGACAACTCCATTTTAGAGATTGGTTACAACAGCGGTCAGTTCCATCACGGAGAACGGAAGAGCGAAGAATTAATAAGAAATGCTTTAGAAGTTGGGTTGTTGTTAGATAAAGGATTAATCAATAATAGAACAGGAGAAAAGGGTTACAGTATTTTTGCAAATAAATGTATTGCTTTTCCACTGAAAAATAAATCCGGAGAAATCATAAGCTTTTATTTTAGAGCAATTATAGAGAACAAAAATGGCAAACATTTTTATCTGAAGAATCGCAGCGGAATTTATCCCGGTTATCCGAAATCAGACACCAAAAAACTCATTCTTACGGAAGCAATAATCGATTGTGCAAGTTTACTTCAGATAAAAGAAATACGAGATAATTACAGCCTTATAAGTTGTTTTGGAACAAATGGATTAAACGAGGAGATTTTAAAAGCGACAAAGGAACTCAAAGATTTAGAGGAAATTATTTTTTGTTTTGACAGTGACAAAGCAGGAAAAGAAGCAGTAAAGAAATATGCAGAAGAATTTAAGAATTATAAAGTCTCTACAATCGAACTTCCTAATAATGATGTAAATGAGACTTTGCAGTTACACGATGAAACCATATTTATACAACTTTTAGAAGAACGGAAATCTTTATTTTCTACTGAAGAAAAAACTGAAAAAATAAAAGTTACTGAAGACTCTTCGACTTCGCTCAGAGTGACAAACTCGAAAACCGAAACTGGCAACCCGATTGACTTTTTGGAGCAGAAAAATTTACTTCAGAACCTGAACCAATTAATTGAAAAAGCAGGAATTATTGGCGAGGAAAACAGCAGGTTATTGTTGTTTTTAATTACGATAAGTTACTTCAATAAAAGTCCGTTACACGGAATAGTTCAAGGTTCAAGCGGAAGCGGAAAAACCCACGTAATAAGCAGAATTGCGGACTTAATGCCACAGGAAGATGTACTGAGATTTACGAGAATTACAGAATCGAGTTTGTATAATTGGGGAGAGTTTGATCTGTTTGGGAAAATAATCATCATTGAAGATTTAGACGGTTTAAAAGAAGATGCTTTGTATGCACTCAGAGAATTAATATCCAACCAAATATTAAGCAGTTTAACGAGTATCAAAGATAAAAAAGGAAATAATAAATCGACTAATAAAATCGTAAAAGGACAGTTCAGTTCTTTGTCAGCAACCACAAAAGGAGAATTGTATGAGGATAATATGAACCGCAGCTTTATTATCGCCATCAACGAAAGCGAAGAACAGACGGAGAAAATTATCAATTATCAAAACCGCAGAAATGCCGGAGAAGTCGACAAAAGCGAAGAGCAAAAAGCGATAAGTTTTATACAGAAATTGATCAGAAACCTGAAGCATTACGAAGTAATTAATCCGTTTGCAACACAAATACAATTGCCAAATAATGTGAAAAATAAAAGGCGGTTGAATGAAATGTTTCAATCTATCATTAAGCAGATTACGTTAATCCATCAGTTCCAAAGAGAAGTTAAAAACGGTTTTTTGGTTACAGAAATTGAGGATATTGAGAATGCAGTTGAGATACTATTCGAGAGTATTATTTTAAAAATAGACGAATTAGACGGAAGTCTGAGACAGTTTTTTGAGAAATTAAAGAAAGCCTTTAAAGAAGATAGTTTTACGAGGTTTGATGCAATGGAGGTTACAGGATTTAAAAAGACACAATTGCAGTTTTATCTTAACGATTTAGTAAGATTAGAATATTTAAAACAGATCGGTTTTGCGAATAAAGGATTTAAGTATAAAATATCTTACAGTGATAATATTCAGAAAGTTAGGAAAGATTTAAAAGAAGCTTTTACCAAGCAGTTAGAAGATCTAAAGAAGAAAAAATAAATTGCCAGTGCGGCTACGCACCGAACACAAGCGAACGCCAAACGGAAGCAAAACGAACGCTAGATCACTGGCAAAGCACGATGAATAAAGGAAAGTTGGTTAGCGTTCGGGAAAACACAAAATATTGAGTAAGCAAAACAGTCGTAAATGAATGAAACGATCTTACAATTTAGAAAAGAATTACAGAATTTAGGGTATTGCAAAACGGTTGTAAACTTCTACCCAAAGCAGATAAGAACATTTTTAGAGTTCATCAAAAAAGAGAATACAGAAATACAGCAGGAAGATATTTTACACTATTATCAGCATATAAAAACGGTAAAAGGAAAGAGAACAAAGAAGCCATTTAGTGAAAATTATATTGCAGGAATCTTATTATCCATTAGACTTTACGTTGACTATTTACAAAGAACCGGAACAATAAAAACCAGTCCTTATCAACTGAAAATAAAGCAACCAAAATCAGAAGAAAGAAAGATATTTACAGACGAAGAAATAAAAAAGCTATATGCCAAAAGCAATAAGCTACAAGCAATTATTTTACACCTATGTTATGCGTGTGGGATGCGTAGAAATGAAGCAGCAGAACTGAAGATTAAGGATATAGATTTAGAAAATTGTCTACTGTATATCAGAAAAGGAAAAGGTAAAAAACGAAGAGTGATACCATTTACAAAACAGGTAAAAAAAGACATAGAAATTTTTCTTTCAACTGAAAATAAGACTGAAAATTTATTGAATATTACAGCAATCAGAATCTATTATGAATTTACAAAACTGTTGAAGAAAACAGGATTAGAAAACAAAGGATTTACATTGCATTGTTTAAGACATACGATTGCTACACAGTTATTGGAACAAGGAATGGAGCTTGAGAAAGTAAGAGATTTTTTAGGACACGAGTGTTTAGGAACTACACAGATTTATACAAGAATGATGAGTTATGAATTTACAAAATTACCTGCAAAATGAATTATCTGAAGGAACAATAAAAACCTATCTCTACGAAATAGAAAAATTCAAAAAGCATTACAGAAATCCTGAAAAACTAAGCTATCAGAATTTAATGGAATATGTAGAATTACTAAGGAAAAACTACAATCCTCAAAGCGTAAAAAGAACCATTTATGCGATTAAAAAATACTATGATTATTTAGTAAAAAAAGGAAAGATAAAAACTAATATTGCTGCCAATGTCAAGATAAAAGACGGCAAAGAAAATCCAATCCAATTACAGGAATTATTGACAGAAAAGGAATTGCAGAAGTTATTAGAACCAAGAAAAGAGCGTTATCTGATTTTAGAAAAAAGGAATCAAATTATCATGAGTTTACTCGTCAATCAAGCGTTATTGGGTGGAGATATTGAGAAACTGAAAATCGAAGATTTAGATTTACAAAATGCAAAAATAAAAGTTCAGAAAACAGGAATTACCAACGAAAGAATATTGGAACTTAAAGCAGAGCAAATCTTGTTATTTTATCAGTATTTAAAAGAAGAAAGAGAGCTTTTAGCTAACAACCGACAACCAAAAACCGACAACTTTTTATTAGGGAAATTAGGAACAAAAATTACTGCAGACGATATCAATTATTTAGTCTCTACTTACAAGAAAAACTTCACAAAGAAACTCACATCAATCACGATCCGACAAAGCGTTATCAAACTGAAATTAGACCAGGGCGAAAACCTGAGAAAAGTACAATATTTTGCAGGACACAAACATGCAGATACAACAGAAAAGTACAGGGAAACAGGAATAAATGCATTACAAACTGCTATTAATCAGTTCCATCCGATAAAATAAGAGCCAAGAAAGCCCACTGCTTGCATTTTAAATAATATCCCACCCCACCGCTAAAAAAGACATTTTCCTCCAACACTTTGCCGAACTTACCCAACGCTTTAATGCCACAGCAAATTACATAATCGACATTATACGCAAATTGCCAACGCAAAACGTTGTTCTCCGCTTCGCTACGCACAAACCCACACCATCTTTGCCTATAATGTGAGATTATGTAAAATGCTTTCCTTTGTTCCGTTTTTAGAAAAAACTCCACAGCAACCGCTTTTATCCAACCGCTTTCCCGAATCTTTCCAGCTCCGAAAAATACTTTTTTCGCCAACGCTTCCCAACTCGAAATAAGGAAAAATGCGCCATCGCTTTTGAAAGTTTTCCGTAGAAAATGAAGTTGGTAAAAGAACGGAAATGTGGATTTGTGGAAAAATCCAACGCTGAAATCCAACCGCTATTTTTCCCACAAGTCCACATTTACAACAACACCGACAACGGAAGTTTTACGAAACGAATTTTAAACCCTGAAGTTTATTTTTTCAATTGAAATAAAAAAAATAACGGAAAACCGTTTTATTTTTCAACTGAAAATCTATATTTTTGAAAAAGCGAGCAAGCGAAGACGTTCACAGTGAAAAGCCTCGCACGAAAAGAAACCGAGTAGGAAATTTTGGAAAATGTGAGCGGTATTGTACAATTATAAGTACAACGGAAAGGAGCTTCAGGAGACGGGAATGTATGATTATGGTGCAAGATTTTATATGCCGGATATTGGAAGATGGGGTGTCGTAGATCCATTAGCAGAAAAGATGACTCGTCACAGCCCTTATAATTATGCGTTCAATAATCCGCTTAGATTTATTGACCCAGATGGAAGAAAGCCTGATGATTGGGTAAGACTTCAATCTGGTCAAACAATCTATGACAGCAGAGTAACCAATCAAGCAGAAGCAGAAAAAGCTTACGGTTCAGGTGCAGAACACAGAGCAACTGGATTTACTTATACAGCAACAACCGATGGAAGCACTTATCAATTAGGAGAACACGGTTTTTATCTTAAAAATGGATCGGAAGTAGGATTGTCGGAGGATTATGCACAGTATGCTGTAGATAATTCTGGAGAAACAATGCAGGCTGGCTTAGCATTAGCGGCAGCCACCATTGCTGTATCTGGAGGCCCAGAAAATCCAGCAGGTGATTTAGCTGCTTTAGGAGAACTTGCTATTTATGGAATGCAGGCATTAGCCGTTAAAGGTCATTTTGAAATGACCAAAATAGACCAAAAGCCAGAGGGTCCTAATGGACATCAATATTCTTTACGAGCTACAGCTGATGGAGAATACCCTGTAATGAGTTCTGGTTCATCTACGCCAACAGGAACGACACATCTTAGTTCTGGACAAGTATGGAAATATGGAGAAACAACTTCAAGTACAAGATATACACCAGGAGAATTAAATCAAGTTGGTCCAGGCGTGAGACAAGTAAATGAATTTAGTGGAACGCAAAGACAAATAAAAATGATGGAGAAAGCCAAGATTTATAATTACTTTTTTCAAAATGGAACTCTTCCACCAGGTAACAAAATATTTAGATAATGAAATTTGCAATAACACAGGAATTAGATGCAGTTACTAATAAAAAAGCTAACCTTATACAAAGCATATCAAACGACTTAGAATCTTTCTTAAAAAATAAAAATTATGGTTCTGATATAGAAACTTTTTATATTGGATTTATAGGAATTAAAACAAAAGTCGGTTTTGATAATTATTACAAAGAGAGATCACCAAAGTATATAGATTATAAACAAACTAAAAATCGTTTAACAGGTATAGTAATAGAGATATCAAAAGAATATAGTTATGATATAAAATTTGATAATGAATTATATGATGAATTTGTAAACTCTTCAGATGAAGAAAGTAAGAAGCTTTTAGCGAGAAAAATATTAGAATCTTTTGAGCATTTGGATAAGTTACCAAAAAAAATAAAAGATTTTGATAAAGAAAAATTTAAAGCCGATGTAGAAGAATTTTTCAAAGAACAAGACTTGCTTTAAAATATAAACCACTGCCCTGCTGCGCAAAGTCTCCCGACTTTGAGCGGATAAATAAAGAAACCCACCGCAATTGCGGTGGGTTTTTTGTTTTATAATGCAGCTACATTTTTATTAAAGAAGTCTTTAAATTTTTTCTTTGTGAGCATAGTTTCTACAATTTTAAAGACGGTTGTTTTATCTTCTTCGTCCAATTGCTGAATCAGTTGCATTTGCTCAATGGTGTTTTTATCATCAAAAGTAACTTCATTCGGAATCTCACCTTCAAAGTTTACTAAATCATCAATAGTCATATTAAAAAACTTTGCAATTTTTCCTACAGCTTCAATAGATAAATCTCGGTCACCTGTCTCTACTCTGGAGTAATTAGAGCGATGCATTGCAATTAAATCTGCAATAGCTTGTTGGGTCAAACCCTTTTCCTCACGTATTTTCTTTATGTTTTTGCCGATGTGTTGCATGTGATAAACTTTACACGAAGTTATCTAAAAAGCACAAAATACACAATATGTGTAAAATTGATAAAATAATTGTTGTTAAAATGATACTTTTATTTTACTTTTGTAGTGTATCAAAATAACACAACATAAGTTTTTATGGAAATCTCCGCAATCAAAGAACGTTTAAGTTTATCCGAAGTTCTGCAACATTACAGTTTGCAACCCAAAAACAATATGCTCAAATGCTTTATGCACGATGATAAAACGGCAAGTCTACAGGTGAATTTAGAAAAGAACTTTTACAGATGTCATGGTTGCGGAAAGACAGGCGATGTGATACAGTTTATAGAAGATTACGAGAAAATATCAAAACATGAAGCGATAAAAAAAGCCGAAGGCTTTTTGTTGAATAAAGAAGAACCTGCGACCAGAAATGTTGTCAGTGGTACTGCGATTGGGCAGACATTTTTGTCTGCCCTTTTTTTAGAAAATACGTTTAGCTATTTTAGGAAAGCTTTGTATTGTTCCAATCCTGCAAAAGAATATATTGAGAAAAGAAATTTAGACAACTCCATTTTAGAGATTGGTTACAACAGCGGTCAGTTCCATCACGGAGAACGGAAGAGCGAAGAATTAATAAGAAATGCTTTAGAAGTTGGGTTGTTGTTAGATAAAGGATTAATCAATAATAGAACAGGAGAAAAGGGTTACAGTATTTTTGCAAATAAATGTATTGCTTTTCCACTGAAAAATAAATCCGGAGAAATCATAAGCTTTTATTTTAGAGCAATTATAGAGAACAAAAATGGCAAACATTTTTATCTGAAGAATCGCAGCGGAATTTATCCCGGTTATCCGAAATCAGACACCAAAAAACTCATTCTTACGGAAGCAATAATCGATTGTGCAAGTTTACTTCAGATAAAAGAAATACGAGATAATTACAGCCTTATAAGTTGTTTTGGAACAAATGGATTAAACGAGGAGATTTTAAAAGCGACAAAGGAACTCAAAGATTTAGAGGAAATTATTTTTTGTTTTGACAGTGACAAAGCAGGAAAAGAAGCAGTAAAGAAATATGCAGAAGAATTTAAGAATTATAAAGTCTCTACAATCGAACTTCCTAATAATGATGTAAATGAGACTTTGCAGTTACACGATGAAACCATATTTATACAACTTTTAGAAGAACGGAAATCTTTATTTTCTACTGAAGAAAAAACTGAAAAAATAAAAGTTACTGAAGACTCTTCGACTTCGCTCAGAGTGACAAACTCGAAAACCGAAACTGGCAACCCGATTGACTTTTTGGAGCAGAAAAATTTACTTCAGAACCTGAACCAATTAATTGAAAAAGCAGGAATTATTGGCGAGGAAAACAGCAGGTTATTGTTGTTTTTAATTACGATAAGTTACTTCAATAAAAGTCCGTTACACGGAATAGTTCAAGGTTCAAGCGGAAGCGGAAAAACCCACGTAATAAGCAGAATTGCGGACTTAATGCCACAGGAAGATGTACTGAGATTTACGAGAATTACAGAATCGAGTTTGTATAATTGGGGAGAGTTTGATCTGTTTGGGAAAATAATCATCATTGAAGATTTAGACGGTTTAAAAGAAGATGCTTTGTATGCACTCAGAGAATTAATATCCAACCAAATATTAAGCAGTTTAACGAGTATCAAAGATAAAAAAGGAAATAATAAATCGACTAATAAAATCGTAAAAGGACAGTTCAGTTCTTTGTCAGCAACCACAAAAGGAGAATTGTATGAGGATAATATGAACCGCAGCTTTATTATCGCCATCAACGAAAGCGAAGAACAGACGGAGAAAATTATCAATTATCAAAACCGCAGAAATGCCGGAGAAGTCGACAAAAGCGAAGAGCAAAAAGCGATAAGTTTTATACAGAAATTGATCAGAAACCTGAAGCATTACGAAGTAATTAATCCGTTTGCAACACAAATACAATTGCCAAATAATGTGAAAAATAAAAGGCGGTTGAATGAAATGTTTCAATCTATCATTAAGCAGATTACGTTAATCCATCAGTTCCAAAGAGAAGTTAAAAACGGTTTTTTGGTTACAGAAATTGAGGATATTGAGAATGCAGTTGAGATACTATTCGAGAGTATTATTTTAAAAATAGACGAATTAGACGGAAGTCTGAGACAGTTTTTTGAGAAATTAAAGAAAGCCTTTAAAGAAGATAGTTTTACGAGGTTTGATGCAATGGAGGTTACAGGATTTAAAAAGACACAATTGCAGTTTTATCTTAACGATTTAGTAAGATTAGAATATTTAAAACAGATCGGTTTTGCGAATAAAGGATTTAAGTATAAAATATCTTACAGTGATAATATTCAGAAAGTTAGGAAAGATTTAAAAGAAGCTTTTACCAAGCAGTTAGAAGATCTAAAGAAGAAAAAATAAATTGCCAGTGCGGCTACGCACCGAACACAAGCGAACGCCAAACGGAAGCAAAACGAACGCTAGATCACTGGCAAAGCACGATGAATAAAGGAAAGTTGGTTAGCGTTCGGGAAAACACAAAATATTGAGTAAGCAAAACAGTCGTAAATGAATGAAACGATCTTACAATTTAGAAAAGAATTACAGAATTTAGGGTATTGCAAAACGGTTGTAAACTTCTACCCAAAGCAGATAAGAACATTTTTAGAGTTCATCAAAAAAGAGAATACAGAAATACAGCAGGAAGATATTTTACACTATTATCAGCATATAAAAACGGTAAAAGGAAAGAGAACAAAGAAGCCATTTAGTGAAAATTATATTGCAGGAATCTTATTATCCATTAGACTTTACGTTGACTATTTACAAAGAACCGGAACAATAAAAACCAGTCCTTATCAACTGAAAATAAAGCAACCAAAATCAGAAGAAAGAAAGATATTTACAGACGAAGAAATAAAAAAGCTATATGCCAAAAGCAATAAGCTACAAGCAATTATTTTACACCTATGTTATGCGTGTGGGATGCGTAGAAATGAAGCAGCAGAACTGAAGATTAAGGATATAGATTTAGAAAATTGTCTACTGTATATCAGAAAAGGAAAAGGTAAAAAACGAAGAGTGATACCATTTACAAAACAGGTAAAAAAAGACATAGAAATTTTTCTTTCAACTGAAAATAAGACTGAAAATTTATTGAATATTACAGCAATCAGAATCTATTATGAATTTACAAAACTGTTGAAGAAAACAGGATTAGAAAACAAAGGATTTACATTGCATTGTTTAAGACATACGATTGCTACACAGTTATTGGAACAAGGAATGGAGCTTGAGAAAGTAAGAGATTTTTTAGGACACGAGTGTTTAGGAACTACACAGATTTATACAAGAATGATGAGTTATGAATTTACAAAATTACCTGCAAAATGAATTATCTGAAGGAACAATAAAAACCTATCTCTACGAAATAGAAAAATTCAAAAAGCATTACAGAAATCCTGAAAAACTAAGCTATCAGAATTTAATGGAATATGTAGAATTACTAAGGAAAAACTACAATCCTCAAAGCGTAAAAAGAACCATTTATGCGATTAAAAAATACTATGATTATTTAGTAAAAAAAGGAAAGATAAAAACTAATATTGCTGCCAATGTCAAGATAAAAGACGGCAAAGAAAATCCAATCCAATTACAGGAATTATTGACAGAAAAGGAATTGCAGAAGTTATTAGAACCAAGAAAAGAGCGTTATCTGATTTTAGAAAAAAGGAATCAAATTATCATGAGTTTACTCGTCAATCAAGCGTTATTGGGTGGAGATATTGAGAAACTGAAAATCGAAGATTTAGATTTACAAAATGCAAAAATAAAAGTTCAGAAAACAGGAATTACCAACGAAAGAATATTGGAACTTAAAGCAGAGCAAATCTTGTTATTTTATCAGTATTTAAAAGAAGAAAGAGAGCTTTTAGCTAACAACCGACAACCAAAAACCGACAACTTTTTATTAGGGAAATTAGGAACAAAAATTACTGCAGACGATATCAATTATTTAGTCTCTACTTACAAGAAAAACTTCACAAAGAAACTCACATCAATCACGATCCGACAAAGCGTTATCAAACTGAAATTAGACCAGGGCGAAAACCTGAGAAAAGTACAATATTTTGCAGGACACAAACATGCAGATACAACAGAAAAGTACAGGGAAACAGGAATAAATGCATTACAAACTGCTATTAATCAGTTCCATCCGATAAAATAAGAGCCAAGAAAGCCCACTGCTTGCATTTTAAATAATATCCCACCCCACCGCTAAAAAAGACATTTTCCTCCAACACTTTGCCGAACTTACCCAACGCTTTAATGCCACAGCAAATTACATAATCGACATTATACGCAAATTGCCAACGCAAAACGTTGTTCTCCGCTTCGCTACGCACAAACCCACACCATCTTTGCCTATAATGTGAGATTATGTAAAATGCTTTCCTTTGTTCCGTTTTTAGAAAAAACTCCACAGCAACCGCTTTTATCCAACCGCTTTCCCGAATCTTTCCAGCTCCGAAAAATACTTTTTTCGCCAACGCTTCCCAACTCGAAATAAGGAAAAATGCGCCATCGCTTTTGAAAGTTTTCCGTAGAAAATGAAGTTGGTAAAAGAACGGAAATGTGGATTTGTGGAAAAATCCAACGCTGAAATCCAACCGCTATTTTTCCCACAAGTCCACATTTACAACAACACCGACAACGGAAGTTTTACGAAACGAATTTTAAACCCTGAAGTTTATTTTTTCAATTGAAATAAAAAAAATAACGGAAAACCGTTTTATTTTTCAACTGAAAATCTATATTTTTGAAAAAGCGAGCAAGCGAAGACGTTCACAGTGAAAAGCCTCGCACGAAAAGAAACCGAGTAGGAAATTTTGGAAAATGTGAGCGGTATTGTACAATTACAAGTACCAAGGACAGGAATTACAGGAAACTGGTTTTTACAGTTTTAAGTGGCGTGAATATATGCCCGACGTTGGTCGATTTATTCAGTTAGACCCATTAGCAGAAAAATTTCCATATAATTCTACCTATGCTATTCAAGAAAATAAAATGGGTATGGGTATTGAATTAGAAGGGTTAGAACTTTTAAAAAACCATACCGGATTTTTTGCCATTAATGGAAATAAAATGACTGTTAAACAAGCGCCTATTACACAAAGAGATTCCTTTGGAAGACCATCTTTCAGAGCGGGAGATATTGGTTTATCAACAAGTGGTTATAATCCTGGCGGAGCAAGAATGTCTTCTGGAACGACAGGGTTGAAGCTTGACTCTTACAAGTATAATGGTCCAGTGCCTGCTGTTGTACAAATGCAGAACACAAGGGATAAAATCTCGAATAAAGGTCGCCAAAGTTTTAAAACCGAAAAAAAAGGGGCAGAAATGTGGAATCTTAAACAGTTAGCTGCTGATAATGCAATTTCAGCGAGTAGTGGAATAAAAGAGAGTGTTAAGCTTATTAAGCTAGGTATAAACATTCCTGATGCATTTAAAAGTCTAAATGATTATACACAGGCTTCTAAAGATATTAGAGCGATTGAAGGTCAAGCAACAAGGATGGATGATGCAATTAATTATGTCGATTCTAGTGGAATAAATATGACTACTCAAACCCGTAATGATGTTGTGAATTTTGTTTTTGATGGAACCCTTCCCTCAGGAACAGATACTCAAAATGGGCTTATTATTCAAAATGGTTTACAAATTTTGAGGGATAATAAATTGCCGGTTAATCCATCTCCTGCACAAGAGAATGCAAATAGACAAATTTTACCATAATGAAAATATTTAAATATACCTCAATAGTAATAATCCTTTTAAGCATAAGTTGCTGTGTAAATCAGAAAAAAAAGGATGATGAGCAAATAAAAAATACCATAGCAGAATACTGGAGTGCTGTAAAAGATAATGATTTAGAAAGATATAAAAGTCTTTTTGATGAGAATGAAGATTTTGCAGGAGGCATTCAAGCAGATTTATATTTTCTTCACAAAAATTATGATAAAATAAATCCAAATAATAGCCTATTAAAAGACTATAAAATCAAAGATACAACAGTTATGTTTGCGGAGAATAAACAAAAATATGTTCAGTATACAATTAAAAAAGAAAATGATACTACTTACTTAAAGAAACCTTTAATTATAACTTTAATGTTTTACAAACCTGTAGGTTATAATAGAATATATAATCCTTCACCGTTAAAAAACCACATAGGTTGGGATAAATAATGGTTTCATTTGAGAAAACCAGTAAAACATTATTATTAAGTTTAGCTTTATTAATAATATCTTTTATTCTAATTATCGAGTTAGACAATCTATCCTCGTGGGTATTATTTTATTTATTTGCAACAATTTTTATTGTTCTTCTCTTTAGACAAATTGATAAGTGGGGGGGGTCAAAAAAATCCATTTAGAAGTTATGATGAAACTAATCAGTATTTTTCAGCTAATGGAACCTTTAAATTTTCAAAAAAAGGATTTTCATAAATGAAACAAATATGAATGACTTTATTGAATGGGAATAAAATAGACCCTATAAAATTTGAGTCTCATTTTAAAGGAAAATTAGAGCATATACAATCTCTTAATTAATAAAAAAACCTCGCAATTTTGGACTGCCCCAAAAAAATTAGACACTTTTTAGGGAAAGTCCATTTGCGAGGTTTTTGTTTTTTATAAAGCAGCTACATTTTTATTAAAGAAGTATAATATATTGCAAATAATTTCCTATCAAATATGACAACAGTGGGAATATGACTCAATTCCAGATAAACTATCTTCAATATTTAATATAATGACTTAAATCTTCCTAATGAGCTGAATATAGATGTAGGAAGTACAATCATCAATCTATACTATATGGTGCAGATGGCAGGAAGCTGAAAAAAACCAGCGTAAATACTGTTTCAGGATATCAGACGAGTACTACCACAACAGAGAGTACAGATTATCTGGATGGCTTCCAGTATTTTAAAACAAACAGTCACACTTTTTCAGATTATCAAGGTCCCGAAATAATGGTAAGAGCAATGGAACCACAGGCTTTTTCCATTGATCAGGTAAGTGTGGCGTTACTACCTGCTAAGACTCCTGATTTAGCGTTTTTTCCTACCGCCGAAGGATTTTATGATTATAAAAAAGATCAGTATATTTACCAGTATAAAGATCACTTAGGCAATGCCAGAGTGAGCTTTGGAATAAACAGCGCAGGTGTTCTTGATATTGTCGATAATAATGATTACTATCCTTTTGGAATGAATCATCTAAAAACCGGTACCGCATTCTTTGGAGCAGGAAGTTATAAAAATTACAAGTACAATGGGAAAGAACTTCAGGAGACCGGAATGTATGATTATGGATGGCGACAGTATATGCCGGATGTTGCAAGATGGATGCAATTAGACCCGCTTGTAGAAGATACAGAAGATCCTTATGCTTATGTATTCAACAATCCAATTAGCTTAACCGATCCTGATGGAAGAGCTCCTGATTATGTACCTGAAACGGATTGTTGTCCAGATAAGTCAAGCTCAAGCCTGCCTTCTGATCCAATGGAATTTGCAAGTATGACAGCAGGTGCATTTAACAGTGTACGAGCATCTGTTTCTAATCTTTTTTCAAGATGTTATAATGAAATTGCTGATAAAAGAATAGATCGTAAATATGTAGTTGATGAAATAGGTCAATTAGTTTTGATAAGTGGCGTTCCAGCAGAAACAAGACGAGAAAAGATTGAAAATACACTAGGTGATTTAGCTACTATTGCTTTAGCTGCAACAGGAGGTGTACAAGGTAGTTTATTAACACAAGGAGGTAAAGCTCCTCTTTTAAAAGCTGTTGAAGAAGTTAAAGATGCTGTAAAGTATTCCCATTTAAAAGATAGTAAATCGGTTGGCCCTGGAAAGCCTTTTACTTCTAGCCAAAAAAATAAAATCATAAATGAGAATATGAAAAAAAATGGAGGAGTAATTAAAAGCGACTTAAGTGGAAAGGTTTTAGATAGGGCTGTTCAATCAAAGAAAGGTGTTAAAGCTAATATGAATCAAGGTGAAATCGATCATGTGAAAGCAAAAAGTAAAGGGGGGTTCAAATTCATTCAAGAACGCTCAAGTTTTAAGTAAAGAAGAAAATTTACTTAAACGTGACAAATAACATTAAAATATGGAAAATTTAGCTGTAATAACCACAAAATTTGTTTTAGAAAATAAATCTCCTATTGTATCGGTATTTAAAGATAAAGAGGGTGATTGGCAGTTTTTTGGAAACGAAAATAACATCTTGGAAGAAGATGCAAAGGTGGTAAGTTTAGAAGAAATAATTAAAATAGATTCCAGTGTCAAAAATATTTTGGCAATTAATAACGGCTCTCATGCATGGCGAGAAAGCATTAATGATGAGTGGAAAATTGAGACATATGAATAATAATATATCTCAACGCTTGTTCGAGCTCCCCTGATGTGGGAAGGTTCTTTAATATTGATCCGCTTACAGAAAAATATAATACTTGGACTTCTTATGTTTTAGCGGTAACAGAGTTATTGACGCGAGAGAATTGGAAGGATTAGAGCCTCATTTTTTATTTATTACTATCCTTTTGGAATGAATCATCTAAAAACCGGTACCGCATTCTTTGGAGCAGGAAGTTATAAAAACTACAAGTACAATGGGAAAGAACTTCAGGAGACCGGAATGTATGATTATGGAGCGAGATTTTATATGCCGGATATTGGGAGATGGGGAGTTATAGATCCTCTGGCGGAAGTGACACCACATTTATCGCCTTATAATTATGTCAACAATAACCCGATCATGTACAACGATCCTACAGGAATGGTATCGCAGCCGTTTATGGATCAGGTTGCAGGTTCACCTTCCGGAACGACATGGACGAACAACGGAAACGGTTTCTCCAACAACTGGGGAGGAATGATGGATTTTATGAAGGAAATGCTCTAAACTTCGGAGGATATAGTGTACAACCCCAAAGCATGTATCTTGCTGCAAGCGGCGGTGGCGGCGGTGGGGGAAGTTCTCTAAGCCCTTGGATGCAGAGTAATATGGGAATTACCCCAGCTCTTGCAGGAATTTATGCCCATGCAGCAATGTCTAATTACTTTAAAATTAATAACCCTGATAAAGTATGGTTTTCAGAACAAACACAGTCTATTTGGAAATGGGATTTAAAATTGCGTCCCGACTTACATTATATGAACAATGGAATGAATGCGGTTTGGGAACTAAAACCTATGAGCCACTTTATGGAGTCATCTCTTTCATTAAAAGGGCAATATCAAGCTCAAGGATATGCGGATGTACTCACTATGCTGAAACATGAGAAATTTTCCGTGGGTTCATCACAAGGCGCACCTGTCCCTCCAGTAAATGGGCGAGTTTTATCATATTCGGGATATCAATTTAGTTATAATGTTCCGATAGGTACTGATGGAATGATTTATTACAATTGTTTAAATTGCAGTTCTCCTGAAAGAGAAAGAGTAAGAGAAACTCAGCAATCTCCAAAAATAACTCCACAAACAATAAATCAAATGGGTGCAGCAACTGCAGCATTGATGGTGGTTATAAGAATTATACCTTGGTTATTGCCTAATTAAAATAAAATATGAATAAGTTCGTACATATAGAATTAAACGAGAAAAAACTTACAAAAGATACCTTACAATACATTTATTCTATAGAAAATACATATAGAGAATACTGTTTATTTATTAGGATTTTAGATCCTAGAATTAAATATGGTGACTTGAATAACCATATGGCGTTTTTAAAAAAAAGGTTGTCTCAGATAGAGTTTACTATAGATTATGATACAGTAGAATACAAAAATAAAATTACCGGATTCAGTGACAACACTCATAAAAGTATTACGGAATTAGGAAAGAAAATATCCGAAAAGGAAAATTTTTCGAAGGAAATATTTTGGGCAAGTGCAGATGAAGAAAAAGCATATCAAAGTATCAGTGATTTTGATAGTTTTGAAGATAAAATAGTTACCGAAAAAAAACTTTATCATGTCTTGGTAAACAGTCCGTTCTTTAATGTGAAAGGCTGGATATTATATTATCAAAATTTATTAGATGTTAAGTTCCCTGAATTTTCTGAAAAATTTGTTTCCGGAAAAACCATTATAAAATATAAACCCTTTAAGGATAAATATTTTTTAGGGATAGAAACAGATTACCAATCCTGTAAAAACAATTTCAGAAAGGGATGGTGGGAAGAACCGGAATACAAACTCATTATTTTTGAAAAGCTTGGCGCCAAAAAAATAAACAAAGTGGTTACTTTCGAAAAGTTCATCCATCCACACTTTGATCCTCCTGCTCTCAATTTTATGCCTTTCTTTGGTTCGAAGACTATGTTTGATGTGAGTGAAATTGAAACGGTTTTCGATAACGGAACAGAAAAAGAGTTTCTGGATGATGGTACTGTAAGATTATATAACATTGACAAAATTAGTGAAGACTTAAAACGTCACGCCTATTTTTATTATGATATGTTGTATCATACTACCAAAGAGTTTGTAAAATTTGCAGAAGATGCTTTTGACCCTATAGAACATAATAGTTAAAATTATTATTAATGAGAATGTTTTTAAAAATTTTTATTATATCAACATTTTTTCTTTCATGTAGCAAGAAAGAAAATAATAAAATTAATAATCAAAATATGTACGAAAAAGTTATCGCTCCTACAAATAGAAATGTAGAATATGATTTTATTCAGCATGGGAAAATAAGAAATGAAAACGCTCCAATGGGCGATATGTTATCAAGATTATGGACACATTTTGGAAAGCCTGAAAATATATTATTTGAAGGATATACCTACAATATTAAAGATAAAAATACAGGATTGGTGTTCATGGTATCTTTTGGAGCTTCCGGACCAGCCTATCATGCTGAAAAAAAAGACATTGATAAGTTGAGACCTATTATAATATCTTTTGAGAAATTTTTAGACAGTTCTTACAATGCAGATTGCGAAATTGAGGTAGATACAGATTTTGGAATTTATTTGTGTGGAGCAAAAAATGGAGTTCCGTATGATAGAGAAAAATAATATACTCCTGCTGCACAAAGTCTCCTGACTTTGAGCGGATAAATAAAGAAAACTCATCGCAATTGCGATGGGTTTTTGTATGGCAGGAAGCTGAAAAAAACCAACGTAAATACTGTTTCAGGATATAATACGAGTACTACCATAACAGAGAGTACAGATTATCTGGATGGCTTCCAGTATTTTTAAAAGAAAGAGTCACACTTTTTCAGATTATCAAGGTCCCGAAATAATGGTAAGAGCAATGGAACCACAGGCTTTTTCCATTGATCAGGTAAGTGTGGCGTTACTACCTGCTAAGACTCCTGATTTAGCGTTTTTTCCTACCGCCGAAGGATTTTATGATTATAAAAAAGATCAGTATATTTACCAGTATAAAGATCACTTAGGCAATGCCAGAGTGAGCTTTGGAATAAACAGCGCAGGTGTTCTTGATATTGTCGATAATAATGATTACTATCCTTTTGGAATGAATCATCTAAAAACCGGTACCGCATTCTTTGGAGCAGGAAGTTATAAAAATTACAAGTACAATGGGAAAGAACTTCAGGAGACCGGAATGTATGATTATGGATGGCGACAGTATATGCCGGATGTTGCAAGATGGATGCAATTAGACCCGCTTGTAGAAGATACAGAAGATCCTTATGCTTATGTATTCAACAATCCAATTAGCTTAACCGATCCTGATGGAAGAGCTCCTGATTATGTACCTGAAACGGATTGTTGTCCAGATAAGTCAAGCTCAAGCCTGCCTTCTGATCCAATGGAATTTGCAAGTATGACAGCAGGTGCATTTAACAGTGTACGAGCATCTGTTTCTAATCTTTTTTCAAGATGTTATAATGAAATTGCTGATAAAAGAATAGATCGTAAATATGTAGTTGATGAAATAGGTCAATTAGTTTTGATAAGTGGCGTTCCAGCAGAAACAAGACGAGAAAAGATTGAAAATACACTAGGTGATTTAGCTACTATTGCTTTAGCTGCAACAGGAGGTGTACAAGGTAGTTTATTAACACAAGGAGGTAAAGCTCCTCTTTTAAAAGCTGTTGAAGAAGTTAAAGATGCTGTAAAGTATTCCCATTTAAAAGATAGTAAATCGGTTGGCCCTGGAAAGCCTTTTACTTCTAGCCAAAAAAATAAAATCATAAATGAGAATATGAAAAAAAATGGAGGAGTAATTAAAAGCGACTTAAGTGGAAAGGTTTTAGATAGGGCTGTTCAATCAAAGAAAGGTGTTAAAGCTAATATGAATCAAGGTGAAATCGATCATGTGAAAGCAAAAAGTAAAGGGGGGTTCAAATTCATTCAAGAACGCTCAAGTTTTAAGTAAAGAAGAAAATTTACTTAAACGTGACAAATAACATTAAAATATGGAAAATTTAGCTGTAATAACCACAAAATTTGTTTTAGAAAATAAATCTCCTATTGTATCGGTATTTAAAGATAAAGAGGGTGATTGGCAGTTTTTTGGAAACGAAAATAACATCTTGGAAGAAGATGCAAAGGTGGTAAGTTTAGAAGAAATAATTAAAATAGATTCCAGTGTCAAAAATATTTTGGCAATTAATAACGGCTCTCATGCATGGCGAGAAAGCATTAATGATGAGTGGAAAATTGAGACATATGAATAATAATATATCTCAACGCTTGTTCGAGCTCCCCTGATGTGGGAAGGTTCTTTAATATTGATCCGCTTACAGAAAAATATAATACTTGGACTCCTTATGCTTTAGCGGTAACAGAGTATTGACGCGAGAGAATTGGAAGGATTAGAGCCTCATGTTTTATTTATTACTATCCTTTTGGAATGAATCATCTAAAAACCGGTACCGCATTCTTTGGAGCAGGAAGTTATAAAAAATATAAGTACAAAGGTAAAGAGTTGCAAGAGACCGGAATGTATGATTATGGATGGCGACAGTATATGCCGGATGTTGGAAGATGGATGCAATTAGACCCGCTTGTAGAAGATACAGAAGATCCTTATGCTTATGTATTCAACAATCCGATTAGCTTAACTGATCCGGATGGAAGAGCTCCTTATGATGGTAATGAAGAAGATTGTTGTAGTAATCTGAAAGGATTTAGTTTAGCAGTATTAGATAATGTAACAGGAAGCAATTTAGTACAAAAATATAATGATGGCTCTGCTTCATATAATAGTGGAGTACAAACAGGAAATACAGCATCTTTAGTATCTGGTATTTTATTGATGTATACTGGTGGAATGGATATTGGAGGGGGAACGGCAGGATTAGCTGCAGGTGTTTCAACCACAGGAGGTGGAGCTGTTGCTGGAGGACCAGGAGCTGTAGTAAGCGGAGGATTAATTCTTTCAGGAACATTAAAAGTAGGGCTTGGAGGTGTTATGATGTATAATTCTTCCAAGAATATGAAGAATGATAATTCTAAGACTAATTCTTCTGAATCAAAAACAGCAAAGAGAGGAAGTTTTAGAAAAGGAACTATAAAGGATTCTTGGGATAATGCAAAAAATGGTTCTAAGCCAAATACAAAACAATGCCCAACTTGTAAAAAAGATGTTGAGGGCAATCCTCATAATAATGAAAAGAGAAACGGTCCTAATGGTTGGGATATGAGCCACAATCGATCATGGACGAAACGAGATCACACTGGAATGACTAGAAAAGAGCAATTAGATGATTATAATAAAGGTGCACCATTAGAATGTGCAAGTTGTAACCGTTCAGGAGGAAATAATGATTCAAGATTCCATAGATGAAAGTAGTAGAGCATTTAGAAAAGTACATTGGAGAGATAGCTAGAAGTATAGATATTAATGACAAACAATATCAGATAACAATCTCATTATACGACAACACTCCATTTGAGGATATTAGAACTTTTTCCACATTAGGTGTGAATCGTTATTTTATTAGTTATTATTACGAATTTATTTTTGTTTGTATGGCAAAATATAATGAAAATGAAATCTCTTCATTTTTAACTAGTCTTTCAGAATATCTAATTAATGGAAAAATTAGAGTAAATAGAGGTGATGTTTTATCATTCGATTTTACTATGACCTCAGAAACAAAAATGAATTCATTTTATTTTTCTCTACCATTTTATTTTGATGACGATTTACAGGACTTAAAATTAAAAGATAGATCTGTTGTTTTTCCTTTGATAATCCCAATCTATTCAAGTGAAGCTTTATTGATAGAGCAAAAGGGATGGGAAAAGTTCGAAGAGTTTTTAGAAGATAATGAAATTAATGATTTGTGGGATCTTAATAGAAATGAATATTCTTGGTAGCTCCCCGCTGCGCAAAGTCTCCCGACTTTGAGCAGATAAACAAACAAACCCACGCAATTTGCAAGGGTTTGTTTTATAGCGCGGCTACATTTATTAAAGAAGTATAATATATTGCAAATAATTTCCTATCACATATGAAACCAATGGGAATATGACTTCAATTCCTGATAAACGTATCTTCAGTATTAAATATAATGAGTTGATCTTCCGAATGAGCTGGATATAGATGTAGCAAGTATAGGAAGTACAATTATGAATCTATATGGTGCAGATGACAGGAAGCTGAAAAAAACCAACGTAAATACTGTTTCAGGATATCAGACGAGTACTACCACAACAGAGAATACAGATTATCTGGATGGCTTTCAGTATTTTAAAAGAAACAGTCACACTTTTTCAGATTATCAAGGTCCCGAAATAATGGTAAGAGCAATGGAACCCCAGGCTTTTTCCATTGATCAGGTAAGTGTGGCGTTACTACCTGCTAAGACTCCTGATTTAACATTTTTCCCTACCCCCGAAGGATTTTATGATTATAAAAAAGATCAGTATATTTACCAGTATAAAGATCACTTAGGCAATGCCAGAGTAAGCTTTGGAAGAAACAGCGCAGGTGTTCTTGAGATTGTCGATAATAATGATTACTATCCTTTTGGAATGAATCATCTAAAAACCGGTACCGCATTCTTTGGAGCAGGAAGTTATAAAAACTATAAGTACAACGGAAAAGAACTTCAGGAGACCGGAATGTATGATTATGGAGCGAGAATATATATGTCACAACAGGAGGAGCTTTTAAAAATCAATCAATAGAAATAAACAGACCAGTTTTCTCAGGTAACAAAGGCTGGGGTTATGGAGGTGTTGTAAGAAGTATTTATCATGAATTTGTACATGTTGTCCAGAAAAGCATATTAGGATTATATAGTGAAAATAATAAGCAAATTGGATTTCTTAGAGAATATTGGGCGTATAATGCAGCAATTAATGCTGATCATTTACCTCCTGCAAGAAGCAGCATAATGACGTCATGGAGAACTAGTGCTGAGACTTATTATAACCAAATGAATAGTGTATATAAATTACAACCAAAAGTTCCTTTTTTATTCGTAAAACCTTAAAGAAATGAAAAAAATCATATTTATTTTAATCTTATCTGTAAACTTCTTTTACAGTCAAAAATGTCATTTAGATTATAATATCAAGTCTGATAGTAGCAATGATAGTATTAAAATTTTGGTGAAAAATAATGATCGTAAAAGTCTAAAGATTCCCAAAAGAATATCTTCTGTTTTTTTTCAGCTAAAAGAAATAGAAAAACTTGATAATGAAACCAATATATTTGTCAAACAAGAAGCTGTAAGTAAAGACATCAATTGCACGCTCTGTCATAAAAAGCTAATTAATTTAAAAAGTAATAAATCGCATATGTACATACTTACTAAAAGCAATATTTTGGAGCTTAACAACATTAATGAAAAGGGATTATATCGATTTAAAATTTATGCTGACATAATTGATTTTCCTTTAGGATGTGAAACATTTGAATCTGAATTGATGGATTATGAAATAAAATAAGATAATTGGATTAAATTTAGTGATGACAATTTTAAAAAATTAAAATCCTTACTTCAGATAATTTATTATCAATTCTTTTATTTCCATAAAATAAAGTTAAGGTACGAGAAAATTAAAAAAAATGGTTTTCCATAAATAAACACTTTATTAATTTATATATTTGCCTACACTCATACTTATTGAGTTTCATGGTTATTAGTTTTTAATCCCCGAATGTCGGGGGTTTTACTTAGAATCTTTCTTTTTTAGCGCAACTTTTTTTCACCCCCGCTGCGCAAAATCTCCCGACTTTGCGCAGATAAACAAACAAACCCACGCAATTTGCGAGGGTTTGTTTTATAGCGCGGCTACATTTATTAAAGAAGTATAATATAACGAGTACTACCACAAAACTTGACTTAAAAGAATCAAAAAAATAGCAGAAAATATTTCTCAACCGATATTTTTCAATAGTCAATTCTACGAAGTTGACGAGATGAGATTCTTTATCAAAATCAAATCGTAATGGCTGGTTTATGCTATCGACAAAAAATACAAAAAGGTTGTCAGTTTTTGAACTGGAAAAAGAACAGACAGAATTTCAAATACTGTCATAAAGACCTTAATCAATTCAAATCCCGGGAAAATTTATCCCGATAAACTCAGAAATTATCAATATTTAATTCCAAAAGAAATCCATCAAACCAAAAGATTCGGAAGCAATTCTATTGTAGAAATAATCTGAGTATAAGAACCCAGTTAAAAAGAATGAACAGAAAGACAATTTGTTTTACTAAAGTATTCCTGTTTTAATTTCGATCTTAAAAACACATAAAAACTTCCAAAAAAATCAATAAAACTATCGCCTGATAGAACAATTCAAAACAGAATATAAATTTCAAAATACTTCGTACACTCTTCAATTTTTAAACGAGCTTTTTATACCTTTACCCTCACAATTTTTTTTCACATTTTGGGAAATCTTTACAAGAAAGAAAGTCCGTTTCAGGTTTTTATATCGTTCAAAAAATATTTGGATGTGCTGGAACACATTCGCTACAACGATCCTTTAGAATATCGCGCCAATTATGCAGAATCGCTCATCGAAAAAACCAAAAACTTTCAGGAATTACGAGATGGTTTTCAGGATCTTTCTCTCTTCGAAAAACATAAAGATCTCATCAGACTTTTACTTGCCGACCTCTTCCCTACCGGCCTGACCCGAAACGAAATTAAAGCGGCAGGAATTCCTTTGACCAATATTACTTTCAATTACACCGAAAGATTTCAAAATATTCTGAACGATGCCGGAAAAGATTTTGAAATAGAATTTCGCGATATCAGTGACGACGAATATTATGTATTCTGCTGCTGTATTATTTTACAGAGCTATTTAAAGAAAGAAATCAAGGTTACGCTGCCTTTTTATTATGACATTCCCACAAAAGATGGGATTATAAAACATTATAAAATCACTGTAAATTCAGATTTCAGTGATGTTTATCCAGCTGAAGGAACAGAAATTCCTTCAGATGAGATTCTGGATTTTTTATTGGAGAATTTAGACGACATTCATCTCTGGAAAAAACATTTCCCTCCGGAATCCTGGGTTTTGAATGGCTTCAGCATTATTTCACTGGTAGACTGCACCTCGGAAGTTGCGCTGTCTGATCTGAAATCTACACTCATCAAAATTGATCCCGAAAATCCTTCTCCGGACGAAAATCTGAAAGAAATTTTCAAATCTTATTTTGATGTTGCAGAGCTGAATTTTGGCTTGATGCTTTTTAACAATAAAAACAAAAAGCTTGAAAATATTCCGATTTACGAAAACGTATTCACCAATTATTTATTAGATTTCTGGTTCAATACTTTTGATGAAGAAGCCCGTAAAACTGCTTTTGAAAATATCACCTACAATTCAAAACCCATTGTAATTTCCAATGTTGATAAATTGGATGACGAAATCAAAAAACTGCCCTCATTCAGCATTCTGAAAGATAACGAGATCAACAGTTTCATGGTGATTCCGATTATGAAAGACAATGAACTTCTGGCTATCATGGAATTTACATCCCCGATCACGAATAGCCTGAACGGATTGAAGCTGAAAAAACTGGAGTTTGTAGCAGACATGATTATTTTCTCCATCAACAGATTTTCTTACGAAAGAAACAATCAGATTGAAGCGATCATTCAGAGAGAATACACCACTATTCACGACAGCGTGATCTGGAAGTTCAGAAATGAGGCAGAAAAATATTTCAATGCCTATCTGTCGAAAAAAATATATGGTTTAAAAGAGATTTCATTCAAAAATCTTACCCCTTTATTCAGTTTTTCAGACATTCGTTCTTCATCAGAGAAGCGTTTCAATCTGATGCTTGATGATCTCAATCAGCAGGCAGACGGAATCTCCGAGGTTCTTACGGTGATAAATTCTGCAGAGACAGAAAAATATACGTTAGCAATAGACATTTTTGAAAATGAACTCAATAACGAAATAAAGGCTGATACTGAACAACGGTTTCAGAGGTTTCTGCGTGAAGAGATTCATCCTTTTTTTCAGGCAAAACTTGAGGTAGAAAGTGATGACAGTATAAAAGATAAAATTAAAAACTATTTCCGTCAGGTTTTCAGTCAGAATGATCTTTTCTATGCCAACCGAAAAAATCTGGACGACTCTATCACCCTTCTCAATCGAAAGCTGGCTGATATTTTGGACCAGAAACAAGTGATCGCTCAGGAAATTTTTCCCCATTATTTTGAAAGATTTAAATCTGACGGCGTAGAGCATAATCTGTACATTGGTTCCAACATCGCTCCTGAATTGCCATATTCTGCAAAAGTGGTGCATGAACTGAGATATTGGCAACTGGAAACCGTCTGTACAATGGAACAGGAATTTCATGTATTCAAAAAAAGCCTGCCCATTTCATTAGATATTGCTTCTCTTATTTTTGTTTATAACGAAAAAATAGACATCCGTTTCAGAATGGACGAAAAGCGTTTTGATGTAGACGGAGCGTTCAATTCCAATTTTGAGATCATTAAAAAAAGGCTGGAGAAAGCTCACATCAAAGATTCTACAGAAAGGATTACAAGTCCCGGAAAAATTACCATCGTTTATTTTGGGATGGAAAATCAACGGGAATATCTGCAATACATCAACAGACTTCAGAAACTGAATGTTCTGAAAGCTGATGTTGAATTTTTGAGAGTCGAAGATTTACAGGGAATTACCGGATTACTGGCGATCAGAGTTTCTTTGGTTTCCAATTAAAGACTAAGAAACGCATACGCAAAAGACAGAACAGAAATAATAATTCCTGCCATAAAAATTTTGTATGTAATAGAAAGCAGTTTATATTTTCGGTCTAAAACTTTACCCAAAAAATAAAGATCTTTCACCATAGAATCATAGATATAATCTCTGTCTTTCATGAGATCATGCATAGAATGCAGGTAATCATCAAATTTCATCTGATAAAAATTCCCGAAAAACAGAAGATTCACTTTGCGGTCTGCAATATCCTGATTGGTAAATGTAGTTTTGGTAACGTTCGGTTTTGTAGAAAGGATGGCAAAAATTATCGTCAAAACACTTGAAATCAAAAGAAAAAAGGTCGGAATTATTAAATGTGCATTCTTCGGAGTATCCAGTTTCGGAACCAGAACAGAAAGACATACCGAAATAATGATCGCATTTACCGAAAGCAGAATATTGGCTTTGCTGTCTGCAATATCACTCAGTCTTGTATGATTATTTAAGGTCACTCTGAAAAGAGTATCTACACTTCTGTCAGATTTTTGCTCTTTATCTTTCTTAGAATCAGCATTTTCTTTCTTGGGTTTTTCTTCTTTATTCAGCTTCTTTTCCAATTTTTTTACATTTTTCATTTTGAGAGGTTCCCAGTTTTCTTTGGCATAATCCGTAAAATACTTATGCTTATTTTTAAGAAAATCTACATTCATCACATTCCATTCGTCATTAGAAAAACACATTCCGCCGGTAAGTTCCCATTCTTTGCGCAAAGCTTCCGCAGAATCGTTGTAAAATGGGCTTGCAAAATGACTGAAGTCTGCATCTTTCATGATTTCCTCAAGGAAATTTTCCGGCTGATGGTATTTTTCTGTAGCAAGAATCAATTTAGCAATCTCATCAATGTATTCTCGTGATGCATTTTCGTGAAGGAGAAATTCGGTCATAATTTCCACACCTTTCTGCTCATGTCCTTCAGCATTACAACCTGTAAAGCCCACATCATGAAACCAAAGAGCCAGTATAACTTTTTCTCTGTCTGCCTCAGAAATTTCAGAATGGTTCATAATTTCTTCAGCCTTGGTTACAGCGTGCGCAGTATGGATAAAATTATGATAAAAATATACAGAAGATAACTTATCTTTGAATAAGTTTTCTACATAATTTTTGGCTTTGTTTAAAACGCTCATTTCTGAATTTTTCTTAATGTAAATGTATGAATTTATCCTTTAAATTTGATCGAAAAATATTCTCTGTAACTGCGAAAACTGTCTTTCTCTCCGGATTTCTTCTTTCCTGTGCCACCTATAACGTACAAAAAGGAAAAAACGTGCGTGAAGTACAAAATTCTGAAGTAAAAGCTGAAAATGATTTTAAGATTTTCCTCGTTGGTGATGCCGGAAATGCAGATGAACCACAAGCACAGCAGACTTTAGATTTCATTAAAAATAAAATAGATTCTGCAGATGAAAACTCTATGCTTTTATTCTTGGGAGATAATATTTATCCTTTGGGAATGCCAAAAGAAAGCGACGAAGGGTATCCTTTAGCCAAACAAAAGCTGGAAAACCAATTAGCAATTACCAAAAATTTCAAAGGGAAAACATTGGTAATCCCCGGAAATCACGATTGGTATCATGGCCTGGAAGGTCTGAAGGCGCAGGAAGAGTTTGTAAAGTCTTATCTGAATGATAAAAAAGCTTTTCTTCCAAAAAATGCCTGTCCGATTGATGATATTAATTTAACAAAAGACATCAAACTCATTATCGTAGATTCTGAATGGGCATTGGTAGATTGGGACAAATATCCGGGAATCAACAAAGATTGTGATATTAAAACAAAAGACGATTTCTATGCAGAGTTCAAAGATTTAATTACAAAAAACCAGGATAAGAGAATTATTGTCGCAATGCATCATCCTGCAATCAGTTCGGGAACGCATGCAGGTTTTACCTCTGCCAAATCTCATCTTTTTCTTTTTGGCGGTAAATTTCCACTTCCCGGTATTGCAAGTTTTGTCAACATTCTGAGAAGCAGTTCCGGAGTGAGTATGGAAGACTTCAGCAACAATCATTATATGGAATTTGCCAACAGAATTAAAAGTATCATTCAGGATAAAAAGAATGTGATTCTTGTTTCCGGTCACGATCACAATCTGCAATATCATGCCGACAGAAACATTAAACAAATTATAAGCGGTGCTGCTTCAAAAACAGATCCTTCCACAATTATTGAAAAAACAGATTTTTCCTACGGAGGAAGCGGTTTTGCAGTTTTAAACATCAGAAAAGATTTAAGTTCGGACGTAGAATATTTTTCGACTAAAAACAATAAACTTGAAAAACTGACACAAATCGCAGTCATTGAAAAGCCTGAAGAATTTAAAAATATTTATCCGGAAATTTTACCCGAAAAAGTAACCTCAACGATCTATACAGAAAAACAAACGAAAGCCGGAAAATTCTATACCTGGCTTTGGGGAAATCACTACCGGAGATATTATGCACTTCCTATTGAAGCTAAAACTAAAAATCTCGCAGATCTAAATCCCGGGTATTCTCCTTTCAGAGAAGGTGGCGGAAATCAGTCGAACAGTCTCCGATTAAAAACCAATGACGGACAGGAATTTGTAATGCGCGGCATCAAAAAAAGTGCAGTACGTTTTCTGAATGCGCAGGCTTTTAAGAAAAACAGTTTTGGGAGCGAGCTCAACAATACTTTTCCTGAAAGATTTTTACTCGACTTTTATACTACGAATCATCCTTTCACAGGATTTGCCGTTAACAATATGATCGATAAACTGGGCATTTTCCACAGCAATCCGGAACTTTTTTATATTCCGAAACAAAAATCTCTGGGACGATACAATCAAAATTACGGAGATGAACTGTACATGATTGAAGAGCGTTTTTCATCAGATCCCAAAACTTTACAGTCGCTTGACGATGCTGCAGACATTCTTTCGACTGCAGATATTTTAAAAAACATGCGGAAAGACGGCAAATATTCTGTAGATCAGGATCTTTACCTCCGGGCAAGAATTTTTGACATGCTGGTGGGAGACTGGGACAGGCACGAAGATCAATGGAAATGGGCAGAATATAAAAAAGGTGAAAAAGTAGTGTACAAACCTATTCCCCGTGACAGAGATCAGGCTTTCAGCAACTACGATGGTGCAGCTTTTAAAATTCTGATGAACATTCCGGCAATCCGTCACATGAAAACCTTTAAAGATGATATTAAAAGTGTGCGGTGGATCAATATGGAACCCTATCCTTTGGATTTAATTTTGCTCAAAAATGCCAGTCAGCAGGATTGGACCGCCCAGGCAAAATACATTCAGGAACATTTAACAGATAACGACATTGAAATAGCCTTTGATCATTTACCGAAGGAAGTGCAGGACGAAACGATTTCAGATATCAAGAGAAAACTGAAACTGCGAAAAGGTAAACTTGAAGATTATGCGACCAGATATTTTGATGTTCTGCAGGAGAAAATACCTTTAACGGGAACTGTCAACAAAGATAAATTTGTGATCATTAAAAACGAAAATTCTGTAGAAGTAAAACAATATCAGCTGCATAAAAATAAAGGAGAAGAATTGGTTTTTGAAAAGAAATATGATGATGAAAAAACCAGAGAACTCTGGATTTACGGTTTGGAAGATGATGATATCTATGAGGTTTCCGGAGAAGGAAAATCCAACATCAACATCAGATTAATCGGAGGAAACAACCATGACACTTACAACGTAGAAAATGGGAAAAAGGTGAAAATTTATGATTTTAAATCTCAAAAAAACACCTACAATGCGCAATCTGCAGCCAAACATATTACCGATGATTATGATGTCAATATGTACAACTGGAAACATCCGAAATATAATTTCTTTGCAGGTTACCCGATGGCTAATTTCAATCCGGACGACGGAGTGATTGTAGGAATCGTAGCCAACTATACGGTGAATAATTTTATTCGGGATCCTTTCACCCAAAAACACAGTCTGAGCGCCAATTTTTATACCGCAACCGGCGGATTTAATCTGGGATACAAAGGAGTTTTCAAAAAAGCAATTGCTGGTTGGGATGCCGGAATTGATGCCTCTTACACTACTCCATTTTTTGCAAGAACCTTTTTCGGTCTGGGAAATGAAAGTTTAAATGACGCGGACGAAGACAATAGAGATTACAACAGAGTGAGGATTTCTCAGTTTAAATTTTCTCCTTCTATTTCCAAAACAAGCTGGCTGAATTTCAAACATCAGTTTCAGCTGAATTTTGAGCATTCTAAAGTGCAGTCCAATGAAGACAGAATTATAGCTGTTTCTCCGGAAGTAAATCCTGAAGTTTTTGACGGTCAGCAATTTGCCGGAGCCAATTATACCTTAAGCTTTAAAAATTTAGATCAGAAAGCATTCCCTACACTGGGAATGGAATTAATCTTAAATGCAGGATGGAAAGCCAATATTTCCGAATTCAGACAAAATTTCGCCAACTTCAACGGAACTTTAAATCTCTTCCACAGAATTGATAAAAGAGGAAAATTTGTATTTGCTAACTCCAGCAATGCAATGATCATCAATAACAATAATTTTGAATTTTATCAGGCGGCTGCAATTGGCGGTAACAATGCAATGCGTGCTTACCGAAACGAAAGATTTGCAGGAAAATCTTATTTCGTCAACAACTCAGAAATTCGTTGGGACTTTGGGAGAGTAAAAAACAATATTGTCCCTACCAATTTGGGAATTTTAATTGGTTACGATTTGGGAAGAGTCTGGATGGACAGAGAACAGTCCAACAAATGGCATCAAGGTGTAGGTGCAGGTTTCTGGATGAATATTCTGGAAACCTTCTCTGCAAGAGTAGATTATTTCATAGGCGAAGACGGCGGAAGAATTTCTGGTGGTGTAGGATTAAGTTTTTAATGACATCATCTCCTTTGCTATTAATTAACGATAAAAAAACCGCAGAAAATTTCTGCGGTTTTTATCTTTATAATGGGTGATGAAGTAGTATCTGACCGTTGGAATCATATTGATAAGTCCATTCTGCATTTCCATACCCCGGCAAGAATTGAGGGTCTTGCAGGTTTTGAACTGTATAATTTGTTTTTCTGTAATTATTATTTGACAGACTCTTTTCATAGAATTTATCATTCAATAAAGACAACTTTTTAAACGGATTCTTAGAAGTATCAAAATTTGAATATGTAGTCGTAGTTAAAGTTTTATCAAAGCCGCCGGATTTTTCCAACTTTTCGCTTTTGATAAGATTATTATTTGAGTCAAAATAATAACTATAATATGTTTCAAAAGTATAATTTTTAGAATATATTTTTATCTTCCCGGGCTCGTAAGTATAATTTTTAACAGTAATTACCTGATTAAACTGATCGTATAATTCAGCTTTTTTAGGCAGATCATTTTCCATCGTATACACAATTCTAGGAGGATAAATATTATCTGAATTCTTAACTTCTACCTGGTTGGTATGATATGATAAAGTAGAAAATGAGTCCGAATAAAAATTATCCGGCGTCCAGATACTTTGTGACTTTACAAATTGACCCGTCATTTTGATTAACTTTCCATTTTCATAGCTAAACGTATAATACCAAGATGGTATAAGTGGTGCTAAATTGGGAAACTCCATGTACGCTACAAATGCTTTATCAGGTTCTAAATCTGGTGAATTTTGTTGATTCTCCAAAGAATCATCCGAATTTGTACTGCAAGAAATCATTCCTAAGATGAATAAAAAATAAAAAAGTTTTTTCATGGTTAATTTTAAATGCCGCAAAAATACAATTATTCATTGTATCACCATTTGAATTATTCTCACGTAAACCTGTTTGTTATGACTTTTATCACCATTCAGATGATGATCTTTTAAAGTTAATCCTCTGATTGAAATCTTTAATTTAAACCAACTATTGAGATTCTTACCAGATGGCAAACTGAATATTTATTTACAACTTAAACTCATACACATTCCCGCCTTCACTTTTGTCTTTTTCATCAGCAATGAGCAATGTTTTATCATCAACAAAAACTACGGCTTCTTTTTGTGAATTATGATTGAGAGAAATTTTCAGAATTTTTGCTGAACTGAAATCATTCGCCGAAAATCCCGATAAAACGTGGACATTCTTATGGGTCAGCAAGACAATTTGATTTTTAGAATTGATGGACGCAGAAGTAATTGCAGCATCATCGTAACCACCTCCCAGTTTCAGCTTACCAACCAATTTGGCTTCAAAATCACCTTCTTTATTCGGAATTTCAAAAATCAGGAAAGTTCCGTCGAAACCTTTGCTTCTGTTCTTTGTAAAAAGATAAAAATGACCGTCTTTCTCTACAAAAGCTTCGCAATCGTATAATAAATTCGATTTTTTAGGCGGAAATTCAGTTTGCCCTTCGTAATGGAATTTCGTAGTCTGTAGAACTTTGGTTGATTTCTGAGAATCGCTTTTTAAGTCTAATTTCAGAATAGAAAGATTTTGTCTGTCGTTTTCATTATTTCCGAAATCGCCGATATAGATATTTCCGGCTGTATCTTTGGTGATGTCTTCCCAATCATTATTGTCTGCATTTTCCACCAAAACATCAGCGATCATTTTGCCTTCGCGGTTGAGTCCATACACTACGTTTTTATTTCCCGCATCTTCAATTGCCCAGATGGTTTTCTGATCCTGTGACAAAGCAATCCCCGAAACTTCCTTCAGTTTTTTGGGTAAAGAAAATACTGTTTTCAGCGAATCATTCTCCACTTTTTCGTTTTGATTTTTGGGGTTACAGCTCATCAGTAGAATTGCAGATACTGTACAAAATATATTCATTCTCATTTTAGTTTTTATTTAAAAGTTTTGCTTTTTCCCACAGAACATCCATTTCTTCCAAAGTCATATTTTCAAGTTTTGAATTATTTTCTCTGGCTAAATTTTCCATTTTCTGAAATCGTGAAATGAATTTCAAATTCGTTCTCTCCAGCGCAGAATCGGGATTCAACCCTGAAATTCTAGCATAATTAATTAACGAAAAAAATACATCGCCTAGTTCCTGTTCTTTTGTATCTGAATCTGTTTCAGCATGAAATTCCTGGATTTCTTCGTCCACTTTTTTCCATGCATCTTCCGCATCGTGAAACTCAAAACCTATTCCCTTTACTTTATCCTGAATTCTGTACGCTTTTACCATACTTGGCAATCCTTTCGGAACTCCGCCCAAAATAGAGGAATTTCCCTCTTTCAGTTTCAGTTTTTCCCAGTTCTGTTTTACTTCTTCTTCATTTTTCACCTCCACATCACCATAAATATGAGGATGACGGAAGATCAGCTTTTCATTTAATGAATTGATGACATCTGCAATATCAAAACTTTCTTTTTCTGATCCTATTTTGGCATAAAACACCAAATGCAGCAGCACATCGCCAAGTTCTTTTTTTATCTCGGTTAAATCTTCCTTCAACAAAGCATCAGAAAGTTCGTAAGTTTCCTCAAGCGTTAAATGACGAAGCGTCTGAAGGGTCTGTTTCTGATCCCACGGACATTTTTCCCGAAGATCATCCATAATATCCAAAAGCCGTCCAAAAGCTTCGAGTTTTTCCTGTCTGGTGTTCATAATTGAGAATTAAGTTAATGCAAATTTAAGGTAAATCTTTTATTAGTTCTTTTGTCTTGAAATCAAAGATTCTACGAAGTCAAATAAAGAACCAAACGTTCAAGAATGGTGTTCCGGCTCATCATTAAAAGCAATATGATTATCTCACTTTTTTAGCGCAAAGTCAACTAAGTTTTTTTAAACTACTATATATTTTAAGTTGGCAGAAGCATTTCACTTTGGCAAAGAAAACAAAGTTTTTTAAATGCTACAGATTACCCATACTCGATACAACTAAAAACTTAAAATAAAAAAACCTCATCATTGCTGATAAGGTTTTTGTATAGCTTCGGATAATCAGGTTATCCCATTTTTCTGTGTGTACTTTTTGTAGCGGCTTTTGCTCCTGTGCTTGCTTTTACTTTTGGAGTTGCCGGTTTATCTGCTTTCGGAGCTGCTTTTTTCGGAGCTGCTTTGTCTGCTGTGATTTCGCCTTCTGCAGGTTCTCCTTCTACAGTCTCAGGCTCTGCTTTTACGAAGCTTTCCGGGGTAATATATCCAGCCTTGTGAAGAATATTGTACCACTGAGCCAGTTTTTTAATGTCAGAATAATACACTCTTTCTGTATCGTAGTTTGGAAGAGAAGCTCCCATAAATTCTCTCAGTTCTTCATCAGTTGATTTGTGAGAAATTGTCTCTTTGTATTCGTAGTTTTTAGCAATATTTTCAAAAACTTCAAATAGAGGAACTTCTTTATCGAATGTGAACATTGCAATATTATCCAGCAAACTTACCTGGCTTGAATTACCGATGCTTACTTTCTTTTTTGTTGTAACGTCTTCAATAATAAATCCGTTTTTCAATTGCGAAACTAATTTGTAAAGACCTGGTTTACCAGAAATCGAAATTATTTTTTCTAACAGCATAATCTTATTTTTTTAAATTTTAGCAATTTGCGCAAACAAACTACATTCTATTATTATTTATATTTTTTTATTTTAATTACTTCGGAAATCTCATCTTATAGTTGATGGAAACATCACCCTGAGAGATTTTCACCAATTTGCCTTTCACGAGTTTCTTCTTCAAAGAGCTCAAATGATCGGTAAACAGCGTCCCTTCAATATGATCATATTCATGCTGAATTACGCGGGCTCTAATATCGGAAAAAGTTTCTGTATGCTTCACAAAATTTTCGTCATAATATTCTATCACGATCGTACTTTTTCTTTTTACATCTTCTCTCACATCCGGAATCGAAAGACAGCCTTCATTGAATTTCCATTCTTCACCGGATTCTTCAAGAATCTGAGCGTTGATGAATACTTTTTTAAAGTCTTTCAGCTCTTCTGCAATATCTTCATAATCTTCGTCTTCTGCCAGAGGAGTTACGTCTACGATAAACATCCGGATGTCTAAACCGATTTGCGGTGCAGCAAGACCAATGCCATTGGCACTGTACATGGTCTCAAACATATTATCTATCAGTTCCTGCAAACCCGGATAATCTTGATCTATATCTTTTCCTACTTTTCTCAAAACAGGATCTCCAAAGGCTCTAATTGGTAAAATCATCTTGTTCTTTGTTCTAAAAAATTCTGCAATATGATGGTTGCACTTACTTTATCTATTAATCCTTTCTCCTGTCTCTGTTTTTTGCTTTTCCCACTCTGAGAAATAAAAAACGAAGCCATTTTTGAGGTAAATCTTTCATCTAAACGGTGAACCTGAATCTCAGGAAATTCTGTTTTAAAATTCTCTATAAATTTAAGAATATCCGTTTCTATTTCAGAAAGATGTCCCCGCAAGTCTGTAGGGAGACCCACCACAATATCTTCTACTCTGTTTTCGTTGAAATATTTTTTCAGAAATTCCATCAAAAATCTGGTCTCTACCGTCTGCAGTGCAGTCGCAATAATTCTCATATCATCGGTTACCGCAATGCCACAACGAGCCTTTCCGTAGTCTATCGCAAGGATTTGTCCCATAAGTTTGCAAATTTAAGAAATTTTAATGATTTTATTCATAACGCCGTTTTTTTTATAAAATGATGTGACATTCCGTTATTTTTTTTATAATTTTATTTTACAAACTCAAAACTATGAAGCAACTCATCTTAGTAAGACATGCAAAAAGCGACTGGCCGGAAGAAACAGAAGATTTCGACAGGCCATTGGCAGACAAAGGTTTACAGGACGCTCTTAAAATGTCTGAATTTTTAAAAAGCAGTAATATCGTCATTGATTACTTCGTTTCCAGCCCTGCATTAAGAGCCCTGAGTACATGCAAAATTTTTAATCAGACGTACCGGGTGAATCATACCACCAACGAAAAATTATACAATCCGTCCGAAAATAATTTCCTGTCGGTGATCTATAATGTAAATGATGAGGTAAATTCGGTTGCATTTTTCTCTCACAACAACGGAATATCGAATTTTGCGAATTCTATTTCCGAAGATATTTTTCATTTTCCAACCTGCGGCGTTGCAGGTTTCGAGGTCGATTGCGATTCCTGGTCACAGTTTGATGGCGCCGATAAAAAACTTTTATTTTTCTACGAGCCGAATAAGATTAAACTGTAATCAACATTTCACCCATTTGAGTTTATTTACATTACATAACAACAAAACGGACTAAAAAGTCCGTTTTGTTGTTTATATCACCCTATACATCTTATTTAATCAATTTATCAGAATTTATTTTCTTCTCAAATCCAGATCATCAAAATCAAAACTGAAATCTGTAACATCAGAAATCGCCTTCAATCTTGCGGACCCGGCTTTTCCGTTTTCATCATAATTAAAAATAAGATATGCATCGGCATCATAGCTTCTGTCATCCCATTTGATGATGAAAGTATTGTTTGAAAAAGGAAGCAATTCACCTTTCAGTCTCGGAGAGTTTTGGCAGGAAATCCTATACTTGTTTCCCTGCTGAATAATATCAACATCACCAAACCAGACATCATTGTATTTTCCCACAAACTGTTCCGGTTTTGGCTGTAGATTTTTCTCCTTTTTAAAGGCATCCGATTTTGCAAAAGCATCTTTCTTCTGCTTATCAAAAATTTCTTCCGTTTTTTTCATTCTTTCGCCATACGTTTTCAGCCAATTTCTGTCTGCAATACCCAGATAAGAATCTTTCACTGTATTGGTAATGGTATTGAAAGCCGCTCCCGACTGCTGATTGGTTAAAACCACAATTCCCAGTTTCATATCAGGAATTAACGTAAACTGAGTGACCGTTCCGATCAAACCTCCTGTATGCTGAATTTGTTTATGACCTTTCACATCGCTCAAAAACCAACCCATTCCGTAGCCGTAGAAACCTGTGTCGTAAGGGTTTTTAGCCGCAACTCCGCTTGGAATCTGCAAATTCCAGAGCTGCTGAATCTGCTTATCCGAAACCAGTTTCTTACCGTCTTTTGTTGTAAAACCGTTCAGAAGAAATTCTGCCCAGGTTGTCATGTCTTTGACGTTGCTCATGATTCCGCCTGCCGCATTTCCGGTTTCGCTCCAGTCGTGAGGAACGGCGATTGCTTTACCGTTGACCGGCGCATGCGCATCTATTTTGTTCGCAACTGCTTTTGCTCTGTTGTAACTTCCGAAGCTTGAATTCATCCCTACAGGCTTCATGATTCTCTGTTCGATAAATTCTGCCCAGCTTAATCCTGAAATTCTGTGAATCACTTCTCCGGCAACGATAAACATAATATTGTTGTAATCTAAAGTCGTTCTGAAAGGATTTTCAGGTTTTAGATATCTTACATTATGAACAATATCATTGACCGTAAGATTCCCTCCTTCCGGAAAAAACATCAAATCTCCCTGTCCCAGACCTAATCCCGCTCTGTGCGTTACCAAATCTTTAAGGGTAATATTTTGGGAAACATACGGATCATACATCTGAAATTCAGGAATAAATTTTGAAACCTTATCATCCCAGTTCAGTTTGCCTTCATCGGCCAGGATTGACAATGCGGTACAGGTAAAGCCTTTAGAATTGGAGGCGATTCCTACCAAAGTCGTATCATCCATAGGTTGCTTTGTTGTCAAAGAACGTACACCAAACCCTTTTGAATATATAATTTTACCGTCTTTGATAATTCCCACAGACATTCCCGGAACATCAAAAGTTTGTAAAGTACTCTGAATAAGTTCGTCTAATTTTTTTTCTTCAACCTGTCCAAAGCAGATAAGAGAGAAAATGAGAAAGAAGAAAGAGAAATTTCGCTTCATTTTTTTTTTTAATTTGTTCAAATTTAGTCAATTCAGGATTATTGAGTAAATTTGTAACAAATTAAACGCAAAGATAGAAAAGAAATAAACGGAAATAAGGATTTCGAAAGTTTGTCAAATTTTAATTAAAAAGAGTAAGCTTCTGAAAATCTTATATTGTTTTAAATTTTTTATCGCAACTCAAGTTAAAATAAAATTTTATGACAAAAATCCTTCTCCTTTCAGATTCCCACTCATTTATTGATGACAGAATTTTAGAATACGCCCGTCAAGCCGATGAAATTTGGCATTGCGGAGATTTTGGCAGCTTAGAAATCATTGAGCAGCTTGAAGAAATAAAACCTTTAAAAGGTGTTTACGGAAATATTGACGGTGCAAAAATACGTTCTGAATTTCCGGAGGTGGCACGTTTTTATTGTGAAAATGTAGAAGTTTTAATGATCCACATCGGCGGCTATCCCGGGAAATATACCCCTTTAGCACAGAAAGAAATTTCTGAAAAAGCGCCGAAATTATTTATTTCAGGACATTCGCATATTTTAAAGGCAATGCATGACCCAAAAAACAATCTGCTTCACCTTAATCCTGGAGCGTGCGGAAAACAGGGATGGCACAAAATGCGGACAATGATGCGTTTTGTAATTGATGATGAAGAAATAAAAGATCTCGAGATTATTGAATTGGGGACGAAGGTTTAGCGAAAACCGGTAATTTCCAAAACCTTTGTCTATCCGCAGGAATCTGAATTGTTAAAAAAAATAACGTTGAGACTCTTACGGATAGGCTAACGTATGTAAAATTTGTTAGAAAAAAAATATGAAAATTGGCGATAACGTTTCTGTAGTAGATGAAGATTTGAGCGGCATAATCACTTCCGTACATGGAAACACCGTGGTTTTCAAAGATGAATATGGGTTCACTTATCAATATGAAAAAGAAAAACTGGTTCCTAAAAATGCTTCTCTCTACGAAAATATACCCATCGTAAAAAAAGCAGAACCCCAGAAAGTAACGTCTAAAAAACATGATAAAAACCCTCTGATTCTCGATCTTCACTTCTATCTTTTAGTTAAAAATCCGAATGATTACGATGGTTTTGAGAGACTGTTTATCCAGAAAGAAAAACTTATTCAGACCATAAATTTCTGCCGGAAAAATCATTTAAAAAGATTGGAGATTGTACACGGAATCGGCGATGGTGTTCTTCAGAAAATCGTGTGGGACGTTCTGGAAAGCCAAACCGGGCTGGATTTTTACAACAAAGAAATACTTCATCATCAATCGGGTGCGGTAATGGTAGAATTTCACTAAATTTGCATCAATTGTTATATGAACGTACTACATTTACTTTTCACCAAAGACGGACTAATCTATCAGATTTCCAAAAACAAAAATGTTTTGGAAGAGAAATCTTATCTGGTCAATGAAGAATCGCCAAAGAATTTTATCATTCAGAAACTTGAAGAAGTATTACTAAAACAAAGGTTTGATGAAATATCTGTGATCTCTGCGCTCAACCATTTTACGCTGATGCCTGAAGGTTTTTCAGATCATGAAGCGGGATATGATCTTATTTCTTTTAATGCTCCTGTAGATAAAGAAAACGAGGAACTGATGCTTTCGGTTAATAAAAAATTCTGGGTGCAGTTTTATTATACTTTCCCAAAAGATTTTTACCGCAAGATCAAAGATCTTTCAATCCCTGTAAAATTCAATTTTTCGGGAGAAAAGTTTTTAAATTCTATTAACAATAAAAATAAAAAGGAAATTCATATCAATCTTTATCATAATCAGTGTGAATTTTTCGCCATCGATCAGAAGAAAGTGATTTTATACAACAATCTGGACGTCAATTCGGAAGTGGATTTTCTATATTTTGTGATGTTTACTTTAAGCAAAATAGGTTTCGGAATTAAGGAAACCAGTTTTTTTGTCTATGGCGAGACGACAGAAAACGAAACATTCATTTCAGAACTTCAGAAATTTGTAAAAAACATAAAGATTGTTTTTGATAATATTCCGAATAAGAATTTCATTCTTTATTAGGTTGAAGGGATGCAGATTTAAGATGTAAATTCTTACCGCAACCTTTCACCTATCATCTAAAACCTAAAAAATGTACAGAATAATTGCCGGCAAATGGAAAGCCAAAAAAATAGCAGCTCCGAAAAATTTTGATGTAAGACCAACGACCGATTTTGCAAAAGAAGCATTATTCAGCATTCTGGAGAATACTTATGATATGCAGTCGATTTCTGTACTTGATCTTTTTGCGGGCATCGGATCCATAAGTTTTGAATTTGCGTCCAGAGGCTGTAAAGATATTACCTCGGTAGAAATGAACCCGAAACACACTTCTTTTTTGAATTCTACAGCTTCAGAATTGGGATTCAGTCTGAATGTAAGTGTGCAGCGTGGTGATGTTTTCGACTGGCTTAAGAAATTCAGAAATAAAAAATCTTATGAAATCGTATTCTCCGACGCGCCTTTCGAAATGGAAGAGAAAAAATATTATGAACTGATCTCGTTGGTTTTACATAATAAATATCTGAAACCCAATGGCATTCTGGTAATTGAACATCAAAGCAGGCTAAAATTTGATCATCCCAATTTTTTAGACACAAGAAGATATGGAAATGTGAGTTTCAGCTTTTTCAAACCTAATGAAGAAGAAGAAGAAACGGAAACAGCGACAGAATAAATTTAAGAACCTAAAAAAGACTCCTTGCAGAGTCTTTTTTTATTTATAATACTTTCAGTTCCAGATCGATTGTTTTTCCGAAGAATTTCTTTGAAATTTTTTCAAAATTTTTGGTAATATCCGAAAGGTAAAACTGATAGACTGGTTTTGAATTATGGGTATTGAGCAGATGATATTTATCCAGGATAATATTCAGATGATTGGCCACAATATTTGGAGAATCTATTACTCTAACCCGGTTTCCATAATATTGCTTGATCTCATCAATCAAAAGCGGATAATGGGTACATCCCAGAATAAGGGTTTCAATATTTTTTAGTTTTGCATTACTCAGATAATTGTAAATAATAGAGTGGGTAATCGGATGGTTTTTAAAACCTTCCTCAATTGCAGGAACCAGCAGCGGCGTCGCCAATTCATCGACTTTAATGAATTTATTGTGCTTTCTGATGCTTTTTTTATACAAGCCAGAGTTGACAGTTGCTTTTGTAGCAATAACTCCTACATTATTATGAATTTCATACGCTACTTTTTCTGCAACCGGATTGATCACATCAATTACAGGAACCTTTCCTGCCACAGAAAGCATGACCTCATTTAAAGCATTTGCTGTAGCGGTATTACACGCAATAACAATTGCTTTACAATTTTGCTCGAGCAGAAAGTCTGTTATTTTCGTAGAATATTCAATGATCGCCTCTTTCGATTTTTCACCGTATGGAAGATGTTTCGTATCTCCGAAATAAATAAGATCTTCATTCGGAAGAAGTCTTTTGATCTCTTTAGCGACCGTCAAACCACCAACACCACTATCAAAAATACCGATAGGCTGCTTGGGCGAAAGATGCGAATAGTTCTGTTTTTTAGTTTTCAAACGATGCAAAATTTAGTGCAAAAATAGTGAATAGAATTCTAATTAATTAAGATTACTAATCGAAAAATCTTTTGGATATTTTACCTTATAACTTACTCTGAATTTTTTGGTCTCTGATGGAGAAATTTTTAAATTCCAAGTTAAATAACCTTTTTCTTTATCTTGTTCCGCATGATCAGTTTGTAATAATTCTATTTTAACCGACTCATCTTTGCTAAGAGGAAACTGATCTTTTATTTCTATATCAATAGCCTCTTTTTTATTGTTTCTTACAACAATATCATAAGTAATCGTTTTTTCCTGATATGATGAAAACATCTTCACATTTGATTTATCATCAATCATCTCTTTTCTTACACTAATTTTCTTATCATCGCCAAGGGTGATACTTAGTTCATCGGTTGTCTGGTTAGGCTTTATCATTGTTTCTCCGATATACATATTTTCAAAAACAATATTGGCAGAAGCCGAAATAAGATCATACTTATTAAAATCGTTTATTTTAGCGATTAAGAAAGCATCTTTATTATATTTTGGAGCAACAAAATACTTATAACTTGCTGGAATTTTCATCTGTTTCAAACTGATGAAATTTTCTTGGTCATTGGATAATATATCATAAGGAACATCAACCTCAAAACTTATATTAAATTGATTTTCAATTGATTTAAAACCGTAACCTACCATGACAACTTCTTCAATTTCCTTAATTTTTGTAGAATCTCTGATACCACTATATGATTTTTCAGATACCTGATCTTCGCTTTTAAAAGAATTTAAAAACCAGGGATTCAAAACTGGTGCATTATTATTTCTGCTTGAACTTCCATTAATTAAAGACAATTTCACCCCTTTCCAATCCAGACCAGTATCCTGCCTTACTTTAGCTTTAAGTAAAACATCTAAAGGTTCAGAAAGTTTATTGCCCCGTACTTCATAAAATGGTTCCCAAGATGCATTTTCTGCTAAATAACTAATATCTGCTTTCACATTCGCTGCAGAAGAACTCATAACCTTTAAAATTAAGACTCCGTCTGATAATGATTCTTCCATTTCAGAATTGATTTTCAAACTGCTTCTTAATCGGTTCAGCTTTTTTTGGAGATCTATATTCCTTTTGCTGATTTGAGATATTGCAGTGCTGATCTCAAGTCTCTTGTTCTTATAGTAATCCGCAAGCTGCATCAGCTGAGCAACACTTGATGTATTACTTCCCACCAGAACAGTTTGATTTTTGTCTAAAAGCTCAATTGTTTTATTGTTGGCTTCAACCTCCATATTGGCTTTATAAATAAGATCTTCCAATAGAGTAATGCTGTCGCTCACTTTTTTGATACGAGGGTTTGTATTATCCTTATAATCTGAAGTATAACTATCTGTAAACTGAACGGATAAAATGCTTACATTTTTATTGTTGATACTAACCTGCAAAGATTTATCGAAAATCTCTTCAGAAATATTAGTAATAACAATCTCGGAAGATCCTGCAGGCAAAGAGAAATTGGCTGAATTTTGAATTTCAGCAGAACTTCTGTAAACATTTACAGCAGTAACTTTTGCTTTGGTAAATATAGGTTTTTGTGAATAATGTAAAACTCCTAAAAAAAACAAGAACAGTAGTATATTTTTTTTCATCAGTTATTATATTTAATTCCAAATATACATTAATCACTTTAAACCTGAAATAAATCTGAAGCAATTCCGTCTGCCATAAACCAATGTTTTTCTGGAATTTTGAGGTGATTATTTTCTTTTATTAAAATTCCATCAGCTATTTTCTGCTGTATTTCTCTGTGCAACTGATCCAGAATATCTTCTTTAAATTTATTTCTAAGACTTTCTATATCTACACCCCAGGTTGTTCGCAAACCAATCATGATCATTTCGTTAAACTGATCTTTCAATGAAAGAATTTCGGTTTCCTTTGCCAAAAGATTTGAATTGAGTTTTTTTACATATTGCGGATTATTGGCAACGTTCCAGCTTCTGAGATCAAATCCGTTGTAAGAATGTGCAGAAGGACCAATTCCCAGATATTCCTGATACTTCCAATAAGCAGAATTGTGTCTGGAATGAAAACCTTTTTTGGCGAAGTTTGAAATTTCGTAATGCTCAAAATCATGATCTTTTAAAAAATCGGTCATGTAATAAAATTCCTGGTTCTGATCTTCTTCTTTGGGATTGGATACTTTTCCGTTTGCGATCCATTTTTCGAGAGCCGTTTTGGGCTCTACCGTCAGTGCATAAGATGAAATGTGCGGAACTTCGAGCGCTATCGTTTTATTCAGATTCTGCTTCCAGATTTCTAAACTTGAGGTCGGTGAACCATAAATCAAATCAATACTCAGGTTCTCGAAGCCGAAATCCTGCGCTCTTTTTATGGAACCTTCCGCATCTGAAGCATTATGAGCGCGGTTCATCAATCTTAAGTCTTCATCAAAAAAACTTTGTGTCCCGATTGACAGTCGATTGACAGGTGAATTTGAAATTTGCTTTAGAAAATTTTTATCTAAATCATCCGGATTTGCTTCCAATGTAATTTCTATATCCGCATTAAAACTGAAAAATTTTAAAACCTCATCAATTAAAGACTTTATTTCGTCACCGGAAAGAATAGACGGAGTTCCGCCTCCAAAGTAAAGCGATTGTAAATTTTTGTTCTGAAGCTCATCTTTGCGCAGAAGAATCTCTTTTTTCATCGCAGCAATCATTTCATCTTTAAAATTCAAAGAAGTAGAAAAATGAAAGTTGCAATAACTGCATTTCTGCTTGCAGAAAGGAATGTGAATGTAAATCATAAAAAAAGCTCTGAAAAATTCAGAGCTCAAATTTATTTAAATTAAATCATATTAGTATCTAAATCCTCTATGATTAATAAAGTTATCAAAGTTATATCCGATTCCCAACATAAAGCTGTTTCCACCGTACTCCTGAATGTCTGACATTCCAAGGTTGTAAGTAGCACCTATCATAAATTTGTTGAATCTTACTTTTACGATTGGTGAAATACTCAACTGCTGATTATCAAATCTGTTTTGTACTCCTCTGTAGCTTACTCCGAAAGAGAATGCATTGATATCGTTAGAGAACGTAGCCATCAAGTTTAAATCCATCATTCTTGTAGAATTTGTATTTAAATTGATTAAAGCTGAAGGTGTAATTGCGATGTTGTCTGCAATCTTCCAGTCGTATCCTAAGTTTAAGAAGAATTTGATGGGAGATGGCTCGTAATTGTTTACAATAGATTCGTCATTACTTAGCGCAATATCATTGACAGAAACTCCACCGAACAAACCTTTGTATGTCGCAGCCAAACCGAAGTTTGCGTAAGCCATAAAGATGTTGCTTTCGTTACCCTGCAATAAAGGATCGTAACCGTCTTCAGTATTAATTTTAGAATAATCAAAATTCATATTATAAAAATTAACACTTGTACCAAAAGAAAACTGATCTTTTCTTTCTCCATCGCTGCTTAAAGGGATGAAGTAAGAAGCTCCCGCTGTAATACCACCTGCAGAAATAGGACCGTTGCTGTCTCTGAAAACGGAAATCCCCGCTCCCACTCTATCAAAAACATTAGCATTAATCCCTACAGACTGTACGTTTGGAGATTCGCTAAATTTTGAAAATTGTTGTTGATAGTTTAGATTAAGCTGTACATAGTCCGTTTTACCATATTGTGCAGGGTTGAACAGGAACTCACCATCTAATAGATATTGCTGATAGTATGGTAATGATTCTTGTGCTTTGTATGCATTAGACAAAAGAGCTAAACATACGATAGCATATAGTTTTCTCATAACAAATCTTGATTTCAATTCAACAAATATAAAAAAATTCTCAATATATTTTTAGTTTTCTAAATAATTTCTCCATTTTTTTACGGCATCCGTCATATCTTGGGGCATTGGACTCTCAAAATACAATTCCTTTTTGGTTGTGGGATGTATAAATCCCAAAGTATGGGCATGAAGAGCATGTCTTGGCAAAATATCAAAAACATTTTTTATAAACTGTTTGTATTTTGGAAGATTAACTCCACGAAGTGCGATATTTCCTTCATATCTCTCATCATTGAACAAAGTATGACCAATGTGTTTGAAATGTGCCCTGATCTGGTGCGTTCTCCCCGTTTCAAGTTTACATTCCACCCAGGTCATATATTTGAATCTTTCTAAAACCTTATAATGCGTCACCGCATGCTTTCCCTGGCTTCCGTCTACATAAGTATACATCTGCATTCTGTTTTTAGGATGCCTTCCTATATGTCCCGTTATCGTACCTGTATCATCTTTTACATTCCCCCAAACAAAAGCCCAGTACAATCTTTTCGTTTTTCTCTCAAAAAACTGTTTTGCGAGAAAACTCAGTGCATATTCGTTTTTAGCAATGACCAGAAGTCCGGATGTATCTTTATCTATCCTGTGAACCAATCCTACTCTGTCCAGATCAGATTTCTCACCTTTTTTATCAAAATGAAAGGCCAAAGCATTGACCAAAGTTCCGTCCCAGTTTCCAAATCCCGGATGCACCACCATCCCCGGTTCTTTATCTACAACCACCAAATCTTCATCCTCATATACAATATTAATAGGAATATCCTGCGGAATAATCACATTCAGTCTCGGCGGATGAGCCAGAAGCAATGAAATCTGATCGCCAGGTTTCACGCGATAGTTCTGCTTTACAGGATTTCCGTTTACCACAACATTTCCTGCTCTGCAGGTTTGTGATATTTTATTTCTTGAAGAATTCTGACGGAAGTTCAAAAGAAATTTATCAATCCTTAAAGGTTCCTGTTTACCATCAACAGTAATATTTACATGTTCATACAAACCTTTATTTTCCTCATCAATATCCACATTATTGGGATCTAATAATTCTTCGTCTAAAAAATCTTCGTTATCGTCTGTCATTCTGTTCTTTTTACATAAAAGGCTCCAACATAATTAAAGTTGAAGCCTGAATTTTTATCATGGAGTTATTATTAATTAATAACTTTCTTTGCTTTTGGTTTTTCTGCAACAGGCGTCGTTGATGACTTTACTGTATTTTCATTCGTACTTTTTGGTTTCGTATCCGTTGTCTTGGCAGCATTTGCAGGTTTACTGTTTGCCGTTGCTGAAGGTTTTGAAGTTACAGGTTTTGGAGTCACCGGTTTTGGAGTCACCGGCGGCAGCGCCTGATTTACCTGTTCATCCTGAAAATTAGGAACTTCTTCGTACCGGATCGGAGGCAGAGTAGTATCTATTCTCATTCTGTAGGTAGAGTTTAACTGATCTATTCTGTCACGGAGTTCAGCCGGTGTTTTTTTACTTGCCCAAAGATCGATCTGCATTCCCTGATCTCTGGCATCTCCCGCAGCAGGATCCTGGTAGTAGACGATATCCGATTCATCTTTTCCGCCATCTTCATAGTCTACAATACCTACTTCAAAAAGGTTTCTTGCAATAAGTGCTTTCGCTTCTTTCACGGTTAAACCTACCACGTTTGGTATGGTAATATTTCGCATTGGTCCGGAACCTACCACTACATCAATTACAGAAAATCTAGGAATTTTGGTTCCCGGAGCTAAATTTTGTCCTTTAAATAAAATTCTCAGAACAGCATCTTTCTGTATACTTGGTTCAAAAATAGTATCGCCAACTTTCAAACCTACCTGATCCAATCTCTGGAAGGCAAGACCTGCATATTTATTAATAACATCAGGCACAGCGACAGGAGCCCAGCTTCTAGGGTTCACTTTCAAAGTAATTGCTCTTCCGTCCTTCACGCGTGATCCCGGTGCAGGATATACCTGCAAAACCTGAAAAGGTCTGTATTTCGGGTTATAAGTTGCGCTGTCTACTTCATAGTCCAGACCTGTGTCTTCTAATATTTTGACAGCATCTTGTACAGATTTATTAACAACATTAGGAACAGGAATCTCTTGTCCGTGGTTTGTATGATACTCCAGCCAACGGAATGTAAGCCATACCAATCCCACGAAAACTGCGACTGCTACTAATAAATTAACTAAAACTTTCCAATTGAAAAGTGATTTAAGCATATTTAAAAATACTTGAATTAATAGGCAAATATAACTAATAATTTTTGATTGCACTTTTTATTTAAAAGAATTAGCATTTGGGTTCAAATTTGTGAGATTTCAATTTGCGCATGATATAATTTCATTAAATTTGCCTTAAATGATATAAACAGATATGAACAAAAAAGATGTTGCCGTAGTGATGGGTGGCTATTCTGACGAATATAAAGTTTCCCTGAAAAGTGGACAATTGATCTACGATTCTCTCGACAGAAACTTATACAATGTATATAAAATCGTTATTCTGAAAGACGAATGGTATTTTTTGGATGAAAAAGAAAATAAACACCCCATCAACAAAGGAGATTTTTCGGTTTCTTTAAATACGGATGAAACTTTACGATTTGATGTCTGTTTCAATATCATTCACGGAAGTCCTGGTGAAAACGGGATTTTGCAGGCCTACTGGGATGCAATAGGACAGACGTATACAGGATGTGATTTTTATCAGAGTGCTTTAACATTTAATAAAAAAGATACTTTGGCCGTTTTATCGAAGTATGGAATTCCCTCCGCAAAAAGTGTTTATTTAAGAAAAGGTGAGGAAATTAATGCAGAAGAGATCATACAATCGCTTGGTCTTCCTGTTTTTGTAAAACCTAATCAATCAGGATCATCACTTGGGATTTCGAAGGTAAAGGAGATTTCTGAACTTATTGCGGCAACGGAAATTGCTTTTAAAGAAGATGATGAAATTTTAATTGAAAGCTTTCTCAATGGCATGGAAGTTTCTGTAGGGGTGGTGGATTTTAAAGGCGAAACCATTGTCCTGGGAATCACAGAAATTGTTCCTAAAAATGAATTTTTCGATTACGAAGCTAAATATGAAGGTGCTTCAGAGGAAATTACGCCCGCAAGAATAGACGCAGAAACTACCCGAAAAGTTGAAGAAATTGCAAAAAGAGCGTACAATTCTTTAGGAATGAGCGGTTTTTCCAGAAGTGAATTTATTTTGATGGATGGAATTCCTTATATGCTGGAAATGAATACCAATCCCGGGTTTTCTCCCGCAAGTATTCTCCCGCAACAGGCGAAAATATACGGAATATCCGTTAAAGATCTTTGCGGAAACGAAGTTGAAAAAGCTTTACAAAAAAGAAAATAGATATTGGAGTTGGATGCAGAGTAAATAACTCATCTTTCCAACTCATAACTTATAATTAAATCACGCATGAAAATTGCCGTTTTCCCGGGATCTTTTGATCCTATCACCTTAGGACATTACGATATTATTGAGAGAGCTGCGGCACTTTTCGACAAAGTCATCATAGCCATCGGACAAAACTCTCAGAAGAAATACATGTTTCCGCTCGAAAAAAGAATGGAATTCATACAAAATTCTGTTGCAGAGTTTCCGAATGTAGAAGTAGATCATTTTGAAGGCCTTACTGTTGATTTCTGTTTTGAAAAAAATGCGCAGTTTATCTTAAGAGGCTTAAGAAATCCTGCCGATTTTGAATTTGAAAAAGCCATTGCTCATACCAATCGTACTTTGGCTCACAAAAAACTGGAAACCGTTTTCTTATTGACCTCATCAGGAAAATCTTTTATCAGCAGCAGTATCGTGAGAGAAATCATCAACCATAAGGGAGAATATGAATTGCTCGTTCCGGAAGCTGTAAGAGTAGAAAAATAATTAATAAAATAATAGATTTTATTAATTCCAATTTTTTCATTCTTGAGGAATCTTGCAAAATGTAATGACAGTTTAATTCTACGGAATGACAAACTAAACTTATATTTAAATTTTCTTTTAAATAATCTATTTATAAATATTGAAAGTAATCGACTTTCTGTAAACCTATGCACGAACAGCTCAACTTTGCCATAGAAATTCTTGGGACGATATCTTTTTCGATGTCGGGAAGTTTTGCTGCAATGCAAAAAAGGCTCGACCCTTTTGGCGTATTGATTATTGCTTTTGTGACCTCAGTAGGCGGCGGAACGGTAAGAGATCTGCTTTTAGACATACCCGTTTTCTGGATGCATGATCTTCTGATGTGCGGTTTAATTTTGGCAACAAGTATTTTCTCAATGGTCTTTAAATCGATTGAGAAAAACTTCAAAGTCACGTTATTTTTTTTCGACAGTTTCGGATTGGGATTGTTTACGATAATCGGTATTCAGAAAGGTCTGCATTTGGATATTCATCCTTTGATCTGCATTGGATTAGGAACCATTACCGGTTGTTTCGGAGGGATTATCAGAGATATTTTGCTCAACAGAATTCCTTTGATCTTTAGAAAGGAAATCTATGCAAGTGCCTGCATTGTTGGCGGTTCTACGTTTTTATTACTTACTCATTTTACCACACTTTCCTATACTTTTATACAGATTTTTACCATTTTAATGATTGTTTGCATAAGAACTTTAGCCGTAAAATATCATTGGCAAATGCCTAAATTTTATGGATATGAAAGCAATTCTGAAATGTAGTATATGAAAAGGTCGGTTTTTTTATTAACGATGTTGCTATTATTATCCTGCAAACACGAAAGTAAGTTTGATTTAGAAAAAGATCTTTACCAATTTTCACAAAAAATGGAGAATGGTGACTCCTTAGAGGTTAGAGTCAATCATTCTGCTTGCTTATTGGCTGCGTTCGAAAATTATACTTTTATAAAGGAAAACAACACATTATATGTAGAACACTTTCTGAAATTAGTTCATTTAGAAAACAACAACAGTCTTTATCTAAAATTCAATACTTCATAAATCCTCAGGATTCTCTTTCTTTTGAATTTTTTTTCAAATACATGGAAAGAGAGAATAAATCTGCACGAAAGAATAATCCGCCAATAGTTACTGTTTATTATCGTAACAAAAGTCAAACAAAATATTTCAATGACGAAGGTTTAAAAGATAAATTTGAAAAACTCGAAAAACTTCTTTCAGTTCGGGCAAAACCTTATCCTGATGATCTTTTTTTTGAATCTTCTGAACCTGCTTCTTCACATCGTTTATTAGAAAAATAAAAAATGCACCAAACTGAATTAGTGCATTTTTATTTATTTAAAAAAAGAGTCGTTATTAAAACTTTCCTCTCTGTCTCATATTGGGGTTATGCATATGCTTTTGCATGGTTGGCATTTTCAGCTGATCTTTCATCATTTTGATCTGATCCGTCATCATTCCCGCAGTGTCTAGTCTTTTTGCTTCTTCCAAAAGTTTCTGCCCTTCCTGTCTTCTGCCTTTAGAAATTGCTCCTGCTGCCAGATTTAAAGTAGCCATGGCTCTGTCGTGCTTCATATTCAAGCCGTATTCCAAAGCTTTTTTCATTAAAGGTTCTACTTTGGTAGGATGATCCTGAGCCAAAACCAACCCCTGCAAATAATGATAATAACCATATTGGTTCTTGTGAAGCTCGGTTTTGTAATCTTTAATATTATTCAGAAACTTTGTAGCTTTTACCATGTCCTGTTTTCTCAGATGCCAAAACGCCAAAAGGATATTTTCATTTTTAAAAAACAGAAAAATAGGTAAAGCCGACAAAAGGAAAACTACAATTCCCCATCCCAGATTTCTGGTGAAAATCATCATGTAAAGACCTCCAAGAATAAGAAGGGCTGCTACTGCGATTTTTATGTATTTATTCATGATTAAAATTTAGAAGTGCAAAGATAATAAATTTGGTTGATTGTTGGTTGTTTAGCGTGGATCTTAAATCAAATTATCGACCATTAATCATTAATTCTTTCGTAGGTCTGAAAGCAAAAATCATATTGATTTTTCTCATCTTTTTCGTGACAGATCTCTTCAGAAAGTTTCCAGATTTTAGAATTGATCTTAGGAAAAAAAGTATCTGCCTTTAATTGAGTCTTAACCAGAGTCACTTCCAATTTATCAGCAATTTCCATAGTTTGTTCGTAGATATTTCCGCCACCGATGATGAAAATGTTTTCATCAATTTTTTTGGCAAACTTTACAGCTTCTTTAATGCTTCCCACAATCAAAACACCTTCCTGAAACCAGTCTTTTTTTCTTGAAACCACAATATTGGTGCGGTTCGGGAGTGCTTTACCAATACTTTCGTAGGTTTTTCTTCCCATAATAACAGGATGTCCCGATGTAAGTTCTTTAAAATGTTTTAAATCTTTCGGAAGATGCCAAAGCAATTGGTTATCAGAACCAATTTCGTTTTTTTCTCCCATCGCCACCACTATTGTTGTCATTCCATTTATTTTCTGCAAAATTAGCACATAATTTGTATATTTGGGTAGCAGGAAAGTTTAAAAATCAAATGAGATGATTTTCTCTGATGAAAATGCACTGAGCTTTAGAAAAATTAAATCAATCAGCTATTAAAAACATATAAAAATTCAGATATGAAAAACAAAGGTTGCATGAGCGCCGGAACCATCGGTATTGCTCTTCTTATTATTGTAGCGGTACTTTTTTTCTGGGGAAAAAACGGATACAACAACTTCGTTACCAAAGAACAAACTGTAAATACCAAATGGTCTAATGTGGAAACCGTTTATCAAAAACGGGCGAACCTTATTCCCAATCTGGAAAGAACTGTAAAATCTTATTCCAAATTTGAGCAGGAAACTTTAACTAAAGTAATCGAGGCACGTTCAAAAGCGACATCCATCAACATTGATCCCACCAATTTAACTGAAGCAGATTTGGCTAAGTTTCAGGCTGCACAGGGAGAATTATCCGGCGCATTAAGCAGATTAATGGCTGTTGTAGAATCTTACCCGAATCTTAAAGCAGATCAGCAGTACATCAATTTCCAGAGAGAATTCACAGCGATTGAAAACAGCATAAGAACAGAAACTGTATATTACAATAATGCGGCTCAGGATTACAATACTTCTATTAAAACATTCCCGAATAATATCCTGGCAAATTTCACAAACTTTAAAGAGAAACCTTATTTCAAAGCAGCTGCAGGAGCAGAAAAAGCACCGGAAGTTTTCACAGAGTAATGAGCCATTATCTAACAGATCAGGAACTGGCTTCCCTTGTGGAAGCTATACAGTCGGCAGAAAATCACTCGACCGGGGAAATCCGTGTCCACATAGATTCTACTACCGATAGCGACAACGCCAAAATTGCTTTTAAAGTTTTTAATGAATTGTGCAAAGATAAAACTGCAGAAAAAAACGCAGTCCTTTTCCATATTAACTTTGAACAAAAATATCTTACCATTATTGGTGACGCCGGTATTCATGATAAAGTAAACCAATCGTATTGGGATCATCTGCATGATTTTATCACTTCAGAATTTGCAAAAGGCAATTATCATAAAGCCTTAAAAAGTGCCATTCTGGAAACCGGCCTCGAACTCAAAAAACATTTTCCTGTAACAGGAGAAAATCCCAACGAACTGCCCAATGAGATTACATTCTCTTAAAATACTGTTTTCATTTTTATGTATCTGCTTTTACAATTTTGTATCTGCACAATACACGATCCCTGCAAAACCAACAGTTTTATATCCTGTATACGACGAAGGAAATCTTCTTACCCATCAGGAAAAAAATGAACTCAACAATAAGCTCATTAAATTTGCAGATTCTACGTCTACAGAAATTGAAGTGATTATTATTCCTTCCACCAAAGGGGAAGACATCAATTATCTCGCAACCATGTTTGGTGAAAAATGGGGAATCGGACAAAAAAATATTGATAACGGAGTTGTTTTCCTGATTGCGACCGAAGACAAAACCATGTCTATACAGCAAGGAAGAGCGGTAGAACAATATTTAACCGCATCAGTTGCCGGACAAATTCTGGATTACATTGTTACTCCAAAATTCAAACAAGGAAGATGGTACGAAGGCATCAACGGAGGAACTTCAGCCATTATGGAAGCGGTGCAGGGAAAATTCAAACCTTTAGCTAACCAGAAGAAATCCGGAGACATCAATATTTCTAAATTAATTCTCATCGGATTCGTGATTTTCATTATTCTTATGATCCTTTTCAAAAACAGAGGCGGTGGTGACGATGATGGCGATGTCATTCTCAGCAGAAGAGGACGCAGAAATTACCCCGGCGGATTTTTTCCATTTCCAGGAAGTTTCGGAGGTGGCGGTTTCGGAGGTGGAAGCTCAGGTGGCGGTGGTTTCGGAGGCTTCGGTGGTGGCGGAAGTTTCGGCGGCGGTGGAGCTTCTGGTGGATGGTAAATGCAAAGACAACATCATCATCACCCAGCAGAAGTTTTAAAATGCCTTTTTTGATTGTTAGCAATTGAATCCATTAGAAGGGTTTATCTGAAATTGCATCTGCATTAGTTAAATCTCAATAGAATTTTAAGATTAATTTCCTAATATTTGTCATTCCAAATGAATTTAAACATAGTATTTAAAATTCCTGCAGGTTGACATTTTAGAATTTTAGAAAAACAAACAACCCATCATTCTTGATGGATATTTTCATCTACAATGCTTTTATAATGTTTTGGTAATAGTAAAACAAATTTCTATTATTAAATTTACATTAGTGAAAACTTCATTTTATGATTAAAAAACCATTAAAATGATGCAAAACCTCTCTTTACTTCATTTTTTTTTCATTATATTTACTAAAAACAGGTTTTATGAAGAAAACACTGGTGGTTTTTGCGCATCCTTATCTGGAACACTCAAACTCAAATGTAGAGTTAATTAACTTCTACGTTCGTCATCAGCATTTTACTTTGCGCGACCTTTACGAAGAATATCCGGATTTTCATATTGCCGCTTTTCGTGAGAGAAAAAGGCTGAAAAATTATGACCGCTTTATCTTTCAGTTTCCTATAATCTGGTTCGGAATGCCGCCATTATTAAGATTGTGGATCGATGAGGTTTTCGACAGAAACTGGCTGAATGAAGAGGAAGAAAATCCTTTGGAAAATAAAGAAGTTTACATCGTTGTAACAACCGGAGGCAAAGAAAGATCCTTCAGCAAAGAAGGGACTTATCAATATACGATTGACGAGTTAATCAGCGGACTTATCGTTTCGTTAAAAGTTTTTAAAGCCCATATAAAAGATATTGTCATTGTATACGAAGCCAACAAGCTTTCAAAAAAAGAAATCATCTTACAAAAACAAAAATTTGCAAAACTATTAGATCAGTAAAATGGAATCAACATTAGCAATGAATACTCTGCTCTTCTTAGGCGTGGCCATTATTATGGTTCCGCTCGCCAGAAAACTGGGGTTAAGTTCTGTTATTGGTTATATTTTAGGAGGCGTCATCATCGGGCCATATATTCTGAAACTGACAGGAAAAGACGTTGATGATATTATGCATGCAAGTGAATTTGGTGTGATCATGCTTTTATTTCTGGTAGGATTGGAACTGGAGCCAAGAAAGTTCTGGGAGATGCGAAAGAAAATTCTTGGTCTCGGATTGACACAGATGGCGCTTACCATATTACTGCTCTTCCTTATTTTCATCGCCGTTGGATGGAAATCGGATAAAGCCGTTGCCGTTGCTATGTGTTTTGCGCTCTCTTCCACAGCGATTGTACTACAGACGCTGCAGGAAAAAAACAGCTTTAGAACTGTCGCCGGTGAAGCTTCCTTCTCTACTCTTCTGTTTCAGGATATAGCCGTGATTCCTATTCTGGCCATTTTGCCTCTGCTTGCCCATTCTAAAGTAAAACATAATGAAAATGAAGTACAGGTATTAATTCAGAAACTGCCGGACTGGCTTCAGGCAGGCACGGTCATTATGGGAGTCGTACTATTAATTTTATTGGGCCGATATGTTTTCGTTCCTTTCCTGAGATATGTTTCAAAAGCCGGAATGACAGAATTATTAACTGCTTCTTCCCTGTTTTTAGTAATCGGAGTTTCAGAACTGATGGTTTCTATCGGCCTGTCCCCTGCTTTAGGCGCTTTCCTGGCAGGTGTAATGCTGGCAAACAGTGAATTCAGACACGAACTGGAAGCGCAGATAGACCCGTTTAAAGGATTGCTTTTAGCGGTATTTTTTGTCAGCGTGGGTTCCACCATGAATTTCAATGTAATTGCAGCAGATCCTTTGTTTATTTTCACCACTGTTTTTGCGGTTTTGGCCGTTAAATTTCTGGTACTCTTCGGGATCGGCAGATTTTTCAAATTAGATACTCCTCAAGGTTTATTTTACGCATTTGCTCTTTCTCAGGTAGGAGAATTTGCTTTTGTACTCATCAATTACGGATCAGATTTATATCTCTTCGGCAAAGAGCTGAATGCACAATTGATGGCTGTAACGGCAATTACGATGTGCATTACTCCGTTACTTCTAATCGTTAATGAAAAAGTAATTACTCCAATATTCCTTCGGAAAATTCCTGACGAACAAAGCGATTTTAACATCCTCGACAACAATATCACACAGAAGAAAATCATCATCGTAGGATTCGGTCATTTCGGAAGTACGGTAGGTCGTTTACTGAAAGCAAACAAAATAAAAGCTACTGTCCTCGACAGAGATTCTGACCGTGTAAAAATACTGAGAAGCTACGGTTTTAAAGTCTATTATGGTGATGCTACAAGAATTCCCGTTTTACGGGCCGCAGGAATTGATGATGCCGAAATTCTGATCCTGTGTCTGGACAGCTCCGGAGATAACAAATTCATAGCAGAATTCGTGAGCGAACATTATCCGAATATAAAAATCTTTGTACGAGCCAAAAACAGAATCGATGCCTATTCTTACCTCAACAACGGAATCGAAAACATTTACCGTGAAACCTTAGGAACTGCCGTAGATATGGCTGTAGACGTTCTTCACGAAACCGGTATGCGAAAATATGCGGCACGCCGTCTCGGTCAGCGTTTTATGGCAATCGATAAAGCGTCTATCAGAAAACTGGCAAAGGCCGACAATGACGATGAGATCCGTCTTTTCACCACAAAAGAAATCCTCCAGAGAGAGGAGGAATTATTGGCTTATGATAATCTTAATTTTGATGGTAAAAACTGGGAAGATTCTTCATCGTCTGCAGAAGAGGATGATGAAGATCAGAAAGACTAAATCATTCAATCGTTACGCTTCCGCCGCTGCTCTCTTCTTTTTTCACAGTCGTTAAATTTCCTTTTTTGTAGATCGTAACACTTCCTCCGGATGAGGCTTCGGCACTTACTGTAGAACCTGCACTCATTTCAAGGCTTGCACCGCTGGAAGCTTCTGCTTTCAGATTTTCAACAACAAGACTTTTTCCACTGATGCTGCTTCCTGAAGAAGAACTGACTTCTGCATTTTTTGATTTTCCTGATAGAGAAACACTTGCCCCTGAAGATACATCAAGATCAAGATCCACAGCCCAGATTTTCCCTTCAAAACTACTGCTGCTGTCAACAGATAATTCGAGATCATTTGCTTCAATGTGTCCTGTAATGCTTGCTGCACTGGAAGCTTCAATATCTGTTTTTTCCTGCATGAATTTATCTTTCACATCTATACTTGCAGCAGAATTGGCAACTAACTTTACAAAATCTTTAGCATAAATTTTTGCGGTCACTTTATTGGTATTCATCACCCGGATTCCGGATTTGTAATGAATATGTACTTTTCCGCCACTGTTTTCAACCAAAATTTCATCAATAATATTTGCCGGTGCAGAGATTACTATTTTTTCCACATCAGATTTAATAATTTCTGCTTCAATTGCCTGAGACACCTCAATCTCGTCAAAATCTCCGCTGATTTCTTTTTGTTTCAGAGGTCCGTGATCTTTATTGGTAACGTCAGGAAGCCATTTTGACTTTTCAGATTTTTCGTTGCAGGCATACAGAATAACAAATCCTGAAAGAAGTAACATGGTAGAATATTTCATGGTCTGGTTTTAATAAAATTACTGATATACTATTAATAACAACTAAAGTATAAAAAATATTACACTCTTTAAAATAATTTTAAAAAATGCTTCAGTTCCGATCCCGGAAACATGAATTGCAATAATTTCTCAATTACTTTTAATATCTTTATCCTTTAATATAAAATGCATGAATTCTTCTTCAGAAGTCTGCATAACGCTATAAAACAATATAAATACGTATGAAAAACATTTCATCAGCATTGTTAATTTCTGCTTTGGCATTCAATTATTCTTGTACAACAATGAAAACAACAGACATCAAACAGGAAATCCCTGCACCGGATTCTTCACTTTCATCAAATCCTTTTATGAAGAAAAGCAATCTTCAGTATGAAGCTCCGGAATTTGATAAAATAAAAGACGAACATTTCAAACCTGCTTTTGAATTTGGTCTGAAACAGCATGATGCCGAAATTCTTGCGATCGCCAACAATCCTAAAGCGGCAACTTTTGAAAATACCATCGTTGCTCTGGAAAAAAGCGGTGAGGTCTTAAAAAGAGCAGTCATTGTATTCTCCAATCTTACAAGCGCCAATACAAACCCTGCTCTGCAAGCTTTGGACGAAGAATTTGCTCCTATTTTTGCGGGACATTCTGATAAAATGTATCTGAACGAAAATTTATACAAAAGGATACAGTCTATTTCTGAAAACGGTCTGGATTCTGAAAGCAAAAGATTGCTGCAATATTATAAACAAAACTTTGAAATTGCTGGCGCCAGTCTTTCTGCTGCCGATAAAGAAAAACTAAAGCAGATCAATCAGGAGATGGCCTCTCTTTCCACCCAATATTCTAATAAATTGCTTGAAGCAAGAAAAGAAGGCGGCATTATCATTGATAACGTCAATGAACTCGACGGGCTTTCTGCTGACGAAATTGCGGCAGCGGCTGCAGATGCTAAAACTGCGGGTAAAGAAGGCAAATATCTTTTAGCCCTTCAGAATACCACCCAACAGCCTGTTTTGCAAAACCTCACCAACAGAGCCACCCGCGAAAAGGTTTTTAAAGCTTCATGGATGAGAGCAGAAAAAGGCGGCAACAGCGATACAAGAGAAACTATTGAAAAACTGGCCAAGCTCAGATTAAAAAAAGCTCAGATTCTTGGCAAAAAGAGTTTTGCAGAATGGAAGCTTCAGGATCAGATGGCAAAAACGCCCGATGCTGCCGTTAAACTGATGAATCAACTGGCAACTCCGGCAGTGGAAACGGCAAGACGGGAAGCGAAAGATATTCAGGATTTAATCGACAAGCAAAAAGGTGGTTTCAAACTGGAACCATGGGACTGGAATTTCTATGCTGAGCAGGTAAGGAAAGCTAAATTTGATTTGGATGAAAATCAGATCAAACCTTATTTTGAAATTACAACTGTTTTGGAAAAAGGTGTTTTCTTTGCTGCAGAAAAATTCTATGGATTAACCTTTAAAAAACGAACAGATCTTCCGGTGTATCATCCGGATGTAGTAACCTATGAGGTTTTCGATCACGACGGTAAATCTTTAGCCATTTATTACCTTGATTTCTATACCAGAGATTCTAAAAATGGCGGAGCCTGGATGAGTAATTTTGTAGAGCAGTCTTATCTTTTGGGAACCAAGCCTGTGATCGTCAACTGTTATAATTATCAGAAACCGGCTCCCGGAAAACCTTCATTAATCAGTTATGATGATGTGACCACAATTTTCCATGAGTTTGGTCATTCTATCCACGGCATGTTTGCAAGCCAGAAATACCCTTCGCTTTCCGGAACCAATGTGCCGAGAGATTTTGTAGAATTCCCTTCTCAGATCAACGAACACTGGGCTTTAGATCCTGTCGTTTTAAAAAATTATGCAATTCATTACGAAACCAAACAGCCGATTCCGCAGGCTTTGGTAGATAAGATTAAAAAAGCAGCAACGTTCAATCAAGGTTATATGACGACAGAATTGGTTTCTGCAGCAGCTCTGGACATGGATTGGCATTCTGTAACCAGCGAAGGACAGCTTCTTCCTGTTTTAGATTTTGAAAAACAATCTTTAAATAATCACGGGTTTACCCTATCTACGGTTCCGCCAAGATACCATACTCCTTATTTTGCACATATTTGGGGCGGTGGTTATTCTGCAGGATATTATGCGTATCTGTGGTCTGAAACTTTAGACAGCGATGCCTGGGAATGGATCATGAAAAACGGCGGACTGACGAGAGAAAACGGAGACCGTTTCAGAAAACACATCTTATCTGTGGGTAATTCTGTGGACCTGAATCAGGCATTCAGAGATTTTACAGGACACGATCCGGATATCAAGCCGTTGTTGAGAAACAGAGGGTTTATTAAATAAATTTTTAGGAAGCATTCATTTTTGAGTGCTTCTTTTTTTTTTAAACAAAAATCTCACGCAGATTTTGCTGATTGAGAAGATATCTACATTAGAATCTGTGAGCATCTGTTGGAAATTACTAAACACAAATGACACAAACATTTTCACAAATAACACCATTCAAATCTGCGATATCAGCAAAATCTGCGAGAGATAAATTTTAGCTAAAGCCAAATCAAATTATTGCAAATCACAGACGGGCTAAAGCCCGCCCCTATTGATAGCTTATCGAGAAGATATCTGCGTCAGAATCTGTGAGAATCTGTGAGAATCTGTGGGAAATACTAAACACAAATGACACAAATATTTTCACAAATAACACCATTCAAATCTGCGATATCACCAAAATCTGCGAGAGATAAGTTTTAGCTAAAGCCAAATCAAATTATGTAAATCACAGACGGGCTAAAGCCCGCCCCTACTGACAAATGCTTTATTGAACTAATGCAAAAACATTCTTGTACATTTGTATTTTAAAACTTAAAAAATAAGAAATGAACTGTCCCTGCTGCTCAGAAAAGCCCTACGAAGAATGCTGCAAACCTTATCACAGCCGAGAAAAATACGCTCCAACAGCAGAAGCTTTAATGCGTTCACGGTTTTCTGCTTTTGCAATTCCGAATGGTGACTATCTTATGGAAACTACATTTCCTGCAAAAAGAAAATTTCATAATAAAGAAGATCTACAGGAATGGGGAGAAATCAATACCTGGACGAAACTGGAAATTGTGGCTAAACCTGCTATGAGTAAAGTTGAATTCAAAGCTTTTTATACTGATGAGGAAGGTGAGAAACAGGTTCATCATGAGCTTTCAACATTCAAAATGGTAGAAAACCGTTGGTATTATGTCTCAGGTGAATTTTTAGATTAATTTTCATTTATTAGTTCAAAAAAAAGTCCGGAAAAAATCCGGACTTTGATATTATTTAAAATACATCTTAGTGAGCTTCGTTTCCGTCAACTCCGTGCACGTGACCGTGAGACAGCTCTTCTTCAGTTGCAGGACGGGTATTTAGAATTTCAACCTGAAAATCCAATACTTTCCCAGCCATCGGATGATTAAGATCTGCCACCACAACTTCCGGAGTAACTTCTACTACAAAAGCCTGGAAATTATTCCCGTCATTATCCGTTAAAGGCAGGATAGCACCTACAGGAGGAATCCCTGCTTCTGCAAACATATCGATTGGCAGTTGTGCAATAGCATCCGGTTGTTTTTCACCATAGGCTTCTTCCGGCTGAATGACAAAGTCAGCTTTATCGCCGGCTTTTAATCCTAAAATATTCTGTTCAAATTTTGGAATCATCATTCCTACACCATACAAAAAGGTAAGTGGGTTTTCTGATGTTGTTTCTTCTACAAGAACTTTACTTCCATCCTCTTCAATAGTGTGAAGTATGTAGCTTACTGCTACAACGTGATTGTGATCAATTGTCATAATTTTACTTTTTTTCGTGAACTTCTTCACGATTAACAGCGCAAATATACTGTTTTTGAAATCATTGACTCATGAAATTCACTAAAAGAAATTGCAAAACCAATAGCGATCCTGCTTATCGGTTCCTTGCTTCCTCTTTTTTCTTTTGTCTTAAAACATAAAGATAGAGACTCTCCACTTTTGTTCTTGCCCAATCTGTTTTTCTTAAAAACTTCAGAGAAGAATTCATACTTGGGTTATCTGTAAAGCATTTGATATTGATCTGTTTTCCCAATTCCTCAAAACCATTGTAATAGGCTATCAGTTCTTCGAGAATATGATCAAGACGTTTTCCGTGTAAAGGATCTTTAGATTGCTGTTCCATAATTGTGTAAAGGTAAAGATTTCATTTTTAACCCCACCGGATCACAATGGTTTGGGGTTCTCCTGAAACTTTCAATTGTATGTGGTGACCAACAGACTTGCTGGATACCATAAAAACTGCATTTGATTACAAAACAACTGTTTTTAAATTAAATGAAAGTGCATGAGGTTACAAAACAACTTTTTTTAATTAAAATACAACTGCATGAAGTTACAAAACAACTGTTTTTAATTAAAATACAACTGCAGGAGGTTACAAAACATCTGTTTTTAATTAAAACACAATCGCATGAGGTTACAAAACAACTGTTTTAATTAAAATACAACTACATGAAGTTACAAAACAACTGTTTTTAATTAAAATACAACTGCAGGAGGTTACAAAACAACTGTTTTTAATTAAAACACAACTGCAGGAGCTTACAAAACAACTGTTTTTAATTAAAATACAACTGCAGAACGTTACAAAACATCTGTTTTTAATTAAAACGTAGTCTCATGAAGTTATAAAACAATTGTTTTTAATTAAAACACAACTGCATGAAGTTACAAAACATCTGTTTTTAATTAAAATGTACTCGCATGAAGTTATAAAACACCTGTTTTAGTTAAATGCAACTGCATGAGGTTACAAAACGACTTGTTTTAGTGAAATGAAACGGCATTTGGTATGTAGCGCCTGTTATTTGATTAATTTAAGTTTATTTTTGCAGAATGAAAAGTGAGCCCTTCAAAATTCGGTTCATTCCAAGGTTTTTTCTGAAGAATAGACTAAATTAGCGATCCATGATTCAGTAAAATTCACCCGAAATAAAGTTGAGATGAGTAGAAATACAGATGCCAATAAAAAGATTCACAATAAAAAAATTGCCGACAAGAAGCGTAAAATTCAGGAAGCCGAGCTGAAAAGGAAAAACCGTCTAAAAGAAATGCGCCAGAAAACCAACGAAAAATTAGCCGCAGAAAAGGAAAAAGAATCTTAAAATCATGAAAATTCTTCATACTGCCGATTGGCATTTAGGTAAAAAACTCGATCGTTTTTCCCGTCTGGAAGAGCAGGTTCTGGTTTTGAACGAGATTGTAGAAATTGCAGACGAACAAAATGTGGATTTGATCTTAATTGCCGGAGATCTGTTTGATAATTTTAATCCGAGTGTAGAAGCCACAGAGCTTTTCTATAAAACACTGAAGCGTTTATCCCAAAACGGCAGACGTCCTGTAGTCGCAATTTCCGGAAATCATGATTCGCCCAATCTTATTGATGCTCCGGATCCTCTGGCAAGAGAATGCGGAATTATATTAATCGGTCATCCGAAAGCGAAAATCACTCCTTTTGAACTGGAACATTTTAAAATTTCAAAAGCTGCAGAAGGATTTATTGAGCTGCAGCTTAAAAATCTGAACTTTCCTGTGAGAATCCTGCATACTCCTTATGCCAACGAAATTCGCCTCAAAGAATATTTCGGGGAAAACAAAGATGAAGAACTCAACCAAGTCTTAGCAGAAAACTGGGCGTCTGCTGCGGACGAATTCTGCGACGAAAAAGGGGTAAATCTCTTAATGGCTCATTTGTATATGAACAAAAAAGGTGCTCCCGTACTGGATGAACCGGATGGTGAAAAACCTATTAAAATAGGAAATGCAGCGCTTATATATTCAGACAGTATTCCGCCTCAGATTCAATATACGGCACTGGGACATCTGCATGGTTTCCAAAATATCGGAACGGCAGAAAAGCCTGTAGTGTACTCTTCATCGCCGCTTTGCTACAGTTTCAGTGAAGCCGGACAGACCAAATATGTTTCCGTGATAGAAGCGGAGCCGAATAAAGAGGTTTCATTTGAAAAGTTGCCCCTTATCAACGGAAAAAAACTGGTGAGAACAAGTTTTGATTCTTTTGAGAATGCAGTAGCATGGCTTCGTGAAAATCCTTACAGTCTGGTAGAACTGACTTTAGAAAGCGAAACTTTTCTCAAAGCTGAAGAAAGAAAAATGATGTATCAATCTCACCATGGAATTGTACATCTTATTCCGAAGGTGAAAAACCAGGAATTGAAAGACCATCATTTGCAGGAGATCAATCTCAATCAGGATATTCAGCTTTTGTTTCATGATTATTTTAAATCCAAAAACGGCGGCCAGGCAGCCAATGAAGAACTCATTACTCTTTTTAACGAAATCTTAAATCCATAAAAATGATTCCTATTCAGTTAACCATCGAGGGTTTATATTCTTATCAGGAACGCCAGACGATCGATTTCAGGCATCTTACGGAAGCAGGACTATTCGGAATTTTCGGAGCAGTGGGTTCTGGTAAATCATCAATTCTTGAAGCTATTTCGTTTGCTTTATATGGTGAAACAGAGCGTCTGAATATGCGGGACAAAAGAGCTTATAATATGATGAATCTGAAATCCAATTCTTCTTATATAGAGTTTGATTTCATCAATCATGAAAATAAAACCTTCCGTGCGACAAGAGATTTTAAAAGAAACTCCAAAAAGTTTGATGATGTAAAGCCTTCTTCCGTTACTTTTTACGAAAAGATCCATGAAAAATGGGTTCCTCTTGACCATTCTAACTGTGAGGAAATCATTGGTTTAAGCTATGCCAATTTCAAACGTACAATGATCATTCCGCAAGGTCAGTTCAAAGAATTCTTAGAACTGGGTGCTGCTGAAAGAACGAATATGATGAAGGAGATCTTTAATCTTCAGCGTTTTGATCTTCAGAATAATGTTTCGGTCCTGAATGCCAGAAACAGATCAGCGCTTGATCAGCTGGAAGGTCAACTGAAAGGTTTTGAGGAAGTGAATGAAGCGCAGATTTCTGTAAAAAAAGAAGAATTATCTGTTGAAAACCAAAAACTGGAAACTCTGCAGATTGAATTTATGCAGATACGGGAGAAATACGAGCAGCTAAAAAATTTAAAAACAGATTTTACACTTTTAAAACAGAAAAAAGAAGATGCTGAAAAGCTTTCTGCCGAAAAAGACAGCATTGATCGTTTAGAAACAAAAACCGAACTTTTCGATGCGGTTTTCCGCGTTTTCAATCCTTTAATGAATGAGCGGAATAAGCTTCAGAAAGAGATTGGGTTTCATCAAAAAAACAAAGAAAATGAAACGGAAATTCTGGCGAAAACTGAGAAGCAATTCAATTCCTTAACGGAACAGCTTACAGCCATTTTACCGAAGTTTGAAGCGCTGGACCAATCAAAAATTCAGGAAAACGACTTGAATTTAATCCTGCAGATGCTGAATTTTTCCGATGAAATTAAAGTTTTAAAAGAAAGAACAAAAAAGGGCTCTGAAAAAGTACAGGAAGTTGAAGCGAATAATAAACAGATTGAGAAAAAACTTACCAAGCTTATTGAAGAAACAGAGATTTTAAAACCTCAGAAGATAGATTCTACCTTATTAACGAATGCTGGAAATTGGTTTTTAGAGCACAAAAATCTTAGCGAATCATTAAAAAAACAAAAAGAAAAAACAGATTTAAAAAAAGCTGAGATCGACACAATTTTATCAGAATTAAAACTAGATAAAATTGATACAGAAAATTTTAAAAATGATATCAAACTCAAAACTGACGCTCTTGAAAATCAGAAAAGAGAGCTTTTTGAGAAGCAGAAACAATTGGAAATTCAGCAAAAGCTGTCTCATTTTGCGAGTGAACTGCATGACGGAGAAGCTTGTCCGCTTTGCGGTTCGCAGGAACATCCGAACATTGTAGTTTTTGATGATGTACATGCTGAAATTAATGATCTTCAAAAACAAATTGAAAATCTTGAGAACCAAAAGCAGGAAATTCAAAAGAAATCTTTAGCCATTGAGAAAATTCTTGACCGGAAAAGTATTTTTGAAGAACAGCTGAAATCTGAGGAAGCAATTTTAAAGCAAATTCAAATCAGCATTCAAAATCATGTGCAGCGTTTTATCTGGAAAGAATTTGATGCAGACAAAGAAGCTGAATTTGAGCAAAAACGTATACAGTCTTTCACCATAGAAAGACAGATGGAAGATCTTGGTAAAACAATTGCTCAGGAACAGAAAAACCTTGACAGAGAACGGGACACGCTTGACCAATACAATAAAGCGCTCGAAAAATTCAGGCTGGATGAAGCAAAAAAATCTGAACAGATAGAAACCAACAAAGCCAATCTGAAAATTCTCGACTGGGAAAATTATCAGGAAAAGACGATGGCCGAGGTGGAAGAAAGTTATCAGAAACTGGCCAAATCAAATCTTGAAACGGAAGAAAATTATCAGCTTTTACTTAAAAAAGAAAAAGAACTCTCTCCAAAACTGGCAGAGCAGAAAACGATTGTCTTACAACTTGAGAAAAGAATTCTGGAGCTGGAAAAAGAAATTCTGGAAAACAAAAACGGAATTCAACAATCTTTGTATGATCAGAATTTCACCGCTTTGGCAGAGGTTCAAACTATTTTAGGGCAGGAAATCAACGTAGCGGAAGCCAGAAACAAAATCCAGCAGTTCAGAATAGACTTTACAGCCCTGAACAAGGGAATTACGGAACTTGAAACGAAACTGAAAGATTTCTCCTTTAATGAAGAGCAGTTTTCTGAAACCGAGATTCAGTTTGTAAGCAAAGAGAAAGAAGCAAAAGCAGCGAATGATTCGGTTGTAAAAATTGCCTCGGAAATTGAAAGACTGGAGAAAGAATTTAAGAAAAAAGAAAATCTTCTCATAGAATTATCTAAACTTCAGAAGCGTGCAGAAAACCTGAAAATCATGACGAATCTCTTTAAAGGAGCGGGTTTTGTGCAGTATGTTTCTTCTATTTATCTCCGCCAGTTATGCGATCATGCGAATATCCGTTTTCACCGGATGACCAGAAATCAGCTGAGCCTGCAGCTGAATGACAATAATGATTTTGAAATCGTAGACTACCTGAATGAAGGAAGAAGCCGGAGTGTAAAAACGCTTTCCGGAGGGCAGGCTTTTCAGGTTTCGCTGAGTCTGGCGCTGGCTTTGGCAGAAAGCGTGCAGGCGCATGCAAAATCTGATAAAAATTTCTTTTTTATCGATGAAGGTTTCGGAACTCAGGATCTGGAATCTGTAAATGTGGTTTTTGAAACCCTGATGAGTCTTCAGAAAGAAAACAGGATTGTAGGAATCATTTCGCACGTGGAAGAGCTGAAAGAAAAAATCCCGATGTCGCTGCATATCTCAAAAGATGAGGAAAGAGGCAGTCTGATAGAACGCTCCTAAGAACCTGTTTTTTTTTTATATTATATTTGAATTTTATGATGCACAAGTTACCCATTACCTTTTACCCGGGAAAAATCAAAAACACCCTGTTAATGTTGGTGAGTTTAATTCTTTTTATTTTGGGGATACGTCTTTTACACCAAAATATATGGATTGCTGTTTTGAATATTTTCTTTTTCGGAATCTGCTTTATTGTTTATGTGATCAATTTTATCCCGAATGCCACTTATCTGAAGCTTGAGGAGAGCGGTATTACCATGAAAACATTATTCAAAACCACTTTTATTCCCTGGAAGGCAGTACAGAATTTTGACACTAAGAATATTTTTCTTTTTAAAATGGTGACTTTTAATCTCAACGAAAATTTAACCGATTCAAAAACAAGGTCGAAACAGGGAGCGTTTCCCGATACTTATGGAATGTCTGCAAAAAGGCTGTCTGATCTGCTCAATGAGTATAAGCACGCCTTTGATCCTGAACCCAATAACTGATAAAAGAAACTCCGCTGACTGCTCAACGGAGTTTCTTTCATGATCTTATTTCACCTGCGGAGCAACTTTTTCGCCGAACAGTTCTATTGAGTTCCTCATCACTTCATTTTCCGGAGCCCCTACATCCATATGACCAATGAATCTGGTTATTCCGAAAATTTCCTTCATGTCATTTATTTTGTCGGCAACTTCATTGGCGTTTCCTATAAACAGCGCTCCTTCTCTTGCTCTTCCCCCTTCATACTGCATTTTTGTGTATGGCGCCCAACCGCGTGATTTTCCTATTCTGTCCATCTGAGATTTGTAGTTATGAAAATATCCGTCTACAACCTCTTTTCTGTCACTTACAAAAGTATGTGAATGAATGGCAATCTGCATCTCAGATTCATCATGCCCTGCTTTGCGGTATTCCTGCTTATAGAATTCTACTAAATTTCTAAACTGAACCGGCATACCGCCAATAATAGCAACCACCAAAGGCATTCCCAGCTGAGCTGCACTCAAAACCGATTGCGGAGTTCCGCCCACCGCTCTCCATATCGGAAGCTTACCGTTATTGGCAGCTCTGGGATAAACAGTCTGGTTCTGCATCGGCGCCCGAAGTTTTCCGGACCAAGAGACGTTTTCTTCAGAATTGAGTTTTAGTAACAATTCTAATTTTTCATCGAATAATGCTTCATAATCATCCAAAGAATAGCCATACAGAGGAAAAGACTCTATGAAACTTCCCCGTCCTACGAATATTTCTGCTCTTCCGTTTGAAATTAAATCCAAAGTTGCAAAATCTTCATATACTTTTACCGGTTCAGACGAGCTCAAAACCGTTACTCCGCTTGCTAACTTTATGTTTTTGGTGATACTTGCCGCTGCAGCCAAAACCATTTCGGGTGAAGAAACTGCATAATCGGGACGATGGTGTTCTCCCATTGCGAAGACATCTATTCCTACCTCATCCATCAGTTTTACCTGCTCCAGAATTTCACGGATTTTAATTCCTGCATCTTTATATTTTCCGGTTGCCTGATCGAAAGCTAAATCGCCGAACATTCCTATTCCTAATTCCATAGTACTAATATTTATAGGACAAAATTAGGGGAATGAAAGATGAAAAACGTTGATGTTTGGTAAGAAAGAGATTGATGAGAATAAATCGAAAATTAACTCTTAAGCTTTAAAAATTGTTTCTCAAAAAGATGATAAGAGCAAAAAGAAAGAATGACCGTCGCTCCCAATGACAGGATTGTAATTATGTACCAGTTCAGATCATAAATCTTCCCTATTTTATCAAACAAATTGATACAGATCGTATGAAACAGATATAATCCGTAAGTATATTTTCCTAACCAAGCCAAAATACTTCGATCTGATATTTGAAATACATTTCTTTGGCCTAATGTAAACAAGATTAAAACCGAGAAAAGTATTCCAAAAATAGCAGAATTTACTATTGCGTCAGAAAAAAGCAAATGGCTGGAAGTTAAAACAATGATTACAAGAATAAACAAAGCAAAACTATATTTATAAACCGCAGGAATCTCTTCTATCTTGCCGATAAATTCTTTATGAAAAACAAATATATAAGCGGGAATTGCTCCAAATGCGAACATATCAATATTGGTAGGAATATCTAAGGTAGCAACATCATACATACTGTAAACTACCTTAAACATAAAACTTGTAATAATAGAGAACAAAATAAGCTTAGGAACATTTTTTAAGGAAATAAGGTAAAAAATAAGTCCCCAGATAATATAAAAATGCTCCTCAATGCACAGTGACCACATTACCCGCAGCGGAGAAACGTTGGGAAAGCTTTTTGTATACATCATGACATAGTTTTCTAAAAAAGTAATCGTAAAAAACCAATGAGGCTCATAGCCTTCTTCCGAAGATGAAAGATGAAGAAATCTAATTATAAATGGTGTGCAAAAAGCAAAGAGAACCATGGCATAATACAGCGGCCAGATTCTTAAAATTCTTCGTTTAAAAAATTTCTTCAGCAGAATGCGATCATTGTTAAGCTTCTCAAGAATAAGAATATAAGTAATCAAAAAACCGCTCAATACAAAGAAAAAAGATACACCAATGCCTCCTGCCCTAGAGAAAAGATGCAGGAAATTTCCCTGAGGCACTGGTGAATGATGCAAGAAAACCAATAAAAATGACAGAAATCTTAACGAATCAAAAGTATGAAAGTGTACCCTGTCTATTTTTACAAAACTCATGTTTAGCTGGATTATTTTTTTAGATTCTGATCAAAATAGTCTGTTATCTTCTGCATAAGATGCACTCTGTCTTTTCCTACCACGTTATGAGGATGTCCCGGATAAACGAAGTAATCCAGCTGTACGCCGTTATCAACTGCAGATTTGATGAATTTCATCGAATGCTGCCAAACCACAACATCATCCTGTGCCCCGTGAATCATCAGCAATTTCCCTTTCAGGTTCTGAACTTTATCCAATAGATTAGATGTTGCATAGCCCTGAGGATTTTCCTGAGGGGTATCCATATATCTTTCTCCGTACATGATCTCGTACATACTCCAGTCAATCACAGGACCTCCCGCGACTCCTACTTTGAAAACTTCGGGATGACGGAGCATAAAGCTTGTGGTCATGAATCCTCCAAAGCTCCACCCGTGAATTCCTAATTTCTGAGAATCTACATAAGGAAGAGATTTCAGATAATCTACTCCTTTCAGCTGATCATTCATTTCGGTAGTTCCAAGATTTCTGAAGACAGCCTGTTCAAATTTCAGTCCTCTGTTTGAAGAGCCTCTTCCATCCATGGTGAAGATAATGTATCCGTTTTGCGCCATATATTCATACCAGAGATTTCCAGAAGCCGGGAAAGAATTGGTCACCAACTGCAAATGAGGACCGTTGTATAAATATACAATGGCAGGATATTTCTTATTCGGATCAAAATTTGTGGGAAGAATGATCTTTCCATACAGTAAGGTTCCGTCATCAGCTTTCAGATTGATATTTTTGATTTCCGGACGCTGGTAATTTTTCAGTGGATTTTCAGCCGTCAGAAGATTGGTAGGTTTCAGAGAATTGGTATTGATGATATTGGCAACTCTTGGGGTATTTGAATTGGTGTACATATCATACAGATAATTTCCGTCTTTGCTTAAAACTCCGGAATGCATTCCTTCTGCACTGTCTAGCTTCTGCGTTTTGAATGTCGCCCAGTTTATTCTGTACAAATGTCTTTCTGTAGGGCTTTCCTGAGTAGAAATGTAATAAATTTCTTTTTTCTTTTCATTAAATCCTAAAACATCTGTTACCAGCCAATCTCCTTTGGTGATCTGAGCAATAAGGCCTTTCTCTAAACTGTAATGGAATAAATGATTGTAGCCCGTTCTTTGGCTTTGCCAGATAAAATCGGTCGTTGAATTCGGAAAAAACACTAGAGGATGTTGTGGTTCCACATATTTGCTGTCGGTCTCTTCGAACAGGGTTTTTACTAAATTTCCTGTAGCAGCATCATACTGATTCATTTTTAAATGATTCTGACCTCTGTTCAGCACTCCCACAAAGATATATTGAGAATCCGGACTCCAGGTAACTGCTGTAAGATACTGGTCTTTTTCGCCTTCGATTTTCAGGAAAATTGTAGATTCATTTTTAATATTGTATACACCCAAAGTGACTTCATGCGAAGTTTTCCCCGCCATCGGATATTTGATGTTGGCATTTACAGCAGGAGTTACAGACCAGTCGATGATGGGATAGTCTGCCACCATTTTCTGATCCATTCTGTAGAATGCCACACTTTGAGAATTGGGAGCGGGAAAAATCCCTGAATCTATTCCGAATTCATTCCTGTGGACATTAGAAGCACCATTGAGGATGTTTTCATCAGAATCGTTGGTTACGGCAATGGCTTTTCCATTTTTATTGATGAACAAATTGTTTTTTACCGTGTACGCAAAAGTCTGATTATCTGAAAACATTTTCATGTTTGCCAGATTTTCATCCATCGCCAGAGAACGTTTTACCTTCCAGTCGTTTCCTGATTTCTCTACCCAATACATTTGATTATTGGCGCTGAAATAACCGTTTGTGTTGCTTATAAATTTAATAGGAGGAACACTTTTCAGTTTTTTATCTGCAAAACTTCTGTTGAGCTGGGTAAGAGAAACCAAAGTATCCTGTTTACTGGTTTTCAGATCGGTTATCAAATATCCTCCTTTTACAGCCTGAATGTAAGATTTGCTGTCATCTGACCATGAAAACTGCGAGATACTTTTCACTGCAAGGTTACTTCTCAGTCCGTTTACAGCTTCTGCCATAGTAAATTTTTGAGTCTGTGCAAAAGCAGATCCGCCCAAAACAACCATTAATAAAGAAAACTTATATAATTTCATTGGATAAAAATTGAATCTGTCAAAAGTAAGAAATAAAACCCACCCGTTAAAAAATGCTAAATTAAAAGATGACTTATTTGAAATAAGCAGGCAATGAATCATAAAACGTAATATCACCGACGAAAGTGTGTCATGCGGAATTCCCCTCCTCCGGAGGGGTGGCGAAAATTCAAAGAATTTTTGACGGGGTGGTAAAAAAATGTACATGTTAAATAAAATGGTCAATTTTTCGGACAAAATTTAAATGGACAAACCACTTCCCTAGCCGTGATAGGAACGGTTACCCCACAGCAAGCAAAGGGAAAAACGCTGGCGCGAGGAGTATGAGTGGATAGCGCGAAAAGCTCCTGAAAAAATGAATGATAAAATTTCTGCTGAGTGTCATTTCTTATCTTATATCAATGTAACGGGTATCATTCTTGTTATACATTTGCATCATACAATAACAATAAAAAATAAATATAATGGCTACAAAATGGAATTTAGACCCTACGCACAGTGAAATTACTTTTAAAGTAAAACACATGATGATTTCTAACATCAAAGGTAACTTTACCAATTTCACTGCTGAAATTGATGCTGATGATGATACCTTCAAAAATGCAAAAACAACAGCAACCATTCAGGTGGCTTCTATCTCTACACACAATGCAGACCGAGACAACCATTTGAAATCTGCAGAATTCTTTAATGCTGAAGCAAACCCTACGATTACTTTTGAAACCGATGCGCTTAACGATTCTATCACCGGAAATCTTACCATAAACGGTATTACAAAGCCAGTGAATTTAGATGTAGATTTCGGAGGAATCAACGTAGATCCATGGGGAAATACCAAAGCCGGTTTTTCTTTTGAAGGAAAAATCAACAGAAAAGATTTCGGATTAAACTGGAATGCAGCACTTGAAGCAGGAGGGGTAATGGTGAGCGAAGACGTAAAAATTGCTGGAGAACTGCAGTTTGTAAAACAGGCATAGTAAATTAAATATAGTTTTCTGAAGATCCGGTGATTTACTATAAATCATCGGATCTTTGTTTTAAAAGCAAAAGATATGAACCTCAACGATCTACAAAACATCAGCAACAATTTCAAAAATACTCAGAAAATGCCGGTTCTTTTCCTTGGGCACGGTTCGCCGATGAATGCTATAGAGGAAAATCAGTTTGTACAGGGTTTTAGAAACAAAGCAAAAGAAATAATGAAACCTAATGCTATCCTTTGTATTTCAGCACATTGGTTTACTGACGGAACTTTTGTCACTGCAATGGATATGCCGAAAACCATCCATGATTTTGGAGGTTTTCCGCAGGCTTTATTTGATGTAGAATATCCTGCTCCCGGAAACCCCGAACTGGCAAGAGAAACTGCTGAACTTCTGAGCCCGGTTTTCGTAGAGGAGGATCACAGTTGGGGTCTGGATCATGGTGCATGGTCGGTCATCAAGCATATGTATCCTGAAGCAGACATTCCTGTCATTCAATTGAGTATAGACTATACAAAACCACCGCAGTATCATTTTGATTTGGCTAAAAAACTGAATAAACTCCGTGAAAAAGGTATTCTCATCATCGGAAGCGGCAACATTATTCATAATTTAAGATTAATCGACTGGCGAAACATCAATACCGTAGGTGCTGGCTGGGACTGGGCAATAGAAGCCAGAGAAAAAACCAACAATTGGCTTTTAGACGGAAATTTTCAAAATATTATCAATTATCATCAACAAGGAACCTCCCTGCAATATGCAGTTCCGAGTCCGGATCATTATTTACCATTGGTTTACAGCCTGGCTTTGAAAGATAAATCTGAAGATCTGGTTTTATTTAATGATAAATTGATAGGCGGAAGTCTGAGTATGACGAGTGTGAGAATAGGATAAAATAAAATTTTTGTACCAATCTTTTTTTATCACTATAAATTTAGTAATATTGTTTACCATGAAAAAAGCAATATTTCTTCTACCTTTTATTTTACCGTTTTATCTCAGCTTTGCCCAAACAATTATAGGAACGGTGGTGAATGATATTGAGAAGCCAATTCCCAATGTGAATGTTTATCTGGACGGAACCAAGACAGGCACGGTCTCCGCTGCAGACGGAAGTTTCACCTTAAATCTTTCTTCGGCCAATAATAACAGTCTGGTTTTTCAGAAGGATGATTACGAAACTTTCACCATTTCTGTCTCACAGGTTTTGAATAAAAAGCTGAAAGTTGTTTTAATTAAAGCCCAAGAAATTGAGGAAATAAAAATTATTCCTTACACAGAAGCTGCCTATAAAAATTACATTTATTTCTTTCTAAGTTCTTTCATAGGGAACGATAAAGAAAATGTACGCATCAAAAATCAGCGTTCACTTAAATTTTCATTTGATAAAGAAAATCAAATACTCAGAGTAAAAGCTCCCCAGACATTGATTATTGAGAATAAAAAACTGGGATATACGATTGATTACAATCTAGTGGAGTTTGTTGCGGATCTGGACAACAACACCACCCGATTTCTGGGAACAAGCTTTTTTAAGGAAACCAAAAACAGCAATGCAGTAAAACTCAACCGCATGAATGCTTATAACGGCAGCCAGGTGCATTTTTTCAGGAGTGTCTACGAAAATAAAGTTGCAGATGAAGGTTTTATTGTCAATCAAATAACCAAATTTCCCAATCCCAAATATCCCACGGATGAAGAATTGCAGAGACTGAAAGATTTTGCAGCAATGTTTAAATCTAAAGGAACGCTGTCTGTTCCAGACGATATTGTAGATATCGGAAACAGAAAACGAAATGAGTCACCCTATAAAATCGCCATCACAAAAACTCAGATTCCCGAAGCAGAGTACACCAAAAAAGCTGCTGGAAAACTGTTTTTGGATTATGATCATATGATACAGATTAATTTTAAAAAATTCTATTATGAAGTAAAAAAAGATCAGTTTATAAAAGGAAGCGTTCCCGTTATACAGACCTCATTTATTCATCCTGAAGGAGAAAAGTTTGAGATCTATCGTGATGGAAACACTTCTGATCCCGGTCAGCTGATCAATCAGGGAGAATTTGCAAAAGATAAGATTGAAAAACTTCTGCCTTTAGATTATAAGCCGGGAGATTAAAAGTAAAAAGCTTCCGAAAAAAAATCGGAAGCTTTTTAATATCTGGAAAAAATTTCATCCAAAATTATTGTACAGCCTGCAAAACATTGATATTTCCGTATCCGTAATCTGAATTTTTTGTCGGATAATAGGTTGAAGACTGTCTCATTTTTGCTAAAACCTGATCTCTCGTCCATGAAGGATTTTTAGACCATACCAGCGCCGCAATTCCTGCTGTGGAAGCTGTTGCTACAGAAGATCCTCCTACATAGTCTGTCTGAGTATTGTAATAGCTCAACACGGGAATATTATTTCCGGAAGCCCGCTCCATCTGATAGGTAAAATCAATTTCACTTCCGGAGTGACAGACGTCACACTTTTGATTGGAAGTATTTTCTTTCACTCCGGTTATCGCCTGTGTTTCAGGCATCCAAGCAGGAAAAATAACTCCTACAAATGTTGTAAAACTTGTGGACGTTCCACCGGCACAGAATATCAATTTGCCTTTAGCATAAGCGTATTTCACACCATCTTCTATCTTTCCTACAGAGAAAATGTGTCCCATAGACATGGAGATAATTTTTACGGCAGTGTTATTTCCCAAAGCAGTAAACGCCGTTTTTACACCTTCCTGTTCCTGATAGCCATCCAAAACAACATTAGATGCAGCTCGATAAGTGACCAAATTAGCATTATAAGCTACGCCAACAGGCTGTCCTAGATTATTTCTCGGAGCTGCCATTGCCGAAGCCATACTGGTACCATGACCGCATTTGTCGTCTGAACCGTCATACCCTGTACTCCATGGCCAGATAGAATCTACATACACTCCGTTTTTACTAATGGTTCTTCCGGAAGATAAGCCATTATTGAAGCTGCTTCCCAGCAGACTCTGGTTTGATGAAACTCCGGAATCAATGAGCCCGATGGTAACTCCTGCACCGGTACTGTATGTCCATGCGCTTGTAATATTGTGTTTATAGAATGACCATGGTGCTTTTGCATTGGGTGTAACAGTTGTATAATCCGCTGTGTTTAATGCGATAGATTCGTAACCGCATCCTGAAGAACTCCCACTGGATTTTGAAGCTCCGTTTATTTTATTTTCATTTTCAAAATACCGGTAATCTGCAGGTTCCAAATACCGGATCGACTTCAATTTTCGCAGTTCAATCACCGTTTCCTGTTTTTCTATATAAACATCAATCTGATTCAGATACTGATCTGAAGACAGTAAAACACGGTCTTTTTTACCTTCATATTTTTGAACGACCTCAAGAATCTCATTCTGCAGAGATTCTGAGCCGGAAGATTTGCTTCTGTCAAAATCATCTTTTGAGTCTCCGAAACCGATGGAAGCAATTTTATTCCCCTGAAAAATTCCGCTCCAAAGAACATGGGATGAAGATTCATTCCAGGAAAAGCGACCTTTTGTTTTAATGGTTTCGTTAATTTTTTCATTAATCTGTCTCGCAGTGAGCGGATCTGTTTGTACAATTTCGCTTTCTGCTGATGATGTCTGAAGATCATCATTGTTACATGAGCTCAAAGCGAATGCAGCAAATAGTAAGAATACACATTTTTTCATAGTATTATATTTTTGTCTGGTTTGTTACGAATTTAATATTTTTACAAAGAATTTACTCCATTAATATTATAAATTTAATATTTTTAGCATAATATCCTTTTATTTAAACAAAAAAAAGCTTCCAAAAATGGAAGCTAATGTATTACGTACCTGTATCGACACTTTTAATTCACTACAAATTTTCTTTCATTAATTAATTCAGCAATTGCCAGAATATCTTTTCCAATCAATCGGTCATCTTCCAGTTTATCAACTTTTGAACGAAGAATTGCAAAGTTTTCTTCCACGATTTTAGAACATTTTGCAGGTCTCCGGAATTCTAATCCCTGCGCCGCAAACATTAATTCTACCGCCAGAATATTTACTAAATTCCCTAAAACCTGATTAAATTTTCTGCCCGAAATACTTCCCATCGAAACATGATCTTCCTGTCCCAAACTCGTAGGAATAGAATCCGCAGAAGCCGGGAAACAAAGTGTTTTATTTTCTGTCACCAATGCTGCAGAGGTATATTGAGGAATCATAAAACCGGAATTTAAACCTGAACTTTCCGTTAATAATCTTGGTAAACCGTATTTTCCTTCCAATAATAAATAACTTCTTCTGTCTGAAATATTTCCCAGTTCTGCCGCCGCCAGAGTTGCATAATCTAAAGGCATTGCCATTAACTGGCCGTGAAAATTCCCTCCCGAGATCGATTCTTCGGCACTCAAGACGATAGGATTATCTGTTACAGAATTCAGTTCTGTTTCTGCCATCAATTTCAAATGCTCAAAAGCATTTCTACTCGCTCCGTGAACCTGCGGAACGCATCTCATGGAATAAGGATCCTGCACTCTGTCACAATATTCGTGAGATTTCAGATTATCAGAATTTTTCAAAAATTTAACCATTCTTGCAGCTACTTTTTTGCTCCCTTCAAAAGGTCTTATATCGTGAAGTTCTTTTTTGAAAGGACTTGCAGAACCTCTGTAGGCTTCAAGACTCATCGCAGCCGTCAGATCTGCCAGATCCAAAAGATATTCGAATTTTTCTAAACCTTTTATGGCATGAGCCAAAATAAACTGTGTTCCGTTGATCAATCCCAACCCTTCTTTTGGTCCCAAAACCAAAGGTTCAAGGTGGTGTTTTTCAAGAATCTCAGCAGTTTCAAAAATGTCATTGCCTACCCAAACCTGACCAAGACCTAAAAGTGGTAAAACCAAATGGGACAAAGGCGCCAGATCTCCTGAAGCTCCTACAGAACCCTGCTCCGGAACAACAGGAATAATATCTTTCTCGAGCATCAAGATCAATCTTTCGATTACCTCAAGGGAAACTCCCGAAAAACCTTTTGACAAGGCATGAACTTTAGCAATCATCATGATCTTAGAAAGCTCTTTATCAATCGGTTTTCCTACACCCACTGCATGAGAAATAATTAAATTATACTGAAGCTGCGCGGTTTCTTCCTCAGATATTTTCACATCGCAAAGCGGTCCGAAACCTGTATTGATACCATAAACAGTACGGTCTGATTCTACAATCTGTTTTACATTATTCTGTGATTTTATAATCTGCTCTTTTGCAGCATTATTCAATTGAGCTTTATTGGGGGTTTTACAGATTTCCAAAACATCATGGAAACTCAAAACTTCAACTCCGTATATCATGTCAAAAAAATTTGCTTAAAAATACACATTTTGGAGAGAACTGAAAATGCTTACTCTAAAACTAAATTATTTCCTTTTGGAAAGATGAATCATATCTAAATAACAATAGGATTCCGTAATTTTGTTTTATGAATCCTTCTTTAGAATTACAGCTTAAAACTTTACCATCAGAACCGGGCGTTTATCGATATTACGATAAAAACGGAAATTTATTGTATGTAGGGAAAGCTAAGCATCTGAAAAAAAGAGTTCTCTCTTATTTTAATAAAAATCTGCCGGGATACAGAATCAAGATTATGGTAAGTAAAATCCACCGTCTTGAAACGACCATTGTCAACAGTGAATATGATGCTCTTTTACTGGAAAACAACCTGATCAAAGAACATCAGCCTTTCTACAATGTGATGCTGAAAGATGACAAAACATATCCTTGGATCTGTATTAAAAATGAAGATTTCCCACGAATTTTCCTCACCCGAACAAAAATTAAAGACGGATCAGAATATTACGGACCGTATGCAAAAGTGCGTCCCGCAAAAATTCTTTTAGATACCATTAAACATATTTATAAACTCAGAACGTGTAATCTTAATCTGGCTCCTGCTAAAATAGATGACGGAAAATATAAAGTCTGTTTAGAATTTCATATTAAAAACTGTGAAGGCCCGTGCGAAGGGCTGGAAAGCAAACAGGAATATGATGAAAAGATAGATGCAATACGAGGAATCATCAAAGGAGATTTCCAGACTGCAAAAAAATATCTGGTTAATCAAATGATGAAATATGCAGAAAATCTTCAGTTTGAAAATGCACAGATCATCAAGGAGCGTCTGGATATTCTTGAGGATTATCAGGTAAAACATACGGTGGTAAACCCCAATATTGATGATGTAGATGTTTTTGGAATGACAAGTGACGAAACTGCGGCTTATGTTAATTATTTTAAAATAAGAAACGGTAATATTATTCAAAGTTTCACCACAGAAATTAAAAAAATCATAGAAGAAAGTGATGAAGATATTCTGGAAGAAGCCTTAATAGAAATCCGTCAGAAATTTGAATCCAATTCAAAAGAAGTTCTCATTCCGTTTCATTTGACGCTGGAAATTCCGAACGTGAAACTGATTGTCCCGAAAGTGGGTGACAAAAAACGCATCGTAGAACTTTCTGAGAAAAACGCCAAAGAATACAGAATCGAAAAGCTGAAACAGGTACAGATTGTAGATCCGGAAAGACATTCTAACAGAATCATGGCTGAAATGCAGAAACTCCTGAGAATGCCCGTAGAACCCCGTCATATTGAAGGTTTTGACAACTCCAATATTCAGGGAACCAATCCCGTTTCGGCCTGCGTAGTGTTTAAAGACGGAAAACCAAGCAAAGCTGATTACCGAATTTTTCATCCAAAAACTGTTATCGGTCCGGATGATTTTAAAACAATGGAAGAAGTAATTTTCAGACGGTATAAAAGAATGCTGGATGAAGGGGAATCTCTGCCACAGCTGATATTGATTGACGGTGGGAAAGGACAGCTTTCGTCAGCCATTAAAAGTCTGAAAATTCTTGGATTGTATGGCAAGATAACCATTGTAGGGATCGCCAAAAGATTGGAAGAAATCTTCTTTCCCGAAGATCCTATTCCTCTATATCTTGATAAAAAATCTGAAACTCTGAAGATTCTGCAGCGCGTACGAGATGAAGCGCACCGTTTCGGAGTAAGGCATCACAGAACAAGACGTACCAACTCTACCATAAAATCTGAACTCGAAGAAATTCCGGGTGTCGGAGAAAAGACGATTGAAATGCTTTTATCTAAACTAAAATCGGTAAAAAGAATCAAAGAAGCCAATCTGGAAACTTTAGAAGAAATCTTAGGCAAAAGCAAAGGAAAAATAGTTTACGAATTTTTTAATAATCTATAAATGATACAAAATAAAAATCAGCTCAAAAACTGAGCTGATTTTCTTATATTTTTGTCTGCTTAAAAGTTATACACCTCCCATCACATACATATTTTCCATCGTAGGAACTTCGCTTCCTCCTTTTTTCTCAAGAGTGATCGCAAAAGCCTGTGCTTTGGTAATGTTTGCCAACGCAATCTTCATATCTTTATCTTCAGAATACATCCCTGCGTTTACAGGTTTGCCATCTTCAATTGCCCACAACTGATATTGCATTCCTTCCGGGGCTTTTGGCAGGTTGTTCACGCTCAGATAAACATCTTTAGAATTGGCATCCCACAACACCGTTGCTTTGGATTCAGGATGTTTTTCAACACCTGCCAAAACAATTTTTTTCATATCAGGATTAGCCACCACATCCAGTTTCTGCTGCATATTCTGTATTGCGATATTTTTAGACTGGTTTTCATTTTTCATGTTTGCCATTTCCTCTTTCATTTCAGACTGGCTGCTCATCCAATAAAGATTGACGCCTGTACTTACTAAAAAGAGTAAAGAAGCGGCAACTGCAAAGTTTTTCCAGTTTCCTCTTTTCTCAGCGACAGTTTCCTGAATTTCAGTTTTCGCTTCGGTCTTCTGAGCATTGGTCTGTAGAGGAATGATTGGTTTTTCAACTGCCAATTCAACTTTATCCTGCTGTTGAATTTTATCCCAGATTTTAGATTTCAAATCACTGGGTGGGGTCACCGCCTGCGCTGTTGCAAGCATCTCAAAAGTTTTCTGTGCTTCCTCGAAAGCTTCTCTTACTTCAGTATTATTATTCATTACACACTCCAGAATACCTGCTTCCTCGGGAGAAGCATGACCTAGAATGTAAGATTCTAGAATTCCGGATGATATGTATTCTTTACTATTCAATTTTATTGATAATCTTTTAATAAATCTTTTAATTTCATCAATGCATTCCGCATTTTCGTTTTCACAGTACCCAAAGGCATATTCAGCTTTTCTGATATCTCACTCTGCGTATATCCCTGATAATAGGCAAGATCTATAAGCTCCTGCTTATCAGACTCTAAAGTTCCCAGCACATTGCTGAAACCTATAAAATCCGAATTATTAGTCGTGGAAAGTTCCGCATTGTTATATACGAAATCAGGTAGTGATTGGTTTTTTAACTCGTTCTGAAAACTTTTGGATTTTAAATAATCTATTGCTGTGTTTCTGGCAATATTGATCATCCATGTGTAAAATCTTCCTTTTGCAGTATCGTACTGGTGAATAGAATTCCAGATTTTCATAAAAACATCCTGAATAATTTCTTCAGTGTATTCTTTTGACTGCACAATCCGAAGAATCACCCCATATAATGCACCAGAATAATGGTCATATAAGTGGTGGAAACCTGATTCGCTCTTTTCTCTGAGCAAAGCAATAAGTTCGTCTTCCGAATAGTTTGTTTTAATATTGAATATTTTACTATCCAAATTTAATGAAATAAAACCAATGAAAGAAAAAATCTTTCAAAAAATTTATCTCGTATATGTAATAAAACAACCCGTAAAATTTTATTATAATGAAAAATACAATCACAAGATTTTTTTCTGCCTTACTGATGATTTTCATATTTGGAAATGGTGCAGCGCAATCCGGAAACTTTAAAGCAAAAAACCCTTATTACTCCAGAACTGCGACCACTCCCCTGAAAGTAAGCAATGCTGAGTGGAAAAAAATTCTGAAGCCTGCACTATATCAGGTCGCAAGAGAAGGTGCCACGGAAATGGCATTCACAGGCAAATACTATGAATATGATGTGAAAGGCACCTATTATTGCGCAGTCTGCGGTAATGCGTTATTTCTTTCCACTTCGAAATTTGCAACAACCTGCGGATGGCCTTCGTTCTATGAACCTTTGAGAAAAAACGGGGTCAAATATAAGAAAGACAATTCCTATAATATGGAACGTACAGAAGTTCTCTGCGGAAGATGTGATTCTCATTTGGGGCATATTTTCGATGACGGACCGAAACCGACAGGAAAAAGATTCTGTATGAATTCTGTTTCTCTTGAATTTGAACCTAATAAGAAGGCAAACAAATAAAATTAAAACACTGATTTTTAGCAATTTAAGATAGAATTTAAAAATTTTTAAATCTAAAATCATCTTACTGTCGTAGATGAGAGTAAGAACAGAGATTCGGAACAACTCAAATAATAATAATTTAAAAATAAAAAAAATGTACACAAGATCAAAATTAGCAGTAGCAGGAATGATCGCTTTATCATTCGCATTCAGTGGAAATGTAGCTGCCCAGAAAATGAAAGAAAAAACAGTGATGGTGGGCGGAGCGCCAATGTATCCTTCTAAAAACATTGTAGAAAATGCAGTAAATTCTAAAGACCACACTACATTGGTGGCAGCAGTAAAAGCAGCTGGTTTGGTAGAAACTTTACAAAGCGCAGGACCTTTCACGGTATTTGCTCCTACTGATGCCGCTTTTGCAAAATTACCCGCTGGAACAGTAGAAACATTGGTAAAACCAGAAAACAAGGAAATGCTTACTAAGATTTTAACATACCACGTTCTACCTGGAAAGTACAGCTCTAAACAAGTGATGGCGGCAATAAAAGCAGGAAACGGAAAAGCGATGATGAAGACAGTGGCAGGAGAAGAATTAACGTTCTGGATGAAAGGAAAAGATCTGTATGTAACCGACGCAAAAGGGAACAAAGCAAAAGTAACTGTAGCAGATGTGAATCAGTCTAATGGTGTAATACATGTAATAGATACTGTTCTATTACCATAGTTTTAGTTTTTTATGGTTTATTTTAAGGAAGCCTTATCTGGAGACAGATAAGGCTTTATTATTTTACTTTAAAATGAAAACTTCTTTTGTATAATCGTTGTTGCCTTTTGGCATTTCAATGACGATATTTCCATTTTCGTAATATCCGAGCGTTGATTCTCCCGATTTTAATTTTACTCTAAAAGTATCTTTTTTGGTTGTTGTCTTAAAGGTGGCAAATGGTACAGAATCGTTATTTTCTACTAAAATACACTGGCTTTCATCAATCTGTACTTTCTGTAAACTTATTTTTCCGTTGGTATATTTCCCTGTCTGATTATATGAATTATTCTCTACAGGCTGCCCGGAAACTTCTTTTACGGATTCTGCAGTAGTAACTTCATGAACAACTGTTTCTGTATGAATCTCCTTCGGACTTGATACCGGAACAGCGACCAAAGCCTGCTTCAGAGCATCCTGAAAACCTGCTTCATATTCTTTAATGGATGTACTTGCTTTCTGACTTGCAACCACTTTACCATTACAGTCTTTAAATTCTAAAACAATCTTATTTCTTAAGAACCCGCTGTCATTGATGATATCTGCATTCAAAACACTGCACGGATTTGAATTTGCTTCAGCCGTCCATTGATTTCTGCTTCCTGCAACTACGGTATATTTCTTTTGCTTAAGCGTATTCGTTAGCAAAACATCTAATTTGTACTGATCATTTTTAAATCCGGTAAACTTCTCCGGCAAAGCAACATATTTATAGTCGGAAACTTTTTGTGCGTAAGAAAATGTAACAAATGCGGCTGCGATAATTGTTGAAAGTTTCTTCATTTTTATTTTTATTTAATCATTTCTAAATTCTCCCATATCCAGTTTCAGAGAGAAAAAGTTGGAAAAGAAATTGGATCCTCCGATTCCTGAATTGCTGATGGCGTAATCAAGCGTTAAACCTCTGTACCTGATTCCCAAACCTGCACTCGGCTGAAAAGAAACCTTTCTGCTTAGATCTTCAATATCTGTGATGGACTGAAATCTGTTGACCCCCAATCTCACAAAAATCATTTTCTGATATCCTACTTCAGCACCTGCATACGGAGTAATACTTGCAAAGTCTGTTGAAAGAAGTGCTGCCGTTTTAGCAAAATCTACATTAATTCCTGCTTCCGGTAAAATATAAACACTGCTGTTGATTTCGAATAACTTACTTGCACCTGCATTTAATTTCGGCATGGTCAGTTCCATCTTATCAGTTGGTGCAGGGTTGAATTCTTCGCCGTTTACAACCGTAGACAATTCTTTTTGATTAATACTCCAAAAATTGACTGTAGTTGTTGCATCACGAAGTATTCCACCGAATTTCCAGCCGTTGTCTGCTTTATAAATGGCTCCCACATCAAAACCAAAACCATAGCCACTGGCAAATTTTCCTACATTTCTGTAAACAATTTTTGCATTAATACCCACATCCAATTTGGGATTCCCACCTGGATTGAAGGCATAAGAAATGATTCCGGCATAATCGGACTGCGAGAATTTGGTGATTTTATCATAATCAATATTTCCTTCGGTATCGATCAACTGAGTAGTATTTAAAATATTATCAACTCCCAGTCTTACAATGGAAACTCCGAAAACGCCTTCTTCCAGAACTTTTGCGTACGCCAGATAATCATACTTAGCAATCGATTCAAAATATTCTGCGTGCATTGCTGCTCCTTGCCAGTCTCTTTTGATACCGTTCATACCAGCGGGATTCCACATTGGTGAATAAACATCATCCTGATTGGAAATGACAGCTCCACCCATCGCCAATCCTCTTGCTCCGGCGCCAATATTTAAAAACTCGTTGGAATATTTTCTGATAATCTGAGATTGTGAAATCCCGAATAAAAGGGTAAATAATAATAAAAGATATTTTTTCATCATGCAAATTGATGCTTTAGTTAATTGTTTTTTGTTTTCTAGTCTTTATCAGTGCATTTGCTACGATTGCCAAAATCATTACGAGTGATGCGACGTAAAATATAGAACCCATATGTTCTGATTCTCCAAAGATAAAAAAAGCTAGTATAATTCCGTAGACTGGTTCCAAATTTACTGTTAAAATTAATGTAAAAGGCGAGATATACTTCATCAGCTTTACCGATTCCAGCATTGGATATGCAGTGAATACACCTGCCAATAAGCATATTAACGCCAAATCTCGGTAATTTATTTCATTTAATTGAAAAATCTGCCCAGATAATAAATAAAATACCGCCAAAAGAAACCATCCGCTGAAAATTTCGTAAAAAATAATATTTCCTGCACTGGTTTTCCCAAACAGTTTGCCATTGAATACAGAAAAGATGGTCCCAAAAACAGCACACAGAACTCCAAAGAAAATCCCTTTTTTATATTGAAATTCTGTTTTAAAAATAAGAAGAATACATGCAACAATAATCACTCCCATGACGACTTCGGAAATATCTATTTTCCTTTTAAAAACTAAAGGCTCCATAATTGCTGCAAACAGAGTTGAAAGAGACAAACAGCTCAGCGCGATGGAAACATTAGAAACCTTAATGGAATAAAAAAAACAGAGCCAGTGTAAAGCCATAAAAAAGCCAATTGCCGAAAGCTGAAAAAAAAGTTTTTTTGACACTTTAATGCTTTCTTTCTTGATGACCCGTATAAAAATAAACAGGAAAACCGCTGCAAAAAGCATTCTGTAAAATACGAGAATCTGCGCATTAGCAGTAATCATTTTTCCCAAAATTGCAGTAAATCCCCACAAAAAAACTATTAAATGCAATCTGAAAAGTGCTAATTTTTGCATACTTATATATAATCAATGTTTAATGCGCAAATCTACGAATAGGTTTGGTTAAATATTAATAATTATCAGGTAAAATAAATGCTCCCCCGGCATTTATCTGCAGGTCATTAAAATCCACAAAAAACCCTGAAAGTCTGTTCAACTTTCAGGGCCTTCAAATAATAAACTATTAAAAAAATAAACTAGGAACAGAGGATTTATATCGGAGTAATCAGCTCCTTTCCTCTTATGTAAAATTATAAAAAAAAACAAACATAAAAAAACATATCTATGTTAAATATTTCATAATTTTATGATTTTCAATGCGTTGAATCATAAAACAACATGAATTTATATTTTTTATAAAAGTAGTATCTTAGGCAAATTAAAATAGAAATTTCATGGATATCGAATTCAACAAACGAGAAGATCAAAACAAATTAAAATTATCTGAAATAAATCGTTTACTTTCTGAAATAAAAAAAGGAGGAGGAGAAAAAAGACTTCAAAAACTTCGTGATGAAGGAAAAATGACCGCAAGAGAAAGAATTGAATATCTTCTTGATAAAGATTCAGATTCTATTGAAATAGGTGCTTTTGCAGGATATGAAATGTATGAGGAACATGGAGGCTGTCCGAGTGGTGGTGTCGTTGTTGTCATAGGATACGTATCCGGAAAACAATGTCTCGTAGTAGCAAATGACGCTTCTGTAAAAGCAGGTGCATGGTTTCCTATAACAGGAAAGAAAAATCTGAGAGCTCAGGAAATTGCTATGGAAAATAAACTTCCGATTATTTATCTCGTAGATTCTGCCGGCGTTTACCTTCCTATGCAGGATGAGATTTTCCCGGATAAAGAGCATTTCGGGAGAATTTTCAGAAACAATGCGAAAATGAGTGCCATGGGAATCATTCAGATTTCAGCTGTTATGGGCAGTTGTGTTGCAGGAGGTGCTTATCTGCCAATCATGAGTGATGAGGCAATGATCGTGGATAAAACGGGTTCTATATTTCTTGCAGGAAGTTATCTGGTAAAAGCTGCTATTGGAGAGAGCATCGATAACGAAACTCTGGGCGGAGCAACAACCCACTGTGCCATATCCGGTGTAACAGATTATAAAGCAAAAGACGACAAAGATGCTTTAAATAGAATAAAAAACATTATGAAGTCTATCGGCAGCTATGAAAAAGCTGGTTTTGACAGGACGGAAAGTTTCCCACCAAAAGAAAATATAGACAATATTTTCGGTATTATGCCGGTTTCCCGTGCAGATCAGTACGACACTTTAGAAATCATTAAATGTCTGGTTGATAATTCTGAATTTGAAGAATATAAAGCAGATTATGGTAAAAGTATCATTTGTGCTACAGCAAGAGTTGACGGCTGGTCTGTGGGAATCGTTGCTAACCAGAGAAAACTAGTAAAAAGCGGTAAAGGCGAAATGCAGTTTGGCGGCGTTATTTATTCAGATTCTGCAGACAAAGCCACAAGATTTATTGCGAATTGCAACCAAAGAAAAATTCCGTTAATTTTCCTGCAGGATGTCACAGGTTTCATGGTAGGATCAAAATCTGAACATGGAGGGATCATTAAGGACGGAGCAAAAATGGTAAATGCAGTTGCAAATTCTGTAGTTCCGAAATTTACGATCATCACAGGAAACTCTTATGGCGCAGGAAATTATGCGATGTGCGGAAAAGCATACGATCCGAGACTTATTGTAGCATGGCCTTGGGCAGATCTTGCCGTGATGGGCGGTTCTCAGGCTGCCAAAGTTTTAGCACAAATTCAGGAATCCACATTAAAAAAGCAAGGCAAAGAAATTACCGAAGAAGCGCACAAAGAAATACTAGATTCTATTTCAAAAAAATATCAGAAACAAACCGAAGCCACCTACGCAGCATCAAGATTATGGACAGATGCCATTATAAATCCGATTGATACCAGGAAATGGATCTCTATGGGAATTGAAGCAGCAGATCACGCTCCTATCACAGAAAAATTTAATCTCGGCGTTATACAGGTCTGATTCAACATAACTTTTAAAATTAAAGCCTTACTTCCCAAAAGTGAGGCTTTTATTATGTTAAATAATTTTAAATAATTATAAACTCTCTTAACGACATACGATAGGGGTAAGATTCTTGTTATAGTAATATAGAAAACTAATAAGCACTCTCATCTTTTTAATTACTAATCTCAAAAGGAAACCTATGAAAAGATATTTTGCAGTCTTTATTGCTCTATATACCGTCGTTTTATTGTACATGATGTTTTACGCATCCGGAAGAGAGCCATCAGAAATTTCTTATATACAACATAAACCATTTATCACGATTCAGCATTTCTTCAATGATTACAATATCGGTAATCAGGCATTTATCGTAAACATATTCGGTAATATCTTTCTCTTCAGCCCATTTGGCTGGTTAGGAATAATTATAAGGAAATTCAACCGTTTTCTGCCGATCACACTTTTCTTTTTAGTTGCGATCAGCACAATAGAATCTATACAGTATTTTTCAGGACGCGGTGTAGCCGACGTTGATGATGTCTTTCTGAATACACTGGGAATGTTGTTAGGATTTTTCTTGTTTAAATATGCAACCTGGAAAAACATAGCCAATATCAAATCTCATTTCGATCTTTACGAAGAAAAAAGAAACATTCCTAAAGTTGTTTAACTTAACAATCTTCTTTTTTTTTTGCAGCTTATACAGCTTTCACTACTCGCTTTTTTGTGCCATGGCAAAGTCACTTCATACAAAAAGAGCTCAAACATGCCGTTCAATCTGGGCTGTGAGAGTAGTACCTACAATCGTGTTTCACTCCATCATTCTAAAAAGACCACTTTTCAACATAGTTTTTTATAAACGTTTACTGTTAAAAATTATTATTCATCTTTATAAATACGCTTAATACTCAGTAGGAGCATGATCTGTGTAGAAAAAGAATCAAGCACCATTAATCAGAACTCCGTAGGAGTTCAACAGTTGAACAGTAATAGTCAATCAATAATTAATTTATTGAGTGAACCTGAAGCTGAAAAGCCAAAACTTCATATCAATAGAAGGATAGGTTTTATCTTATAGATACTCCGTAGGGGTAAAATCTGTGAAAAAAAAGATCCAAGCACCATTATAATCAGAACTCTGGAGGAGTTCAATAGTTGAACAACAATAGTCAATCAGTAATTAATTTGAATGAATCTGCCTCGGAACAGGCAACATTTCATCATATCAGGAGGAGGGGTTTTAAGCCTATATTTTACCATATAAAAAATGTAAAGCTTTAGCCAAAACTGAGCTTACATTTTTCCTGAAGTTTTTTTCTTTATTTATTGCGGGAGTGAAGTGCGGCGCTATTGAAATGCACGTATGATAGATATATCATGATTTAAATAGACTACCTATCAAAAAACCTTTCTTCCCCTTTATATATACGCTAAAATACTCCTTAGGAGTATAATCTATGTAGAAAAAAGATTCAAGAACCATTAATCAGAACTCCATAGGAGTTCAACAATTGAACAGCAATAGTCAATCAATAATTAATTTATTGAATGAACTTGAAGCGGGACAGGCAAAATTTCATATCAGCACGAGGAGGAGCTTGCCCATTTACCATATAAAAAAATATAAGGCTTTACTTTAGCCAAAACTGAGCTTAAAAGTAAGAAAAGTATCTGATAATCCCAGGGTATAAAAAAGGTTTTATCAGGAGTTATGACATAAAAAAACCTCATTCGTAATGAATGAGGTTTTGAATAAAAACTGGCGGCGACCTACTCTCCCGCTTTCGCAGTACCATCGGCGCTGGTGGGCTTAACTTCTGTGTTCGGAAT
>Ga0308164_10000126_pt1 | contig 219087 bp, 207 predicted proteins | sample PhyTR2_FD_201031 | JGI IMG/M metagenome (GOLD analysis project Ga0308164, IMG submission 201031) | Phyllosphere microbial communities from UC Gill Tract Community Farm, Albany, California, United States - DLSLT.R2 | ecosystem: Host-associated > Plants > Phyllosphere > Unclassified | place... | reverse complement strand
AGACTTATAAGAGAAGACACTCCTAAAGGATACACCATCAGAAAATATGATGATTCCGGAAAAACTGAATTTGAAAAAACCTATGGAAACACCCCCGCTGAAAACACAGCTATTGAGAGATATTATCAGTATAATGCAACAACTAAACTTCCAGAAAAAGTATATGGAACAAGTAACGGGAAAAACTTTGCATATACTACAGAATACGATCAATACTATCGTGTAAAAGGCAAAAAAGAAGAAACCCCTGAGTTCGTATATACCAGTTCTTTAACTTTTGACAGTTTTGGAAGAGCAGATGAAACAACGATTTCAACAACATGGTTAAGTCCTCTCTATTCAACCTCTTCAAAAGTAAAAAATGTATATGACAGTAATGGCATACTGATACAGCAGAATGATGTAGATGCTAATAAAGCAATATGGCATATTTCCTCCACAAATGCTATGAATCAGGTAGCTCAGATGGAGTATGGGAATGGCTATATTCTAAACAATTACTATAGTCCTCAGGATGGAAGTTTAGTAAAGGTAAATCATGCCAATGGCAGCCTTGTTGCGCTTGACATCAACTATGATTTTGATGTTAATAAAGGAGTTCTCAGATCCAGAAATAATAATAACTTCGGAAAAAATGAAACTTTTGAGTACGACCTATTAAACAGGCTCCTTAAGGAATCAACCAATGGTGTTATAACCAACCAGTATTCCTACGACAAAAGAGGAAGGATGACCGCAAATCTTGAGCTTGGTTACTATAACTATAATGGGGAAAATGACTATAAACTCCATAATATAGCATTTAATGCGAATGGACAACAGATAAACACAAACAGAGGTTTTGCCGAAGTAACCTATAATGCATTCAACGCACCATTGACTATTAAGGTTCCTAACAAGGAAGACCTAACTTTTGAATACAGTCTGATTAAATCCAGATATTCCATGACCTCGGCTTCATCGGGAAAGAAAAAATTCTATTCTTCTGACGGAGTGATAGAATTTACCCGAAGATCAGGAAAAGGAGGAGGGAGACTGGAAATTGTAACCTATATTACCGGAGATCCCTATTCTGCAAATTATATTAAAAAAGATGTTATTAATATTGCAGGTGCATCACAAACCTCAGACAACTATTATCTCCACCGAGATCATCTAGGAAGTATTTTAGCAATTACCAAAGTAGATGGTTCAGTGGCTGAGAAACGTTTTTTTGATGCGTGGGGTAATCTTAAAGGACTGGCAGACAGTACAGGGCAGTTTGTTAGCCTTGATCAGTTTACCGGAGAAACATTATTGTTAGATAGAGGATATACCGGACATGAACATTTATGGAGAGCAGGCCTCATTCATATGAATGCAAGAATCTACGATCCCATATTAAGAAGATTCCTAAGCCCTGATAATGTTTTACAGGAGCCTTTCAATACACAAAACTATAACAGATATGGATATGTATTTAACAATCCTTTATTGTATACTGATCCTAGCGGCAATATTGGTTTAGGTGCTGTTTTACTAATTGCAGTTGCAGTCTCTGCTACCACCCATGCTATTATTAATACGATAAAGGGAGTTCCTTTTTGGTATGGTATGGGGCAGGCAATGACAACAGGTTTGGCGAGTGGTATCATCAGTTTTGGCATTGGCAGCGTTGCTACATCCATATTTACAGAAACTCTTACCGTTGGTAAAGCAGCTTTCCAAGCCGGAATGCATGCATTATCCGGCGGGGTGATGTCTGAATTAAATGGTGGCACGTTTATTTCAGGATTTGCGAGCGGTACTATTTCATCAATTCTTTCAAGTGGTGTTGAAAAGCTAGGGGTAACAGGTGAGAACTTTGAATTGATTAATGAAGGTGAAGGCGTAGGAGTTGTAACTTCTTTTGGAAGCAGAAATCCTGGACTTCTTAAAGCAATTATGCTTACTTCAGGAGGTCTTTCAGGAGGAATTTCTTCTACAATTGCTGGAGGAAATTTCTGGGATGGACTAAAACAGGGTCTTATGACATCGGGACTAAACCATGTTGCTCATTATTTAGCAGTAAATTATGAAATCACCAACCAGATTAGAGATAAAGTAACCAATCCTGATGATGTACCGGAAATGAACAAAGCGTCAATCAATAGAGTAAAAGGAGAAATACACTCTTTATTTGATGAACGAATGAAAAAATATGAAGGAAAAGCAAAAGTTACCATAGACCCAAATAAGGTAACAACATTTGCCGCAGAAACTACGAATGGAAAGATTGGAGCTGATACTGGAAAATTTGACGGACCGTTGATGATTACATTTTTTAAACAAGCTTTCCAGTCAAATTATTCATTAGCCGTTGCTATTCTTCATGAATATTATCATGTGGCAGACTTTGCTTCAGGGCACGCATCAAAAGATTTCTTAAATTTCCGTAAATCTAACACAGGTGCGAAAAGCGTTCTGATGCTAAGAAAAGTAAATGAACAAAGAGCATATACATTTGTATTTAATCTCGGAGATGTAAATAGTGAATGGACAACTGAAAAACAAAAAATGTATGGATTTTAACAGAACTAAAATAATTTTGATGATGTCTCTCGTTATGGGAAGTTTTTTATACTCTCAAAAACTAAAGATTTCAGCAGCTTCACCTGCCATCGGTATTTTTGATGTAACGATTGAAAATACGACCGACCGTGACATGACGGTCGCACTAGATACTACCGGAATAAATTTTGCCTGTCAAAAAGATGATGTTTATAACAACAACTTTTTAAGGCTTGCGTTGTGTACAAAGATTCCAAAGAACACTGATTTTCCTACCGGAATTGAATTCAATCAGCATGAGACTAATAATACCTATAGTGGGTATAATTCTCCTGAGGAATATATAAGCGCCTCTACAGTTATTTTAAAACCAAAAGAACAAAAGAAAATAAAATTCAACGTTTTTAAACAAGAAGATGCTTTTAAAAAACTGGATAAAAAATCTACATTATTGAAATCCAAGCTAATATTGTTTGAAAATAATACAATGAGTGAGACCTTCACATCAAATATTTTTATTGCAAAGATCCCCTTGAAGAAATGGTAGTGTAAGAAAAACAGTTGGTTTCCCCAACTGTTTTTTTTTTTGCTCTATAGTAACGAACCCTTATCACAATTCTCAATATTTTAATACATTTGTTAAAAACATATTCTGAATGAACTTCGAACAGATCAATCTGCATCTTGATGCTTATAAAGAACACGACCAGATTATAGATGCCGCACAATTTTTAATTCACTCATTTGGATTAGAGCATGATAATTTTGGTGGATTTGGTTTTCGGGAAGAACTTTCACCCAATTCTATGTTGCTGACCGCAGAAGGAGAATTGGGAAAACCTCAAAAAGTGATGATCCCCAAAAACCTATTTGATTTCGATCTGAGTCTAGTTCTGAATATGATGGCCCACGAAATGCTCCATGTAAGTCAGAAAGCCCCCGGACAGGTTATTGAAGATAAAAATGAAAGAGAATTTCAGGCATACTCTGAAATGCTTTTTCATAAAGTTTTTCCTCAGATTCCTGAGGTTGCAGATTTTCATAAAAAGTTCTTCGGAAACAAAGCACTGGAGTATTACAGAAGAATGGGCGAAGGTTCTGTATTACAGCAAAAATACGCAGAACAGAAAACAGAAATTGAATACTTAATTAACTCATTACCATGACAATAAAACCAGAAATATCCTGGACAGATTTTGAAAAAATAGATATGCGATGCGGAACTATAGTCTCCGTAAATGATTTTGAAAAAGCCAGAAATCCTTCTTATCAGCTCGAAATAGATTTCGGAGACTTAGGTATCAAAAAATCATCTGCGCAGATCACTTCTTTATACACCAAAGAGGAATTGGTGGGAAAACAAATTTTAGCCGTTGTGAATTTTCCTAAAAAGCAGATCGCTAATTTTTTCAGTGAATGTCTAGTTTTAGGCGTGTATGGAGAAAACAAAAGTGACGTAACACTTCTAACAGCTTCATTACCTGTAACCAACGGAATGCAGGTTGGATAATAATACAAACACACATGATACAAAACATTCCTTTAGAAAAAGTCTTATTCATTGACATTGAAACAGTTCCGCAATCAGCATCGTGGGAAGAGCTTCCCGAAACAGATCAGAAACTCTGGGATAAAAAAACAAAATTCCAGAGAAAAGATGATATTTCTGCGGCAGAATTTTATGACCGGGCCGGCATCATGGCCGAATTCGGTAAAATCATCTGTATCACGATCGGAATGCTTGAAAAAAATGACACATTGAAAATCAAAAGTTTTTCGGGCCATGATGAAAAGAAGATGCTTCAGGAATTCGGTGAAATTTTTAACAGTCCGAGACTTCGCGACATTATTCTCTGTGCCCATAACGGTAAGGAATTCGATTTTCCCTGGATCGCAAGAAGGTTTCTGATCAATGGGATGCAGCCTCCTGTTCCTTTCCAGATGTTCGGAAAAAAACCTTGGGAAATCCCTCATATCGACACGATGGAGCTTTGGAAATTCGGAGACTATAAGAGCTTTGTTTCTCTGGAGTTACTGGCACATGTTTTCGGAATTCCTACTCCGAAAGATGATATAGACGGCTCAATGGTTTCATCAATCTACTACATAGAAAAAGACTTGCAGCGAATTGTAGACTATTGTGAAAAAGATGTCTTAACTTTGGCAAATGTTTTCCGGCGTATGCGTCAGGAAGATTTGTTGAAAAGGAATATCAATCTAGATTAAAAAATGAAATTTACAGACGATCAAATTGCTGATATCGGAGAAGAGATTATAAGTGTACTTAAAACCGTTTACGACCCGGAAATTCCCGTGGATATTTACGAACTCGGGCTGATATACGATGTACAGATCTCCGACGAGGGTGATGTAAAAATTATCATGACGCTTACCACCCCAAACTGCCCTGTTGCTGAAACACTGCCTCAGGAAGTTAAAGATAAAGCGGCAGAAGTAGAAGGTGTAAAAAGCGTTGATTTAGAGCTCACTTTTGAACCTAGCTGGAACAAGGATATGATGAGTGAGGAAGCGAAGTTTGAACTTGGGATGCTTTAAACTCCAGAATTACAATACGAAAGGCTGTCAAAAATGACAGCCTTTTATTTTTATATCCTCAAAACAGAGGGATTATATTTCTTTTGCAATTTCTTTGCCTTCCCTTCTACTCCATTCACTCCAGGAACCTACATACAACTTAGGAGTCTCAAATCCAGCATAATACAACGCTAATATGGTATGACACGCTGTAACTCCTGATCCACAGTGAATGATCAAATTCTTAGAAGCATCTTTCAGTAATTTCAAGTATTTTTCCTTTAAAACCTCAGGTGGCAGAAAGTTCCCAGCTTCATCAAAATTTTCAGAAAAAGGAATATTGATAGCCCCAGGAATATGCCCGGCCACTAAATCTATCGGCTCAGATTCTCCTTTGTATCGATAAGCATCTCTTACATCAATAACCGTTGAAGAACCTTTTTCCAGTTCATTTTCAACTTCTTCCAAATTTACAATAGGAAAAAGCCAGTGATCATTTTTTAAAAGTGGAGTTTTCTCGACAGTCTCTTTTCCGGATGAAAATTCCACTCTTCCTTTTTCTGCAGCCTGAAATCCGCCATTTAAAACCTGAACATGTTCAATTCCAAAAGATTTCAGCATCCACCAGGCTCTTGCAGCTGCGTTACCTCCATTTTTATCATCATAAATAACGACGTGCGAATTTTCAGAAATGCCTGCATTTGAAAGCGTTTCTGAAAACTTTTGAATATCCGGAAGCGGATGCCTTCCTCCAAAAGCGGCATCTGTACCAATCTCTGCAAGATCTTTATCAAGGTCTATGAATCTTGCTCCTTTAATATGTTTTTGAAGATAAGTTTGCATAATATCTTTTCCAACTCTTGCGTCAAGAATAACAAGATTTTTTTTTTGGAGATTTTCTTTTAATTCGGAAACTGAAATAATCGGAGACATGGTATTTTGTTTTATGGTTTTATTAAATCTTTTAAGGCGGGCTAAAGCCCGCCTCTATTGATGTGTATTGATTATCGTTTAAAAATGAAAAATATCTTTAGCCCGGTTATATGAGCTTTCGAAATTTAACAAATTCAGATTGTGGTCTACTTTTTCTACGCTCATAAAGTTGATCACCTGTTCTGTAGGCATATTTCCTACCAGATCATCTTTTGCCATTGGACATCCACCAATTCCTTTAATTGCACTGTCAAATCTGCGACAGCCTTTATCATATGCTGCCTTTAATTTTGAGTAAGAATCTTCATATCGGTTATGAAAATGTCCTCCAAAATGAATATCAGGATATTTCGACGGGATCTTATCAAACAAAAGAGAGATCGTTTCCGGCGTTGCAACTCCCGTTGTATCAGAAAGTAAGATGTTTTTAATTCCGATTTCTGAAAATCTTTGTGCCCACTGGTCTACCTCTTCCCATTTCCACATTTCTCCGTAAGGATTTCCAAATGCCATTGAAAAATAGATGTTCAATTCTCTGTTTTCACTTTGGGTAAGTTCAAGAATTCTAAGCACTTCATTAAAGGCTTCTTCCTGGTTTTTATTGGTATTTCTATGCTGAAAAGTTTCAGAAATTGAAAAAGGAAACCCCAGAATATCAACGGTCTGATGTTTTAACGCTTTTTCAGCTCCTCTGTAATTTCCAATAATGGCAGAAATTTTTGTATTGGATAGCGATTTATCTATATTCTCAGCAACCTCATCAGAATCTGCCATCTGAGGAATTGCTTTAGGAGAAACAAAACTCAGACTGTCTAACACATCAAAACCTACTTCCATCAGGGAGTTGATATAGTCTATTTTTTTTTGAGTCGGGATAAATTCTCCCCAGCCCTGCATGGCATCTCTCGGGCATTCAGTTAGAAACATTGGCACATTTTGATTTTATCAAATATAATAAAACTAAACAATTTCTTGTCAGCGTTCTACAAAGCTAACATTATTTTGATTTTCAATGATTTATATATGATTTAAAATTTCAATATTTGATATTCATCCGCAAATAACCTGTTCTGAGCATCAAATTTGCTAACTTTGTTAAAATTTTTGATATCAAATGAGTACTATAGAATTCAACCCATTGTGGAAAGAAAAGCTGCTGAACCGTTTTCTTAGCTATGTAAAAATATATTCAACCAGTGATGCAGAGAGCGAAGCTACTCCGTCTACCCCGCAGCAGTGGGACATCGCGAAGTATATTGTTGAAGAATTAAGAACGATAGGTTTAGAAAATGTTTCTATTGATGACAATGGTTATATTATGGGATATGTGCCTTCTAATCTGGAAAATGACAATACACCAACAATTGGATTTATTTCTCATTATGATACTTCTCCGGATTTCAATGGAGAGCATGTAAATCCTCAGATTTGGGAAAATTATGATGGAAGTGATCTTGTTTTAAATCAAACAATAGGATTCACTCTGTCCCCTTCAAAATTTGAAAGTTTAAAAAAATACATTGGTCAAACACTGATCACCACAGACGGGAATACGCTTCTCGGAGCTGATGATAAAGCTGGTTGTGCAGAGATTGTAACTGCAGCGGAATACCTGATCGCTCATCCGGAAATCAAACACGGAAGAATCGCTATCGGTTTTACTCCTGACGAAGAAATCGGAAGAGGGGCTCATAAATTTGATGTGGCCAAATTCGGTGCTGAATGGGCTTATACCATGGACGGCGGAGAGGTTGGTGAACTGGAATATGAAAATTTCAATGCAGCAGGAGCTGTGGTAAAAATTCATGGATTAAGTGTTCACCCGGGATATGCATTTGGAAAAATGATCAATGCAGGTCTTTTGGCAGCTGAATTCGTACAGTCTCTTCCTGCTAATGAAACCCCTTCCACTACTAAAGGTTTTGACGGGTTTTATCATTTGATGGATATTACCGCTGATATTTCTGAGGCTAAACTTCAGTATATTATCCGTGATCATAACGAAGAGAAATTCGAGGCCAGAAAGAAGTTTATGGAGGAGAAAGTGGCTGAGTTTAATCAAAAACATGGTGCCGGAACCGCAGAAGTTGAGATTAAGGAACAATACCGCAACATGAAGCAGCAGTTTGAAGGTAAAATGCACATCGTAGACCTCGCTGCCAAAGCAATGAAAGAAGCCAATATTGAACCTAAAATAAAAGCGATCCGAGGAGGAACAGATGGCGCCCAGTTATCTTATATGGGCCTTCCTTGTCCTAATATTTTTGCGGGTGGACTTAACTTCCACGGTCCGTATGAATATGTAGCATTGGAAAGTATGGAAAAAGCCGTTGAAGTAATCATCAATATTGTAAAAGCTTAAACATGAAAAAATTATTAGCTTTGGCCGGTATTTTTATTTTATCGATCAGCTATGCACAGGTATCTGAATTTCAGAAGGCGGATGCACGCTATGACAGAAAAATAAAGGCATTATATACAAAGTATCCTAAGGCTAATGATGAAAGAACCAAGCGGGAGTGGCATCTTACGGAAGAAAAAGTAGCCACCTACAGAAACGCGCTGGAAAAAATTGAAGAAGAACAAAAAAAATTGATCAGGGAAACTCCAACTTCAGGAATGTCCAAAATCTCTAAAGAAGCAGTCTATGAAACGGGAACAGCCTCTTTCAGAAAGCTTTTTAATGAAACGATTGCGCTGTCGCTTAAGAATTTTGCTTCAGAACCTTATAAGGCAGTAGTATCATTTACAGTAGATTCCAAAGGGAATGTATATGGAGCTAAGGTAAATGGTAAAAATGAAGATATCAACCTTTTTATCCTTGCTGCATTGTATCGCATTAAAGATCAGGGAAAATGGAAACCGGCAGAAAGCAATGGCAAACCAGTAGCTTCTGTGGTTAATATCCCGGTTGAGGTTAAGCCTTAGCCTTAGAGGTTAATTCTATTATACATCATAAACCCTGCTGCATCTTGTGGCAGGGTTTACGTTTTCAGATGAAGATTATTTTGGATCATAAAATATTGATATTTAGCCAACTCTTTTAAAATCACTTTTAGAATGTTATGATAATAAGGAATAGCGCCAGGATAAAATTATTCTCAGATTTTGTTGTTGATACCATATTCAGACAATAACAACCCTTTATTTATTCAATTATTTTAGTCTTTTTAAATGAACGGTATGCAAACCAGACAGCAATTAATGCAATCCCGGCCCGTATAATAACCATTGGCATTATAGAATCCGCCTCCAGGAAACCCGCTAATCCTGAAAGTAAAAAAGTAACCATAAGCTGCATAAATCCCATCACCGCCGCTGCAGTCCCACGCCCTTCTTTAAAAGGTGACAAAGCATGAGCTGAGGTAATGGGAAACAAAACTCCAATGGCAAGCAATGACAGATACAGCATCAGAATTTCCAGCACAACGGAAATACCTGAAGCGGCTATCAAAATGTGAAGGCTGCATACCACCAGCAATACAATTGTAGCTGCCAGTAAAAGTTTTGTATCGCTTATTCTCTTTATTAATTTAGGAGTAAGATAGGCTGCTGTTATTAATGCAAGGGAGTTGAAACCAAATATCAGACTGAAAGTACCACTGGAAAACCCGTGAAGTTTCATAAACAGAAACGGTGCATTAGAAATATAAATGATCAAAGAAGCAAAAGCTATACTCCCTATCATCGTACTGTTGATAAATGCCTTATTAGAGAGGATGATTTTCAGGTGATGTTTTATGCCTTTTTCTTCTTCAGTAGGATTAGAAAGCGTCATTCTTGAATTGGTTTCGGGAATGTATCTATATACCATTAACAGGGTTAAAATACCCATTATACTTAAAAAAGCAAATGAACTATTCCATCCCCAGAACTTAAGAAATACACTTCCCAGCAACGGAGCAACAATCGGAGCAATACCGCTTATCTGCGACTGTTGCGAAAAAATGGTGACCGATTTTTGCTTGTCATACAGATCAATAACAATAGCACGTCCAATAACAATCCCGGCGCTTCCACCAAAGGCCTGTAGAAAACGCATGGCCCAAAGCATATAAATATTTTCTGTAAAAAATATGGCTGTAGCGCCTATAATGAAAAGAAAAAGGCCACAGTACAGCATTGGTTTACGCCCAGTCTTATCGGACAAAGGCCCCCAAAGAAGTTGTCCGAAAGCAAATCCGGCAAAAAAAACGGAAATTGAGATCTGGATATGTCCTATATCGGTCTGGAAAATTTGAGCCATACTTGGAAAAGCAGGCAGATAAAGGTCTATACTTAATGATTCCAGGGTGTTGAGCAGTGCCAGAATAAACACGACTATACTTAAATTTCTCATAAACAACAGGTATCCGCAAAGCGGTTTTTCTGTCTGCAAAATTCCTTTAAAAAACAGTACCGTTCAATATAATAAGTGAAGGAAGACCAGCACAAATTGAGGATTATAATTGATATATTGTTGGAATAACCCCTATTCTAAGATGAACATAAAATAACTTTCTGAAGATTAGCCTTTTCCAACCTTAAAACCATCAGGATTTTGACCGGTATGTTTTTTGAAAAAACGGGAGAAATAAGAAGCATCACTGAATCCTAATTTAAAAGCAATTTCTTTAACGGTTAAAGCACCGAAACTAAGTTCTCTTTTTGCTTCAAGCAAAAGCCGTTGGGCGATCATCTTTTTCACTGTTGTTCCTCTCGATAAACGGACAATATCGTTGAGGTGATGTGTGCTTACTTTTATCTGATCTGCATAAAAACGAGTCTCTTTCTGAATGGTATAATGTTCTTCAATTAAACTTACCAACTTTTGGATACGCTGCCTCTCATTAATTGATGCATCTTGCAGGTTAATTTGTTCTGTAATAATAATACAGAATGCTTTCAGATAGGTTTTTAATAAATCTATGCGCATTGCGCCATTATACTCTTCTTCTATAAGCGATATTATCGAACTACAGGTCTCTGTGTTTTTATCATTCAGTACAAAAGGTGTCGTCCCTCCGGTTACAATGGTTTCAATATCGCAGACCTCATTGAATATTTCCCTGCTTACTGCAATTACATAGCCTTTTTCACCTCTTAGCTTCATATTGAACACCTGCCCCGGTACAATGATACAGATCTGGTTATTCTTGAGGGTATGATTTTCAAAATCCAATTCTAAAAAGCTGTTTTCTTTTACATGACTGAACCAGATCATCTCGAAAAAATTATGCCGATGCACATCATTAAAATTCTCCGGATGTCCTGTATCAAGAGTCATCAGCTGAAATTGTTCAGAGGTGAGATGATGGATGGGGATATCTTTTTCTGGTGAGTTCATTTGTCAGTTTTTTTATTTTTATGGAGTAAACAACAACCTCAGCAAAAAAAGTTAGATATAGCTTGCTTCACTGTTGTTTGATTGTTTTATAAATGTAGAAAATTATTTGCCTCACCAACTCTAAATATCGTTATCAATTAGACTATTTAACAATAAATTTCCATTTTGGGTTTCGAATTAATTTCTCAATCCAAACTCCATTACCAGCTGTCTGGATTATTTGATTATCATTTTTTATTTTGATTTAGTTTTTTCTTGAGCCTCATAACTATTCTTTTACAGCACCATCGGTAATAATCTTGGATCGATTACGATATTTTTCTACAAAGGTTTCACCACTTGGGAAGTTTTTGATATTTTGGGTTATCTTTCCTAAATAATTATTGAAACAGTTTGCAGTGGGTTTTATCACTGTACTAGGATCAGCAATTTCTAATGTAAAAAAAAGGTTGTCTCACTTTTGAGACAACCTTTTTTTTACAGCTCAAGATAATAAAACCTTTCGCAACTAAGGCAGTATAATATCTAACAACTTTTAAGTTTTAATAGGTATGATAATTGAATATAATACTAGATATATAACTAGAATTAAAAATACCAAAAATATTAATACTACTCTTATGGATAGATGATCTTCCATAAATAAATAGTCAAATTTATTATTGTAAAATAGTAAAATATTTTGTCTTACATTGATCTTTCCACATATTTTATCTGAAACTGCTACAGAATAATTTTTATTTTTATAGTCAACCCATATTGTGGAGCCTCCTCTTTTACCATAATTACAATTGATTCTTTTAACGATACATTCTACTTCTTTATTACCTTTTATTATTTCTTTTTCTTGTTTATAGAAATATACAGATGACAAAAAAAGTAACATGCTAAATGTTAATAATAAATATTTTACCATTTTCCTATTTTATTTAGCTTTTTCTTGATCCCCATTACCTATTGTTTTTGCGGTACCATCAGTAATAATCTTGGCTCGATTATGATATTTTTTCTACAAATGTTTCACCACTTGGGAAGTTTTTTATATTTGGGGTTACTTCACCGTCTAAACCTGTGATACAGCTACTGGACCCTAAATGATCCGGATGGAACCAATAGATTTTCTGTCCTTTATACCCTGCGTTTAAAAAAGCCACTGCAATTGCAATGGCTTTTGTTTATCAGCTCAAAGTCATAGACTTTGCAAAGCCGTGCTTATATTAACGAGTTTTGAAAAAATAATACATTAATGTATGCATTAACATACATGCTATAAAAGAATAAATTGTAACTATACTTGCTATAGAAAAGAATACATTTTTGTCAATCCGACCATGTATCAGGTATATAAAAAATGTATAACAAAACAATCCTATAATAGTATTAAGTATATTTTTGTAAAATATATTATTAATATTTCTTCCCAAGTAATTAATAATTAATATTGGAATATACATTATAGTAATTGTAAAAATTACCGGGAAAAAAAATCTAGCCGTATTATCATATAACTTCCAAATTAAAGAAGAAATAATAATATTAAGTATATAAATAAGTAAGTACCACATAATCTTTTAATTTTTCAACCATCCTTTACCTTTAAACCATCCCCCCCATGATGAATTTAAAGTTCCACTAGAATTTTTCATATTATCAAATCCACCCCATTTCGGTTTATAAGAGTTAGGATATAGCATTAGTAAGGGAATATCAATTCTTGCCTGAGTATCAGTAACAGTAGCTCCAAATGTAGAAAAATTAGGAGCAGACCCTCCTCCGATAAATGAATGCCATCCATTACCAGATCCTGCCGAATGAGCCATTTGATTCATATACTTTAATGCAGTTGGAGAGGCTGATGCATAAATAGGAGGAGCAACTTTACCCTGCTCGTAATTTACCAAAGCTGTATCCCACGCCTGTGCTGCAGAGCCTGTTAAAGGAGTATTAGCGTACTTTCCATATAGTAAACCGTTAAAATAAGGCAAAGTCCCATTTTGAATTCCTACGTTCAATTTTTTTAATAAATCAACGGTTTCTGAATTAATGAATATATCTGCACCTGAATCAATTATAGACATATCATCTACCAAGCCTATTGCTCCACTCATCCACCTTACCTGATGTCCTCTTGCTGTAGATTCTGATTGTACCCATTTATAATAATCTAATATCTGAGAAAAAGGGGCATATTGATTCTTAACATTGTTCTTTGTATTGTATGCATTAGCATTTTTCCATGTTTGGGTATTATTTAATCTATCTGACTCCCTCCAATCACCTTTACCTAGTTTCCCTTTATAAGAATTCGGAAATTCCTGCTCAGGAGCCATGCCCGTTGGATCAGTAAATCGTACAGGATTACTAAAGGTATATTCATAAGGAGAACGTCCTGCAAATTGTTCCGCCAATGGATCCACATTCAACCAAAGACTCACTCTAGGATTATAATATCTCGCTCCATAATAGTAATACCCTGTTTCAGCATCAAGTTCCTTGCCATTAAATTTGTATGGACTGTAGTTACTATTTCTGTGGTTTTCTACAAAAGTTTCACCACTTGGGAAGTATTCTATATTCTGGGTTACTTCACCGTCTAAACCTGTGATATAGCTGCTGGAACCTAAATGATCCGGATGGAACCAATAGATTTCCTGTTCTTTTGCTCCTGCATAATTATTGACACAGTTTCCGTTATACCCTGCATTCTGCCCGTAGTTTGGCGGTGGAGTAATATTGTTTTGCTGCATTACCGTCAGACTGCTCTGTGTCACTGCCTGCAAAATGGTATTAGATACATTCACAGGATTGATAGGTGGTGTACTTCCTGCAAACGGAATGATCAGCCAATTACAATCGAAAGTTCCTGTACTAGGACTTGTCCCGTTTTTGCTTACTATTCTTTGACTTCCTGCATAATAATGCTTGGTATAGCGAGGTTGTAAAACAGTTCCATTATTATCAAATGATACATTCAAGGTCAATAATCCATTCGGATATATTGCTGTATTATGAGTAGTTCCAAAATATTGCGGCGGAGGCGGGGATATAACAGAGGGATCAGCTATAGATCTTGCCAAAATTCCAGACTGTAATACATCTTTAATAATTCTCTCTCCTCCGGCATCATAGGTATAGATCGCAGCTCCATCAACTTCCGGTGTAGAAGGATTGGTATCCACAAAGCGAAGACGGTTTTCTTCATCCCACTGATATACTGTTTTATCTTCGGTAAGATTACATGTCTCCTGCGCAATAGAAGTAGGATTTCCTTTTGCATCATATTTATAATGCTGGAACTTCACGTCCGGATCAGCCGGATTACAACATGTAGACGACGGTACTAAATTAGGTTCATCTACAATTGTAGTTGGTGCATGTGGATGTGCCGTATCTTCATACTTATAATTTAATCGGTAAGATGTTGGCTCCATCGCTGTCCAGTTGTTGTTGGTCGCTCCGGTAGTCCATTCATGCTTCTGGGTTTTGCTCATGACATTGTGCATATTGTCATAAGACATGGCCACAGTGTAACGATGACGCTCTTCCTGAGCCTGTGTATTAATCCCTCGCCAGTTTCCTGAAGCAGAGGTCAGACGGTAAAGGTCATCATATCCGAAGGCATAATTGGTTCCACCACCTAAAAGGCCATTGACAATAGGAGCATTGTTATGCACCTGCATTACATTAGACACTACATCATACTGATACACATTTTCCATGAAAGATCTGCTGACATTTTTAGCATACATCTTCAACAGCCTTCTGCGGTTGGTCTCATACTCGTATGTTGTTTCTGTACCGTTTCCATTTTTAAGGTAAACTCTTTGTTCAAATTTATCGTACCCGATAAGATTGATCATCGGATAAGAGTTTCCATCTTTTACAGAGGCAACATTATTCAGATTACCACCTTTATCATATTTGTACGTTAATTTTTCGCCATCAGGATAAGTAATTGTCTTTACACGGTTCCAGGTGTCATATTCCCATTGTGTTCCGAACCAGTATACTCCCGCTCCCGGCACTGCTACTGAACGTCTCTGATAAGTAAGTTCACCCAGTCTTCCGTATTTCAGGTACTGTGTTCCTGTAGCATCGGTCTGATACCACAATCTTCCTACTGCATTATTATCCATTGCTGAAGCATCCAATGCATTTCCGTAGTAATATTTTACGTTGTTTTCAGGATATAAAGGATACTTCACTTCTTTCAACCTTGAATAATCATAGTTGTATTCTACGGTTTCATTAGCCGCATTGGTTTTGGAAGTCATATTACTTGCCTGATCATACTTGTACGTAGTAACCCCAGTGTCCGGATGCGTATAAGAAGTTCTTCTTCCCAAATCATCATACACCGAAGTGGTAATATTATTGTTTACATCTTTTACCTGAAGGATTTCTCCAATCGCATCATAGGTAAACTGGGTTTTAATATCACCTGTATTTGAAACTTCATGAACTGAAGTTGTTCTTCCTTTAATATCAGCATAGGTTTTCTTAATACTTCCCAGTTCATCTTTGAAAATAGTTTGAAACATATTTCTACCCTGAACATCTGTTCCAAAACCGTAAGTAATGGTTGAGAAAAGGTTCTCTCCCGGAAGCTTTGTGTAAATGACTCTATCTAATACATCATATTGATTGATCGTAGGTTCGATATTGTCTACAGCAACATTATATTGTGTATTGTTTGAATTAATACTTTCTACTGTCGGATAATATGTTTTCAACGCTCTTCCGAAGGCATCTTCTTCAACTTTACCTGCTACAATATATTTTAATCCCTGATTATGAATATCTCCGGTTTTCTTCACCTGAACTGCTCCTCCAAAACCATCTGCTATGGTAATGGTATTGATGGTGCTATCTGTATATTCCGGATCATAATGTTTGGTCGTTGCAAAAGACTGTGCATTGGTGGCATTAAGCGGCGCATTGGTAATCGGGTTGTATTCAAACTTAATCGTCCACGGAATGTTGTTAAACAATTCGTATGGTCCTGTAATTTCTGTAGTTCTTGCTTTGGCATCATACACATATTTCATTGGCTGCAGGTTCATATCTTCAGTATAGGTCGGTACTCCGAAACGGAAGTCATACTTGGTTTTACTGCTGTAGCCAAAGGCATCCTGCACTTTTACCGGATACGTTTTTACATTATCATCATACGTATACTGATGGAAGAATCTTTGATTCTGCACATTCGCCGGCCCTGTAGATTTTGTGATATTTCCATATACGTCATATTCAAAATCGTAAACTGAATAATTGGTTCCCTGATTAAGGATCGTCATTTTTGAAAGATCCCCATTAGCACTGTAGTCTGCTTTTTTCTCTCTAGTAATCCCCTGTGCAGTATTTTTCACTGATGTAGGCATCACAATGTATAAAGCTGGATTAACTAATGTATAGGTAACTTTACTGGTGACTAACTCAGAAGCTCCAATCTCATGATCTCCGGAATCCCTTACTTCTGTAGCATTTCCCCATTGGTCATATTTATCAATTTCTGTAAGCGTTGTTTTCCATCCTGTATCTCCTTCAAGAAATGCAGATTGGTTATTGAGTAAAGCAACAAAACAAGCATAGTTTTGATACGTTTTCTCATCTTCTTTTTCTTTTAAAATAAAATTTGCATTCGGATCTTTTATTGACCTTAATGAATATCTATTATATTTTATAGTCCAGTTTTTATCATTCCCATCAAGAAAATTTTCGGTGTTTAATAATCCTTTCAGGTAATAATTATTATTATGAAACGTCTGAACAGTCTTTCTGTACACCACATTTGAAGAAACCCCGCCTTGTTTTGTATCGATCTGACTGACCGTCACCTGGTTGAATCCGTAGAACGTTCTTTCCCTACGGCTATAGTATGGATTAAAATAATCAACCTTAATCTTAGATACATCCGGGCTGTATGCATTATCTCCTGTGAAACCGTCATTAGTAATCACGCTTTTTAATACATATTTGCTTTGAGGCATATCATAGGTGTTTCCTACTCTTTCATAATCAACTTCCCAAGATCCTCCCATTGGAGTAGTTACTTTTTTAAGAAGGTTGGTGGTACCGATCGTAGAATATTTTACCAGTGCACTAGTATTAACAAAGTTTCCGTTACCGTCTAGCTGCGATTTTACTAAATCTGGGTATCCATCTCCGTTCAGGTCTACGATTTGCTGCTGAACGTTACTGTCTCCCTCTCCAAAACTTGTGCTTGGATTAATAGAAATTTTAAAAGAATTTCCTGTCGCTCCAATAGGGATAAGGATGGATGCCGTAACTCCCATATTCATATTGTACCCTCTGGAAACATCCTGCTGGATTGCTGAAGAAGCATTCCATGGTGTAGGAACAAATCTGTTTCCGGTATTCAGTTGTACGCTCAGGTTTCCTCCGGAGCTGCTGACTAAATCTGCTAATCCATCATTATTTATATCTACCAGTGATGTTTTCTGATCAGAAAGGGTTTCAGATTTTCCAGCTCCAAAAGAGATACTTGCATTAAACATACTGATGCCTTTTGGTAAATTATCTGTTATCGTTCCTCCAATGGATGCCCCTATTCCAAGGTTAGAAGAGGTAGTTGTTCCTTCTCTGAATTTACCATACGAAAGGGTTTCAGGAGCAGCATAAGAATATCCTAAATTAAGCTGAACCTGTCCGTTCTCTGCAACTCTATCCAGCAAACCATCTCCATTAATATCTATATAACTGTAATTGGAATAATCTGAGCCTTCAGATGTTCCTGCAGAGAAATTAATCCCTGCCTCGGCCGCTTGTTCAGCTTTTTGATTGCTTGATTTATTAGATTTACCTGACAATGGATAGTTTTGTCCCATTCCGAATCCGGAATTGTCAGGATGTTTCGTTTTATGTGGATTATCATTAGCTCCAGGGAGTGTACTGCCGGAAAGCATTCCCATCATATTGGTAAACTGTACCATATTACCGTTCAATACGTCCGGATATCCATCTCCATTCATATCAAAATAATCCAGAGTATTGATTGTTTCACCTGCAGATGTTGTTTTGTTCAATGAAAAAATGAAGGCCCCCCCAGAAGTTCCTGTATTATTATTCGTGGTTTTTGACTGTTTAACAGGTGCATTGAAAATTCCGGGACTACTCGCCGGAGTATTTTGTGAAAGAATTCCCATATCAGTCATTCCCATTCGGGAAGCAGAAATATCCTGCCCTTCCGCGTAAGTGGATTTACTGATTCCTATCAATCTTTGTACATAATCAGGATTAGTCTGAGCATTAAAATCTTTTCCATTGTAAGGGTTCATCATAATAAACACCCTTTCATTTAATGGAGTATGATCATTCGGGTCATTTGGCGGTACTAATTTGCTTTGGTCTATTGCCTGGCTTCCATAATCTGTTAACTGATTCTGTAACTGGCTGCAAGTAGCTGGTAACGTTCCATATCCTCCATGATAGATAAACTGTCCCCAGTTTCTATACATACTGCCAAATCTTGCATCATCCTTGGAAAGATCAGTAGTAGACCCTTCCTGGTATATATTATCTTTGTCTCTCCCATAGACATTGATACCAAAAGTACTAAATACGTTTGGCGCAGAAGGATTTGATGCTACAGACTCACGAATTTCTACCTGCATACCCGGAATTGGCGCATCCAATCCTTCATCTGAAGCAAGATCCGAGTAGCATTCTACATAATAATCCATGTAAGAGCCCATATTCTGATAAATAGAAAGGTCCTGAATAGAATTAGCACTCCCCGTCCAATTGATCGTAGTAATCGTCATATCAAAAAAGGCACCCTGCTGTCTTACACTTTTTCTTACCACATAGGTGTACTTTCCTGCCGGTTTGCCCGTAAGCTTTGCATAGATGCCATAAGGACCGCCATAATTTGCCCAAAAATAATAGCCCTTAAACGTTGATGCTGTATTTGTTTTTAAATTGAAAAACTGAAAATCAGGAATGACAGGAAGCTCCATATCACTTCCATTATAATTCATGGTGAGTTTTAAATTATTAAATTTTAAATTCTCCCATTTTTCATTGACATCAGATTTTACCCTGAAATACAGAATATCTCCTTCACTCAAAGCTCCTGTATTAAAAACAACAGGCAGGTTTCCCGTATTAGCAGCCGCATACAGCTGGCTGCCTATTGTAGTTATGGTACCGTTTGTTTGTTTTCTTACAACATTAACCTGAATATCTCTTACTGTTACCGGCTTAATGAATGTTGCTGTAATCGTTCCTGCATTAACTCCGACAGGAACCCCTGTCCCTGCCTTGCTGCTTACCAGGCTTACATTCTTATATTCACCTAACGATGCTCCTGAGGAGTCTCCATACCACTGGGTACCACCCGGGTATGGATTGAATATATCAATATAGGAATAACTAATATTGATTGGCAGCTCCACCAGATCTCCAACACCATTATCTCTTGAATTTACTCTAAAATAAATATAATCACCTTGCTTCACGGCCACTGTTGGCTGATAAACTGTATACGTACTAGTTGTCGCATTAAGTACCGTAGACGAAACGAGCATGGTAGAAGTATTTGTCTGAGAGTTATACTGCTGAATACTTATTTTTACTCCGTCCGGACTGGATGAAGGGTTTTTTAATTTAATAATTCCGCTTAGATAAACTGTTCCGTCAAAAGGGGCTTTCCATGCCTTCACCACATCATGGAGCGGCGAGTTTTTATAATCTTCTAAGATATCATTACAATCCACACTTGGAGTGCTTACAGCAGCTCCTTTATTAATGGGGTTTGGAGTAAGTGATACATCTGTTGTGTATTTTAAAGCTCCATTATCTATCCTTCCAAAATATACCTGTCCGTTACTTACAATATCCTGTATCCCGTCGCTATTGGCATCCGTAAAATAGTTATAGGTAAAGTCTTTGGTTTTAGAGTTTCCGAATGATAATGAAGCACTAACCAAATCACCTGCGGTGGCCTGGAATCCGAAAGCATTCGTATAATTTTTTGAATAAGAAAATGATTTTGAGTTTTCGGGAGTTATTAAGCTACCTCCAAAAGGACTTACATCCGGCCCTTTCTTTCTATACTTGAAAACTGTATCCGGTGAATTCCAGTCATTCTTTAATATTTTATCCGGCAAGCCGTCTCCATCAATATCTGTCATAGAGAGTCTTCCTCCCCCTTGTCCTTCGGTATATTGATAGTCACCACCCAGAGTAGCACTTTTAATTAGAGGATTATTTGCTTTTGTATCTGCTGCAAGAGCAACTCCAAATGTAAGAGCACCTCCTACCGTTGTGTTTTTAGAGTCTCCATGTCCTAATAGAGATGAGCTGTTAATAGCCGCGTCATTGGCAACGGCATCAATAGTGGTTTCAGGAGCATATTGAGAGGTTTCTATATTGTTAAAATATTCTATCCTATTGGTATAGAAAATCTGATCATCAGCATCTTTTTCAGTAATGGTTTCTAAAAGTGATTTAGAAAAAGCTCCGGTTTTATACTTAAATTCATAGCTTCTCACTTTGGCCCCGTCATATAATACCTGAATATTTCCCAGTCTTTTTGAAGTTACCTGTACAAATCCAAGTCTTGCATTTACCTGAACATCTTCTCTTTGGGCTGTATCATATCCAAAATTTACGGTGTATTTTTTTAAAGAAGGTCCCGAATCGTTAAGTGTATATTCTATTTTGGCGGGATACATTTCTTTTCCTCCGTTACCAAGAGCACCGGAAGAACTGTACACGGATCTATCATACTGATATTTTACATAGTTTCCATTGGTATCAACGGTTTTATATAATCCCCAATAACCAATGTTTCCGTTAGCATCTTTAAGTACGGAATTTTCATTTATTCCTGTATCATCACCCCCAAAATAGGATTTTGTTCCATCTTTAGAAGTTACAATCCATACATAGTTTTTAGGACCTGTCCCTTTTCTTATTATTCTGTTATAAGATCCTTCTATTCTTGGATAAAATTGTCTGTCAGCCTGTCTTCCTTTATCAAAACCTTCATTTCTATTAGGCATTGCAAATACACCAGGACTTACTTCAAAAGTCAGCTGCTCCCCTCCTAATGTGTAAAGTTCGGTTTCTTTTCCACCATCATAGGTCGGAACTCCCCATCTTGTATCTATCGTTATCGACGGAAAAGACATATCCCAGCCTAATCCCATCCAGCCGTTTCCTCCTTCACTGCTATAATTTACTCCCAAAGATGGCTGCATTCCAGCTCTACCGGCGGGAAGCTTAATAGGGAAGCTGGTTGACACATTTCCCATGCTGTTAGGAGATGGAGGTGCAATGCTGACAATTCCTTCAGACGGATTTGCCGCTTTGATATCTTTGATAGAATTGGGTGCGTAACTGCCTGTTTCCGGAGATTCAGGAACTTTTAACACTCCGTTTACCATATCGGTAAAGTGAGTGGTTTTTGAGACTAACACATTTTGCTTCAGATTAACACTGTCTTTGTCTAAAGCAATCCATTTCTTCTCTGTTCTGTCGAAGTAAAAAGTTTTGATATCCTGTTGCGTATATCCTGTCGGGATTTTACTTTTATCATATCCTAAAGACACTTTTGCCGGAGCTGAAAAATGTTCTCCGTGAGGAAGGAAACGATATCCTGCATTTTCAGAGGTAACGTTAACCATTTCCGGGCTGATAGCAGGCATATCAATATCTCTAAGAGCAGTAATTGAAAAATTTTCTGCACTTTTAAGGGTCCCTTTTGGAATATTCAACTCTGCTGAACTTAGAGTCAGTTTTTCAGAATTACCGATACTTGCAACAAATTTTGAGACAGACAAAGCATTATATCCCGCTTCGGAAGTATTTTCAACCTTGCTTTTTTTATCAGCGATCCCTATTCGCAGGTTTTTTACTTTATAACTGTATCCGGAAAGATAAGGTATGGTAAAAATGATCGTGTTTTTCCCTTTTTGGATAGATTTTCCCGCAACGGGTTCTGACTGATGGGTCCAGGTATTGTTTTTTTGAACATTTTTTCCTCCAATTGCCAAATCATCATTGATGACTTTACTGACTTCTTTATAACTGTCAACTCCGTACAAATCATATTCTAATGTATATTGATAGGATGGATTTATTTTTTCATCAACAGAAATATTAAAAATATTATCATACACCTGATCAATCGGGTGCTCAGAATTCGTTCCTATGATTCCTTCTTTGATATCAGAAATGTAATACCTGACATTGTTTAAAGGCATTAGCTTAGATACTGCCGATTGATGGACAGGAGCCGAAACAAGAATTGTGTTATTTCCCGCTTCTTTATTTCTCCCAAAATTTCCGCCCGAATTATCTTCATTGGAAATATTGGAATTATCCTGATTTTCTTTAGTAGCACCATTATCTGATACTTCTTTGAGGGGTTTATTTTTTAAAGCATAATCAATTTTCATGATCGGTGCCACGTTTTCTTGCCTATTCAGATAGGATGAATTAGCATAGGCGTGAACTTGAGACCAGCACGTGAAAAATATAATTGAATTAAGAAGTTTTGTGTGAGTTCTTAAGACGCTTAATAAAGATCTTTTCATTCGTTTATATGTGTGTTTTTACCTCTAAGACAGTCCATTTTTATCTTTAGACTGTCTTAGGTGTGGGTATTAATTTTTTACAATAAGTTTGAATACTTTTATCTCAGACGATGTTTTTACAATAATTAAATACAGACCTTCAACCGGAAGGGTGTCTTTTATTTCATAATAATCTTTGTCTTTATCCTGAATGGTTTTTACCAGTCTGCCAGCGGCATCATGTATTTTAATATCTACCGTTTCTTTCTTGTCTGAAATAATTCTAATCGTAAACGGCTGGCCTTTAGGTACCGGATTTGGATAAATCACAATTCCGTTTTCTCTTTTTCTGGTCACTTTTACGGTGTCTTTTTTAATACAGCCATCTGACGTTGTTACCGTTACTGTATATTCTCCCGGCTCATACACATTGATATCCGGAGACGTGCTGGTAAATCCGTTGTCAGAAGTCCAGCTATAAGTTGCATGTGGATCTGTAATCTGTGCAGAAGCATCAAAATGAGCTGCATTTCCTGAAGAAATGGCGACATCAGTCCCAAGATCTAAACTAATTGTACTGAAGTCATCAACCGAAAAATCATAACCCGTCACGTTATTATTAGCATCCGTAATATTCAGGTGATAATTTCCTATTGCCAGATTCGGGAATGAGATTTGTGAAGTTTGAACGGTAATATTCTGTGATGTTCCGTTACCTGTAAGCGCAACATTAAATGGGGCTTTACCTCCTTTAATATCTAATTGAAGCGTTCCTTTTGTTACCGTACAAGTAGGTTGGGTAATCTGATAAATGGATAAGATCTTATTTCCTAACGCAAACGAGAAAACATCTGTCCCGGATAAATCCTGATCAAAAACTACATCTTTAAAATGTACTCCCTGATCATTGTCCACATGATCCATCGGATAGGCCTCAATATTGGATGAATTAAAATTCCCCTGCCCTGTTCTGTCTACCAGAAGCCAGAGTTTTTTATCGGCCGGAATCTGCTGAATAATATCTTTAATAGAAAAAACAACTTCTGTAGGAATACTTTGTGAGGATTCTGTCGTGAATCTGGCTTTCCATTTTCTCTTTAACAGCCTGTATCCAAAAGTTTCGTTATCCAACTCCAGGAGTTTCTTGTTGTCTCCCCAGATCAGAAAACTCTGATCTGCAAATTGTGCATTGTTTGATTTATTGTCTGCTGCTAAATTCTTTGCTGCAATCACGAGCCTTTTTTGTTCTGAAGAACTGGTTGCCTGCTTTTGATAGAGGTCAGAATATCCATCCCTAGCTATACCGGTAATATTAGCAGGATAGTCTGAAAAATCTTCCTGTTTCCAGATTCTTTTATTTTTAGAACTCAGGTATTCGGTGTAGGGCATTGTAATAGCATATTTTACAGCCAGGTAAGAATTCACCCTGTTTCTTTCGTTAAGGGTAAGGATTTTCCTGTATACAAAAAACTCTGGAATTTTACCTTTAAAGCTATTCCACTGATGACTTCCTCCATCTTTCCCAACATACATTGAAGAAAGACCAGTCTTCCCAATTACTTTGGTGATCTTGGTTGAAGGAGTTCCAAATTTAGAATACAAACTGAAAGAAGCCAGCGTATCAATTGAACTTGTATTGATGTAATTAATCTGGTCGTTATTGTATCTGAAAACATTTTTGGTGCTGTAAAACAACTCTTTCTCATCTGTATTATCAGTAGTAAATAAAGCCGATTCCTGCACAGCATTTTTATTCTGATAAGCTGTAAAAAAGTTTATTTTATCAATCGTTTCTATCACGAAAGGAAACTTCAGAAAATCATCTGTTCCATCAAAATTCAGACATTCGTTATAGTTCAGTAGTGAATATGCCGGTTTATTAGCACTTGCTAATGCCTGTATCTGATGCTGATTACCGCTGTAATCCTGATACATCAATGCTGGTGTTTGAAGCGAATTCGTTTTATACCAAACACTTACACCACCCACTCCTCCTGGAGACTGGGCATGGGAAATGCTGACAAGCAAAACGCTGAGGATTGCAAATATTTTTTTCATGGACGTGGTTTTATTTTATGATGAGTTTTCTTGTTTCTTTATACTCCGAAGTCTCTATGGAAATCATATATATTCCCTGAGCATAAGATCTCGTATCTATCGTTTTTATAAACTCACCTTTTGGAAATTTACTTGAGCTCTGGTCTGTTGATACTAATTTGCCTGAAGCATCGTATACCGAAATTTTTATAGAAGACTCATCCTGTAAGAAGAATCTGATATTTACTTCTTCTTTAGCCGGGTTTGGGAACAGGGTAAAGTGTCCAAGTGCCGATCCGTTAGATACAGTGGGAATACCTGATCCCTCGCTTATTCTTTCCTGTGCTTTATATTTCAAAGCAGAAATCAAATCAAAACATGGAGTTATGAAAGCATGGAATCCTGTGCCCATTTGAGATTCAAAGCCAGGAAGCAGAACAATGTCTCTAGATGCAATATATTCAACATTCTGTACGGGGGCAATCACTTTATTGCTCGCTACGATTTGTTTGGCCAAAATGGTCTGGCTTGTCGTTATATCATCTCCCGGGCTTACTAATGTTTTTAAATCATCTTTATAACAGAAGTCAACATTAGAAACAACGATCGAAAAAGGCTGACTTCCACCTGGTAATAAAGGAGTTGTATTGGTTTTTGGAGAAACAATGATTTTATAGGTTACTTTTTCAGGATTTTTAATGTCTACCCTTTCTATTGTATCTACATCATTTGTTGAAGTATTTGTCGCAACCCCGGTTACATTACTCATTCCACCCAGTTTCCATGGATAGTAAGTACTTTCAGTTCCGTTAGAATTGATTTTTACAATTTTTAAATCTAAATCATTAATAACATTCGGACTGTTGAGGTCTACCACATTACTTACCAGATTTCCCTGAGGATCTGTCCATGAAATGGTAGCAGACAAAGGCTGGGTTGTTTCATAAGGAACTACGTACAAAGTATATTTATTTCCCTGGTTTAGAATAACTTCTTTTATTAGAGTTGATTTTTTCTCTCCATTAACAATTCCTTCTATATTATCATGGATGGCACTAGACGCTCTTTTGGCATCTGCTAATCCCCATCCGTAAATATAATCCGGTCCTTCCGGTCCTTTATCATTTGCTGTATGGGCAAGCAGGGCGCGTACGGTAGAAGAGAGCATGTATTTTTGTGAAGGGTTTACAGATTGGTAATACTGCTGCAACAGAGTAATAATCCCAGAAACAACAGCTGCGGCTGATGAGGTTCCTCTGTATGTTCCATATGCGGCATCATAAGTTTCTATGGACGAATATATATCTTCTCCCGGTGCGCAGATATCCGGTTTTATCCTGCCGTCATCGGTTGGTCCATAGCTGCTGAATGCTGAAACATCAAATGCTTCATCAGAATTCATACTGGCATTTTTCTTTGCAGAAGCTACTACCAGAACATTCTTAGCAATACCTGCTCCTTCCAGAAGATCATACCCATTTTTAGCAGAAACCTGAGGAACAATACTTGGATCTATTTCTCTTGAATTTCCGGCGGCTTTTACAATTTGGAGATAAGGCTTTACATACATTAAGTTATCCCATGATTGCGCCGTTACATTATACTTGCCAAACTGATAGGTTTGAAGATACATCGGATCAAAACCATAGCTGTTATTGGCTACCAGTATTCCGCTTGTCCCATTATAGGCCTCTGAAAGCATTTCAGTAACATCATCTACCCAGTCATACGCATTGATTTTTGCATCATACGCAATTCCTCTCGCTGCAGCTTCACCGTTATTTCCTGCCAATGTCCCGGCTATATTGGTACTGTGACGGGAAATCGTTTGGTTCTGTGCGCTATTATATGTATTTATTTTGCCATTCAATAGTTCATGGGTCGTTCTTGGTTTTGAATAATCCCATTGTCCAATAACCATATTATTTCCGGTAATGTTAAGGCCAAGTCCACCTCCAGCATATAAGTTATCGGCTTTTGTCATTTTTGCAGCTCCCGCATTAAGAGTAGTATAATACATCGGTCTTCCGTACTCATCTGAGCCTACAAGCTGTTTTTCATTCCCTTTTTCAGAGATAAATTCTTTATGTCCCAAACTTTTAAGCCTTTGAACTTCATCTTTTTGCCTTTTCCCGTATTCTTTTATTTTACTTTGAAAAGCCTGGATTTCTCTTTCCTGCGGATTTTCTTTTAACTCATCTTTGGTTTTTTGTCCATATGATGAAAAAAAGAAAAAAACAGCAACTCCTAATATAGATTTGTAGTAAATTTTCTGCATCCGGATATATTTAATTTGTGTTTATATAAGTGAAGGGGACCGGCCTTACTCTTAAAAGCTAAAGGAAGGTCCTTCTAAAATATTATTTGTGAAGCGATTGTATTGTTTTCTTGAGTTCTTTATTCTCATCCATTACCTGCTTTATGTCCTTGTTAAGCTGGATAACGTAGAGGGTAAGTTCTTCTATTTTCTCAAGCAGTTTGGCGTCCATCTCACCCAGGTTAATCCCATTTTTTGTCACATCGTCTGCTGAAGGAATATTAGGTAGGTGCCCTTTTTCGTCAATATGTTTTTCAACATCAGGCAGGGAAAGAAGTTTATAGTTTTTATTGAAAACATAGTCTGCCCAGCCGTTTGCGGAAGCAACATCTACTTTTACTTTTTCAGTTCTTATTCCGTCTTTTACTATTAACCTATAGTCATTACAATCACTACATCCAGAGAGATTATTATTCCATGATATTCCAATGAGAACTTTTCCGGTCGATCTTACTGTAAATACAGTTTTTGCCCAGTCTCCCGGAGTAAGAGGAGCGGCAAGGGTGAGTAGTCCTACATCATTGGGCTGGTAGTTGTTGTATTTAGCCCATATTAAATCAAGTCCACTATTGATATTTTGTGCACTATTAAAGAAATGATAACTGTCTCTGACTGCAGTATCTGTGTTGAATTCTGTATTCCCAAAAAAATTTAAAGCCCGGTTTAAGCTTGGGGCGATTCCTATTCCAATGTTACCGGTAGAATTTATTCGTATTCTTTCAACATTATTAGTTTTTAAAACCAGATCCTGAGCATCTTTTGTTCCTAAAAAATGAGTTGCAGGATTAGTTCCTGCGTTCCCTTGTGTATCCCAAGATTGACAAAAATAAAAATGAGAAAGCGATACTAAAGAAAGTAGTAGAATTTTTTTCATAATGTGTGTTTATGTTTGATGAATATTATTATAGCGTTTACTTTTCGAATAATTTACTTTTCGGTTAGAATACCCTTTTGTTTGAGTTGCTTATTTTCTTCCTCTAACTTTTTTACGTCTTTATTAAGCTGAATGACATACAAAGTCAGTTCTTCTATTTTTTCAAGAAGCTTGGCATCCATTTCTCCCAGGTTAATTCCGTTTTTTTTCACTTCTTCAGCAGATGGGATATTTGGCAGGTGCCCTTTTTCTTCAATATGCTTTTCAACTTCCTCCAGTGCATTAAGTTTGTAACTTTTATTAAAAACATAATCTGCCCAACCATTAGCAGAAGCAATCTCTACTTTTACTTGCTCAGCTTTTATTCCTTTCTTTACATATAAAAGGAAATTAGGATCACTATCAAGTTGGGAGGTTCCTATCGCTACCTTGCCATTAGAAAAAATGGTCATCTTGTTGCTTCCATTCGTAATAAAACTAAAAGGATGATTGGTATAAGTACCCGTAATACCTCCTGCAGGGGCTCCATAAAAACCATAATTATGGGCCCATAGCCCCGTAATAACATTACTGCTAGAAGCTAGAATTTTAGAATGTTCATTCCCCTGTATTTGCAACGCTTTATTCCAGCCTTCTGAGTTTTCAATAACGGTTGTTCCTATTCCAACATTTCCATCAACAAACATTTGTCCATCATGCCTTAAAAAGAAAGTGACATCCTCATTCCCGGTTCCGGATATAATATTTTTCATGAAATATCTGTCTGGATTTCTCAGATGGCCAGTTCTTAGTTCAAATTGGTTTGAACCTGCAGCCCCATTATTAAGTATTGCTAGTTTTGATTGTGGATTATTATTGCCCTCACCAATCCCCACATTTCCAGTGGAGCCATTTGCTGTTGCTCCACTAATGTTTCCATTAGGTATGTATAATTGAGCTGAGGTAAGCTGAATAGCTAAAATAGCTGCTATAAGTAACACTTTTTTCATAATAGTGGTTTAGAAAAGTTTCTTTTGAATTATTGATATGGATACAGATTTTTAAGCCCTTATCTAGCTTAAAAATTCAGTAATATTCTTTTATTAGTCGTATTTATTTTCCAAATTAGAGATTCTAAATTCTTTGAAAATACCCCATAACAATACCAGCTCTTAATGAGTCAGATTATCATTTATAAATATCACAAACGAATAGATCAGCCCCTTTTAGCGATACTAAAAGTTGATCAATTTGCAGGTAATATTTGTTGATGTATTTCCAGAATAGGAAAAATAAAAAGAAAGGTTTCTAAACAGAAATTAGTACAGTTTTTTTCATCGGTTTGGTTGTGTGTTTGTGTTTTTTAGATTTGCAAATATATAAAACTTCCCTTACCAATGAAAAATTATTCTAAAAACTGATATCCACGACATAACAAACTGATGCTAAATATTATTATGTTAACAACTATCGATGTAAAAAAAAAACCACTGCATAATATGCGGTGGTTTTTTACAATATTCAAAATTAAAATAATTTATCCGTTTTCTTGGTTGCCTAAGAAAGCATCCCATCCTTGTGCGGTAAGAGCTATTAATTGGTTGGAACCTCTTGCTACCATAAAGTTTCCCTCTTCTTTTTCTACAGCATGTCCGATAATGGTAAAATCCGGATGGTTTCTAATTTTTTCAAAATCTTCCGGAGAGATTGTGAACAATAATTCATAATCCTCACCTCCACTTAAAGCAGCCATCACAGGATTTAAATTAAATTCATCCGCTGTTGTAATGGTAAGACTATCCATAGGAACTTTGTCTTCATATAATCTGAAGCCTACTTCCGACTGATCAGCAAGATGAAGAATTTCAGAAGCCAATCCGTCAGAAATATCAATCATGGAAGTGGGTTTAATATCCAGTTGCTCCAGCGTAGCTTTCACGTCTGTTCTGGCTTCCGGCTTAAGCTGCCTTTCCAAAATATAATCATAGCCTTCCATTTCAGGCTGCATATTCGGGTCAGCAAGATAAACAGCATGCTCTCTTTCCAGGATCTGAAGTCCCATATAAGCTCCTCCAAGATCTCCGGAAACCACTAAAAGATCATTGGATCTTGCACTGCTTCTTTTTACTATATTTTCTTCGTTTTCAATTCCTATTGCGGTAATACTCATTACCAGTCCTGCATTGGAACTTGTGGTATCCCCCCCTATTAAATCCACTTTATAACGGGTACATGCAGCCTGAATTCCGGCATAAATTTCTTCCAAAGCCTCTACCGGGAAACGGTTTGAAACAGCCAATGAAACCAATATCTGCGTTGGCGTAGCATTCATTGCAGCAATATCACTTAGGTTGACAACAACGGCTTTATAGCCTAAATGTTTTAACGGAACATAGCCCAGATTAAAATGTACTCCTTCTGCCAGCATATCGGTAGTAAGGACTACTTTTTTATTTCCAGGATTAATAACCGCCGCATCATCTCCCACTCCAAGCTCCGAAGATTCATTAGAGAGAGGAAAATGTTCCGTTAAATGCTTAATCAGTCCAAATTCTCCTAATTTAGAGATGGGTGTTAATTCCTGAGATTTATCTTCAAACATATAATTTCTTTTTAGGTAAAATGCTCGGCATACATGTACTCATGACACTATATACTGAACTTTAAGTCTTTAATTATTTTGTAAACGCTTCTGGATCTATATTATGAGGATGGAAAGGGAATTTCTTGAAATCCTCTCTTGATAACACTACAGTCTCAGGAGTTTTATACTTATTCATCGCTTCTACAACGTCATCCGGAGGAGTCGTCATTTTTCTCAGCATCATGTCTATCCACACTCCTGTTGCTTCGGATGTCGCACAGTGTACCCCATCCGGGGTATAAAATTTATGCAGGAAACGGTAAATTGAAGAATCTTCGGAACATCCGTCGATTTCTACACTTACAATAACAGTCTGGTCGGCATAGATTTCCTTGAAAAAAGAATATCTTTCGTGCAGTATCACAGGCCCGATTCCCCATCTGCTGAGCTGGGTAACACCCATTTTTTCTTTGGTCATGAACGCCATCCTGGCCTGGGCGCAGTACTGGACATATGATGAATTGGCTAGGTGTTTGTTGGCATCAAGGTCGCTCCAACGCACTTCGAAGGTATGGTAGAAAATCATTTAAAAATCGTTTTTGGAATAATTAAATTATATTCTTCAAAAATACTCAAATAAGATGGTTTATAAAAATTGTACTTTTGGAAAAATAATCTTCAGCATAAGATTACCGTACGTATGAAGCAAATTATCATTATTGGAGGCGGTGCGGCAGGATTTTTCTGTGCATCAAACCTTGACGAAAAGAAATATAAAATTACCATCCTTGAACAGAACTCGGATGTCCTGCAAAAAGTGAAAATTTCCGGAGGCGGACGCTGTAATGTAACCCATGCATGCTTCGATCCTAAAGAACTGATTCAGTTCTATCCGCGCGGCAACAAAGAACTCCTGAGTGTTTTTACAAAATTCCAGCCTGGTGATACGATGGATTGGTTTGACCAGCGCAAGGTTCCTTTAAAAATAGAAAGCGACAACAGAACCTTTCCGGAAAGCAATTCTTCACAAACCATTATCAATACTTTTCTGAAAGAAATCCAGCATAAAAATGTAGAGGTAAAAACGAAATGCTCGGTTAAAGAAATTAAAAAACAGGATGAAAAATATCTTGTGGTAACCAGTTTAGGCGATTTTTCAGCAGATTACGTTGTTTATGCAACTGGAAGCTCTCTGAAGTCACTGAAAATTGCAGAAAATTTAGGGCACACCATCGTTCCCCTTGTTCCGTCTCTTTTTACCTTTAATATCAAAGATGATTTATTAAAAGAATTACCGGGAACAAGTTTTGAAAATGCTGAAATTTCTATTCCATCATTAAAAACAGAAGAAAGCGGACCGCTTCTGATTACTCACTGGGGTCTTTCCGGACCTGCTGTATTAAAAATTTCTGCTTGGGAAGCGATCAGTCTGGCACAACTGAAATATCAGGTTGAAATTGAAGTTAATTTTATTGTAAAGACAATGGATGAGGCAGAAGAATTGTTTCAAAATGCTAAATTAAGTAATCCTAAGAAAACCATCGGACAGTCTAAAATGTTTGACATTACCAACCGGTTCTGGCATAAGGTTCTTGAAATTTCAAAAGTGGACCTCAACAAACAGATTGCTAATATTTCCGGAAAAGAAAAGCAGACCATTCTGGAAAATCTATGCAAAAAGAAGCTTAAAGTAACAGGAAAATCTACTTTTAAAGATGAATTTGTTACCGCCGGAGGTATTGATTTAAAGGAAATTAACTTTAAAAATATGTCTTCAAAAGTCCTTCCTAATTTTTATATTGCAGGCGAAGTCTTGAATATTGATGCTGTAACCGGAGGATTTAATTTCCAGGCGTGCTGGAGTGAAGCATGGCTGATTGCACAGGATCTCAATAGTTTATAAAATTTGTCTTAAAAACAGATATACAATACCTATGGGATTAAATATTTAAAATACTAACCTTAACAGTTTATAAATTAAAACCATGAAAAAACTATTAGCATTCATTTTATGTCTTGGATCTGTACTAGTCTTCTCTCAAGTAAAGAAAACAGAAAGTCCGCCTTTTGGGAGTCATTCTACTGACAACAATGCTTCTGAAAAACCCAAACAAGCAGAATATCCCAGAGGGATCGATGTATTTATGAGGGAAGTGTCTCAAAAAATAAACATCAAACGAATCAAAGGTACGGGACAGGTAGAAGCTAAAGCAAAGTTCTCTGTTAATGCTCAGGGTGAAATAGAAAAAATTTCTATTACAGGAAGCAACGAAACAATGAATAAAGAGATAGAAAGAGTGATGAAGTCTATGAAAACCAAATGGACTCCGGGAGAATACAAAGGAAATCCTGTAGAGACCTGGTATACGCTTCCTTTCACTGTTAATTTTGAATAATGCCTTTAGTCAAAAGAAATATCGCGGCTTTCTTTAAAATCCTTCTCATTTTAGGATTCGGATATTTCTTTTGGCTGATGCTTTCCATTACCCTGGAATATATTCCTTTCAATCCCAATGTAAGCTTTCTGATGATCAAACAGACCGAAGTGGAACAAAGGCCGGAATATCTTTATTTTTTCTACACCCATGTGTATACCAGTATTTTTGTTCTGCTTTTTGGGTTTTTAGCCATTTTGAAAAAAGATTTTGGGATAAAAAGCTTCCATAAAAATTTGGGCAAACTATATATTTTCTTAATTTTAATGTTGGCAGCACCTTCAGGAATTTATATGGGTATTTTTGCTAATGGAGGAATATTTTCGAAGATTTCATTTGTTATTTTAGGCTGTTTATGGTGGTTTTCTACCTATAAAGCCTACCAGCTTGCTCGGCAGAAAAACTTTATGCAGCATAAACAGTGGATGTGGCGGAGTTTTGCATTAACGCTTTCTGCCATCACTTTAAGAATGTGGAAAGTTATTATTGTATATTTTTTCCATCCCAATCCTATGGATGTCTATCAAATCATTGCATGGCTGGGCTGGATCCCCAACCTTCTTCTCATTGAATATCTAATTACAAAAAAACATATATGAAAATTTTAAATTACACACTCATTTCTTTATTGGCTGCTGCTTTGATCAGCTGTAAAAAAGACGAAAAAATCAGTAGCACCGGGAAGGATTCTCTTGCAGTAAAAAAAGATTCGGTCATTGTACCCGAGATTTATAAGGAATATTATGGAATATATACCGGAGATTTTGCAGGAAAGGAAATGATGAAGGATGAAATGGAAGGAGAAGAATATGAAGGAGAAGTATGGAAGAAAATTTCTTTAAAAGTAAACAGAATTACAAAAGACAGTGTCTACGGACAAAGTATTGTAAGTGGTAATCAGCGCCCTTTCCGTGGTGTTTTTAATGAAGCTTCAAAATCTTTTGTACTAGATGAGCCTGGCAGTGACAAAACCGACGGAAGGTTCGAAGTACAGCTAAGCGGAGACAGTTTAACCGGAAAATGGTCTGCATTCAATAAAAAGGCAGTAAAATCACCGACAAAAACCTTAAAATTAAAGAAGAAAGACTTTATCTACAATCCTAATTTTATGCTGGATGAAGATTCCGGGATGGTAGACTGGTCCAATCCTAAAGATTTTGTTGAAAAATATACAGATGACAACGGAAAAACGGAAAGCTATACCACTTCAAAAAACAGAGTTGCCTCTGAAGCCATTTTTAAATTAAATGCTTCCAAGCAGAAATTAACTGAAAAGGATCTTAAAAATTTAAGAAAATTGGATCTTGAGATTATTAAAAATTCAGTTTTTGCAAGACACGGATATTCCTTTAAGAAAGAAACATACCGAAATTTCTTTGAACATACAGACTGGTACATCCCGGTTTCCAATAATGTAGATAAAGACCTTACTCCCATGGAAAAGGAAAATGTAGTATTATTGAACCGTTTTATACAATTTGCGGAAGATAAGTATGACAGTTTCGGAAGATAATTTAGCAATAGATACAATGGGGTAAGCGCCTGTTTTTACTCTTTAGTAAGTGTTTTCAATTGCATTGATTCGTTATACTTTACCCAAAGATAAAGAATGAAACATCCTGCAGCATAGCACAGAATATCAATCCAGGAAAAAGAATTTCCAATGACAATATACATTAGGCTTCCCGGACGGAAGCCTAGTTTTTCTGCAATATTAAAATATTGTGCAAACTCTATCAGGCAGGAAAAAACAAGAATTCCCAGAATAAGTTTTTGATTATTCACAGAAACAAAACTCTTCACAAAAGTGTACAGGAGCATCACCACGATGACATCTCCAAGGTACGCACGTACAAAGAAAATATCTTTTAATACTGTTGCTATTAAGACTTCAACCAGAAAAATCAGAACGGTTAGAAGTAGATATTTTAAACTGAATTGTAATTTCATAGATCTGGCATAAAAAATCAGCATTCAATGAACGCTGATCTATAGTTATGGTACAAAGATATTATTTCTTTACTTTCACCGTGCATCCGATCGCAACCGTTTTTGTCATTTTCACGGGTTTTCCTTCTATCAGAGCATTCACTGCATCCTGAACGTAATATTCTGATACATCATTCGGGTTTTCATAATTGTTGTCGATAGCCCCGATATACTTCACGATATTCTTACCATTTTCTTTCTGAAGAACAAATACATGCGGCGTTTTTGTTGCTCCATACTGCGGATACACCTTTTGCCCTTCGTCTACTAAATATGGAAAAGTAAATCCTCTTTGCGCAGCCCTTTCAATCATTTCCTGATACCCATCTTCCGCCTGTATGTTTGGGTCATTCGGGTTAATGGCAATCACAGGATACCCCTGCTCTTTATATTTTTTATCAAGCTCCATAATCCTGTCTTCGTATTTTTTAGCATACGGACAATGGTTGCAGGTAAATATCACAATAAAGCCTTTAGCAGTCTTAAAATCACTAAGGGAAACCATTTTCCCATCTACGTTTCTCAGTTTAAAATCTGATGCCGCGTCTCCGATTTCATAGCCTTTTACAGGATTGATCTTGCTATGAGGCGTATTGGTATCATGATCTCTTGTCGTAAAACTTAGCAGGCCCAGACCCACGATAAATGCAGCCAGCAATATTTTTAGATTTTTCATAAGATATTTGTTATAAATTTTGTTCTACTATTTTTTCAAGATCTTCCTTGCTCATATCCCCGTCATTGAAATAGACTTTCTGTCCATTTTTGTAGAAGATCGTTACCGGAATATTTCCGTCCCAGTCTTTATTAAACCTGGGAATCCAGGTATTCATTCTTTTGATGTCATCCAGCAAAATAACCTCAGCGGTCAGGTTTTTATTTTTAATGAATTTAACTACTTTTTCCATATCCGCCAGTCTGTCCAGCGATACTAAGATCATTTTAAATTTAGGATTTCCTGCATATTTATTATTCACCTCCATAAAATGAGGGAGTTCTTTTACGCAGGGTCCACAGGTTGTCGACCAGAAGTTGACTACCAGAAACTTGTCTTTTTCCTGCTGAATACGCTTTTCCAGCTCTTCGTATTGCACAGAAACAACTGCTGCCTGCTGCGCTTTAGACATACTGAAGCACACAAGCAGAATTAATAAACTAAAGAAATTCTTCATACTCAAAATTAGTAAAAAGCTTTTATCCGAAAAGAATTTATTTACTTTAATACAGTTTATATTGAATTATTTTTAACATTAATCACATTCAATTGACATATTGAAATAAAAACGTATTTTAGTGTAACCAAATTAAAAATTTTAACTATGAAAACATTAATCATTCAAAAGAGAAAATTAACAAAGAGTGAATTGAAAGAAATTAGTGGCGGTAGAAAACCGGTCTGCCCAAGAGTTGTAAGCTGTTTTGATAGGGAAACAGGAGAAGAAAGATCGGGAGTTCCTGGTCAACAGGACGGATATTGCTGTTAATAGAATCAGATCATCCAAGAAACTAGCTAGGTCTAATTTCAATTAACCATACAAAAAGAGAGCCTTCCGGCTCTCTTAATTGTTTATTTTCCAATCATCTTTTTAATTGAATTAAGCTTCATTAAAGCTTCTATCGGAGTCAAAGTATTGATGTCTATTTTCGTCAGCTCTTCACGAATGTTTTCCAATACGGGATCATCAAGCTGAAAGAACGAAAGCTGCATGTTTTCTTCGGTCACTCTTTTGATGGTTTCTGAAGAACTTGTGCCCTGTGTACGGCTTGCTTCGAGGGTTTTAAGGATTTCGTTCGCTCTGTTGATCACTTTTGAAGGCATTCCCGCAAGCTTGGCAACATGAATACCGAAACTATGCTCGCTTCCCCCGGGAATCAGCTTTCTCATGAAAATGATATTTCCTTTATTTTCCTGAATAGAAACGTGGAAGTTTTTCACCCGGTCAAAATTCACCGTCATCTCATTTAATTCATGATAATGGGTGGCAAACAGCGTTTTGGATTGTGTAGGATGCTGGTGCAGATATTCCGCAATGGCCCAGGCTATAGAAACTCCATCATAGGTTGACGTTCCACGACCGATTTCATCTAAGAGAATTAAGCTGCGTTCAGAAATATTGTTCAAAATATTCGCTGCCTCATTCATTTCCACCATAAAAGTAGATTCTCCGGCAGAAATATTATCGGTAGCTCCTACCCTGGTAAAGATTTTATCCAACATACCTATTTCAGCATGTTTTGCGGGCACGAAACTTCCGATTTGTGCTAACAGACATACAATTGCTGTCTGACGCAGAATAGCTGATTTACCGGCCATGTTAGGCCCTGTAACCATGATGATCTGCTGAGTATCTTTATCTAAAAAGATATCGTTGGGAATATATTTTTCTCCTAACGGAAGTGCATTTTCAATGATCGGATGTCTTGCTTCTTTCAGATCGATTGCATAACCGTCATTTAATACCGGTCTGGTATAACTTTCAGAAACCGCCAGATCAGAAAATCCTGCCGCAACATCAAGCTGTGCGATAATACTGGAATTTTCCTGAATCTGATCCATGTACACCAGCGTTTCAGCGCATACATTTCTGTAAAGCTGGTTTTCCAATACTCCAATTTTTTCTTCTGCTCCCAGAATCTGACTTTCGTATTCTTTTAATTCTTCAGTAATATAACGTTCGGCATTCACAAGAGTTTGCTTTCTCAGCCAGTCACTCGGAACTTTATCTTTATGGGTATTCCGGACTTCAATATAATATCCGAAAACATTGTTAAAATCAATTTTAAGGCTGGTAATTCCCGTTCTTTCTATTTCTCTCTGGCACATTTCGTCAAGGAAACCCCTTCCTTTGCTTTGAAGACCTCTGAGCCTGTCAAGTTCTTCGGAAATCCCTTCTTTAATTACATTCCCTTTTGAGATGTTTACAGGAAGCTCATCATTAAGACAGGTCTCTAACTGTTTGATCAGCTCTTCCAGATCATATAAAGGTTCCAGCCAGGCCAGCACATTGGCATGAGGATGCAGTAAAGCCTTAATTTTGCTAATGTTAATCAAACTCTGACGTAAATAACCCAGTTCTTTAGGTGAGATCTTTTCCGCAGCCAGTTTTCCCATTAAACGATCCAGGTCAGAAATAGACTTTAACAGCTGGGAAATTTCATATTTCAGGCTGTCATTTTCATTCAGAAAATCAATTAATGAAAGTCTTCTGCCAATTTCAGCCACAGATTTTAAGGGAAGAATGATTCTTCTTCTCAATAACCTTCCTCCCATCGGGGTAGAGGTTTTATCAATAATATCAAGCAGTGATTTACCCTGTGGATTGCTTGGGTAAACAATCTCTAAATTTCGTAACGTAAAGTTATCCATCATCAGGTAATCTTCCTGCGGGATAATCTGAAGTTTGGTGATATGTGCCAGCAGATTATGATGGGTATCTTCCACCAGATAAGCAAAAATAGCACCCGCCGCGGTTATTGCCTGTGAAAGATTTTCAATGCCAAAACCTTTTAACGAATTGGTCTTGAAATGTCCTGTTAGTTTTTCGTAGGCAAAATTATATTGAAAAGCCCAGTCTTCCAGTTTAAAAGCACTTTTATTTTTAAGCTGTTCCGGAATCTGAACACTTCTCTGATAAACAATCTCGCTGGGATCAAATGTATGGATAATATGCAGCAGTTTATCCAGATTGCCTTCACTTACCAAAAACTCTCCGGTGGAAACATCCACCAGCGCCATTCCATATTTTTCTTTTTCTTTATGCAGAGAAAGTAGGAAGTTGTTCTTTTTGGAATGTAATACCTGATCATTGAACGTTACTCCGGGTGTTACCAATTCCGTAACTCCTCTTTTCACAATTCCTTTTACTGTTTTCGGATCTTCCAGCTGATCACAGATTGCGACCCTCATGCCTGCTCTTACCAGTTTTGGAAGATAAGAATCTACAGAATGGTGTGGAAACCCGGCGAGCTCTATATGCCCGTCACCATTGGCTCTTTTGGTAAGCACAATACCCAGAATCTGAGAAGTTCTGACGGCATCCTGCCCAAAAGTTTCATAAAAATCTCCAACCCTGAATAATAGCAGTGCATCAGGATATTTCGCCTTGATGGTATTGTACTGCGTCATTAACGGGGTCTCTTTCTTCGCTGCTTTTGCCATATTAAAATAAAACCTCAAATTTATGTATTAAATTCAGGGGTTCAAAGTTTTAAATAATTTCTTACAATTTTATTTCTAAAAGTTCTTCATCAGATTTTTGTTCTGCAAATGTATAGAAGCCATCCACTTCGATTGCAAATATTTTCTGAGCTTATTTTTTATCAAAAAAGCTGTGCAAAAGTTTATTTTGGGAATAACAAAAATATCCTGGTAAAGGATAAGTAGAAAAAAAATTTTTCATAGTGCTTTCAATTTGTGTTTGTAACAAAAATAATATTTTATTTGACAACATATTAATTTTAGTATAAAAAATATCTTGTTTTTGTTCTCAATTTCCAATTATAGACCTACTTAAACAGATAGTTTTTCAAGATCATCTTCAACGGTTTTAAGGTTCTTTTTATTTTTACCAACAAAATAATTATCGTATTTTTCACTAAAATAGTAGCGATGACGTACCCCATCTTAGAAACCGAAAGGCTTATTTTAAGACAGCTTACCCCTCATGATGCTGAAGATCTGTTTGAGTATTTCTCTCAGGATCAGGTAATGCAATATTATGATCTGGAAACATTCAAAACCCTGGAAGATGCTGACAATATCATTTCTCACTTTAATAATGAATTTGAAAAAGGAAAAGGGTTCCGCTGGGCACTGGAGTTAAAATATGAAAAGAAAGTTATCGGAACCTGCGGATACCACAACTGGCATCAGGAGCACTTTAAGGCTGAGATCGGTTATGAACTTAACCCTGCATTCTGGCATCAATCATATATGAAAGAGGCCATTCTTCCTATTTTAACCTTTGGTTTTGAAGCCATGGGACTTCATCGTGTGGAAGCGTTTATTGATCCCGCCAATATTTCATCAGAAAAATTACTTCATTCACTGCACTTTAAAGAAGAAGGAATGATGCGTGATTATTTTTTTGAAAAAGGAAAATTTGTAGATGCTAAAATTTTCGGTCTTATTAATGAATAGAATAAAATCATTTTTTGGACTGAATATATTTTTCTAAGGCTTCATTGCTTTTTTCATAGGCCCACTTCTGTTTATAATTCACCCAATTTTCTTTTCCCAGTTTACGTAAAATCTTATCGGTGTATCTCATAATGAAAACATGGTACAGCATGTTGACGAAAACTTTCGGTTTGTTGGGTAATGCACGGAGAGAAAGAGAAAAACCAGGCTCTAAATACCGGTTGAAATGCCAGAATGCTCCCGGAATAAAAAGCGCATCCCCATGTTCCATAAAAATCTCATAGCCTTCCGCGTATTGTAATGCCGGAAACTTTTCATAATCAGGATTTTCATAATCCACATCGTAAACAGTATGTACTGAAAGCGGCACTTTATATAAAAATGCTGACTGTTTCTGATCGAACAGCAAAATCCTCTTCTTCCCTTCGAAATGAATATGCAGGAAATCTCCCAGATCTACATCATAATGCATTAAAACGTGAGCCTCACTTCCCCCGAAAAACAAAGTAGGAAGCCGTTTAAAAAACCGGATACCCAGATCGGGATAGGTAAAGTTTTTCAGCAGTTCGGGAAGTCTGTCTGTAATGATGTAAAAGAAAATACGAAGATCGGATGGTTTGCTTTTAATAGTATCTATATAATCTTTCATCTTCATATGCGTCACAGGCTCATCTGAACTTTTTGATGCACTGGCTGGTTTATTATCGTATAACGGTACTTCCTGCTCACCTGCTTTTTCACGGATATAGGCAAGATTCCATTTATCAAAAGCATCCCAGCGGGCCGCAAAATTCTTGATTAATAGAGGCTTCTTTTTCCTGAAATAATTTTTCTGAAAATCTTCTTTACTGATATCACTGACAACATCTACCTTTTTGAGAATCATCTTTTTTGATTTAACGCGAATAAAAATAGCTTTTTTTCAAAAATTATAAAAATTTCAACATTAATTATTTTCCACGATGATATAGATTTTGAAAACAGGTGTAATACTACATATATATGAACTGATTCTAATTCAGAAAATATACCAATAGTGAAATCACTCCGCCCACAATAACTACCATACATCCCGGCGGGCTTTTTTTAGCATTTCTATTTCTTCCGAAAGTACTTACATAATGTCCGCTCACCCAGGTTCCGTTTTTCTTAAAATGTCCTTTTCTATAATATCCCATATTCAATTTTTATGGCAAAATAAATAGTATCGTGAGCATAAATTTTACGGGTTACCATAAAGTCGGGATAAAACGAAAAAATTATCTTTGTAGGACGAACAAAATTTATGAGAGCCTACAATACCAAACATTTCCTAAAAATCCTTTTTAGCTTACATAAAAGTGATACGTTGAAAATCCTTTTTCCAAGTATGATTCTTGTGGGTCTATATTCTTGGGGCATCCAATATCTAGAAGTTGAATATCTTCACCTCACATCAAAATCAGGAGTAAGCAATGTAGGGATGATTCATTCTTTGTTAGGATTTGTGCTTTCTTTATTATTGGTTTTCAGGACCAATACGGCATACGACCGATGGTGGGAAGGAAGAAAGCTTTGGGGCAAACTGGTGAATGATACCCGAAATTTTGCAGTAAAAATCAGTAATATATTAATTGATGACCGCCAGCATGCTGAGCAGATTGCAAGATACCTGAAGTTCTATCCTCATTTTTTAGCCAAACATTTATCAAAAGAATCTACGAGACTGGCCCTGGATGAAGATTATTCTGAAATTGAAAAATCGCTGAAACATCATGGTCCCACTGAAATTGTTATCCTTTTAACCCATAAACTGAATCAATTAAAGAAAGAAGGTAAGATTTCAGATATTGAAATGGTATATTTAGATACGCAGCTTTCCGGTTTTCTGGATGTATGCGGAGGCTGCGAGAGAATTAAAAACACGCCGATCCCCTATTCTTATTCTTCATTTATCAAGAAGTTTATTATTCTGTATGTTTTTGCTCTTCCTATTGCCTACGTTATCAACATCGGACTTTTTATGATTCCTCTGACGGTTTTCGTATATTATGTTTTAATGAGTCTGGAACTGATCGCCGAAGAAATTGAAGATCCCTTTAACAACGATGAAAATGATATTCCGATGGAAGCCCTCGCCCAAAATATTGAAAAAAATGTACATCAGATCATGGGCTTAAAAAATAAAAACCAAGCTTAAATCCTGATTTCTTTAAGTTCGCCATCCTTTTTTATTTCTTCCGGTGCAGTAACCGAGGTTCATAATTATAAATTCAATACATTAGAGGACAAAATAGACTTTTTCATGAAGACGGGAAATCAGTAAAGCAGATTGGATATTATTAAAATGGTCCTGCTACAGGAAAATGGAAAAACCTTTATCCATCTGTGAAAATCCAGAGAGAAACGGAGTTCGTAAATAATAAAGAAACAGAACCCGTGTATACTACCGCAAATAAGGAGGCAAGATAGAAGTTTATAAAGACGGAAAAATTAATCTCAACAAAATAATACATTGGTACACAAACTAAAATTGGAAGAACTCAACAGGATAGATGTAGAAACATTTAAGAAAACTGAGAAGATTCCGTTAGTCATCATTTTAGACAATATAAGAAGCATGCACAATGTGGGTGCTACTTTCAGAACAGCAGATGCTTTTCTGATTGAAAAAATAATCCTCTGCGGAATTACCCCGGTACCTCCGCATAGAGAAATCCACAAAGCAGCACTCGGAGCTACAGAAAGTGTAGACTGGAAGCATGAGAATGACATCAACACAGCCATCAGCGATTTAAAAAGCCTTGGCTATGAAATTGTAGGCGTAGAACAGACGACCAACAGCCAATTGATCACTGATTTTACGATTGACAAAGAGAAAAAATATGCTTTGATTTTAGGAAATGAAGTAGAAGGAATCAGTGATGAAGCGCTCCCAAATATTGATGTATTTCTGGAAATTCCACAATTAGGAACCAAGCATTCTTTAAATGTAAGTGTATGCGGTGGAATTGTGATGTGGGAGTTTGCAAAAGCCCTAAAATAAAAAAACTGCATATGTCTAACAGACAGTGCAGTTTGAAATAAATCTAATAAAAAGTAAAAATGAAAGGCGACAAAGATACTTTATTTTTTGTCACGAACAAATTTTAAAATCATTTTTTTCTTTTTTCCTAAAAAAAAAGTATGTTTTCAGAAAAAGTTTCATTTAATTTTTTATAAATTAGCACAATGTTTATCAAGGACTATATCTCAAAAGATTTCCCGTGTTTTAGCTTGACTGACTCTATAGAATCAGCAAGGGATACCTTAGAAGACTTTGGATATTCCCATATTTTCATTAAAAAATCCCACCATTTTTACGGAGCTATTGCCAAGGAATTTCTGGATGAAGCGGAAGGAACTTTAAAGAATCTGGAACACCAGATCGAGCGTTTTGCCATTCTTGAAGATAATAATATCATGGACAGCATTCGCCTTTTTTATACCTTCAATTCCAATATCATTCCGGTGATCAATAAGAATGAAAAGTATTTGGGATATATCGGATGTGAAGATGTTTTTCAGGATCTGTCGCGTTATCCCCTGTTTTCCGAAACAGGTGCAATGCTTACAGTAGAAACTCCTGTGAAAAAATATTCAATGACCGAAATTGCAAATATTGTGGAGAGTAATAATTCTAAATTTTATGGCGCTTTTATCAGTTTCATGTCGGATGAAGTTATTCATGTAACGATAAAAATAAGCAATGAAAATCTGGGTTCTATTGATGAAACATTTGACAGATACGATTATAGAATTGTTGAAAAATACTATTCTGATGAGAAAACAGATCTCTTTAAAGACAGATTCGGTTTTTTCCAAAAATTCATAGAAATATAAACAATGAAGGCAGCTATATATTCTCAGAAAAAAGATCTCGATACTTTTTTATATTTAAGCAAATTTGTTTCAGAGCTGGAAAGCCGGGGCGTAAAATCTGTTTTGTATGATGAGATGGCTGAAGCCCTCCAATTTTCAAAAATTTTTGAGACTTTTAATTGTAAACAGGATCTTATAGACAAAGAAGTCGATCTTTTCTTCACTTTTGGCGGAGACGGAACGATTGTGAATTCTTTAACCTTCATTGAAGATCTTGAAATTCCTATTGTTGGTGTCAATACAGGGAGATTAGGGTTTTTAGCAAGTTTCACCAAAGAAGAGGCATTCAAAGAACTGGATGCTATCTTAAAGGGAGATGTAAAAACCAGCCGCCGTGCGGTTATTGAAGTTGTATCCCCTAGATCGGATGAATTTTTCCCGTATGCCTTAAATGATGTGACCGTTTCCAGAAAGGAAACCACCTCGATGATTACGGTAGACTCTTATATTAATGATGAATTCCTTAATGTATTCTGGGGAGATGGCGTTATTGTCTCTACTCCTACCGGATCTACAGCCTATTCTTTAAGTTGCGGGGGACCAATTATTTCGCCAAACAACGAGAATTTCGTGATCACCCCAATTGCACCTCACAATCTGAATGTTAGACCGTTGGTAGTAAACGACAGAGTGGAAATAAAATTTAAAGTAGAAAGCAGAGTATCCCAATATTCCCTTTCTTTAGATTCAAGGTTGGTACATATAGAAACCGACCAGGAAATCGTTATTAAAAAAGCAGGCTTCCAGATTCTTCTGGTGCAGCCCAATCATCTGAGTTTCTATGAAACTATTCGTCAGAAACTGCTTTGGGGAAGAGACAAAAGAAATTAGCAATTGAGCAAAATTTCATACCTTTACACGAATTTCAAAAACACCTAATAATATATACTAAAAAGTAAAACATGAGCAGAATTTTTCCGGCAGGAGTTGCCACAGGTCAGTTAGTTACGGATATTTTCCAATATGCTAAAGAAAATAAATTTGCATTACCTGCAGTAAACGTAATTGGTTCAAGCAATGTAAATGCTGTTATGGAAACTGCAGCGAAATTGAATTCTCCTGTTATCATCCAGTTTTCTAACGGTGGAGCTTCTTTCAACGCAGGAAAAGGACTGAGTAATGACGGTCAGAAATCTGCTATTTTAGGAGCCATTGCAGGTGCAAAACATATTCATACTCTTGCAGAAGCTTACGGAGCAACTGTAATTTTACATACAGACCACTGTGCAAAGAAATTATTGCCTTGGATCGACGGATTGATGGATGCTAACGAAGAATTCTTCAAGCAGACAGGAAAATCTCTTTATTCTTCTCATATGCTAGACCTTTCTGAGGAATCTTTAGAGGAAAACCTTGAGGTTTCTGCTGAATATTTCGAAAGAATGGCTAAAATGCAAATGACTCTGGAAGTTGAGATCGGTGTAACAGGAGGTGAAGAAGATGGTGTTGACAATTCTGATGTTGACAATTCTAAATTATACACGCAGCCTGAAGATGTAGCTTATACATACGAAAAGTTAAAAGCTATTTCTGATAACTTTACGATTGCAGCAGCTTTCGGTAATGTACACGGTGTTTACAAACCAGGAAATGTAGTTCTTACTCCAAAAATCCTAGACAACTCTCAGAAATTTGTTCAGGAGAAATTCGGAACGGCTGCAAAACCTGTAAACTTCGTATTTCACGGAGGTTCTGGTTCTACTATTGAAGAAATCAGAGAGGCGATTGATTACGGTGTTATCAAAATGAACATTGATACAGATCTTCAGTTCGCTTACACAGAAGGCATCAGAGACTTTATGATTAACAATATCGATTATTTAAGATCTCAAATCGGAAACCCTGAAGGAGAAGAGAAACCTAACAAAAAATTCTATGACCCAAGAAACTGGGTAAGAAAAGGTGAAGAAACTTTCTCTGCGAGATTGGTTAAAGCTTTTGAAGATTTAAATAACGTAAATACTTTAAAATAAAATTTGTAAAAAGTAAAATGTATAAAGTAAAAAGTAATTTCAACACTTTGGTCTTTATACATTTTACATTCTACACTATACAATAATACATACAAAATGGCATTCGACTGGTTTAAAAGAAAAGCAAAAAACATTACCACTTCTACTGATGAAAAAAAGGATGTTCCCAAAGGTCTTTGGCACCAAACTCCTTCAGGAAAGGTTGTGGAGCATGAAGAACTGAAGAAAAACAACTACGTTTCTCCTGAAGATGGATTTCATGTAAGAATAGGAAGTGCAGAGTTTTTTGATATCCTTTTTGATGAAGGCAAGTTCACTGAACTGGATGCTAATGTTGAAAGTATAGACATCCTCAACTTCAAAGATACAAAGCCTTATGCTGACCGTTTAAAAGAAGTAAAAGCAAAAACAAAACTGACAGATTCTATCAGAAATGCAGTAGGAACCGTAAAAGGAACCGAAATGGTAGTGTCTTGTATGGATTTTGCTTTTATCGGTGGATCTTTAGGCTCTGTGATGGGTGAAAAAATAAGAAGAGCTATTGATTACTGTATCGCGAAAAAACTTCCTTATATGATCATCTGTCAGTCCGGAGGAGCAAGAATGCAGGAGGCAACTTATTCTTTGATGCAGCTGGCAAAAGTACAGGCAAAATTAGCTCAGCTTTCAGAAGCGGGACTTTTATATATTGCTTACTTATGCGACCCTACTTTCGGAGGAATTACCGCTTCTTTCGCTATGACAGCAGATATTATCATGGCTGAACCTAAAGCCCTAATCGGTTTTGCAGGCCCAAGAGTTATCCGTGAAACTATTGGTAGAGATTTACCGGAAGGATTCCAGACCTCAGAATTCCTGCAGGAAAAAGGATTCGTAGATTTCATCGTTAAAAGAACTGAAATTAGAGATACTGTAGCTAAAACAGTAAATTTATTAGCTGTAAAGGCATAAAATTTGTAACAAAAATGATACAATCTCTCTCTAATTGGGGAGAGATTTTTATTTATGAGGACTTTTAAAATATTTTTCAATACCATCCGGAGCATGAGTTTTAAAAAGATTTTACGTCTTTTATCATTGGTGCTTCCCCATCCTCTTTTTTCATTGTTAAGCTTTTATGCTACCATTCAGGCTTTCAGAATTGCACAGAAACGCTTTCCAAAAACAGCTTCCACCAATGGTATCGGGAATGCATTCAGACACGCTCTTTGGTGCTGTTTCATCATTATGTACTGCAGTAAAATTTCTTCTCCGGAGAAAGCAGTGGATTTTTGTAAAAAAATCACAGATTTACATGAGGAATTGTTTCCCAACCAACCCCTGGAAACCAAAATGGACCTTCATAACAATAAAGTAGGAATGGATTACTTTCTGGAACTTCTCCCGGGAATCCACCGTCAGTTTTTTGAAAAAGGATTTTTTATAGATGCTTTAGTTAAAAAAATGGAAGAGGCAAAAGTTCTGAAGAATCTGGATGATGATTTCGAAGGGTACTTAGTATATCTTGATGAAAAATAAGTTTATTTTAAGCAAAATACTTTAATTTTCATTATTTCCTGGTCGTTTTATCCGTACAATTTGTCCTTCTGATCTAAACAAAGTGGAGTGTGGAATCCAAGCTTATTTGTGTTAAAGCGATCTTAGTGGTATTGAGATTATTTCGTCACTTCGCTCTTTGCAATGACAAAAAGTTTCCGTCTCTTTTGTAATATGAAGTTTTTTTGATAAGTTTAACCAATTATAATTTAATCAAATGGTTCTCAGCAGAATTTGGTCAGCTTTTATCATCGTTGCCATTGCTATTGCAAGTATAAAATACATTTCATCAAGCCATTATCAAACCATTTTTAACGATATGGTCGTTGGAAAAGGCGGTGATACGGTACAGATTGCTACTCAGAAAATGAACACGCTCTCTCCTGTAGTAAGAGACAGCCTGATGAAGAAACCTGATTTTGCAGAAAGCAGAATTCACTATAAAGCAGATGCTTTACAGCAGAATGTGAAAATTTATCGCGTTCAGGAATCAGACGGTGTGATCGGCACCTCTGAAACAGCAGTCAAAATCTGTATTGGACTAATAGGAATCATGACTTTGTTCATGGGATTTATGAGTATTGCAGAAAAAGCAGGCGGAATTAATCTCCTCAGTCGTCTGATCCAGCCTTTCTTTTCCAAGCTTTTCCCTGATATCCCTAAAAACCACCCCGCATTCGGACATATGCTGATGAACTTCAGCGCTAACCTTCTTGGGCTTGATAATGCAGCCACTCCATTCGGATTGAAAGCTATGGAAAGTTTACAGACTTTAAATCCCAATAAAGATACCGCAAGTAATTCTCAGATTATGTTTCTTTGCCTGCATGCAGGAGGAATGACACTAATTCCGGTTTCAATTATTGCCATACGAGCATCTATGGGCTCTAAAACCCCAACGGACATATTTCTTCCCTGTATGATTGCTACATTTGCAGCAACACTTGCCGCAATGATTATTGTTTCCTTATATCAAAAGATCAACTTATTGCGTCCGGTAGTAATTGCCTATGTAGGAGGGATTTCGGCAGTGATTGCTCTTTTGGTCCTTTATCTGGTACACTTGAGTAAAGATGAACTGGATACGTTCAGCAAAGTTTTAAGCAACGGACTGATTCTCTTTATCTTCCTTGCAATCATTCTTGGTGCCGTATATAAAAAAATCAATGTATTTGATGCTTTTATTGAAGGAGCGAAAGAAGGTTTTACCACCTGTGTAAAGATCATACCCTACCTTGTAGGAATGTTGATTGCCATTTCTCTGCTGAGAACTTCAGGAGTTTTTGACGTCATTATCGACGGTATGAAATGGGTAGCAACGATGACCAATATGGACACCCGTTTTGTTGACGGTCTTCCCACCGCTTTAATCAAACCGCTTTCTGGTTCCGGAGCCCGAGGAATGATGGTGGATACAATGTCTACTTTCGGAGCAGACAGCTTTCAGGGTAAATTGGCAGCCGTACTTCAGGGAAGCTCAGATACGACGTTTTACGTAATTGCAGTGTATTTTGGAGCCGTAGCTATAAAGAATACAAGATATGCGGTTATTGCTATGCTTTTGGCGGATCTTGTAGGTGTTATCACCTCTATTGCGTTAGCTTATCTGTTTTTTGCATAAATAAAAGCATCAAATAACAACAATCAACCAACAAACAACTCTATTATGATTACAGATAAAGAATTCACATTACGGTTAATCCGGCAGTTGACACAGGCTTTGGAAAAACTGATCTTAGACAAACCCGAAGAAAGTTTAATGCAGAAAGAATTAGATTTTGAGACTTTAATGAGGGATATTTTTAAGTTTGATTTTACAACACTTTCAGCAAAATCAAAAGAAGAAATTATAGAAATCGTCAACGAAAGACAGGAAAGAGACCACAAAGATTATTATGAAATGCTGGGGAATCTTTTCTATTTTACAGGCAGAGGAGAAAAGAACAATGCCTTTTTAGACAAAGCAAAAACGTTCTATGAACTCTATCTTCAAACCAGCGGAATTTTCGCTCTACCGGTTATCAACAGAATCAATGAAATAAAAAAAGCACTTGAATAAAGTGCTTTTGTATTTTAGAAAGTAATTTTATATGATCCGGAGGAAGATGTACTTGCCTTCTCGGCTTTTACATACTTTTTCACCCATGCAATAGCATTTGAACTGATACAGGGATCAGAGGTTCCACCTGATCTTCTTGCAGAAACTACATTTCCTGCTTTATCAACCGTATAAGCAATGGTAATAGTTCCGCTTGCTGTACAGCTGTTTGCCGGTTGCGCACCCCCTCTTCCCATTGTTCCGGGGATGTACCCAATCAGTTTTCGGTCAATACCTACTTTGCTATCTCCATTTCCGTCACCGCCCAGAGGATCACCTGCATTTCCTATTCCCTCACCAGTTCCCTGGCTTCCGGCCTTCGTTCCTCTTCCTTTGATAAGGTTTCCGATAGCGGCATTCCCTTTTCCGTCTCCGGCTCCTGTTTTGGCGTTTCCGGTTGCAGCAGATGTCTTTTTATTATTTTTAGTAGCAGTGGTGCTTGAAGTTTCTTTTTTATTTGATTTAGATTCCTCCTTTTTAGGAACGGTTGTTTTTGAATTGGTCCCGGTAATCACCTTTTCTTTAGCCTCCGTTTTTTTAGTTTCAGGTTGGGGATCTGGTTTTATGACGGTTTTTGTCTCAGGAACGACTGTCTCAACAGGTTCCGGAGTAACTTCTTCCGCTTTTGCGGCTAAACTGCCCTCCTGATCGGCAGGTTCTTCTACCCCGTTTCCGTTTCTGTTGTCCCCAAAATTGACAAGCATTGTGGTAATCACTTCCGGTTGTTGGTCAATTTCAGGCTTTAATTTATAGATAAAAACAAAGAGCAGAATGGCAGACCAAATAAGGATAGAAAGTATGGCACTTTTTATCTTATCTCTGTTTTCCCCGCTTTTGTCTACCGTATTCGTTTTCATTTTAACTTCCTTCCCGGTGTTCCGGTTTTGTTATTTATCTTTAACCGTTGCAATGGCAATGTTAAATTTATTTTTCTCTGCAATTTCCATTGCAAAAACAACATCTTTATGCATCGTGTTTTCGTCTGCTCTGATCGTGAAAGACTTATTCGCCTGATTGGCAAGCTTGTTGACAATCGTCTGCTCAAGTTGTTCTCTCGTTACAGGACTGTCGTCCACGAAATAAGAACCATCCGGTTTAATACTTACCGTTAATGGATTTGGTATATTATCATCTACCGCTCCTGCTTTAGGCAATTTCACATCAATTGCACTCTGGTTGGCCGCGGAAGAAGTAATCATAAAGAATATCAGCATCAGCAAGATAACATCGGTCATCGCTGCCAAACTGAATTCTGGGTTCGCTTTATTTCTTCTCTGAATTTTCATCTGTTTACTTTTATTGTTCTGCTAATGGTCAGATGGAACCTTTCGGTTTCATAAGAAAGATTTATAAAGGTTTATTGATAAGGTCTAAAAATTCTCCGGAAAGATCCTGAGCTTTCAATACAAACTTATCAATTCTGGTTAAAAGAATATTATAGAAAAAGTTAGCCGGAATCGCTACCGCCAAACCTACCGCTGTTTGTCCTAATGCTGTATAAATACCTTCCGAAAGCGTTTTTGGGGAGAATGATCCCGTTGCATGTGATAAATTAAAGAAAGCAATAATCATCCCGATTACCGTACCTAAAAGTCCCAGCATCGGAGCGATACTTGGTACAACTGCTAACAGGTTCAGGTTCTTTTCCATATTTGCCACTTCAATCTGAGCCTGAGACTCCATCGCACTTACAATATCTGAAACCGGGCGTCCTAATCTTGAAATCCCTTTTTCTAAAATCCTTCCTTCAGGAGAATTCTGTCTCTTGCAGTAATCAGCTGCAGACTCTATTTTTCCTTCTTTGATAAAATCTTCGATATTATTCATAAAGTTAGCATCTGTTTTTGAGGTCACTCTTTTGATAAAGAAAAATCTCTCAAAAAATAGATATACCGAAAAAATACCTAGCAGCAATACCACTCCCATCACTATTTTAGCGAAAGCTCCTCCATGGAACATGATCTTCCAGAATGAAAATTCTAAATCGTCTGTAGCAACTGCAGGGGCAGCAATTTGTGCAAATAAAATCTGAGTAAGTTCCGTTAACAGCATCTAATATGAATTTTTTATAAAATTTAACGACAAATGTAGGGGAATATTATGAAAAGCTCTCTTAAAAATTGCTTAAAAACAACTTAAAAGTTTGTTATTAAATACCAACAGCAAATTTCTTTCCAAAAAAATTGAAAAGGGATCTGCTTCAAAAATATCGTGGAAGATGATTATAAGTCTTCGTCTATTTCAATCACATCCGGTTTGAATTCGCATTTCATCCTAAAAGGTATAGGTGTTTCTGATCCCGTATAGAAATCATCAATGGTGCCTTTCCAGATCAGCTGAAGTACTCCTTCTTCATTATTCTCGAACTGAAGCTCATTATCATAGATAAAAGCATCTTCATCATCGAATAAATCGACTTCTGTATAAGTTTCCTCATCAGAGTCATTGATCTGAATAGTTTTTCCTTCTATTTCCGCTGTTTCGATAGGAAAGTCGATGACTTCAAGCGAAAGTTGTGGAAAATTATACTGTAAAGAATCATCATCAACATGATCCAAACTGTCATCCGTAATGATTTCTACTTCTAGAAAATGCTGTTCATTGCTGTAAACTGCCTTACAATAAGTATTTCTAATATTGTATTTTAGCGTTTCGTCCGGATGGTAAATTTTTAAAATCCCTTTCATTATTTCTTAAAAAAGAGCTGTAATAATATGATTGTTAAACGTTTTCAGCAAAGATAAAAAATAGATTGAAAGGTAAAAATATTTTGAAAACTATTTTTCTAAAATCCACCTGTTTGATCAGTTCGTTGATCAATAATACTTACTTTTGTGTTAATAAAGATTCTGAAAATGAAAAACATTGTATCGAAAAGTATTTTAGGAATAGGCTTACTGATAGGTCTTGCTTCCTGTAAAAAATCCGATTCTCCTTTAACGAAAGTTACTCCTACCAATTTAGATTCCATTGCTTCCAATTATTACGAGCAGTATTTAAAACTTTATCCTTTGGAAGCTACTTCTCAGGGAGATTTACGATATAACGACCAGCTTCCGATAAATATTGATAAAGACTTTATTTCTGGAGAAGTTTCTTTTTACAACTCTGTTCAAAAACAATTGGATCAGGTAGATTATAAAGCGCTTACTGATGAAGATAAAGTGGTATATGATGTACTGGATTACACCTTAAAAGATAGAATTGAAGGCTATGCTTACCACCCGGAATATATTCCTTTTACACAGTTTGGCGGACTTCCATTAAGTTTTCCATTATACGGGAGCGGACAGGGAAGTCAGCCTTTTAAAACAGAAAAAGACTACAACGACTGGTTAATGAGAATGGATAAATTCCCGGAATGGATGAATGCGGCAACAGAAAATTTCAGACAGGGAATTAATAATAAAATTGTTCTGCCTAAAAAACTGGTTATTAAGATGATTCCTCAAATGAAAGCTGAGGAAATCACCACTGCTGATTTTGATAAAAACATATTTTACGGACCTATAAAAAATTTCCCAAAAGATTTTACACAGGCTCAAAAGGATAAACTCACCGCACTTTATAAAGAAGCGATCTCTAAAAAAATTATCCCTGCTTATACTAAAATGGGCAGTTTCTTAGAAAAAGAATACCTTCCAAAGGCAAGAGAAACCGATGGATACAACAGCCTGCCTAATGGTAATGAAATCTACAGATATTACGCAAAAAGCTGGACTACGACCAACAAATCGCCTGAAGAGATTAACAAAATAGGACTGCAGCAGGTAGCCATGCTGCGTGCAGAAATGGAAAAAGTAAAGCAACAGGTGGGCTTTACCGGAACGCTGGAAGAGTTTATCAATTTTGTGAAAACAGATCCTAAAGCCATGCCTTATAAAACCTCAAAAGAAGTTTTGGCGGGATTCAACGGAATTTTAGCCACCATCACTCCAAAGCTGAAAACAATGTTCAGCGTGACTCCAAAAACAAAATTTGAGATCAGACAGACTGAAAAATTCAGGGAAGCAAGTGCAAGTGCGGAATACATCCAAGGAACTCCTGACGGAAAAAGACCTGGTATTTTTTATGTTCCGCTTCCTGACCCTGCAAAATTCAACGTTAGTTCCGGTATGGAATCTTTATTCCTGCATGAAGCGATTCCAGGGCACCATTATCAGGTTTCTTTACAGCAGGAAAATACAAAACTTCCAAAGTTCATGAGATTCGGATGGTTTGGTGCGTATGGAGAAGGCTGGGCACATTATTGTGAAACGCTGGGCCCTGAATTTGGATTATATACTGATCCTTATCAAAAAATGGGATATTTAAGCGATCAAATGCTGAGAGCTGTAAGGCTGGTTGTAGATACAGGTCTTCACACCGGAAGAATGACCAGAGAGGAAGCAATTAAATACTTTTTGAGCAACATTTCTTACGATGAAGCCGGAGCAACCGCTGAAGTAGAAAGATATATGGCAATGCCGGGACAGGCGCTAGGGTATAAAATCGGTTCACTGAGAATCCGTGAGCTAAGAGATAAATACCAGAAACAACTGGGCAAAAAATTCAGTCTGGCAAGCTTCCACGATGAAGTATTGAGCCAGGGGTGTTTACCATTGGATGTTTTGAACAGGAAAATGGACCTTTGGGCGAAAAAGCAGAAATAGTTTTAAAAAAAATAAAATCGATAATTTTGACGAAGCAGTTTAGTAATTGCTTCGTCTTTATTTTATAAATATGGCTATGAAAAAAAATTTTTCTTTGATAACTACTTTATTTTGTCTGTCCTTTTTTTATAGCCAAAATGAAAAGGTTTTTAACAGGATTGATTCATTAATCTCAGCAAAAGATATTCAAAAGTTTATTGAAAATGAGGATAACAAAATAAACTATTATTTGAATGTTGAAGACAAAATAAAATATGATTCGTATTGCTCTGCAATTGGAGATAGTCTGAAACTAAAACAAAACTGGGAAAAAGCAGATTTTGACAACAACGCACTGACAGATCTTTTAGTGACTGGAAATACTTCTGATGGTCCTACAACCATTTACATATTAGATAAAGGAACTCATTTTGAATCAAAAAAACTCAGTATGGGAAAGCTTTATGAGGAATGTTCATTTTCATCTGTAAAAGATAATAATATAGAATATTACAGCATCAAAATTCTCAGTAAATTTGGATTTTTAAGCAATTTAATCAAAGAAAACCTGGTTTATAAAAATGGAGAATTTATTGAAGAAAACCAGTCTCCGAAAAAACATAATATTCTGGAAATAAAGTTTAAAACTTCGGGCTCCCGATTGAATTATAACAGGTTCGAGATGAAAATCGTATCAAACAAGGATGCAACATGGACTTCCGAAGATGATGGTTTCATACCCTCCGGTGTGTATACATCAAAACTTTCAGAAGAAGATTTTAAGGAAATTATTGACTTTGTAAATTATATTGATTTTGAAAATTTAAATGATGAGTATAATGTCTCATATTCTGATTCTCATACAGGATATTTGACAATTACGTATGATAATTTAAAAACTAAAAGTATCCGCGATTATGGATTAATGGGAACGAGGGGTTTAAAAAAATTTTACGATATCCTGGCTGCAATGCAAACAAATCAACATTGGACAAAATTATAAAAATATGATCATAGAAAGCCTAAAATCTCTTTACAACAGAGATTTAAATAAATTAAAAACAGAGATTGAAGCCTATCAAAAAGAAGAAAACCTATGGAAAACGGATCAGAATATATCTAATTCTGCAGGAAACTTATGCCTGCATTTAGTTGGAAATCTTAATCATTTTTTTGGAGCAACACTGGGAAACTCGGGTTATGTGAGAAACAGAGAACTTGAGTTTTCGTTAAAAAATATTCCCCGTGCTGAACTTATTGAAAAAGTGGAAGGAACATTAGATATTGTCATCAAAACACTCGGTCAGCTTAGTGCAAATGATCTGGAAAAAGAATACCCTCTTGAAGCGTTAGGATACAAAATGACAACTGAATATTTTCTGATTCATCTGTTTGGACATTTAAGTTATCATTTGGGGCAGATCAATTATCATAGAAGACTGCTGGACAACTAAAATATATTTTCAATAGTAAAAACAACCTTGTCGAGGTTGTTTTTTATTTTTCAAACATCATTTTCGTAATAAAGTCCTTTTCGCCTTTTCCTCTTGCAGGAGAGTATTCTCTACCGTAGAAAATGATTTGAAGATGAAGCTTATTCCAAATGTCTTCTTTCCAAATTTTTTTTGCATCTCTTTCCGTTTCTACGACGTTTTTCCCGGAAGTCAGCTTCCATTGCTTCATCAGTCTGTGGATGTGCGTATCGACCGGAAAAGCAGGAAATCCGAAGCCCTGACTCATTACCACAGATGCTGTTTTGTGTCCAACTCCAGGAAGTGCTTCTAATTCTTCATATGTTTGCGGCACTACTCCATTATGTTTTTCCATTAAAAGCTCGGCCATTCTTTTAAGGTTTTTGGCTTTGGTATTAGACAATCCTATTTCTTTAATCAGTTCTTTAATTTCAGAAACCTCTAATTGGGCCATTTTTTCCGGGGTTCCGGCAACTTTGAAAAGATTGGGAGTAACTTCATTCACTTTTTTATCCGTTGTCTGCGCAGAAAGTGCAACAGCAACCATAAGCGTAAAGGTATCGGTATGCTCCAACGGAATGGGAACTTCCGGATATAATTTTTCTAATTCAAGCTGAACCAGTTCCGCTCTTTGTTTTTTTGTCATGTAACCACTAAATTTGAACAAAAATAAACATTATGCTGCAAGCAGGAGACAAATTACCAAATTTTGAAGGGGTTAATCAGGATGGCGAGACTATAACCTCATCAACATTAGCTGGAAAAAAATTAATCATATTCTTTTATCCTCAGGCCAACACACCTACCTGTACGGTAGAAGCTTGTAATCTGAGTGATAATTATTCTCAATTGGAGAAAGCTGGATTTCAGCTGTTGGGTATCAGCGGGGATTCTGTAAAAAAGCAGAAAAATTTTCACAACAAATTTGCTTTTCCATATAATTTGATTGCAGACGAGAACCATGATATCATTGAAAAGTTCGGGGTTTGGCAGGAGAAAAAAACGTTTGGAAAAACTTATATGGGAATTGTAAGAACCACCTTTATTTTCGACGAAAACGGAATCTGCACCAGAGTGATTGAAAAAGTGACTTCTAAAACTGCGGCTGAACAGATTTTAGAGGGGTAAAAAATTATTTGTCATTCTGGACTTAAATGATTTTAAAGTCCAGAATGACAAAATAGTATATTCGCTAGTCTAATTGATAATACATCAATTCTTCCTCATCATTCGGAATTGTAACATATTTTTTGAATTGTAAGCCCAGTTTTTCGATTAATTTCTGAGATGAAAAATTATCTTTTGAAGTGATGGCAGAAATTTTCTTCATTCCAAACTCATCCATACCAATCGACTTTACTTTTAAAGCAGCTTCATACGCATAGCCTTTGCCTTCGAATTCTTCTAACAGAGAAAAACCAATATCCATAACATCAAGTCCTTCTCTTTCAAAGATTCCTACTCCACCTATTTTCTTATTTTCATCTTTGGTAACTACCAGATAGTTTCCAAATCCTAACTTTTCAAATTGTGGCATAAAACGGTCTTTGATGTAGTTTTCAGCATCATCAAGAGTCTTAATATTACGGTCTCCGATGTATTTGATGAATTTAGGACGGTTATACAGCTCAAAAATAAACTCCCTGTCATCCACAGACATAGGGCGGAGAATCAGTCTTTCCGTTTCGTAAGAGCTATTTTTTCTTGGTTGTTTTTTTGGTTCCATCCTTTGGTTCTTCTTTTTTTTCTATTTTTAAAAGTCTGGGATTATTCGTACATTTCTTATTGTAAAGCTCAATGTAAGTTCCATTATCTTTTACCTGGCTAACGGCCCCAGTCGATTTATTGATGGTTAACGTATAATGTGTCTTTTGATAAGGGCATTCTTTTGAAGTAAGCTTCCCCATATCTAAATAATAGTTGGAACGGTCTTCATAATAATTTCCTGCAATATCTTTAAATTCTTCATCAATAAGATATCCGTCGATGGTCATTGCAATGGCAGCTTCCTCCACATTATCAACCTTGCCAATGAATTTCTTAAGTCCCTCAAGGTCTGTTACATAATTCATTTTTCCACCCGCAGAATAAGCAATATAGTAAAAACTGTCTTCGCTGGGAAATAAATTGAATCCGGAAAACTGCGGCATGTAGTCTTTCTTTGCCCCGGATGTTTTTACTTCTTTATTCTTTCCGTAGCTGTTGTATACCAATACCCAAGAATCTATTTTGTCGTTTGGAACGATTCCATATAGAATATTCTGAATGCTTGCAAAATTTTTCTTCTCCTGAGCATTCCCTAAGAATCCTAAAAATAAGAAAATAAGCAAGACAGATTGGGTTGTAAATTTTTTCATAGCTTGAAAATCAGCAGAAAGTATACCAAATATTGTTACATAAACTTTTCTCCTTTTTTGAAACTCTTCAAATCCAGGACATAATCTTTTATAAGCTGATCATTGGCTCTTGGACAGATCAGCAGTGCTTTATCTGTATCTACGATTATATAGTCTTCAAGCCCGTCGATAATCACGGCTTTATTGTTATTTTTTAAGCGGATAATATTTCCTTTTGCATTATAAGTGAGAAGATGCTTTAGTTTTACCGCATTATTATTGATATCCTTTTCCGTATTTTCATAAATAGAGGTCCAGGTTCCCAAATCACTCCACCCTAAGTCAGAAGGAATCACATATACATTCTTCGCTTTTTCTAAAATTCCATTATCAATAGAAATCTTTTGAACTTTCGGATAAATATTTTCAATACAGGAGTTCTCTTTCTGAGAATTATATTCGCAGGCCATAAAGTGCTGCGTCATTTCCGGAAGATACATTTCAAAGGCATGATGGATGCTTTTAACGTTCCAGATAAATATTCCTGCATTCCAAAGAAAATCTCCACTTTCCAGGAAACTTTGTGCCAGTTCCAGAATCGGTTTTTCGGTGAAAGTTTTAACTTTAAAAAAATCAGAATTCTTTTTTTCTACAAACTGAATGTAGCCATATCCTGTATCAGGTCTTGTAGGTGTAATCCCTAAAGTTACCAGGTAGTCGTTTTTTGATGCCAGATCAAAAGCAATTTCCACTTTTTGAAGGAAAGTTTCTTCCTTTAAAATCAAATGGTCTGCCGGCAATACGATCATTGTGGCGTTGGGGTCAATTTCAGCAATTTTATTAGCCATGTACAAATTGCAGGCAGCAGTGTTTTTCATCAACGGCTCGCCGACAATATTTTCTTCAGGAACCTCCGGAAGCTGCTGGTGCGAAAGCGCTACATACTCCTTATTGGTAATAACGAATATATTTTCATTAGGAATAATCTTGCTGATCCTGTCATAGGTCTGCTGGATCATGGTTCGTCCCACTCCTAAAATATCCTGAAACTGCTTTGGAAATTTCTGCGTACTCATAGGCCAGAACCGACTTCCGATTCCTCCCGCCATTATGACACAGTATTTATCTGATTTTGACATTCTTAACTACATTTTTCTATCCTTGCCAGAGGCTTGAAAGAATACTTCCTTCCTGTAGCCAGGTTCTTACAAAGATAGTTTTTTTTAATCAGACCCTCTAATAAATACTTTTCGTTGCGATATATAAAAAAATCTCCTTTTTGAAGTTCTTCAATAAACTGAAAGCTATCATCTTGTGTTTCAATATGAAAATATTTTACAAGATCCGGACTGGCCATAAAATTAGCCTTCGGAGATTTTGAAAATTTCACAATGATAGGCTTTAAATCTTCGTTATACACCTGAAGGCTTTCAAGAAGCATTTTTCTAAAGGTATCTTTCCACTCATTGCCGTGAGGGGAGATTCTGCGTCCGTATTTTTCAAACGCGATCAGATGAGCTAGCTCATGAGTTAAAACAAAGAAAAAAAGCTGTGGAGCTAAGGTAGAATTGATCGTTATTTCATGAGAATTATCCGGGAGCTTTCTATAGTCTCCCAGTTTAGAATTCCTGTTTCGTGTAATTTTTATATGGATATAATAATCTGAAAACCATATTTTTAAATACTGAAGGGTATTTTGTGGTAAATATTTTTCTAAGGATTGAATAGACATTTTATAAACTTAATGGAATTCCGGCATAGAAATTCAGCAGCTTAAGGCTGAAAAGGTAATTGTATTTAGCCTGCGCTACAGATCCCTGTGCATTAGCATAATTATTTCTAGCAACGTTCACATCATAGATCGTTGTTCTCCCCGCCGTGTAGCTTTTATCAGCAAAATCCAAAGCCAGCTTTGTGCTTTTTTCTGTTTCCAGAGCCGATAAAAATGTTTCATAATTAGCATCTACATCAAACTGTGCTTTCTGTACATTCTGTCTTATTGTCTGTTTCTGCTGCTCTAGGGTGATTTTAGCAACACTTTCATTTATTTTAGACTGCTCTACCTGAAGTTTGGTAATTCCTTTATTAAAAATAGGAACATTCAGTGAAATACTTGCCTGCTGACCGAAGTTGTCTTTATACTGTCCAAACAAATTCCTTTCAAAAACAGGGCTTCCAAGCACATCATATCCAGTTATATTTGTAGTTAATAGATTATTGTAAAAACTTCCGATCCCGGCACTTGCCGAAATAGTAGGCCAAAAAGCGGTTTTACTCACTTCTGTTTGCGCGATGGCTGAATTTATTCTGCTTTCTGCCGCCTTTATCTGAGGCTGGTTTTCAAATGCTGTAGTAAGCACTTCATCAACGGATTTTAACTGGGGTTCCAGCTGATCAGGAACGCTTACATCTTCAACATCAAAATCCTTATAATCGGAGAGCTGTAACAGCTGAGCCATTGCAAAAAGACTCCTTCCAACATTGATTTCTGCCGTTTTACGATTTTGCTTTTCTCTTGCCAGTGCTGCTTCCGCTTCTGCCAAAATAGTCTGGGCCGTAGTTCCTACCTGCGTTGTTATTTTTGCTCTGTCATATTGCTTTTGGGCATTCTCAACCGCACTTTCAGAGATCTTTACAATTTCTTTGTTCAGTAAAGTGGTAAGATACTGCTGCGCAATCTGCAGGGAAATATCATTTTTAATCGTTTCAATATCATATTGGCTGGCTTCTACATCAAACTCACTTTTTCTAATGTTTTTCTCCAGTCTTCCGTTATTGTAAATTAACATATCTGCACCCAAATTGGAGCTGTTGCTGAATCTGTCATTCCTCAAACTTCCTGTTCCGAATGAAGTCTGCCCAAAACTCACGCTGTTTGACATGGTTCCGGATACAGAGGGCAGATATTGTTTTCTTGCCATTTTAAGGTTAGAATCCTGAATCTGTTTTGAATATTGATTTTGGATAACCTGAAGATTATGCTCTACTGCATAGTCTACACATTCTCTTAAGGACCACCTTTTCTGAGCATTGATCCCCAGACAGCTTAATCCAAAAACGATAATCCAAACTTTTTTCATATTAATATTTTAACTTATTAGACGATCCAAATATAAAAAAGTTACAGTTTTAAAAATTATTATTTTATTTTAAAAAAACTTTTGAGAATTTTGCATCATGACAAACGAACAATACCAAGAAGCGGTAGACTGGCTTTTTGTGCAGGCTCCTAATTATCAAACTGATGGAGAAAAAGCATATAAGCCTGGTTTAGATAACATTATAAGACTTTGTGATTTCTTTGGTAATCCTCAGGAAAGTATACCCTGCATTCATATCGGAGGCACTAATGGAAAAGGATCTACAAGCAATATGCTGGCATCCGTTCTTCAGGAAGCGGGTTATAAAGTAGGGTTATATAATTCACCTCATCTTATTGACTTTACAGAACGTATAAAAGTTAACGGTAAAAACTGTAATAAAGAGTTTGTCTTTAATTTTATTCAAAAACTTAAAAATCTACCCAACGATATCCAACCCTCTTTTTTTGAATTTACTACGATCATGGCTTTTGAATATTTTCATCAGCAGCAGGTAGATTTTGCCATTATTGAAGTCGGTTTAGGAGGAAGACTGGATTCAACCAATATCATAAAACCGCTGGTTGCTGCGATTACCAATGTTCAACTCGATCATCAAAATATTTTAGGCGATACCATTGAGGAGATTGCCGGAGAAAAAGCAGGAATTATTAAAAACAATACTCCTGTTATTTTTGGAGACGACCATGAAGTGGTTAAAAATATCATTAAAGAAAAAGCCATACAAGAAAACGCTCCTTTTATTGACGCTTCGCTGATACAAGCAGATTTTTCCTCAGATTTAAAAGGCAATTATCAGCAGAAGAACATCAAGGTGGTACTGGCTCTGGTAGAAAAACTACGAAAGCTACAGGTAAAAATTTCCGATCAAAATATTAAACAGGGTTTGTTACATGTTCACAGAAATACCGGATTTATAGGCCGTTGGTTTGAATTTTCACAAACTCCCCTGACGGTCTGCGATACCGCCCATAATCAAGCAGGTTTAGAACAGGTTTTTGCTCAACTTAATTCTATTGACCGACGCAAGCACGTTATTTTGGGCTTTGTAAATGATAAAAAAATTGATGAAGTGATGAATATGCTTCCCGAAAATTCCACATTTTATTTTGCAAAACCGTCTATTCATAGGGGCAGACATCCTAAAGATTATGAAAACCTACTGATCGAGGCAAAAATTTTTTACAAAATTTTCAATTCAGTGCAGGAAGCCTATCTTTCTGCAAAAGAGGAATGTACAAACGAGGAAATGATTTTTATCGGCGGAAGTAACTTTGTTGTAGGAGAATTTTTAGAAAAAAATTTGGAGATTTCCGAATAAGTCGTATATTTGCACCACTCTAAACGAGATAATCGTTTATATAGGGGCTCTTAGCTCAGTTGGTTCAGAGCATCTGGTTTACACCCAGAGGGTCGGGGGTTCGAATCCCTCAGGGCCCACACAAAGGTAACTGAAGCCTTTCAAAAAAAATTCAGGGCTCTTAGCTCAGTTGGTTCAGAGCATCTGGTTTACACCCAGAGGGTCGGGGGTTCGAATCCCTCAGGGCCCACAAAAAACTCTCAAGAAATTGAGAGTTTTTTTTATGTCTTAATGTTAGAACGGGCAAAAGTTAGAGAATATTATTTAATACCACTTACGAGCAGTCCCAGTTTGTAAAAATCAAGGTAACGGAGACTTACATTTCCTTTTAGAAGCTTCTCCTCTACTCTATGCTTGTTGAGTATAAAAAACGTTTTAAATACCCCCTTTAAAAAGGACTGATTTAACAGATTAAATGCCTTCACCAATTTAACCTCAGAGAGTTTTGAGTTTATCTCTTTATTTCCAATCATTTTAGAAAGGCTCTCTACAGATTCTTTTACTTTATCCAGATAGACTTTATTTTCCTCTAAATCATTATTAAAAATAGGATTTTGAATATGTTCAATTGGAAAATGTTTTGACTTTAAATCCATTGCAAAAAGTAAGTCTTCATATCCGTACTTCTGAAATTCAGGATTAAAACGCACTTCTTCTAAAACTTCTTTTTTAATTACAAAATTATTGGTCTGGAAACTTAAATACGGTCTTTCCAGGCGTTGTTTAACGAGTAGATTCTCCCGTTCATTGGCAAATTTCCATCGTAAGTAATGATCATTATCCGGACAAGAATCTGATACAACCCTGCCACCATAAATAACTTTGGAATTAGGATTTGCCGCGATATAGTAAATATAGTTCCGTAAAAAATTTTTATCAGTTATCTTACCATCACAATCCAAAAAAAGCAAATAATCTCCCTGGGCATACTGAAGAAAGAGATTACGGATCTGTGATCTCCCGATATTTTTTTCAAGAAAAATATAATGATCTGCTTTTTCCTGAAGTTTAATATTTATTCGGTTGAATTGTTCTTCCGAAGCATCGTCAATAAGAATAATCTCTGCATCAAGCTGATGGTTTATTATTTCTTCCTTTATATCATGAACCAACTCCCGGACATCAAAATTATAAATCGGAATACAGATGGAAAGTTTCATGGATCAATTTTTTGGACAATTTTTTGGACAGTAAGTTCTTCCAAACAAGCCCAATCTCCCCGGTAGCATTCTTTATCACCGAATACCGAACATGGTCTACAAGTTAAATCCGTAACCTGCACTACATCATCCTCACTTTGGCCGAAACCAAGAAAGCCGGCATAGGGATGGGTGGCTCCCCAGACAGAAACACATCTGGTTCCCATAAGGCTCGCTAAATGCATATTGGCAGAATCCATTGAAATCATTAATTCCAATTCGGATATTTTTTGAAGTTCTTCAGTGAGGCTTAATTTTCCGGATAGACTTTTTGTATTCGGGATCTCCGTTTCCCATTTTTCAAGGGTTTCAGTTTCTTTTTTCCCGCCTCCAAAAAAATAAATAGTATGTTTCTTTGAAAGTATTTTCGCCAATTCATATGATTTTTCCAAAGGAAGCATTTTTCCTTTGTGTTGGGCGAAAGGGGCAAAGCCTATTCCTGATTTCTGGTGGGATGCCGGTCTCAATTGGTGAGAAAGTTCAACTTTAAATCCCATTTCACGAAACACGTCTGCGTAGCGTTCAACTGTTTTTTTGAGTTGCACTTTATCCAAATTCCAGACATCGGTTAACCGCTCTTTTTCTTCTTTTCCTTTATTGATTTTGAATACTTTAAGCCCTTTCTGCCTGTAAATCTTATCTAAAATTTTAGTTCTGATAACATCATGGAGATTGGCAATATAATCCGGATTAAACTCCTTTATAAGCTCACTGGCAAGCCTTCTTAATCCAAAGAAGCCTCTATAGTCATCCAAATCAATCCCTTTGAATATCAAATTGGGAATATCTGCAAATAGACTTTCAAAATTTTTCCTGGAAACCATGATGATTTCAACATCCGGATTTTGCTCTAAAAATTCCCGAAAAACAGGCGCTGTCATTGCGACATCGCCAAAAGCGGAAAAACGATATGCTAAAACTCTTGTCACGACTACGATTTCAGTTGATAGGCAACTGCATAAAATTTAATCTGCTTGGTCATGGCCATTAATCCGTTGGCTCTGGATGGAGAAAGAAATTCCTGCAGCCCGATTTCGGAAATAAATTCAAAATCAGAATCTAAAATTTCCTGCGTAGAATGGCCGCTGTAAATGCTTACCAGTAAAGAAACAATGCCTTTAGGAAGAATCCCGTCAGAATCTGCGTTAAAAAAAAGCTTTCCATCTTTGAACTCAGCATCAATCCACACCTTGCTCTGGCATCCTTTGATGAGATTATCGTCTACCTTTTTATCTTCAGAAAGTCCTTTCAACTCTTTTCCAAGATCAATGATGTATTCGTACTTTTGCTCCCAATCATCAAGAAATGCAAATTCATCGATTATTTCCTGCTGTTTTTCTTTAATGGTCATTTATATACTTTCTGCAAAGATACTAAATTATGCTTTAGACTTAAAGTGGTAAACGGCACGTAAATGTAATAATATGAACATCCATCTTACTGTCTTTTGCGTAAAGCTTAGAATGAATCCGATGCTTTTTCAAAGACATTCAGAAGTTTGGGTTCTTCATTTTCCCAGCAAAGAGCATTTGATGCTTTTTCCAATTCCTTCTGATAGTTTTTTCTACCCTTATCCAAAACCTCTTTTACTGCTTCAGCAATATTTTCCGGCTCATGATTTTTTATGATCACTCCTACATCGAATTGGTTTTTTATATTTTCCATTTCCGGAAGGCCGGCCATAATCAAAGGAAGTCTTGCCTGGATGCAATCCAGAACTTTATTGGGAAGCGAGTACAGATAGCTGTCTCCTCCATTCTCTTCAATACTCATCCCAACATCTGCAGACATCGTAACTTCCCGTAAATAATCTGGTAATAATTTCCCCAGAAACCGTACTTTATCCTGAAGGTTTTCTTGAATGACCAAATCCTCATATTCTTTTTTCCTCGGACCATCACCTGCAATGGTAAATAGAACATCATCCAGATGATGCATTGCCAAAATGGCCTTATCTATTCCCCGGAATGGATTGATGGCTCCCTGATAAAGAAGTATTCTGGGATTATTTTCAGGAATGTCTATTTTAAAATCTATTTTTCTGGGTGCATTTTGAATGACAATGGGATCTACGCCATACTTTTTTTGAAACCATCTCGCATAACTTCCACTGGCTGTTATCATAAATTCAAGCTTTGGAATTACACGCTGTTCCAGATAGCGCCATAATTTTTGTGACATTTTGCCTTGAATTGCCGGCATTTCAGAAAAAATCTCATGACTGTCAAAAACCAAAGGAATATTTAATTTTTTTGCAATCAGATAATTAGGCAGCAGGGCATCGATATCGTTCGCATGAAGAATCGTATTATGGTCTGCTTTCTTTTTTAATGTGTGATATAATTTCCAGTTAAATTCAAAGTAAGCGGTCTTCAGACTCTTTGAGAATAATGGTATTCTTGAAAAAGGATAAGGACGCGTCATTTCTTCTGATCCTTTCCAGTTATTGCCTATCAATTCTACTTCATAGCCGTTCTCATGGAGTGTCCGGCAGATTTTTTCAATACGCTGGTCTGTATATAAATTACTAAAAGCAGAGGTGATTATTTTTTTCCTTTTCATTTCCCATTCTTTCCTGTGATCAAATGATACACCTGTACAAAACAGAGCAAACCGTTAGGAATAATTACCGGCCACAGCATTCCGCTGTAGATACCGTATACTACGAAACAGGCACATCCGATTAAGTTAACAATCCTGATTTTACGTAAATTTCTTAATGCAAAGCTTAATACGATAAAAAGTGAAGCGGCATATCCGATATAGTTAGCAAATTCGGGAGTCATAAGAAGGATTTAAGGGAAACAAACTTAAACATTTTCAATAAGATAATAAAATTTTTTCTGCCATAAAGTCATTTATTGATTTTTGGTAAAATATTTGTAATTTAGATAATAGATAAATGGTAATGTTGCCATTATTCTAATGAGATATATTATGGATTATAAGTTTTCACAAGGTTTGAGCCAAGTGTTCAAACAAAGCAAAAATGAAGCAAAAAGGCTGAAAAGTGAATTTCTTAATACAGAACATCTACTTTTAGGTATTATAAAAACAGAAAACTCTGCTAAAGAAATCCTTAACAACCTTAATGCGGATTTAACACAAATCAGAAGAAAAATTGAAACTCTAAATACAGCAAGTCTTAATCCTATTTCTGAGGAGGTTACTAATATTTCTTTCACGAAGATGGCAGATCATGCCATTAAACGTGCAGAACTGGAATGCAGACAATATAAAAGCAATGAAATTAATACCGTTCATCTGCTTCTCGGCATCCTTTATAAATATGAAGATCCTACCTCAAATATATTAGGCGCTTACGATATAGATTATGAAGGTGTTTCAAGAGAATATCAAACGATGCTTAAAAATTCCGGACAGGCACCTCAAATGAGTGCATACGATGATGATGATGAAAGAGAAGATTTTGAGCAAATGAGAAAACCTTCAGGAAATTTAGGTTCTGGAAAGAGCAAAACACCTACCCTGGATAATTTCGGAAGAGATCTTACTTCATTGGCAAGAGACGGAAAATTAGATCCTGTGATCGGCCGTGAAAAAGAAATTGAAAGAGTTTCTCAGATCTTATCAAGAAGAAAGAAAAACAATCCGCTGCTTATCGGGGAACCGGGAGTGGGTAAATCTGCAATTGCAGAAGGATTGGCTTTAAGAATTCAGCAGAAGAAAGTTTCCAGAGTACTGTATGGTAAAAGAGTTATCACGCTCGATCTTGCAAGTTTAGTTGCAGGAACGAAATACCGTGGACAGTTTGAAGAAAGAATGAAGGCTATCATGACGGAATTGGAAAAAAACCGTGATGTAATCTTATTCATCGACGAGCTTCATACCATTGTAGGTGCAGGTAGTTCTACAGGAAGTCTTGATGCCTCAAATATGTTCAAACCTGCTTTGGCAAGGGGCGAAATTCAATGTATTGGTGCCACTACTCTTGATGAATACCGTCAGTATATTGAAAAAGACGGAGCACTGGAGAGAAGATTCCAAAAAGTAATGGTAGAGCCTACTTCTATTGATGAAACCATTCAGATTCTGAATCAGATCAAAGATAAATATGAAGAGCATCACAATGTGGTATATACTCCGGAAGCGATTCTGGCTTGTGTCAATTTGACGGCAAGATATATTACAGACCGTTTCTTACCGGACAAGGCGATTGATGCCATGGATGAAGCAGGTTCCCGTGTTTATATTAAAAACATGAAAGTTCCAACCGAAATCATTGATTTTGAGCAAAAAATTGAAGAGATTAAAGAACTGAAACAGAAAGCAGTAAAAGCTCAGGATTATCTTGAGGCCAGAAAGCTTAAAGATGAAGAGGAACGTCTTCAAATGGAACTGAATGTAGCCCAGGAAAAGTGGGATAAAGATGTAAAAGAGAAGAAAGAAACTGTTACAGATGAAAATGTAGCTGAAGTTGTTTCTATGATGAGTGGCATTCCGGTAACTAAAGTTGGTAAGAACGAGCTTGATAAGCTTGCTCAGATGGATGAAAAGCTGAATGGAAAAGTGATCGGTCAGGAAGATGCTGTGAAAAAAGTCGTTAAAGCGATTCAAAGAAACAGAGCAGGTCTGAAAGATCCAAATCGTCCAATCGGTACATTTATCTTCTTAGGAACTACCGGTGTTGGTAAAACAGAGCTTGCTAAAGTAATGGCAAGAGAACTCTTCGATTCTGATGAATCATTAATCAGAATTGACATGAGTGAGTACATGGAGAAATTTGCCGTTTCACGATTGGTAGGAGCGCCTCCGGGATACGTTGGATACGAAGAAGGTGGTCAGCTGACTGAAGCGGTAAGAAGAAAACCTTATGCAGTAGTTCTCCTGGATGAGATTGAAAAAGCGCATCCTGATGTATTCAATATTCTGTTGCAGATTCTGGATGAAGGACACGTTACAGACAGTTTAGGTAGAAAAATTGACTTCAGAAATACAATTATCATTCTTACCTCAAACATTGGAACCAGAGATCTTAAAGATTTCGGAGACGGTGTAGGATTCGGGACTTCTGCTAAAAAATCAAATTCTGATACAAGAGCAAGAAGCACCATTGAAAATGCCCTTAAAAAAGCATTTGCTCCTGAATTCCTGAACAGAATTGATGATATCGTGATCTTCAACTCTCTTGAAAAAACTGATATCAAGAAAATTATCGATCTTGAATTGAACAAACTGTACAGCAGACTTGAAAAATTAGGTTATAAAGTAGATCTTACTGAAGAAGCCAAAGATTTTATTTCTGAAAAAGGATGGGATAAAGATTTCGGAGCAAGACCATTGAAAAGAGCGATTCAGAAGTATATTGAAGATTTATTAGCTGAAATGCTGGTAAACAAACAACTGAACGAAGGTGAAACAATTACACTGGATGTAAACGAAGCGAAAGACGGATTAGCCGGAAAATCTGTGAAAACAAAAAAATCGGCTGAGAAATCTTCTCAATAATACAATACAGTAATTACTTACTAATAGAAAAGCATCGGGGTCACTCGATGCTTTTTGTATTTAGACTGATTCTACAAAGTAAATATCAGAATATTTTTATTTAATTGAATGAATAGCAATTCAGTATTTGAATTGATTTAAAGTCCTACTACAAACCCAATATTAGGAGCTAAACCGCTTGAGAAAATGCTGGAATCTTCCTTCCAGAGAACATTATACATCAAACCAAGCTGAAGATAAGAATTACTACTTATTCTCTGCATATATCCGCCTCCGAGATATAATGCATCTTCATTTGCATTCATTTTATAATCGTAAAATTTATCTTTATAATTGATAAAATAATGCTGATAATTTGCACTTACATAAAAAGTTCTGGCAATATAATAATTCAGGAAAGGGCCGACTCCAAGCATTGTTGAGCTGTAAGAATTTGATTTCTGCCACGAAATACTTCCTAAAACTCCGCCTTCGAGGTCATTGGTAAGCCTGTATCCCACTCTTGGAGCTGCTGAAAGATTAAAATAATTATTGCTTCCGAAGCCAAAGCCAATTCCCCCTCCGAAAGTCCATTTATTAGCCTCCTGTGAGGGTACGCCGACTGAAACCTGGGAAAACAAAGATCCTGAAAGTATCAGCATCATTGCAATTGTAATTTTTTTCATAATATATCGTTTTTATCGATCTCTAAATTATCATTTTTTTACGAATCTTTTTAATCGTATTTTTGCCGCGTCAAACTAAGAACTCCCGTTAAGAGTTTCGTAAAATTGAAATAATATGAAAGTAGTTGTAGGATTATCCGGAGGGGTAGATTCCAGTGTTACAGCATATTTGCTGCAGCAACAAGGCCATGAAGTCGTGGCTTTATTTATGAGAAACTGGAACGATGCTTCCGTGACTTTAGAAGATGAATGTCCTTGGATCGAGGATAGCAATGATGCATTGATGGTAGCCCAAAAGCTGGGAATCCCGTTTCAGGTGATTGATATGAGTGACCTTTACAAAGAACGTATCGTAGATTATATGTTTGATGAATATCAGAAAGGAAGAACTCCGAATCCTGATGTTTTGTGCAACAGAGAGGTTAAATTTGATGTTTTCATGAAAACAGCGATGTCTTTGGGCGCCGATAAAGTTGCTACCGGACATTACGCAAGGGTAAACTCTACTTTTGATGAAAACGGAAAGGAAATTTTCCATCTTTTAGCCGGAAAGGACAATAATAAAGATCAGTCTTATTTTCTCTGCCAGCTTAATCAGGATCAATTGTCAAAAGCATTATTCCCTATTGGAGAGCTTACAAAGCCGCAAGTGAGGGAAATTGCAAAAGAAATCGGATTGGTAACTGCCGATAAAAAGGATTCTCAGGGATTATGTTTTATCGGTAAAGTAAGTCTGCCTCAGTTTTTACAACAGCAATTGGTTCCAAAAGAAGGTGAAATTGTAGAAATTTTCAAAGATTCTCCTTTATTTTCTCAGGAAAAACCGGAATTTTCTTCAAAAGAAGAAGAGCTGGAATTTCTGTCTCAAAAAATCAATTATAAAAAATCTGACGGAAAAGTAATAGGAAAGCATCAGGGCGCTCAATTTTTTACCATCGGTCAAAGTAAAGGACTTGGAATAGGCGGACACAAAGAAAGCTGTTTTATCATCTCCAGAGACATGGAAAACAATATTATTTTTGTGGGCGAAGGCCACAGCTTCCCTGGTTTACATAAAAAAGCACTGAAGGTAGATCTTTCAGAAGTTCATTGGGTTCGTGAAGATTTAACACTGAAACCCGGAGAATCTATGGAAGTAATGGCAAGATTCCGTTACAGACAGGAGCTGCAAAAAGCAACCATCTACCAGTTTGAAAATGCGTTGTATATGGAATTTGAACAAGAGCAGTCAGCGATCGCTGAAGGACAGTTTGCTTCCTGGTATATTGGAGATGAGCTTTTAGGAAGTGGTGTGATTTCGTAATTTTTTTTAAAATTTTTCCTGAATTAATAGATAACAAAGGAATAACGACCATAAAGAATAACCAGTTATTATATAAAAACCCGAAGCAATAATGTTTCGGGTTTAATTTTTTTTATTCCTATTAATTTCAGTTCAGTTCAAATTAAAAACAGTTTAAATTTAATATGTTTATTTACAGGAATTTAACCCACCAACCAGTCTTTAAAATCCTTTACTCGATCTCTGCTGACCGTAATCTCTTCCTGTGGCTGAAATTCCAAATCAACCTTATAATTAGGTGAGGTGTGAATATTCTTAATGAAATCTGAATTGATGATAAACTGTCGGTTTACCCTGAAAAATTTCTTTTCGTCCAGCACTTCTGCCAGTTCGTCCAGGGTAAAATCTGAGGGATAATTTCTTTCCTTTGTTTGCAGATATACGATCTTGTTTTCACTGTAAAAACAGGAAACTTCATCCGTCTGAACAATTTTCAAATTGTAGCCTATTTTCACTAAAATACGGGAAAGGGTACTTTTATCCTTTTTTATTAACTCCTTAATTTCCTGTGAACTCACCGAGCTATCTGAAGGGATAAATGATTTATATTTATCGATAGCACCCGCAAGATCTTCGTCTAAGATAGGTTTCAGCAAGTAATCGATGCTGTTTAGCTTGAAGGCTTTCAACGTGTATTGGTCAAAAGCCGTTGTGTAGATGATAAAACTTTTTGTAGGGATTTTTTCAAAAATATCGAATGACAGGCCGTCGCCCAAAACAATGTCCGAAAAAATAAGCTGCGGATGTTCATTTTCAGAAAACCAGGCCACTCCTTCTTCTACGGATTCTATCTTTGCAACCAACTGAATTTCAGGAAAAACACTTAGCATTCGTTCTAATTTTCTTGAAGCTGGTTTTTCGTCTTCAATAATGACAGTTCTGATCATTGACCTGCGGTTTTTAGTTTTAAAATTTATTCACTAAAAGTAAATAAAATTGATGGCTTTTAGAAATTTATTGATGACTTCTCCTTCTTAAGCTCTTCTTCCAGGATTCTTTTTTCCCAGTCTGCATTAAAAATAAAAAGTTTTACAGCTTTCATTGCTAAAACAGCTCCCCAAATGAGTAGTAGAATCGATCCATTGAATAAGCTAAACCGAAAGCTTCTATGTCTTGAATAATCATTAAAAAATGAAATTCCAGCAATGATGGCAAACCAGGCCAGGTGTTTATAGAATTTCTTTAATTCATTCACTCTTTTATATGCAGTAGTATAATCCATGATATTTGGTTAAAACGTTTTTTTAAATGGTTGGGCTTCTTTCTCCATCAATTCTTTGATCTTTTTCTCTTCCCATGCTTTTCCGATTCCGAAGACATTCACTCCATGGACAAAAAGTCCCATTCCCCATCCCAGCATTGGCCAGAAAAACCATAAATGTTCCGGAGATGTTATAAGATTTAATACGGTTAAAAACGGAATTACCAAACAGTAGGAAGTAAGGTTTGCATAAAATCCTTTTAGTTCTTTTACTCTTCTGGATGCTTTTCTGTAAGCAATCGTTTCTTTGTTGACTGATATTGTTTCCATAAGTTTTTGTTTTTAAAATTTTTGAGTTTGTTTGTTTTGTTGAGTCAAATGTAGGGTGGAAATTAGTCTCCATCAATTTTATCTTACCGAACTGTAGAATTTCGGATCTGAACTGTAAAAAGAAGCATTTTTATGAGAGTAAAGTCTGTACTTTGCTGGAAGAGCTTTTCAAATGTATCTTAATAGACAAAGGGAATCAGCTTCTTCGTCTTTTTTCTGTATTCAATATATTCTTCTCCAAATTTTTCTATAAGTGCCCGCTCTTCAACGGAAATTCGATAGCTGAAGGCAAGAAAAGGCGGAATAAATGCTAAAAGTAACGACAGCCAGTTATTTAAATAAAGTCCGAGCCCCAACGATGTAAGCAGTGAAAAAGCATAAGAAGGATGGCGCAGGTATTTATAAAAACCTTCTTTTTTAATTTTATGATCCTGCTTTATCGTAACATCTACTGTAAAATACTTTCCTAAAGATCTGATGATGATAAACCTGATGATCAGCCCAATGAGAATAAGAGCTTCTCCTACATAATAGATTGATTGTTCATTTGTAATCGGAAAATTCGTCATATTGGAGGCTATCAAAGAAGTGGCAATAGAAAATGGAATGGCGGTCCATAAGATATTTAGAGTTGATTTATCTTTATTCTGCTTGTCTGATTCTCCTGATTTCAGCATATTTTTGTACAGAAATTCACTGATAAACCAGGCCGCCATTGAGAGGTAAAATACGATTTGTAAAGGGTTCATTATTTAATGATTTTATGGTTATTATTTAGTTAAAAACGAATGTGTCAAACAGATAATTTGTTTACTGTTCTTTATCCATAAGTTCTTTGATTTTCTTTTCCTCCCACTTACTTCCCAGCATAAATCCAGAAAAATAGACTGACATTCCGTACAGTACCAATACGGCACCCCAAATAATAGGAAGAATAAAATATTCAATCCGCCAGATTGTTTCATTTGGACCTAACTCACTGTAATTAAGGTATAAAATAAAGAGATTTACTGCCATATAAATGAAAACAGACAGATAAAAGTTTTTGATCTTTTTTACCTTTCGCTGTGCTTCCCTGTATTGCATATCATTTTCATCGATAGTTTTCATGGCTACAAATTTTGTTGTTTATTTTGCTTTTCTAAAATTTTTCTGATCTTTCGTTCTTCCCAGTTTTTACCTATCGCAAAAACATTCATTGCATGGGCTGCAAGACCAATTCCCCACCCCAGCATCGGAAAGAAAAACCAAATATTTTTCGGACTCGTCACCAGATTTACTATAATTAAAAACGGAATAACAATACAGTACGAAATGAGGTTTCCATAAAATCCTTTTATTTCTCTCACCTTTTTCTGAGCCCTTTCATAAGCCTTATCCGTAGTATCTGTTTTTATACTGATCGTATTGGGTTTAACAGACAGTACCGGAAGTTTTACTTTAAAATAATCTTCAGACTTTTCGATAAAGACATTTCTTTTAGTAAGCAGCGAATACCGCTGTACAATATTGGCAAGGCCTATTCCTGCACTTTCTTTCATCTGCTCCCTTTCCTGGAGATTATTTTCTATACACAGGATGTCATTTTCTGAAAAAACTTTAATAATCAACGGCTTTGAAGAAGTCGCAAAATTATGTTTGATACAGTTCTCCAAAAGCAGCTGAAGTGAAAGCGGTACAACATATCGCCGGTAATCTTCTTTATTGACTTCGAAGATAAAATCTACACTATCTTCAAACCGCGTTTTTAACAGATCACAATAGGTTTTTGCAAATTCTATTTCATCTTCTACCGTGACCAATTCTTTGTCTTTCTGTTCCAGCACATACCGGTAAATCTTTGACATTGAGGCGGTAAACTTCTGAGCCTGTTTCGGATTTTCATCAATCAGGGAGCTTAAAACATTCAGAGAATTAAACAGAAAATGAGGATCCAGCTGATTTTTTAAACTTTCAAATTGGGCATTTGCTGATGTGGCAATTAGTTTTTGCTCAACCACTTCTTTTTTGGAAGTCTTTTTAAGTTCTTCCATAAAGCCTTTAGCGTGGAGAAAAGCAGAAATAAGCAAGGCAATGTTCACCATGAACCAATTCATGAAATTGTATTTTCCGGAGAAAAACTCTGCGGATGTAGCCGCTTTCTGGAAAAGCACAAAATTGATATAGTTACATAAGTATACTAAAATAAAATTGGTAATCAGAATAGAAACAATGCTTATTACGGCTCTTTTGGTAGTGGCCTCAGACCATGAAACCTTTTTATTGAGAAAATCGTTTAAAACCCCGTTTCCAATGCCTAAAAAGAATGAATATAATGCTGATATTGCAAAGGAAAGGATAAAATTGTGAAGGGTCTTTTCATCTGTAAAGAATAAAAAGAAAAATAGTGCTGTTCCGATGGTTACCCAAAGCAATACAATCAGGTTCTTGCGTTTCATTGTCGTTTTTCTTGGTTCAAAAATAGTTCATATTAAAGGTATCAAAAATAATTTCTTGCCGAAGGGTTGATTTTGTGCTCCGAACGGCATAAAAAAACCTTCCTGAATTGGAAGGTTTGATGATTTTATTATTTTACCGGCTGGCTGATGAAATATTCAGCTTCTGCCCTGCCCCAATTGGGATCTAATGCTGTTTTGGGTTTATAAGCATTGAATTTCGCTAATGCATCTTTAAACATTTCCAGTCCTTTGGTTTTGCTTCCCCCGAACTGTTCAGGAGTAAAGTACACATCTTCCGCCTTGATCAGTGCAATTCTCGGATTATTCGGTTCCAGTTTTTCTGCTGAATTCATTTCTTCGGTTGCTCTTGTACCATCAGTCATATAGCGCTGCTGTGGGTTTACCATCATTCTCAATGAGTAGGTCATTTTTTTCAGAAGACGAATCTCGGCATTATCAGCTCCTGCAAGATTTTGTGCAGCAGCAAGGTATTTTTCTGCCTCATCAGCGACACCATCCAGTGCCTGGGTATTTCCGTTTCTCATCATTACTCTTCCCTTTTGTATGGTAGAGAATGCGGCATAATAGGCCGGCAGCCATTTACCGCTTTCTTTACTTCCAATCCTTTGAAAGTCGTTGGCTAATGTCTGAAAATCTTCTGGAGTTTTGCAGGTTTCAATTTTTGCTATTTTCTCAGACATAATTTTGTCATAATCTGCCTGAGCAAAAGCTGTTAAGCTTACGAAAGCTAAAGCAAAGCTTAATAAGTATTTTTTCATTTTTCTAATTTTTTTAAGGTTTTATATTTTTGTTCTAAGATATGTATTCCGTGGTTTGCTTGTTTGTTTTACGTACCAGTATTTACAAATTATTATTGATGGCATCCTGTGTTCTGTCGACTCCGAAGCTGATAAAAGCTCCTACAAACACAAAAGTATTCACGGGAGGCACTACTGCCGAACTTCTTGTGCCGTCCATAGAAAAGTTATACCCATATACATTTTTTGCGCCCAGCACATTGGAAATGCTTAGTACCAATACCGTAAAGGCTTTCGAATCTTTTTTTCCAAGGTTGGGAAGATAATTAAAACTTATATTCAGGGCATTATAATCTTTCAGAGATCCTTCATGACGAATGATATTGGTCGTATTCTGAGTAAGGATATCATAATAAGGTCTTCCTTTTGAATAGGTATAGGAAAGATTGACACCAAGCTTCCACTCCGGGATAAACCTTTTAGCTACCGCAGAAAGCGTGTGTGCAGAAGCAAAATTGGGTTTTAAACTCACAGGATAATTCATAAAATCTCTCTTTGAATCAAGAAATGAATAACTGATCCAGTAATCTATATTATCAAAGCTCTTTTTATCTCTCCAGAACAGTTCCAGTCCTTTTGCATAACCATAACCGTTATTATTGAATGCGTTTTGAACCTGTTGATTCTGACTTACACCCGGTATGATATTAATTGTTTTAACCAGCTGATCGTATTTTTTATAAAAAGCTTCCAACCTTAGACTTCTGCCTTCCGAAGCTCTTTGAATCTGTAAAATATAATGTTGAGATTTTTGAAAATCTAAGTCTGCCGGTCCGTTGATATATTTACTTTCCGGGTTTTGGAAGAACAGTCCGTAGGCTAGAGATGTTGTCCAGTTTGTTGCCAAACGATACGCCAGTGCCAAACGGGGCGCGATATTGCTTTTGTCCAGGAAAGAAGAATGTTCTGCCCTTACCCCTATTTTTGCAGACAGTGCATTGCTGAACCCTAAATCTGTTTCTGCAAATACGGAAGAAATTAAATCTTTATAATGTTTGTTAACGGCATCAAAATTGAGTTTTTCATCGGTATTATTAAATTCAAAACCTCCTCTTAAGGCGCTAATTTTATTAATTTTTCTTTCTAAAACAGCTTTGAAGTTGATGTAATTTCCATCTGTTAAAAGTTGTGTCCTTTCTGATTCTACATCATTTGTTTGTGTTGAAAAATTAAGATCCGATTGGTTGTATGAATAAGAAGTCCCTGCATTTAACAGATATTTCCCGAATTTCTGTCTGAAAGAAAGATTGTGATAGGTATTTTTCCCTTTCAAACGGATCATATTAAAATCATAACCGGGTTCCAGGCTTTCTGACTTTACTCCCATCTTATTGCTGTCGTACATTCCGTAATATTTGAAAAAACTTCCGGACTTTGTTTTAATTCTGACATTAAAATCGCCGTTAAGACCTTGCGGAGCATCAATAAAATCAGTGTTAAAATTAATCACCTTCTGCATCAGGCTTAAGATAGAATAGCCTAAAGTTGCTCCGTAAGAATAGTTTTTATTGTCGCCTAATTTCTGAAAACCGGCACTTAAAAATATGGGAGAAATTCCAACATCATAAGAACTCTGATCGGGAAGATCTACACTTTCCAGCATCAGGGCTCCGGAAAGAGCCTGACCGTACAGCGCAGAATATCCACCGCTTGAAAAGATATTTCCTTTAAAAAGTGAAGTATTAAAACGATCCCGGCCCGCAATTCCCGGCACGGAATTAGAAAAATAATTATTGATCAAACTCCCGTCCATGAAAATTTTAGCTTCTGTTCCCGTACCTCCTCTGATGAAAAGCCCTTCTGATTCCCCTACTTTCTGAACACCCGGAAGATAATTCAATGCTGAAGAAATCTGGCCGTCTGCTCCTGCTGTTGTATAAATATCAATAGGAGTAAGTAATGCGGTGGCTCTTTTTTTATCACTTGCTTCAATGGAGCCTGCAGAAACTACAACCGCATCAATTTCACTGATCTGCTCTTTAAGATCTACACTTACTGAAAGATCCTGACTTTCAATAAGTACTGGTTTTTCAACTGTTTCATACTTCGGATGAATAAAGGTGAGGATATGATTTCCTTTTTCTGAAGTTTCAAAGGAGAAATTTCCCTGTGCATCTGTGGTGGCACCATCGTAGGTGTCTTTTAGGGTAACGTTTACTTCGGCTACGCCTTTATTTCTGAATGCTACTTTTCCGGAAATCTTTACCTGAGCATATCCCAGAAAGAAGGAGAAAAAGGTAAGTAGAAGTAATAATCGATGTCCTTGCATTTTCATTGTTATTAATTTTCGATTCAAAAATACGAGCAGAAATGCTTTCATCGGAAAAAAAACTTACTGAAAGGTATTCTTTCGTTACTGAACAGCAAATTATGGAATGACAGTAATAAATTGATTCAGATCATCAAAGCGGAATACAGAAATCAACCAGCATCTTGCCTTCCGTATGTTCTTTAAAAATTGGATCTTTATTACTGCTTTTTGAAAAAGAACAGCAATCATAAAGTCTTTTAAAAATAATCTTTACATTTATATAATTAATAAATCACTTAAAATCATATACAATGAAAGTACAAAAATTAGCATTATTGGCCGGATGCGCATTATTTGCTGTTTCCTGCGGAACAATGAAAACCTATCCTGTAAACGCTAAAAGCGGAACACAGACCGGAGGAACTGCTAAGTTTACCCAGGCAGGAAGTGAGGTTGTTATGAAGCTTGATGTTACTAATCTTACTCCAGGAATCCATGCGGTACATATTCATGAAAAAGGTGACTGCTCTGCAGCAGACGGAACTTCAACAGGAGGACACTGGAATCCAGCGAAAGACGATCATGGAAAATGGGGCGCTGAGCATTTCCACATGGGAGATATCGGTAATCTGGTAGCAGATCAGAGCGGTAATGCTACGCTGACTTTCAAGACGGACAAATGGTGTCTTGGATGTACAGATGAGTCAAAAAATATCATTGGGAAAGGCCTTATCGTACACGCAGCAGCAGATGACTTCCATACTCAGCCTACAGGAAATGCTGGCGGAAGAGTGGGATGTGTAGAGATTAAATAATTGAGTATTTACAATAAAAAACCCGCTGATTTTCATCAGCGGGTTTTTATGTTTATGATTTTGTCCCCATGTCTGCAACGATATTCATTGCTTCCTGAAGGTATGGATCCTTTTTAAGGTTTTTGATCCACATATCAGATTTTTTCTTGAAGGCTTCATCTTTTTTCTCTCTTTCCATTTCTCCCGGATACATTGTAAATTTAAGGCCGTTTTCAAATTTGGTTAACGCCTTGAATTTTTCAATCTGAGCTTTTCTCTGCTTCATCAATTCATTAAATTTATTGATATTAAGCGTAATAGTTTCTTCTTTATCCAGTTTTTCTCTCCACTGAGCAGATTCTAACAGCAACTGATAATTGTTGTTCTTAGCCATTCTTTCTGCACTTGATTTCTCAAGAGCTACTGCATTGAAATAGTTTAATTTCTTAAAGCTTGTTCCTGGTATTTTATCCCATGCCAATGCATAATCATCGTAACGCTCTCCTACTTCAGCATAAGTAAAGAAATCTTTCATCTGAATATCAGAAACAATACCTTTTCTCTGCGTAGATTCTCCTGTGATTCTGTAAAACTTCTGAATAGTCAGTTTTAAAGATCCGAAATCATCTTCTGTATTTAAGAATCTGTTTAAATCAACAAATGTCTGAACGGTACCTTTTCCAAATGACTGTGGAGAACCGATAATCATAGCTCTTCCGTAATCCTGCATTACTCCTGCCAAAATCTCTGAAGCGGATGCTGAAAGCTCATTCTGCATGATCACCAAAGGTCCTGTCCATATTGGAGTTTCATTCTTATTTTTTAGGGTTTGAATTTTACCATTCCCGTCTTTTACCTGAACATAAGGTCCTGCCTCCATAAAAAGTCCCATGATATCTCCAACTTCCGTTAAAGAACCACCGCCATTGTTTCTCAAGTCTAATACGATTCCTTCGATGTTCTGGGATTTCAGTTTAATGATTTCATTTTTGATGTCATCGGAAGCATTTCTCCCTTTGGCATCTTCAAAGTCAGCATTAAAGCTTGGAAGGTTAATGAAGCCGTATTTTTTTCCGTTTGGAGAGTTTACCACAATACTTCTTGCAAAAGTATCTTCAATAGCTACCTCTTCACGGATCATGGTTACGTCTTTCGTTGTCCCGTCTTTTTTCTGAACCGTTAGTGTTACCGGTGTTCCTTTTTCTCCTCTGATCAGTCGTACTGCTTCATCAGAAAGCATTCCTACTACATTTACAGCGTCACTTTTCGGATTAGATCTTACTTTTAGAATTTTATCTCCTTCTGACAACTGTTTAGATTTCCATGCCGGTGCACCAATGGTTAAAGCACCCAGGTACAAATTTCCTTTTTTCTCCTGAATAAGTGCCCCGATACCAATTACTTTACCTTTAAACTGGGTGTCGAAATCTTCTTTATCTTTCGGAGAATAATAGTTGGTATGCGGATCGAACACCTCAGTATATGCGTTCATATACACAGTAAACCAATCCATTTTCTTTCTCTTTTTGAACCTGCTGAATGTTTCTTTTACAAGATCTTTCACTTCGTCTGTTGCTTTGATTCTTTTTTGATCTGGAGAAAGCGGTTGGAATTTGATCGTATCTTTCAGGTTATATTTCTGAACAGAATCTTTTTTCTCTTTTTGAGCTTCTTCTTTGCTGTTCATCGATTCTATTTCCTGAAGAATATTGTATTTAATGAACTTCTTCCATTCATTATACTGTTCCTGCTTATTAGCCGGCACTTTTTTAAGTTTCGGTTCAAGAGTCAAAGATTCGTCTTCTTCCAGGTTGATCGGTTTGCTGAAAATATCCTGGGTAATTTTATCAATCTCATCTACCCTCTGGTACAATCTGTCGATGGTAAGTTTATAGAAAGTCAGATCTCCCTGGCTGATATAATCATCAAGCTTGGTTTCATGCTTTCCGAATTCGTCCATATCAGACTGCAGGAAATATCTTTTCCCGGAATCGATTAATTCAAAATAATGCTTATAAACATCCTTTGAATAAGCATCATTAATAGCTTTGGGACTATAATGCAAATAAGAAAGTGTATTTTTAACGCTCACCATTATTGTCTGCATTTTTTCATCATCATTTTTAGGTGAGTTGAAGCAAAACATTAGACTTGTTAATGGAATTAGGAGTAAAAATTTATTTAGTTTAAAATTTTTCCACATAAACTGTCTGAATTTATTATTTTTTTTAAAATAGGTACTGATATTAGTAGCAACATTTAATTCGCTGTTACAAACTATCAAATTTAATACCTTATTTACAATTATCGAATAGTTTTAAGTATTTTTGTTAAAAGAAATTCAAGGTAATAGTTATTCAAACAAAAACTACCCTTTCGAGCGGTTAATTTCTAATCATCTTCAAAAAGTTTTATTCCACTCAATGCTTTTTTATTATTTCGTGAGTCTCTTCCGGTTAACTAGACTTTCTTTGCAAATCTCCAATTCTTGAACCAACAAAGGTTGTCTCACTGCTTAAAGAATCTGTTTAGATCTTAAATTCTAGCAATATTTTTCTAACCTTTTCCATATTCTTAAAAGTAAAGTGTATAATTATGTCCTAAGGAATGTATCAACTCCAAATTAAGGGATTAAAGTGATTATTAAGACTCCTGAATTGTCTACTGATATTTTATATCTGCTTCCATTTGGTGAACGTAAAATAAGACCTTTTGAGGAAGATGAAATTTCAATATCTTTATTAGATGTATTTCCTTTGTCCACAACAGTTTGTAAACTATCTAATGTATTTGAAATATCTGTTAATCCAATGGTTCCATCAGGTTTAGACACTAATATTTTTGTAAAGGATGAGTCTGCATTTAATTCTTTAGGAAATATTAGTAAACCATCAGTATTTGTTGCATATACCCCATACCCAAGCCCATTTACTGAATTATTGTCTCCTGTCATTAAGACAACGTTACCTGCAGAGACTGTCACTTGTCCCCATTCATAAACTCCATTGATTCTACTGGCAACAAATTGAATACCAGAAGAGTCAAAATCTGCTTGAGTTGAATAATCAGAATTTTTTAAAACAGCATGACTTCCAGCATTCATAACCTTTTGCAAATCAGAATATTGAGCCACATCTATATAATTTGATCCGCTCCATCTATATAATTTATTCGTATCTAAAGACATATATAGTTTTCCTTGTTCACCTATAACTGGAAAAGTCGTAAAATTTGCAAATTCCAATATATCATCAACATAACTCGGAAGTTGAGATGCAGGAACTTTTCCATCTACCAAATCCGCCTTTTGTGAAAAATCATAATTGACCTGTTCTAAAGGTAATTTTTCTTCTTTATGCCAATAAGAATCCTGCCAATCCCAAAAGTGTTCTTGTATAGGTTGGTCTCCGTTTTCAAATAATTGTTTTAATTCGTCTTTTGATTTCATTTTGTAAATTTGTGTAATTGTATGCTTTAGGCTTGCTTCCCGCCTTCAGCAGTTTATTTAGATTTTTAAAAGTTTCTTTTTAGTAGAATACTTTCGAAGCTTTAGTTTTATTTTTTAAGGTGGTGTCCGAACTAATGGATGTCCACCTCACTTTTTAATATCATTTTTCATTTTATGTTTTTTCTTATGGCAAATATCTATTGAGAAAACGACAGAACTCGTCGTGTTAAAAGAGAGATTATATTTTTGTAGATAATACTATATAATGATTGTAGATTATGTGCGATTTTCAAAAAGAGAATGGCTGTGAAAAAACTTATACAGTATTACAGTAGGTGAGAGATGTTTACAAAACAGATATAATTTTCCATTCTTATAAAATGTAAGCTTTATCAAAAAACTTATATTTTCAAAAAAATATTGTATAAACATGGAATTTTTCAATATTTTGATGTAATTTTCTATAAAATGAACAGATTTAGCTAATCTTGTTTAATGTAGAAAAGTATTTAAGAAAATTAAAATCTAAACAATTCACATTGTATATTTGTAAAAATTAAAATATTTTATGGAAAGACCTCTTATTCTGGTTACTAATGATGATGGAATTACAGCACCTGGAATCAGAAACCTTATCAGTTTTATGAACGAAATTGGAGAAGTGGTGGTTGTAGCCCCTAATTCTCCTCAAAGTGGAAAAGGACACGCCATTACCATTAATTCTACCTTAAGTTTTGAAGAAGTAAGTTTAGAAGGCCCTCAAACCGACTTTTCATGCAGTGGAACCCCGGTAGATTGTGTAAAGATGGCTCTAGATAAAATTTTAACAAGAAGACCGGATATCGTAGTTTCAGGAATTAATCACGGAGCCAACTCCTCTATCAATGTTATTTACTCCGGAACTATGTCTGCAGCTGTAGAAGCAGGTGTTGAAGGTATTCCTGCTATTGGTTTTTCTCTGCTTGATTTCAGCTGGGAGGCAGATTTTACACAGGCTAAAGAATTTATTCAGAATATTGTCCGAAGAACATTAGAAAATCCAATGCCGAAGGGAATTGTGTTGAATGTAAATATTCCGAAGCTTTCTGCCGGAGAGATCAAAGGAATAAAAGTATGCAAACAGGCTCAGGCAAAATGGGAAGAAAGCTTTGATGAAAGAATCAATCCTCATGGAAAAAAATATTACTGGCTGACAGGCTATTTCAACAATATGGATGAGTCTGAAGATGCTGATGAAACGGCTCTGGCCAATGGATATATTTCAATTGTACCTGTAAAGTTTGATATGACCGCTTATGAGTACATGAAAACGCTGGAAGAAGTAATGAATTTTAATTAATGTACGAGAAATTAGATAATCCTGTCTATCATTCACTTAATGAATATCATCAGAAGTTTTGCTTATCCTTTGGTGATACTAAATTCTATACCCCTGAAGTAGCTGCTTTTGGAGGTTCTTTACAGCAAGCAGCGGAAAGTGAACTCGCCAACTATCAAGAGATCTGTGATGATTTCCTGATTTTCGGAACGAAACCTGATACAGGAAACTTTACCAAAGATGTTTCCAGACTTATCTGTGATCAATATGTTCTGGAAAATAAGGTCGAAATTGATTTTACTGAAGAAATTATCCTTTTAGAGGAGGAAAATCAGGATGAACTGCTGTCTTTTGTCAGTAGATTTTATCCTCATTACTTTAAAAACAGAACACCGGAATTAGGACGTTATTTTGGAATTTTCAAGGATGATAAGCTTGTGGCAGTTACCGGTGAAAGGATGCAGATGAATGATATGACAGAAGTAAGTGCAGTTATCACTGACACTGATTATTTAGGAAGAGGCTATGCAAAGCAACTTGTTGCATTCGTTGCCGATACAATTTTTGCAGATGGCAAAACGCCTTTCCTCCATGTTGCTGAAACTAATGAAGGTGCCAAAAAACTGTATGAGAAACTGGGTTTTCATCATAGAGGAAAAATAAATTTGTGGGGTATTAAGGGGTAATTCCCTATCCTGGTTAAGATATAAACCGTTAAGATTGGGTATTTCCTATGTCTTAACGGTTTTTTTATTATATGCAATACAAATATGAGCTTACCTATTGAAAATCAATCGAATTCAAGAGCTGTAAGCCTTCTTATTTTTACATAAAAAAAACATAAAATCCCGTATTTCCGAGTTTTCATTAAATCTTTTTCCTACATTTAGTATGACTTAATTTTTTCCAAATTATGAGAATAGAATATGATATAAAGTTAGGATTCAAGGATGTAATGTTCCGTCCTAAACGTTCCACTTTAAAATCCCGCTCAGAGGTTAATCTCGAAAGAGAATTTACTTTTAAGCACACGAAAAAGAAATGGCAGGGTATTCCTATTATTGCCGCCAACATGGATACGGTAGGTACTTTTGAAATGGCAGTAGAACTGGCAAAAGAGAAAATCATTACAGCTGTTCATAAACATTATTCTGTTGAAGAATGGACTGCATTTTTAGAGAGTCAGCCTGAAAGCATTCATCAATATATCGCTTTAAGTACAGGAACTGGAAAAGCTGATGAAGAAAAGATCAGAATGATCCTTGAAAAGCACCCAAAAATCGAGTTTCTCTGTATTGATGTAGCCAATGGATATTCCGAGCATTTTGTAGACTTTGTGAAGAAAGCAAGAGGTAACTTTCCCGATAAAATTATCATGGCAGGAAATGTCGTAACCGGAGAAATGGTGGAAGAACTTCTTCTGGTAGGCGCAGATATTATTAAAGTGGGAATTGGTCCCGGATCTGTTTGTACAACCCGTATAAAAACGGGTGTCGGCTATCCTCAGCTTTCAGCTATTATAGAATGTTCTGACGCAGCACATGGCTTAGGCGGTCATATCATTGCAGACGGAGGATGTAAGGTTCCCGGTGATGTGGCAAAAGCTTTCGGTGGTGGAGCAGATTTCGTTATGCTTGGCGGTATGTTTGCCGGTCATGATGAAAGCGGCGGTGAAATGATTGAAGAAAACGGTAAAAAATTTCGCCTTTTCTATGGAATGAGCTCAAAAACAGCGATGGATAAACATTCCGGAGGGGTGGCTGAATACCGTTCATCTGAAGGTAAAACCGTAAAAGCAGCCTATAAAGGTCCCGTTTCAGAAACGGTAAAAGATATTCTGGGCGGCGTTCGTTCTACATGCACGTACGTTGGTGCTTCCAAACTGAAAGAGCTGTCTAAGAGAACTACTTTCATACGGGTGCAGGAGCAGGAAAACCAGATTTTTAAAGACTAAAAGAAGAAAGCCATATCAGTGATATGGCTTTTCTTTGTATTATAAATATTGTATTTTATGTAAGCATTGCTCCGTCAACATTCAAGGTCTGCCCTGAAATGTAAGCTGCCATATCGCTTCCTAAAAAGACGCAGGCATTGGCAACATCCATTGTATTTCCTAATCTTTTCATAGGAATACTGTCTCTCCATTCCTGGATTCTTTTTTCTTCTAAAACAGAAGTCATTTCTGTTTCAATGAATCCCGGAGCAATGGCGTTGCATCGGATATTTCTTGAACCTAATTCAAGGGCAACAGATTTTGAGAAACCTATAACTCCTGCTTTAGATGCAGCATAATTGGCCTGTCCGGCATTTCCACTAATCCCAACTACAGACGTCATATTGATAATAGAACCGGATTTCGCTTTCATCATCGGCTTAATAACTGCTTTGGTAAGATTGAATACTGAATCTAAATTAATACTCATTACAGCATCCCAATCTTCTTTTGACATTCTCAATAGAAGATTATCTTTTGTTATTCCTGCATTATTAACTAAAATATCAATTTTTCCAAACTCAGAAATTACATCATCCACTAATTTTTGAGCGGCATCATAGTCTGATGCGTCAGATTGGTACCCTTTAATTTGAGTTACAGAACTTAAAGCTGCTTCTAATTCTTTAGCTTTGTCTACAGATCCGGCATAGGTAAATGCTACTTTTGCACCATGCTGTACAAAAACTTCAGCAATCGCTTTTCCGATACCTCTTGTAGCTCCGGTAATTAGTGCTACTTTTCCTTCTAATAGTTTCATATTTCTTGACAATTATTTTCTTATAATTTAACTAGCCTTTTAAAAGTTGGCTAATATAACATGTTCAATTGTATCAAAATTAAACAGTCCGCAAAGATATTATAATTTGTTATTCAAAGTATTTTAAATCATCAAATTACTTCACTTTTTTGTCTGCTTTTTATCATATCTGCTACTGAAAAGCAATTATATTTCTAAATTCCGTGAAATAAACATTCAAATTTATCTTGATTTTTACCATTTTAAAATTCTGATTTGTTCTCATAATTCCGGCAGAAAATAAGTTCATATCGACTCAAATTCCACCTTGACACCTTCCCTACTTTTGGTAAAAAATATGTGCGTTCCTATTCGAGATAAACAGATGAACACCCATTAAAATTAATGCTTAAACTCAGTCTCCAATGGAATTGTTTACAATAAGAACAATCTCACCTTTTAAAGTTTTACTTTTAGAAAATTCAATTAATTCATTGATTGTACCACGTTTAGTTTCTTCGAATTTTTTGGATATTTCACGGCTTAAACTTGCTTTTGTGTTTTCTCCGAAAAATTCTTTGATCTGCTCCAGTGTTGTATTGATTTTATGAGGACTTTCGTACAGAACAATGGTTTTCTTTTCTTCAGCAAGCTGTTTAAGTTTAGTTTGTCTTCCTTTTTTCTGGGGTAGAAAACCGGCAAACAAAAACTCATTATTCGGAAGACCGGATACTACCAGGGCAGGCACAAAAGCTGTGGCACCCGGCAGGCAGATCATTTCAATATCATTATCCGAACCTGCTTTTGACAGCAAATAACCAGGGTCTGATATCCCAGGAGTTCCCGCATCTGTAATAATAGCCACATTCTGTCCGCTTTTAAGGTCGGTAATGACCTTTTCCGTCGTCTGATGCTCATTATGAAGATGATAAGATTTTAAAGGTTTAGAGATCTCGTAATGCTTTAAAAGGATTCCGGAGGTTCTCGTGTCTTCGCATAAAATATAGTCTACTTCTTTCAGTACGTTTACCGCTCTGAAGGTCATATCCTGCAAGTTCCCTACCGGTGTAGGGACAAAATAAAGTATTCCGCTCAAAATTATAAAAATTTATTTTCTACCAATACCCAGAGCCTCTGGGCATATTCATCCACTTTATTCCATTTTCTGTCGTAATAAAGGTCACTAAGATATTCTTTCGCGTCTTTCAGCGTTTTAAATTGATTTAGATAGTCTATGGTATCATTAAGGTCTGTCTGACTTCCGTTAAAAAGCATTTTTGTGAAGGCAATTCTGTCATTTAAATCCAGTTTAAATTCAGGCTTTGCCTTTTCAGCTTCCATAAAACCAGTAGGAATATTTGTTTTTAAAATACCTCCTGTATCTTCTTTCGAAGCCGGCTTTGGTCTTTCCTGTGGAGTGCCTCTGTCTAAGGGATCATCATCAAAAAGAGTTTGTACCGCTTTAAGACCTTTAATATTGGCCAGTTTTATCTTTCTTTCCAGATGGTAAGCGTCCAGATTTTCAAAGCTTTCATCAGAAGCATGTCTGTCACTTTCATTTTCGGAATGAGGTTTGTCGATTTCAACTATCTTTCTTCGGTCAGTAGGTTCAGCTAATGGAACTTCTTCCTCTTTTTCCTGCGGCGAAGAATCGTGCTTAATCTCAGCAAGAATATTTTCAACATTGGAAGTATCGGTTGCCATTTCTCCCTGCTCGATGATCATGTTCGAAGCAATGAACTGTTCTTCATTTTCTTCAACCAGAATCTCATCTTCCTCAAACGAATCGGCATCAAAAATACTTGGTATTCTTTCTGATGGTTCTGATTTTTGGTGAACTGCTATTTTTTCATCAGTTTCCTTAGCTTCAGGTTCAAAGCTTTTCTGAATGGTTTCTTCTTCTTCAAAATCCTTCAGATTGTTTCCCTCATCATCAGAAATTTCATTTTCAAATTCATCAATTTCATTCAACTGATTATTAAAGATTACTTCCTCATCGGATAAGCTATGTCTGAAAATTCCTTCATTAAAATCTTCATCATTTTCAGGTTCAGCATTTGCTAGAATTCTATCTTCATCTACAAAGCTTAAAACAGGGATCTGATCGTCTGAATTCTCATATTCACCATTTTGATTGTTCTGGTTATTAAAATCAGTCTTTTCAGTGGTTAGATCATGTGCTGATTCCTCATCTGGGTTTTCAGGATGCTCCATTTCTTCTGCAAAGCTCACAATATTCTCATGAAACTTATTTTCTACAATTTCACTCAGCTGGTTGTTAAAAACAGCTTCTTCTTCTGTTACACTACTGAATTCTTCCTGAATTCCCTCAGAACTTTCATCTATTTCATTGAATTCATTATTGAAAATAGCTTCCTCTTCCGTTACTTCGTGTTTCGAATCATTGGTTTCATTTCCAGTATTGGAAGAAATATAGGTCTGATTTTCTGAGGTTTTCCCCTGGAGATCCGGTATGAAATATTCGATATTTTTTTCTAATAATCTTAAGAAAGAAATCCTGTTAGCAAGCTCGTCTACGAGATCCTGCTTGGAAAGTAATTCGTCAACATTATTTATTTTATCCAGAATATCAATGATATTTTTGGATTCGAAAAAAATCTTTTCCTTTAAATCTTGGATGTTCTGCATATAATAATCTTGTTAAAATTGCTTACTTTTGATGTTAAAAATATACGGCTAATTTAACAAATGTTTTTAGAAAATACAATTAATCATTCCAAACAAAGTGGTTGGATGGAAGTTATTTGTGGCTCTATGTTTTCTGGAAAAACCGAAGAGTTGATCCGAAGATTACGCAGAGCAGAAATGGCAGGACAGAATGTAGAAATTTTTAAACCCAGATTGGATACTCGATATTCTGATGAAGATGTTGTTTCGCATAATCAGAATAAGATACGCAGTACAGCAGTGGATAATCCCAACGAAATTCTTTTGCTGGCATCGAACTGTGATGTGGTAGGAATTGACGAAGCTCAGTTTTTCGATGAAAGCATTGTAGATATTGCCAATCAACTGGCAAACAGCGGTGTAAGAGTTGTAATTGCAGGGTTGGATATGGACTTTTTAGGAAGACCGTTTGGTCCTATGCCCAATTTGATGGCCACTGCAGAATATGTCACAAAAGTGCATGCAATCTGCAAAAGAACTGGCAATCTTGCCAATTATTCTTTGAGAACTTCCGAAGGAAATGATCTTGTTGAATTAGGTGAAACGGAAAGCTATGAAGCGGTTAGCCGACGTGTATTTAATGATGAAGTACTTTCTAAAAAGAGAAAATAAAGTCTTATCTTAGGCTAAGATTAAAGTGAAGCATCAGGACACAAAATAACTCATATCAATTAATTGATCCCATTTTATGCCCTGGTGATAAAACCAAAATAACAATAGAGCTAATATTTTAAATAAGCTGATCTTCTAAAATCAATTTCGCAAAAAAGTTAATCTTTTAGTTTTTCCATACTGTAAATGAATTTTACTTGCTTGCGACTTTATCCTTTACATTTTAGAGAATAAATAAGGCTGAAAAGAATTATGAATTATACAGTACAGGAAATTGCAGGAATTACCAATGCACAAGTTATTGGAAACAAAGATCTGGTGATCAAAAATATAGCTTTTGACAGCAGGATCATTTATTCTACAAAAAACACTGCATTTATTGCCATTAATACCTCAAAAAATTCTGGAGAAAAATTTATTGAATCTGCAATTGACAGAGGCATCAATGTGATTATATCCGAACATCAGCATCAGCAATTTGAAAATATCACCTGGATTATTGTAGAAAATTCTGTTGAATTTCTTCAAAAATTAGCCAAATATCATTTTGAGCATTCTCATGTACAGTCTATAGGAATCACCGGGAGCAACGGAAAAACGATTTTGAAAGAATGGCTGTATCAATGTCTGTGGAATGAATTTCCAACAGTGAAAAGTCCCAAAAGCTTTAATTCGCAAATAGGTCTTCCCCTATCGCTGCTTCAGATTAATGATACTCATAAGCTGGGAATTTTCGAAGTGGGCATCTCCAATCCCCACGAAATGGAAAAGCTTGAAAATATATTTCATCCTGAAATAGGTCTTCTTACCCATATCGGAACAGCACATGCTGCCAACTTTCAGTCTGAGGAAGAATTAATAGATGAAAAAATTAAACTTTTTAAATATTCAAAGGTCATCATTTACAATGGAGACCATCCTTTGGTTGATCAAAAAATAAAAGAATTATATTCAAGTAAAAAATTAATTTCTTATGGTTTTAAAGATGACAATCAGGTCTTTATTAAAAACAATATTTCAAGGGAAGAAAACATTATTGTAGAATATGGTCATGAAGAAATCAGTTTTCCTGTACATCAAAGGGACGAAGCCACTTTAACGAATGCTTTAGCACTGATTACCGTGTTAAAGGAACTCGGTATCGAAAACGAAAAAATCGTAGAAAAAATCAATGCTTTAAAATCCGTTGAAATGCGTCTTGAAGCCATTGAAGGAATTAAGAGCAATATTATTATCAATGATTCTTTTAATCTGGATCTCGATTCTCTAAAAACAGCTTTACAGTTTTTGAATGAATACAATAAACCGCAAAAATCGTTAGTACTAACTGACATTGTGGGAGTAAATTCCAATTCCCAGGAATTGTATGAGGAAGTTTCAGAATTGGTAAACGAACAGAAATTTGATACCGTTTTCCTGATAGGCAACGAGATTACCAAATTTAAAGAGCTTTTTAAAGCTACAACTTTTACTTTTATTAGTACTCAAGAACTTATTGAAAGCAAACATCTTACAGAAATTAACAATCAAATTATCCTTCTGAAAGGAGCGCGAAAATTTGAGATTGAAAAACTGAAAGATATTCTTGAACTCAGAAAGCATGATACTGTACTGGAAATTAATCTGAATGCTATTCTACATAATATTAATTACCATAAATCTTTGCTGAAACCAACTACCAAAATGATGGCAATGGTTAAAGCGAATGCTTATGGATTAGGAAGTTATGAGATTTCAGAATTTTTACAGCATCACCATATTGATTATTTGGGAGTGGCTTTTGCCGATGAAGGGGTAGAACTCCGCAAAAAAGGAATTACAACTCCTATCGTAGTCATGAACCCTGAGCAGCACAGCTATAAAACTATTATTGAATATAATTTAGAGCCGGAACTTTACAGTTTCAGGGTACTGGAACTTTTTTATGAGGCAGTACAAAAATCTGGGTATGATAAAAAATATCCTATCCATATTAAACTTGAAACCGGAATGCACCGTCTTGGCTTTAAAGGATCTGAGCTGGATGAGCTTGGTGAAACTCTGCTTCATAAAAATCTTAAGGTTCAGAGTATCCTCAGTCATTTATCTTCTTCAGATATGCCGGAAGAGAAAGAATTTACGCTGCAGCAATTAAGTATTTTTGATAAAAACTCAAGTTATCTGGTAAGTAAGTTGGGATACAGACCTATTCTTCATATTTTAAATTCTTCCGGAATAACAAGCTATACAGATCACCAGCATGATATGGTGAGAATAGGTATCGGGATGATTGGAGAATCACCAGATCGTGAAATACAGAAACAACTTCGTTCTGTGGTAAGTTTTAAAACCGTAATTTCACAGATATCTTCCGTAGAAAACGGAGAATCGGTAGGCTACAGCAGAAAATTTAAAGCAGATCATAAAACAAAAATAGCAACGATCCCCGTTGGATATGCAGACGGCATTCCGAGGTTAGTAGGAAACCAGATAGGAAGCTTAGGTGTGAATAAACATCTTGCCCCTATTGTCGGAAATATTTGTATGGATATGATGATGATTAATGTAGATCATATAGCCAATGTAAAAGAAGGTGACACCGTCGTTATATTTAATGCACACCCTAGTCTGAAAGAATTTGCTTCCTATTGCAAAACAATTACCTATGAAATATTAACATCCATTTCCCCACGGGTGAAACGGATTTATATAAAAGATTAACTTATGAGAAAACTCCTGATTCTTTTATTTGTATTCCCATTACTTTTGATTCAGTCACAAGTAAAGAAAGATTTAGTTATTCCAAAAAATCCCAGGATAGGACTTTCACTTGCAGGTGGTGGCGCCAAAGGTTTTTCTCATGTTGGAGTGCTCAAAATACTAGATTCATTGGGAGTGAAAGTGGATTATATTGCCGGAACCAGTATGGGATCTATTGTTGGCGGATTATACGCTTCCGGATATTCAGGAAAGGAAATAGAAAAAATTGTCATGGATACCGATTTCTATTCTCTGATCATGGATCCAAAATCCAGACAGGAAAGCACTTTTTTCAATAAGTCTGTCGACAAATATTTACTGTCTATTCCACTTAAAAATGGAAAGATCACCCTACCCTCCTCAATAAGCACCGGCCAGAAGAATGTATACTTACTGAAAGAGCTTTTCAAGAATGTATCCAATATCGATGACTTTTCAAAACTTCCAATTCCTTTCATGTGTGTTGCAACTAATCTTGAAAGTGGCAATATGGAAATTTTTGAAAAAGGAGATCTGGTACAGTCTATTATGGCAAGTTCCGCATTTCCCTCCCTGATGGATCCTGTAAAAATTGGTGACAGTATTTATATAGATGGAGCCATGTCTGTAAATTATCCATCAAAGCCTTTAAAGGATAAAGGAATCGATATTGTTATCGGAGTAGACCTTAACCAGGATTTATCTAAAAGAGAAGATTTAAATAATATCATTGCCATCCTGAACCAGGTAATTGATTTCGGTATAAAAAAAGATACTAGAAAACAATACAAATACACAGATATTAATATCAAACCTAACCTAAAAGGTATGACTGCTACCAGCTACGATGAGAAGAAAAAAATACTCGACAGCGGTTTTGCAGAAGGTAAAAAATATACTGCCGTACTCGACCAGCTTCCAAAACGTTCTTTTGAACGTCTCAGACAAAGCATTAATCCTATCTACTCTAACGTATACAAGATTGACAGCGTTTCCATAGATGGAGGCAAAATATACGGTATAAACTATGTTCTGGGAAAAATGGGACTTCGTCTTCCCTCTATGCAGACCTACGGAAGCATCAACAAAAAAATCGATAAGCTTATTGCCACTAATAACTATCGGTTCATCAATTACGACATCGTCACAGAAAACAATGCAAACTATCTCAAACTTTATGTAACCGAAGATGACACCCGTCACTTTTTAAAATTCGGGCTTCATTATGATGAAGTATTCAAGACCGGACTTTTACTGAACTATTCTGCAAAACGCCTTTTATTTAAAAATTCCAATCTTTCTTTAGATGTAGTCGTTGGAGACAAACCCAGATATTACTTAAACTATTTTATCGATAATGGATATATCCCCGGATTCGGTATCTACTCCTCAGGAATGAGTTTTGATTTGAAAAATGTAGACAACAATAATATTGATAAATGGGAATGGTTCAGGAATGAAATGTATATCCAATCTGTATGGAAAGATAAATTCGCCCTGGGAGGCGGAATAAGCCACGATTTTTTTCAGGCTGAGATCAATGGTGACAATAGAAGAGCAAGTCGGTTTTTGAACCCTTATGTGTTCTTAAAAACAGATACTCAGAACGACAAGGACTTCCCTTCAAGGGGAATCTATCTTGCCGCTGAAGGAAAAGTAATCGACCTGCTGAAATCAGAAGTAGATAAAAGAATTGTCCAGGTAAAAGCAGACATCAGAATCAACGTCCCAATTTCAAAACAATTCTCTTATCGTCTTAATTTATACGGCGGAATTACTATAGGTGAAAATCTTCCCGAATTTTACCAGTACAGATTGGGGGGAATCTTTGAACAGAACATAATTAACTTTAAAAGTTTCGGCGGTTTTTATTTCGCCCAACTCAACACCAACAATATTGTACTCGCTTCCAATGATCTTCAGTTTAAATTTAATAAAAACTATTTCATAAGCGGAAACTTTACCTTTGCCAATCTATCAGAAGACATTAATTTTAAAGATGCAGCAAAAGTAAATTACAGCTCTATCGGGCTTACGGCAGGTTATAAATCTCCTTTCGGGCAGATTAAGATTAACTTTAGCCACTCTCTTAAAAACAATCAAAAAGGCATATTCAGTGTTATTTTAGGACACTGGTTTTAAAACAATGATACAATTTTTTTACGAAAACCTACCGGAATCTGTATCGGCAGATTACAAAAAATGGCTGGAAGATATTATCCTTTCAGAAGAAAAGAAACTTGGAGAAATCAACTATATTTTCTGCGATGATGAATATCTGCTTAAGATAAATCAGGATTATTTACAGCATGATTATTATACCGACATCATTACTTTCGATTATGTAAAAGGCAAAACAATAAGCGGAGAGATTTTCGTATCTTTGCAGCGCATTTCAGACAACGCTTCTACCCTATCCAAAAATTATGAAGAAGAGCTTCGCAGAGTTTTAGCACATGGCATCCTTCATCTTTCAGGATATAAAGATAAAAGTGAAGAAGAAGAAAGAGAGATGCGAAGAAAAGAAGATTTTTATTTAGCTCAATTTGAGAATTAGAAGAATAAGAAATTCAGCAGTTTCTAATGCCTAAATAATTTAATCTTTCAATTGAAACCACCTGTAATATGCACCGCATATATCATATTACAAAGGATACAAATACAATGCGGAATATAAAATTTTTATATTGTATTTAAATAATGTTTCACGTGAAACATTTGTAAAAAAGATTAAAAAATAAGGCTTAAAATAAAGCAATAATGATTTCAGAAATATATGATGTAATAGTAGTAGGTGCTGGACATGCCGGATGTGAAGCCGCCGCTGCCGCTGCCAACTTAGGTTCAAAAACACTACTGGTTACAATGAATATGCAGACCATCGGGCAGATGAGCTGCAACCCCGCAATGGGAGGCATTGCAAAAGGACAAATTGTAAGAGAAATAGATGCAATGGGAGGTTACTCCGGAATCATTGCAGACAAATCTGCTATTCAGTTCAAAATGCTTAACCTTTCAAAAGGTCCCGCTATGTGGTCTCCAAGAACACAAAACGACAGAATGCTTTTCGCAGAAGAATGGCGACTCGCATTAGAAAACACACCTAATCTTGATTTCTTTCAGGATATGGTTAAACAGCTTATTATAGAAAACGGTAAAGCAGTGGGTGTAATCACCTCTCTCGGAATTGAAATAAAAGCAAAATCTGTTGTATTAACCAATGGTACATTTCTTAATGGTTTAATCCACGTTGGTGACAAACAGTTAGGAGGTGGAAGAATGGGAGAACCAAGAGCATTCGGAATTACAGAACAACTTGTTTCTTTAGGTTTCGAAGCAGGAAGAATGAAAACCGGTACCCCACCGAGAGTAGATGGAAGAAGCCTGGATTATTCTAAAATGGAAGAACAAAAAGGAGATGAAAATCCTCAAAAATTCAGCTATTTAGATACTCCTAAATTAACCAAACAATTAAGCTGTCACATTGTATATACCAATGAAACGGTACATGATATTTTACGTGAAGGATTCGACAGAAGCCCGATGTTCAACGGAACCATTCAAAGCTTAGGACCAAGATATTGTCCTAGTATCGAAGATAAAATCAACCGTTTTGCAGAACGTACAAGACACCAACTTTTCGTAGAACCTGAAGGATGGAGAACCGTAGAAATCTATGTAAACGGATTCAGCTCCTCTCTGCCGGAAGACGTACAGATTAAAGCAATGAAGCATATTCCAGGATTTGAAAACGTAAAAGTATTCCGTCCAGGCTATGCTATTGAATATGACTACTTCCCACCTACCCAACTCAAGCATACCTTAGAAACAAAATTAATCGAAAACTTATATTTTGCAGGACAGATTAACGGAACTACAGGATATGAAGAGGCAGCAGGACAAGGCCTAATGGCTGGGATTAATGCCCACAATAAAGTATATGAGAAAGACGAATTTATCCTTAACAGAGATGAAGCCTATATAGGTGTATTAATAGATGATCTTATTACAAAAGGGACTGAAGAACCCTACAGAATGTTTACTTCACGTGCGGAATACAGACTCTTATTGAGACAAGATAATGCCGATATCCGATTAACAGAAAAGGCTTACAAATTAGGACTCGCTAAAGAAGAAAGATTATTAAATGTAGAAGCTAAAGTATCTCAAAGTCAGGAACTTGAAAGCTTTCTTCGAGAATTTTCTTTAAAGCCGGGAATGATTAATCCTATTTTAGAAAGTATCGACAGTAATCCGGTAGATCAGGCGTACAGAGCTGCTCAGATCTTAACCAGACCTAATATGACGCTGGAAAAGCTGGAAGATGTTGAAAATATAAAAGAATTCACCTCTCAATTTAAAGAAGAAGTAAGAGAACAGGCGCAAATCAATATTAAATATAAAGGATATATTGAGAAGGAAAAAGAGAATGTTGCTAAGCTTACCCGTTTAGAAAATATCAAAATTCCAGAAGATTTTGATTATACTAACCTATCCAGTCTATCTACAGAAGCAAAACAGAAGATGTCTAAAGTAAGACCGAAGACCATTGCACAGGCTGGTAGAATTAGTGGGGTTTCTCCTTCCGATATGAACGTTTTACTAGTGTATTTAGGACGTTAAAATTAAAATGTTTCACGTGAAACATTTATAAAATAAGATTGAAAATTAAGGTATTTATGAGTGCGTATAAGCTTCTATAAATATCTTAATTTTTACTATAAAAGAAGACAATTAAATGAAAATTAAAGATCATTTTCTAACACAAGAAATATTTGAAATTAAAGAGACGGACACAAAAGGAGTTTTCAAGACCTCCCCTATCCCATCCAATATTTCCAAATATTATGAAAGTGAAGACTACATTTCCCACCATCAGGATTCAGGAAGTTTAAAAGAAAAGCTATATAAATTCTTACAGTCTTTTAATCTTAAGTATAAGAAAACAATCCTTATTGACAGAATAAAAAAGGGATCGAAGGTTCTGGATTATGGTTGTGGAGCCGGTGAATTTGTAAAATATATTGAAAATGATTTCGATACTTTCGGATTTGAACCTGATGCAGATGCAAGAAAAGCAGCAAAAAGTAAGATTATAAAAGCAAAAATAATTGATGATATTCAAAATATAGAAGATCAAAGCCTGGACGCTATTACCTTATGGCATGTGTTCGAACATATAGAAAACCAGGATGAAATGCTTGAAATCTTTAATAAAAAATTAAAAGAAAAAGGATTACTCATTATTGCAGTTCCCAACCCTACTTCGTATGATGCAAAACATTATAAAGAATATTGGGCAGCCTATGATGTACCGAGACACATCTATCATTTTTCAAAAAATGGAATGGAAAATCTTATTTCTAAAAAACCCAACTGGAAAATGAGAAAGATCAAACCTCTTGTTCTAGACTCATATTATATCTCTATGTTGAGCGAAAAATACAAGAAATCTCCTCTTTTTTGGCTAAAAGCAACTGTTCACGGAACGATTTCTAACATAAAAGCACTTTTTTCCAACGAATTTTCGAGTTTGATATACATTATCGAAAAAAGATAGAAAATCGATTTTTAAGCCATTTATGAAGGTCGATTTTGACCGATTTTGCCCTAAAATTTAAAAAACTCTGAAAATTTTCAGAGTTTTTCTTTTTTCAAAGAAGCTAAAAATTAATTTTAAAAATATAAAACAAACATTCCTGAAAATATAAAATCATAATTTGCTCAAATAAAACACCTTATAATTTTCCAATAAAAATTACAGACATCTCCCCTACTCTAGTATTTTTTTTGAATAGCAAGAAAAAACAAGACTGGAGTAAAAAATAAAAATTGATTTCTATAGAGATCAGCATAAATTTCAAATAGTACATTGTATCAGAAAAATTTAATATTCTATTTTCCTAAAAATCCTCTAGATTTTGTTTCTTAGAAAAATTTTCCTTGACGGCTGCTTATCAGAATAAAAATTAATAAGGCTATTGCTGTTTTCATTCTTAACAGATTTCCGAATTCAAAATTCTTTACACTATAAAAAAATATTTATGATTCAGGTTAAAATGACAGACACAAAAAAAATCTGCTGAAATTACCTTCAGCAGACTTCAAAAATATTTTTAGTAAAATTTTACTTGTTAATGGCAGCAACTCCTGGAAGTTCCAATCCTTCCAGACTTTCAAGCATGGCTCCACCACCGGTAGAAACATAACTTACTTTGTCTGCATATCCGAACTGTTTAACAAAAGCCACACTGTCTCCTCCCCCTACTAAAGAGAAAGCACCTAATTTTGTAGCTTCGGCAATACTTTCTCCAAGAGCGATAGTGCCTCCAGCGAAATTGGACATTTCAAAAACTCCAATTGGCCCATTCCATAAAATCGTTCTTGAATTTAAAAGGACATCATTAAACTGATCTCTGGATTTTGGTCCAGCATCCAGTCCCATCCACCCTTCAGGAATTTCATAGATATCTGCTTCTTTTCTTTCGGCATCATTACTGAAACTTTCAGCAATCAAAGTATCCGAAGGAAGATAAACTTTTACCTTATGTTCTTTTGCCTTTCCTAAAATTTCAAGTGCCAATGGAAGTTTGTCTTCCTCTACTAAAGAGTTTCCAACTTTTCCACCCAACGCTTTGATAAAAGTAAAAGCCATCCCTCCGCCGATAATTAAATTATCTACAGCCGGAAGAACATTCTCTATAACGGTTATCTTAGTTGAAACTTTAGATCCACCCAAAATTGCCGTTACCGGTCGTTCACCATTTTTCAAAACTCTGTCGATTGCTTCAAGTTCTTTTGCCATTAAAAGACCGAAGAACTTAGTTGAACTAAAGAAGTCGGCGATTACAGCGGTAGAAGCATGAGCTCTGTGGGCAGTTCCAAAAGCATCGTTCACATAAGCATCTCCCAGTTGTGAAAGCTGTTCAGCAAATCCTTTATCTCCCTTCTCTTCTTCATTATGAAAACGCAGATTTTCTAATAAAAGAATTTCTCCGGGTTTCAAATCAGCTGCAGCCTGAATAGCTTTCTCTCCTACAGACTCATCTACAAATTTTACCTGCTGTCCAAGAACATTAGATACTTCATCCAGGATATGTTTAAGAGAAAATTCGTCTTTTACTTCCCCTTTTGGTCTTCCCAGGTGTGTCATTAAAATCACAGAACCTCCATCGCCAAGAATTTTATCTACTGTAGGTCTTACGGCAGCAATTCTGGTATTGTCTGTTACTTTAAGCTGATCATCCTGCGGAACATTGAAATCTACTCTTACAAGAGCCTTCTTATCTTTAAAATTGAAATCATTGATTGTTTTCATAAATATCGTAGAATTTTCGTTTCACAAATGTAAGATTTTAAAAATTTGGAAAAGATTGAAAGAAATAAAAGTTTTCAAAAACTTCCCACAAGCCCAACAATCACTAATCAACAATATTTTTCTCTTTATAAAAAAAGAATACTGGTGTATGTTGTTGAGTGTTGTTAGTTTCGGGGATAACTTTCATCCGAAAACTTGATAACATTAAATTTTCATCTAATTCATATTTAATTAACAATATAATTTACTGAAAATCTGATTTTTCACCTACTTACTAACAAATGTGAGTAACTTTTGCACAATTTGATTGTTGATGACTGATTTATGGAAAAGATAAGGATTACTCTGAAAAAAGTTTTTGAAAGTTGTGGAGTAAAAATTAGGAGGCTGCTTTCAATACTCTTTTTCTATGAATTACCAAACAATAAGTTGTTAGAAGTTTTCCACAGTTATTCACAATACTACTCACAATTTACTCCCGAAAGACTAACAGTGTTTGTTATAATTACTAACTTTGTAAGGAAATAAATCTTTAATAGAAGTAATACAAGCATTATGAAAAGAAAAATTGCCATCGCTGCAGACCATGCAGGGTATGAATATAAAGAGATTGTTAAGAACTTTTTCTCTGAAGAGTTTGATATTCAGGATTTTGGAACGTTTTCCACAGACAGTGTGGATTATCCTGACTTTGTACACCCCGCTGCAACGTCAGTAGAGAATGGAGAGAATGAATTGGGAATATTGCTGTGCGGAAGCGGAAACGGTGTACAGATTACAGCGAACAAACATCAGCAGATTCGTTGTGCTCTTTGCTGGATGCCGGAGATTGCTTCGCTGGCAAGACAGCATAATGATGCGAATATGATATCCATTCCGGCCCGCTTTGTTTCAAAAGAAGTAGCCATAGATATCGTGAAAAAATTTCTTTCAACCGATTTTGAAGGTGGTCGTCATCAAAACAGAGTAGATAAAATTGCTTACTGCTAGCTATACTGAAGCTCCGACACATAAGTCGGAGCTTTTTATTATGTATAATATGGTTATAGGCTGTCTTACGACCGCTACTATCCCCCGTCATACGTAGTAGTACCCGAAGCAGTGTTTTTTAAGTGTAGAATGAATGCAGATAAGGCCTACGCCAATACCGTAAAAGCAATTTAACAAAAGATATAAACTATTGAAAATCAAATCTTATAATTGATATAAAAAATAATTCTTATCTTTGCCATGTAAAATACATACAAGTTCTATTATTCTCTCTCAACCTTATTTAGTATTTAATAGATATTTAATAGAAGGTTTTCTCCCCTCTTTTCCATAATTGTATTAAATTTATACGAAACTAAAACTCCCATTGTGAAAAATTGGAAGCAAAGTTGATGTATTAGAATTAAAGAAAAAAGTAGCATTACACAACTAAAAACTTAGATGAATATTATTAACTAGTTTTTTAGTTTTTAAATAGGTTTGCCCATGGTGGCGTATAACCATCAATAAAAATAAATTAAATATGCCAAAAAAAAGAAAATATATAAGTCAAAAAAACGATCATAAATTAATGGAGATCGGAAGACTGATCATACGTTTTATGAATGAAAATTCGACGAAGATCTATAACTATAAACAAATTTCAGACGGAATAGAATATAAAAATCCCAGACAGCGTGAACTTGTTGTTCAGGCATTGCATAAACTTCAGGCTTCTGAAAAAATATCAGAAGTTGAAAAAGGGAAATATATTGTGAACTTAAAAGTTGAGGGAACATTAACCGGAGTAATCGATTTTAACCAGTCCGGAAATGCCTACGTGAAAGTAGAAGGAATCGCTGATGATATCTTTGTTCATTCCAAAAATGTGAAAGATGCATTGCAAGGTGATAAAGTTCTCATTGTAACGTATAATTTCAAAGGAAAGAAACTGGAAGGCTCCGTAGTGGAAGTACTGGAAAGAACAAGAACTGAATTTGTAGGAACTTTTCAGGTAGTACCTCATAAGGATTTTGGGTTTGTTGTGTGTGATAAAAAATCTATTAATACAGATATTTTTATTCCAAAAACAAAATTCAACAATGCGGAAAACGGGAATAAAGTGGTCGTGAAAATGACAGGCTGGAAACCCGGAGATAAGAATCCTGAAGGAGAAATTACTCAGGTTTTAGGAGCTCCCGGAGATCATGAAACTGAAATCCACTCTATTCTTGCCGAATATGGCCTTCCGTATGAATTTCCTGAGGAAGTGGAAAGAGATGCAGATAAAATCGACAGAAGAATTACGGATGAAGAGGTGGCAAAACGCAGAGATATGCGTGGTATCTGTACCTTTACAATTGACCCGAAAGATGCAAAGGATTTCGATGATGCCTTATCCATTCAAAAACTGGAAAACGGAAACTGGGAAATCGGAGTTCATATTGCCGATGTTTCTCATTATGTAGTTCCGGGAACAATACTGGATGATGAAGCGTACGAAAGAGCTACCTCAGTATATCTGGTGGACCGGGTAGTCCCAATGCTGCCGGAAGTATTAAGTAATGATGTGTGTTCACTTCGTCCAAATGAAGATAAATTTACTTTTTCTGCAGTTTTTGAAATGAATGATAATGCTGAAGTGGAGAAACAATGGTTTGGAAGAACTGTGATTCACTCAGACAGAAGATTCTCTTATGAAGAAGCACAGGAAAGAATTGAAACGAAACAAGGAGATCTTACGGAAGAAATTTTAACGTTGGACAGACTGGCGAAAATCATGCGTCAGGAAAGGATTAACAATGGGGCGATTACTTTTGACAGAAGTGAAGTAAGATTCAATCTTAATGAAGATAATCAGCCTATTGGGGTTTACTTTAAGGTAAGTAAAGATTCTAACCACCTGATTGAAGAATTCATGTTGCTGGCTAATAAAAAGGTGTCAGAATTTGTTTCTTTAGCAAAAAAAGGATCTCCTACAAACAATACCTTTATATATAGAGTTCACGACGATCCGGATCCAGCTAAACTAGAAGCTTTAAGGGATTTTGTATCTACTTTTGGATATAAAATGGACCTGGCAAACACAAAAAAAGTCGCTGAATCTTTAAATAACCTTCTTCATGATGTAAAAGGAAAAGGCGAGGAAAATATGATCGAAACGCTGGCCATGCGAAGTATGAGCAAAGCTGTTTATTCTACAGAACCGATTGGTCACTATGGACTAGGATTCGACTACTATTCTCACTTCACCTCTCCTATCCGTCGTTACCCCGATCTACTTGCCCACCGATTGCTACAGCATTATCTGGATGGCGGAAAATCGCCTAGCAGAGAAGAACTGGAAACTAAAGCTAAACACTGCAGTGCAAGAGAAAGGCTGGCAGCTGATGCAGAAAGAGATTCTATCAAGTTTATGCAGGTGAAATTTATGGAAAAACACCTTGGTGAAACCTTCACTGGCGTAATTTCCGGAGTTGCTGAATTTGGTTTCTGGGTAGAAATCCCTGAAAACGGTGCAGAAGGATTAATCAAACTGAGAGATCTGGTAGATGATTCTTATACGTATGAGAAAGCTACCCATGCCGTGTATGGTTCCAGAACAGGAAAGAAATATCAGTTGGGAGATCAGGTTCAGATTAAAGTAGTAAAAGCGAATTTAATTCAAAAGCAATTAGACTTTAAAATTGTTGATTAATTAAAACGTAAATATATACAACCAAAGACTGCAATTACTGCAGTCTTTTTTTTTGATTTATGCTCAAATTGACCTTTAAAAATCTAAAAAACCTCTATTTTAACTGCAAATAGAAATATAATTTTTAAATTTGGGATAGAAACAAATATTAAATGTTTGAACTCGTACTTTCTGCTATTATTTTAGGCTTTATGTTAAGCTTGGTCTTTATAGGACCTATATTTTTCTTATTAATTGAAACCAGCTTCTCAAGAGGTCCTAAACATGCTTTAGCATTGGATGTAGGGGTTATTACCGCTGATTTACTATGCATTATAGCAGCCTATTATGCCAGTGCGGATCTGGTAAGTCTCATTGATAAACATCCTGGTTTTTACAGGATTACTTCCATCCTTATCTTCGTCTATGGAGTTGTTATGATGGTTACAAAAACCAAAATGCATTTGCCCGGTGAGGAAAAGATGATCGGACAAAATTATTTTAAAACTTTTATCAATGGTTTTTTCTTTAATATTTTAAATGTTGGGGTTATTCTCTTCTGGCTGGTTACGGTAATTTCTGTGAGAAACCAGTATCCGGGTACCGATAATTTCATTCTCTATATCGGGTTGGTAATCTGTACTTATTTGGGAATTGATCTGTTGAAAATCTTCCTTGCGAAACAGTTTCACTATAAACTTACTCAGAAATTAGCCAATCAGATACGGAGGGTTGTTGGAGTCATTCTTATAATATTCAGCTTTTTTATCTTCCTGCAGAGTTTTAAAAAATTCAATCAGTTTGATAAAAAATTAGAAGAAGCAGAAAAGAAAGAAGTAAAATATCAAAAGACACATTAAAGAGACAATGAAAAAAAATATCTTTCCAAAATCCCTTAAAAAAGGCGATAAAATAGCAGTTATCTCCCCTGCCGGTTCAGTAGAAACCTCCCAGCTGGAGAAAGGAATAGAAATGATTAAAGCCAGAGGTTTTGAACCTGTTTTAGGAGAACATGTATATTCCAAATTTTCTAACGGGTACAATTATGCAGGAACTGAAGCGGAAAGAATACAGGATATAAACTGGGCTTTAAACGACAGTGAAATTACTGCGGTCTGGGCCTCCAGAGGTGGTTACGGCTGTCAGCATCTGATTGAGCATTTATCCCTTAAAGGTTTTATAAAAGACCCGAAATGGTATATTGGTTATTCTGATAATACAGTGATCCAAAGTTATCTGCTGAAAAAAGGTTTTGTTTCCATTCATGGGCAAACCATCAAAACATCCAGTTTTGGAGTGACAGAAGAAGGTTATGACGGTATTTTTAATATTATAAAGGGGAAAGTTCCGGCCTATAGCCTACTACCCCACCAATTTAATAAAAAAGGTTCTGCTGAAGGCGAATTAGTAGGTGGAAACCTGGCATTGATTTATGCGCTTCTGGGAACCAAATATTCTTTTGATTTTAAAGGTAAAATTTTATTTATTGAAGACATCGGAGAAAATTTCTATGCGTTGGATCGAATGATTATGAGTTTGGAATTAGCCGGAGTTTTCCATAAAATTTCAGGATTGATTGTGGGTGGAATGACCAATATGGGTGATGAAAAGGAGAATAAACAATACGCAGAAAGCTTCGATGAATTTGCCTACCAGCTGATTTCTGAAAGGATTTCTAAGTATACCTTCCCTACTGCATTTGGATTCCCTAACGGACATATTAAGGACAACCGGCCTTTGATCATTGGAGGAAATGTAAGGATGAAAATCGGAACAAATGTTAAGATTGAGTTCTTAAAATCCTAGATAATCTTTAATCAAGTATCAATGGCTACTCATAATGATTTTGGAAAAAAAGCAGAAGATCTCGCAGTAGAATATTTGCAGAAAAACGGATACAAAATTCTGATGAGGAATTTCAGATTTCTGAAGGCTGAAATCGATATTATTGCTCAGAAAGACGGTGTTATTATCATTACAGAAGTGAAAGCAAGATCTACAGATGTTTTCTTGCTGCCTCAGGAATCTGTTACTAAAAATAAGATCAGACTGATTGTTTCTGCTGCCAACCATTACATGGAAGAATTCAGTAAAGAAGCTGAAGTAAGGTTTGATATCATCTCCGTTCTTCCTGATGAAAAAGGTAAATTAACAGTTGAACATATTATTGATGCGTTTGAAGCGATTGATGCCAATTGATCATACAGAAAACAGACTGGAATATCTTATATATTCTCCTGCTGGACGCCATTAAAACTATCCGTTACAAATAGTTTTATATACTGCTGTCAATATCCTCATGGAGGTTTATAATTTTAATAACTAAAAATTTAGTTATTTAGAAGTAATGTCTTATTCCCGCAGCAGAAGTACAACATAAACAAGTATAAAAGATAAGAATGAAAACAATACTCATCACCGGGGCGACTTCCGGAATAGGAAAATCTACTGCAGAGCTTTTAGCTAAGCAAGGAAACAGAATGATCATTTGTGGAAGAAGAGCAGAAGCACTGGAATCATTACAATCTGAACTTTCTCAATATACCGATATATTTAGTTTGAAATTTGATGTCAGTATACTTAAAGAAGTAGAGGAAGCAATAAGCTCTCTTCCGGAAGAATGGAGAAATATAGACGTATTAATCAATAATGCCGGAAATGCACATGGGCTGGATCCGCTTTCTGCAGGCAAAACTGAAGACTGGGATTCTATGATCGACGGAAATGTGAAAGGACTTTTATACGTCTCCAAAATGATCATTCCCGGAATGAAGGAAAGAAATTCCGGGCACATTGTGAATATCAGTTCTGTAGCAGCCAGACAAACTTACGCCAATGGAGTAGTGTACTGTGCTACCAAAAAAGCAGTAGATGTAATCTCAGATGGGATGCGCCTTGAGCTTACAGAATTTGGAGTTAAAGTTACCAATATCCAGCCTGGTGCGGTAGAAACAGATTTCTCTCTGGTAAGATTCAAAGGAAACAGTGAGAAAGCTTCCGCAGTGTATGCTGGATATGATGCTTTAAAAGCAGAAGATATCGCAGATGCCATCGCGTATTGCGTTAATGCTCCTAAACACGTAATGGTTTCAGACATGACGATCTACCCAAGCGCTCAGAGCGAACCGAGAACAATTTACAGGAAGTAGTCTCGAAATAAAGCCATAAATTTGCAGGAAAGATCTGTGGTAGGGTAGAAGTGGCATGCCGCGTTATTAAAATGTGATATCAAAATGAAAATTTTATATATTGAAACATCTTCAAAAAACTGTTCAGTAGCTATTTCTGATAATGAAAATCTGCTGTGCGTTTGCGAGGAAGTATCTGAAAATTACAAGCAGTCTGAAAGTCTTCATTCTTTCGTAGAATGGGCGTTGGAAGGTGCCGGGATTTCGATCAAAGAAATTGAGGCGGTATCGCTGGGAAAAGGACCGGGATCTTATACCGGATTAAGAATTGGCGCATCTTCTGCCAAAGGGTTCTGCTATGGATTGAAGGTCCCATTAGTGGCAATCAATTCTATGGAGAGCATGATAGAGCCTTTTTTAGGACAGAACTACGATTATATAGTCCCGTTAATAGATGCAAGGAGAATGGAGGTGTATACGGCCATTTATGACGGTGAAACGGGAGAAGAGGTTGTTTCCACTGAGGCCAAAGTTTTGGACGAACATTCTTTTGAAGAACTGAAAGATAAAAAAATCTTGTTTGTAGGAGATGGAGCCGCTAAAACAAAAGAAATCATTCAGCTTCCCAATGCTGAATACAATGAAAAAATTTACCCTTCAGCACAATATTTAGTTAAAAATACGCTTAAGAAAATAGAGGAGAAAGACTTTGAAGATATTGCATATTTCGAGCCCTTTTATTTAAAGGATTTTCATGGAGTAAAGAAAAAGAAAAGCGAAGATTAGATCTTCGCTTTTTTATTTTATTGAGGCTTCGCAGGAACCGTTGAAGTCGATTTATTGTCATTGTTCTTCTTTAGCTGTTGCTGCAGCTTATTGTTGAGCTTCTGCTGATTGGGGCTCATAGGAGGCTGTTGCGGCTGATTATTAGTGGCTGCATTTCCAGGGTTCTGCAGCATATTATTCTGGTTGTTCTGCATTGGATCAGGCTGGTTTGATACTGACGGATTCTGAGGAATACCATTTCCTTTATTATCCGTAGGCTGAAAGCTCAGATCACTTTTCAGATAATTCAGCATTTCTTTGGCCTTGATTCCCTCAGGTGTTTTGGCATAATTCAGCACTATCTGTTCCAGCTGTAGGATCATAACCTCTTTTCCGCTGGCTTTTCCTGCATTAAAGGCATTTAAAAGATATAATTTTGGAACAAGTGCATCCTTAGGAAATTTTAGAATGGCTTGATCAATAATATCCCGGCTTTCTCCAAACTTTTCAGATTCAAATAAAGCATAGGCTTTTTTATACTCATTTTCTACATCTTCAGAAGATTTCACGAATGAATTGTTCTTCGGATTCCTTGCAAACTCTGCATATGATGTATATGGATAATCTTTTAATAAAATTTGTTTCGCACGATCTGATGCCTGCGGAGTTTTCTCATAGTTCATGGAAAAAATCTCATACAACGCCTGCAGCATTACTTTCTCTTCAGGCTGTACATCTACCAGATCATACAATGTTTTTGTTGCAAGGGGAGTGTTGGTAAAATAGTTCTGATACATTACTCCCAGACCTAATGAAGCAGTATCTCTGTCTTTTTTCAGTTGAGAAAGCTTGGAAGCGTCCGTAGGAATCTGCTCTATATAAAATGCAGGTTCAAAACGTCTTGGATTAGGGGCAGAAGTTACTCCCAGCGCCTCATTCTTCATATCTTCAATAGAACTCATCTTTTTAGATGAACGCCAGTTATCAGCAAGTGCTCTGTCTCCCCAGATCTGCTTAAATGACGATGTTCCTTTGCTTATCGTACCGGTATTGCTGAAGTAAAAACCTTTGGTCGTTACCCCAAAATCCTCAAAAGCATTCGTATTGTTGGCAAACATCGAATTGGCATTATAATCTCCCGTATCGAAACCTTTGCTTCTTTCAGCACGTCTTCTTTCGATTTCCTCCTTTTCTTCTTTCACTTTCAATTTTGCAATATGTTTGGAGAAAAAATCATTCTTTTGGGCATCGCTCATCTTCGCCAGCGAAAGAATACTATCATTCTTTTTGATAAGATAATAGTTTTTGGAAATCTTTTTGATATTCCCGGCCTGATCCTGTAAAAGAAGTTTTGAAGGCTCGTAGGTCATTACGGCAAGAGCAGAATCATAATAGCTTCCCGCTCCGATATAGTCGTTTCTTTCGAGATAATCTTTTCCTATTTTATAATAGGTAAGACCACGAACCTGAGGGTCAGAAACCTTCTCAAATAAAGACTTTCTGAAAAACTGCTGGGCTTCCTCTCTTTTCCCCGACTTATTGGCCATTAAACCTAGTGCATAATAGAATTCGTTTTTTCTGGAAGCATACGTTCCCTTTTTGCTTATTCCTTCAAGGTAATTTTTAGCTCCTGCATAATCACCCTTTCCGTTATAGGTTTTGGCGATGGCAATTTGAGATTTCACTTCAAATTCAAAATCATTCGCATATTTGTAGGCAGCCATAAAGCTTTCTCGTGCTTTCTCATTTTGTCCAAGATTTTCAAGAACCTGTCCTTTCAGATAAGCGATTCTGCTTTTCAGCTTTCTGTTGGAATTAAGTTCAAACGCGCGGTCAAGCTCCTTGGCGGCTTCTTCCTTTTTACCAGCATCCAAAAGCGATTCAGAATAATAAATACTTAGCAGTTTTTCATAGTTTTTATTAATATCCTCACCTTTCAGCTTTGCAAAAGCCTCATGAGCCTTATGATAATCTTTCAGTTGATCATAGGCTAAACCCTGATAAATTCTTGCCAGTGGAAGCCTTTTATCATCTTTCATGTGAGTAAAAACATAGTTCAGACCGTCCAGTGCTTCCAGAGACTTGTTCTGGTAAATTCTGGATTGTATAAGAATCATGTACGCTTCAAAAATCTGCTTATTTTTTTCTTCGCCGTTTTTAATAACAGAATATTTATTGATGGCTTTTAAAGCCTTAGCTTCAGCAATTTCCAGAGTAGTAGCACCTTTACCTTGATTACCATCTTCAGGCATTCCCGGTACTCCGCCGCCTTGATTTCCCGGCATTCCCGGAGGCATCCCGGGATTAGTTCTTCCCGATGATGGTCCTCTGCTTACCTCTGCCATTTTCATTGAATTCTCGGCAAAGGTGGTAGACTGGCCCAGATCGCTTCCCAAAGGCTGATCTTCATAAGTAAGGATAGGAATATAAGGAGCATAAAAATTATCCTTATGTCCTTTGTCTCTGGTTGTAAACTCACTGTTCAATGCGTCTTTTGCATTAAATAGAGTATTGTAGTATGTGGAAAATCCTTTCATGAACTTTGATCGTTGTTCCGGCTTCTTGGGCTTGGTAGTACAGGAAACAATGATACATGCTGCTAAAAGGAATAAAATATTCTTTTTCATTATTCAATATAACTCGCTAATATACTTTTTATTATAAAGCTGTTTGATGATTTTGTAAAAATAATAAAATTTTATGGGGTAAAAATTTATATTTCTTTCAAAATTTTATAGACTAAATGGGTAGGAAGGCCCATTATTGTATAAAAGCTTCCTGAGAGCTTTTTTATTTTTGCCATACCCAGCCATTCCTGGATGCCATAGCTTCCTGCTTTGTCAAAAGGCTTGTAGTTCTGAATATAATAATCTATTTCTTCATCAGAAAGCGTTTCCAGCTCTACATCCGCCACATCGGTTTCTGTAATCGTTTTAGAAGGTGTTTTTATGGTGATTCCGGTGTACACCTGATGGGTCTTTCCGGAAAGCTCCTGAAGCATTTTTCGCGCATCAGCAGCGTCTTTAGGCTTACCAAGAATGGTATTGTTAATGGCAACAATCGTATCTGCAGTGATCAGAACTTCATCGTCTGCAAGATTTTCAAACGTATCTGCTTTTAATTGAGAAAGATAAGCGGCGGCATCTTTTATTTCTATATGCTCCGGAAGGATTTCTTCACAGTCAATTTTTACCACTTCAAAATCGAATCCTAAACTGGACAACAATTCCTTTCTTCTGGGAGACTGTGATGCTAAAAGTATTTTCATAATCAGTTAATTAAATAGATTGGGTGTTGTCTTCATGCCAGTTTCCCTGAACTTTCATTACCTGTTCAATAACGTCACGCACCGCACCGCTTCCGCCTTTTGCCGGAGAAATGTAATCCGCGATGCCTTTTACTTCCGGAACAGCATTTTCCGGACAGGCAGCGATTGCAGAACTTTCCATGATACGGATATCAGGAAGATCATCACCCATGGTAAGAATCTCTTCATTTTTCAGATTATATTTCTTTTTAAAATCTTCAAAATCAGTCATTTTATTGTGGGATTTCGGATAATAATCTTCAATACCCAGGTAATTGATTCTGTGCTTTACCATGTCGTCATTTCCACCGGTAATTACTCCTATGACATATTCATTTTTTAAGGCTTTTACTACAGCATATCCATCCAGTACGTTCATTACTCTGCTCATATGTCCTCCCGGAAGAAGATACACACTTCCATCCGTAAAAACTCCGTCTACATCAAACACAAAGGCTTTTATATCTTTTAATTTCTCTTTATAACTCATACATTTTTTTAATAGAATGATTCATTGTTTTATAAATGGCAAGACTTTCATCTTTTAATAACTGCTCATGCATTTCCAGCACCCGTACATCATTCCTTACCGCAGGCCCGGTTTGAGCAGATTTAGGATCTATTTCATGGATTTTCTGAACCGTTTCATCAATTAACGGCAGAAAATAATCAAAGGGGATTTCCTGGGAATCTGATATTTCTTTCGCTTTAGAAAAAAGATGATTCACAAAATTACAGGCAAAAACGGCGGTAAGATGAATATATTTTCTTTTTTCATGGCTGCTTTCCATTACATTTTTTGAAACTTTAGAGGCGATGTCAAAGAGAAGCTTTTTATCTTCTTCCTTTTCTGTTTCTATAAAAAAAGGAATTTTTTCATACTCCAGATTTTTTGATTTTGAAAAAGTCTGTAAAGGATAAAAGCTTGCTTTTCTGTAGTCACCACTTAATATTTCCTTAGGAAGCGAACCTGAAGTATGGGCCACCAGACAGTTTTTTTTAGTAATCATTTGAGAAACACTTTCCACCGATTGATCGCTTACACAAATAATGTACAGGTCTGCGTCTTCCAAATGCTCTGTGGAATAGGGTACCTGCAATTCTTCAGAAATTTTCTTCAGATTTTCTGTATTTCTTCCAAAGAGTTGAGCTAATGGAATGTTTTTCAGAACAAAAGCTTTTGCCAGGTGATAGGCGACGTTTCCGGAACCGATAATTACAATTTGCATCTAACAAAGATAAGATTTTATGATATTTGGACTAAAAATTGAAGAAGTAATTTAACTTTCTGCTATTTTTGTAATCCAAAACAGTGAAAGCATCTTATGAAGATTAAGGACGCGGAGATTATTACGCTGATGCAAGACCCCCGAACTCAGGATAAAGGAGTTCGTGCCCTGATGGATGCTTATCAGAGTAGACTGTATTGGCACATAAGAAGAATTATTGTGGATGGAGATCTTGCTCAGGATACACTGCAGGATACTTTTATAAAAGCTTATCAGAATTTTCACCAATTCAAAAATGATAGTCAGTTATATACCTGGCTGTACAGAATCGCCACCAACGAAGCGTTACAGCAGGTAAATAAGATGAAGAAAATGCAGAAAACTGATGAAGATCCTGAATATTATATGCAGAATCTTGTGGCAGACAATACAGAAGGAGATGCAGAAGAGATACAGATTTTATTGCAGAAAGCCATACAAAGCCTGCCTGAAAAACAGAAACTGGTATTTATGATGCGGTATTATGATGATTTGCCTTACGAAGAAATATCAAAAATTGTAGATATGTCTGTAGGGACTTTAAAGACCAATTATCATTATGCCAAACAGAAAATAGAAGAACATATTAAAGAAAATTACGAAAAATAATTTTTGAAAAAACAAAAATGAAAGAGTTCGACATAGAGAAACTAGAACGTAAAAACATTTACAAAGTTCCTGATCATTTATTTGAAAATATTCAGGATAGAGTAATGCATGATGTAAAACCAGCTAAGAAAGCCCCTATTTTTAAACTGAATTGGGCATATGCAGCGGCAGCATCATTGGCTTTGATTTTTGGAGCGACTTTTGTTTTTAATTCTGAGGATACTCCTGCCACAGATGTTGGAAATTCAAAAGGAATATATGCTGAAAATAAAAACGAACCAAAGACAGAAAGCGAGATCGCCTATGAAACGTTGAAATCTGATGTAATCTCTGTTGATAGTAATAAGAATTCAGACAATCAGGAAACTAAAACGGAGTCTTATGTACAGCAGAGTGGAGAGAAAATGAAAGCAGCACCGGTAAAAGCTGTTTCAAAAAAAGAAGAAAAGCAAGTGAATGAATATTTGGATTCGTTTTCTAACTCTGAGATTTCAGAATTAGCAAGCAACTCAACTCAAGACGTTTATTTGGATTTATATAATTAAAGGAAAGATGAGAAAATTATTATTTACGCTTTTTATTATTGCTGGTTTTGGACTACATGCCCAAAACAGGCAGAATATTCAGAGTTCAGAATATGACTGGAAAAAAATGGACCCTAAACAGCGGAAAGAGGTAATCAATAATCTTTCTCCGGAGGAGAGAAAGGTGCTTCTTACCAAGTTCAGGAATAATATGGTAATGGAAAACCTGAATATTGATCCTAATGATAAAGCAGAATTTACGAGTCTTTATACCGAATACCTGGAGAACCAGAAACAGATAAAAAGCCAGTTTAACTCTAATTTTAATCCGGAAACCCTGTCTGATGAAGAGGCTAAAGCCAAACTTCAGCAGAGTTTTGAAGTAGGACAGAAATTATTGGATAACAGAAAAAAATATGCAGATAAAATGCAGCAGGTAATACCCTGTCAGAAAGTTTTGAAACTATTCCAGTCTGAGGGAATGATGAGGGATAAGATGAATGAAAGAAGACCTCATAATGGAAATGGTGGTGCCGATAGGCCCAAACAAAACCCATAATAGTTTATTTTTTTAATGTTGGACGACTCTCACGGAAATTTTTTGTGAGAGTCGTTTAATTTTATAGTTTCAAAAGAATTTAAGTTTATTATTTTTGCCGAAAATTAAATAATGAAAAAAATTCTGTTTCTTCTATGTCCTATGATATTCTTTGCACAGAAAGTGGAGACAATAAATCTTAGCAAATCCATTAATGACCGCAGATCTACTGTTAAAAGTTTCGATGTTATCGATCAGAGAGCCGATAAAGAGATCGGAACAATTATGCAGAACAAGGAAAAAGTAACTGTTGCTTTTCCAAATGATGCGGTTACAGATATCAAAACATGGTTTGATAAAAGCAATAAGGAAAGAGGAAATGATGATATGGTTTTAATGCTGGAAAAATTAAATGTTTCAGAAGAACCAGGAGAAAAATATTCAGAAGGTAAAATTAATTTTAAAGCAAGCACGTTTTTGAAAAGAAATGACGGGTACCATTTTTTGTACAGAAAAGATACTGTAGTAACTATTTCTTCAAGAACTACCGCCTACCTTTCGAAAAGTTTAGCAAGAAGTATTGCAGAAGGGTTTACCGACCTGGTAAGAAATTCACAAAAGTTTTTGGCCTGGGAGCAGGCAATTCCGGAAAATGAATTAGGAAATTATGATTCTTTAATGAAAAATAATATGGCATTATTTATCAATAAAGATTATAAAGATGGGATTTACGAAGATTTTTATGATTTTTTTACTCAAAATCCTAAACCAGGATTTACCCTTGAAAAAAATTCTAAAGGAGAAATAAACAGAGCCGTTAATGGAAAGAAAAAAATAACGCTGTATCATTTGTATGCTTACGTTTCAGACGGTAAGGCATATAAAAATACTCCCATAGGATTTGAAGAGCTTTTTAGAAATGAAAATGGGTTTTATATTATTTCCAACAGGGGATCACTGTTTCCGGTTAAGATGAATGTGGCGTACGGATCTTTTGGTCTTGTGGGTGCAGTAGTAGGTGCAATAGAAACGACATCCAAAAACAACAGGGACCAGAAAAAAGAAAAAACAGAGGTTTATTTAGATCCGTTTACTGGACATTATCAATTTTCGGAATAGATCGTTTAGAAAATAAATTAACACCAAAAAATTAAGAGAGATAATATCTCTCTTTTTTTTATCTTTGCAAATTACATAGTTCTTAAATGAAAAACATACGAAATTTTTGCATAATCGCTCATATCGACCACGGTAAAAGTACTTTGGCGGACCGACTATTGGAATATACCAATACTGTTACCCAAAGAGAATTACAGTCTCAGACGCTGGATGATATGGATTTGGAGAAAGAACGTGGGATCACCATCAAATCTCACGCAATCCAGATGGATTATGAATATAAAGGAGAAAAATATATTTTAAATCTGATTGATACACCGGGACACGTAGATTTTTCTTACGAAGTTTCCCGTTCTATTGCTGCCTGTGAGGGTGCGCTTCTTATTGTAGATGCTGCGCAAAGTATTCAGGCACAAACTATTAGTAATCTTTATTTAGCATTGGAAAATGATCTTGAAATCATTCCTATTCTTAATAAAATCGATCTTCCATCAGCAAATCCTGAAGAAGTTACCGACGAAATCATGGGACTTTTGGGATGTAAATATGAAGATGTTCTTAGAGTTTCAGGAAAAACAGGAGAAGGTGTTCACGATTTGCTTGAGCAGATTGTCAACAGAATTCCGGCCCCGGTTGGAGATCCTAAAGCTCCGCTTCAGGCGTTGATATTTGACTCAGTGTATAATCCTTTCAGAGGAATTGAGGCTTATTTCAAAGTGGTGAACGGAAGTATTTCTAAAAACGAAAAGATTAAATTTTTCGCCACCGGAAAAGAATATGGTGCTGATGAGGTGGGAACACTAAAACTAAAGCAAGTTCCGAAAAAAACCATTGAATGTGGTGATGTAGGATACATTATTTCGGGGATTAAAGACGCAAGAGAAGTAAAAGTGGGAGATACTATTACCTCTTTTGTGAATCCTGCTTCTGCCGCTATTGACGGTTTTGAAGAAGTAAAACCAATGGTATTCGCCGGAATTTATCCGATTGAATCTGAGGATTTTGAAGAATTAAGATTTTCACTGGAAAAACTAAGGCTAAATGATGCTTCTTTGGTGTTCGAGCCTGAAAGTTCTGCGGCACTTGGTTTTGGTTTCCGTTGCGGATTCTTAGGAATGCTTCACATGGAAATCGTTCAGGAACGTCTTGAAAGAGAATTTGCGATGAACGTTATTACAACGGTTCCCAACGTTTCTTACCACGGGTATTCTAAAAAAGATCCTGAAACCACTATTTTAATCAACAATCCATCTGAAATGATTGATCCCAATCTTTTAGACAGAGTGGAAGAACCTTATATAAAAGCTTCCATTATCACTAAATCTGATTTCGTAGGTGCCGTGATGACGCTGTGTATTGAGAAAAGAGGAGAAATTGTAAACCAGAGTTATTTAACAGCTGACAGAGTTGAATTAACGTTCAATATGCCTTTGGCTGAGGTTGTTTTTGACTTTTACGATCGTTTAAAATCAATATCTAAGGGATATGCATCATTCGACTATTCACCAATCGGAATGCGTGCTTCTAAGCTCGTTAAAATGGATATTCTTATTAATGGAGATATGGTGGATGCTCTTTCTTCATTAATTCACGATAGCAATGCGTATTATATCGGTAAGAAAATGTGTGAAAAGCTACGTGAACTGATTCCTAGACAGCAGTTTGATATTGCCGTTCAGGCAGCATTGGGAGCGAAAGTTATTGCCAGAGAAACCATCAAAGCATTGAGAAAAGATGTTACCGCAAAATGTTACGGAGGGGATATTTCCAGAAAGAGAAAACTTCTTGAAAAACAAAAAGAAGGTAAAAAGAAAATGAAACAGATTGGTAGAGTAGAAGTGCCACAGTCAGCTTTTATGGCTGTATTGAAGCTAAACGACTAAAATCGAAATATAAAGTACAAATCCGCAGAAATTTTCTGCGGATTTTTTTATTCAACGAATTCATGCCTTTGACTAGTTATAATTTCTTCACTTATTGATGATTCGTAAATTTTCGAAGTTGCGCTGTCAAGTTTTATTTTGAATTCTCTTTGCTCTTTTCCATTCAGATAAGGTAAAGATAGAATTACAAATTCTTTTGGTCTTAGAATGATGTATGTTGGTCTCCTTGGAGGAATGCAGCTGAACACAACATATCTTGTATTTTTAATATTTTGCCATTTTTTAGATTTGGTTTTTACAAATGGACTAAAATAAATAAAGGAATTAAGATTGATTTTTAAAGGTTTTGAATCAATATTTTTAATGAAAATTGGATAGGATTTAAAACTAATTATTTTGTCATTTCTCAATTTATAAAGTGGAATAGTGTCATTTTCTTTGACGATAATTTCAATTTTTTTAGAATTTAAATCATCTGTTTTCATTACATTTTCAGAAGAAATACCCTGAAAGGGAATTTCGTGAAAATAGGGAAGCATTGATTTTTCAATATTATAATCTAATTGTTCTTTTTCACCGATTTGTGGAGGAGGAGGAATCCAATCTATATCTTTAAAATATTTTATTTGAATGGAATAGTTAAAAAATCCTTTATATAGAACATTACTTCCAAAGTCAATGGAGTCGCTATTGAATTCTTGAATTTCCATTTTAATTTCTTTTGGATAAATGAAAACAATATCATCCGCAAAAGATTTTCCCTCTTTACAACCTGTTAATAATACGATTACAACCAAAAGAAATTTATTCATTTAAATCTATATAAGAATTTTGAATATACAAAAACCACGCTTCAATCGAAGCGGGATTTGTTATTTTTTACGGGTATATTTTATTTCCATTGTTTTATATTCTTTTCCTGTTTTAGCGTCTGGTCCGTACATTTCCATAACATGATGATTGTCGTCTACGATGGTGAAAACCTCTCTTACATCACAATCTTCCCCGGGTCTTGCAGGATCTGTCATTTTTCCTTTAAATTCAATTGATTTTTTAGAAGAATTCCATTCGCCTTCCATATTCATAATCCCGGTTCCCATATTATCAATCCAGCTGCTTACAAACTTCTTTTTTGCATTATCATACCCCACAATGCTAATTCCTTCGAAAGGCATTCCCATGAAATTTCCTTTATGTTCACCCATTTGATAACGGCCGCCAAAAATCATTTTATTGGTAGCTTCTGAAGTACTTGTCATTGGTTTTCCGTTATTTTCCATCCACATGGTATTTTCTCCGGTCCACGTTCCGTCAGATTTCGCAAGCATTTTTTGCATTTCTCCCGGAGTTGCATACTCCATCCAGGCTTTGTTGGCGGTAGCAGAATCTACAGGTTTCCATTCTTTACTTGCTAAGGAATCTGTTTCTTTTCCTGTTTTCACATCCAGTTTTGCTTTGTCACAAGCAATAAATAGGAAAGCTGTTGTGGCAGCCAAGAATAAATTTTTCATAATTGTTTAGTTTTAAGATGTTTATAAATGTAATGAAAATTATAGAATGAAGTTTTTTTATTTTTCTATAGAGACTGATCATTCTAAATTGTATTTTTGTGTATTCATAACGCAAATCAATAGAATGGAGTCTTCAAAAAAATTACAGGATATAAAAGTTGCAGTAGATGCAGTTATTTTCGGATACTTTGATAAAAAAGATCTTCAGATCCTTTTGATTAAAAGAAATATTGAACCTTTCAAAGGCGGTTGGGCCCTTCCCGGAGGACTGGTTTTAGATGATGAGAACCTTGATGATGCTGTAAAAAGGGAACTTCATGAAGAAGCGGGCATAAAGCCTGATTTTTTAGAACAACTTTATACATTTGGTAACGTAGGCAGGGATCCACGGAATAGAGTGGTTTCTGTGGCTTATTTGGGCCTTGTTAACCCTTCCTATCATGAACTGTTTGCCGACTCGGATGCTGATGATGCCCAATGGTTCAGTATTAACAAACTGCCGTCACTTGCTTTTGACCACCAGAAGATCATAGATATTGCCTTAAAAAGGCTTCGTACGAAACTTCAGTACCAGCCTATCGGCTTCAATCTTCTCGATGAAGAATTTCCATTTTCAGACCTTGAAAATCTTTATAAAACAATTATCGGAAAAGAAATTGACCGCAGAAACTTTAGAAAGAAAATAATGAGTTATGGGCTTCTTAACGAAACCAATAACGTTAAAAAAGAAGGAAGCGGAAGGCCCGGGAAATTATTCACCTTTAATCAGGAAAAATATACGGAGCTAGAAGAACAGGGATTTTATTTTGAAATTAAATAAGATAAATTCAGGTTAGAAATTATCCTTTCTAAATTTTTATTTCTGTAAATCAGTTAATTACAATATTTAGTGTAAAATTAACACAAATTAATTTGGAAGGTTAAGTGGTATTCTTTTAAATTTGTGTAAAAATAACGCAATGATGAAATTTACTTTAGACAAATTAATAGAAAAGAATCAGGTGAACGAATTCATTTTCTTTTGGGGGCATCAGCCTTCGAAAGATGGAACGATTACCAAAACCTGTTTCAGCCAATGGTGGTTATCTTCATTTGTGGTGAATGAGGTTACTTATGAATCTGCTGAACATTGGATGATGGCAAAAAAAGCTGAATTGTTTGGAGATGAGATACAGCTGAAAAATATTGTATCAGACCCGAGCCCGGCCAATGCAAAGAAATATGGAAGAAAGGTAAAAGATTTTGACCCTCTCATTTGGGAAGAGAAAGCATATCAAATAGTGGTTGAAGGTAATTTCCATAAATTCTCTCAAAATGCTGAACTTGCCAAATTCCTGTTGTCAACTGAAAATAAGGTAATTGTTGAAGCAAGCCCTTTTGACAGTATCTGGGGAATAGGAACGGATAAACATCTTGTAAATCCCAAAGAATGGAAAGGAACCAATCTCCTTGGATTTGCTTTAATGGAAGTTAGAGAAAAATTAATAAAGTAATAGACCCCACAAAATAAGTATCATGGAAAAAACAGAATTACACTCACAAATATTCCTGATCGAAGACTTTTTAACAGAAGCAGAATGTGAGGAATACATTTCAATGACTGAAAATAAAGTTTTTGAAGAAGCTAAGATTAATTTACAGGGGCAGCAACTGATGAATAAAGGAGTTCGGAATAATGACAGACTCATGATCTTTGATAAAAAATTAGCGGAAACTCTTTTTGAAAAAGCCGCTCAATTTCTTCCCCAAAAGCATGACGGATATACACTGCAGGATTTTAATGAAATGTTTAGAATTTATAAATATGCTTCGGGCCAACGCTTCAAAATGCACAGAGACGGAAGTTACATCAGAAATGAAAATGAAAAAAGCTTTTATACCTTTTTAATCTATTTGAATGACGATTTTGAAGGAGGGGAAACTGAATTTGAAAACCTCTTCACAGTAGCTCCTAAAAAAGGATCTGCACTAGTTTTTTATCATCCGTTAAGACATGAAGGGAAGATCTTGATCAACGGAATAAAATATGTCTTACGAACAGATATTATGTATTCTGATAAATTGTAAACCGCGAAAGGAGAAACATTGTTATGTCTTTTTTAATTAGCGTATATATAACACAAATATTAATTTTTAAAACCTAAAGCTATGTTTGGTTTCCGACACATCAAATTTGATTCAATGACGTACGTACTTCATTTTAAAAATGGAAAAATCGTAAAAGAAGGAAGAGGATTATCATTCTTCTACTTTGCTCCCAACTCCTCTATTGCAGCCATTCCCATGGGAAGTAATGACCTGCCGTTTATTTTTAATGAGAATACACTGGATTATCAGACGGTAAAAATACAGGGGCAGATAAGCTACAAGATCACAGATCCGAAAGCACTTTCCAATACGCTGGATTTTACGGTAGATGAATCCGGAGTGTATAAGAAGAATGAAATTGAGAAACTGAATCAGAGGATTATCAATCTGGCACAGACTTCTACTTCTTCATTTATACACGAGATCAGCTTAAAAGAGGCGATCCGTTCTGCAAAGAAAATTGAAGGAAATATTCTCGCCGGGCTGAAATCTTCAGAAACGGTACAGATCACGGGCATTGAAATCATGGGCGTTACGATTCTGGCGGTTCAAACCAATCCGGAAATGGCAAGAGCCCTGGAAACAGAAACCCGGGAAAAGCTACAACAGCAGGCCGATGAAGCAATCTATGAAAGAAGAAATTTTGCCGTAGAACAGGAGAGAAAGATCAAAGAATCTGAACTGAATACCGAAATTGCCGTTGAAGAAAAGCAAAAGCAGATTGAAGAAAAAAGAATGGAAACGGAGGTACAGCAGGAGGAAAACAACAGAGTTTTAAGGGAAATGAAAATTGCAGCCGATATTTCTGTTGAAAATCAGAAGAAAAAACTGATCGAGCAGAGAACAGAAAATGACAGAAAAGAGGCGGAAACCAGAGGATATATACTGGAAACATCTCTACAGCCCTACAAACAAATGGACTGGCGGGTACTGACTGCTTTGAACGGAAATCAGGATGCAAGATCCAATATCGCTCTTGCCTTCAGAGAACTGGCAGAAAATGCAGGTAAAATCGGAAACTTAAACATAAGCCCCGATCTCCTGGAAAACCTTTTAAAAAAATAGTAAAATAAATGTATGATCTGAGATATGGAACCTAGCATCTTCTCCCTTATACATACTTTTTACAGTGTACATTTTACAAAAAAGACAACATGAAACCAGAATACGCCATCATCATCAAAAATAAAACAAGACTGGAAGCATTGATTGAAAGATTCAATACAAAAGGGCAGGCCAGGTTTTATATTGAAAGTTCAGGAGGGAATTTTAAGGAATATATGGATGAACATGAAACGTTTTATCAGGCATTTCTGGAGGTTCAGACAAAGCTTTCTAAAACGATTAAAAACAAAGTGGTAGAAAGAGAATTTGTACCCTCCTATATTTTCTCTGAAAAGAATATTATTATCGTAATCGGACAGGACGGATTGGTAGCCAACGTAGCGAAATATTCTAAGAACATTCCCATTGTGGCCATTAACCCCGATGAAGAAAGATATGACGGAGTATTGCTTTCTTTTACACCTGAAAATTTTATGAATGGCGTGAATTCTGTCATTAACGAAAATTTTAGTTTGAAAAGAATGAGATTCGCGGAAGCCGTTTTAAATGACGGACAAAAGTTACTTGCTGTAAACGATCTGTTCATCGGCATTTCTTCCCACAGTTCGGCTCGATATAAGATCATACTGAATGGAAAAGAAGAAATACACTCTTCAAGCGGCATTATTGTCTCCACAAAAACAGGAAGTACAGGCTGGCTGAGCTCAATTTTTAATATGGCACATGGTATTCTGGGTTCCCAAAAACTGAGCTATCCGAAGCTGAAAGAAGAAGATTTATATTTTGCCGTAAGGGAACCTTTTAAAAGCAAAAGGACACAAACTGAAATTTGCGGTGGCGCTATAAAGAAAGGAAATAAACTGATCATAGAATCTCTGATGCCAAATAATGGTTTTATATTTAGTGACGGAATTGAGCAGGATTTTTTGCAGTTCAACAGTGGAGCTACAGCAGAAATCAGGCTGTCTGATGAGGAAGCGGTTTTAGTGATTAAGTAGAATAAAAATTATAAATGATGAAAACAAAAGTATTGTACAGACCTGTAGGAGAAAAGGAAATGCTCTTAATTATTGAAAACGGATATAAAAAGTTTCCACCCCGATTAGAATGGCAGCCTATTTTTTATCCCGTATTGAATGAAGAGTATGCTTCAGAAATTGCAGAAAAATGGAACACACGAGATGAGGCCGGAAATTACCTTGGTTTTGTAACCCGTTTTGAAGTGTTGGAAGCAGAAATTAACAAATATGAGGTTCAGAACGTCGGAGCAGGAAACCATAATGAATTGTGGGTTCCTTCGGAAGAACTTGAAATATTCAACCAAGCTATTATTGGGAATATAGAGGTGATTAAAGTATTTGTTGGAAATGATTTTAAAAAGTCGGCAAGCAAAGAAATCGAAAGCCTTATACTAAACATTAGAAATTGATCATGACTAATCGAGGAATGGCAAAAGATACATTAGAAATCTTAGCTAAAAAATATTATATAAATAGTAAGAAAGAGAAGGTAGATTTGCAGAAGGAGATCGAAGCTTGCAAAAAAAATACTTTTTTATTAAGTGCTGAAGAGCTTTTCATATTAACACAAAATATACCTGAAATATCAGATTTTGCAACTGAAATTGAAGTCTGGAACTGCAGTTCTTTAAAAGCCATTTTACAACTGGCTAAGGAAGAGGATGAGAACAAAATGATGTGTCTGAATTTTGCCTCTGCCAAAACCCCAGGCGGGGGATTCATGAGTGGAGCAGAAGCACAGGAAGAGAGTCTGGCAAGAACATCCGCTTTATATTTTTCCCAGCTGGAAGCAGAACGTTTTTATACAACGCACCGGGGCATAAAATCCTGTTTTTATACAGACATGATGATTTACAGTCCGAAGGTTCCGGTGTTCAGAAAAGATAAGGGAGAGCTTCTGCCAAAACCTGTTTTATGTAATTTTATTACTTCAGCTGCAGTTAATGCTGGGGTTGTAAAAAGACAGGAGACTGAAAGAGAAAATGAAATATTGGATGCGATGGATTTAAGAATGGATAAAATGCTTGCTTTATCACTCAGTTATGGAAATGAAGTTTTGATCTTAGGGGCGTGGGGCTGCGGGGTGTTCAGGAATGATCCTAAAGAAATAGCAGGATTATTTAAAAAACATCTTTTGGGAAAATATAAAAATAAATTTAAAAGAATAGTTTTTGCAATTCTCACTAAAAATGAGGAAATGCTGAAACTGTTTCAGGAAATACAATGAAACTTATAGTAAAAAAATATAAAGAACAACTACAGGACTGGCCGGAAAATGGAAGGCATATTATGGCACAATATGATGATAAAAAAATAATCGTCTATCAATCCTATCGAAAAGAAATAGGGGAATTTGCCGTAAAAAATCAATATTTTGGAGGCGGATTCAGCCTGGAAAGAATGACCTGGATAAAACCTAATTTTCTATGGATGATGTACCGGAACGGATGGGGAACAAAAGAAGGTCAGGAATCGGTATTGGCTGTTCATCTGAAAATAGATGCTTTTAAAAAATATCTGGAAAATGCAGTCTATTCTTCTTACTCCGAAGACCTGGAAATATCAAAAGAAGAATGGCAGGATCAGGTAAAAGAATCTTCTGTGAGATTACAGTGGGACCCGGACCATGATCCTTTTGGAAATAAATTGGAAAGAAGAGCAGTGCAAATTGGTTTGAGAAATGAATTCATCCGTTCTTTTGCAAAAGAAGATGTACTTTTCATAGAAGATATATCGGATTTTGTTAAAGAACAACATCAGTTGGTATTGAAGAATTCAATAGGAGAGTTAATGACTCCCGAAGAAAAACCATTTTTGTTTGAAGATGAAAATTTAAATGAAAAACTGAAATTATGATCCCAAGAATCACATTAACCCAAGGTGACATCACCCAAATAAAAGCAGATGCCATCGTGAACGCAGCCAATTCATCTTTGCTGGGCGGTGGTGGAGTTGATGGAGCTATTCATCGTGCAGGAGGAAAGAAAATTTTGGAAGAATGCATCCAAATTAGAGACAGACAGGGAAAATGCAAAACGGGAGAGGCCGTCGTTACTACAGCAGGAAACCTTCCTGCAACCTATGTCATTCATACCGTTGGTCCTGTATGGAATGGTGATGAGGTAAAAGTAAAAGAGCTGTTGGCAAATTGTTATAGAAACTCTTTACAACTTGCTGACAGCCTTCAAATCAAAACGATTGCTTTTCCCAATATCAGTACAGGAATTTATAAATTCCCTAAAGAATTAGCGGCTGAAATTGCAGTGCATGAAGTACAGGATTTCGAGTCGGAACATATTGAAGAGATAATCTTCGTTTGTTTTGATGAAGAAAATAATGAGATCTATAAAAAACAATTACAATTAAACCAATGAAAAAACTAACCATATTAAGCGGCGCCGGAATCAGTGCCGAAAGCGGAATAAAAACCTTCAGAGACGGAGACGGACTTTGGGAAAATCATAATGTAACAGACGTCGCAAGTCCGGAAGGATGGAGAAAAGACAGAGCGCTCGTCCTGGAATTTTACAATCAGAGAAGACGCCAGTTACATGAAGTAGAGCCTAATGATGCCCACAGATTAATTGCAGACCTAGAACAATATTTTGAGGTGCAAATCATTACCCAAAATATAGATGATCTCCACGAAAGAGCCGGATCTACCAATATTCTTCATATCCATGGAGAATTGTTCAAATCGTGTTCATGCAATAATAAAAACTTAATCTACGATCAGAAAGATGATATCAATATCGGAGACAAGGCAGAAGATGGAGCTCAGTTGAGACCATTTATTGTATGGTTCGGAGAAGATGTACCCCTTTTTAAAACAGCCAGCGAAAAAGTAAAAGAAGCAGATATCTTACTGGTCATTGGAACTTCACTGCAGGTATATCCTGCCGCTGGATTGATTCATGATATAAAAGATGACTGTCTTTTGATTGTTATTAATCCTAATGAAACAGGTTTCGGATACGGTCAGCGCGCTGTGGTCATGAAAGAAACCGCAACAAAAGGGATGAAGCTATTGTTTGATAAACTTGTTAATCTGGCCTGATGGAAAATTCAGTGAAAGCAGGAATTTTTGGAGTGTGTATAGGCGATGCACTGGGAGTTCCGGTGGAATTCAGAAGCAGAGAGCAGTTACAACGTTCACCAGTTACAAAAATGAGAGCTTTAGGAACCCATCATCAACCTGCAGGAACATGGAGTGATGATGGTTCCTTAACTTTATGTCTTGCAGACAGCCTTTGTAGCGGATATGATTTGGAAGACATAGGGCTCAAATTTTTACAATGGTATAATGCAGAAATCTGGACACCGCATGGGCGAGTTTTTGATATTGGTATTGCAACAAGAGAAGCCATTTATAAAATAAGTAAAGGATATAAGCCTATGCTATGTGGTGGAACCAGTGAGTATGATAATGGGAATGGTTCTTTAATGAGAATTTTACCATTGTTATTTTACATAAAAAATCTTTCAATAGAGCAACGTTTTGATATAACAAAAGAAGTTTCCTCTATCACGCATGCTCATATTCGTTCTATACTTGCATGTTTTATTTATTTAGAATTTTTATTGGAAATTTTGAATGGATCAGAAAAGTTTCATGCCTATCAAAAAATGAAGTCTACAGTAAGAAATTTCTTAGATAATAATGAAAGCTGTTCACAGGATGAATTATATAAATTTGAAAGAATTTTAAATAATAATATCTATGATTATGAAGAAGCTAAAATTGGCTCAAGCGGCTACGTACTTCATACCCTAGAAGCCTCATTATGGTGCTTTCTCAACTCGGAAAGTTATTCCGAAGCAGTACTGAAAGCCGTAAACCTGGGTGAAGACACTGATACAACCGGAGCCATCACAGGAGGAATAGCAGGAATCTATTACGGTTTTGAAAATATTCCCGAAGACTGGGTATCAGAACTCGTAAGAAAAGACGATATTGAAAACCTATGTAATACATTACAAGAAAAATTAATGAAATAAAAAACAAATCATGAACGAAATAGAAAATAAAAAAATAAGCAAATTCCTGAGCTATGTACTTAGGCATCATCCAGATCTTATCCATTTACATCTGGATGAAAATGGCTGGGCAAATGTTGATGAACTGATTACAAAATCAACCGGACATTCCGTAGGATTTACCTTCGAAGAATTGGATGAAATTGTGCAAACCAACAATAAAAAACGTTTTGCTTTTAATGAAGATAAAACCATGATCAGAGCCAGCCAGGGACATTCTATTGATATTAATTTGGATTTAATTCCACAACAGCCACCGGAATTTCTCTATCACGGAACTGCTCAAAGTAATCTTGATTCCATTGTTGAAAAAGGAATTGAAAAAAGAAGCCGCCAGCATGTTCATTTAAGTGCCGATAAAGAAACGGCCACCAAAGTTGGCATGCGTCATGGAAAACCTATAATTTTAACCATTAAAACAGGAGAGATGTTTGAAAATGGAATTCATTTCTATCTTTCCGATAACGAAGTCTGGCTTACAGATTTTGTAGATGCAAAATATATTTCAAAAGAATAATGAAAAGAACATTCGTAATAGGAGACATCCACGGTGGATTCAAGGCACTGAAGCAAGTATTGGAAAGAGCTGCCGTTACCGCTGATGACCGATTGATATTTCTCGGAGATTATGTCGACGGCTGGAGCGAATCTTCTCATATCATCAATTTTTTAATAGAACTCTCCCAAAAGCAGGAATGTATTTTTATTAAAGGAAACCACGATGCCTGGTGTGAAGACTGGATCTCGTTAGGAATAAGTCCGGAAGTTTGGCTTTTTCATGGTGGTCGAAAAACCGTTGAAAGCTACGAAGGGTATTCCTTAGAAGATCTTGACAAGCATTTGGTATTTTTTCAGCAGATGAAAAACTATTATGTAGATCCCCAAAACCGGCTGTTTATTCATGCCGGATATTCCTCTATGCATGGTCCTGAAAAAGAAGTCTATTCCAGCAACTACCGATGGGACAGAACGCTTTGGGAAACAGCTGTTTCAATGGATAAAAAACTATTGAGGAATTCTGAATTATATCCTAAAAGACTGTTGCTGTACAATGAAATTTTTATTGGACATACACCGACCATCGATTTGGGAATTGGGCATCCTCTCAACAAAGCCAATGTTTGGAATATGGATACGGGCGCAGCTTACACAGGAAGTCTGTCCATCATGGATGTCGATACCAAAGAATTCTGGCAAAGCGATCCGTTACCTTCTCTATATCCGGAAGAAAGCGGAAGAAATACAGGTAATTAAGCTATAATGCTTTTCTCTCGCAGATTATGTAAAAACATGAAGATTTTTAGCATTTAAAATTTGTTTGTCATCAAAGAATTGTACTACAATATCAGTATTTTTATCCCTTGAAAATTATACGTCAATGAAACTGAAATATTTGTTTTTCTTACTAAGTTCATCCTTACTTTTTGCTCAGAACGCTTTTCAGACTCCGTTTGAAAAAGGAAATGGTAATCAAACCGTTACCTATGAAGAAATGAATAGCTATTATGAAAATCTGGCAGAGAATTTTAAGACCATTCAATACCTCAAAAAGGGAGAAGATGATAATGGGAAACCTATTTATGTGGTGATGTACAATCCTTTTCCAGAGAAAAATATTGAAAAGCTGAAAAAAGAGAAAGCCATTTTGCTGGTTAACAACGGAATTCATCCAGGAGAACCCGACGGAATTGATGCCACCATGATGCTGATGAGAGATTTGGCTACGAAAAAAATAAAAACGCCCGGAAACTTTATAATAGCGGCCATTTCAGCCTATAATGTCAGCGGAATGCTGAACAGAGGTTCATATTCCAGAGCGAACCAAAACGGTCCGGAGCAGTATGGTTTCAGAGGAAATGCAAGAAACTATGACTTAAACAGAGACTTTATTAAGGCTGATACTAAAAACGCCAGAAGTTTTCAGGAAATTTATCAATGGCTGAAACCCGATGTTTTTATTGATAACCATGTCAGCAATGGCGCAGATTATCAGTATACTTTTACTTATATTTCAACCTTTAAAGAGCGATTGGGCAACGTCTTGGGCAACTATTTCTACAAAGAATATCAGGCTAACAACCTTGATGATCTTAAGAAATTAGGATATGAAAACACACCGTACGTCAATATTCATGGAGATATTCCCGAAATCGGATTTGCAGCATTTGAAGATTCCCCAAGATATTCCACAGGTTATACCACCTTATTTAATTCTTTGGGAACCGTCCCTGAGACGCACATGCTGAAGCCTTATGATAAAAGAGTGGATGCTACCTATAAATACATGCTGGTCAACCTTCAGAATTTAGATAAAGATTACAAAAAGATTAAAGAATTACGTGTTGAAAATCTAAAACAATACCAGGCTGGAAAACAATACGGAATCCGTTGGAAAATAGATTCTACCCAATTTTCTACGATGGATTTTAAAGGGTATGAAGGAAAATACAAACCGAGTGAAGTCTCAGGAAAACCTAGGCTGTATTATGACAGGAATCAACCTTTTACGAAAAAGATAAAACTGTTTACCACTGCGGTTCCTACAGGATACATTACCATCCCAAAGTATTATATCATTCCCCAGTCGCAATACCGGGTGATTGAAGAGTTCAAAAGAAACGATATTCAGATGAGGTCGACTAAAAAAGACAGTACAGCAGCTGTTGAATCTTATACCATCAAAGACTTTAAAACTTCTGCTTCCCCTTATGAAGGACATTATAATCATCATTCTACTACTGTTGATAAATTAAATAAAACTGTTTCATTGTCAGCAGGAGATTACTTGGTCAGCACGAATCAGCCAGGTGTGAAATACATCATAGAAACACTTGAACCTGAGGCAATAGACTCCTTTTTTAACTGGAACTTCTTTGATGGAATTCTAGCTCAGAAAGAATACTATTCTGCCTATATTTTTGAAGACACTGCCGCAGAATTATTAAAGAAAGATAAAAAACTCAGAGACGCTTTGGATGCTAAAAAATCCAAGGATAAAAAATTTGCAGAAGATGGAGAAGCGCAGCTGGATTGGGTCTATAGGCATTCACCTTATTTTGAAGAAAAAACGTTCAGACAGTATCCTGTCTACCGGATTTTATAAAGCAAAAAAAAGACGTTTCTCTTGAAACGTCTTTTTTATTTATTTTGGTAAGCCTCTTTTCAAAGCATAGTTGGCTCTTTCAATGGATTTCTTTTCCTTCCAGTCCATGTATCTTTTTTTGAAGCGTCCTTTCATGAAGTTATCAAAGTTTCTTTGAACCGTAAGATTCCAGATCGAGTTGGCTTTTACCTTCCATGATTTGTCCCAGGCTCTTAATGAAATAGAGAAACTGCCATCCAGATACTTCATCCAGTGCCACCATCCGGTTGGCATAAACAGCGTGTCTCCATGCTCCAGGAAACATTCAATCCCTTCCACACCATCCAAAGCAGGATAGTTTTTGAAATCAGGATTTTCAATATCATAATCTTCCAGAGCATACGTTGCATAAGGTAATTTATATAAACGGTCTTTCCATTTGTATTCAAACAGAAGAACATGTTTACGTCCGTTAAAATGAGTATGAAAAATGTGCGCCAGATCTATATCAAAATGAAGGAATGTAACAGATCCTTTTCCGCCGAAAAACATGGAAGGATATTTATCTAAAAATCCACCCATAAGCTCTTTTGGAGCAATATAATCATCAAGTAATTTATTGGCGTGCTTTATAGGGTCAAAGAAAAAGATTCTTAAATCAGTAGGTTCTCTTTGGATCAGATCGATATAATCTCCGAATTTCATTTCGGTTGTAGGAGTATTAATAGGAGCTGCAGGGTCAGCTTTAGCGCTGTCATAGAGAGGTACGATAACATCTCCTACCACCTCCTTCACATATTCCATCGTCCATTTTTGATAAGCAGGCCACTTCCTGGCCATATTTTTGATGACAACAGGTTTTCTTGGTCTTAAATACTTTTCAAAGAATTCTTCTTTGGTGATGTCATCTACTACATCTATAGGTTTTAGAATAACTCCCATTCTTAAAATTTTATATTACAAAATTATTAAATAAATATGTATAATGTTTAAATTAAGTTTTTTTTAATCTATGATTCAAATCACTTTTCCCTATTTAGACTAATTAAAAATTTTGAATGTATTCTCAAATAGACTATCAATAAAATAATATCAGGAATAATTATGGGTAAAAATTATAACCCGTAAAAAAAGCTATACAATTGAAAGGTGTTTCATTTTTCTTTCTTCGTCCAATCGTTGAAATTGAAAGCATCACTTATTAAAATTATTAATACAAAATAAGTTGCAGTGCATTAATTTAATGATAGTTAACCTTCCATTTAGGACATAATAAAGGGTATTAATAGGATGAATTAATTAAGTTAATTATGTTGAATTTACATAAATTTTGTCATAGTATATATAATTACGTCAAAGAAGAAAAATTCCAAAAAATATAACTATGTTTGTAGTTATAAAAGTGAATTTAACTTTTCCTCATAAAATACATCTTTATAGGGGTGTAACAAAAAACAGTAACCATATAACTAATTAGGCAAATTAAGATTATGAAAAAAAATATTTCCTTATTTCTGATGCTCTTTTTTACTGTGCTGACCTATGCACAGAAAACGGTTTCAGGGAAAATCACTGATGATGACGGCGAACCGATTCCAAGTGCGAGTGTCACGATAGAGGAACCCGGCAAAGACGCAATTCTTGCCTATGGAATCACAAACGCTAAAGGAGAATACAAAGTGATCTTTACGTCCGCCGAATCCAATGTAGATCTTAAAGTGAAAGCTTTCAACCAAAAAAACTTAATAAAACAGATTACTAACAGTGATCAGACATTAAGCTTTAAAATGCAGTCGGAAGCTACAGAAATTAAGGAAGTACAACTGAAAACCAGAATGATTACCGCCAGAGGAGATACCATTTCATACGATCTGAAAGCCTTTGACAGTAAAAATGACCGAAGTCTGGCAGATGTGATGAAGAAAATCCCAGGTATCGAAGTCAATACAGACGGAACGATTCTTTATCAGGGAACAGCGATCAATAAATTCTATGTCAACGGAAAAGATTTAATGGAAGGTGGCTATGGAACGATCAGTAATTCGCTTCCAAAAGATGCCGTTCAGAAAATTGAAGTGCTGGAGAATCACCAGCCCGTAAAAATCCTTCAGAATAAAATACCTTCCGATCAGGCAGCGATCAACATTAAGCTTAAGAATGCAGTTACCATGACGGGAAGAGGAGAAGTAGGAACCGGTTTCGGAGATCCATGGCTTTGGAATGTAAAACTGACACCTATGTTTTTCGGACAGAAAAGCCAATGGGTGGTAAATTACAAAACCAACAATATGGGCGAGCAGGTAGAAAATGAAGGAAATATATTAGCATTCGGAAGCGGATGGGAAGGAAGAAGAATCAATGCCTCCCAAAACGACTGGCTGAATGTAGAAAACGCAAGCACCCCCAATCTTCCTGTAAAAAGATATTTAATGAACAATGTACATTATTTATCAGCTAACTACCTGACCAACATCGATAAAAAGAAAGAATGGGAACTGAAAGCCAATGCCAACTATACCAACAATGCTGTTGAAAGAGAATCATATACCGAAAGTAATGACTACCAGCGAGGGACCCATTATCAATCCAATATCCGCAACAATTTTTATACGGATAAAGCAAAAGGAGAATTGATTTTTACAAAAAATGCTAAAAAAGGATTCTTTAAAAATACAACCTCTTTCTCTCAGTTCTGGAATTCAGACAGAGGATTGACGGATATTACAGACCAGTTTGGAAAAAGACAGGGAGATGAATCAATAACTTCACCCACTACTTCCTTCCAAAACTCATTAAGTACAATTCTTCCTTGGAAAGAAAAGATGATCAATATCAAATCCTATTTGAACTATCAGGATGATCATCAAAGTCTGGATATTACTCCTTCATCCTATGTAAAAATACCGGTTTCATATGATCCGGATACAAATACATACAAATTTTTTGATTTTGGAAATGTAAATACCATACGTCAGAATTTTAACATGAAAACATTTCAGGCCAATCATTCTGCCAACATAAGTTTTACCCAAAAAGCCTGGACGTTCACTCCTGAAGTAGGTCTTAATTTCTCTACCAATAAAATGAATTCAGATTTATTAGGTATCGGTAACAACGGAACTATAGGATATGGAAACAGCTATTCTAATAATATAAAATATACCAACACAACACCATATGCTGCTGTAGGAGTTAATTTAAAAACGGAATCATGGATGTTGTTTGCACAATTACCAGTGAATTTCAATAATATTTCCGCTAAAGATGATGAAAGAAATGTTTCAAAATCATTGAATAAAGTAACATTTGAACCCAGTGCTTTTGCCCAGTACTCTTTTGCTTCATTCTGGAAAGCAAGTCTGAGAGGAAGCATCAGTAATAATTTTGGAGATATCAGCGATATGTATGCGGGAAATATCCTTTCCAATCCGGGAAGCTTAAGTTCTATGTCTCCTCTTAACCCAATCAATGAAATTAATTCTAAATCTGCAGGATCGGGGATTGAATACAGAAACCCATTGAATAATATCTTTTTTAACGTAAGATACAACTATAGCTACGCAAAAAGAAACCTTACAGCGAACAGTCTGAATGTAGGAACAGGAGCTTCTACCATTATCTATGAGGTCAATGACAACACCACGACATCCAATACCTATAGTGCAGAAGTAGGAAAATATTTTCCGAAATTTAAAACCAACGCTTCCGTAAATTATAAAAACACAGAAAGCGAATCATTCCAGAAAAGAAATAATATAGGATTTGAAAACAATACTGTTAGCCAAAGTGCCGGGGTGAAGTTCAATAACACCTATTTCAGCTGGATGAGCATAGATTATAACGCCACTTACTCCTGGAACAAAAGAAATAATATTGCAGGACCCGATATTACAACAAACGGATATAATCACAATTTAAACCTTTTTGTATATCCAGTTGAAAACCATACCCTTGGATTTTATTGGGATCAGGTAAATACTTCAAATGCGACTTCCACTTATAAAAATCCTTTCTTTGATGTATCCTACCAGTTTACATGGGCTAAAAAGAAAATTGATTTTGAAGTGAAATGGATGAATATTGCCAACAGAAAGTTATTTGAGACATATACCGTAGATGGATTTACAGACACTTATTCCAGAATACAGCTCAGACCAAGTCAGGTAATGTTTACCGTAAAATTCAACTTTAAATAAAAAAGAAACCAATCTCACCGAGATTGGTTTTTTCTTTTTATCAGAAACTTTGCTGATCTGCAGAAGGTCCATAGCTTCCTGGCAGCGGAATATCATTTAAACGGTAGTAAACACCCATTTGGGCACGATGGTGGGTAATCTGGTTCAAACCGTGTCGGATGGCGCCATATTTACTCCAGCTCGCAAGCTCCTGTCCGTCATTTTTGATCGTCCAGCTTGGATTCAGATCATTTTCCTGTGCATTTTGTAAAGCCTGTTGGCCGGATTCATAATTCTCATCAAGTTTTTTAAGCAGCTCTTCTTTCGTGGAAAGAACCGTAGGCTGATAAGCTCCTTTCGCAAAATCAAGTTCAGAAGTCATCAGAATAGTATGTGGCCAGCCAAAAATTTCCACCACATGAGTGGCAAGAGGCATTAGTTTCATGCTTTTTTCGTGGGGAGCATACTCATTTTTTCCTTCCGGAAAGCGGTCAATAAATTTTTTAGTAGTCTGGTATTCGCTTTCCAGCTCAGATCGTAATTGAGATAAAGTGTCCATATTAATTTTGTTTTTTAGCAATTTAAAGATAAGAATTTTACAAAAACAAATACTTTAATACGATTACAAATTGAAAAAATAATACGTGTAATTGTCTTTTTATCAGATGGATATATTTTTTTTATGGATGAATTTGAAAAGAAACTGTAACATATCATTATAAACACCAACTAATTAGGAAACATTATAAAAAAATGAAAAAACTATTTTCTATAGTCTTTATTGCTCTTTTTGTTGCTGTAAACGCACAGGGTTCTAAAGATATAAAAGAAACAGCCAACAGATTCTTTTACGAGCTTACTTTTAAGCCGAAAAAAGATTCTGCAAAACTAGATAACGTAATTGCTATTTTAGATATTACATCTAAAAAATCTATCTATCAGGACTATACAATTCCTTCCCAAGATTCAATTATCAAATTAGCTGTAGAAGAGATGGAAAAAGTAAAAGCTTGGAAGGACATGTCTAAACTTATTAAAATGCCGAAGTTCTCTTATAAGATTGTGAAAACCTATCCTGATATGAAAGAACAATACATTGACAGAGTAAGCATGAATCTATTCGGTTATGATGATGATGTAAAATTTAATTGGAATATTTTACCTGAAAAAGAAAAAATTGGAGAATATAATACTCAAAAAGCAACTACGGATTTTGGAGGAAGAAAGTGGACTGCTTGGTTTACTACAGATATTCCTTTTCAAGATGGACCATATAAATTCTATGGTCTGCCCGGCCTGATTGTAAAAATAGAAGATACTGAAAAGAACTATTCTTGGAAGTTAAGCGGAAATAAAAAGATAGAAAATTATGATGAAGTGTCTTATTCCGAAAAAATAAATGCAAAATACGGAGTTTCCCAAACAGTAAGTCCTACAACAAAGGAGAAATTTGATAAAGCATATGCTGCCTATAAACAGGATCCTATGGCAGAGTTTCGTCAGAAAGTTACACCGGAAATGGGAAATATGAAAATGCCCGGATCTGATGTTACTATTGGTGAAATGATGAAAAAGCAAGAAAAAATTGCAAAAGATTTCTTCAATTCAAATGATAACCCAATTGAGAAAAATCAGGCTCCTGAAAAAAAGAAAAAATAGCATTCATATCAACTAAATTATATTTTGAATCAACCCAAATACATCTGTGTATTTGGGTTGATTTCTTTCATGTGAAAACGTTATTTAGATTAGATTTAAATAACGTATATTTGCATTCACAAAAATGAAGACTTTGAAAGATAAGGATTTACATAAATTGAGCGGATTTCCTAAAAATATAATGGGAAAGATATTGGGGTATGATAATGACCACCTTAAAATGCCCAACAAAATCATTGAAATGGGACTTCTGCCGGAGACCGTTTTTAGAATTTTATATCAGGCACCGTTTAGTGGACCCATGTATGTGGAATTTGGTGACGAAAAAAGCCGTATAGCCCTTCGTGAAGAAGAAGGGAATTATATCATTGTTGAAGAATTGAATTAATGCAGGAAACTAAAAAAAAACAGGTACTTTTAGTAGGAAACCCCAATGTAGGAAAATCAACAGTTTTCAATACACTTTGTAACAAAAAGCAGAAAACAGGAAATTATGCGGGGGTTACTGTTGCAAGCCATTCCGGGCAGTATACCTATAAAGATGAAGAGGTTGAGGTAGTAGATCTGCCGGGTTCATACAGTATTTATCCAAGCTCGGAAGACGAAGCCATATTTTCCAAATTCCTTATCGACGAACAAAAAAACTATGCAGGGGTAGTATACATCCTTGAAGCATTAAGCTTAAAAAGAGGACTTCTTTTATTCCAGCAGATTCAGGATCTTGGTGTTCCAATGATTCTGGTGGTTAACCAAATTGACCAGGCAGAAAGAAGAGGCGTGGATATCGATATCAAAAAATTCTCTGAAACATTAGGAATCACGATCATTCAAACCAACGCTAAAGAACAAATTGGAATCGACGAAATCAGAGAAGCCGTTTTCAGCAACCAGTTTGTAAAAACAGACACACTCTCTTTTGAAACACCTAATGAACATAAAGATTTCCTTCAGAAATTTGCCTCCCATAAAGGAATTGACAACCCATATAAAGCATGGATTGCTCTGTCTTCCGAAGGAGAGCTGGGGAAAATAGAATCCATAAAAGATTTGCTGGCAGGGTCTGATACCAAAAGTATGGTTCCCAAAAGGCTGCAGGTACAGGAAACCGTTAGAAGATATCAGAAAGTAGATAAAATTTTAGCGGATGTTATCACTAAAAAACCACAGTTTAAAGAACTGCTGACGGAAAAACTAGACAAAGTGCTGGTTCATAAATTCTGGGGTTACGTCGTATTTATGTTTATCTTATTGATCATCTTCCAGAGTGTTTTCTTTCTGGCAGAATATCCGATGAACTGGATCGATGATTTCTTTGCATGGCTGTCGGCATTTAGCGGTGAGCATCTTCCGGAAGGACCTGTCAATTCATTAATATCCAACGGGATTATCCCGGGATTAGGAGGAATTATGGTTTTTGCACCGCAAATCGGTATTTTACTGTATTTCCTGTATCTCCTCGAAGACTCTGGGTATATGGCGAGGGTTATTTTCCTGATGGACAGATTTTTGCGTCCGTTTGGACTCAACGGGAAAAGTATTGTACCGCTGGTTTCAGGAACAGCATGTGCAATTCCTGCCGTAATCTCTACCCGAAATATTGAAAATGTAAGAGAAAGGCTGTTAACAATTCTGGTAACTCCTTTTATGACCTGTTCCGCGAGACTGCCCGTGTACAGTATCATCATCGGATTGATCATTTCAGACGATACCTTCTTAGGAATTAAATATAAAGCACTGGTTTTGATGGGGATGTATCTCTTAGGTTTTGTGGTAGCTTTATTGTCATCCGCAATTCTGAAAAGATTCATTAAAAATCAAGGAAAGACCTATTTGGTAATGGATCTTCCGGCTTACAAGAAACCTCTTTTCGGATACGATTTTAAGTTGGTGTTAGGGAAAGTATGGGATTTTATTACCGGAGCCGGTAAAATTATATTCATCGTAAGCATCATCATCTGGTTCCTGAGTTATTTCGGACCACAGCAGAAACCTGGTGAAATGGTGGCTGCGAATGTAGAACTCGACCATTCATATCTTGCAAAAATGGGAAAAGCCATTGAGCCTGCCATTGCGCCGTTAGGATATGACTGGAAAATGGGAGTAGGTATTATCACAAGTTTTGTGGCTAGAGAGGTTTTCGTGGGAACCATGTCTACTTTGTACAGCCTGGATAGTGATGCGCCGGAAATGAAAGTCATTGATAAAATGAGAAATGATGTAAAACCAGACGGAGGAAAAGTCTTCAATTTTGCTACAGGAGTTTCCGTGCTTTTATTTTACGCATTTGCAATGCAGTGTGTTTCTACACTTGCAGTAGTATACAGAGAGACCAAAAGCTGGCGATGGACTGCTTTTCAGGTCGTAATGATGACTGGTTTGGCATACTTTGTGTCGATGTTTGCATATCAAATTTTAAAATAATGAACACCTCATTAATTGTTCAATATGTACTGATCATTCTTATCGTGGGATTTGCCTGCTATTCCTTATTCAGGATGCTCAGAAAGAATTTTGCGCCTAAGAAGTTCAGCTCCAAAAGATCCCAGTGTGATAAAGACTGTGGATGTTCTTAATCAAAATGTAAAGTTATAATTGAAAAAATTGTAGTATTTTCATATTATTTAAAATTAAATACTACAATTTGGATCTGAAAGCAGTATATATTTTTTTATGTTTCTTGTTAGCTGTTGAAGGAAAAGCACAGGTTGATTCTCTGCAGTTCAAATCATACACTGATAAGGTCATGATCCGCGCGAATCTTGACACCAATATAGAAAGCTATATTGTTTCAGATGGCAAGCATAAAAATGCACAACAGACTGTACTCTCCATTAATAATAAGACTAAAACTTCGCTGTCGATTGATTATAAAATCATCAGTGCAACCTTGTCATTTACTCCTGGTTTTATGCCAGGTAATAATGATGATGAGCTAAGGGGAAACAGTTCTTACAGCGACCTAACGTTTCGGTTCTTTCCTAAAAGATTTACACAGACACTTTACTACAAAAAAGTAAAAGGATTTTATATCGAGAATATGAAGGACTTTGTTCCCGACTGGCAGGAAGGAAGAGACCCTTATATTCAGTTTCCGGATTTAAAGATTCAAAGCTTTGGAGGTTCAACCGCTTATGTGCTTAATAAAAATTTTTCTCTTAAAAGTATTTATACTCAGGGAGAATGGCAAAAAAAGAGCAGTGGAAGCTGGGTTCCATTCCTGGATTATGATCTTACTATTTTCAGCAATATCATAGACAACCAGCCAAGTAAAGAAATTCAATATAATTTCGGAGCCAATATGGGATATTTTTACAGTTGGGTTATCGGAAAAAATGTAAATATTTCGCCCTATCTGTCATTAGGTGCAGGCGGAAAACTAACCAGCTTTAGAGATACGCTGGATGATGGTACGAAAGCAGCAAAAGTAAATGCACAATACATAACTGTAAAATTTACTGGAGGCCTTCATATAGGATACAATACAGACCGGTTTTTATTTGGCGGAAAAATGAATTTTAAGGCATACGCCTATGATGAAAAAAATAACCAAACAGTAGAAAATAATAACCTATACGGTCTTCTGTATATCGGATACCGCTTTGCGCCGCCGAAAGTGGTGAAAAGAAACTATGATAAACTTCAGAAGAAAATACCGGTTCTGTAAATTGAAAGTCTTTAAGTATCTTTGCAGAGAAAATTAAGAGAACAATAATTAATAAAAATACAAAAACATAATGTCGTTAATCAAGTCTATTTCAGGGATTAGAGGTACAATAGGTGGAAAAGTAAATGATAACTTAACACCGTTGGATGTCGTAAAATTTACATCAGCATTCGGAACCTGGCTTCAGAACAATAAAAATAAAAAGAATTTAACCCTTGTTATAGGAAGAGATGCCAGGATTTCTGGTGAAATGGTTTCTTCTCTCGTTACTGCTACCTTACAGGGATTGGGGATTAATGTAGTAGATTTAGGTCTTTCTACAACCCCTACCGTAGAAATAATGGTCCCTGAGTTGAAGGCAGACGGAGGAATTATCCTTACCGCTTCCCATAACCCCAAACAATGGAATGCTCTAAAATTACTCAACGATAAAGGAGAGTTCATCACCGGTGAAAACGGAGCGGACGTTCTTGCTTTAGCAGAAAGTGAAGACTTCAACTACGCCGAAGTGGATGATTTGGGAAAATATGAAACAAGAGATGACGCTTTTGATATTCATATTCAGCAGATTTTAGATTTGCCGATGGTAGATGCAGAAGCCATTAAAGCAAAAAAATTCAAAGTGGTGTTGGATGCCGTAAACTCTACAGGAGGAATCGCAATTCCAATGTTACTGGATAAACTGGGCTGTGAAACGGTAAAGCTATACTGCGAGCCCAACGGACAGTTTCCTCATAATCCGGAGCCTTTGAAAGAACATTTGGGAGATATCTGTGAGTTAGTAATCAAAGAAAAAGCTGATGTAGGAGTAGTCGTAGATCCGGATGTAGACAGATTGGCCCTGATTGATGAAAAAGGAGAAATGTTTGGAGAAGAATACACTTTGGTTGCCGTAGCAGACTATTTATTGAAACATAAAAAAGGAGCTGCAATTTCAAATCTTTCTTCAAGCCGTGCTTTAAGGGATGTTGCCCGTAATCACGATTCAGAATATTTTGCAAGTGCCGTAGGAGAAGTAAATGTAGTCACTTTAATGAAAGAGAAAAATGCTGTGATTGGCGGAGAAGGAAACGGAGGAATTATCTATCCTGAACTTCATTACGGAAGAGATTCCTTGGTGGGAGTAGCCTTATTTCTGACCCATTTGGCAAAAGAAAACAAAACGGTATCCGAATTAAGAGCGGGCTATCCGGCTTATTTCATGGGAAAAAAGAAGATTGAATTGACTCCTGAGATCAATGTGGATGATATTTTAGCCCAAATGGAAAAGGAATACCAAAATGAAGAAGTTTCTACGGTAGACGGAGTGAAAATAGACTTTGCAAACAATTGGGTTCACCTGAGAAAATCAAATACAGAACCGATTATCAGAATCTATACAGAAGCATCATCACAAGCAGAAGCAGATGCATTAGGTGATGAAATAATCGCGAAGATCAAAAGCCTGATTTAAAAATAACATAATAAGAACGGAGCAAAAGTTCCGTTCTTATCCATCAATAAAAATGTTTAAGCATCTAAAAACAGATTTATTTTTTTCAAAAAGAATCTGTAAAAGACTTCGATGAACAGATGAGGCTGCAAAACGGTTCTTTTACAGGATAAAGTCTCACAGTATGCCTGAAGTAAAAATAGAAACTGAAACAGTCATACTGAATGAAATAGAAGCCATTTGAAAAAAATGGAATTCACGCTGGGAAAGATTGTTGTGTTAATTTAATGATAACTTGTCTTTTTTTATCCACAATCCTTTTATACTATTCTTCTTTTTACTATCTTTAGAATAGAAATTTACGAAAACATAATTCAAAAAAAAGTCGCAAATTTGCATATATTTTGAATATTGATTCAAAAAGTAATAATTAATTAAAAAAGTTTGTCGATGTCTGCAAGAAAATTCAGACATCGGGCCGACGGGAAACACTATATTGGAAGAATATTTTGGAAATGAACTTGTAAAAAAGTTCGAGGAAATGATGGAAAACAATGATGAATTCTACTTCGATACCGAAGAACTGGAAGACATTATTGTTTATTATCTGGAGCTGGGAGATTTTAACTATGCAGATAATGCTGTTAATTATGCGCTAAAGCTTCACCCTAATTCATTGGATATCAAAATTAAAAAACTTGAAATCCTATTGGAGTGGGAAGACTATAATACTGCGAAAGAACTCATCGACGAGTTGAAAGGTTCATCTATGGAGAATACAGACTTCCTGGTGTGCTACGCAAAGTATTATTCGAATCTGGGAAACCCTAGAAAATCCATTGAAATTTGTAAAAAAGCTTTAGAACTGAATGAAGAAGAAAACTTCCTTCACAATTTTATTGCAGATGAATATGTGAATTTAGGAGACCCATTTAACGCTCTTAAACATTACAAAAAAGCATTGAAAGAAGACCCTACGGATGAATATTCGCTGGAGAATGCCATGATATGCTTTACCGATTTGAATAAGAACGAAGAGGCTATTGCCTTTCTGAATGAATATCTGGACGACTTTGCCTATTCTGAAACCGCCTGGTTTGAATACGGACAGTTCTATTTCAACAGGAAAAATTACGAAGAAGCCATAAAAGGCTATGATTATCTGTTGGCAATCAATTCAAGTTCGGTGGGTGTTTACGCCAACAAAGCAGCTTGTTATGAAGCATTGGGGCAGTACAAAAAATCCATAGAAATCTATGAAGAAATGCTTGAGCTGGAATACACAAAAGCATTCACATTTTATAAAATTGGATTGTGCTACAAGGCATTAAAACAGCCTATTATAGCGCTGAACGCCTTTCAGAAATCATTAAGAGAAGACCCGCAATTCTATCTTGCTATGATGGAACAGTCTTATCTGTATGAAGAAATGGGCGGAATGCCGGAAGCACTTCATTTTGCAAAAGAAGCTACCAGCCTGAATGATAACAATCTTGACTATCAGAAAAGACTGGCATTTTTATTCATCGATTCAGGAAAGTTTGAAGAAAGCCTTGTATGCTTGAAGAAACTGGTAGATGCTGAACCTACAAGATTTTATAATTGGTATGCGTATTCAGAAGTATTAATGCTTTTAGGAGAATATGAAGAAGGCGTTGCCATTCTGAATAGAGCCGTAAAAGCCCATGAAAGAGCAGAATTATACTATCAGCTGAGCAACTGCTATTTCAATCTGAAAAACCAGGAAAAAGGCCATGAATCCTTGCAAAAAGCATTGAATTTAGATCCTTCCCTTGTTCCGGATATGCAGAAAAAATATCCTTACATCAAAGATGAGGTGAAAAAAGCTAAAGCTAAAGTCAAAAAGAAGAATTAATAATTTTGATGGGGAGATTCTCCAATCATAGAATACATAAATAATCCTGCAGCAATGTGGGATTATTTTTTTATAACAGTCTTTGTTCTTAAAAAGATGAGCCCTGCAATAATAATACTGGCTCCCACAAATTGCATAACTGTAAGCTTTTCACCATCTAAAATACCCCAGATAATAGCAACAATAGGCATCAATAAAGTAACTGTAGAAGCGAAAAGAGGCGTGGATACCTTCAATAATCTGTAATTTAATGTCATCGCCAGTCCGGTTCCGAAAACAGATAATAAACCGACAAACATAAGCCCGGTCATCACATCTTTTGAAAACGTGAATTCAGAGAAAAAGCCTGTGAGGCTTAAAGCAATTAGGGAAGGGAAAAATAGAACAAAAGAAAATACAAACGCAGATAAAATAGTGGAAGACAACTCCATCAGTTTAGATTTTACAGTGGTTGTACTTATAGCATAACACAGTGTTGCGATAAGTAACAGCACAATTGGGATCAGTTTAAGCTCGGTGCCGTCTCCACCTCCGAAAGCGAGAAGGCAAACTCCGGTAAAACTTATGCATACCCCTATAATCTGTTGCTTTGTTGTTTCAAATTTCCATACCAGTGCACCCACAATGATCACGAATATCGGCATCATAGAATTAATGATCCCTGCAATACTGCTGCTAATCTCTGTTTCAGCAATAGGAAACAGAAACATCGGAATAAAATTACCTGTAAGAGCGGCCAAGATAAGCCATTTGATATGCTTTTTCGGAAACAGTTTATATTTCGAAATCGCGAGAGGCATTAAAATAATGCCTGCAATAAGAACCCTAAGTGCTCCTACCTGAAAAGGATTGAAATGTTCGAGCGACTTTTTGATCAAAATAAAGGATGACCCCCAGATGAGGGTTAATACAATCAGAAGAATCCATTTTTCCTTATCTGCGTTCATTATTTTGATGTAAAATTGTTAAGAAGTCTTTTTTAGAAATCATACGCGCTCCGAGACTTTCCAGATGCTCTGTATGAGATTGACAGTCAATAAGATTCAGGCTGCCTGTGTGGTTTTCTACAAAGTGAATAAACCCTGCTTTTGAAGCATTGCTAACCTTGGCAAACATACTTTCCCCACAAAAAACATTTCCAATTTGAAGACCATAAAATCCACCCACCAATTCGTTATCCTGCCAGACTTCGATGCTTTTGGCAAAACCGTATTCATGAAGCTTAACAAAAGATTCCATCAGCTCATCAGAAAGCCAGGTCCCTGTCTGTCCTTTTCTGTTGCTCTGCTGACAGTTTTTAATGACTTCCCTGAAATTTTGGTTTTCTGTGAAGGTGAATACATCCCTGTTCAGTATTTTCCGCATCGATTTAGATACTTTTAATTCATTGGGAAATAAAACAAATCTTGGATCCGGACACCACCATAGAATTTCTTCATCAGGATTATACCATGGAAAAATGCCGAGCTGATATGCAAACCATATACGCTCTAACGACAAATCGCCGCCAAAAGCAATAATTCCGTCATGTCCGTCATACAACTCAGGATCGGGAAATGAAATTTCGTTTTCGTCTAATCGAACCATTGTTAAGTAAAAAAATCCCACTTATGAAAGCAGGATTTTATATTGGGGTTTACTATTTTAATTAAAATGGCAAATCATCATCATCGTCTCCGGCAAATGGGTTTTCATTTGATACAGGAGATGCAGATTGTGATGGAGAAGCCTGAGTAGGTTCAGATCCGTTATCCATAACTTTTTCTATTTTCCAACCTGTAATAGAGTTGAAATATTTAGTTTCACCTTGAGGAGAAGTCCATTCTCTTCCTCTGATGTTGATGCCTACTTTTACATTTTCACCTTCTCTAACGTTATCTAATAAACTGATCTTATCAGATAAAAATTCAATGTTTATCGGCTGTGGATACTGTTCCTGGGTTAAAATAACCATTTCTCTTTTTTGAAATCCGCTTGCAAATGTCTGAGCGTCAAAAAGTTTCTTTACCGTTCCTTGTAATTCCATATCATTAATATTAACGATGTAAAAGTAAGAAATTGAAATGTAATAAAAGGTGCCTGAAAAAAGAAATCTAGAAATTTTAATTTTTTTTTCTGAAAAGTTTGGAGGTAAAGGAAATTGTCCTATATTTGCACTCACAAAAACGAAAGAAGTTCTTTAAAATAAACTCAAAAATAATGCGGATGTGGTGTAATTGGTAGCCACGCCAGACTTAGGATCTGGTGCCGTGAGGCGTGGGGGTTCGAGTCCCTTCATCCGCACATTGTTTTGCGAAAATAGCTCAGCTGGTAGAGCACAACCTTGCCAAGGTTGGGGTCGCGGGTTCGAGTCCCGTTTTTCGCTCCAAATTATGCCCTGGTGGTGGAACTGGTAGACACGCAGGACTTAAAATCCTGTGTTCGTAAGGACGTGCGGGTTCAAGTCCCGCCCGGGGTACTAAAACTCTCTGTAACTTTGTTATAGAGAGTTTTTTCATTTTAGGACAGTGATGACAGGCTGATATCTTTGTATAAACTGTTTTCATTTTTAGTTTTATTGTAAAGTAAAAAATCTTATATTTGTAGTCGTAGAGCGAAATAAGCGCTTTAATAAATATAAAATCAGCGGATGTGGTGTAATTGGTAGCCACGCCAGACTTAGGATCTGGTGCCGTGAGGCGTGGGGGTTCGAGTCCCTTCATCCGCACATTGTTTGCGAACGATTCAGTAGCTAGAGGTCACTTTATCAAAACTGAGTCGAGAGTTCAATCTCTTTTTGCTCCAATCCATGCCCTGGTGGTGGAACTGGTAGACACGCAGGACTTAAAATCCTGTGTTCGTAAGGACGTGCGGGTTCAAGTCCCGCCCGGGGTACAGGCTGTCTTTCAGCAATTTAGCTCTCTTTTTTAAGGGAGCTTTTTTTATATGTAAAATAGAGAATATATCATTTTCCCAATTCATCTTATTTCCCAAATTCTATCTTGACTTTAATAGATAATCTTTTTTGAATCACAACAACAGTAACAAGACCTCATGTCCATTTGTTAGAAGAAACTATTATTAGCGAATTATAGGCTGGTAATGAATTTCCCTTTGATTTAAAGTGTTTTACATCTTTTTTTAAGCTTTAAATTTTTCTTTTAAGCGACAAGTTTTGGCGCTACGGTACACTTTCTTTGCAACAATAGCAATGATAAGAAAGCATAACTAAAGACAAAGAATATGATACCAATTAAAAAGGACGAATTAGAATATGTAATAATTAAAAATGATGAAAATGGGAAATTTTGACGATCAATTCGGAGATTTATCCGAATATAAAATACTGTCCTTTGAGGAAGTAAGCAGGGGTTTTGAAGGAAATAAAAACCCGCTGCAGGGAATAGCTGGCAAATCTTTTGAAGAAATAAGTGTCTTTAAAAATAGTCCTTTTGGACAATATTGGGATAAAAACATTCATGAATGGGCAAAAAACATATATGGAAGTTCGAAAATAATTAAAAAAAATAATCTTACTATAGCAGACCTGTCACATAGAGTGTCATACAACCAGGCAGATGGCTATGCCACACTATCAGACACTTCAAAGTACAATTTTGTAGTGTATTCTGATCCCAATGGAGATGAAGTTATAAGAATGTATGAAGATCCTAAAAATATACCCAATCCGGATAAGCCTTTTGAGGTCTTGGTTTTTATAGAAACAGACGATGGGAAATTTGACTTTGGTAAAATAGTACGGGTAAAATTTGGATCTGCTGTAATAGATGATTTAAAAGATAAATACTTCAGAGAATTGCCTTGGAATGATAATGATCCCGAAGATATTGCTGAAGAATTTATTAAAAGAGCTTGGGCTACAAGTGTATCAACACAAACAGTAAATGCAGTAGAACAGGAACAGAATACACCAGACTTTAAAGATTTGATGATAAAAGCAATTCAGTATGAATATGATAATCACAAATTTGATGATTTCTCGTGGCTTATGCTGGCTATAAAAGGGGCAGATTACATTGGCTTTAAATCCCCTAATTGGGCTTTTGGAATTGGACAATGGCTAAGAACCAAAAAATACAAAGAGGAGAAATATTGGAATGGTGATTTACCTGAAAAAGAATATACGCCTGCTTTTTTACCTAATTTTCTTTTTTATGACAAACAGGAAGATCGGGCGAAGTCTCTGAAAGAATATTTTCATAAACCTTATGATGCTTTGAAATCAGAGATCAATGTGAAAATTACTCATGACGATCCTGTTTCTAAAATGATAAAAAAATGGCTTTATCAAAATATAGACGATTGTCAGAAAATAACAGATGGATTTCTTGATGATTTTGCGAAAATGTATATTCCTGATGGAGATTTCCAAACAGTTATAAAGCATTATCACGCCTTTGAAGTAGGGCTGTATAACGGAATATTAGAGTTTTTGGCAGGGTTATGTGATTTAGTAGCCATTGTTATACTGATACTAAAAGACGAAATAGGCTTCAGAATGACAGATAAGCTTACCGAAAAATTTGAAAATTTTGTTAATGATCTTTTTTATAATACTTTTGAATTACTGAACAAAATTTGCAAAAAGCTTTACAAAATATTGCTGGATTTCGGCAAATGGTATCTGACTTATGAAGGGAAAAGCTACTATTTGCTTAAAGAATTAGGAGAACTGGTGCCGGATATTTTGACTATTCTTATTCCTGTTTTAAAAGGCTCTAAAGTAGCAAAAATTGGTACAGCGGCAGGAAAAGAAATCGCAGCGGAAGCTGTTGAAGAAACCATAGAGAAAACGGTGAAAGAAACCGTAGAAGAAATTACGGAAGAAGAAGCCAAACATATTTCTAGATCTGCCCGGGAAGCACTGGAAAAAGGGGAAGCCAAAGAAGCAGCAGAACAAGCTGTAAAAGAAGCAGAACAGAAAGTAGAAGGAAAAGCGTCTGCTTACGAAGATGTTGATGAAGTAAAAGGTAAGGGTAAAAGAGCTTCGAAAGAGCAGAAAGTATTCTTAAAAAAAATAGATATGAATGTTGTGCTTCGGCAATATGCAGATGAAGCCCTTACAATATGGAAAGATGCTTTTACTCGTCCTGGGGCAGTTGGTGTTTTAGAAGGTGAAATAAACGGTAAGATTTATCAAGCGGTAAGTTATTCTTCAAAAGGGATACTAAAAAGCAAGTTAGTAGGAAGGAGACATCGATTGGTGCAAGAATGGCTTACGGAAATAGCAGAAAAAGAAATAAAAAGCAGAAGAAATCATGGTAAATGTGCAGAGCCTGTTTGTATTTCCGAGTTTTTATTTGAAGCTGAAAAGCAACTTGGGATGAAAGCCAATAGCATGAAAATACAACAGGCAAGGGAAATTTTAAGCAAATCCCGAAGCAGGGCTGTTGCCATTCCTAACGGTGAAGCAGACAGGTTAATTCACGGTTTGACTAAAAAAGCTTGTCGTTCTTGTAATCCTATGTTACATTATTTTAAAATAATAGAAATTAAATAATAAAAATTATATAAGATGAAATTTAACAGTAAAGTTCAGAAATACTTTGAAAATGTCGGATGGCATGAAGGACGAAATATAAAATCAAAATTTGATAAGGTAAAAGGATTTAATAAGTTACCCCAATTTTTGAAAGATTTTTTATATGAATATGGCGATTTAGAAGTTGAAACTCATAAATACAATAAAAATGATGTTACTGGAATTATGAATTTTAAAGCATTAACAAAAGGGATTTATAAGCTTGATGGCTATCTCAGCAAGCCAAGACCCTATGGTAATGTTTTTACTTTTCCTATTGCCTATTATGATTTAGAGAACGCTTCATTAGAATGCGATGCAGATGGTAAAATTTATATGGTAGGAGATTACGAATGTTTAGTGTCCAATGATTTCAAAACAGGTATAGAAAAAGTAATTATGGAGGATTATTCCGATACTTTAGAATGGAACCCGGAAACAAAGCAATGGGTAAATGAATCTTAAAAAAGGGCTAGAAATAGCTCTTTTTAAAATTAATGTATATAAAAATATCAACTATTAATAATAATATATCCTATCTTTGTAATTCAAGCAGCGAAACATCGCTCTAAAATAAACAATCAGCGGATGTGGTGTAATTGGTAGCCACGCCAGACTTAGGATCTGGTGCTGTGAGGCGTGGGGGTTCGAGTCCCTTCATCCGCACAGCATAAACCCTCTCTATGAATTTTCACAGAGAGGGTTTTGCTTTTATCAGGGTAAGGCTTATATTCCTGTAATAAAATGTTGACTAAAAACGAACATCTGTACCCACAATAATATTAACTTCTGTATCTGTGTCTTAATAAGAAGACTCTATAACTTTGTTTGAAGATAAAGAAAAGAATATGGAAACGATCAGTCAATATCAGGAGCAGCTTCAGTATAGTGAAGTATACATTTCAGACATGGTAGCCTTAAAAAAGATATTTATCCAAAATACTGGGGCTAAAAAAATAACCGCTGGTTTTGGAATTCCTTTTCTTTTAATCAAAAAGAAAAATGAGATTATAGCCTTTGCCAGCCTTATTATTAATGAAAATGGTGCAATAGGTTTTACAATATATGAAAAGAGAAATCTAACGTCTTCTGAAAAGAAAAATTTTGCTTTTCGGGCCGAATCTTATAGTAAGAAAAATAATGCCCCGAATTTCCGTAATCCGGAACAGTTAAAAAGCAGTATCCATCAGTTGATCAATTGGCTTAATGACTAATTGTGATGTATTGGCGGATAAAATTGTACATTTATTTAAAACTCATCTACATCAATGGCCAAAGATGTTCTCTACCTGAAAATAGCAAAAGCAATCACCGAACAGATTCATAGTCAGACCCTGCAGTTCGGAGATAGGTTGCCCTCACTTCGCAGTGCACAAAAACTCTATAATGTAAGTCTTAACACCATAAAGCTTGCTTATATGGAGCTTGAAAGCCGTTCTCTGGTTGAATCCAGACCGAAATATGGATACTATGTCAGCCAGACCTCCCAGCGAAAGCTGGCACTTCCCAGTATTGCAAAAATTAAAGAATGGGAAATAGAAAAGAATCCTGAAGATTTAATAGATAAAGTATTTGGCACGATTTCAAACCCTGATGTCACCCAATTTGCGTTGGGAATTCCCGGGAAAAGCTTTCTGCCGCTTGCGAAACTGAAGAAAAGTATCGTTAATGTGATCAAAAATAAAAACGACAGCGGAACCAATTACGAACCTGTGCAAGGCAGCGAACACCTAAGGCGGGAAATGGCGAAATGGGCTTTGGTGCTGGAAGGTAAAATTACAGAAGACGATCTTGTGGTTACTTCCGGTGCGATGAATGCAATTTATAATTGTCTGATGGCAGTTACCAAACCCGGTGATTCTGTCGCGGTAGAAAGTCCGGTATATTTTGGAATTCTACAGGCTATTCAGCTGTTAGGGTTAAAAGCCGTAGAAATACCTACCCATCCGATATTGGGTATTGATCTGGATGCTTTGAAAAAAGTATTGCCTAAACTTTCGGCCTGCTGTTTTGTAACCAATTTTAATAATCCGCTGGGGTTTCAGATGCCTGACGAGAATAAAAAAGAGCTGGTACGGCTGATCACAGAATACAATGTACCGTTAATTGAAGATGATCTGTATGGGAATCTTTATTTTGGAGCCGAAAGGCCAAAACCATGCAAATTTTATGATGAAGCGGGGCTGGTAATGTGGGTAGGTTCAGTATCTAAAACATTAGCTCCGGGATATAGAGTTGGCTGGGTGGCTCCCGGACAGTTCAAAGAAAAAATTATTCGTCAGAAACTCGTACAGACCGTATGCAGTCCATCTTTATATTCTGATGTAATTGCAGATTTTCTTGAACATGGACGGTACGATTATTATTTGAGAACGTTCAGAAAGAAATTATATGCGAATTATCTTCAGATACAAAAATCGGTTACAGAATATTTTCCAGACAATACTAAAATTTCTGAACCTAAAGGAGGATTTATGCTGTGGCTGGAACTGGATAAAAGAATCTGTACTGAAGATCTGTACGATGAAGCACTCAGCAAAAAAATAAACTTTGCTCCGGGAAGAATGTTTTCCCAATACAATCAGTATCAGAATTGTATGCGCTTGAATTATGCGCTGGAGTGGACAGATAGAGTAGAGAGTGATCTGGAAAAGCTGGGAAAGATGATTAAAAACAGAATGTGAAATTAAAAATTAAGAAAATGAATATGACAACTCATGAAGTAAGAATTGTTTCTTACGACCCTAAGTATAAAGAAACCTTTAAAGCTTTAAACGAAGAGTGGATCAAGACATTTTTTACTATGGAAGAGGGTGATTATAAACTCCTTGATCATCCTGAAGAAGAGATTTTGGCTAAAGGAGGGTATATTGTATTCGCGCTGCTGGATAATGAGCCTGTGGGAACATGTGCTTTAGTGAAGGCGGAGGAACCTTCAACCTATGAACTTTCAAAAATGGCGGTAAGCCCCAGAGCGCAAGGAAAAAAGATAGGTTATCTGCTGGGGCAGGCTCTCGTGGAAAAAGCAAAGGAAATGAAAGCAAATAAAATTTTTCTGGAAACCAATTCTATATTGGCTCCGGCAATCCATCTTTATGAAAAACTGGGATTCAAACATGTTTCGGTGGAAGATTCTGCGTACGAACGCTGTAACACCAAAATGGAGCTGATAATCAATGAGTAAAGTATGAAATTAATATTAAGAAATCCTTTTTAGAGCTTTAAAAAGGATTTCTTAATTTTTAGCTGATAACCAAACCCTTTTCAGCATTGGTGTACTGCTTATTTTCGTCGTTCACTAGACATATTAAGTCTCACAACTTTTGTCAAAATAAAAATTGCTATTTTTGTAAAATTCGTTATTTATGAAAAAAATTATTTTAATCGAAGACGAAACAAGTGTAGTATCTTTTATTAAAAAAGGGCTTCAGGAAAAAGGCTATGAAATTTCAGTGGCCTTTGACGGTCGTACCGGGGTACAGCTGGTGCAGGCAAACGATTTCGATTTGGTAATTTTAGACATTATGCTTCCCGAAATGAATGGGATTGACGTATGTAAAGAGATTAGAAAAACGAATAAAAATGTTCCTATTCTGTTTCTGACTGCGCTGGGAACTTCTGAGAATATCGTTCTCGGACTGGAAAGCGGAGGTGATGATTACCTGGTAAAACCCTTTAAATTTATTGAACTGGTAGCCCGCGTAAAATCTTTACTGAGGAGAAGCAATAACAATACAACTCCGGAAGTCACTGAACCGGAGACCGATAATGAGCATGTTTTGCAGTTTTCGGATTTGGTGGTTAATGATTATACAAAAAAAGTGAGCCGATCTGGTGAAGAAATTTCCCTGACCTCTACAGAATATAAACTGCTGCTATATTTCCTTAACAATCCTGAAAAGGTAATTTCACGGGCTGAAATTCTGGATGCAGTCTGGGGAGTAAACTACGAGCTGGGAACCAATGTAGTGGATGTATATGTGAACTACTTAAGAAAAAAACTGGACCACCAGGATGATAATAAATTGATACACACTGTAATAGGAATGGGGTATGTTCTGAAAAAACCGTAATGATGTTTAATAAAGTGATCACAAATCAAACCAAAACGATGGTGCTTTTAATGCTGGTTTTTACCGCCATTATATTGCTGTTCAGCGGATTGGTTTATTTTTCGATCGTAAACTTTTCACATCAAAGGTTTTACGAACTTCTTAAAATTCGTACCACAACCATTGTTCAGATTGAAAAAAGTAAAAATGATCTTGATCTCCCGGAAAATTATATTTTAAACAGCCTTAATGATGAAGAACTTCCCATGGAGAAGGATTATGTTTTTGCTGTTCCCACCGATTCCAATTTCAAGAAAATCTCCCAGGAGGTTCATATTCCCGATTACTTCTTTAAAAATATCATTAAGAAGGGAGAAGCAAACTATAATGATAAGGAATTTTATTATATAGGACAGTCCTTCAAATTTGATGACAAAGAATATATCGCTATTGCATCAGCGAAAAACCATTATGTAGTCTATTATTTAGGGTTTTTGAAACGAACACTTATTACCTGTATCGTGCTTTCTTTGTTCTTCAGTATGATATTTTCGTTTTATTTATCGAAAACCTTATTCAAACCAATCTTAAAAATTACAGGAAAAGTAAAAGAAATAAGCTCTGAAAATCTACATTTACGACTCGAACCACAACCGGATAATAAAGAGCTTAACGAATTGGTAGATACTTTCAATGATATGCTTAACCGGATTGAAACATCCTTCGAGACCCAAAATCATCTGATTGGAAATGTTTCTCACGAGCTTCGGACCCCGCTTACCTCTATTATGGGAGAGGCAGATGTTGCCCTGTCGATCAATAGAACTGCGGGAGAATATAAAGATACGCTGGGCATTATTCTCGATGAAGCCGAAAAGCTCGATAAAAAGATCAAAGCATTGCTTATGATTGCCCAAACCGGATTTGACGGAAAGATCCAGAAAATGGATAAAGTAAGAATAGACCAGCTGCTTTGGGACGTGATTGAAACCTTACGAAAAATTGATACCCGGAATAATATTTATCTTGACATCAGTATGCTGCCGGATAATCCCAAAAAATTAAAAGTTCAGGGCAATGAGCAGTTGCTGCATCTTGCTGTGGCTAATATTATTAATAATGGCTGTAAATATTCTAATTTCCAGCAGGTGAAAGTTTCGTTGGGGGCAACAGATACTGATGTTTATATTATTGTCAAGGATTTCGGAATCGGAATACCACAGGAGGAAATGAATAAAATTTATGATCCTTTTTTCCGGGCTTCGAACACCAAAAATTATGAAGGATACGGAATAGGCCTCCCATTAGCCCGTAATATTGTGCGGATGCACAACGGTGAACTGATTGTGAGCTCTCATGAAAACCAGGGGACAACGGTACAAATGCGTTTTCCTAATTTCTACAGTACCATTCAGGCAGAAGAAAAGCTGTCGTAATCTTTTTATACAGCTGCAAAGCGAAGGTGTGAAGGTTGATTTATTTTGCTTTTATATCATAGTATTAAACGCTTTTGCCTATTTTCTAATCTCATTTTAATCTCTTTAATCACATTTTAATTTCATTCCAAGGAACTTCTAATCTGGTCGTTCTAGTTTTGTATTATCAAATAACGATACCAAAACTAAATCTTAAAGATATGACCAAAACAATTTTAATTGCCACCGATTATTCTCTTGAGTCTCTGAACATATTGAAAAAAGTACTGAAAGAGAAAGATGCTGCAGAAGATCAGAATCAATACAATATTCTTTTGGTTTCAGGATACGATATGGGAGATTCTATCAGAGATCTTTTGTTCAATACAAAAAGCACCATATTTAATAAAATAAGACCCAAAGAATTCTGTGATGCGTATGGAATTATTAATAACAAATATCCACACCTCATTGAAAGAATTGTCTGCGATATTTTCACCGGAAGCTTCCAGAGAACCTTCAATAATTATGTGAAAACGGAAAATATCGAAGAAGCATACTATGCTTCCTCTATAAAAAGTAAGGGGAAGGGGAAATTCGATATCATTCCCTACATCAAAAAATGCAAAGAACTTCAGTCTCGGGAAATAGCAGTGGAGATCCAGGAAAGACTTCCGGAAAGAGGAAGGCTGGCAGAAGTTTTTGTTGAAGTCTAATACAAATTGACAACCTTAAAAAGAAACAAAAATGTTAAGAAATTATAGTAACAGCAGGACATTGGGAGACAACATCAGATTGGGGACGCTGACCGCCTTTACAGCGGGCACTATAAATATAGCATCCCTATTGATCTTTCTCTCTTTCACCTCAAACGTAACAGGGCATTACGCCATTTTAGCCGCTGAAATCAGTAAAGGAAACTGGACGCAGGTTGCGGTAGTGGGAGGATGGATTTTTCTCTTCTTCTTCGGAAGTTTCCTGGCCAATTTTATGGTCATTAATTTCAATAAAAAAAGTAAATATTTAGCCCATTCGATGCCAATCTTATTGGAAATAATATGTTTGCTTTTTGTGGGAGTGTATGGACAGTTTTATTACCAGAAAACATTGGAAGAAACAGAATATCTGGTTGCTTTAATGTTGTTTGCAACGGGTTTGCAGAATGGTCTAACGGCCAGTATTTCCAATTTTTCGGTAAAGACGACCCATCTTACCGGAACCACTACCGACCTGGGCATCTTGCTGTCTATGTTTACCCATAAAAAATACAGGAAAAACGGCGAATTAATCGGTAGAGCCAAGCTGTTAACAAGTATTATGTTAGCATATGTACTCGGGGCGGTATTTTCAGGACTTACGTATTATTATCTGGAGTTTAGAGTGTTTTATGTGATCAGTCTGTGTCTTTTAGTAGTCATTGGATACGATGCTTATAAAATTCATTTGAGACATTTCAATACGAGATACCGGTACGCCAGAATTTACAAAAAACCTACGCTTTTAGCTTACTTATATGATAAGATTCATGGTGAGCCGGAAAGGAAAGAAAAAAGAAAACTCGTATTTGACGAATAAAAGAATAAATATCAGTATTAATTTTGTGTAAACTAGCTGTGAATCAATCCTCTATTTGTATATTGCAAGTAGGGGATTGTTCTTTTTTAAAACGATTAACAAAATAACAATACGGCTCAGGGTGCATTTGCGGCAAGATTGTTGATTTGTTGATAATTAAATTGTAATTCACGGTTTTAATATTTTAATTCCCGTTTTCATTGACTATTTTTGTAAGTTGATTTACGTTTTTTATGTCAGATATTATTCAGCTTTTACCGGATCATGTAGCCAACCAAATTGCGGCAGGGGAAGTGGTGCAGAGACCTGCGTCCATTGTGAAAGAACTTTTGGAGAATGCAATAGATGCGGATTCAGCTAAAATAGAGCTGATTATAAGAGATGCCGGAAAAAATCTTATTCAGGTGGTGGATGACGGAAAAGGAATGTCTGAAACAGATGCAAGAATGGCATTTGAAAGACACGCTACTTCTAAAATAAGGGGAACGGAAGATATCTTTAAAATCTCTACAAAAGGTTTTCGCGGAGAGGCTCTTGCTTCTATTGCTGCTGTTGCTCAGGTTGAACTGAGAACGAAACAGAAAGATGCGGCAATCGGAACCAATATCTATATTGAAGGTGGGGTTTTCCAGTTTCAGGATCCTATTCAAACCGCCGACGGATGTAATTTTTTAGTGAAAAATCTTTTCTATAATGTTCCTGCCAGAAGGAAATTCCTTAAAAACAACAATGTAGAATTCAGACATGTTATTGATGAATTCCAACGTGTTGCCCTGGCTCATGAAAATCTGGAATTTTCTTTATTCCATGATGATGAGCCTGTATTCAGATTAAGAAAAGGAAGCCAGATGCAGCGTATTGTGGATATTTTCGGGAGAAAACTGCAACCGCAGCTGATTCCCATCAAAGAAGATATTACCTGGTGTAAACTTCACGGATTTGTTGCCAAACCCGAAGGAGCCAAGAAAACCCGGGGGGAACAGTTTCTTTTCGTTAACGGGAGGTTCTTTAAAAGTCCATATTTTAATAAAGCAGTTCAGGAAGCTTTTGAAGGGCTTCTGTTGCCGGGATACGTTCCTACTTTTTTTCTTTTTCTGGAGCTTGATCCGGAGAAAATTGATGTGAATATCCATCCGCAGAAAACAGAAGTAAAGTTCGAGGACGAACACCTTATTTTTGCATTGCTGCGCTCAACGATAAAAAGATCTTTGGGGATTTATAATGTAGCGCCAAGTCTTGATTTTGAAAGAGATCCCGAGTTGGATGATTTGATGCAGAATACTTTTCCAAGCAAGGCGAACAGCAGAGGAGGAACCCTGAAAATGCCTGAAATTATTGTTGATAAAGACTATAACCCATTTTTAGAGGAAAAGCAGTTTATGCAAACCGAAATGCAGAATCTTTCGGAAATGTATCACCAAAATATTACTGCCGAACCGTCTAAGATCAATTTATTTGAAGACGAAGATTTTGATGAAGACCTCATGAGGCTTCCTAACGGATATTGGCTCTTCAATAAAGGCGACAAAGTGCTGATGCTTGATCTCGGAAGAATGCACAGGCTGATGGTTTCAGAACATAACAAACCTCTGAAAAAAGGAACAACCAACAGTCATTCCCTGCTTTTTTCGTTAGAGTATCACATGAACGAAATTGAAAAAAATAAATATCAGTCGATTAAAAAATATCTTCCGTCTCTGGGATTTGAAATGAAAATTGCTCATGAAAATGTTCTGAGTATTGACGCCGTTCCTGAAGGACTGAAAGAAACGCAGGTAATGAAATTCCTGGAAAACCTTTTTGATATCCTGGAATATAAAACGGAAGAAGAATTTTTACAGTTCTATCACAACCAGTGGAACAAAATGCATTCGAAGTCCAGATTCGATTTTATTTATAAAAAAGATGCGGAACAGCTTATCAAAGACTTTACAGCATTAGGCTTTCCGGAATTTTTACCAAACGGGAAAAGATGTTTCTTCGAAATTCCGTTTAATGACTTTAAAAACAAATTTTAAAATGTTTAACAATATACCACCGATTACAAGAAATATTATCATTATAAATGTGATAATGTTTATTGCCTCATTTTTTTTTCTTCCACAGCTAAATAACATACTGGCTGCTTATTATCCCTTTTCACCCAACTTCAGGTCATGGCAAATCATTACGCATATGTTTATGCATGGAGGGTATATGCATATTATATTTAATATGTTTACACTGTATAGCTTTGGGCCTGTTTTAGAGCAGGTTTTGGGTGAGAAAAAATATTTAATTCTTTATTTTGTCAGCGGTCTAGGTGCTTTTGCATTATATAATCTCTGGAATTTTGTAGAAGTACAACAGATTTCAAATGAATTGCAACAATTAGGATTTAATATCAATGCATATTTATCTGGTGCAAAGGTAAGTTTGACGGGAAGTACGGAATCAATTATTGAACAAAAGGCATTATTAGGAAATTTAAATGCTATCATGGGAACACGAATGGTGGGAGCCTCTGGAGCTATTTTTGGAGTAATTGCGGCTTTTGCAGCTTTGTATCCTGATGCAAAGATAATGATCATGTTTATTCCAGTTCCTGTAAAAGTAAAATATATATTACCAATAATTATTGTAGTTTCTATATTTTTAGGTTTCTCCGGAAATGTAGGGGGTATTGCTCATTTTGCCCATGTAGGAGGTGCTTTGGTAGGATTTCTTCTGGCAATGATCTGGAAGAAAAAATTATACAGAACCAATTAATTAATACGTTCTGATGAAAATTTTCCGTATTATATTGCTGATTCTGCATGTTGGAATCCTATTTTTATTGCTGGGCACTTTACTGAATGCTTATGTTCCGCCTAAAATATTTCCATGGTTTAATCTGCTGTCATTAGGATTTCCATTTCTTATGATTTCGTATGTTATATTAATTTTTTTCTGGATTTTCAGCTGGAAGAAAAGGGCATTTGTTTTTATGTTATTGGGATTGTTTTTTCTGAACCCGATAAAAAGATGGATCAATTATTCTTCTGATTCAAAAGGAACTGCTGACCTTAAAATCGTCTCTTTTAATACTAAGGGAGGTATTATGGGTGTGGAAGAAATCAATAAATATTTAGAGAGTCTTGGAGCGGATGTTATTCTTTTACAGGAAAATCCAGGAGAGGGATTTGATATAAAAGGTTACGAGAAAAAAAATGACGGTGGAGGGCTTACTGTATTAACAAAATATAAGATTATAGAAGGTAAAATTATCGAACCTAACATTGGATATTCTAGAATACCAGGAACACAAACAGATATTGAAATAAGAGGGAAAATATACAGGTTTATTAATGTGTATCTTCATCCGTTTAAGTTTGAAAAACAGATGGTTAAGCTTAATGGAAACACTGATGCAGATGAAGAGAAAGTGAAATATATTGTAAAGAAACTTGTCCCTACCTTTAAAATACATCAGGATCAGATCAATACGATCCGAAAAGCAGTTGAAAATTCACCATATCCCGTTATTTTAGCAGGAGATTTTAATTCTGTTCCCAATTCCTATGAATATTACCACATATCGGAAGATTTGGAAGATGCATTTTTTACGGTAGGTAAAGGAAGTTCCACAAGTTTTCATGATTATAAATTTCCGATTAGGATTGACTATGTTTTTTCATCAAAATCAATAACTCCAATACGCTATACCGTAGACCGTTCTGTAAATATTTCAGACCACTATCCGGTAGTGGCTACTTTTTCGCTGCACAAATAATAATCATAAAATTAGTTAAAAATATGAGTCTTGGTAGGGTTTTTGCTTAAAAAACAGGGTATTTAGACTGTTATTTTCATGAAGCTGAACCATATACTACTATTTTCTCATATTACAGTTGTTGTACTTCTGTTATGTACATTAGGAAACGCATGGATTCCGCCTAATATTTTAGGAAGCTTAAACTTCCTCTCATTGGGTTTTCCTTACCTTATTGGTATTCATATTATTTTTACGTTAATCTGGGTTCTTCAAAGAAAAAAAATAGCTATTGCTTTTGCTTTGGGAACACTTATTTTCTATAATCCTATAAGACGATGGGTTAATTTTTCTCCAAAAACTGAGAATCAAAAGTCAATCAGAGATATTAAAGTACTTACATTTAATGTAAAATATGGAGATTTCGGATGGGAGAAAGTAAAGAAATATATCAGAGAACAGGATGCTGATATCATTCTTGTTCAGGAAAAAGATACCAACAGGGCATTGAGAAAAGACATGGTAAAATATCCTACCGTTATTCTGAAGACAAAACACCGTATTGTAAGACAGGCTGAGCTTATTCAAGATAAATCCAGAGGAAATTCGTTTTATGCAGATATTGATATCAACGGAAAGATCATAAGAGTAGTGAATGTTTATTTAGAGCCTTTCAGACTTCATAAATCAATGCTGCAGTTTGATGGCTTTGGAAAAGAGAATGGCAAAATTTCGGCCCTTTTTGCTCATATGAATCCTACTTTTAAAGCCCATGAAGAACAAATCAAAAAGATTAGAAAGGCAGTAGATTTTTCACCTTATCCCGTTATTTTAGCTGGTGATTTTAATTCTGTTCCTAATTCTTATGAATACTATAATCTAGGAAAAGATCTTCAGGATGCATTTCTGACTGTCGGAAATGGGATTTCAACCAGTTTCCATGATTATAAAGTGCCTTTGAGGATTGATTATATCTTCAGCTCTAAGTCGCTTATTCCTTTAACTTATAAAGTAGATCAATCTGTGAAATTATCGGATCACTATCCTGTAATTGCAGAATTTCTGCTAAATTAGTTCCATGAAAAATTTATTATTCACGATTTTCATTTTATCAATCGTATTGACCGCTTGCTCTAAAAAAGAAACAACCGGATTTATTGTCCATGATGATGTAAAAGTGCAGTATGATACAACGGCGATAGATTCTTTTTCAAATGGTGCAGCTTCAATGGATGTGGTAAGACGTATCAAAATGTCTTCACAAACCTATCAGGACTCTCTGAAAGAAGCTAGGAAACTTCAGGACCAGGAAAAAAAGATTAAGGAAGAACTTGAGAAAGACAATAAGAAAAAACTGGAGGAAGACAAGAAAAAAACCGATGAAGGCAAGCAAAAATCTTCTGCCGCTTCTACAAAAAATGAAAACAAAATTGAATAAAAATTTTTATATTTAAACCCATTATAAAAAAATATACAATATGAAAAAACAAATTTTAACAGCAATGGCGGTAGCTGCATTTGCTGTATCATGTTCGAAAACAACAACAAAAACAGAGCAGGTAGAAAATCCTGACGGATCCGTTACTACTACCAGTACAACCGTTACCCAGGGTTCAGATGCGCTGGATACAGCGAAAATTAATAAGGCAAAAGAAGACGTGAAGTCGAAGGTGGATGAAGCGGGAAATAAGATTGATAATGCTGCGCAGAAAGCAAAAGAAGATATCAAAGCAAAAGCAGACGAGGCAGGAAATAAAATAGATAACGCCGCACAGAAAACGAAAGAAGAACTTCATAAAACCGGAAAAGATATTAAAGCCGGAGCTAAAGAAATTGGAAGCGATGTAAAAGGAGCTGCTGCAAAAGGAGCTCAAAAAGTAGAAGAAGGAGCTAAAAAATTAAAAGAAGATTTAAATAAATAAATGAAACCGGCAGCCTGATCAGGCTGCCGGTTTTTTATTGGTTAAGTTCCAGTAAAGGATCTATATATTCTCTGTCGTTACTCAGCCTTGGGACTTTATTCTGTCCGCCCAGCTTTCCTTTAGATTCCAGCCAGTTATAGAATAGATTAGGTTTGGCAATATGAACAATAGGCTTCTTAAGTGTAATGTTATTGTATCTTTTTGCTTCATAATCAGAATTCACCGTTTTTAAATGCTGGTCAAAAGCATCCACAAAGCGCTCTAAATCATCAGGCGTTTGGCTGAACTCAAAAATCCATTCATGGGCACCACTTTCATTATCTTTCATAAAGACGGGCGCTCCGGTAAAATCTGTAATGCAGGCTCCTGTGCTTTTGCAGGCCATTGAAATTGCAGATTCTACGTTAGTAATCATCAGTTCTTCTCCAAATGCATTGATATAATGCTTAGTTCTTCCCGTAATTTTTATCCTGAAAGGGTTTGTGGAAGTAAATATTACTGTATCTCCAATGAGGTATCTCCATAAACCACCGTTAGTGGTAATGACCATAGCATAATTCTTGCCCACTTCAACATCTTCTAAATTAACTGCTTTCGGATTTGAAGAATGGAAATGTTCCATGGGGATAAACTCGTAGAAAATTCCGTAATCAAGCATCAACAGCATTTCGTCACTGTTTGATCTGTCCTGGATACCGAAGAAACCCTCAGAAGCATTGTAGATTTCGTAGTAATTGATGTTTTTCCCGATGATCTGCTTGTATTGTTCCCTGTAGGGTTTAAAACTGATTCCACCGTGAAAAAACACCTCTAAATTAGGCCACAGTTCAGAAATATTCTTGACATCGGTTTCCTTTAGCACTCTTTGCAAAAGAACGAGCATCCAGCTGGGAACTCCCAGAATACTTCCTACGTCTTCATTTTTCACTTCAGAGGTAATGGCTCTAAGCTTGCTTTCCCATTCACCCATTAAAGAGACCTTTTTGCTGGGAGTAGTTGTTATTTCTACCCAGAATGGGAGGTTATCAATTAAAATAGCAGACAAATCACCAAACTTGGTATTGAAATCAGCATAGAGCTCGGAGCTTCCTCCCAAACGCAGATTTTTATTAGTGAAAAGCTGATTTTCCGGATGATTATTGGCATAAATGGAAACCATGTCTTTTCCGGCTTTCATGTGGCAGTACTCAAGACTTTCAGCAGAAATGGGAATAAACTTGCTTTTCGCATTAGTGGTTCCCGAAGATTTTGCAAAATGCTTGATGTACCCAGGCCAGCTGACATCTTTTTGACCTTGGCGTGCTTTTTCAATATAAGGTTCGAAATCTTCATAGGAAACGATAGGAACCTTGTTTTTGAAGTCCTGATAGCTGGAAATTGAATTGAAGCCATACTTTCTGCCATACTCAGTGTCCTCGGCATGAAACAGTTGGGAAAATAAAATGCCCTTTTGTGTTTCAATGGGATGGTCCATGAAATTTTGTATCTGGTCTATCCGTTGTCGGATAAACCAATTGACTACCGTATTGAAAAGTGCTTTCGTTGCCATTCCAACAAATATAATGATATTTGAATTTTTGCAAGAGTTTTTTTACAGGATTGCATAAAAAAACCGCTACAAATTTGTAGCGGTCTGTATTTGGATTTATTGTTTCTTAGCAATACTCATCGTAAGCAGCCTGAAGATTGGCAGCAATTGCCCCTGCAGGATTTCCTTCAATGTGGTGTCTTTCCAGCATATGAACCAATTCCCCGTCTTTGAAAAGCGCTACACATGGAGAGCTTGGAGGGAAAGGAGCCAAATGTTTTCTTGCTTCAGAGACAGCTTCAGTATCAAAACCGGCAAAAACCGTTGTTAAATGATCAGGCTTTTTATCTCCTGTTAAAGAATATACTACGCCCGGTCTTGCAGCACCTGCTGCACATCCGCATACAGAATTGATCACTAATAGAGTCGTTCCGGACTGCTTTAATGCTTCTTCTACTTTTGCGGGCGTTGTTAAATCTTCGAAACCTTTATCTGTAAGTTCAGCCTTCATAGGCATCACTAAATCTGTTGGATACATATTTTTGTTTTTTAATCAATGCAAAGTTAAACAATTCTTTACGTTTGTTCAATATATAAAAACTATTAACCGATTAGGAAAACAAAATTAACTGGATATTAATTATTTAATAATAATATAAAAAACTTGAATTAAATACACGTATAATTAAAAATAATTACTAAATTTGAAATGATTCTAAAAACAGATAACCATGAAAAATACATTTATTGCTTTCCCTCGAGCGAATGAATTTTTTAGTATGATCCAATGGCGCTGAGTAAAATATGCGCTTTCCGGTTTAAGTACAGCCGGAATAATAATCTTGAATATCCAAAATGAAGCCCGAAACTGGAAATGTTTCGGGCTTCTTTAATCAAATCGATATGCAAAGGATGTATATCCGTACAATAAAATAGGTACTGGTTTTAAGACTGGAGAAATTCTCCATCCGATACCAGAACTAAGAAAGGAGTTTTTTTGCCATTTCGGAGATGCTTTTTCCATCTGATTTTCCGGCAAATGTTTTGGAGGCAACTCCCATTACCTTTCCTAAATCTTTCATAGATTCAGCGCCGGTTTCTGAGATGATTTTTTTCATTTCAACTTCCAGTTCTTCTGACGAAAGCTGCTGAGGTAAAAACTTCTCAATAACTTTCATCTGTGCTTCTTCTACTTCTGCCAAGTCATTTCTGCCTTGTGCTGCAAACTGTTCGTAAGAATCCTTACGCTGTTTGATCATTCTCTGTAAGATAGCAATTTCCTGTTCTTCTGAAACTTCTGCACCTCTGGCTTCCGTTTTTAGAAGAAGAATCTGTGATTTCACTGCACGAAGAGAATCCAGAGCTACTCTGTCTTTCTCTCTCATTGCTGTTTTTATAGCTTCGCTAATTATAATTTCTAATGACATATTCTTTTTATTGTCCAAGCAGTTCTATAAGCTCGGTAGTGTTTATAACTGTTGCAAACTCATTATTTAAACATGCTAATTCCATGTTATGAATGTCCTGAGCCGAATATTTCTCTCCATTGATTCCAACTCTGTCAAATGTTGCACAAGCGTCTTCAATAAGATAGGTATTAAAACCGAAATTACCGGACATTCTTGTCGTTGTACTTACACAATGTATGGTAGTAAGACCTGTTATAACCGTGTTTTCTATTGACAGCTTATCTAACGTTTCTTTTAAATTGGTTCCAATAAAACTGCTGTTAACATTCTTTTTGATTAGATATTCGTTTTCTAAAGGAATGAAATCATCTTTTAATGCATTTCCAGCGCTGTTTTCATGTAACAAAGATTGAGGATCTTCTGAGCAGTGCTGAATAATAAAAACAGGTAACTGCTGCGCTCTGAAAAATTCGAGGATTTTTTTTGCATTTTCTTCAGCCATTGGGTTGTTTCTGTTTCCACCCCAATATGCTGTATCGTCGAATCCTTTTTGGATATCTACGACAAGAAGTGCTGTATTTTTATTTAATGATTTCATTCTTTAACTCAAAAACTAATCAACATCTTTATTTAAAAATCTGTTTTCTCTGATTTGCATAGAACCGTTGTTGTCAGACAAATAGGTGTTGATGTTCTGGTCTGAAGCATTGGTTCCGTCAAGGGAAATATTTTTTCTCTTGAAAGCCGGAACAGATTCAAATTCATTAGACGCATCAAAACTCTGATATCTTGAATTGAATTCTTTTAGTTTATTTCTTCTCTCAATCACTCTTTCCTGTTCTGCTGTTTTATTCACAAAAGTGAATGCTGTTTCATCAGTTTTCGGAGTTTCAATTTCTATTTTGTTCTCAAAATTTGGTCTCTCTTCAGTTTTCGGGCTTTCTTTAACAGTTTGCTGAAAGATACTTTCTGCTCTCTGAACGGGTTCTTCTACTACCTGGCTTACCGTATTCGTTGGCATGCTTGCTTCCGCCTTTGGCTGTCCGTAATCTGATTTTGGCTCATTCACCGGCTCATTCACAAAGAAACTGAATTCAACAGGTTTTTCCTGAGTGAAGGAGTTGTTGGTAGGTTCTTCTTTTTTATTGTCAAAATCAAAAGTGAAAGACTGAGTTTCCAGATCATTGGTCTCATCTTCCTCCTCATCAATAGAGAATAGGCTGAATGCTTCTTCCTGGTCCTGCTCTTCATCATTTCTCCAGTTCTGTGAAGCGTTTCCTATTGTATCTCCCTCTCTTTCAGAGAATTTTATTTCTGTGGTAACGTCTTCATCGCCAATAATCATTTTTTTTTCAGAAGAAGACATTTTGAAGTTCTGAGTATCCTGATCTTCATCGTCTAGTCTGAAAAGGTTCTTTCCTCCAAAATCATACCCAGGTTCCGGTGCCGCTTCTCTTTCTTCTCTTGATTTAAAAGGAGAGGCTTTGGACGGATCCAGTCTGTCATTTAATCCGATTCTGATTTTTTCTGTAGTACCGGCAAACTTTTTATTGTCGTTTGAGAAACCTGTTGCAATCACAAGAACGCTTACTGCATCTCCTAATTCTTCATCAGCTCCAACTCCGAAAATAATATCTGCTGTATTTCCGGCTTCTTTCTGGATGTGGTCCATAATGATACCGATCTCATCCATCGTTACTTCTTCAGCACCGCTTCTGATCAACAATAATACATTTTTGGCACCTGTGATCTTATTGTCATTCAATAATGGAGAATCCAATGCTTTTCTTACTGCTTCTGCGGCTTTATTTTCACCTGAAGCAGATCCTGTAGACATTAATGCAGTCCCTGAGTTCTGAAGCACAGATTTAGCATCTCTAAAGTCAATGTTTACATCAAAATATCCGGTAATAACTTCTGCCATTCCTTTGGCTGCATTGGTTAATACTTCATCGGCTTTTGAGAATCCCTGTTTAAATCCAAGGTTTCCGAACTGCTGTCTTAGTTTATCGTTATTGATTACAATTAATGAATCAACATTATTTCTTAATTTGTCAAGACCATTTTCGGCCTGTTCAAGTCTTCTTTTACCTTCGAAGCTGAAAGGAACGGTAACAATTCCTACCGTTAAGATGCCCATGTCTTTTGCCACTTTAGCAATAACGGGAGCAGCACCAGTTCCGGTTCCACCACCCATTCCGGCAGTGATAAATACCATTTTGGTATTTTGTCCCATGGCAGCTTTGATTTCTTCAATGCTTTCGATAGCTGATTTTTCTCCTACTTCAGGATCAGCACCTGCACCAAGTCCTTCAGTGATGGTTGTACCCAACTGAACTTTATTTGCAACGGGGTTATTATCCAGGGTTTGAGCATCCGTGTTACAGACCACGAAATCAACTCCGTGAATACCTTTTTCGTACATGTGCTTTAGGGCGTTATTTCCACCGCCACCTACACCAATTACTTTTATGATTGATGAATTTCCTTTTGGTAAATCAAATGAAAATCCTTGTGTGCCTATATTTTCCATTATGTCTGTATTTACTATTCTACTTCTTCAAAGAATTTTTTAACTTTTTCCATAAGCGACTGTCCGAAAGTAAGTCTTGCCGCTCTTTTATTTTGCTGTTGTTCTCTTGCTGCTTCCTGCTCCTGAACAGGCGCCGCTGGCTGGGGAGCAACATTGGTTTCAACAGTTTTTGCTGTTACTTCTGGTTGCTGTTTTTCCAGGACGGCTTCTTCTTCATCCATGATTATCTGCTTTTTGTCACGGATTTTTAAACTTTCCATTAATAACCCGATAGACGTAGCAAATTCAGGACCTTTTAAGAACTGGTTTTTATCATTAGCGATATATTCGTTAGCGAAACCTATTCTGCTGTCAAAACCTGTGGTATAATTAGCAAGCTGTCGAAGGTATTTAAGGTTGGAACCACCACCTGTCAGCACAATTCCTGCAATTAATTTTTTCTTTTGTTCGAAAGCTCCATAGGCTTTCAGCTCTGTATTCACCATTTCCAGGATTTCTTCCACCCTTGCATTGATAATCTGTGCTAAGGTTTTAAGAGAAATCTCTTTGTCTGGTCTTCCGTGAAGTCCTGGTATTGTTACAAAGGTACTATCTTTTTCCAGTTCTGGAACGGCAGAACCAAATTTTACTTTCAGTTGTTCTGCGTGTTTTTCTATAATGGAACAGCCTTCTTTGATGTCTTCCGTAATAATTCCGCCTCCGTAAGGGATGACGCATGTATGACGGATGATATTATCTTTAAATATAGCAATATCTGTAGTACCACCACCTATATCTACGATGGCAACACCTGCTTCTTTTTCTTCTTTGGTAAGAACGGCTTCTGAAGATGCCAGAGGCTCTAAAGTAAGCGCTTCCATTTCCAATCCGGCTTCTCTTACACATCTTGCGATGTTTCTGATGCTGCCCATTTGTCCTACGACAACGTGGAAATTGGCTTCTAGACGTTTTCCGTGCATTCCTACAGGCTCCTGAATTTCACCTTCAGAATCCACTTTGTATTCTTGAGGAAGAACATGGATAATTTCTTCTCCAGGAAGCATAACCAGCTTTTTTACCTGATCTTTTAACGCTTCTATATCGTCATCCGTGATAAATTTATCAGGATGCTCACGCATTATATAATCGGAATGCTGCAGAGAGCGAATATGCTTTCCTGCAATACCTACAGTGACTTTTCGGATGGGAACACCAGCGCTGGACTGTGCTTCAGACACCGCAGCTTTGATGGAATTAATGGTCTGTGAGATATTGTTCACAATACCTTTGTGAACGCCAAGACTTTTGGCCTTTCCTACACCGAGAACTTCAATCTTCCCATGTGCATTCCTCCTTCCGACAATCGCGACTATCTTTGTTGTCCCGATATCCAGACCTACTGAATACTCTTGATTTTCCATTTTTTATATCGATTTGATTTTTTTATGTTTTTTTCAGTCTTTTATTTTTAATACAGAAGCTATAGCATTGTTGTTATACTTTCGTTTCTGGGTTTTCTATTCTATTTTTACTTTTGCCTTTGTTTTAGGCGCCGTTTTTTTTTCAGTCTTTTTTTGAGTTTCTTTTGGTTTTGCTGCTATTTTATTTTTTTTACTTTCCTTTGGTTTTGGTGAAGCTGAAACTGTTTTTCTAGTTTCTGCCATTTTACTGGCGGCTTCGGTTTTTTTTGCGACAGGAGTAGGAACTTTTGCCAGTTCTTTATTTCCGGCTATTAAAATACTGTCATTTCCTTTGAAATTAGGATTTAAAGTGGTTACAATCTGGTTTTGATATTTCACAGAAATCATATTGTATTTTTGTGGATCCTGATACACCATATATTTCTCTATAAAAGCTTTGAATCCTTTTACTTTAAATTCAATATTATCCAGATCACCTATTTCTACTTTATAGTTTCCTTCGCTGGTCAACAGGTTATAATCGTCTTTATATTTTGAGATGCCGATGAAGTATTTTTTACTGAAATCATCTTTATCAATTTTTTCTACCAGTTCAGCCAGCTTTTGATATTCATCGGGCTGTACATTTCCCGTCACAAGCATACAAGGGTGAGAGTAGGATCTTGAAATGGGGAATTCTATTCCTTTTTCATCAACATAAAAGTCTTTTCCATTTTTATTCAGTCTGAAAACCGGCACTCTTTGTTTAATATCTAAATTAAGTTTTCCGTTCAGATTCAGATATACATTCGCACTGTCTACGGCCGGCAGCGCATTGATTTTCATTTCCAGTGCGGGAATGTCAAGATCTCCGACGTTCCTTGATGGATTTTCTTTGTGCACAATGTTTTTGATATCATTTTCATCGATAAAATAAACAGGAGTTTTTTCGTTCATTTTTACAGAAATCTTGTTATCCGTAATCTTCTGGCTGCCGAATCTCTTCAACGAGAAACTAAGCAGAAAACCAAGGAGGATTACTGTGATAGCAATTTTTAATATTCTGTATTTATTCTTCATAATCTAGTTTACAATGTAAAAAATATAATGCACTTATTTGTTTTTATATTTATATTATTTTTAATTTTTGACTTGTTTGTTGCTGTTTTGTGTAATTTGTTTTATTCAGCACTTAACCATTCTACAATTGGATCATACAGGGTGTCTATATTTCCTGCTCCAACGGTAAGAAGGATGTCAAATTCCTTTTCTTTTATTGTTGCAAACGCATCTGATAATGCGGATACTTGTTTTTGTTCTAACTGTACTTTTTCCAGCAGCCAGTTTGAGGTAATTCCTTCAAAATTTTCCTGAAGTTCTCTTGCGGGATAGATGTCAAGAAGTACTAATTCATCTGCTTTGCTTAAACTTTCTGCAAAACCATCTGCAAAATCCCTTGTTCTGCTGAAAAGATGAGGCTGGAAAGCCACCAATAATTTTTTATCAGGATAAAAAGTTCTGATCGAATCTACCACAGCATTGATTTCAGTCGGGTGGTGGGCATAATCATCAATATAAATTTTTCCGTTTTTATATATATGTTTGGTATATCTTCTTTTAATTCCTTTAAAATTGGCAATTGCTTTTTTTAATGTTTCAAAATCAACTCCTAAATTGTTTAGGATTGCCAGAGCAACCGTTGCGTTTTCTACATTATGAATCCCCGGAATATCCCACACAAAATCTTTTACCGTTTCTGTAGGGGTATGAAAATCGAAATAGATCTTATCATAATCCATACGCAGATTGTCTGAATAGTAATCTGCTTTTTCGTTAACGGCATACGTGTGATGGTTTCTGCCGATTTCAATTCCTTTTCTTACAAAGAGTTTTTTGTCTTCCGGTACTAATGCCGCAAACTGCTTGAAACCTTCTGCAATATGGCTTACATCGCCGTAGATGTCAAGGTGGTCGGCATCGGTAGAAGTTACCACCGCCCAGTCCGGAGAGAGGCTTAGGAAGCTTCTGTCATATTCATCTGCTTCTACCACTGAATAGGCAGAGCCATTGTATAGGAAATTTGATTTAAAATTCTCGGAAATACCTCCTAAAAAGCATGAAAATGGAAGATCTGCCTCTTTACATAGGTGCGAAAGCAGCGTAGAGGTTGTGGTTTTGCCATGCGTTCCCGCTACGGCAATACATTCTGTATTTTCGGTGATCAGTCCTAATACTTTTGCGCGTTTTAAGACTTCAAAATTATTTTGGTTGAAATAATCTAAGATATCCAGCTTTTTGATCGCAGGAGTATAAATAATTAAGGTATTTTCTTTTTGAAGGGAAGTGATCCTTTCATCTATACCATCTTCGAAAACAATATCAATACCCTCACTCATTAATTGTTGAGTGAGCTTGGTGTTGGTTTTATCATAGCCTGATACTTTTTTACCTGATGCATTGAAATAGCGTGCCAAAGCACTCATTCCGATACCTCCGATTCCAACGAAGTAAAAATTTTGATATGTTTCTAAATTCTTCATTCTTATTTTTTTGTATTTATGTAACAGTTACAAACTATTTATGATTTTCTTTGCTACATTTTACAATTATACTTTTACAGCTTTTTTATTATTTCATCTACAATCTCTTTTGCTGCATTAGGCTTTGCAAAATATTCCAGATTGTTCGACATTTCTTTTCTTATATTTTCATTCTCGCAGATTTCTGTCAGAGTATTCCAGAATTTTTCCTGCATTTCAGAATCTTTTACCATTTTGGCGGCATTCTTCTCCACCAGATTCATTGCGTTTTTGGTTTGATGGTCCTCTGCCGCAAAAGGGAAAGGAATCAGCAAAACGGGTTTGCGGGCTACTGCCAGTTCTGATATGGCAATGGCACCTGCTCTGGAAACGATAATATCTGCTGCAGAATAAGCGGTTTCCATATCTTTAATGAATTCCTTGATTTGAATTCCGCTGTTGATATTTCCATCAACTGCAAGCTTACAACTGTCAACAATTTCTTTATAATCAAGTTTTCCTGTCTGCCAGATCAACTGATAATCTTTATTGATCATCTCTTTCAAATGAGACTTCCAGGCATTGTTTAATGTTCTTGATCCTAAAGATCCGCCTACAGAAAGAATGGTGAGCTTTTCTGTATCCAGACCCATTTTTTCTTTTGCTTCCTTCGTTTCCAGCATGCCGGAAACAATATTTTCCCGGATAGGGTTTCCTAAGAATTTGATTTTTTCAGCTGGAAATCCGTCAACTTTCGGGTATGCCGTAAAAACAGCTTTCGCTTTTTTACTTAATATTTTATTGGTTACTCCGGCATGGGCGTTCTGTTCCTGGATGAAAATGGGAATTCCCAGTTTTCCTGCTTCATATAACGCGGGTCCGCTTGCGAAACCACCGGTTCCCACTGCAAAATCCGGAGCGAAATCTTTAATAATTTTTTTAGATTTTGATAGGCTTTTTAAAATTTTAAATGGCAGCCCTAAGTTGGATAACAGGTTTCCTCTGTCTATTCCTGCGATATCTATTCCTTCAATTCTATAACCGGCCTGCGGAACTTTTTCCATTTCCATTTTTCCGTTGGCACCAATGAACAAAAATTCTGCATCAGGAAATCTTTTTCTGATTTCATCTGCAATGGCAATGGCCGGGAAGATGTGACCTCCTGTTCCGCCGCCTGATAACAATACTTTTAATTTTTTGTTCATTATATAAATTTTGAGATTGCTTCGTTGCTTACGCTCCCTGCAATACCATTATGCGATATCATTTATTTCTGCTACACTTTGTTTTTTGCCCATTCCTTCCTCATCATATATCTGTATTCTTGAGCTTATATTTAAAATAATTCCCAGCTGCAAATAAGTAACCAACATGGATGTTCCTCCGTAACTTATTAATGGCAGCGGCTGTCCTGTTACAGGAATCAGATTGATGGCCACAGCTATATTTACTGAAAGCTGTATAAAGATCATCACCCCGAGACTGAGGACGAGCAGGGACCCGAAAAATGCGGGCATCTTGCTGGCGATCATCACGATCCTTATCATCATGATTAAATACAGACTGATCAGGAAAACGGCTCCGATTACTCCATATTCTTCTACAATAACCGCGAAAATAAAATCGGATGCGGACTGTGGAAGCATTTGTTTTAAGGCACTTTTCCCTGGTCCCATACCTGTAATACCTCCATGAACAATGGCTGCTTTAGCCTGCATTACCTGATAATTTTTGGCTTTTACGCTTTCGTCGTCTACATCTGCTGATTTGGCTTTGCTGGAGGTAAAGGTTTCTACACGGCTCATCCATGTGTGAACACGGTTTCCGCCAATCATGTTTGTATTTAAAGCAACGAGTAGAAATAAGACAATTGCAACAAATGATGCAGAAATAAATCCTGCAATATATTTCCAGTGAAGCTGTCCGATAACCAGAACAACAACAGAAACCATCAGGATCATCAATGCTGTAGATCCGTTATCTTTTGCCACCAATACAAATACAAGAAGAATAGGCCCGAATATGTACAGAATGTTTTCTATAGGCAGTCTTTCCCGTGTTATTTTCTTGGTTAAATACCTGCACAGATAAATCACCAGCATTAAAAATGCAAATGATGAGGGCTGGAACGAAATAGGTGTCCCCGGAATTTTCAGCCATCGGGAAGCACTGGCTCCGTCGATGGTTTGCCCGGTAAACATGGTTATTACCAGAAGAACAATCATCAATCCGAGCAGGATACTGCTGAGCTTGCCGATATATTCATATTTCACGGTTCCTACGAGTCTCATAATTCCCAGACCCAGAACGACAAAGAACATATGTTTGATAACGTGACCTGTGGTGGTCCCGTTATTCACGATATATTCCAGGTTTGAACTCGCAGAATATACAGGGAAAATAGAGAAAATGGAGATCACAAGAATGACCATCCAAAGTACTTTATCGCCCTTTAGAAATTCAACTCTGCTCTCTGTGTTCTGTTCGTCCATATTTTTGTTCATGTATGATGTACAAAGTAAAATGTACTTTTTACATTATTTTAAAACTTGTTCTTTAAACTGACGCCCTCTGTCTTCATAACTTTTGAATAAATCAAAACTCGCACAACATGGAGACAATAAAACGGTATCTCCTTTTTTAGCTAAAGATTTTGATATTTTTACGGCTTCCTCCATACTGGAAGTGTCATAAATAAATTCTTTTTTATCTTTAAAGAAGTCTATAATTTTTTGGTTATCAATTCCTAAGCATACGATTGCTTTTACTTTTCTTTTAACCAGATCTTCAATTTCCGAGTAATCATTTCCTTTATCCAATCCGCCTACGATCCATACGGTTGGTGTTTTCATGCTTTCTAAAGCATAATAGGTTGCATTCACATTGGTTGCCTTACTGTCGTTGATGTATTTTACCCCATTTATTTCAGTAACGGTCTCCAATCTGTGCTCTACGGCCTGAAAAGTCATCAGTGAATTTCTGATACTTTCATTATTGATCTGCAGGATCTTACCTGCAATGGATGCGGCAAGGCTGTTGGCAACGTTATGGTTTCCAAGCAGAGACAATTCTTCAATTTTCATAGAGAATGGGTCTTCAGTTTTAACTATAATTTTATCGCCATCTAAAAAACCCCCTTCATTCAGTTTTTCTTTTGTTGAAAAAGGGATCATTTTCGCTTTTATTTCTAATTTTTCAAGAATATTTTTACTCATTTCGTCATCTTTATTGTAGATGAAGAAATTATCATTTTCCTGATTTTCAGCTATTCTGAATTTTGCCAGTGCATATTCTTCGTAATTGTAATTGTACTGATCCAAATGATCTTGTGACAAGTTCAGCAATAAAGAAATATATGGTCTGAAGTTTTGAATATCATCCAATTGGAAAGAGCTTACCTCCAGCACATAATATTCATGGCTTTCATCGGCAACCTGTTTTGCAAAGCTGTACCCGATATTTCCGCCCAGACCTACATTCAATCCGTCATTTTTCAGGATGTAGTAGATCAGGGAGGTTGTGGTTGTTTTTCCGTTGCTTCCGGTGATCGCAATGATTTTTGCATTGGTAAATTCTGAAGCAAATTCAATTTCTGAAGAAAGTCTGATACCTTTTTCATGAATTTTATAAACAATGTCTGCCTTTTTCGGAATTCCAGGGCTTTTTACGATCCAGTCTGCATTTAAAATCCTTTCTTCGTCGTGTTTTCCTTCTTCAAATTCAATGTCATTGTCAACCAGAAACTGCTTATAGTTATCCTTAATGGCTCCTTTGTCTGAAAGAAAAACCTCCAGACCTTGTTTTTTAGCCAAATAAGCAGCTCCACATCCGCTTTCTCCACCTCCTAAAACAACTATTTTCATATTAATTTTTTTGTAACATGTAAAATGTAAAACGTACAATGTATTTGGTGTTCTTTTACATTACTACTTTTTACTTTTTACAAAATTTATCTCATTTTTAATGTGATCAAACATACAATAGCCAGCATTACTCCGATGATAATCATTCGGTTAACGATTTTACTTTCGTGAAACCCTTCCTTCTGATAATGGTGGTGTAATGGTGACATTTTAAATAATCTATTATTTTGGGCATATTCCAACCCATATTTTCTTTTTCTGTACTTGAAGACAACTACCTGAAGCATTACGGATATGTTTTCTATCAAAAATATTCCGCATAGTACAGGAATCATCAGTTCTTTTCTTAAAATAATGGCCAGTACGGCAATAACTCCTCCTAACATTAAACTTCCTGTATCGCCCATAAAAACTTGTGCCGGATAGGTATTGTACCAGAAGAATCCGATAACCGCACCTACCATTGCGACGACAAAAATGGTGGTTTCGCCCATATTTGGGAGGAACATAATATTAAGGTAATCGGCGAAAATAATATTCCCCGAAACGTAAGTGAAAAACGCCAGTGCAAGCAGGATAACGGTGCTTGTCCCTGCGGCCAGCCCGTCGATTCCATCCGTGATATTGGCTCCATTGGAAACAGCTGTTACAATGAAAATGACAATAGGTATAAAGACAATCCATGCCCATTCGTGGGCATCCTTGTCATTCATCCAAAAAAGTATTCCGCTGTAATCAAATTCATTGTTTTTAGCAAACGGAACGGTAGATACTGTAATTTTTTCTGTAGGCATAAAGTTCTGCTCTACATTGTTTCTGTTCACTACTTTAGCATCAGCATATTTTCTTTTAACGGTAATGTCCGGATGGAAATACATTGTAATTCCTACAATCAACCCTAATCCGACCTGTCCTACGATTTTAAATTTCCCGCTAAGACCGTCTTTATTTTTTTTAACCTTTTTTAAATAATCATCTACAAAACCAATCGCTCCCATCCAAAGCACAGAGATAATCAAGAGAACGATATACACATTTGTGATCCTGGTAAAAAGAAGTACAGGAATCATAGTGGCCAAAATAATGATAAGACCTCCCATAGTAGGAGTTCCTTCTTTTTGTTTTTGTCCGTCTAATCCCAGGTCGCGCACCAATTCACCCATCTGCTTTGCTCTCAGGTAATTAATGATTCTTTTTCCGTATACAAGAGCTATGGTTAATGACAACAGCACAGCCATTCCGGCACGGAAAGAAATGTATTTCAACATTCCAAGTCCCGGGATGTGGATTCCATGAGCGGTAAGGTATTCGTATAGATAATATAACATGTTTCTTTTTTTACTGTTTTAATCAATAATTACTTACTCATTAACTTCCAAAGCTCATTAATTACTTCTTTGTCATCAAAATGGTGTTTTACGCCATTAATCTCCTGATAGGTTTCGTGGCCTTTGCCGGCTACTAAAACGATATCTTTTGGTTCTGCAAACTTGATGGCCATTTTTATGGCTTCTTTTCTATCGGGAATTGAAGTGTATTTGCTGAAGTTCTGAGGTTCAACGCCTGCTTCAATTTCTTTTATAATCTGTGCCGGATCTTCTGTTCTGGGATTATCTGATGTGATAATTGCCAGCGTAGATTTTTTGGCTGCAATATTTCCCATTTCCGGTCTTTTGGAATGGTCTCTGTCGCCTCCGCATCCAAAAACAGTAATCAGTCTTTCATTTTTGGTTCTGATGTCATTGATGCTGTCCAGAATATTTTCCAATGCATCAGGAGTGTGGGCATAATCTACAATGAAGAATATACCGCCGTCAGATTTAAAGGTTTCAAATCTTCCGGAAACTCTTTGTAATTTGCTGATGGCCTGAAGAATTTCATCCTGCTGAAAGCCTAATTCTGTAGCGATTCCGAAAACAAGCAGTAAATTGTAAACATTAAACTTACCAGTTAGGGTTGTCCAGAACTCTTTTCCATTGAAGTTCAACAGCATTCCGTTGAAATCTATTTCCAGGCTTTTTCCATGGTAATCAGCCATGGTTTTCATCGCATATGATTTTTTCTTTGCCTTTGTATTCTGAAGCATTACATTTCCATTCTTGTCATCCACATTAGTGATGGCAACAGCGGAATCTTCCAGTTCGTCAAAAAACCTTTTCTTGGTTTTCAGATATTCATCAAAAGTCTTGTGGTAATCTAAATGATCGTGGGTAAGATTGGTAAATCCAGCCACTTTAAAGTGCAGTCCTTCGATTCTGTTTTGAGAAATCCCGTGGGAACTTACTTCCATGAAAGCAAATTCACAGCCTTTTTCAACTGCTTCAGCAAGAATTCTATTAATGGTAATGATATCCGGAGTAGTATGAGTAGCCGGAATAATTTGGTCTGCAATTCTTATTTCTACGGTAGAAAGAAGTGCGGAATCATATCCTAGATTTTTGAAAACATCAAATAACAAAGTAGAAACCGATGTTTTACCATTAGTTCCTGTAACTCCGATTAATTTTAAATTCTGAGAAGGATTTCCATAAAAATTGGAAGCAAGGTGTCCTAAGGCTTTTGAAGAGTCTTTCACTTTTACATAGGTGATGTTTCCTTCTGTTTTTTCAGGAAATTCTTCGCAAACGATTGTTTGTGCCCCTTTCTCTATAGATGATGCAATAAATGAATGTCCATCTACTACTGTGCCTCTCATTGCAATATAAAGAGAGCCTTCAGTAACCTTTCTGCTGTCGAATACCAATTCTGAAACCTCACGGGTATTTTCACCGTGAATTTCTAAGACTGGAATTCTGTTTAATAATTCAGTTAATTGCATTTTCTTGATGCTTTACTATTTTAATTTTGCAGAGATAAATAAATTCTCTGATTCTTACTTATTGTTGTTCCTTCTAACGGAAATTGTTCTCTAATTCTGCCAACTCCTTTATAGTCAATTCTATATCCCAGGTTTTCTAGCTGAGGGATTACATTTTTACCAATCATTCCGACAAGGCTTGGCATCTGTTTATTATTGACTGTTATTTTAACATTGGGTTCAACCATTTTATTGAGGTTTACCTTTCTGTCAACCAGCATTTCCTTTTCTATATTTTGAGGTGTTTTAAGGAAGGTTTTCCCAGCAATTTCTTTAAATACGGGAGCTGATACAGCGGCTCCATAAAATCCTATTGAAGTATTCGGTTCGCTGATCATTACATAGCATGTATACTTCGGGTTGTCTGCCGGATAGAATCCAGCGAATGATGCGCGGTACTTCATTGGGCCGGGCAGCCAGTATTCAAATCTTGCGGTTCCTGTTTTTCCCGCCATTTTTAAATTGGGGGTAAAAATACTTCTACCGGTTCCTTTTTCCACTGCTTTGGTTAATGCATCGGTCATCATTTTAACAGCTTTTTCTGAAGCCATTTTATTCACCATTACTTCAGGTTTAGCCTCATACATTATCTTTCCGTCTTTCATGATTTTATCAATGAAAAGAGGTTTCAGCATCTTACCTCCGTTAGCGACTCCATTATAGAAAGTTGTTAGCTGCAGCAGATTGATGTTTGATGAATATCCATAAGAGATAGAAGCGAGTGTTGCGGCATTCCATCTTTTGCTTTGAGGGGTTACAATTTTTGGTTTTGCGATCCCTGGAAGTTCAATATCCATCTTGTCAAATAATTTCCAGCGTCTTAAGTGATCAAGAAAAATCTGGGGTTTATCTGCATAATATTTTGTAATCAGTTTAGCGGTTCCTACGTTGCTGGATTTCGCCAGTACATCACTGATGTCATAAGTTCCGCCACCGTGGCCGTCGGAAATTCTTTGTTTGGCATAAGTCCATACTCCGTTTCCTACATTTACCGTTGTATTTTCATCGATAAATCCATCATCCATTGCCGCCAGAAGCGAAATCGTTTTAAAGGTAGATCCCGGTTCGATGTTATCTTTTAAAGCGTAGTTGTATGAATCTTCATATTCCCCGTCTTCGGTTCTTCTTAAATTCACCAAAGCACGAACTTTTCCGGTTGCTACCTCCATGACAATCACCGTTCCGTGTTTTGCTTCGAATTTGACAAGTTGCTTTTCAAGGGCAGAGTGGGCAATGTCCTGAGTTCTAAGGTCTAAAGTGGTGTATACATCTTTTCCGTCCGTCGGTTCCTGTACTTTCCAGAAATCAATGGGTTTCCATTGGGAAGAATTGATTCTCTGTTCCAATCTTTTTCCGTCAGTACCTGTCAGGTATTTTGAGAAAGCTCCTTCCAGACCAGCTTTAAGTTCGCCGTTGTCGATCCCGATCGTTCCGGCACCAATTTCTGAAGTGGCCAATTCTCTTTTATAGTTTCTGTCGACAATAAAGCCGCCTTTGTTCTTGCCTTTCGAGAAAATAGGGAATTTTCTTATTCTGTCATATTCATCAAAGTCAAGGCCTCTAACCAGGGTATAGTATTGGTTTTTATGCTTTTTCTGTTCGTCGAATTTTTGTCTGAACTCGTTTCTTGGCTTTCCAAACATTTTACTTAAAGAATCAGATAAAGCCGCAATACCGTTCGTGTATACGGTATCTCTCATCGTTTTGAAATCCAGGTAGATATCATAACGCATAACGGTTGTTGCCAAAATGGACCCGTCTGAAGCGAATAAATTTCCACGGGCTGCTTTTAGGGTTGCTTCGCGGTAATTTTTATTGATATAGTCATCTTTAATCTCCTGAACATTGGTATTCTGAAGAATGATGATTCTTGCTATGAACATCACAAATACGCACAAAGCCACCACTGCGAAGAGGTAGCCCCACCTTAACGTTTTTTTACGTTTGTTATCGTATTCACTTTGTTTTTGCATCTGTACTATCCAGTTTTATTAACAGTTTATGAGGATGGTTTTCCAGGGTCATTAAAGAGTCTCTTGCTACTTCTTTTCCCAATTCAGATTCCATTTTTACTTTGATAAGCTTACTTTGTGCGTAAGCGTTTCTTGATTTGTATTCTTCGGTTTCTTCTTTTAAGCCGTTTACAATTTTAATTTTTTTATTGACCAGGTGATTGCTGTAAATCATCGCCATCATCAGGATAAACAGCAATAAGAAATACTTATAGTGTATTTTTATCTCATCCCTGTTAAGAAAATTCCCTTTTATAATATCTATAAAAGTTAGTTTCTTCTGGGGGCGATATGTTGGTCTTTTTGCCAATGTATTGCTGGTGATTTATCGTTACCGTTTATTATTATAATTTTATTCCTATTCTCATTTTAGCGCTTCTGGCTCTGGAGTTTTCTTCAATTTCCTTATCATCAGGAACGATTGCTTTAGTTTTTACCAGTTCAAAAGTCTTTTTATAGTTTCCGTAAATGTCTCTGGCAGGTTCTCCTTCAAACATTCCGTTTTTCAAAAATCTTTTCACCAAACGGTCTTCCAGTGAATGATAAGAAATTACAACCAGTCTTCCTTCCGTTCTCAAAACATTATAAGACTGAACCAGCATCTCTTTCAAAACTTCCAGCTCCTGATTAACTTCAATTCTTATAGCCTGAAAAAGCTGTGCATAAAACTTATTCACCTTATGAGGGGGAAGAAAGCTGAAGAGTTTTTTCAGGTCTTCAGTGGTGTCTATGCTTTTGTTTTTTCTGTGATGAACAATATCTCTTGCCAGTTTTCTAGCTTCTCTTAGCTCTCCGTAATAATAAAAAATATCGGCCAGCTGTTCTTCTTCATATTCATTGATGACTTTTTTGGCATCAAGACTCTGCATGACGTTCATTCTCATATCCAACGGAGCGTTGCTTCTTGTTGAGAATCCTCTTTCCGCTTCATCGAACTGATGGGAGGATACTCCAAGATCGGCAAGAATTCCGTCAACCTGAGAAACTCCATACATCAGCAGGGAGTTTTCTAAAAATCTGAAATTCTGATTAACCAGCGTAAATCTGGGATCATCAATATTATTTTTAAGCGCATCTAAATCCTGATCGAAACCGAATAGTCTTCCTTTATCAGAAAGTCTGCTCAGTATTTCTCGTGAATGACCTCCGCCTCCAAAAGTACAGTCTACATATGTTCCGTCTGGATTCGTTACCAAATCATCAACACTTTGCTTTAACAAAACGGGGTTATGATACATGTTTTATTTTTGTGTTTTTCCGCTGTTTTTATCAGCGTATTATTCTTCATCGAAAGAGCCCATTACATCTTCAGCAAGGCTGGCAAAATCAGCTTCATTGGTGGCTATTACCTTTTCATAGGCTTCCTTATCCCAGATTTCAAATAATTCTCCTGCACTGGTAATCACAATATCTTTCTGAAGATTTGCGAAATGAGTGAGGTCTTTAGAAATCTGTAATCTTCCAGCATTATCCAATTCTACCGTTTTTACTCCTGCCGTAAACATTCTAATGAAATCAGCATTCTTTTTAATGAATCTGTTTAGCTTATTAATTTTGCCCATCAATTTGTCCCATGCATTCATAGGATAAACTTCCAGACAAGGTTGGAACACAGATCTCTTGACTACAAATGCCTTATCGTCGAAGTCTTCCATCTGTTTGATTAAGGATGAAGGTACTTTTAAACGGCCTTTGTCGTCAATTTTACACTCATATGTTCCAATGAAACTTTTCATTTGGGACAAATTTATATAATAATTTCCAAAACTTCCCACTTTTTCCCACTTTTTGACTTAATGTTAATAAGTTTTATTAAAGATTTAAGCATCCATGGGTAATTTGCTGATATGTTGCCCATTGCTCCATGTGTTATTTATGCCATAATAAATGAGTTTTGAAAAAATATGTTAAAAAGCTCTTATTATGTTATTTTTATTTTAAATTAGGCATATCAAAATATTTTTGAGGTTTAATTTGTATTTTTGCAAGGCTTTATTAAGGCATTATATGATATTTAGTACAAAAAAAGAAAAGAAATATACTTTTGTAGAAGCGGGAGAAGGACATCCATTGGTGCTGTTGCACGGTTTAATGGGTGGTTTGAGTAATTTCGATAAGATGGTGAATTTCTTTTCGGATAGAGGTTTTAAAGTGTATGTACCTCAATTACCGATTTACGATTTACCGGTACTCAATACCAATCTTACCACGATTGCAAAATATATTATCAAGTTTATAGAAAGTCATATTTCTGAACCGGTAACTATTGTAGGGAATTCAATGGGGGGCCATGTTGGGCTCATCCTATCTCTGGCAAGACCGGATCTGGTGAAAAATCTGGTATTAACAGGAAGTTCCGGTTTATATGAAAGAACATTCGGGGACAGCTTTCCAAGAAAGAATGACAGATCGTATATCAGAAAGAAAACAGAAGAAGTTTTTTATGATCCATCTATCGCTACTGAAGATTTGGTAGACGAGGTTTTTGGAGTGGTTAATGACAGAATGAAAGGTATAAAAACAGTTATGCTCGCCAGAAGTGCCATTAAACACAACATGCTGAATGATCTTCCTAAAATAGTAACCCCCACATGTCTGATCTGGGGAAAACAGGATAATGTTACTCCGCCTGAAGTTGCGGAGGATATGCATAAATTTATTCCCAATTCGGATCTGTTCTGGATTGATAAGTGCGGCCACGCTGCAATGATGGAAAAACCAGATGAGTTCAATGAAATTCTTTACAGCTGGTTAAAAGATAAAGTATAAAATAAATTGAACCATTAAGAGCTTTCTTAATGGTTTGTTTTTCTAAAAAAATATTCAAGAATGGTTATAAAAACGGCAGAATTTGTAAAAAGTAGTGGGAAATGGCAGGAATGCCCTGAACCTACCATGCCCGAATACGCTTTTATAGGAAGATCAAATGTGGGAAAATCGTCATTAATTAATGCGATGATGAATAGGAAAGACCTGGCAAAAACTTCCGGAACTCCGGGAAAAACTCAGCTTATTAATCATTTTATAATAAATGAAAACTGGTATCTTACCGATTTACCGGGATATGGTTATGCTAAAGTTTCAAAAGTGATGAGAAGGGATTTTGAGAAACTGATTAATAATTATATTCTGAACAGAAAGAATCTTGTGAATCTTTTTGTGCTGGTAGATTCAAGACACAGCCCTCAAAAAATAGATCTTGAATTTATTGAATGGTGTGGAGAAAGTGGGGTTCCTTTTTCAATTGTTTTCACGAAAGCAGATAAACTGAAGCCTAATATCGCGATAAAAAATGTAGAAGATTATAAGGTTGAGCTTCATAAGACATGGGAAGATCTTCCGGAACTGTATGTGACCTCAGCAGAAAAGAAAGAAGGATGCGATGAAATCCTGAATTTTATACAAACAACGAATGAGTTTTTAAAAAACAACCACGTTAATTTTGAAGAATAATATAATCTGGAAGATTAAAACTTTCGATGAATTCACGGTTCCTGAACTGTATCAGGTATTAAAGGCCCGTGTTGATGTATTTGTAGTGGAGCAGGATTGTCCTTATCCTGACTTGGATGGATATGACCAGAAAGGAATTCACATCTGGGCTGAGGAAAATGGAGAGGTACTGGCGTATTGCCGGGTTTTTGATAAAGGAATAAAATATAACGAAACTTCTTTTGGAAGGGTGCTTACGACGGAAAAAGCAAGGGGAACGGGCCTGGGAAAACAGCTGATACAATACGCTGTTGAAACCATAGAAAACCGTTTTCATACTTCGGAGATCAGAATTTCAGCGCAGGATTATTTGTTAAAATTCTATGGCGGATTCGGCTTTGAAAGTACCGGAAAAAAATATCTGGAAGACAATATTCCGCATACGGAAATGTTCAGAAAATAAGAAAAGCGAAGATTATCTTCGCTTTTTTTTTTGATATATGGTGAGTGTTTTTTTAGTTTTTACCTGTAATGGCTTTTATAATAATGGGTTCCAGATTGGAAGGTAAATCGGCTGATTTTATCTGATATTTCTTGATTTTCATTTCTTTACACCAATTTTCCCAGTATTCTTTGATCACGGCTTCTTCAAATGGATTTCCTTTTTCAGGGTTGATGCCAAGTACGATGACTTCCAGATTACTTAAATTATCATTAGCTTTCACAAAACCATAATTATTCTTCTCAAAAGTTGCTTTGAAATTTGATGTTGTTAAATTATTTGATTTAATAAGCTTTGAGGTTAAATATGATGTTTTTTTGTCCTGTGAGAACATCGTATCCTTATGATACATATATCCATCGGTCAAAATAAAAAGAATGTTTCTGTGATCATCTTTTACACAATAATCATTGACTTTATTTTTAAAAAATTCCCAGATATCAGAACCTACATATTTTCCGTCTTTGATAGCAGACTGATAGATGTTGGCAGGTAATTCAGCATATTTTTTTTCAACGGTATTGAAATAGGCTTTATTGGTATTCTGGTCGAAAGAAACCTTAAGCTCTTTCGTAAAGTCATTGATTTTGGGATCAGAAGGTTCAGGATTGAAGAAAACCTGCATCTGATCATTATAGGTGATGATCCTTTTTGTTTTGATATGGTTCAGAAATCCTTTCTCGATGGCTTTAATGTATTCTATATCCCTCTGGAAATATTCCATGGTGGGATTGGGATTGGTGTTGGGATCTATTCTATCAGATAAATCGATTAGAATGCTCACATTGATGTTGTTGGAATCAACTTTTGGAGAAGTTATACCACCAGGAGGATCTGCAGTTTCTTTTTTACAACAGGAAACCAAAGATATTATGAGTAATAAATAGACTATATTTTTCATAGGAAATGGGTTATAAGGCAGATAAATAGACTAAATTTTGATTGTCAGAGTTAGCTCCAACGTCTTCCAGATTGGTACTGTATATATCAATACAGCTGTCGATCATGGTTTGTTTTTCGGCTTTTGAAACTGCTATTCTTTCAGCAATAAACGTGACCCAGCCCTGAACATATTCTGAAGCATAAAGTTTGTAATCTTTGGTCGGAATAATCACTCCGTCAATGATGTTTTGAAGCTCTTCAATCCTTCCGCGTGTTTTTATGATGAGTTCTTTAGTGGTTCCAATATTCGCCAGGATTTCCTCAATTTCTTTTTTTAGAACATTAATTTTTTCCAGTAGGAAAAGCACATTTTTCTGTCTGATTTCCTGTTCGTTTTTAATTTTGTCTTTCTCCCGGTGTTCCTTCATCACAAAATCGAAAACCAGTCCCCAGATAATGTACACAATGAATCCAGCGAAAATAATTCCCCAAAACTGATTTTTGGTAAAAGCGATTTTTAGATCGAACGGAGGAGATTCGAAGGTTTTGTTGAGTTCATATAATTTAGACTCAATTTCGTACGCTAAAATAGCATCAAAGATGAAGGTGACGATGAATAGCAATCCCAGTTTGATATAGTTGAGCCGTGTTTTATTTTCTCCAAACATATGGATCAAAAATCCCAAACCTAAGAAAACAGATGGAATAAGGGTGACAAAAGCTCCTTCTATTACCCCTTCGTTCCAGGCTTTGCTGAAGGCCTGCGCATCTAACACACTTTGAATCACCGTGCTTCTTGCATCAAAACTTTTGAAAAACGCGGAATAGGAGGTGGAAATATAAAAGGTAAGCAGATACAGACTGATGGGAACAAGCAGAATGGCACCGATCCAGAATTTTGTGGAAGCTCCTTTTGTTGCTTTTACATTGTACTTTTCAGGATTTCTGGGTAAATCGTTGATCTCTGCTTTTAAGCTTTCAATGGTATTTTGATGATTCTCAATTTCCTTATTTTTATTGATAAGCTGTTCTTCTTTAGTTTCAAGGGAAACGGTGAGCGCTTTAATCTCTGTCTCTCTGTTTTTTTGTTCGTTAACGTAAGATTCTTTGAGTTTTTGCTGCTTTTCCACCATTTCTTTTTCCTCATTCTGGAACTTAGAATACACGGCATCGAGACAGATGAAGAGCGTTGTATGATTTCCATTATTTCTGGAGCTGTCTCTGTAGCCGGATTCATGGTAGGTTCGTTTTCTGGTTTCCTCAGGGGATTCTGCATTGGGATCAACTTCCGGTTTGGAAACTTCCTCTTTTGGAGTTTCAATAGGAATTGATTTTAATTTGAATAAATTTTTAATATTGGTCGTCATGATCAGTTAGTTTTTTAATTCGTACAAAATATCTGTTTTATTTTTTCCGGTTTTCACAGAGGTTATGAGATAATCTACAATGTCTTTTACGTTTTCTTCCAGGAATCCAAACATCAGAACATATTTTTCCATCGCAGCATATTCGTTTGGGGAGACCACTCCATCTGCCCAGATCATTACGGTGAGATCATAGAGATAGTCTATTTTTTCTTCAATCGTCTGGGGAAGGAGTGATTTAAAATTGATGGGATTTAAAAGGATTTCGTCCAGGTTTTTAGGGGATATGCCTCTTTCTTCTGCACATTTATAAAGCATTTTAAGTTCCAGAGCACTGAAATCATCGTCGCAGATGGCCATCTGGTACAGTCTTAAAAAGTGTGCTTTAAGATTTTCGGTAATTTGTATATGTTCCATGATAGGATTAATTTTCTCTTGGGTTTTTAGGATTAATAATGACATCCCGGGAATGGAATCTCGGCTGGGTAGGGTGTACTGTTGTTTCTTCAGGAGTTTCTGTGATTTCTTCCTTTTTTTCTTCGGGTTTTTCAACAAAAGCAATCAGCAGAAAGAGAATTCCGGTAATGATATCCATAGGAATCCAGATACTTTTTCTATAGAGATAAATCGGAAAAACAGGGTTGAAAAGGATAAGGATAAACAGGAAAATCAGACTGAAATAGTATTGCTTAAATCGGACGGCATTATACAAAACGAGTAAAGCACCCATGGAGATCAAGATTCTCAAAATAGTATAATATTCTATAGGAAGTCTGAAAACAGCTGCGAAACAGCAGATCGCACATAGGATAAGAAAAGGCTTCATGGGGATAAGTTTTAAAATCCTGTTTTGAGATTATATTTGTAATTAAAATTATCTTCAGACATAAAAATGAAAATGAAGAAATCAATCAGTGCAATGAAGGCGGGAATAAATGTCCAACAGAATAACAAATACAATAATCCCAATTTATTTTGATTTAAATAAAATCTATGAATGCCTAGTCCACCTAAAAAGAAAGCAAGCAATGCGGCAGTAAATTTTGATTTCATAGGTTTAAACTCTTGATAATATTTCGTTCTTTTTACTTTCAAATTCTTCGATAGAAATGATTCCGTTATCCACTAATCCTTTCAGTTTTTGTAAAACAGCAAAAGGATCTTCAGCTTCTATAAGCTGTGGAGTAGGCTGTGGGGTTTGAAAAGGCTGTGTTATTATTGGAGTGGCATTATTTACTGTAACTCCACCTGCTGATGCTCTTCTGACCTCAAGATCTTTTTCTCTTCTTACTCCTCTCATTTTCTCTTCAATTTCCTGGGCAAACTGGTAAAGTTTTCTAGCTTGGGCTTTTGGAAGATAATCCATCATATTTGAGTAATTGCCTACGGTCTTCATCGTGAAAGTAGCTCCTAAAATCCCTTCTTTAATGTGACAATCTGCAATATCTACCCAATTATAGTCCTGAAAGTCCATAGAAAGTCCAAAGTTTTTAGGTCTGCAGAAAATAATTCTTCTGTTGGTAAGTGCTATACAGTCTGGAGAAAAATTGATAGCAGGTTTTTTTTGAACTGCTATATATTCTACGAACTCCTGAGATGTTATAAGGTCATTAATTCTCTCTAAAAGCTTTTCAACGGCTTTTGGATCTTGCTCTTCGTTTAAAAATTTCTTTAAATTCATTGTTATTTTGTTTTAATTATTTTACATCTTTGTAATAGACATACCCAACCTTTCCGCTTTTTTTCACCTGTACTTTATACCAGGAACCTTGTTTGGATAACTGCTTTAATTCTGTGTTTTTTGGAACGGTTTCTAGTACTTTAGCGTTTAGAAAAGGCTCTTTATAGATCTTGGTAACAGCAACCCCAGCAAAATACCGGTTGTTGGTATTGATGTTGATTTCATCAATCCGGATTTTCGGAGAACCATAAGACTTGCTTTTTTTAGTGTAGTGGGTATTTGAAGAGGCTTTAGATTTATTTTTCTTTGAGGATGATTTCTTTCCAGAACCACCACTGCATGCACCACAGCTTCCCCCGGAAGAGCAATGAGCACAGCCTGTGCAATTGGAACAGGCGCTGCAGGGTGTAGAACCGGTACATCTTCTGCCATGATGTGAACTTTCAGAATCAGAAAGACTGAAAGAGACAGCCGTTAATGTACCGATGCATAGAATGAGTATAGAAATGAACGTTTTCATGGTATTACTTTAAATTATCTGTTGGTTTTCAATGGTTATTAAGTTTGATTAGTTATAGTTTTCTAAGGTTTTATGGAGCTCTTCTTTGAAATTGTATATTTCATCCAGATTATTCAGGAGTACTTTTTCGCCGGCTTCTTTCCCGTTGTGGAATGTTTCTAAATATTTATTGGTCGTATTAAAATGGAAACGGCAAAGAGGTTTTCTGTTGTTATCATCCAATAAAACTCCGAAATAGGATAGAGTATCCCTGTGGGCAATTCTTGCAGAAGGTATTTTCTCTCTCAAAATCGCTTTGACAATCTGGAAGGCCTCCAGTTCTTCTTCGGTAGTTACAATTTTAGAATCATTATTTTCATCAATAGGCTGTGCTGGTTTTACCCCGTCCTCCTGTTTTTCAATCTGTTCATTGATGCTTAAAGCAGATTTCAGCCTGAAACTAATCGATTCGTTGATGGAAGTGGTCAAAGCTTTTTTGGTGTATTCTTTAAAAGAAACCATTCTGTTGGAAGTCATTGGTTTTTCAAAAAATTTGCTGACCAATAATTTAACGAGTTCGTCGGAAGGAGTTTCAATTTCTTTTTCAAATTCTTTCCTGATCGCTTTGATGTATTTTAAAGCTTCGGCAGAATCTAAAATACTTTCAAGATTGTAATCTTTCTTGGTGAAACTTTCCAGAATTTTGATCGAACTGTCCTTTAAATCTTCAATATCGATGGTAAAAAATGGCTTTTCGTCCATAATATTGGGTTTTTCCAAATCAGTGTAGAAATTATAGACGATCCCGTTAGTCAGTACACCAAATCTTGTTTTTGAAACATGATAATACCGATGAAGCTGGGAATTGTGGGCATCGGCATTTTCTTTCCAGTGCTTACATTCTATAATAAAAATAGGCTCGTCATTGTGTTTAATTACGTAATCTACTTTCTCGCCTTTTTTCGTTCCGATGTCGCAGATATGTTCCGGAATAACTTCCGTCGGATTAAAGATATCGTACCCTAAAATCTGTATAAAAGGCATTACAAAAGCATTTTTTGTAGCCTCTTCCGTGCTGATCTGGTCTTTCAGGCCGATTACTTTCTGATGTAACTGTTCAAGTTTAATTTTGAGATCCATAGTATTGTTTTTTAAAGGGTTTCGTCAACGATTTCAGCTGTAGGAGCATTTTTTTTCACAGATAAAATCCCGACTTCCATGGAAGATTTAGAGCTGTAATATTGGCTTTTACCAATGATTTCCCCGTTTCTTGCTTTTAATACAAAGTAATCCTTATCGTTCTTGGCAACTCTTCGGTCGTATCTTGAGTCCTCCTGAGAATTGATCTTCACAGATTCAATACCCTTTAGGCAAGATGCTTTCTGAACATAGCCTTCGCTTGTTAAAATAATTTCACCATTTCCGGCTTCTAGATTAAATTGATACTCGTTGTTGACTCTTTTTGTGATAACAAATTTTTCCATGGTTCTTAATTTTTACATCCGTTTTTGTCGCATGTTATTTTGTCATTTGTATTTACCCAATGATCAGAATGAACATTCGTGTTGGTACCGCAACCTGTAGTTCCTCCTTTTTGTCCTTTGTGAATAATGTTTGTTGGAGTGTGTTTTACATTCATAATAAAATTTTTAAATGATTAATTGGGTCAAAAGTATATGGATTAAAAAAACTTTCATTATGGAAAACCATAAAACGAGATTATTTAATAAAAAACCCTCTCAGATATTCTGAAAGGGTTAATCGTTATATTTATTTTATAAATAAATTTATATTATACCAATGTCTTTGCACATTACAATCATTTCAATATTATTTTTAACATTAAGATTTTCACGAAGTTCATTTAATCTTTTTTCTATAGAGCTTATACTATCTGGTGTTATTCCATTTTCTTTAAAATACTCTCTGATTTTGCTTTGCTTCCATCCTTTGGCAAGAAGTTCAATTAATAAAACATCATACTCTGTAAATTCTATAGAAGTATTACGGATAGCATTCAAGATTTCTTGGGGAATAACTATTTCGTTTTTAAAAACTTTTTTTATGGTATTTTTCAGGTCCTTTCCGTCATTTCTTCCTTTACTTACAAAACCATTTATTTCCTGTACTTTAAAAAGGTCATCGATGATTTTTGGCCTTTTTTCTATGGAAAAAGCAATAATTTTTAATCGTGGATTAATTTTCTTTACTTCATTTATTAATTCTTGGCCAGAGTATATTTTTTGTTCTATGTTATCTTTATCAAAGGATAAATCTGTAATTAATAAATCATACGGAATATTATCTGCGTTAGCAGTTTTTACTTTATGTAATGCATCGTCACAATAACTTACAAAATCAAAATTTTGAATTTGTAATTCTGTAAGAGTATTTACAACTCCTAGGTTTCTGACCTCGTGATCTTCGGCGATAAGGACTTTTTTAAACATATTTTGAGTTTATTGGAATAATTATATTAATGATTAACCCACCTTTAGGATTTTGTTCAAAAGTAATATCTCCTCCAATTGTATCAATACGGTTTTCCATATTATGAATTCCTGCTCCTTTTTGTTTTTTTAAATCTTTAATCCCTGTACCATTATCTATGTATTTTATTTTTAGGCTATTGTCATTTTTTTCAAATTTTAAAGAAACTAATTTTGCATGACTGTGTTTTTTCATATTAATAAGAAGTTCCCGTATAATGTAATAAAGTTCCAGTTGTATATTTTGAGATATTTTTGCCCAAACGTCTTCTTTATAACCAACTATCAAAACTTTTTGATTGGGAGACGAGTAAGAAGATATCATATTACTAAAGCGCAAAGAGAAGTCTTTTTCAACAAAATTATCGTGAGCAATGTCTCTAGATTCTTCATACATTTTTTCAATACCATTAAGAATTCTTGTTTTATCCATCTCTTGGTTATTTTGCACATCTATCATCATGTGATACAATCCGTTGGCAACCACGTCATGGACTTTTTTCGACATTTTAAGCTGGGTATTTTTGACTTCGAGTTCTTTTTCTTGTTCAAGTCTTTTTTTTCTTTTTCTGTACCAAAATCCTCCACTAACTAAGAGGATAGATAAAGTTAATAAGCCAAAATTCTTTTTTAAACTGTCAGCTTTTAGTGTTTCATTTTCTGCTCTCTTTCCTTCTAAGTCATAACGGACCACTGCAAATTGCTTTTTAGCTTTGTTTCGTGCTGTTTGAACACTGTCGTTTATGATGTTGAATTTTTGAAAATTGGTCAAATAATTCTTAGTATCTAAAGTTATTATTTTTTGTAATGCTAAGATTTGATCATCAGAGCTTTTATTATGAGTTGCAGCTTTAAGCATTTCTTTTGCAAAAAACAAAGATTGATTTCTATCTTTATCTAAAAAATATTCAGATAAAGTTTCATAGCTTGAGTTCTCACCCCAATCATCTTTAATTAGTTTTCTTATTTTTAACGATTTATAAAGTTCAGGTAAAGGATCGTAGGCTTTATTATCGAGATATTTAGCTTTTGCTAGGTTATTTAACACTCTGGAATATAATAAACTATCTTTAGTAAGTATGGCTTTTTCTAGATACTGTTTTGCTACTTTAAACTTTTTTAAAGTTATTAATAAATCTCCGATATTATTATAATATACATTTTTGTTTAGGCTGTCATTAGCATATTTTATGGTTTTAAAATAATAATTAAGGGCATCTTCATAATTCTTTAGAAAATGTGAAGCAATAGCCATATTATTATAATTTGAGGCTAAGACCCTTCTTGAAATACTATCCTTTTCTTGTTTTAGAAATTTATTTGCTTCCAGTGAAGTTTCTATTCCTCCATAAAAATCTCCCTTTTGAGTTTGAATAATTGCCATATTGACTAACGATCTAGCTGTATTTACTGAATCATTTATTTTAAGATATTCATTTTTGGCGAGGTTATAGTAATAAAACGCGGAATCGGGTGATTTTGAATCCCTACATATTATTGCCTTATTAAAATAGAAATCAATATTATGGTCACTGTCTATATTATGCTGCTTTTTACAAGAAAAAAAGAGTAGAAATATGATAAAGAATAATGAAATTTTCATTTTATTTAGTTTTTTTGTGCAAAGTAAAGAAAAGGACAGATTTATACAACCTGTCCTTTTTATTAATTTATGGGTTTGGACTTGGTGGTGTTTGTCCTGAATTTCCACCTACGGGACCACCGTTTCCGTCTCCTCCCGTATCTCCGCCTTCTCCCGGATCTATACCGCTTCCCGGAATTCCGCTTTGCACGGTTACCGGATTAGGGTTATTGTCACTTGTTGTTGTATTTGCGTTATTATTTGGGAATGCTAAACCTAGTAGCATTAATATAAACTGGATCATTTCCTTAAAATTTTGAAGTTTTTAGACTGTTTTTCTTCCTCTCATGATTTTTCGATCACGAGTTGTACACGTTTAAAATTTCGAAGCGCTTCTAATTTTTTTGGGAAGTGAACCTTCAAAAACGGAGGAGAAACATCTGCTTCCCAACCCGGAGTTTTCCTCCGTTTTATCTGGTGATTTTGAAATCAGCTTTTTTGAATTTGTTTTTTTTATTGTTTGTTTCTTGCTGATCTCTGAGGACAAAGTAAAGACAGAAATAGGTGTCATTCCTAGACAGAGGAAGGACAGTGAGAGGAAGATAAATTGCTGATTTTTACGGAAATCCGTAATGCGGTTGTCTAAGTTTTGTCTAATTTAGACACCAATAATCCCTTTATACTAATTCCATGTTTGATAAGAAGAAATTGTTGCTGAAAAAAGCATACGAAAAAGCAAAAAAAGAACTCAATAGAGTTGATCCCAGTGATATTTCTGTTTTAAGTTACCTAACCTTAAAACTAGAAGAGAGATTTGATTTGGTTAAGGATGTAAGAACCTTTGTGAGGTATCATAAAAGACTTATAAGAGAGAATAGGGATTATGAAATTGATGAAATTACACTGGATCAATTAAGTTGGTATGTGGAGTATGATAATTTTGAAGCTTTTTGTGAGAATGCGGTGATTGAGAAAGATACCGGAGAAACGAAAATAGAACTTAAAATAAATCAGGATGAAGATTCCCTTTCCGAGAGACTTTCGAAAATAATTATCAACATTACCAATCAGCCTATTTTTAATGTACCGCAATTAGCAAAAAATGGGATGGGAATTGGAGCTATGATACTGACTTTAGCATTTGGGTTAAGTTATCAAGGAGGAAAATTCGGTGATGATAAATATATGTATTGGAATGGAGAAGAATATGTAAGTACGAATAATACGTTTGTTAACCCCAATTCTGATGTAGTCGCAATGGACAAAAACATACTTACCAATTTTAAGAAAATTTTGAGACCGGATACTTTGACTATAGAGAATGCGGTAGGAAAGACATGGTATTCAAAATGTAACAATAAGGTAGAGTTCTTTACAATGGATGGAAAAAATCCTGAAAATGGAAAAGAATTAAAAATAGTTAGCGAGCATATGGTAGATTTATATGCTGGAGTAGAATAGAGATACTTTTTTAAAACACTTTAAACCAAAAAAAAAGCGAAGATCATTCTTCGCTTTTTGTATTATTCTGAATCTGCGGTCAGCATTCCCAGTTCTCCGAAATGTTTTTTGAACTTCTGGATCTTAGGGCCTACTACGGCGCTGCAGTAAGGCTGTGTAGGATTAACGTTGTAATATCCCTGGTGGTATTGTTCTGCCGGCCAGAATTTTTCGAATTGGGTTAATTCTGTTACATAAGTTCCCGGCCATCTTCCTGAGGCTTCAGAAGTTTTTATGGCTTCAATCGCTTTTTGCTTTTCGGCTTCATCTTTATAGTAAATTACGGAGCGATATTGTGTTCCGATGTCATTACCCTGTCTGTTGAGCTGGGTAGGATCGTGAAGGAAGAAAAATACATCCATCAATTGTTCATAAGAGATAATTGCAGGATCATACGTGATCTGTACCACTTCGGCATGTCCGGTTTCTCCTGTGCATACCTCTTCATAGGTTGGTTGGTTTTTATGGCCTCCGGAATATCCGGAAATGGCAGATTCTACCCCTTTCAGCATATTGAAACAGCTTTCCACACACCAGAAACATCCGCCTCCGAAAGTGATCTGTTCTAAATTATTTTTATCCATTGTAGATTGATTATTTTATGGGTTCGGTTTTATTCTTATCCGCGATGGAATGAGTGAAAAAAACTAATCAAAAATAGGAAAAACTTTTACAATTGTAGACACTAATAACACAAATAGATATCACAAATAACAAACAAAAAAGCACCCTTAAAAGGATGCTCCGTATGTTTAAAATAGCTTTCAATTATTTTTCCCAAACCAATGCACTTGCTCCAAGAATGGCAGCATCCGCTTCGTCCAGCTCACTGAAAACTAATTTCACTTTATTTCTGAAAATAGGAAGAAGATTTCTTTCCATATGAAGTTTTGTAGGCTTTAAGATAAATTCTCCCGCCTTAATAACACCGCCAAATAGAAGAATGGCTTCAGGAGAGGAGAACATGACAAAATTAGCCAATGCTTCCCCTAATTTCTGTCCTGTATATCTGAATACCTCAATTGCGATAGGATCGCCTTTCAGAGCGCATTCATGTACTGTTTTAGAATTGATGGATTCCTCGGTATACTGACTTAGCATAGATTCCGGAAATTCTGCCCTCATTTTCTTTGCGGTGATGGCAATTCCGGTTGCGGAAGCATACGCTTCCAGGCTTCCTTCAGAACCGGTACTCCAGTGTTTTCTTCCGCCGGGTTTTACAATAGTATGGCCTAATTCTCCGGCAAAACCGTCATGCCCGTAGATTAAACTTCCGTTAGAAATAATTCCGCTGCCTACTCCTGTTCCCAGGGTAATCATGATAAAATCTTTCATCCCGCGTGCGGCACCGAAAAGCATTTCGCCAAGAGCTGCTGCATTGGCGTCATTGGTAATGGTACACGGCAGATTGAATTTGGCCTTCATCATTTCACTGAAAGGCACCAAGCCTTTCCATGGCAAATTAGGAGCCTGTTCGATGGTTCCTTTGTAATAGTTGGCATTCGGAGCACCGACACCGATTCCGTCAAAGTTTTTCTCTGTACCGTATTTTTCGATCAGTGGATGTACTTTGTTATATAAAGCGTCGATAAAATCCTCAACCTTCTCGTATTCATCGGTCCTTAGGTTTCCTTTTTCAAGGACTTCCCCGCGGTGATTTACAACTCCGAACTTTGTATTAGTTCCGCCAATATCAATGCCTAGGGCAACGTGTTTTGATAAATCTATTAATGACATTTCTACTTTTAAATTCTAAAAGGTTAAAAGTATAAAAAAGATTGTATTAATAGATTATTAACTCAATATTTCTTAAAAAAAATTTAGACTGCTTTTACAGATTTCTTTTTTCTTCTTCCCCACCAGATCATGAAACCGGTGACAGGTAATGAAGCGCATATAAGACTGACAATGAAGGCAATAATTTTTGTAGGAAGTCCCAGAATTGATCCTACATGAATATCATAATTGGCTCCCACTGCTTTTTCACCGAAATTTTTGTCCTTAGGATCATGAGTGTGAAGCAGTTCTCCCGAGTTCTCATCAAAAATAAGACTGCTGCTTTTATGATAAGAGTAGGAAAGATGCTTTACATAGACTTCAAAATTGGGATGCTCATGATCATCCATATGTTCGTGGCCAAGATCGATCGCAAAACCAAAAGAATCCGGGTATTTTAGCTGAACCGTATTGATGATTTTATCCAGGGTTCCTTCCGTTCTCAGTTCGATCGGAGCTTTTGTTTTGATCGAGGAAAAATCAGGATATTTGGTCTCGCCACCGGAGAAAATAACATAGATTGCAGATTGAACGATGAAGAAAGCATAAAAAAGACCCGTGATAGAAAAGATTAAAGCAAAAATAGAAGCATAGAACCCTAATACATTATGAAGGTCATAGTTTTTTCTTTTCCAGCTTTTGATATTCTTCCATTTGAAAGAGAAACGCTGTTTTCTTGCGGCTCTATTCTTAGGCCACCATAAAACGATTCCTGAGATCAGCATAATAATGAAGATGATTACCGGAATTCCCACTACATACGTTCCCCATTCCTGTTTTAAAAGATAACTCCAGTGGATCATCTTTACAATCTGGAAAAAGCCGTTTTTCTCATCATATGTCCTTAACACTTTTCCGTTGTAAGGGTTTACATACGCCACTTTATAGATAGGAAATTCATCAAAATAATTCCAGCCGTCTTTATTGTGCTCATACCAGTAGAATTGATACGACATTGTTTTGTCGATAGGAACATTCACCCAATGAATGGGATATTTTTCTTTTACCTGCTCATCAACGGATTTTTCCAATACTCTGATAGGAAGAACCTGTTTCTGGGCAATATGCTGTTCGTTGTGGTAGATGACATCCTTACGGGTGATATTTTCAATTTCATCCTTAAAAACATACAGGGCTCCGGTAATGGAAATAATGAAAATTAAAAATCCGATCCCCAAACCAAACCACAAATGCAGTTTTGCTGACCATTTTTTAAAAAAACCAGGCTTCTTTTTATGATGTTTTTTCTTCATATCGTAATGGAAAGTCTCGCAAATATATGCTTTACTTTTTTTATTTAGTTTAATTAAAATTTATATTCAATCATGAAAGTTCCCCTCATCCCTAAAGAGTTGGTGAAGTCACTGTCTCTAGCAGACCACCAGGCAATGGCAGGCTGATAGGCCGTATTGAAAAGATTTTCAATACCTAAGGAAAGTTTCCAGTTGTGGGTAACCTCATAGCTTGATTTCAGGTTGAAAATGGTGTAATCAGGAACGAATCCTTCACCGTATGCATACAGTCCGGTTTTTGGGTTGGGATCAAAACGGTCCTGTTTAAAAGCATGAAGCATATCCAAACCGAACGACAGCGATGAGGTGGGCCTTACCTGAACATACGCAAGGACTTTCGGTGCAGAAATTCTGCTGTTATTGATTTTGGCTGAATAATCACCATCGTTTTTTACAGAAGTAATCCCTTCGATCCAGCTGTAGCTTCCTCCGAAATTGAACCATTTTGCAGGCGTGAAATGTAGAAATCCTTCCACTCCATAGACTACTTCAGGGGATCTTTGAATCGTTAAAGGCCTGTCCGCACTCTGAACGAATGATGCCCCCAGTTTTGAACTGCTTACATAAGAAGTAATTTCATAATTGATCCATTTTGAAATCTGTCCTGTGGCTCCAAATTCGTAGTTGTTGACAATAATCGGCTTGGTTTCTAAATTCTGAATGGTTCCCTGCGTTGAGGTTCTTAAAATTCTTCCGAGTTCATTGATCGAGTAGGATTGTGAAAAGCTTCCGAAAAGATTGATATAGTTTTCAATATTGTAACGGACTCCAATGTTTCCTACTAAGGCATTATATTTTAGTTTTCCTCCGGTTACAAAAATACTCTGGGTAAAAGTACCGTCATTTTTGATGGAAGAAAGCGTATTGAAATCTCCGACATTCACACTCATATTTTCATAGCGCAATCCTCCTTTGATCGTTAATTTTTTTAATAGATCAATTTTCACCAACAGGAAAGGAGCAATGTTGGTCATATTCATATCCGGCGTCCAGTAACGGCCGTCTTCGAGCTTTTGTACAGTCTGGTCATTCAGGACATCAAGACCATAGATCACTTCTCCCTGAGAATTCTTTCCACTCCACAATTGAGTGTCAAAATTGGCTCTTGCCCCATATTTTTTTGAAATAACGTTGGACTGTCCTCCGTTTAAGAACGTATCGCTGTATCCGTAAACGGTTCTGAAATCCTGATAATAGGTGTTTACATTTAAAGCTGTGGTTCCCCAGAATAAGTTTTTATGATCATAACTTAGTTTGATATTATGATTTCTGGGAGTTCCCTGGGGTGTGGTTTCAAGGTTTTTCCCGACTCCTTCTCCAATGGTTGGGGTAATGCCGTATTTTCCTGTTTTTAACCCTAAATTTAAATCAGATCTGGAAGCATATCCAATATAAGATGCTTCAATTCTCTGATCATTGTTGATCGTATATCCCACTTTCAGCATTCCGTTATAATTATCCATTTTTGCGGGGCTGTACGTAGGACTCAGGTTAATTCCATCTGCATCTTTCATGTAGCCTGTTCTTTCATAGGCCATAGACACCACATAATCAAACCTATTGATCTTTCCGGATAGAAGCTGGCTTGCTCTGAAACCTAACGTTCCGCCGTAAGGCTGTGCCGTCAGTCCAAATTGAGAAATTCCGGATATTTTCTGATCGGTTTTGCTCCTTTTGGTGATGTAGTTGATGATTCCTCCGTCGGCTCCGTTTCCGTAAATTGAGGAAGCTCCTTTGATCACTTCTATTCTTTCAATCACTGAAGGATCAATCGTCCTTAAGTCTCTGGCTCCGTTTCTAAGCGGTGTCGACTGGGGAACACCGTCAATAAGTACCAACACTTGTCGGCCTCTTAACGTCTGTCCTGTGTTGGAAGTCTGCCCTGAGTTAGTTCCTAAACTGGGAACGGTATATTGCAGGATGCTGGTGATATCAGAATTCACGGTCAGCTGAGACTGTATCTGCTTTTCGTTAACGACGGTTACAGAACCGGGTATTTCTTTTATATTTTCTTTTTTCCGGGAAGCGGTCATGATGACTTCGTCAACATTTTGGGCCTGTAATGTATCTTTAATTTGAGCAAAAACAGTTGTCGTTCCCAGACAGGCTGCTGATAGAAGCACTTTTCTCATGATATTTTCTTTCCTTGTTTTTTTCTTTTTCCCCACCATACCAGAAATCCGGTCACAGGAAGTGAAGTGCAGATGAGTCCTGCGATGAACCAAATAATTTTTCCAAACAGCCCGAAATAGGACCCGGTATGAATGTCATAGTTGGCGTTGGCATATTTTTCTGCGTTGCTTAATTGTTGATGAGGTTTGTCAGACAGTAGTTTTCCCGAGTATTTATCAAAGACGATTTGGTTTCTTTCACTGAATCGGCCTTCTTTTCCATAGACGAGCACCGGAATATTTTTTAATTCTTTTCCTTTTTTATTTTTTCCGTTTAAAGAAATTCTGAAACTTGAAGAAGATGAATAACGTTTTCTTGTTTCCCGAGCGCTGAGGTCAAAAACTGAGGTGTTTTTTGCGAGAAGAGAGTCCGGAGACTTGATTTCTTTTTCCTTCGGAAGCTCTAAAGATCCTGATAATGCGAAATTAAAGACGTTTTTCACATAAGGATACGTAAAGTAAATTCCTGTTATACTCATTAGCAGGGCAATGAATGAAGCATAAAATCCTAGGACATTATGAAGATCATAATTTTTACGCTTCCAGGTTTTTATATTTTTCCAATTAAACCAGAAACGTCCTTTTCTTGCTTTCTTATTGTGTGGCCACCATAAAATGATTCCTGTGATGAGCATGATAATAAAAAGAACTACTGGAATTCCCACCACATAGGGTCCCCACGTAGAATTCAGCAAAAGGCTCCAGTGAATGTATTTTACAATGTTGAAGAAGTCATACTTTTCATTATAAACAGCCAGAATTTTCCCTGTATATTGGTTGACATATACCAGCTTGTTGATTTTTACTTCATCAAAATAATTCCAGCCTTTTTTATTTTTTTCATAATAAGAAAACTTATACGACTTGTTTTTATCGAGAGGAATTTCAACAGCACTTACCGGATATTTTTCATTAATTTCTAAGGTTAACTTTTCCTTTAGTACGTTAATAGAAAGTGGTGTACCAGTAGTTTCTTTTACATAAATAGCTTCTTTTCGAAGGCTGTTCTGTATTTCATCCTTAAAAACGTAAAGCGTACCGGTCAGAGAAACAATAAAAACAATCAAACCAACGGACAAACCAAACCACAAATGCAGTTTGGCAGACCATTTTTTCGTTGAAGAAATTTTCTTTTTAGGGTGATGCTTTTTCCTCATAGTAAAAAGTTAACCCGCTGTGGGGTTAACTTTATGTATTTAAAATTTATATCCTATTGATACTCTGAAGTTTCTTGGAGCTTCTGCCTGGTAATAGTAACCGCCTTTTTGCGTGCCATCTGCCATCGTGAAGTTGATACTGCTTCCGCTGTATAGATATCTGTCGAAAAGGTTGAATACATTAAGTCCTACTCTAAACTTGGTGTTTTCCCAGGAAAGACCAGCGTCAAACTTTACATAATCATTCATTTGTAAAGGGGCATTAGTGCTTCCCCAGTTCCAGCTGCTTCTTCCTCCCAGATAAGTTCCACCGAAGCTCAATCCAAAGCCTTCAAGGTCACCTTCTGTGAAGGTATAATTTAACCATCCGTTAACCGTATGTTTTGCATATCCCGGAACCTTATCTCCTTTGTTGCTTAAAGCAGTTGTTTCTGTAAATTTGTTTTCAGTAAAAGCATAATTGAAAATAGCATTAAATCCTCTCGTAATTTCTCCTTTAAGATCAAATTCTGCCCCCTGAACTCTGGTTTTCCCAAGAAGGATAGAATACATGCCGCTTGCGTTATCTGGGCTGGGATCCCTGTCAATAGCATTATTTTTATTAATATTATAAAGAGATAATGTAGTATTCCATTTTCCGTTAAACCAATCTTTTTTAACTCCTACTTCTACATTGTTTCCTGTAATCGGTTTTGCCGTTGTACCATCTCTAAAAAGACCTGATTGCGGTGAAAATGCCTGATCATACAAAGCATAGGCAGACATATTTTCATTAATTGAATAGCTCAGTCCAACACGGGGGGTAATTCTGCTGGCCTCCGTTTTGGTACCGTAGCTATTTTCTTTTACATTGGTATAACGGGCAGCAAGTGTTAATCTTAATGCATCATCTAAGAATCCTAATTCATCCTGAAGATAAAGACCGGTATAGTTTTGCTCAATAGTTCCGTATGGTGTGGCTCTTTCTAAAAGGGATTTTCCATCTGTATTAAAATGAGGATAATTAGCCGCCGGTTGAAAAGAAGTTGCATTCAGATTAAAAGGATTTGCTGCGGTATCTAAAGGTCCACTTTTGCTCCAGTCAGCAAGATATTTTTTAGATCCCATGTCGAGCCCGGCTAATATTCTGTGAGAAACAGATCCTGTTTTTACGTAACCATTTAAAAATGCCTGTCCAAACTTCATAACATTACTGGCTTCCCAAAAATTGAGATTTCTGATGAATTGAGTGTCAGAAATGAAATTTCCCGGCCAGATATCGCTACCCATTGTATATTCATTCACATAGGATAACTGTGTGGTTAACTTCCAATTATCATTGAACTTATGCTGTAAATTTACATTCACGGTATTGTTCGTCACTTTGGTAGGATCAATACCCGGATCGGTAACGGTATATTCTACCGGCTTGGTACCGTATCCTGCAAAACCGTACACATAGGCAGATCCTACTTCAGACATTTTAGCTTTTTGGTAGATATATTCCGCTGTTAAAGTCGTGTTATCAGAAAGTTTTACTTTTAGGGAAGGATTGATGATGTATCGGTCATTGAATTCATAATCTCTGAAACTGTTTTTGTTTTGAGCCATTAAATTCAGTCTGAAAGCCACTTTATCCGTGATTTTAGTATCTATATCCGCTTCACCTCTGTACATGTTGAAACTTCCAAGGGTTACTCTTGCACTTCCGTTTAAGGCATTTCCGGTAGGTTTTTTTGTTACAATATTGTAAATACCACTCGGTTCACCATTAGACATTAAGAATCCTGAAGGTCCTTTGATGAATTCAATATGGTCTACAAAACTCATATCTTCACTTAATGGTCCCCAGTTGGATGTTACATTCACCCCGTTCATGAAAGCGGCAGCTCTGGATCCTCTCATATTCACTCTCGTGTACATATCTCCCCAGTGCTCCAGTCTTTGTGCTCCGGCAACGTTTCTTAAAACCCCGTCACTTAATGTTGTCACCTGCTGATCTTCTAATGCCCTGCCGGTAATAATGGAAATGTTCTGAGGGATTTTAATAAGATCTTCATCAAGACGCAGGGAAGATGACCCCTGTTTTTCTACATATTTCTTATAATATTTTCCGTTGACAATAACTTCTTCAATATCATTTGATTTAATACTATCCTTTTGCTGAGCAAAGGTTAGAACAGAACCCAACAATGAGGCGCAGATCAGTACATTTTTCATGAAAACTAAATTTCTGCAAATATATTGTTTTTAATTATTCTAAATAAATAATAAGATTGATATTTATCATAAAAATGCTATACGTTGAATAACAAAAAACCGCTTCAAACATGTTGAAGCGGTTTTCATTGTATTATTAATTATTTTTTTATGCAGGAATTTCTCCTTTGTATAAAAATGATATAATTTCTTTGTTCATTTTATCCACCATTTCACTGAATAGGTGGAAAGATTCTTGTTTGTAGATAACAAGCGGATCTTTCTGCTCGTAAACAGCTCCTTGTGAAGATTTTCTCAAATCATCCATTTCACGAAGGTGAAGTTTCCAGTTTTCATCAATGATAGAAAGGGTAATATTTTTTTCAAAATCATTGATTAAGCTTTCGCAATGCGTTTCATAAGCCTGCTGCAGATCTGTAACAATAGTCATTGTTTTGTGTCCGTCCGTGAAAGGAACCTGAATCATCTTAAACATAGAACCTTGATTTTGGAATACATTCTCAATAATAGGGAATGATTTTTCCTTTAATAAGTTCAGTTTCATCTGATAATCTTCCTGTGCTGCCTTGAAAAGGATGTTGGTAAGATCCGGAATCTGCTTATTACTGAAATCACTTTCAGAAATAGGAGAAGCCATCGTGAAATTCTTGATTACTTCGAATTCAAAATCTTTAAAGCTGCCATTAGCTTTTCCTTTAGCAACAATAGAGTTGGAAACATCAAAGATCATATTGGTGATATCATACTTTAAATGGTCTCCGAACAAAGCATTCTTTCTTCTTTTATAGATTACATCACGCTGCTTGTTCATTACATCATCATACTCAAGAAGTCTCTTTCTGATTCCGAAGTTGTTTTCCTCTACTTTTTTCTGCGCTCTTTCAATAGACTTACTGATCATAGAGTGCTGAATAACTTCACCCTCTTTATGACCCATTCTGTCCATCATTTTAGCAATTCTTTCAGAACCGAATAAACGCATCAGGTTATCTTCCAGAGATACATAGAACTGTGAACTTCCAGGATCTCCCTGACGTCCCGCTCTACCTCTAAGCTGCCTGTCAACACGTCTTGAATCGTGTCTTTCAGTACCAATAATTGCTAAACCTCCTGCTTCTTTTACTTCTTTAGAAAGTTTGATATCGGTACCACGACCTGCCATGTTGGTCGCAATAGTTACGACTCCCGGCTGTCCTGCTCCGGCAACGATTTCCGCTTCCTTTTTGTGAAGTTTCGCGTTCAATACCTGGTGTGGAATCTTTCTTAACTGAAGTGCTTTTGACAATAACTGAGAAATCTCAACAGAAGTTGTTCCTACAAGAACCGGTCTTCTGGCTGCGGTTAACTTCTCGATTTCTTCAATAACGGCGTTATATTTTTCTCTGTTAGTTTTGAAAACTAAATCTTGTTTGTCATTTCTTAAAATAGTACGGTTGGTAGGAATTACCACTACATCTAATTTATAGATTTCCCAAAGCTCTCCAGCTTCAGTTTCAGCAGTACCCGTCATCCCCGCAAGCTTGTTGTACATACGGAAGTAGTTCTGAAGCGTTACTGTTGCAAAAGTCTGCGTTGCCGCTTCAATTTTCACATTTTCTTTCGCTTCAATAGCCTGGTGCAGACCGTCAGAATAACGACGTCCTTCCATGATACGTCCCGTTTGCTCATCAACGATTTTTACTTCACCGTCAATTACTACATACTCATCATCTTTTTCAAATAGAGTGTAAGCTTTCAGCAATTGGCTTAACGTGTGGATACGCTCAGATTTTTCTGCAAAATCAGAGAATAGTCTCTCTTTCTGCTCAAATTCTTCTTCTTTCGTTAAATTTTTAGCCTCAAGTTCAGCAATTTCGCTTCCAATGTCCTGAAGAACGAAGAAGTTGTGGTCTTCGTTACCCTGAGACATATACTCAACTCCTTTATCCGTTAGATCAACCTGATTGTTTTTCTCTTCGATCACAAAGTAAAGATCTTTGTCAACGATTGGCATATCACGGTTGTTATCCTGCATGTACTGAGCTTCTACCTTCTGAAGGAGTGCTCTGTTTCCGCTTTCTGATAAGAATTTGATTAATTGTCTGTTTTTTGGAAGACCTCTGTACGCCTGAAGCAATTTGAATCCACCTTCTTTAGTATTTCCGGCAGCAATTAATTTCTTAGCTTCATTAAAGATCGTAGAAACCGTTTTTTTCTGAACTTCAACAATTCTGTCAATAGAAGGCTTAAGAACGTCATATTCCTGTCTGTCTCCCTGTGGAACCGGCCCGGAAATAATCAATGGTGTTCTTGCATCATCTACTAAAACAGAGTCAACCTCATCTACAATGGCAAAGTTTAATTCTCTTTGTACCAATTCTGAAGGCGAAGTCACCATGTTGTCTCTCAGATAATCGAAACCGAATTCATTATTCGTTCCGTAAGTGATATCCGAGTTGTATGCTTTTCTTCTTCCGTCTGAGTTCGGCTGGTGGTTATCGATACAATCGATAGACATTCCGTGGAACTGGTACAATGGTCCCATCCACGCGGAGTCCCTTTTAGCAAGGTAGTCATTCACCGTTACCACGTGAACCCCTCTTTCAGGAAGTGCATTTAAATAAATAGGTAATGTTCCTACCAAGGTTTTACCTTCACCGGTTGCCATTTCGGCAATTTTACCGCTGTGAAGAATAACCCCTCCAATAAACTGAACATCATAATGGACCATATCCCAAACCACAGGAGTTCCGGCAGCGTCCCAAGAGCTTTTCCAAACAGCTTGATCTCCCTGAATTTCAACGAAGTCTTTATTCGAAGCAAGTTGTCTGTCCCAATCTGTGGCAGTTACCCTGATTTCTCCGTTCTGAGCCCATCTTCTTGCAGTCTCCTTTATTAAGGCGAAAGCTTCGGGAAGAATTTGACCAAGAACTTTTTCTTCAATTTCGTATGATTCTTTTTTCAGAGATTCAATTTTTGAGAAAAGAGCTTCTTTTTCGTCAACATTTGTCGACGTTTTGATCTGCTCTTTTATCTGTTCTATCTGAGCTGTTATTTTACTGGTTGCAGATTTTATATTCTCTTTAAACTCAGCAGTTTTTTCTCTTAAACCATCATCAGATAATTTCTCGATGTTTGGTTCAACAGCTTTGATTTTTGTTACAACTTTTTTTACTTCTTTTAGGTCCTGCGCTTTTTTGTCTCCCAAAAACCCTTTAAGAACTTTGTTTAAAAAACTCATAAATTTTTTGCTTTATGCCTAAAGTGATATACTTTAAGCGTTGTAAATAATACGCTTATTGCGCAAAATGATATTTAAAAAGGCAATTAAGCTTTAAGTGTTCACCTAAAGCTTAATTGTCTTTAATTAATATTCGTCTTCGTTCCAAAGATAATCTTCATCCGTTGGATAGTCGCTCCAGATCTCATCAATTGCATCATAAACTTCTCCTTCATCTTCGATCGCCTGAAGGTTTTCTACCACTTCCATAGGTGCACCAGTTCTGATTGCGTAGTCAATAAGCTCTGCTTTTGTCATCGGCCAAGGTGCGTCACTTAGATAGGAGGCTAATTCTAATGTCCAGTACATAATTTTCTAATTTTTGCAAAAGTATAAAAATAGCTTATATTATACGCTTTTTTATACCTGATTTTCAATTCTTTTTATTAATTTTTTGTTCATTGGCCGCGATATACTGTATTACAGCAGTATCAGCAACTTGTTCGATGTCATTTTCTCAAAAACCATTCCACAAATTTTTTTATGCCATTTTGGAAGTCTGTGTCTGGTTTGTAGCCTATTAAAGTCTTCGCTTTTGTAATATCTGCGTTGGTTTTCAGGACATCCCCGGGCTGCATTGGCAGAATTTTTCTTATGGCAGATTTTCCGAGATGATTTTCGATGGTAGAAACCATTTCAGACAAAGTAATCACCTGGTTTTCCCCCAGATTCAGGATTTCGTAAACACCGGAATGTGTCTCCAAATAGCTGATAGATTTCGTAACTCCATCGATAATATCGTCAATATAAGTATAGTCTCTTGCTGTATTTCCATCCCCGTAGAATGGGATTTCATTACCTTCTGAAATCAGCTTTGTAAACTTATGGATGGCAAGGTCGGGACGTTGTCTTGGGCCATACACCGTAAAAAACCTTAACTGGATCATATCTATATTGTACAGATGGTGGTAAGAATGTCCTAAAATCTCACCGCATTTTTTGGTGGCGGCATAAGGAGAGATCGGATTGTCTACATTGTCTGTTTCTGAAAAAGGGATCTTCTCATTGTTTCCGTAAACACTCGAAGAAGAAGCGCATACGAATTTGTGAATACCGAAGTCTTTACAAAGTTCCAAGAGGTTCATTGTTCCCTGGATATTAACCTCCTGGTATTCGAGCGGTCTTTCGATAGAGGGGCGTACCCCTGCAAGAGCGGCCAGGTGAACGACTAAATCAATTGAATGATTTCTGAAAATATTTTCAAGTCCTTTTTTATCACGGATATCCTGATAATATAAAATATATTGATCTGAATGAGAAAGGGAAATTAAATGACGGATATCAGTCTCTTTGTCAGAAAACTCAAAATCCGAAATTATATTAATTGAAGCTAAAGTATTTTTAATTTTTATCTGATATGGATAGAAATCATCAAAATTGTCAACGTTTATGACAGAATGTCCATTTCTTAATAATTGTTCTATGAGATGAGATCCAATAAATCCGCTTCCTCCGGTTACAAGATATACCATTTGTGATTTTTTTATTAGGCAAAAATATAAATTTACTTTTTGAAAATATAATCATTAAATTTACTTAAAAAAGTAATATAAGTAGTATGCAGTTTCAAGGGCAAATTTTAAAGATGACGAGTTATGATGCACAACCAATCCAGTATTATCTTACTCTTTCAGGCGATCTGATTCACATGAATGAATTATTTGGTAAAGAATTAACGATAAAACATGTAGGGTTTCAATGTGTACATTGTGGAGAAAATAAGCCTGTTTACAGGATGGGATTCTGTAAGAACTGCTTTTTTGAAAGTCCTTATGCAAGTGATACCATTATCCGCCCAGAACTTTCCACAGCTCATTTGGGAGTTGCAGAACGTGATCTGGAGATTGAAAAAGCCATTCAGCTTCAGCCGCATACGGTTTATTTGGCATATACGGGAGATGTAAAAGTTGGAGTGACAAGAAATACACAGATTCCTACCCGTTGGATTGATCAGGGAGCTACCTTCGCCCTGCCGATTGCAAGAACTGAAAACCGGTACGAAGCCGGAATGATAGAAGTAGCATTAAAAAATCATGTACCCGATAAAACAAATTGGAGAAAAATGCTTCAGGATGATTTCGAAGGAGAAATTGACCTTGCGGATTTTCAACAGAAAATAAAAGAATACTTTCCTGAAGACTTTCAGAAGTTCTACAGCGAAGGTGAAAATCTCTGGAGGTTTGATTATCCTTTTGAGAAACCGGAAAAAATAAATTCCTTCACATTGGATAAGAAACCTGAATTTACAGGAGTGCTTGTAGGGATTAAAGGACAGTATTTAAGCTTCGAAGGCGGAAACTTCATGAATGTTAGAGGGCATGAAGGATATGTGATTGAGTTAAGTGTAAAAAATTAATCCTATATTTAAGATTATTAAAAAGAAATCTTAAAAATGAGAAAATGGGTTAAAAAATTACTGATTGGTTTTGGGGTGCTCCTGATTACCATTCTTGCAGTAAATTTTGGGATAAATTTTTGGCTTAGAACCCAGCTTCCGAATTATATTAAAGACAATACCAATTATAAAGTTTCTTACAAAAAACTGGATGTGGATCTTGGAACCGGAAATATTCTGGCGACAGGCATTACCGTCAACAGCAAAGACCCTCAAAATATTGATGTTATAGGCCTTCAGGGAACAGTAGACACTCTCAAAATCAGTCGGTTTGGTATTTATGACGCTATTTTTAATAAACAGATCAGCTCTTCAGATGTATTGCTGGGAAGTCCGAATCTCAATGTAATTCTGGCCAGGCCGGTAGATAAAAGGAAGGGAAAGGAAAGAAATCCTGTTTCGTTTGAAAATATCAGGATACACAACGGGAGCATTAATATTTTCAGACATACCAAACAAAAATTTCTCTCAGTACAGAAACTGGATTTATTTGTTGAAAATCTACAGATGACGGAAGAATCTGTAAAAAATAAGCTTCCTATTGTGTTTGACCGGTATGATATCAAAGGGGAAAATTTGTTTTTTCGCCCGAACAATATATATGCCCTGACAATTAATTCGATAAATACCGCTAATGGACAGGTTTCAGTTGATAATTTTAAAGTCACTTCACTGCTTACATTGAGGGATTTTAAAAGATTTTATCCTAATAAAAGAAAATTATTTGCGTTTTCTGCTCAGAAAATGAATTTTAAAGATATTGTACTGAAAAACAATATAATATCTCTTTCGGATGCCAATTTTCAAAACCCTGTTCTTACAATTTCCAATACAGGTGCACTGCTCAAAAAAGAAAAAAAACAACTCAATTTTGAGCTCAACTTAGAGAATGTAAAATTTACCAGTGGAACGGTTGAAATCAATAAGCCTGATGGAAGTAAGTTATTGTCCGGCAAGAACATCCATGCAAGTTTATCTCACCTGCAGTTAAACAAAGAATCTACAGAACAGGTAATTCCTGTTAATTATAAAGATTTTGCATGTTCAGGAAAAGATGTTTATTTTTCTGATGGACAGAATGTAACCGCTGAAAGCATTGCATTGAATTCTAAAAGCGGCGAGATAAGAAATCTTTCAGTAAGTCCGGGATCTTCAACGGCAGCAACCTCTTCAGTGGCCTTAAAATCGAATCATATTGCCTTTAATATTAATAAATTTGAGTTTATAGACCGAAAACTGAATCTGGATATTAAAGACGTTCTTGTTGAAAATGCAAACGGAATTATTAAGGCGGGAGAAAATAAACTTAAGAAAAAACCAGGCCCAGGCGGTATACAATCAGTTATTGTAAGAAAATTAAGTCTGAGAAACTCTAATGTTACCTATGATAAAGGAAGTCAGCCGCTAGCTTTTCATGATTTAAATGCAGTGGTCAATATGATTGAAATTGGTCCTAAGAATAATAGTCAGGGACTTGATATTAAGGTGAAAGATTATTTTCTGACCACAAAGAATTTCTCTTATAGAACAAAGTTCTACCTGATGAGTGTCGGACTTTTAAAATTGAATAAAAATAAAATTCAGGTTAATAATTTTGCCATGAAACCTCTCGTTTCGAGAGCCCAGTTTATCAAAATGATTCCGGTAGAAAGAGATTTGTATGATCTTAAGGCAGGTTACATTACTGCTGAAGGCAATTGGGACCTGTTTTCCAATAATAAATCAATCAGTGCTTCACATGTTCTGATTCAATCAGCTGATGCCAATATCTTCAGAAGTAAAATTCCCGAAGATGATCCTAAAATAAAGCCGCTATATTCCAAACTGCTGCGTTCGATAAAAATCCCGATGTATATCAACAATCTTGATTTGAAGAATTCTGTTTTGGTATATGAAGAAGATACTCCCCAAAGTGCGGGGCCAGGAAAGCTCACGTTTGGAAACTTCAATATGAATGTCAAAAATCTGAATTCCGCTAAAACAAAAGGAAAACCGACCCGTGTAGATATTAAAATTAACTGTTCATTTATGAATCTGGCTCCGCTGTCTGTAAACTGGAATTTTGATGTGGCCAATCAGAATGATGCCTTTACTATTGCGGGCAGGACAGAAAATCTTCCTGCAAGTGGAATCAATCCTTTTATCAGGCCATATCTTCATGTAACAGCAACTTCAGGAACCATTCAGGAAATGCTTTTTAATTTTAAAGGAAATCCTGCGGGACTTAACGGAACCTTCAATTTAAAACATAAAGATTTGAAAATTGCGGTTTTAAACAAAAATAACCAAGAGAAAAAAGGAGTGTTAACGGCTGTTGCCAATTTACTTCTTAAATCAAACTCAGGAAGCCTGCCGGAAGCCGTTGATGTGCAGAATGTGGAAAGAGATCCTACAAAATCATTCTTTAATCTGTTCTGGAAAGGAATAGAGCAGGGCTTAAAGAAGACGCTCATCGGTCGTTCTGTTGATAAAACTGAGGAAAAGGTAAAAAAGGCAGTTTCTTCTGTCAAAGAAATGAAACAATCTGTTAAAGAAATAAAGCAGGAAATAAAAAAGCCAACAAATAATAAGGACAATACCGCTCCCCGGGAAGACAAGAAAGAGAAAAAAGGTTTTCTAAAGAATGTTTTTAAGAAAAAAGAAAAATCCGAAACGGAGTAGTTTCGGATTTAATATTTTGTTTTTTAATTCGTAATCTTACTATTGAGGCAGGGCCTTAAAGAAAATAATTTAGAAATTAAATTCATCACTTTCCAAGATCGGAATATCTCTTAAGAATTCATCAAATTTTTCGCCAGGATAATTGCTGTCTGCGCCATAGGAATCGATGATCATTCCACGGTTTCCTGTTACGTCTCTTAAAACGTATAAAACTGCATTATCATCAGGATTGCTGTCTCCTTCAAAACGGTATGTTTTTAAAATGGTCAAATCGGAGGGGTTGTAATTTTGCTCAGAATTATCCAGCTTCATATCTCCATTTTCATTCATTCTGAATTCTCGGTGTATTCCCCTTTTTGCCAATGTATTCATGACTTGGCTTAAAGTTGTCATGTTATCGGCGTTTTCTTGGTTTTCCATAATACTATTTTGATTTATTATTACAATAATCAAACCATTTTTTAACTGAAATTGCTAAAAAACTTGATTTTGTTATCCCTTACAATAAAGGCTAATGTTAACAAAATTTATAATTGAGAAGAATGAAATGGGTATGCTTTTTGCAATACACCAAGTATTAAATCAGACAGAATATGAAAAAAGAAGTTGGTATTTTACTGGCTGGAGGTGTTGGTCTTTTGGCAGTATTAAGTTTTATAGGAATTAAAAAAATATTGACGAAAAAAGATAAAAATTATAGTGATAGTTATTCAGATTATCACAGACACTTTGATGAGAAAAACCTTGATGATGAATATCATGGGGTAGAATTTTACGCCCTTAAGTAATAGAAGTAGTAAAAGAATATATTTAATCATGTTTAAGATCCAACACTTAGTAAGTGCTGGATTTTTTTTGTGGAAAACTTAATGTTAAAATTCATTTTTTTATGAATATTCCCCATTAATTTTACATCATAATGCAGAACGAAAATATCATTAAAGGTCAGGGAGCTCAACGAAATGTCATCAACCGTTTCGATAAGTATACTTTTGAGCCTCAGGATGATGATTTCGAATTGGAGAAGACATCATTTATAGAAGTATTCCCCAAAACAATTGTAAATCAGGTGAAAAGTGAAGACCTTCCGATGGAATATTCCATGAATCCTTATCAGGGATGCGAACATGGTTGTACATATTGTTTTGCCAGACCTACGCATGAATATTGGGGCTACAGCGCCGGGGTTGATTTCGAAAGAAAAATAATGGTGAAGAAAAATGCTCCGGAATTATTGGAGAAGTTTTTTCAGAAACGAGGATATCATCCTGCGCCTATTCTGCTTTCAGGGAATACAGACTGCTATCAGCCCGCAGAAAGAAAGTTTGAAATTACCAGAAAACTTTTGCAGGTCTGTCTGGATTACAGACATCCTGTCAATGTGCTGACAAAAAATGCAATGGTATTAAGGGATCTTGATATTTTAAAACCGCTGGCAGAACAGAATTTGGTTTCAGTTTCTTTAAGTATTCCAACGATGAATGAAGAAGTACGCCGTACGATGGAACCCAGAACAAGTACTGCCAGGAATAAACTAAAAGCCATTGAGATTCTTTCCGAGAATAAAATCCCTGTTCATGTAATGGTAGCCCCAGTTATTCCCGGGCTAACCAGCGATGAATCTCTGAATATTTTAAAAGCGATTTCTGATGCGGGAGCCCTTGGTTTTGGGTATACATTAGTGCGGTTAAACGACACGGTAGAACCTGTTTTTGTTAACTGGATTGAAGCCCATTTTCCAGACAGGGCTCAGAAAGTCTTAAATCTTATCCGTTCCATGCGGGGCGGAAAGCTGGGAGAAAAGCGATATTTTGAACGGTATAAAGGAGAGGGAAATATTGCCGAAATGATTCATACTACTTTTAAAATCGGCAGGAAGAAATTTTTTGATGGAAAAGAATTTCCAACACTGACGACAGCTAATTTTACAGGTTCGAAAGATCAGCAACTGAGGTTGTTTGATTGATTATTTTTCGATTTAACCATAGATTATCAGGATGTTATCGTTAATCTGTATTGAGATAACAAAAGCTATCAATGAAAAAACCGCTCCCTCGGGAACGGTTTTATTGTAAGATGCAGATATTCTACATAGAATCATCCGGACATGTAAATGTATCGCTGCATGTTGCACAGATGATCATACCGTTGCAGTAATAATTGCAAAACTGAGGCTCCGGAAGTTTAACTCCTCCTGCTCCGGCAATACTTTTTAATTGGCTTTTGTTTAGTTTTTTTAAGTTTTTCATATTGTTTTAGTTAAAAATTTGATACTAAAGTAAAGATAATTAAAAAAATATATTACTAAACAACTTTTTTGATTATTTTTTTATTAAGCCCAATTCAATCAATCTTTCATGTAAGAATTCTCCTGCTGTTGTATCTTCATACAGTTTTGGGTTGTTTTCATCCACACAGTTATCAAGAGTATTTAATGACATCTGGCTTACTGGGTGCATGAAGAAAGGAATTGAATATCTTGAAGTTCCCCACAATTCTCTTGGCGGATTAACCACTCGGTGGATAGTAGATTTCAATTTGTTGTTGGTGTGTCTTGAAAGCATATCACCTACATTAATCATCAATTCATCTGGTTCTGCAATGGCATCTATCCATTCTCCGTTGTGGTTTTGAACTTGAAGTCCTTTTCCCTGAGATCCCATCAAAAGAGTAATCAAATTAATGTCTCCATGAGCCGCCGCTCTTACAGCGTCATCAGGTTCCTGGGTAATAGGCGGATAATGAATAGGTCTTAAAATAGAATTTCCTTCTGAGATCTTATCATCAAAATAAAATTCATCCAGTCCAAGATACAGAGCCAATGCTCTTAATACATACTGGCCTGTTTTCTCAAGCATCTGGTAGGCTTCTTTACCTACCTCGTTGAATTTTGGAAGTTCGTCTACGATTACATTGTCAGGATACTCTGTTTTATATTTTGAATCATCAGACACATACTGTCCGAAATGCCAAAATTCTTTCAGGTCTCCTTTTTTGAAGCCTTTTGCAGTTTCTTTACCGAATCCTACATACCCTCTTTGTCCTCCAATTCCGGGAATCTCATACTTCTGTTTCGTTTCCGTTGGAAGTTCAAAAAAGTTTTTCACTTCTCCATAAAGATCATCTACTAACTGATCATTTAGAAAGTGGCCTTTTAAGGCAACAAAACCAATTTCTTCGTAAGCTTTTCCGATTTCATTTACAAATTTCTGTTTGCGTTCCGGTTCACCCGAAAGGAAATCACGCAGGTCTACACTAGGTATTTTATCCATTTTTAGAAATTTTACGTGATGCAAAATTACATCTTTTTTGGATTAAATGTTTTTAGAATTAAGTATTTATAAGCTAAATTTGCTGTATGAAAAAATATTCTTCCAAAAGAAGTATTCAGATACTAGCGCATCTACTTCAGCAGTACGGGATTTCAGATATTATTATTTCACCGGGGTCCAGAAATGCTCCTCTTGCCATCCATTTCTCTGAAACGGATGCTTTTAACTGTTTCAGTATTGTAGATGAAAGGAGCGCGGCTTTTGTAGGAATAGGAATGGCGATAAGTGAGAAAAAGCCGGTTGCCATTACTTGTACAAGTGGTTCTGCAGTAGCGAATTATTATCCTGCTGTTACCGAGGCTTTTTATCAGAATATTCCTTTATTGATCCTTACCGCCGACAGGCCGACAGATTTTGTGGATATTTTTGATGGACAGACGATCCGTCAGAAAGATATTTTTCATCAGCATTCTTATGGAGATTTTCAACTGCTAGAAGACAGTAAAGAGAATGCAGAAGATATTAATTTCGATATTATCAAAAAAGCGATCGAACTTTGTTTTGAAAAGCAAGGTCCGGTACATATTAATATTCCTTTGGAGGAGCCTTTGTATGATTTGGTTTCGGAGCTGCCTTCTTTTCCTGCCGTTGAAAAAACGATTAAGCATAAAGAGTATGAAATCCCTTCCAATCTGGTAGCGGAATGGAATACTTCTCAAAGAATTATGTTTTTGGTGGGGACAAGGGATTATAGCCCGGAACTGGAAAACCAACTTTCACAGTTGGTGAAAAATCATTCAGTTGTGGTGTTAAGTGAGGTAAATTCTAACCTGCACCACGAGAAGTTCTTCAAACATATTGACCGTTATATCTATAATTTCACAGAAGAAGACTACAAAAAATACGCTCCGGATTTATTAGTGACAATAGGCCAGAATGTAGTGTCTAAAAAAGTGAAACAGTTTTTACGAAAAGCACGTCCAAAACAGCACTGGCATCTGGATGAGGTGTGGCAGCCTGATACTTATTATTCCCTGACGGAAAAAATAGAAGTGAAGCCGGAAGTATTCTTTTCAAAGCTGTTGAAATTCGTCAACCTGGAACCTAGACCTTATTTCAACCTTTGGGATGTTTTAAGAGATAAAAAAGATGCTAAGCATTTACAATTCTTAAATAAAGTGGATTTCTCTGATTTTTATTTCTTTAATAAAGCATCACAGACGATCCCGGAAAACTATAATATTCATTTCAGTAACAGTTCGGCGATAAGATATGCGCAGCTTTTTGATTTTGGTAAAAAGAGAATCTACTGTAACAGAGGAACAAGCGGAATTGACGGATCTACTTCTACCGCTATGGGATTTGCCATTAAAAATGCTAATCCAACATTACTTATTACGGGTGATTTGGGGTTCTTTTATGATATTAATGGCCTTTGGAACCAATATATTCCGCCATTTGTGAGAATTATTATTTTCAATAACGGGGAAGGAAATATCTTTAAAATTATTCCAGGCCCGGGAAATGCCAACCCGAATACATTGGATGAATTTATCGCAACTAAACACCGTAAGCATGCGGAACAACTGGCGAAGCACTTTGGTTTCTCCTATATTAAGGTAGAGGATGAACCGACACTGGACAGGGTGCTTGAAAATTTCTTCAAACCGGATACACAACCAAAAATTTTGGAGGTGAATACCTATGGAAAGAACAGTGCCGATATTTTAAAGGCCTATTTTGATTTCATGAAAGAGAATTAAAGATCGAGATATTCTTCATTACCCGGTAGATTGATAATCCGGTCTATTGGGTAAATAAACATATCATCGAAATCATTCATAGCGTTAATTAACTGAAAATGTGAGAACTGTTTGATGTTCTGCATGGTGATTTCTGCTTCTTTTACTTTCTTTTGTTTTAATAGCTGCTGCCTTTGTACTCCGTTGAGAAGGTAAGAACTTGGAGTAAACCATTCCTTGCCTTTCAAAAATAACAGGTTTGAAAAAGAAGTGTCAGTGATATGATTATTTTTTATAATAATGATTTCTTCCGCCTTAGACTTCATTTTCATTTTTTCCAATTCTTTTCGATCTTCGAATTTAAAAGAGTAATCGAAACTGTTGTTTTCAACCAGTTGAAAATCTGTTATTTCAGGGATCGCATACGGGATCATCTGAGTCCGGATTCTTTTGTCCAGATCATAGGCAAGCCGTAGTTTGAAAAGCCCGTTTTCATCGTGTTCCAGATGTTTGAATATTTTAGCAAGATCAATTGACCCTTCTTTCCCAAAATGGGCAAAAGTTTGATCAACACGTTTTTGATGCAGCTCTAATAAGAAAATCTTCTGATCTTCTACTTTAATACTTTCAATGAATTGGGACATAAATTTTATTTTTCATTTCCTGATATTCGTCTTCTAATTTACTCATGTGTGTTATACCACCACCACTTTTAAAATAAAGCTGATCGTGTTCTTTTTCAATAAAGCGTATCATAACGCAGCTGTCCAGGTTTTCACCGTCAAACCAGCCGCATACGCCTGTGTAATAGCCCCTGTTATATCCTTCTGCACTTAGAATTATTTCCAGTGTTTTAGGTTTGGGGGCTCCTAAAATAGATCCTGCTGGGAGCAGCTTTTTCATAATGCTTCCTACTTTTCCTGCAAATTCAGGCTGTATGTTTCCTGAAATTTCAGAACTCATGGCATACAGGTCTTTCTGCTGTGTTCTGATCAGATCTATATGCTGAAACTGATCTACTTTTACATCGCTTGCTACCATACTGAGATCGTTTCGCAAGAGATCAACTACTGTATAATGTTCGGCTTTCTCTTTTTTATCATTTTTCAGGACTTCTGCTGCATTTTCCAGGGATGCATCAATGGTTCCTTTCATTGGATAGGTGAAAATTCTGCCTTTATTAATCTTTACAAAAGTTTCAGGAGAAAAAAATACAAAAAAATCTTTATAAAAAACTTTATACTTCGCCTCAGAATGATAAAAGATTTCTTTAAGCGCTAAATTCGTCTCTATTTTTGTTCTTCGGGTATAATTTACTAAATATGAATTTCCAAGACCAATGTTTTTCTGTACGGTATCAAATCCTGTTTTAAAACTTTCCAAACTTTCCGGGAATGACTTCCATTCAATTTTTTTATGTAATTCGTACTTCTTTTTTATGCTTGAAAATCCTTGAAAATCAATTAATAAACCTGCTTCTTCGATTTCATTTTCCAAATAGATTTCTACATGGTCTGAAAGGAAATCGATCATGAAAAAATAGGGGACTTTCCGGAGGGAAAGCTCATCCATTTCCATAAATTTTTGATGATTCACTGAAAACATTCAGCAAAAGTAATTATTGATGTTTACTTTTGCACTAAATTTTTTTAATGCAGAACAAATATCCTCAAAAACCAGGAATAGATTTTATATTGAAGCAGGCGTTTTTCTATTGGAATAAGACCCTTATTTTCCAGCTTCTTTTTTCAATAGTCTTTTCTCTGGTGTTTTTTACGTCCTTATTTTTATTTGGGTCCAAATATGGAATCTGGGAACAGAGCCAGGAAATGGGAGAAGCTCTGAAACTAGGGACAAAAGCATATTTTGAGAAGGCTGCAGAAGTAAGCGCTACAGAAAACTACCAAATGTTTATGATTGCCATATTTGGTACAACTACCTTTTTATATCCGCTGAATATTGGTTTTTTCCAGATTTTCAGAAAAATTGATCTTAACGAGAAGATAGAATTGGCAGATTTGTTTGTGGGTTACAACGGCCTTAATTTTTTTAAATATATTGGGTATTATATTTTTTGGCTTATGATCTATAGATTGACCGCCCCCACCATTTTCCTTGCGGTGGTATGGGTTGTTGTCACCTTATTTGTTGCTCCGCTGATGTTTTTTACGGATAAAAGAATTTTCGAAGCTATTTCTCTGAACTTTAAGGCGGTAAAATTATATTTCGTAGAAATACTTGTGTGTGTTATTGTTGCCGTTATTTTTAAATATATTGGTTTTGCTTTGTTTTTTATAGGCGCGCTTTTTACTTTTCCATTTTGGAATGCGATGATTTACTCACTTTACAAATCAATTTTTTCTGAAAAAAGTTAAATTTAAAGGATGTTTAATGGTTTTCTTGCCAAAAAAAGTTAATTTTGGAAAAATCATTAAATATTTAAACTATGTCTGAATTTAACGAATTTGATCAGCAGGGATCAGTTCCCAACAGGGATACGGGATCCATTATTTCTCATGCTTTTGAAATGTATAAAGGAGTTTTCCTTTATGGTATTGTTGCAATGATAATTTATATTATCGGTGGATTTCTGATCCAAACCGTTACTGGCTTTAATTCTGCTGCAATAGTAGAAGAGATGAAAAGCTCCGGTGATTATTCAAATTTTAGCTATTGGGATGCTCCCGGATTTCCTATGTATGTTACATTTTCAGGGCTTTTTGGTCTTTTGCTTGCCCCTTTGTATGTAGGATTGATCTACATCGTTAATAAATTTAATACAAAAACTCCGATTGAGTTTTCCGATCTGTTTATTGGTTACCGTCAGAATTTCGTAAATATTTTAATTTATGCTTTTCTTTCATGGATTATCTCAAGTATTGCACTTGCTTTGTGTGTATTGCCGTTTTTCTTTGTATATCCGCTTCTTTTGTTAGGATATCCAATTTTACTGTTTGAAAACGCATCCGCGACAGAAGCATTAAGCAAATCTTTCAATATTGCGAAAGAAAATTACGGTACTTTTTTACTGACAAGCTTTTTAGGAATGATCATATCTGTTGCAGGGGTTATTCTTTGCGGTATTGGAGTTATTTTAACCGCTCCTTTCATAATGGTGGTGATGTATTCCGCATATTGTGCCTTTTTAGGAAAACCAAGACAAATCATTTTTAAAAAATAAACTGTGAATAAAGAAAAACAGATAAGCAGTGTTACCATAAAACAGACTGCCCTAATTGCCATCATTTTGGTATTGACGGGGTTAATCTGTTTTAATCTTGCCTTATTTATACCTTCGGTTTTAGGGGCTATTACTATTTATGTAGTCTGCCGGAAGTATAATTTCTATCTGCAGGAGGAAAAGAAATGGAAGCCCTGGGTCTCCTCATTGGTACTTATGCTAGCAAGTCTGATTATTCTTATTCTTCCTATTTATTTTATTGCAGATCTTCTCATTGAAAAATTAGGAAATGCGCAGGTGTATATGGCTAAATTTAATGTGTTTTTAGATAAAATACATTCATATATTTATTCACAAATCCATTTCGATATTCTTAGTAAAGAAAATATGGATAAATTGAAAAGTTCTGCCGGAAGAGTTTCTACTTCTGCTGTCAGTGGGACTTTCAATACCCTTACGGTAATCATGTCCATGTATTTTATCTTGTATTTTATGCTGGCCCAACCGAGACTTTTCGAAAGAATTCTTACTTCATCCGCTCCTTTAAAGAGGTCTAATATTTCTTTAATAGGCGATAAGATGAGAAAGCTGATTATGGCTAATGCTATCGGTATTCCGGTTGTTGCGCTTGGACAAGGTCTTGTAGCATTAATTGGATATTTTATTTTTGGAGCCCCCAGCCCTATATTGCTTTTTGCATTAACTGCGGCAGCTTCAATGGTTCCGGTAGTAGGTGCTGCAATTGTTTATATTCCGGTTTGTATTTTTATGATTGCTGAAGGCAGTACCGGACAAGGGCTTGGCCTTGCTGCTTACTGTCTGATTGTTGTAGGTCTGACAGATAATCTGCTCCGCTTTACTCTTTTAAAGAAATTGGAAGATATCCATCCGCTGAATACTGTTTTTGGGATTATTATGGGGATGAACCTGTTTGGGTTTATGGGGCTTATTTTTGGACCTATTCTGATCTCTCTGACGCTTCTTTTAATTCAGGTGTACAGAAATGAGTTTTCAGAAAAAGATATTCCTGAACTTGAAATTCCGGATAAGAATAATGACGAGAATAAAATTGACTTAATTGTATAAACCGTGGAAGGAATAAATCCAGAAATATTACAGGAAATATGTGTTGTCACGATGCCTTTTGGTAAACATCAGGGGACGGTTCTTGCAGATCTGCCGATAAGCTATCTGGAGTGGTTCTCCCGTACAGGCATGCCTAAAGGAAAGCTCGGAATGCAGCTTTCAACCATTTATGAAATTAAACTGAATGGATTGATGGATCTGCTGACTCAGCTTCGGGGTGGAAAGATGGATTACAGTAAAATCAAGAAAACGACTTATAAGTTCTAAAATAGTTTCGGGGGCAAG